>Ga0070697_100000024_pt1 | contig 129765 bp, 107 predicted proteins | sample KBSK1501metaG_FD_65475 | JGI IMG/M metagenome (GOLD analysis project Ga0070697, IMG submission 65475) | Corn, switchgrass and miscanthus rhizosphere microbial communities from Kellogg Biological Station, Michigan, USA - KBS K1-50-1 metaG | ecosystem: Host-associated > Plants > Roots >...
CCGCCTGCAGACAAAACTGCTCCTCCTTCGATTCCTCCAAGAGCCGCCGCGCCGCCTGCCAAGCCCGCCGGTCCGGTATCTGTGCCATGGGATTCGCCCCTGGTTGCCGCCCTGAAACGGCAATATGGTTCGGGCATCAACGAGGCCAGCAGCTATCTCAGCCAGAACTACATGGTGGTGGATACGTCGATTCTCATTGAGCTGCTGCAGGTGTTGCGCGATCAGCAGCAATTTGATTACTGCGTCGACATCACTGCAGTTCACTATCCCCAGCGCGAGAAGGCGTTCGACGTGATCTGGATTCTTTATTCGTTTGAGCGCAACGAGCGCATCCGGGTAAAGGTCATGATCGCTGACGGCGAGAGTTTGCCGACTTCCACTCGAATCTGGCCGACGGCGAATTGGCTGGAGCGCGAAGTTTTCGACATGTTTGGCATCAAGTTTGACGGACATCCCGACTTGAAGCGGATTCTGTTGCCCGAGGGCTGGAAGGGTCACCCACTGCGCAAAGATTACGGCATCATTCAGCAGGACAACGAATGGGTGCAGATCAACCTGGGGATCGAGAGCGGACAATGAGCGACTCCACCGGGCACATTTCCCACCTTGAGCTGGGCGACCGCGAGCAGACTTTTCTCGATTCCAACGAACTGGTCATCAATATGGGCCCGCAGCATCCAGCCACTCATGGCGTGCTGCGCGTGATTCTCAAGTTGGATGGCGAGAAGGTGCTGGGCACCGAGTGCGTGATTGGTTACCTGCATCGCGGAGTGGAGAAGATCGCTGAGCATCGCACCTATGCGATGTTCAATCCGTACGTGGACCGCATGGACTATGTGGCGGCGGTTTCGAACGGACTGGGATACTGCGAGGCGGTCGAGAAGCTTTTAAATGTCGAAGCTCCACCCCGGGCAAACTACATTCGCGTAATTCTTACGGAACTGAATCGGATGGCGAGTCACCAGCTCTGGCTGGGGACTCACGCCCTCGACATCGGCGCGATTACTCCGCTTTTCTACACGTTTCGCGACCGGGAAGAGGTTCTAAAGATCTTCGAAAAGTACTGCGGCGCTCGGCTGACGACGCACGCCTTCCGCATCGGCGGATGCCTGTACGAGACCTATGAGGGCTTCGAGCAGGACGTGAAGAAGTTCGTGGATTTCGTTGATCCTAAGATTGATGAGTACGAAGAACTGCTGACTACGAATCGCATCTGGGTGGAGCGGACGAAGGGTGTCGGCAAAATTTCCGGAGCGGAGTGTAAGGCTCTAGGCGTGACCGGCCCGGTGCTGCGCGCCAGCGGCGTGAAGTGGGACCTCCGCAAAGCGCAGCCCTACGCGGCGTACTCTGACTTCGAATTCGATATTCCCACCGGGCAAAACGGCGATACCTACGACCGGTACCTGGTGCGCATGCAGGAGATGCGGCAATCGCTGCGTATTCTTCGTCAGGCCATCGAGCGTATTCCCGAAGGGCCGATCATGGCCAAGATACCCAAAGTTCTCAAGCCACCCGTGGGCGAGATATATCACTCGATCGAGGCGCCGAAAGGCGAGCTGGGATACTTCATCGTGAGCGATGGCTCCACGCAGCCCTATCGTGTCAGGGTGCGGCCGCCATCATTCGTTAATTTGCAAGCGCTCGATATGATGGTTCGCGGGCAACTGGTTGCCGACGTGATCGCCGTAATCGGCACGCTGGACATTGTTCTCGGCGAGGTGGATCGCTAGATGCTCGAATACATCCGGTCCTATCTGGACAGCAACGTGACTCCGGGCGTAGCTGGAAATGTCTTCTGGGCTTTCGTTTACATCGTGCTGATTTTTCTTGGGCTTTCGATCGCGGTAATCGCGATGAACTGGCTGGAGCGTAAGATCCTGGCGCACATGCAAATCCGGCTGGGACCCATGCGCGTCGGGCCGCATGGACTGTTGCAGCCCATTGCCGATGCGCTCAAGCTGCTGATCAAGGAAGACATCATGCCGGCCGAGGCTGATAAGTTTGTCTTCTGGGTCGCGCCGCTAATTGTGGTTCTCACCGCCTTCACTGTCTTTATTGTTGTGCCGTTCGGGCCGACGCACGCCGTCACCGACATGAACATCGGTGTCCTCTTTATGTTGGGAGTCTCGTCACTGAGCGTCTTGGGCGTGGTGATGGCGGGGTGGGCATCGAATTCTCATTATCCATTGATCGGGGCACTACGCTCCAGCGCGCAGATGGTGTCGTATGAAATCGCGATGGGATTGGCCGTCGTCTCGGCAGTCCTCATGTCCAGTCTGAACGAGCGGGGCACCGGCACTCTCAGCATGATCGGGATTGTCCAAGCGCAGCAGAGCCAGGGGACGTGGTTCATCTTCAAGTTCTTTCCCTTGGGTTTGATTGCTTTTGTGATCTTCGCAATTGCGATGGTGGCGGAAACAAATCGCGCTCCCTTCGACCTGCCCGAAGCCGAATCGGAACTGACTGCAGGCTTTCATACCGAGTACAGCGGTTTTCGCTGGTCGCTGTTCTTCTTAGCGGAGTACTCAGCGATGATTGCGGTCTCGTCGATTGCCGTGACTTTGTGGTTGGGCGGGTGGTTGCGGCCATTTTCAAACTGGCTTACGGGCTCGACGTGGGACCTTGTTTTTTCGCTTTTTCCCGGTGTCACGTTCCTGATCCTGGCAGCGATGTGTTTTTACAGCACCATTCGCATGCCCAAGCATCCGTACTTCCGCATCCAGACCATGGGTCTGGCGGGATTCGGCGTTGTACTCGCATTAATCGGTCTCGTCCTGTTCGCGCCGCCGGTCCGTGATCGCGTCCAGGATATTTACTGGTTTTCAGTCAAAGTTGCATTCTTCATGTACCTCTACATCTGGTACCGCGGCACATTCCCGCGGTATCGTTTCGATCAACTGATGAAAGTGGGATGGAAGGTGCTGCTGCCGATCGGCATCGCCGTGCTCATCGCCACTGCGTTGGTGGGAGTGATGTTCTGATGCAACCTGTAGCCACCCCATTCTTCTTCTATATGCTGTCGGGTTTGGCGTTGCTGGGAGGAATCCTCACCATCACGCGTCGGAACCCGGTGCACTCCGCGCTCGCACTCATCCTTACCCTGCTTGCGCAAGCGGGACTGTACCTGATGCTCTACGCACCCTTCGTCGCTGGCGTGCAGATCATTCTTTACGCGGGCGGCATCATGGTGCTGTTCCTGTTTGTGATCATGCTGGTGAACATCACGCAGGTGGAGAAGGAAGGCCAATTCAATAAGCAGTGGATCGCTGGAATTGTGGCGGCGTTCGCGCTGGGAGTGCTATTTGTTTACGTATACACCAAGGGACAGTCGTTATTTCCAGATCATTCGGCGCAGTTGCCGGAGCAAGCGAACACGCAGCAGATCGCGCAATTGTTGTATGGAAACTACATGTTCGCCTTCGAGATCGCCTCGCTGTTGCTGCTGGTGGCAATTATTGGGGCGGTGGTGATGGCGAAAAAGAAGATTTGAAAACGGGCACTTGGCATTTAGCACTTAGCATTTGGTCAACTGGGTTTTTTACATAGATCGGCAAGATCGATTAGGGCTAAGAGCTAAGAGCTAAGTGCCAATTGCTAAGTGCTATTGCAAGTGCCTTGGAGGGCTAGGAGTCGGTAACTCTGATGGTTCCGATCACAACACTTCATTATCTGGTGACGGCGGCGGCGTTGTTCGTTCTGGGCGTCATAGGCGTATTGACGCGGCGGAACGTGGTCATCGTGCTGATGTCGATCGAATTGATCCTCAACGCAGTCAATCTGAACCTGGTGGCGTTCTCGCGGATTTGGGGACTGAACGGGCAAGTATTTGCGATTTTCGTGATCACCGATGCCGCAGCCGAAGCGGCGGTCGGATTAGGAATTCTGATCGCCTTCTTCCGCAATAAAGAGACAGTGAATGTGGACGAAGTGGACTTGTTGAAATGGTAGGAAAGCGGCAATTAGCGCTTAGCATTTGGCCAAGAGGAAGTCCTGTCGGGAACGGGATGGCTCTCTATGGCCAAATGCTAATTGCCGAGTGCTAAGTGCTCCATCTATTTGCTGAATGCTGACTGCTAGTGCTGAATGCTATTTCTAGACCATATCTGGCTGATCCCGTTGCTGCCGGCCTTCGGCGCAGCGATGATGTTTTTTTTCGGCCGCAAGCTGCAGAAATCTGCAGTCAGCGCCGTCTGCGTGGGCGTGGTAGTGGTTGCCTTTCTCTGGGCCTGCGGTTCGGTCTGGCAGTACGCCTCGTGGGCCGAGGCACACGGCCATCAGCCCTATCAGCAGATCCTCTACACCTGGCTGGGAGTGGATCACGGGCAGCTCGACTACGTAATGCATGACGGCAAGACCCTGGCGCCCTTTCACGCCGATGCCGGATTCCTGCTCGACCAACTCTCCAGCATCTGGCTGCTGTTCGTGACCGGCGTCGGCATGTTGATCCACATCTACTCGGTCGGCTACATGGCGCACGAGGGCGGCTACTACCGCTTCTTCGGGTACATGAATCTGTTCATGTTTTCCATGCTCACGCTGACCCTGGGGAATAACTACGCGGTGATGTTTGTTGGCTGGGAAGGTGTAGGCTTGTGCTCGTACCTGCTGATTGGGTTTTACTTCCATCGTAAGTCGGCGACGGATGCTGCCAATAAAGCATTCATCGTGAATCGCATTGGCGATGCCGGGTTCCTGCTTGGCATGTTCACGATTGCCGGGTATTTCGGCTCCCTCCGCTTTACAGATGTGAACGCGTTGGCGCGCAGCGGGCATTTTGCGATTGGCGATCCGATCATTACCGTGGCCACTCTTTTGTTGTTTGTGGGGGCATGCGGAAAGTCCGCGCAGCTTCCTCTTTATGTCTGGTTGCCGGATGCCATGGAAGGCCCCACGCCGGTTTCCGCCCTAATCCATGCCGCAACCATGGTGACGGCGGGCGTGTACATGGTGGCGCGGTCGAATGCGCTGTTTGTACTTGCGCCCACATCCATGAAGACGGTGGCCATCGTCGGCGCCGTCACGGCCATTTTCGCCGCCTCCATCGCCTTGGTGCAGAACGACATCAAGCGCGTACTCGCTTACTCGACAGTGTCGCAACTCGGCTACATGTTCCTGGCTCTTGGCGTTGGCGCCTTTGCAGCAGGCGTGTTCCATGTCTTCACCCATGCGTTCTTCAAAGCGCTGTTATTCCTAGGCGCCGGATCGGTGATTCATGCCATGAGCGGTGAGCAAGACATGCGCAACATGGGCGACCTGCATGGGCGCATTCCGAAGACGCATTGGACGATGTTCATTGCGACTTTGGCGATTGCGGGCATTCCGCCATTCGCAGGGTTCTTCTCCAAAGACGAGATCCTGTGGCAAACCTGGAGTTCCGAACACGGCGCCTACATATATCTATGGGTGATCGGTTATGTCACGGCGCTGATGACTGCGTTTTACATGTTCCGCCTGATGTATCTGACGTTTCATGGCAAGCCGCGGATGACCCACGAAGTGGAGCACCACATTCACGAGTCTCCTGCGTCCATGACCGTGCCACTGATTATTCTGGCGATCTGCGCAGTCTCGGCGGGATGGTTGGGCTGGCCGCATAGCCTCGGGGGCTCGAATCGCTTCGAAGCGTTTCTCGAGCCGGTGTTCTCAAGAGAAGCGCCTGTGTTGAAAGCCGAACAGCCGGCGCAACTGGCAGCGGGAAGGAAAGAAGAGCAGAAGACCAGCGGAACCGAGTACGCGCTGATGTTTCTTTCCGTCGCTGCTGGCGTTGTGGGCTGGGGCATGGGCTGGAAGGCGTACCGCGAAGCCGGCAAAGGCTACACCGAGCCGATTGCGGCCGCAGCTCCGCCCTTCTACAAAGTGCTTCTGAATAAATATTACGTCGACGAAGGCTACGATTACGCCTTCACCGGCCGCCGCAAGATAGGCAATGTGCGCCTGGGCACAATGGGATTAGGCGAGGCGTCGTCGTGGTTTGATTCCAACGTCATTGATGGCACCGTGAACGGCGCTGGCTGGACGACGCGGGCAACAGCGACGTTCTCTAACTGGTTCGATAAGTGGATTGTTGATGGAATTGGAGTGAACGGTCCCGCGATCCTGGCACGCATGCTGTCGTATCCGGCGCGCTTGGTGCAGTGGGGACTGGTTCAGTGGTACGCCCTGGTGATGACGGCGGGGTTGGTGGGATTCGTCGCGTACTACGCCGTTTGGAAGTGAAGGCGCCGGCTACTGGCTGCAAATATGGAACAACACATACTCTCGATCATTTTATTCACGCCGCTCGTCGGTGCCCTGATTCTCCTTTTCATTCCCAGTGAGAAAAAGGACACCATTCGCTGGACCGCGAATATCTTCGCTCTGGCAGGCTTAGTAGTTTCACTACCGCTGGTACCGTGGTTCTGGGCACAGCGTTTCGCTCCGGGTTTCAAGTTCATCGAGGGCCACCCGAACAACTGGATTCCCTCGATCGGCGCAGGTTACGTGCTGGGTATCGACGGCATTTCCTTCCTGCTGATCATGCTCACCACGCTGCTGGGCTGGATTTCGATCCTGTCATCATGGTCCGCGATCCAGAACCGCGAGAAGGAATACTATGCCTGGTTCCTGATACTGCAGACGGGCATGCTCGGCGTGTTCATGTCGCTCGACTTCTTCCTGTTCTTTGTTTTCTGGGAAGCGATGCTGGTGCCGATGTACCTGCTGATCGGCATCTGGGGCGGCCCGCGAAAGCTCTACGCGGCGATCAAGTTCTTTCTCTACACCCTGTTTGGCTCGGTGTTGATGCTCCTGGGCATTCTGTTCCTATACTTCCATCACCACACTGCGACCGGTACATACACTTTCAGCATTCCTGAGCTGTACAAGACCGCGCCCGGGATCGATTTCCATTACGCGATCTGGTTATTCCTTGCCTTCTTCCTCGGTTTTGCCATCAAGGTACCGATGTTCCCCTTCCATACCTGGCTGCCGGATGCCCATGTGGAAGCGCCAACTGCGGGTTCGGTGATCCTGGCCGGCGTTCTGCTGAAGATGGGAACATATGGATTTGTCCGCTTCTCGTTGCCATTTTTCCCCAAGGTCGTGATGAACCCCACCGTAAGAGGATGGATGATTGGACTATCGATTGTCGGAATCCTCTATGGCGCGCTGGTTTCGCTGATGCAAAAGGACATGAAGAAGCTGGTGGCCTATTCCTCGGTTAGTCACCTGGGCTTCTGCACACTGGGGATTTTCGCGTTGACCCCGCTGGGACTCAGCGGTTCGGTGCTCCAGCAGATCAATCACGGGATTTCGACCGGCGCGCTGTTCTTGATTGTCGGCATCCTGTACGAACGCCGCCACACGCGTGAAATTGCCGAGTATGGGGGCATCGCCAATGTCATGCCCGTATACGCCACAATCACTTTGATTATGTTCTTGTCGTCGATGGGACTGCCGTTGCTGAATGGATTCGTCGGAGAATTCACCATCCTGCAGGGAACATTCGTGGAGAATTGGAAATGGGCGGCGTGGGCTGTTCCCGGCGTGATTCTCGCGGCAGCTTACTTGTTATGGTTGTACCAGCGAGTGTTTTTCGGCCCGGTCACCAACCCGAAGAACGAAAAGCTGCACGATCTCAGTTCGCGAGAGATACTCACGTTTGCTCCGCTCTTAATCATGGCTTTCTGGATCGGCCTTTATCCCAAGCCGTTCTTTGAAATCCTGCAGCAACCCGTGAATCAGATCGTTTCCACGGTCAGGCCCGATTATCCGGGAGTCAACGGCCCGGTGAACGCCTCAACCGCACCTGCTTCTCCGGAAGCGAACGCCAAAGCACTTCCGGTGGATGCGGGCGGCACGAAAGGGAAGAACTGAGTGTCTGCCCTGGAACAAATGTTTACCTGGACTGACTACCTGTTGGCGCTGCCCATCATTTTGCTGACGCTGTTCGCTCTGGGTATTCTGCTCATCGACCTGATGATTCCGCCGGAGTGGAAGTGGGCCAATGCGATGACGGCTTTTGTGGGTGTGTGTTTTGCGGCCGGTGGAGTCTTCAAGATTCAACTCGCATTGGAACGAGTTCACCTGGCCGGTCAGGCTGCCTTCCTGCAGGCGATGGTAGTCGATCATTTCACCATTTACTTCTGGTACTTGTTTCTTGCGGGCGCTGCGATTTCCATCCTCACTTCGGCCCATTATCTTGACATTGAGCACGAGCACCACGGTGAGTTCTATTCACTGATTCTGTTCTCCGTGATTGGCATGATGTGCATGGCGGCAGGATTCGACATCGTGCTCATCTTTATCGGACTGGAGTTGATGGCCATCTCCACCTATGTGCTGGTCGGCTTTCTGCGCAACGATCGCCGGTCTAACGAAGCCGCGCTGAAATACCTGCTGCTCGGCGCATTTTCATCGGGAATCTTTGCATATGGATTGTCTCTGTTCTACGGACTGACCGGCAGCACGAATCTGTCGGTGATCGCGGACCGCTTGTCATCGCAAATCGCCCGCAATGGCGGGCACATCCCTGCCATCGCCATTGTCGCGTTGCTCACTACAGCCACGGGCCTGCTCTTCAAGATCGCTGCTGTTCCATTTCATCAATGGGCGCCGGATGCATACGAGGGCGCGCCCACCAATGTCACAGGCTTCATGTCGGTCGCGGTAAAGGCAGCGGCCTGGGCAATGCTGATGCGGGTTCTGATTTGGGGGCTCGGTCCGCTGCGCACGGCGTACGTCCCGCTGCTGGTTTTCGTTTCCATAGCGACCATGACCGGCGCAAATCTCGCGGCCCTCACCCAGAACAATCTCAAGCGCCTGCTCGCTTACTCATCCATTGCGCACGTCGGCTACATCTTGCTGGGCATGATTGCGCTGGCGTCGGCGGAATCGGCGCCCGCTTTCATCGATGGCTTTCGCGGCATTCTCTTCTATCTCCTGGTCTACACCTTCATGAATCTGGGAGCCTTCGCGGTGATTACTTCCTTGCGGCATCGGCAAGTGATCGGCGACGAAATCGACGACATCGCCGGGTTGTTCCAACGCGCTCCGACGGAAGCTGTGCTGATGCTGGTTTTTCTGCTGTCGCTCGCGGGGATCCCGCCGCTGGCCGGGTTCTACGGAAAATACTTTATCTTTCTGAGCCTGATCGAGAGTGGTCATTACGTGTTGGCCTCGCTCGCCGTGCTGTATGCGGTGTTTGGACTTTATTACTACATGCGGATTGCGAATGCGATGTTCATGCGCGATGCCATCGATTCGACCCGTCTGCGGCTCAGTCCCGGAATGTGGGTGGCCCTCGTGACTACCGCTGCCGCCACCATCTTCATTGGGGTCTTCCCCGAGTGGTTCATCAAGGCGGTTAACTGGACGCTGCCCATCGCGCAGGACTCGCTAGCATCTCTGGTGAGATAGTCGTTCGCCTTGCTCGCTGGCATTGCCCTGATTCTCATACCCTGTCGTGAGATAAGTCTTCGTAGGTTTGGCCTACCGACAACGACGAGACACGCCCATGCTGTCCGACGAAAACTCCGATAAGAAAAGCATCTGGATCCAGCTTGCCCGGTACAGCCAACTGGCATTCATCTTTCCTGCAGCCACAGTGGCCGGATGGCTACTCGGGCTGGCACTGGATCACTGGCTGCACACAAGATGGTTGTACCTGGTTGGCTTGCTGCTTGGGATTGCCGCCGGCTTCGTCGAGTTAATCCGGACCGTCATTACCTCGGAGAAGGAATAAGCCCGGCAATCATTTCTGAGTTCAACGATATCGCTCCGGCAGTATTCTGAAAAGAAACGTGAGATCTGAAACCAACAACGTAGCCGATCTCGATCCTGCGGAAGCGTTCTATAGCGGGGCGTTGGATCGGATTGCTCGCATGATGGTTGTGCTTTCAGTGATTGCGGTAGCCGGCATCTGGCTGCGATTCGGTTGGCGGATCGCCGCTGGTTTTGCAGCCGGGGCTGCAATTGCCTACATCAATTTCCACTGGCTCAAGCGCGCGGTGATCGCTTTGGCCGATCGAATCACTCAAACGCCGACCACTCAAGGGCGCAGCCGTGTTGTGCTGCGTTTTTTCATTCGTTACGTCCTGGCTTGTTTGGCTGCTTACTGGTTATATCGCTTCGCTCCTGAGACTTTGACAGGTTTTCTTGCGGGCTTGTTCTCACCGGTGGCTGCCATTCTGTGCGAAGCTGTTTTTGAGGTGTACCGCGCGTTGGCGCGCGGTACTTGATCCAAGCGCCATTCTTCTACAAGAAGAAAGTCTCTATCCGGTCCACGAACGCTGGCAAGTCAATTGCTTTCTTCTCTTTGGCAGTGGGGGCGTCTGCCGGCGTGGGGGTAATTCAGGCAGTCTGTTACAGCATGGCCTTGTCTAGGGCAAGCTAAAGCTTTGCCCTAAAGGGCAAAGACTTTGCACACGTAAAACCTGCACGGAAGCAGCCCCAGGTTCCGAGATTTCCACAGCTTTATCCACTTTCAGGACGTAGTCTGCTTGCCAAAATGTTTCGAGAGGACCCGATGAGACTGAAGATCCTGCGTACCAAGCGAACTCTGTGCTTGCTACTTTTGTTTCTGGCGCTCACAATTCCGACTCTCACCGCCTATGCCTGGGCGCAGCAATCCGGAGCATTATTCGTTCCGCCAGCCGGCCTCAGCAATATTAAGCACGTGGTCTTCATCGTCCGTGAAAACCGGTCCTTCGATAGCATGTTCGGTACTTTTCCGAATGCAAATGGAGCCACATCGGGCGTCACGTCCACCGGGCAGGTTCTGCAGCTACAACACTTGCCGGACGCTATGGCGCACGACATCTGCCACGGCTGGGGCTGTTTTATTCAAGCCATCGACTACGGAAAGATGGACGGCTTCGACCTCCTGACCACCGGGGCTCCCTGCAACATGAATGGCGATTACGAGTGCTACGGGCAGCAGTGGCAGATCGATATTCCTAATTATTGGACCTACGCGACGGATTTCGCGCTCGGAGATAATTTCTTCACATCCAACAAGGCGTCCACAACTCCCAATCACCTCTATACGGTTGCCGCGCAGTCTGCGGGAATTATCACGAACGCTCCTGCCGGATGCGACTCACCACCCAACGCGTTACTTGGGGTTCTCGATGCCAATGGCAACTTCACCAGCAAGTATCCCTGCATTGACCTCACCACTACCATGGACCAATTGCAGGCTGCGGGAGTCTCCTGGCGCTACTACGCGGCTACCTTGATCCCCTTCAACTCGATGGAGCTGATCAGCCATCTGCGCTATGGACCTCTCTGGCCAAATAACGTTAACGACAGCCAGTTCATCACCGATGTTAGCGGCGGAAATTTGCCGTCGGTGAGCTGGTTAATGGCTACGGGCGAGGCTACCGATCACCCCCCCTATAGCATTTGTTTTGGGGAAAACTACACCGTCAACGCAGTCAACGCGATCATGAACAGCACCAAGTACTGGACCCAGGAGCCGACGGCAATCTTCATTGTTTGGGACGACCCGGCTGGCCTCTATGATCATGTGCCGCCACCGCAGCTGGATCAGTTCGGACTGAGCATGCGTTCGCCGTTACTCGTCATCTCTCCCTATACACCGAAGGGAAGCAATGGTAGTAACGTCACGCACGTGCAGTACGAACACTCCTCGGTGTTGACGTTTATTGAGGATCTTTTCGGGATTTCCCCACTGACGCAGCGCGATGGTTCGCAGGCCAACCATATGTCTGCCGATCCAGTGTTGTTTGACTTCAACCAGAGCCTTCGTTCTCCGGAGCCGCTAACCCCGCGGACATGCTCGCCGGCCTCTACCACTAACTTGACGTTTTACCAGGCGCAGCCGGTTGGCACACCCAGCCCGGTGTCGACGGTTACTATGCGCAATTTCACCAAGGTCAAGTTGAACTTTTCCACTATCCAAATTGCCGGCTCGTCGGAGTTCACGCAGACCAATACTTGCGCCGCCGGCGTGGGACCGCTGATCAACGAAAGTCCCCTTCACTGCTTGATCAACATCACATTTACGCCAAATGGCACCGGTGTTCGAACGGCTACCATGACGATCAACGACACCGACGTTAACAGCCCACAGACTGTAACCCTCACTGGCATGGGCACCAACCTAACCCTGAACCCGACTCTCTTGAGCTATGGCACGCAGAACCTGTTCATGAGCGGTGGGTCGCAGAGCGCGACGCTGACTAATTCCGGGACGAGCGCGGTGACCATCTCCAATATCGCGGCGAGCGGCGACTACACTCCGAGCACCACCTGCGGATCGACTCTGTCCGCAGGCTCGAGTTGCACCGTTTCCGCTGTCTTCACGCCAACCGCCACAGGCACCCGCTACGGCTCAATTACCATCACCAGCAGCGATGGCGCCAGCCCCCATGTGCTGAGCCTGACCGGAGTGGGTACACAAGTTTCAATCAATCCCACTACTCTCAACTTCGGAAATCAGGCGCTTGGAACAGTTAGCGGCGCGCAATCCGTTACTCTGACCAATCTGTCATCGAACACTCTGCCTATTTTTGAAATCGTGGTCACGGGCAACAATGGCGGTCAGCCCGACACCAATACATTGAATTTCAAGCAGACCAACAACTGTGGGAGCAGCGTGGCCGCGGGCGCGAGTTGCACGATCAACGTAACCTTCTCCCCTGTCATTCAGGGAGCTCTTGCCGGCCAACTAATAATCTTCGAGTGTGACCAGGCCCAAGGTCTGTGTGGGGCGGAAGGGGACAGTCCGGAATTCGTGAATTTGAACGGAACGGGTACTGCGTCACTGAATAATCCCGAGCCTTTCGTGGCCCAGGCGATCAACCCATCCAGCACAGCTCCAGGCAGCGGCAACACCTTGGTCACGGTGAACGGCGCGGGTTTTGGCACCACGTCCGTGGTGAATTGGAACGGCGCTCCGCTGGCCACGACCTTTGTTAGCGGACACCAACTGACGGCCACAATCCCGTCTGCCAACTTGATATCCGCAGGCACGGGAAACATCTCCGTGGTTGCCCCGCCGCCGGGCGGAGGAGCCTCCAACATAAGCTTCTTCCAGGTCGCAAACTCCAGCACCGGCGTGTCGCTTACCGCAAGCAGCATCGCGGCGGGGAACGCGCCCAAGGGAATCGTCTCCGCCGACTTCAACAAAGACGGCAACCAGGACTTCGCAGTTCTCAACCAGACCGACAGCACGGCTACGGTTTTCCAAGGCAACGGAAACGGTACCTTCACCCCACTCGCGCCATTTTGCACGGGTTCGGTGACTGGTTCGGTTTGCAACCCGGTTCAGCCGCTCGCGGCTGCAACTGGCGACTTCAATAACGACGGCAAACTCGACCTGGTAATTGCGAATTGGTCAGGGAACAATCTCACCATCTTCCTCGGCAATGGCGACGGCACTTTCATCCAGGGGACGAGCATTCCAGCCATCTGGCCAACCGACGTCAAAGTTGCGGACTTCAACCGTGACGGCAATGCCGATCTGGTTTACCCGCTCAGCCCGGAGGTAGCTGTTGACGTTCTGCTGGGTAATGGGGACGGTACCTTCGTCGAGACGACAACTCCGCCCGACACGGGAGCGGCGCCGGTTGCTATCGCGCTCGGCGATTTCAATGGCGACAACAAAGTTGATATCGCTACCGCGAATTCCACCGATAACAACGTGAGCATACTGCTGGGCCAGGGTGATGGCACTTTCAAAGGCGGCGGCAAATTCAATACCGGCAACAAACCTGTGGCCATTGCATCGGGAGACTTTAACCGCGATAACATCATCGATCTCGCGGTTGTGAACCAGACCGACGGCACGGTTACCATTCTGCAGGGAATTGGAAACGGCAGCTTTACCGTGGTCTCCTCAGCTCCTGTGACGGGTTCCACGCCAGCCGCCATCGCACTCGGTGATTTCAACGCCGACAGTAAGCTGGATTTGGCTGTGGCAAACTCGGGGGCGGGTACGCTATCGGTAATGCTCGGCAACGGCGACAACACCTTCCAGGCACGCACCGATACAACAGTCGGAACCGCTCCGGCTGGTGTTGCCACCGGCGACTTCAACAAAGACGGTACGCTTGATCTCGCTGTGGCCAATCAGACCAGCAACAATGTTTCGCTGCTGCTGGGCACTCCGGGCACGGGCGGTGGGCCGGTAGTGACGCTGACGCCTACCAGCCTTGCCTTCGGCACGGTTACGCTCAATGTACTCAGCCCCAAGCAGACGGTGACGTTAAAGAATACGGGGACGGCTATCCTCACGCTCAACAGCGTTACGGTGACGCCGACCGATTACATAAAGATGAACCATTGCGGCCAGACCGTGGCTCCCGGCGGGAGTTGCACGGTCGATGTCTCTTTCAAGCCACTGATCAAAGGGCTGCGCACCGGGACGCTGTCCTTCAACGATAATGCTCCGGGCAGTCCGCAGACCGTCTCGCTTACCGGAACGGGGACGGCCGCGAGTTTCAATCCGACGAGCGTTAACTTTGGAACCATCACAGTCGGGATGACCAGCAGTGTGCAAAACATCACCGTAACCAACGTCGCTGCCAGTGGGACGATGAAGTTCACCAGCCCCGCTACTATCACCGGTACGAATGCCTCGGACTTCATGATCCAGAGCAACAACTGCACCAGCCTGACTCCCGGACAGAGTTGCACGATTGGGGTCACGTTCACGCCGTCGGCCATCGGACCCCGGAGCGCGAATCTGTCGGTCTCCGACAATGGCGGTGGCAGCCCGCAGTTGGTTCCGCTATCGGGCAGCGGGACGTAGAATAGCCCCATGCCTCGTCGTTTTTGTCTGTGGCTGTTCGCAGTTTTGGTATTGATCTGGGCAGGGTCAGCCTGGGGCATAGATTCCTATGCTAGCGAGCCGACTCCGGCTCAGGCTTTCGAAGCTGTCCCGGCTACTCTTTCCCAATTTCTCGATCCCCACGGCATCCGCCTTGTGAGTTATACGAGGGGGAAAAAGACCGAAATCTGCGACCTGTGGTGGCGCAAGCAGGTCGCAACTCAGCCGCGATCGGGCGCGCCGCAGGATCTGGTGTATGGCGGCTTGAAGACCGGTCAGTTTTTAGGAGTGGTGAACTACCTGGTGCCGCGCGAAGACTTTCGGCACCACATGCTGAAACCCGGGCTGTATAGCATGCGCTACGCGGCGTTGGATCAGGATCCGTCCGACGAAACCGTGAGCCCGTATCGCGACTTCGTGATCCTTAGCCCCATATGGGCGGAGAAGGATTTGGACGCAATCGTTCCGCTCGAAGAACTCGAAAAGCGTGGGCGCATGATCAGTCACAAGGATGAGCCCGCCGTACTCAGCCTGATGCCGGTGAATCCCGCCTACAAGCGTTTCCCCTGGGCAGTTTCCGATGACAGGGGTTTCTGCACGATGCAGGTTCTGCTGCATCAGCAAGCGGGCAAGAAACAGGAAGAGCTGCCGTTGGCAATTGTTCTGATCCGGCCTCCCTACGAGAATGAAGGTTCTTAGCCCTTCTTACCTACGGTGCGGCTGGTCCAGTCTCCAACAGAATCGGCTTCTGACCGATCGGAACTGAATGACTCTTCGGGACGTCGCTTATATTCCCCTCCAGATCCCGGTAACGCATAAACTGCGCCGCCGCGTTGTAAGGCTTGGTACGAGAGACATCCAGGTTGGCATCCCACACCGCTTGCGCAGCGTATCCGCCGGGACGAGTATAGCCACACGTCCACACGCCGCTTTTCTCGCGGCAGGCTTCTGTCTGCGTCGCCCCCACCAGCCATTTATACATCTGTCCGTAGGCGACTCCGGCCTTGGTCAATTGATTGGTCTCGGCGTCGTACAAAGTCCCCGTCGGATAGTGACTCCAGGTAAACCAATAGAAGCGCTCGACTCCCAGTGACCAGTGCAGAAGATACATTCGCGCGAGAAAAGCCGCCTGCAAGTCCGGGTCTGGATACTCTTCGCGGTGTCCCCACGCTGCCTCGGTATCCCACAGCGGCTTATCTGCCTGGCCGTTATGGTCCATAACTTCGCGTATTGCTTGAACTAGATCAATAATCCTCTCCGGCACAGGCGGATGGGGCCAGAGATAACCGTGAAAAGAGATCACATCTACGTACTGGCCTCCGCCTGCGCGCAGGAATTGATCGAGGCAATGTGCATTATCGCGCGGAGCGCCCAGGCAGGGCGGCGTCAGAATGTTCGCTGAGGGATCGATCTCCTTGACGATTGAGTTCATATCTTTCGTCATGCGAACGAGTTGCTGCGGCGTGCCTTTCCATTGTCGCCCGCTGGGTTCGTTCCACCCTTCGTAGTTCTGGATGCGTCCCTTGGCATGCTTGGCCAGCGCGGCGATGAAGTTGCGGAAGGCCTCATCGGATCCACTGCCGTCGGACTTGAGATCCTGCGGAGGATCGCATCCGCCGGGGCTGTATGCGGGCGGGCACTCGCGATCATCCGGATTCGACGATGCCCAGCGTGGCGTATGTCCGATTGTGTATAGGACATTTACCCGATGCTCTTCCGTAAGATCGAGGAAACGGTCGAGCGCCATCCAGTTATAGTCCCGACGGGCGTTGATCTGGAACCAGTCAGGAATCGACCACAGGCGAAAGCTGCCGAAGGGGACCGTCGGCCAGGGCGCAGGCGGCATCTGCAAACGCGGTGGAACCACGACGCGTTGCGCGTGCAGTCCGAAATACGTGGGCGGAATGGGCTTCGTAGGCGGCGCCGGGCCGGAAGCAGCCAGAGCGGGCAAGCTACCCAGGAACGCCAGGGTGGCCAACAAGATTGAGCAGAAAAACCAACCACAGACCCTGCTGTGGAGAGGGGAGCGCACATCTTTCAGTCGCATATCTAACCTTTCCCCTGAAGATGAAGTGCAACGCGAAATTGGGCTATGGGCCTTGAGAAAGCTAACACGAGCTGCGCGGCAAAGTTGCCGGAACGATTCTGCGAAGATCATTGGATGCCGCAGTGCTCAACTGCGCCGCTCTCAGCAGAGGGGCTTACTGAGGGGTGAGCGTGGTGGTTTGCAGGTGACCGTTGAGGTCTCCGCCATTTGACCAAACCGGGTGCGCGATGCCAGTGCTGGGCTCGGCGGTGATCCCGAAGTAGTCCCCGAGAAAATCGGTATTACCATTGATGATCGTTCGAGTGACCCGTGCATTGGGCGCGAAGGTCACACCGAGATCCTTTGAATACGTGCCGTAGACGTCGTAGCACGACTGACGGCTGGGCGAGTTTCGCGTGTCCAGCCAGATGGTATGCAACGTTCCATTTCCGTCCACGGTCGCAGCGGGAAATACCCGTTGAGCCACAGATGTGTCGTTCAGAGCCACCGGGGTGGTGAATCCTCCCAGACCCTTCGGCTTATTCGAACGCACCATCAAAATATCCGAAAAATTGCCGTTCTGAGCTGGGAACACGTCATACACGTATTCCTTTCCGGCCACGGAACTGACAACAATATTTGGTGCGCTGTTTTTGCGAAATGGGGCGTTGAACACCACCTCATGGTATGTGGGCGTCATCTGGATTGGCGTGTTGAAGGTTACGCCACCATCGGTGGATTTGACGATCCAGTGCTGTCGCGAATTGTTTACGTCCACAAAATACTCGTAGGCGACATAGACGGTGCCATCACCGCCCACCGTCACCATCGCCCAGTCCACGATTGTCTGCGTAGCGATATTGAGTTGGATTGCCGCCGACCATGTCACGCCATGATCTGTCGAACGCGAGAAGGCGATGAATTTGGCCTGGCAGCTAGTTCCAGCACAACCGGTGTACAGAGTCCAGACTGCGTATACATTTCCTGAGAATGCCGAAGTGCTGCGGTCTACCGCAATCCAGCCACGATCTACCGTGGTGGTCGGATTGACGGCAGTGTCGGCATACACTGGGCGGCAGGCCGCCGAAGTAAGTGTCACGCTCGGCAGCACGCCTGCGCATACGTACATGCCGCCGGGTGCAACCGCATGCGAGAGCAGACTGGCATCGCTGCCGCTGGGAAATTTCAGATACAAACCGGAAATGTATACGTTGCCGGCGGTGTCAATGGCAATTCCCGGGTCACGGTCAACCAGCCAGGAAAATCCATCGCTGGTTGCGCCGTAGACATTTGAGGCAAGAGGAACAAAACTCTCACTCCAAGTCCGGCCCAAGTCGCTCGAGATCGCGAACTTCGTGACTCCGTTTGTATCAACCGTGCCCGGACGAAGAGAGTAGTCCGTGATCACCGACACCAGTGTGGCTGAATCGATAGGGTTGATCGAAATGTTGGTCTCTGCTTCGGAAAACGTAGTCGTGGGGGTGATGGTTCGGCCGACACGGTAGGGACTACCCGCAAATGTGGCCCGAGCGTAAGAGCGATTTGGGACTACAGCAGAAAGCGGAATGCTCTTTTGAGGGACGAGCTGTATCTCGTTGTTTTCTGCATTCTCAATTTGGATAGGCCGAAATAAATACGATCCCCACAACTCCATTGCCGCAAGAATAAATAGAGCAAACACACAGAGGAAACTTTTCCAGAAAAGCGACCGTTGCATGACCACTCCTGGTTGGTGGAGTTGAAGGGACAAGCAGCCCACAGGGACTGGACGAAGCCAAACAGCAACGCTGATTGAGCGTACCTGGGCCCGCGCACCCGCGCGTCCGACTATGATTGTTGACCGCGAAAGCCTTGTCAATAGCACGATTCGGGGTGTGCAAACTGTTGCGCACTTCTATGCGCCCGCCTGACTCCAGCGTGCGATCACTCACGCGGTTGTTCACATCGTAGTAACGAATCAGTTAACCTCAATCCTTCTCCCCACAGGTTTCCCTGTACACGTTGGTTCACTATCCACAACCGTCCAAAATCCTGCTCCATCGGGCTCTTTAATGACTGTCGCGATGTCCGTAAACACGGCCTTAGCTGGTCTTCAGTGACGTTTCCACCAAGTCGGTGCGGGCGTACGCTCCACGTTGAGCAGCACCGCAGTTACTGGTGTACCAGGAGGATTCCGTGACCCCCAAGCGGAACATCGTTTTCATCGGTCTGATACTGGGATTGACGGCGCTTCTTGCCGCCTGCAGCTCGGGAGCAGCTCAGTCTCTGGCTCAAAGTTCGCAATCATCGTTCGCAGCCGGCGGCGAGCAGTCGGCTGGACTGTCGACCAAGCACTATACCCTCGTCACTCTGCAGATCTCGCCTTCTCAGATATCACTGCAACCCGGAGCCACTACGCAACTGACCGCAACCGGGCTGGGCACTGATAATCAGAATCATACCATCACTGCGAAAATAACCTGGACCTCATCTGCGTCCTCCGTAGCTACTGTTAGCAATGCAGGCGTGGTCACAGCCATCGCCCCCGGAACCGCCGTGATTACCGGCAGCAGGGGCATTCAGTCGTCCAGCACCATCACCGTGAATAGTCAGACGCCTCCGGGTGTGCCAGTGCCTGCGACCTTGTTCTCCATGACGACCCACAGTCGCACGGATTGGCCGACGGTGACCACCTCCGCGATTCGCCTTTGGGGCACGAATACCTACTGGTCAGACATGAATACCGCCGACGGCGTATATGATTTCACCACCCTCGATAAGTGGCTTAGCACTGCGCAGGCAAATGGAGCGGATATCATCTACACCTTTGGAGAGACTCCTAATTGGGCTTCCTCCAATCCCAGCCTGCTCTGCGGTACTGCCAACGTCCCCTTGGGCTCCTGTGCGCCCGCCGACGATCTCAACTCTGACGGTACGGGAACCAACAAGCATTGGAAGGATTTCGTCACTGCGCTGGTGACACACGCGAACGGGCAGATCAAGTACTGGGAGATCTGGAACGAGCCCACCGTGTCCGGTTATTGGCAGGGAAATAATAGCCAGATGCTCCGCATGGCGCAGGACGCCTACGCTATCATCAAATCGATCAATCCTTCCGCTCTCGTCACCACGCCAACACCATCCACCGGCATCACCGGCGTTGCCAACTGGATGGGACCGTACTTGACGCTGGGTGGCGGCCAGTATGCCGACATCATGAGCTTCCACGGCTATAGCTGGAAGAGCACGCCTGGAATCTGGCCCGTGCCGGAAGATATCGTACCTCTGGTGGAGAACTTGAAGGCAGTTCTCGTCACCTACGGACAGGATAAGAAACCTTTGTGGTGCACCGAGGGAAGTTGGGGCGACACCAGCGGCAATGGTTTTAGCGATCCGGATCTGCACGCGGCATTCGTCGCGCGGCATTATTTGCTGCAAGAGAGCGAAGGCGTACTACGCTACTACTGGTTCGCATGGGACAACGCGGGAGACGGCCTGTGGGACTACACTACCGGCACCATTAATGAGGCGGGAACTGCGTATCAGCAGGTGGAGAACTGGATTGTAGGCGCGACGCCATCAGGCCAGTGCGCCGCGGTGGGCACTCTCTGGACCTGCAGTTACACGCGATCGGGCGGCTTCCAGGCCCAAGCCATGTGGGATACCTCGCAGAGTTGCTCCAACGGATCCTGCAGCACGTTGAACATTCCTGTTGGGACCCAGTATGTCAATTATCTCGATCTCGGCGGACAATCGCACTCCATCAAAAATGGCGCGGTGCCGGTTGGCGCCAAGCCAATTTTCGTGCAGAACCAATAGTGGGCGCTTTAAAACCGCGCTGAAAACGGCAAAGGCCCTCATCGTGAGGGCCTTTTGCATTCTTCTATGTTGGCGGGATTAGGAGTTTACGAAGCTCGAGTAGCGACCACCAGATGATTTGCCGCCGACTTGGACAAAACGAAGTTATCGATGATCAGCGCGTCTATGCCCGAGCAGAAATAGCTTCGCATGGCATCCCGTGGTCCGACCACAAGCGGCTCCCCGAACAGATTAAACGAAGTGTTCACCAGGATAGGAGCCGGGGCGGTTTCGCCAAAACGCTTCAACAGCCGCCAAAACAGCAAATTGGACTGCCGGCTCACGACGTGCAAACGAACTCGATTTCCTGGTAACAGGAAGCCTTCGGGAAGACCGTCGCGGCCGGGGAGGGCTGTGCCCAGGGAATTCATGTAGCGGCACGAATAAGAGGCCTCGAACCACTTTGCGCAGTCTTCCTCCGGTACGGCCAGAGCGAACGGACGGAACCATTCCCGGTGCTTGATGTAGTCGTTCAGGTTCTCCTTAACGTAAGGCGCCCAGGGAGAAGCCAGCACGCTGCGATTCCCAAGCGCACGCGGCCCAAATTCGGTTGCACCCTGATACCACGCGACGATTTTGCCCGTCTGCAGCAGCTGTACGGCGGTATCAATCTTGCGGTCTTCAGTAATTTGGAGTGAATAACGTGCCTTGGAATTGTCCAGGGTATCCTTGATTTCCGAGCGGCTGTAGGAAGGCCCCCAGTAAACTCCGTCCATTAGCGGCTTTCTTGCTGGTTTTATCTGCTCTTGATACAGCATTGCAGCGCCTATGGCACATCCCGCATTACCAGGCGCGGGCGGGACAAACATGCGGTCAAGCCCGATCTCTTTCTCGACCGAAGAGACCAGAAGAGCGTTCAAAAATAGACCACCACCCAGGCAAACTCGATCCAGCTTTTCGCTTTCAAGAAAGTGTTTGATCAGATCCGTGATAACTTCCGTGCTCGCCTGCTGCAAGCTAGCCGCAATTATCCGGCGCTGATCATCGCTCAATTCGCCATCACGGCCTGCAAGACCAATGGCCCGGTAAAGCTTCTCCGAAAATGCAACCCGTCCCGTCAATCCTCGATTGAAATAGGAGAAATTCAGCCGGGGCAAAACGGACCCCGGACGCCTCATCAAATCGAGAAACACATGTTTCAGCTTGGGTTCGCCCTCCAGGCTCAGCCACTGCGTCTTATGCTCTTCTTTGTGCGGTATGAAGCCTAAGAGTTCCGTGACCTGAGTGTAGATCCAGCCTAAAGAACGCGGGAAGGGAATCCGCCGCAAAACCCTTATCTTTGTGCCTCCCCCCACCGCAATGAGCCCGGAAGTGCCGTCGCCATCTTCGTCGAGAATGACAATCAACGCGCGATCATACGGCGAGAGAAAAAACGAACTGGCCGCATGGCAAAGATGATGGCTGAAATTAACCACTGTGGCCTTAGGCCCATGGTTCTGACGCAGTAGCCGCCGCAGATTCAACTCGCGAGCCAGAAGTCCGAGCTCGTTAACCTCGTAATAAGTGTTGGCGACGGCCGAGAAGGGAGCCATGCGAGCACGCAGCATGGAACGGCGCGCCCATCCTTTGATGGGTTCGGAAGCGACCGCCACCGCGTCGAGGTCTTGCCAGCGTACCCCACCCTTCGTCAGGCAGAATTCGATGGCGTCTTCAGGCAATCCTCGCGTTTTGGAGCGCGTTAACTTGTCGTTTTCGATGGCCGCAACTACCTCGCCATCGCGCATGAGCGCTACCGCAACATCACGATCTAGTGAGGACAAACCGAGAATAAGCATGGCTTGAGGCAAACAAGAAACTAGAGGCCAAAGAAGAAATTATAGGGGAAGGGAAGCTCTGCCTCCGAGCCGCCGGAAGCAGAGCTGAAGGGAGAGTTCGCCGCTTAAGAGCAAGCCGGGGCTATTTCATCAACAGTGGGTGTATCCACCACAACGGAACGGGATGGATTCGTGGTGGGCTTATCGACAACAAAATTACCCAGCACCAGGCTGTCCATCTCGCTCTTGGAGTACGTGCTGAACGCGTTGGCTGGCGTGGTTACGATCGGCTCGCCACGCAAATTGAACGAGGTATTCAGGATGACCGGAACACCCGTGGCTTGTCCGAAGCGCTCGATCAAACCGTAATAGCGCGCGCTCTGTTCTTTGAACACCGTCTGAAGACGGCCTGTGCCATCGACGTGCGTAATGGCGGGCAGGGTCGCCTGCTGGGACTCCCGAACCGGCACCACGTACAACATATAGCGCGCCGGGTAATGATTCACAGCATTGGGCAGCTCGAAATACGTTTCCGCATACTGCGCCAATACCGATGGGGCGAACGGACGGTACGGCTCGCGGAACTTGATCTTCGCGTTGACGATGTCTTTCATCTCCGGATTACGCGGGTCGGCGATGATGCTCCTGTTGCCAAGAGCGCGCGGCCCCCATTCGAACCGGCCCTGATACCAGCCAATCACTTTGCCGGAGGTGAGCCGCTCTACCACGCGGTCATAGAGTTCGTCATCATTCTTCATCAGCCGGTGCGGGATGTTGTTGCTGCGCAGGAAATCGGCGATCTCGCCCTCGCTGTACTGCTTTCCCCAATACGCGTGATCCATACAGAAATTGCGCGGTTTCCCGAGCAGAGTGTTGTAGGCCCAGAGCGCAGCCCCCAAGGCACCGCCACCGTCGCCTGCCGCGGGCTGAACATATATCTCCTCAAAAGGAGTTTCTCTCAGGATCCGCGTGTTCGCCACGCTATTCAATCCCACACCACCGGCGATGCATAACCTCTTCAGGCCAGTTTCTTTCTGCAGACCGCGAGCCATGCCGATCAGCACTTCTTCGGTCACTCGCTGGATGCTCGCAGCAATGTCGGCGTAATGCTGATTTAGCCGGCACAGTTCGCCGTAATTCGATGGAGGGTCCCCGAAATACTTCGGAAAGCCGGTCGCTTCCGTAAAGAACTGCAGCTTGGTGGGACGAGGATCGCCGAACAGATTCACGAACTTCTGGCTGTACGTCTGATCAGTCGAATGATGGAAGGTGAAGTAATCCATGTCGAGTGCGAACGAACCATCGCTGTTCTGCCGGATCAGCTTCCAAACCTTGTCAACATAGATGGGCTTGCCGTAGGGGGCCATGCCCATGACCTTGTATTCGCCTTCATTTACCTCGAAGCCCAGGAAGGCAGTGAAAGCGCTATACAAAAGGCCGAGCGAATGGGGGAATTCCATCTGCTTGGTGAGTCGGATATTGCTTCCCCGGCCCACACCGTAGGTTCCCGTCACCCACTCGCCCACGCCGTCGACCGTGAGAATCGCAGCTTCCTCAAAGGGCGAGCAAAGGAATGCGCTTGCCGCATGCGACAAGTGGTGCTCGGAGAAAAGTATGCGGTCCTTGGCTACACCCAATTCAGCCTGCAAGGTGCTTCCCACCCAGAGTTTGTCGAGCACCCAGGTGATCATGGATTCTCGGAACACCTTCCACGATTTCGGGTAGGTCTGCAGAACCGTCGCCAGGATGCGATCCAGCTTGCGGAACGGCTTCTCGAAGAAAACAACGTAGTCGAGGTCCTTCCCCGTGATGCCTTCCGATTCCAGACAGAACTGGATGGCATTCTTGGGGAAATCGTAATCGTGCTTTTTGCGGGAGAAGCGCTCCTCCTCGGCGGCAGCAACTAGTTGTCCATCACGCAGCAATGCCGCCGCTGCATCGTGGTAGTAGCAGGAGATACCCAGAATATACACAGTTCGGTTCCTTTTATTGGCCCGCGGACGACTCGGCCCCCCAAGGGGAGGGAGAAACGAGCGCCGTGATGGTCAGAGATGAGTCTTAGATTGTGATCTAGAACAGTGTGTAAGTGAATGGCGCAATCACCGAGCTCTGCGCCAGAATCAGGACAACGCCCATGAGCAGCACGACAAACACCATGGGCAGCATCCACCAACGTTTGTTGCGCGCGAAAAATGACAGCAGCTCGCCGGCAATTCCAAAGCGCCGCTGCGCTACTTGGATGAATCCCATACCTTTGTTATGCCTCCCCAATAATAGTCAAATTTCTAAGAAAACGCGCCACCACCATGTGAGTTGTTCAAGCTCAAGACGGGCTGTGCGGCACGACCTTGAACATCCGCTCGGCAATTACGTGATTGCCTTGCATGACAATGTGGCACCAGTCGAGAAAAAGCTTATCCTGCAACTGATCCAGGCTGTCGCTCAAATTGTAAAAATGTGCATGTTTCTGCTGCGCTACCAGTTCGTAAACCCGCGGACACCAATCCGCCAGATGTGCCTGCGATTTGGCTGAACGAATCTGTGCCTCGTCCCCGGTTGGCGGCTTGTGGCTGGCAAATAGTACCGGCTGCCAAAAGAACGCGTAATCAAAGCTGTATTCGCGCGCCAGCCCATGCACAACGTCCATGTTCGCGAAATAATTGGTCACCGTCCTATGCGCCAGTCCATCCACATCGTTTGTCGGTATAGGGCGGTCTCCAGCGCGTTGCGCCGCCCGTGCCGAAAGGGAAAATATCAATTGGACGGTGTTGGTCTGCAGCAAATATCCAAAACTCCCTTGACGCAATGCCCGCTGTCCTTCAAATTGCCGCTTGATGGCACTGAAATTCATGTGAACGTCGGACTTGCCCGTCTGGTACGGCACGTACGTGTCATTGGCTCCGTCGTAGAAGATGACGAAATTGGGTTTGTGCGTCTCGGCCTTGAGTGCCAACATCAACTGCGTGACTTCCTGCGTGCTGACCCAGGCGCCTTCTCCGAAGTTCCGCACGCAGACTGGCTGACCGGCCTTCTCGAACATCTCGGCAAGTTGCGAGGGAATCGTGCCCCAATCCGGCGAACCATTCCCACGCATGGTTGAGCCTCCGAACATCCAAATGGTGTACTGGTTTCCGTCGCAGTGGGAGTGGTACGTGCGCCGCAGACCATCCTCATCGATGTTGACGGCTTCGCCGTGAAAAGGGTGGCTGCGCCAGATGGTGAACGGTTTGTAATCGTAGACCTGTCGTGAAGCTTTTTCTTCCCGCGCCAGAGATCGAGACCAATTCTGACCTTTATAAGCAGCCAGCACCCTATGGCCGGGCGTTTCCTCAAATACGGAGGCCCGCAAAACGCGTATGGCAAAAAACGATATTGTCTCCAGGAGCGCCAGCAGGATGACCGTAACCCCTACTGAGATCAGGAAACTCGTAAGCAGGCGTTGCGGACGAGTAACTCTCCGATCGTGTGCTTGTTGTTCCTCCTGATAATCAGTCACCGCTTCCATGCATCCTCGACGGCCTCTGTGAAGGCAGGTTCTCGGGAGACATCATTGTAAAGCCAGACCGAGCCCCAACTGCACGAGGCGGCACAGTATTTGTCGAAGAGCCGCGCAGCCATTCTGAAGAGCTTGGCAATTTCTCGGGTTTTATCTTGCGGTACCACTCCTTCAAACTGCGATAGGCGCCCAGAAGCGGAAGAGGAGCGATGCCATAGAGCATGAGAACACTGCGGTCATATACGCGAAGGGCGTGGTAGGCAATCTCATCGAGCACTTGCTCGATCTTTCCCGGCTTTGCCACATTCCCAGTGATCAGAAGGGGGTAAGCGGGCCACACGCCCGCGTAGGCTTCCTTCCACTCGCAAATGTAACGCTTCACTTTGCGACGAATCTCGGGAGGAATCAGGTAGGTGCGTTCTGGCTTCAGATGAATACTTTCGCGGCGTACTCCGGAATGATGTTCCTCCGCGTAGATGGCTGAGACATCCGCGCCATCGAGGGAGGTCATCCTTGGGTCGAAGGGAACGTCAAGAAACCGACAGATCCTGCGCATTACCGTTTCTGTATCACTCACCAGATCCTCGTAGTTGATCTGGTGTACGCGATGTCCCTGTCGTACTAACTCGTCGCATTGCTGTTTCAGTCGATTAAAGCCCAATAACCCGCGCAGCAACATGCCCTTGCGCGCAAACCACGAGCAGGCATCTCGGGCGGACAGAATGCTGGCACAAACGTTCATGGGATTGCGCCATATGATGAGGAAGCGTGCATCCGGGAATTCGCTCGCCAAATGGTCCAGGCGATCGTAATAGTTTGGTGATTTCTCTCCACCAATCGAAGCGTCCTTCCGCGCGGCATATTCAGAATACGTGGCATCCATTGCCTCGCGTACGCTGCAGATGCGGTTTGGCAATTGATCCAACCCGATCCGATGTCGCCGTGCCGCGCCGTTCCAAAAATTCCACCTGTCCAGCAACTTCGCTGGGTTCTGAGGCGTGACGAAGCGCGAGGACAGCAGCCGCAGATCTCCCTCAAACAGCAACGCAATCTGCGGATGCTGATTAAGCAGCGCATACAGCGCCGAGGTCCCTGAGCGCCATATGCCGACGACGAACAGGGGTCCTTGCGGATTCGTACCCTCTGAATTGGCCCTGTGGTTCATGATAGAGAAGCTGTATTACTGCCGGTGCGCCCACCCCATGGTCATATCTTCTTCGGGATGATCTAACCAATTTGTGGGTGATTTCTTGATTCGCAGCGGATCGCCAAACCATCTCGTTGCCAGCCCGAAAGGCAGCACCAGGATGGCATACATGATAGTCAGCAGCACGCGCGCCTGGAAGTTGCCGATGATGTGCATCAGCCGCGTCCAAGCCGCCCAGAATTTCTTTAGTGCTTGCCAGATACTCTTCAACTGTTCCCCCCGCAATCCTTGTATTTTGTTGTGACTAGTCTGCGGCTGCAGCCACCGCCGGTACGGCCCTACCCAATTGCTCCGCAATCCAAGCGTAGGTCGGCTTCAATCCTTGTGCCAGTTTGATGGAAGGCTCCCAACCAAGAACCCGGTTCAGCCGGGTGTTATCGCTGTTCCGTCCGCGAACTCCCTGAGGGCCTTTCAGATTATGAGTTTTGTGGATCGTCTTCCCGGCAATTTCGGCAATGATATCCACGAGTTGGTTGATGGTAACCAGTTCATCCGTTCCCAGGTTCAATGGCTCGGTGTAGTCGGAAGCCATCAGCCGCACTAGCCCTTCGCAGCAATCGTCCACGTACATGAAAGAGCGAGTCTGCTCGCCGTCGCCCCAGACCTCGATTGTGCCACCGTCTTCCGCCAGGGCCACTTTCCGGGACATTGCCGCGGGAGCCTTCTCCTTGCCACCGTCGTAGGTGCCGAGAGGGCCGTAGACGTTATGGAAGCGCACGATGCGGGTAGGAAAGCGGAAGTCCTGCCAGTAATATCGGCACAACTCTTCGGTGAACAACTTCTCCCATCCGTAACCGGGTTCGGGATCGGCCGGATAAGCGTCCTCCTCAGTCAATGCAGTTACATGGGCATTCTTCTGCTTGCTCTGGGCATACACGCAGGCCGAGGAAGAGAAAAGAAATCTGCCGACTTGGTTCGACTTGCTGGCCTCGATCATGTGAGCATTGATCAGGATGTTGTTGCGGGCAATATCGGCGTGGGATGCGGTAATGTATCCGATGCCGCCCATGTCAGCCGCAAGGTTATACACCTCATCGAGGCCGCCACGAGTGGCGGTCAGGCACGCATCCTGCTTGCGAAGATCTAGAACTTCAAATTCATCGGCTTCGCTAGCTTCGTACTCCGGTTCCTTGATATCGACTCCGCGGACCCAGTAGCCCTCCGCTTTCATTCTCTTTACCAAGTGATGGCCGATGAATCCACCTGCACCCGTTACCAGTACCCGCTTCTTTGTTGTCATGTTTGTCCTCGGAAATTTTGTTGCTTGCAAAATCGGAACTCAGCACACGGCTGACCCAGGGCCTGAGTAATTCTTAAATCGCTTACTGATTGAACTCTTTGAGCTTGAGCATTTCGAGGGAGACATTCCAGGCGAACTTCGAACCATAAACAAGGTAGCGACGCCATAAGCGGCGAGGCTCCATCAACAGACGGAAGAACCATTCCAAGCCGCTTTCGCGCATCCATGGCGGTGCCTGCTTCAAACGCCCGATATTCAGATCAAAGGCGGCGCCCACTCCCATCAGCACCGGAACATTCAGCTTGTCGCGGTGTTCATACATCCATTTTTCTTGCTTAGGAGTGCTTAGGCCTACCCACAATACATCGGGCTCTGCGTCATTGATGCGGGCCACGATTTCGCGGTCTTCTTCCTCAGTGAGAGGACGGAAGGGCGGAGAATACGCGCCCACCACATTGATTCCGGGAAAACGTTGGTCTAGTGTGCGCGCTAGTTCGCCCGGAACATCGCTCGCTCCGCCGTAGAAAAAGTGGCGGTATCCCTTGCGCGCGGTTTGCTGGCAGAACGTCAGCATGAGCTCCGGTCCGTACACCCGGCGCTTCATCGGATGGCCGTACCGGCGACCGGCCCACACCAGCGGCATACCATCGCTGACCACCATGTCTGCAGTGTTCAGGATCTTTTTGAACGTGCCGTCGTGTTGGGCCTCCATCACACCGTGCATGCCGGTCACAGCCACGTAATGGCACCCCTGGCGTTCGCGGATCCATTGCTCCATCTGCGCCACAGCATCGGCAATTTGCACCGCGTGCACCCTCACACCTAATAGCCGGAAGGAGGGGAGCGGACACATCGACAAGGTACTCAAGCGTACGCCTCCCGAGCAGCGATCGTGCGTTGGTAGATGTCCATCAACAACGGGTAGTTACTTTCGGCGGTATAGCGGGTCTCGTACTCTTTTCGTGCCGCTTTCCCCATCGCGCGCATCGATTCGGGGTTGCTCCACGCCCACTCCACCTTGGCCGCCAAATCCTGGGGGGATCCGGAGCTAAAGTGCAATCCTGTACGCCCATCGCTTACCAATTCTTCCAATGCACCCAGACGCGAGCAAATCACTGGAACTCCGCAGGCAAACGATTCCGCCATTCCCATGGGGAAGTTCTCATAGCATTCGCTGGGAATCACAACGAAGCTGGCGCCCTTCATGACCGCTTGGGCCTGTTCGCGAGACAAGCGTCCGCGAAAGTTTATATTTGTTAACCCCTGTTCACGCGCCTGATTTTGTAACTCCTCGAGCAGTGGACCATCTCCCACAACTACCAGCGGAACGCTCTTGCTCAAAAGCTTCCATGCGGAAATCATCGTGCCCGGACCTTTTTCACTGGCAAGCCGTCCAACATAGGCGGCGTAGACTCCGCCTCCATTGCTGCGTTCGCCGGGATCAGGCTGAACAAAATTTGGTTTGACACTGATTTTGTCGGCCGGCAATCCGCCGGCAATAAACTTGCGCCGCGCAAACTCGCTCAGTGCTACATAGCTGTCTACTGATTCCGTCCACGTTCCCCGCTGGCGGTGGACGGTCAGCATCACTGCCACGGTAGCTGTGGCTGCCCGTGAATCGCGATAGCAACCATGCTGCACTCCGCGCCAGACGCTGTGCTCGGTGCACTCTTCACAGGTGTGCCCGTCGCGATAAAAATTCGCAGCCGGACAAAGCAGCCGGTAGTTGTGCAGCGTCTGCACCACCGGAACGCCGGCTTCGTGGCACGCCGAATAAATCGACGGCGAGATCATCATGAACGTGTTGTGCACATGGACGACATCGAAGTGGTGCTGCCGGAGCAAATTGAGCACCTGCTGCCGGCTTTCTGCGGAAGAAACCGTATTCTTGGCTAACCTGACTCGCTGCCAGATCGACGAATCATTCACTTCGTCGTTGCTCCGGCAGTGTGTCACAACCTGGTGTCCTGCGCTCTCGAGCAGCTTCCTCTCCTGCTCAAAAACCACGTCCTCACCGCCCGGCTGTTGGTACTTGTTGTGAACCAGAAGTATCTTCACGAGCCAGAGCTTTCTCCCTGAATGCGACATTTCCGGGCTGCAGCAATTCGAGCGCGTCGCCGTTAGTTGCGTAAGAAACATCCTTGTGATCAGCCACGTAGTCGAGCAACTCCTGTAGCTGATCCCACATTCCGTGATCTTCCAATTCCCAGGAGTGCCCGTATAAGTGCCACATGCCGCCTTCGCCGAGGACACGATCGAAAAGACGCTTTCCCAGTTCAACCCAGCCGTTGCGCCCGCCGACCATGTAGTTGTAGAGGCGCGCTGGTCTGCCGGCTTTCATCGTGTTCTTGAAATAGGTGAACCCGCGGTGGGGAAACGCCTGCACAGTTGTGGGCATTTCGAAGCGCCCAAAGTTGGGGCGTGTGGCCAACATGCGGGTGGTACGTGCACCTTGGTAGCCGGTGTCGGCAAGGCAACGTACAGTTGTCGCGGTGTAGTGTCCGCCGGGATAACAAAACATCCGCACCTGCTGCCCAACTGCCGCTTCCAGCCGATTTTTACACTCCCGAACAATAGATAATGTCCTTTCTCGCGACAAGCTGGGCATGTGCTCATGATTGACGCCATGTCCGCCTACCTCAAAGCCGGCTTCAACCAGCATGCGAAGTTCCGCGAGTCTCAACGCTGGACGCTGTAAATATGGCTCTATGGGGACATACAAGGTGGCCGGGATGCCGCGGGAATGAAGCAGGTCCGCGAGCTTGAGATCAGCCCGGTCACCGTCATCCCAACTGGTGGTGACGACAGTTCTCTTATTTTCCATTGGGGTACCAGGATAGACTTGGGGAGGGCCTGGCAGCTCGGGCGCTTAACGGTCTTTCATCATCTTCCGCCACTCGTCTTCCCGGTAGCGGTTGTTATTCCACGCGAAGTATTCGCCGTTAGGATCGCTCAGCTTGAACGTATTGTTCTCGAAACGATTGCCCCAACGAGTGAAGATGTCGTCGCTGACGTGCGGCGCGGGTTTCACTATGCCCACGGCGATGCCGGAAGACTGAATGATGACATTATTGTGAACGCAGAGGTTGTGGATCTCATACGACTCCGGCATGTGATACATCTCAGCATCTTGCCGGCGGTTCAACTGCCGTCCCAGTATGCCGTTGCGGCAATCCCTCACCGTGTTTCCATACACCTCGACATCGCGCGACTCGCCAATGAGAATCCCCGCATCCGCTTCATGATGACCGAAGTCGTTGTTGCCATCGTTCCAGATGGTGTTATTCCGAATGACAGCGTGAAAACTGATCTCGTGGAAGATGCCTTCAGTGTTGTTTGTGGTGCGGTTGCCCTCGTACAGCGTATTGCGGTTGTTGATATCGGTCCAAAGGCCGGGGCCAATGTTGTCGTGAGCGAAGTTGTTGCGAACCACCAGGTTCTCGGTCATAACGAACTTGGCGCCGCCGGCCTCCCAGCCCGGCCAATATCCCGCATAATTGTTGTTGTAAGTCTCATTGCCTTCGACCAGAATATCGCGCCCACTACCACCCATGCCGGCGTCGCCATTGTGGTGAGTTTTATTATTGAGTACCTTCCAATTATTTCCAGCGCGAATGCCGACCGCATGGTTCCACCGGATTTCATTCTGCTCGACCACCCAGCTTTCCGCTTCTTTGCCGTCAATCGCGGCCTCTCCGGCAGGCTGGGCGTACTTCTCAATCGTCAGACCGCGAATAGTGACGTCATGAGCGCTTCCGGAGAAAGCCTTGCGTGTGGCTCCAATCTCAACTTTGTGTCCGGTGGGATCGTCCGCAAGATAGATCTCTCCAGCGGCAGAATCGGAGTACCACTTTCCCGGGCCTAATTCATCCTCATGTTGGACGCGTACCAGGGGAGCATCGTCCACGAATACATCTTCAGGGAAGATGCACAACGGATACTGTTCCTGGCAGCGACCGCGATATTCCTTCTGCTGCGGCCGATTGGCTTGCTGGTGTCCGCCTTCTCCGCCACGCATGCCGCCTTGGCGGCCCCGGCCCATTCCGCCGCCGCCGGGCCACCCGAATCGTCCATTGCCCGGTCCGCCAAATCCTCCCCCACCTCGGGGACCGCCCTGTCCTTGTCCTTGGCCCTGTCCTTGTCCTTGGCCCTGTCCTTGTCCGCCGCCACCGCCTTGACCAGCCCCGCCCGGACGCTGAATGGGCAAGCCCATTCGCATGATTTCTTCTTCGTCCGGATTGGTACGTGCTGCAGCTATCCAGAATTGCCCGCGTCGCTGAAACTTCAATAGTTGTGACCCATTCAGCACTGCGCCGGGCTCGCCAATGAATGTGTCTTTATCTTTCGGAGTGATAGAAATGCCACGATGAAGTCCGGCCTTGAAACGGAACGTTGTTCCGCCAGGGTTGCGGTCGACCAACTCCTGTACGTTATCGCCAGCTTGCACGATGACTTCCTTCGCTGGCCCTGCTCCCATCAAGACGCTGCCGAAGCCAAGCAGCAAAACCGCTCCTCCCAGCAGCGGCAAACTCGCGCGCACGCTCATAAATCCCAACACTCCGGTGTTAGTAGACTTGATCCCGTCTGGCAATAGGATCACTGTCCAGATGTGATTGGTTGCTCCGGTTGTGAGTAGTTGGGAAGGAAACCTGCCAGCATTTCGGCGACCTTCGCCGTGCCGGCCGGATTCATATGCGCCTGGTCCTGAAAGAAAGGCCGCAGATCGGCGTTGGCTCCCAGACTGGTACGGAGCGCATCTTTGGTCCGCACTAGGGCGCTGCCGTTCTTTTCCGCGAACTCCGCAAAGCGTTTCTGGAAAGGACCGGAATCGTCATAGTTGCTGATCCGGCCATCGTAGCCGCAGAAAAGAACAAAGACCGGTTTCACATTGTGCGCCCGGAGATCGGCGACGAAATCCGCTAGTTGCTTCGCATAGAGGACGTCCACGTCTTCCTGCGCCATGGTCTTGAAATTGGTACCCGGCACCATGTACTTCTTCATCTGGTCGTACTGGTGACGCGCCCAGTTTTCCACCACGAGATCATAAAGCGCGATGCTGCGCAGGAAATTCTTTGCCCGCACTCTGGCCGCGAATTGATCTTTGGTCGTGGCATCGCTGAAGACCAGGTGTCCGAGTCCACCCTCGTTGAAACTGTAGCCGACGAGCACGATGCTGGGGTGCACTCCCTTGTTCCACAAATACAGGAACTTCTCGTGCTCAAAACTCACCGGATACGCGTCCACACCGCCATTCAGCACGGTGTAGCGGCGATAGAACCTTTCTTCCAAATCCTTCTGCAATAGGGCGGGATATGTGTGATCGTCGTCCACTCCATATCCATACGTGATCGAATCTCCCAGCGCAAGGATAAGGATCTCCTGCTTGCCGCTGCCCATCTCCACTGGGCCGCCTCTCAATCCGAGATCGTTGATACGGGAGTGGGTCAACGAAACCTTCTCTGTGTATTCCTGGTTAGGAACGGGCGTGAACAGCAGATCACCCTGGCGTTCGTAGAGCAGAGCGCGGTGATAACTGGCGCAGCGCAACCCGAACTCTGCCGTCAGCAGTAGTAGCGGAATCAGCAGAAGCGACCGGAAATAAGGAGAAAGCAGGAACGAAACTAATCCTTTGCGATTCCCGGACGCGATCCCAAACAGCTTCTCCAGCGTGATGATGCTGTAGCAGATGTACAGCACCGCGATGGCCGGAATTACGTTAAGCCAATCGTAGCTAATACTGGGCGCAACTCGACGGTTCAGAACTACTACCAGCAGCGCGAGGGAGAGCAGAGCGAGCCGCCACGGGGACCTGCGCGGGCTCGCCGCCTTCGCCATTGGGGAGTCGCTGGTCCGCTCCGGTTCCACGCATAATTTAGAATTTGTAGCCAACCGACAGAACTCCGAATGCCGCGTCCGGCAAACTCTAGAACAGCGTGTAAATGAAGGGCGCGATCACGGAACTCTGCGCCAAAATCAGCACTACGCCCATCAGCAGCACAACGAAAACCATGGGAAGCATCCACCAGCGCTTGTTACGCGCGAAGAAAGACAGCAATTCACCCGCAATCCCAAACCGCCGCTGTGCTATTTGAATAAAGCCCATACCATTCCTCCCTGGAGTAAAAACGAAAACAGACTGAAAAGGAAAACCTGCTCCGAACAACTGAATGTGGGTCAGCTGGCGTATCCGCGACCAATGTAGGCAGGTGCGGTGACGAAGAAGCGCTCGGCGGCATAGCGCCGGCGCAGGTACTCCGCGTACCCCAGTGGAAGCCAGAATTGCAGCGGTGCGTGCCACGTCAGGTCGGTGCTGAAGATGGTTCGAATGCTGGCGATCGTCAGCACCGCGATCGCCTCAAGGCAAAGCTGTCGCTCCTCCGGGGTTCGTGCCGGGTCGAGCATGAATCGCAGCAAGTACCACCAGCCCGTCCCCATTACCGCCAGTAGCGGGAAAATACCCCAAAACCCGCAACCCGCAAGAGTTTCCACCCAGTCGCTGTGCATGCTGGCAATGTTATTGCCGAACGCGCCCATCACTAGAAATCGACCGGCAGCATAAGCGCCATAGCCGGTGAAAGGAGCATCACTGTACTTCTTCCAGGCGAACTCCCACCATTGCACGCGTCCGGTCAGACTTTCCATTTCCTGCGTGGACTGGCCGCGTTTCATGTAATTGATCAAGGTAGGGCCGAATCCTGTCGCGATGATCAGCACGAACCCCAGCAAAACAATGGCTACGCCATGCTTGAAACGTCCCGAAAGCCAAAAGATGAGAACGAGGGCGACGAGGAAGCCGCCAGTGGCAGAACGCGTCTGCGCGAAGACCATGGTTATAAATGCTGCCAGAAAAAGCCATGTGTACCAGGTCTTCATAATCCGCTTAATGCCGCGAACCGGAAGCAGACGCACCAGAGCAACGACGCAGAGGATAGCCGAGTACTCGCCGATGCGATTCGCGGAGAGATCGGGGAACACGCCGCTCAACTGCACCGAAATCGGACCGGTGGCGGAGCCGCCTGTCTCCAGGTTGTGGCTGAGGGCGACTTCCGGATCGAAATAGGCACCGCCCCAGCACATCACCAGCAGGATGGAAATCCATAGCCACGTCCAATCGAATAATCGCCTGAACTCGTTCACATCTTTGACCACCACCAGCACCGCGGCTAACAAGGCGACGTCGACGGCGAACTCGCAACCTTTGTAGAGCGTCCACGGCCAGTAGACCGACCAGATCGTGGAGGTAAGCACTGCCAGGACGAACAGCATCAACAAGCCCGGGATACCCCGCAACCAGGATCCTAGGAAGTCGGTCTTGCGCGTGAACATGCGATACAGAAGAATGCAGCCCACGATGGTGACCATGATAAGGCGTGCTGCGGCAAAGCTATCAACCGGCTGCACCTTAATTTCGCTGAGAGAGCGCTTGCGCCAGGTCTGCATGCTGACGAACACCAGCAGCCACACCCAGTGATACCAGCACAGGTTTTTGATCAAAACGGAGAAGCCGCGCAGGCCTTGACGGAAAGCCGCCCAATGATAGAAGAGGAATGGAGGTACAATCAGCAACGCTCCCACCAGAAGTATCTCGCCGTAGTGATGGCTGCGCTTCTGGAAAGCCGAGCCCAGTACCGATAACACCATTCCCGCAATCATCCCCATGACCACGAAAGCGATCACCGGCAGTGCGGAATAGATCAACGAATTTTTTTTCGCCAGGGAATCGCTTGGCTGTTGCAAAGTAAATACTCCTATTCTGGGGCCCGACTTCTCAATCTCGATTACTGTTAATCGGCGCTGCTTGCCGCGCGTTGGGGAACGGCAACCGCTTGGTTCTCAAATCCCAGGCGGGCAAGCATGGCCGATGCACGCTGCTCTACCTTGGAAACCTGCATGGGAGTAAGCCGTTCGCGCCATGCTCCTACAACACCACTCCGCACAAAGCGCTTCTCTTCGGCGATCGACTTCGTCCTAGGATCATATCCGATCTGGGGGGTCTGTTCTTCCTTCTTTCGCATGTTTTGCACGTTGTTGTTGTTCACTGCGGCTTCAATGACCTGGGGGGCCGGATCAACACCGAGGAAACTCATGATATTAAGCAGATTCGTCTTAGTCTCCGTGCGCAAATCGGCGTAGCGGATAACCAGGAGATCGCCTGACGCCGCTAACGGAGAGTCGATCCAGCTGCTGGCGTGCTCCTCCCACGATCCATAGCCGTTCACCGTGCCGCGTACAAAGGCGTCGAGGAACTCGTCAAAAGAGCATTCAATCCAACCCTGGGCTTTCTGGTAAGCGTACTCGGAAAGTGCTACGTCGCGCGCATCGCGAACAATGTAGATCGCCCGCTTGTAATCCGGTCGATACGCTTCGTGTGTCTTGATCAGGCGCCCGCCTTCGGGTAGCAGCGGAACTGCATCACCATGCCCACCCACATCGGGAATATAGCGGTTTACATCTTCAAAACCGGCGTCGCGTTTGGTCAGAGCCTCAAACAGCAGGAAGCGCAACCAGGTGCTTCCCGAGCGCGGATAAGACGCCACAAAGACGTCGCGGGAATCCAATCCGCGATGCCGCAACCAGACGAGTGGCACTCGCAACTGGCTTTTGGCTGCCTGATACCGAAGTTGGCGCACGCTAGGCATGTTCATTAGCCTCTGTGGGAGGGGATCAATACCGATACCAACTGAAACAAAAAGCCACCATGCCGCCGATGGTGCGTTTCACTTTTCGGAGAAACGGAATCTGCCGAGGCTGATTGACAACGAAGGGCCTAGGCTGTGCACTCATGTCGCTTGCCATCTGATTTTGAGCCATAAGGCTATCTGTTGGCGTAACCGGCTACTGAAATTTCTGCGCTGGCCACCTCGCTAGGGAACGCCAGTGGGTATCCCATGCGAACCAACACCTCTCCAGCCTGCTGATCGGCCAGCCTGAGCATCTCCTCGCTCATTTTTTCCCGCCAGCCAGCAATTGCTCCTTGGCGCACAAAACGTCCTTCTTCGCGATTGCTTTTAGGCAGCGTCTTGGCGGCGTCTTCTTTTGCTTGCATGCGCTCGACGGAATTGTTCTCAATTGCCTGGCGAATTACTCCGGCTGGCACGTTGTATCCGAGAAACTGCACGATGCGTGCGACGGCCGACTCGGGATCGCGGCGCATCTCCTCAAACTTGATAATCAGCATGTCTCCGTTTGCTGCGAGCGGAGAATCGAGCCAGCTCGGCAAATGATTCTGCCAGGCTCCAAATCCGCTCAGCTTTCCCTCCAGAAACAGGGGAAGATATTCCACCAAAGACATATTGTGCATGCCAAGCTCACGTTCACGGGAGAACTGTGAGAGCACAACGTCCCGGAAGTCGCGCACCAGGTATACCGCCCGCTTGTACTCCGATCGATACAGTTCGTGAGTCTTGATCAGACGTCCGCCGCTGGGAAGCGTCAATTGTGCGCGAACGTGAATCCCCATCTCAGGAATAGCAAAATTCACGTTATCGAAGCTGGCATTCTCCGTGGCCAGGATTTCAGTAAGCAAAAAGCGGGTCCAGGTATTTCCCGACCGAGGATACGAAGCCAGGAACACATCTGCCGCATCCAAGCCGCAATGGCGCAACCAGATGAGAGGAGCCCGTACCTTAGTCCTCATTACCTGGTGCCGGATTCGCCGGAATCTGGAAATCATCGTTCGGTCTCACTGGGTATTGGCGCTCGCATGGACCACGGCTGCACGCTTCTCGAAACCATGCTGCCCTGCAGGAATGACCGATAAAGCGACCCGGTGACTGCGCCAATCCAACCGTGACGTTCACCTCTGCTGGCCACGCGATTCGGGTAATAGACGAGAATTCGTGAAATGGCGAGCGCATAAACAAAGCTGAGCAAATCCGGTGATACCTCGCCATAGCCTGCCCAGAAAGCCTTCTCCATTTCCCGGATTTGATTCCCTGAGACCAGGGGGTTCAGCAACTGCTTACGCAGGCTCAAAGCCATAGTGGAAAGATCCTGCCATATGCCGTTAGGCATAGCGTTTTCAAAATCCACCACGCTGATTTGCTCGGTGTGCTCGTCCCACATCAGATTAGCGAGAGTAAAGTCTCCGTGATTCAGAGCGATTGCGGACGAAATGCGACTAGCTCCGAGTTTGGCAATTGCCTCCTGCACAATGGCTCTGGCCTGTTGAACATAAGTTGACGGCTTCTGTGATTGGATGACGCGCAACACGAAGGTCAGAATTTCCTTAGCGTCCAACAGCTCGCTGTCGTAAGCAGTCTTTTGGTGCAGGGTTCTCAACCAGGCTCCGGCGTGAAACATTGCTGCAGCAGTCATACCCGAGCGATCAAGAACTCGACCCCTTAGAAGCAGACTCAGTACCGGTACGCCATTAATCTTTTCCCAGGCCAGGGTGGTGGTCTCCAGAGATCTTCCCAGGGGCTGCGCGATGCTGCTTGGAATAAGCGTGCGACGAAGTTCCAGCGTCCGGTTCCACTCGAACTCAATCTGCTCTTTTGCTGCGCGCCATTCCGGGGATGAGGAAAATGCCTCCTTCCACGGCACCACCACGTTGAGGGGATAGGGATCGGCCAGCAGAACCTTGGCAAAAAACTCGCGTCTGAGAACCCTGCCAGAGCACCTCACAGAGCGCGTATCCGAAGCACTCTGTTCCAGTTCAACTTCGTTTTCGGTCACGTTCAACGCTGCTGCCAACCGGCATCGTAGGTCCACGTTTGAATCTTTTACGTCGACACGTAGCGGATGAGCTGCGCTGGTCAGTGCGGAAGACGTCATAAAAATGTCTGGAGTCGTTTCCGAAAGACGGCACAACGGGCACTGCTGCGAAAATCAAACGGTAGGAAGGCGATCGAGCGGCTCAGTGATTGGGCTTACAGTTGGCGTATTCTTGTTCGTGGCCCTACCCGTCTGCTTGACCTGCTCCTCTGAACTCTTGACTTGGGGGTCCTGCAAAGCAAGAAGGCAGCGGCACTCGCTTATGCCGCTCCTGAACCTTTTAGGACTGCAGGAATCGTGCGATAAAGAATCTTTAGATCCAGCCATAACGACCATTTATCGATGTACTGCATATCCAATTCCATCCACTGCTCAAAAGGAATCGCGCTGCGTCCGTTGACCTGCCACAAGCAAGTGATGCCGGGACGAACTGTGAAGCGGCGACGCTGCCAGTCTTGATCGAAACCCTGGTAGTCTCTGACGGGCAGAGGCCGCGGCCCAACCAGGCTCATCTCGCCTTTCACAACGTTGAAAAGCTGTGGCAGTTCGTCAATGCTCGTCTTGCGAAGGAATCGACCCAGAGGCGTGGTGCGTGGATCATTCCTGATCTTGAAGACAGGCCCGGTGACTTCGTTCAGTTCTTCCAGTTCGTTCTGCTGCTGTTCGGCGTCCGCCACCATGGTGCGGAACTTGAAGATATAAAAGATACGCTTATTGAGCCCAAGGCGTCTCTGCCGGAAAAATATCGGCCCTGGCGAAGTGAGCTTAATGAGCAGCGCAGTTAACAACAACACAGGCGCCAGCCCGATAATCAAGCCCAGCGAGACCATCAGATCCATGACTCTCTTCACCACCGCCGGCCAATCTTGCACGGAGCCCGTTGAGAGTGTAATAACCGGGTCGCCGTCGAACTCTTCCGCCTTGGTCCGGGCGAGCTTCAGGTCGAAGATGCTGGAAGGGAAGCGCACCATGATGCCCTGTTCTTCGCACGCCGCCGCGATTCGAGACGCTTCGTAATAGCAAGACTTGACCGGCAATCCCATAATGACTTCGTCAACCACCGTGCGACGAAGAAGGTTGGGAAAGTCCTCCAAACCGCTAGCCAACGGATAGCCTGTTTCCCGAAACTCTCGCAGGCCATCCCACTCCGAATCCGCAAAACCTACTATGCGATATCCCAATTCCGGCTTGGATTCGATCTTGCGGGCAAAGGCCACAGCCCGGCGGTTTGTACCTACGATCAACATGCAACGCAGATTGTGATGATGAGTCCGCAACCGGGCGAGCAAATAACGCAGCATCAGCCGGCTCACAATTGCCGGACCCGTGACCGCCAGCCAGAACACAAATAAGAACGTTGTGTTGACCAACGAAATACTGAAAACCAGTGCCATCGCGGCCAGGACCAACGTGCCTAACGTGGTGGCTTTGACTACGTCAATCAATTCCGAACGGCGCGAGGCCAGCCGCTTGGAGTGATACAGACCCAATGCCGAGAAAATCACATGCCAGGTCGCGAGGAAGCCCAACAGCAATATCAGGTTCACAACCTTAATGCGCATCTCGAAGAAAGGCGCGAAAGATGCATTCCCATGTTCACGCAGTACGGGCAGAGTGGCAGCCGTAAATGCGCAAAGCATTAAGGCAAGATCAAAAACTTTGAAAGCATTGACTAGAATTCGTCTACGAAACGTTCCCACAGGGACCACCTCTCGACTTAAGTTCCCCTTGGTGCTGCCTCTACGAATCCAACCTGAAACTGCATGTTTAACTACGTGGCGGTTAGTGCTGCTCTCCTTCTCGCGACAGGCTTCAACGGAGAAGAAGGAGAAATTGCATGACCGGCGGTTTTGCGGCCAATGCCGTGGTACTCAAAACCTTGGTTGCGAACGGCTTCGGGATCGTACATGTTGCGGCCATCGACAATGATCGGGACTTCCATCGCTGAATAAAGCTGCGCTAAGTCAAGCGTGCCGAACTCGTCCCACTCGGTCAGGATGGCCAGCGCTTGAGCGCCGCGGGCCGCCTCGTATGCGGAGGCACAATACGTGATTCGGCCAGGCTGTTCCTGAAGTTCTTGTTGCGCGTTCGGCATGGCTTGAGGATCGTATAGCCTCAGGTTTGCTCCTTCAAGCAGCAGGGCGCGGACGACCTTTAAACTGGGAGCTTCGCGGATATCATCCGTCTCCGGCTTGAAGGCGAGGCCAAGAACACCAATGGTCTTTCCGGAGATGATCCAAAGAGCTTCGCGCAACTTTTTCAGATACTTGTCAATCCGTACTTTGTTTATGTGCTCTACTTCCCGCAGCAACCCGCATTCCACGCCATTCTGTTCTCCCAGATGAATGAACGCCCGCAAATCCTTAGGAAAGCAATATCCGCCAAACCCGATACCGGCAGAAAGGAACTGCGCTCCGATGCGTGGATCAAGGCCAATGCCCCTGGCTACGCTGGATACATCCGCTCCCACGGTTTCGCAGATGTCGGCCACCAGGTTGATGAATGAAATCTTTGTAGAAAGGAAAGCGTTGGCCGCGTGCTTGATCAGCTCTGCGGTGGTGGGATTGGTGATAACGATTGGACAATGAAGCGGCTGGTAGATCTCTTCCAACAGATCGCGAGCGCGAGCGGAATCTACGCCTAGAACGATGCGGTCCGGGTGAAAGAAATTTTCAATCGCTCTGCCTTCCTGAAGGAACTCCGGGTTAGAGGCGATGTCGAATTCTGGCGCAGGCTTCAGTCGACTGTGGCGGCTCGGCGCCTTGCCATTGCTCCGGTGTCCATTGCTGCTGACGCGGGCGTAACGGATCACTGTGCGTTTGATCCACTGTGCCGTGATCGCCGGCACCGTACTCTTTTCTACGATCAGCTTGTAGCCGTTCAGATTGGCGGCGACGGTACGCGCAATCGCTTCCACACAGCTCAGATCGGCCTCTCCACTCTCTGCCTGCGGCGTACCCACACAGACGAAGAGAACGGAGGAGTCTGCTACCGCTCGACCCACATCACTGGTAACCCTGAAGCGGCCACCCAGGTGTTTGGTGAGCAGCGGCTGCATGCCGGGTTCGTAGAAGGTAGCGTTCCCGGAACTGAGTGTGCGAATCTTTTCGGCGTCGTCATCCGCGCCCATTACATCCCAGCCCAACTCGGCCAAACCCAGCGCGGTGGGCAGGCCGACGTGTCCCATACCAAGAACGGCAATCTTTATTGCTTTCCTGCGGCTTTCCTTGATCACCTGGACCCCCGGGAATGAATACTTGAGTTACAGTGCGTGAGGCGGCGTTAAGAGAATCTCGTCCGGAGAATTCGGTCAGACTGGAACTACGTCATATCCCGCTACCCGAATTGCCATGGACCGCTTGATCAAATCCACCGAAACCACCAGGCTCAGGTCCGTATTCATGCCCACCAGAACTCCTTCCACTCCGTCCAAACAGCCGCCACGAATGCGAACGCGCTGGTTAAGATTGAGAAATGGATGAAGGGTAAACTGGACCTTTTCTTCCAGGATGGTTTGAATGTCTTCGATCTGCTTCTCGGGAATAGGTGTGCCTTTGCCCTGATCTCCGACGAAGCCTACAACGCCGGGCGTGCGTAGCACCGACACGCGCGCCTCCGCCATTGGAACCGTGCGCACAAACACATAACCAGGGAAGAGCGGCACTTCCACCTGCTTATTGCGGTCGCTCCAGCGGTGAACTTGTGTTTGCAAAGGAAGGAAATTACTGACGCCTTTATCCCGCAGCTCGAGAGCGATCTTTTTCTCGTGCCGCGAGCGAGTCCGGATGGCATACCACTGCGGTGTGGCCAAGCCAGCCAGCTCCGGTAATGCTTCCGTAAAAGTCTCAGTATGCACAGCTCCGCCCTCTCAGTCCCAATGTACGGTCCTGCAAGTACCACACACGCCGGGGAAGCCGACGCTCTTTTGGGGGGTCCAGAGAACAACAGCAGTTACAGCCGGTCGTACAAATTTTGCGGGATGGGGAACGTACGCTTGTTCAATACCGCTCCCAGCAGCCGCACGTTGGAGCTCTTCAGGCTCTCCATGATATTCCGTGCAGTCTCCCGTCGGGTTGCATTCGATTCCAATACCAGCAACAGACCATCTGAGGCGCGTCCCAAAAGGACGGCGTCGCTCGCACGATTCAACGGCGCAGAATCCACGAGCACGTGACTGAACTCGGAGCGCAACTCTGCCATCCGAGCGGGCAGCGCGTCGGAACTCAGTAGCGCATTCACGTCGACGCTGGTAGAACCGCTCGGCAATACCCACAGGTTCGTGCCTGCCACGCGTTGACAGAACGACTGGATTGGGCCGGTCTGCACCAGCGCATCCGCCAAGCCGACCCGATTTTCAAGGTCGAAGTAATGGTGCAGGGACGGGCTGCGCAGATTGCCATCCACAATGCAAAAGCCGCCCGGCGCCACGGCCGCCAGATTTTCGGCTGCAGCGGCGCAGATTGAGGTGCACCCCCCACCAGATTCAACTGAGGAGAAGACCACTACGCGGGGAACAACCGTGTCGGGTGTCCGGAACAGGCGCTGAACCAGTCGGGCAATCTCGTCGCTGTTCACGACGTTCCGGCGCACGCCATTGCCATTAGTGGGTGCAACCGCTACTGCAGCTGCTGAGCCCGCAAATCCCCGTTCTCTTTCCACTTGCTGCAGTAGTTCGAAAGCCTTACTCAACGGGTTCCTCCCTGGTACGTACCAATTAATCGTCAGTGACCGTTCTTACTTGTTACCGCCGCAACCGGCTCGTGATGGCCGTTTTCCGGAATCGATGCAAACACCGGGATGTCGAGGAATTCCTTGACCTCATCCGGAGTGCGGAAAGACGGATCCAGGTAATCCACCACTAGCGCCGTGCCCAGGGATATGAATCCCGCAAGCAGGAAACTCAGAGTCGTCAACAGAAATGGCGAGAATGTCGGGACTGCCGGCCAGGTCGGAGCCTCGTCCAGAACCACGTTGAGCACGCGGCGGGCATCCATCATATCCTGGATGCGCGCCTGTTCCCGCTTGCCGAGATACAGAAGATAATTTGTCTCTGCAGCCTTTACCTCACGTTGCAGATCATCCGCGGTTGTGCCCTTCTTGTTGTATGCAGCAGCTTCCTGTTTGTAGGCGCTGACAGTCTTTTCAATCGCTCCCGCCTGCGCTTGTAAGGTCGGCAGTTGGGTGCGCGATTGCGCCAACTGCTGCACTACCCACTGGTAGGCTGGGTTATTGTCGGTTGTCCATTCGTGAGTGGGCTCTTTGTCTTGTTGCGCAATGTAGGAGTTGGTCTGCGCAATCTGCTTCTCTACGTCCTGCACCAATCGATAGTTCGGATCGTACTTGAACAGGAAATCTTCTTTCTGATTCTGCAACGTGTTCAGAGTGTTTTTCAGGTTGGAGAGCAGATTCATGTTGTCGGCGGACTTATCCGAGGTCTCGATCCGCGGGGGCAACGCAGCTTGCTGCCCTTGCAGAGCATTGATCTGCTCCTGCGTCTGCTGGATCTGCTGCTCGGTGCTCCGCAGCGACGCCAGGAACTGGCTGCCTTGCTGCACTGCGATCTGCGCCTGGGTGCCGGCCAGCACCGCATCCTGCTTGTCAGCGAAATCCAGTAGATCCTTTTCCGATTTCAACAGCTTCTTGCGGTAGTCCTCTGTTTGCTGCGCAAAGAAGTCGAATAACTTCGGCGGGCGGTTCACCGCCATGTGCTTGGCCATATAAATATTGGCCAGATTTGCCATGACGCACCCGGACTTTACCGGATCGTTTGCGGTATACGCTACCTGGATGTTGTAGGCGTCCTTGACTGCGGTGATTTCCAGCTTGGACGAGAGTTTGTTCACCGCATTAGCGAACTCTGACTCGGAATAGCCCGGTATCAACGAGGTCACTTTGTCCACAGCCTGGCCGACCGGGCCGGTACCATGCACCAGCATCGGACAACGGCGCACGACTTCGTTCAGCACATCCTGGCTCATTAGCAACTCGACTTCACTGTTGATGGTCAGCGTTGCATCCGAATTGCTGGAACTGGCGCGCGGATTGGCATCCGGCGTGACCGCCGGTTCGATCATGTCATTCCGAACCAGGATCTCCATGTCGGATTCATAAAGAATCCCGAACAGCAGAACTGCTACCAGGGCGCCCAGCGCGCTCCAGAGGAACACCTTCCGCATCAACTTGCGGCGGCGAAACAGGATGGCAACAAACTCCTTCACCATCGACGCCGGCGGCTTTGCGCCATTGCCATTGCCGTTTCCGTTATGCCCGTTGCCGTTTATCTGTTCCATGTTGATCTCTCCGCGTTAGTTGCCAAACGTGATTGGTTTGGTGAAGAGGTTCAGCTTGACAAACTGCGACACCGGCGTCAGCCATGGCTGAACCTTGGAGATAAAGTTCTTCGGCACGTACAGCATGTCGCCATTTTGCAGGTGTAGATCTTCCGCCAAATTCCCGTCTTTTAACATCTTCTTGACGTCAATTCTTTGCCCTTGTACCCAGTCATTGTTGATGCGCCGATACAGCACGACCTGTGAGTGTTTGGCATCGGCGGTAAACCCCCCGGCAATCTGTACCGCCTGGCTCACCGTGGTATCGCCCTGGAAGGTGTACTTGCCCGGCTTTCCAATTTCTCCCCCGGCGATGAAATAGGCGGGCACAACAGTCGTCGGAATGACAGAGATCAGCGGATCGTGCAGGATCTTGGCATACGCCTTCTGCAGCGCAGCCGTAACCTCGGGCAGGGTTTTGCCTTCTACGTAGATGTCGCCCACACCGCGCGGCACGATATATCCATCAGGCCCCACGGTCACATTCTGGTCGTATTCCGGGGTAAAGGTGAAAGTCAGTTGCAGCACGTCCGTCTTGTTAACCCGATAATGCGGCTCGCGCGTCTGCAGCGCCGGAATTCCATTCTGTGCATCAGCGCTAACGGAAGGCTGCGACGAATCAGGTGCAGGTGCGGCCGGTTGCTGCTGCGCTGCGCCGCTCACTGTCAGCCAGATCAGCAGCACTAGAAAGGAGATCGCAATGCGTGAAAGACGGCTTGATCTCATGCTTAAATTCTCCTCATAACCGGGTAGGGCGACAGACTTGGTGCGCGCCGGCATTCATAACATCCGAAAATCGTAGGTTCGCGCTGGTGTGCCCAAACCGCCCGCGCACTCGCCAATCCATGTCCAGCGATTGGGGTAAATCGACCCCAAACCATTTTGGGGAAGGTTCAACACCAGTTGCATGAAGCAAGCAGGGTGCCATCTTGCAGTTGCGACATCGGATTACGAATCGATTGCAAGCTGTTGTACAACCAACAGGTTCCCCGTGTTTGGACCACCGCTAGACGATTCACAGCTCGATTCCACCGCAAACTTTTGCATAAACTATAAACCGGGCTTGATCCCGTCAGTCCCATGCTTCCTCACGTCTGCCGAGCTTACTATCAAACGGCCTGCTGGCGCAGAGTACTTTCTACCCAATTACTTTTGTTAGCATGCATTTGCGGCGCATGTGCGAGGCAGTGTATACACCGTGGCCCTCCTCATAGCAACCACGAATTGTGAAATCTCAACGAAGCATCTTGTTCTGCGAGGAGCGCGACCGCGCTTGAGCTTACGTCGCCTGTATCGCCTGCAGTTACACCGCCCGCCGGCCGTTCGGCAATTAGGATATTGGCCGTCTGGATGCCCCCGAACACACAACAAAATGGAAGAATCTGTGTTAAACCGATAGTGGCGAGAAAAAATGGAGGCTGCTGAAGCCCAATGGAAACCATGGCAGGTGGTGTAGTGAGTCCCAAGTTCCTCTTGCTGGGCTTCGCGGTCCTGCTCGGCACTGCAGCCCTCTTGGCAGCCTGTGGCGGCGGTGGATCCAATGTCAGCCAAATGCCGCCACCTACCGGAGCTCCCAACCAGTTGGGGACGGTCACAAGTGTCGTGCCCGTAAATCCATGCCCACCCTCGGCGGTCAATCCTCCAGTCAATGGCACGTCTTGTATGAATCTCACGGTGTCGTGTCCAGGGGTGGCCGACTATCCATCCGTTCATCTCAAGGTAACGGCACCCTCGGTGACTTCAAAGGGAACGGTGATCTACACCACCGGTGGTGGCGGCAATCAGCTTTACGAAGATCAATTTCTGAACGGCAACACAGCCTTAAACAACGTGGTTACGGCCGGATTCACCGTCGTCCAGACTGACTTCTCCAGTACTGTGGGTTGGTTAGACGGGCCTGGCGGGGTGCTGCTTTTGTCGTGCCGTTGGGCTACCACCGCAAAATGGGTTCACGACAACATCACAAGTGGCACTCCGTTTTGTGCGACCGGTAACAGCGGCGGCGCGGGCGTAATTGCGTACGCCCTTGCCCGCTTTGGCGAGGATTCTCTCTTTTCTTACGTGCTGCCAACCAGTGGCCCACCTTTTTCCCGCATCGATGACGGATGCCTGTGCAACCACACACTGATAGCGTCGAATTGCGCCGGTACTCTCGACACCTGCTACGGTATGGACGCGAGTATGTTTCTCGATCCAGCATACGGCAATAACAACTGTTCCACCCACAACACCGTTGATTTACCTAGGTGGCAGGCCGACAGCATTCTCTCCTCCGACAATAAATCAGTTTTGAACTACGGCAACACGCGCGTGCACTTCATCTTTGGTGGGATGGACACCGGCTCGGGCGCACCCAACGCTGCGCTGTGGGAGAATGCGATCACTTCCCAGCATGATCCGGAGTGTGTGGCCTCCGCCCCGCATAAGATCGCCGACGATCCCACTGGCGCAGCTACTATCGCCACCGATCTCATCACTAATTGCCATTGATTCCCGGCCGGGTGAGGCGCAGTTCAACTGAAACGTCAGTTCCTCGGATAGAGTCTTAAGTCTCGTTGACCTAAACCTCTGTGAAATATCTTTCATCTTGACAGGCTTATGGACAGGAGCAGAGACTTCATAGGCCGGAGGAGTGTTGCAGCTCTTCGTGCCACTGGGTGGGGTGCACATCAGCAAGGCCTGACATTTTGTCCTTGGGGGTCAGGTTCATCTAGGTTCCGACTTTCGCGATGGTGTTCCCGTTCGCGTCCCCGCAAGCCGGAACTTGAGGCGAAAAAAGGCCGCACCACTCCTTAACACATACGGGATGGTGGTTGCATTAGCTTTTAGTTGTATCGGTTTCGGTAAATCGCTGGCATGGGTTGCTGGCGAGGGAAAGCAGTTGTATTCGCGGTGACAACGGGCTGGAAGTGCAAAGCGATCGCGTGAAACTCGGAAGTGACGTCTGTCGTTGCTTCCGGCACGGTTCGTGTTGGCATCTAGCCGCAGCGTTCGCGCCACCGAAAGAGCTTTCTAGTTCCCCCTGCCGATCTACACTGCGCCACAAATTCGGCTGCTTTGCAGCCAGACTATGATTGCTGGCTTCGTCTTCCCCGGACGAATCGTCATTGGAATGTCGGAGGCCCCATGAGATTAGCAGGCAAGATTGTTTCGACGCTTTGGTTCGGGGTGCTGGTGTGCGCGCTGATGGTCCCCAGTCCAGCTTCTGCCCAGGCGAACCTGGTCATTCTGACTTTTTACACGTTAACTGCCACTCACGCCGCGCTGGGCGCTCCCATGCAGTTCCAGTTGACCCTAACCAACACCAGTACGACTGCGCAGATGGTGAATTCTCGGGTGAATCTGATTTCTCCGAACGGCACAACTTTCCAACTGCTGAATACCTTTCCCACACTGCAGCCGGGGCAAGTCTTAGGGACTCCCGGAACCTTCACCACCAGTACACTCACCAGCCAGACAGGGACATTCACTTTGCAAGGCCAAACACTGTCCAATAACGTGGTGATCATGCAGAAGAACATTACCCTGACCGTGGTTCCCGTTCCTCCCAACGGCATTTACGGCAGCATCGGAGGTCGTGGTCCGGACAACGCCGTCCTTGGTTACACCTACGACTTCTCCACCGTGGTGGCGAACCTCAGTACCACCACCATGAGCTTGCAGACGCAGGTCATCTTGACCTTGCCCGATCTCACCACCCAAATCATTAAGCCGGGAGCGTTGACGAGTTTCAATGCTGGCGCCAACATCATCACCCCTGTGACGGTGTCAGCCACCCAATATCCGGGCGGAAACAAGACGGGCACTTACACCGTCACCGTGAATGTCCTCGATTCCGGCGGGAACGTGCTCTCCACCGATACGCACAATTTCACCCGCACCGGCTTGCCGGTTGGATTCTTCATTCCGAAGTTCACGGATATTTGTGCCAACCAGAACGCTTGCGGATTGAATGTGTCCCGGAATCCCCCAGTACTCCCCCCGGGCTGCGGCAGCGGCATATCCGATTTCAACCTGGGTAATTCCGGCGCCGCCATAGGCGATTACGATCAGGATGGCTTCGACGATATTTTCATCGCCGGCGAAAATGGCGACAATCACCTGTGGCACAACAATCACGGGAATGGCACCTTTACCGACATGGCGGTCGCGGCAGGCATCCCGCAGACCGCCTCCACTTCGGCGAGCGGCGCCTCTTTCGCTGACATTGACAATGACGGTTATCCCGACCTGCTGTTGCTGGGAGGACCGCAGGCGCAGCTGACGCTCCTGCACAACAACAAGGACGGCACCTTCACCGACATCACCGCTACTGCGGGATTAACCGAAGCCAATCCGCAGAATAATTTCAGCGCCACCTGGGGCGACTACGATGGCGACGGTTACCTCGACCTTTATGTCGCCGTTCATGCCGATTGTTCGGGCGGTCACACCAGCGATCACCTCTTCCACAACAACAAGAATCTGAGCTTCACTGACGTGACGCAATTCCTCAATGCCAGCAAAATCACTGCACGTGGTCTGACGGCGGTGTTTTTCGACTACAACCTGGACGGTCGTCCCGATCTGTATGTGGGCAATGACCAGGGGACGAACTTCGGCGCCAATGTGCTTTATCGCAACGACGGACCGGATGGCAATGGAGGTTGGATCTTTACCGATGTATCTGGAACCAGCGGTGCGGGAGTCGCCTTGGCCAGTATGGGTATAGCTGTAGGCGATTTCAATCGTGACGGCCAATTTGATATCTATCTCACCAACTTCGACGCCGTGCCGAATCCAGCCAACAACGTCATGCTTCAGGGATCGTCGTCGGGGGTGTTTACCCAGGTCCAGGGCGACCAGCAAGGCGGTGTGCATGCCAAGCGATCCACCGTACCGGTGAACGGAGGAGGGCAGGCTGCATCTGTTACGTGGGGCACTGCTTTCTACGATTTCAACAATGACGGCTGGGAAGATATTTACATGGCGGGCTCGGGTGCAGCGTGTCCTCCTGTAACCGGGTGTCTGGCCGTGATGAATACCGTGCTGGCAAACCTGAAGGGCGTCTTCCTCGACATGTCTTGTCTGTCCGGTATCTGTGGCACCTCACAGGGCGGAAGCACGTTCGGCGGCGTCACTCCCAGTGCGGTTTTTCTCGACTACAACAATGACGGTTGGATGGATGTCCTGCAGGCGCCGGGGACTTCACCTGGGCTGATGAGCGGAAACAACCACCTCTTTGCTAACACTCCGGGTACGAACACCAGTCATTGGCTTCAAGTGAAGTTGGTGGGTACGGTCAGCAATCATGATGCTGTCGGCGCCCGCCTGGTCGCGACTGTTGGGACTGCCACTATGCTGCGAACTGTCATTAACGGCGGTACCTATCAGGGAAATAGCACCCTGGTCCAGCAGTTTGGATTAGGAACTGCAACCCAGGTAGACTCTCTCACCATCTTCTGGCCGAGCGGAATGACGCAGACACTTACGAACATTCCCTCGAATCAGAAGATGACTATCACCGAGCCGTGAGGAAGGGGAGCCAGAGAGCTCCGCATGTTGGGCTAGGCCCCGTATTTTGAAAAGGAGCGTTGTATGAGGATGCGTAAAGTCGCCGTCTTCAGGCGTACCGGCCTGGTGCTTTTCGCCCTGCTTGCCGCCGCTACATTTCTGGTGACCTACGGAAGCCTTCAACCCAGCCGTGTTCACGCCCAGGGCACAGGCCTTGGTTCTCCCTTACCCGGCCTTACAACTGGGCAGTTGAACGCGTTCAATCTTGGTGACATGCAGTTCAATGTGGAGTGGGACCCGGTTAAGGGCTTGGGCCCCGTGTATACAAACCAGGATTGTGCCAATTGCCACGCCAATCCGGTCGCTGGCGGAACCAGTCCTGTGGACACTCCGATGCGCACCACCTTCTTCGGAAAGGTCAACACGGACGGTAGCTTTGATCCGCTGACAAGCGAAGGTGGATTCGTACTACAACCGCTCACCGCGTCCATTTTCATCCCCGGGTGTCCCGTCAAAGGAGAAACGCTCGTCAATGCCCCGGATTTCAACGTTATGTCCCAGAGGCTGCCGCCAGATTTGTTTGGCCTGGGGCTGATCGATAACATTCCCGATGTCACTATTACCAGCTTCGCGACCAACAAGGGAATGGGAATACAGGGATCCACCAATACGGTGGTTGACTGGAACGGAAAGACAAAAGTGGGTCGTTTCGGTGCGAAGGCGCAGCTTGCTTCGCTGCTGCAGGCCGCAGGCACCGCATTCCTGCACGACATCGGAGTTACGAATCCAGTCGTACTGAACGAAGACTGTCCCAATGCGACTCCGGGCACACCCGCTTGCCCACTGAGCCAGGTTCCCCAAATCTGTCTTCGGAGGGGTCAACCGAACGATCTGAACGGGAAACAAACTATTCAAATTTTCAATTACCTGGTCTACCTTGCGCCGAACACGCCGGGAACTGGCAATTCAAATGGACAGGCAAAGTTCACATCGGTAGGCTGCGCGCTTTGCCACAATCCGACCTATACAACCAAGGCGAATGTGAAGGTTCCGATCAATTTCATCGGAGGCTTGAGCCCCGTGGTCCAGGCCCTGAGCAGCAAGCCGGCGAATCTATATTCCGACCTGCTTATTCACCACATGGGTCCGGGACTAGCTGACTGCATGGGCGGCGGTCCGTTCGGCCAGGCGAGTGGTGACCAGTGGCGCACCACGCCGCTGTGGGGAGTTTCCAGCCGGCCTCTCTTTTTACATGACGGCCGCGCCAGCGACTTGATGACCGCTATCGAGGATCATAAGAGCTTGGCGGGCACAGCTACAGCGTGCAGCAATGTCTATCCTGATTCCGAAGCTAACCAAGTGATCGACAACTTCAACGCTCTGTCGTCACAGGATCAGGCTGACCTGCTCACGTTTATTAGTTCGCTGTAGGTCTCAGACGCTCGTCCCGACTCGCAAACGAGGCCAAAGGTCCTCGTTTGTCTTTTCACGACCCTGCAGTGCGAGGGGAGTCCGCGAAATTTGCTTACAACCGCAAATTTCTTCATATTTTACCCAGCTCACTCCCGCTACTCGCTTGACACCGCTGGACTTCCGGGTAAACTATTGGTCGCCGGCTTGCACTGCACTTCAGCTTAATCCCCCGGTCTTGGGTTTCTGCGAGCACTCCCTTATGTTCGAAAACCTGCGCGCGGACATAGAGAGAGCTAAATGGGATCGCACCGGGACTTTGGGAACCGGTGTCTGGAAGCGCTCGGAGTGGATGCAAACTCTCCGCATTTTTCTGGCGCAGAACACCTGGTCGGTGATTGCATATCGTTTTGCGCATTGGGCGGGGAACTGCCCCATACCAGTGGTCAAGCAACTGCTGCTACTGGTTGCCGTCATTTTCGAGCGTTGGGTGCAACTCTGGAACGGCATCTTCATCAGCCGCGAAGCCGAAATCGGTCCCGGGTTGGTGATTCACACGCCTTACGGTATCTGCGTAGGTCCGACGCGGATTGGCGCGAATTGCACTATCGGCACGGGCGTCCTCATTGCCGGCGGAAGCCGCGGCGTGGGCGACAACGTGTACTTCGGGCCCGGCGCTAAGCTGATTGGCGACGCCAAAATTGGCAGTAACGTAGTGGTCGTAGCAAACAGCGTCGTACTAACTGACGTGCCGGACAATACGACTATTATGGGAGTGCCCGCCCGCATTCGCCTTCCCGGAGGCCAGGTGCGGCGCTTCCCACGTCAATCGTTGAAGAACGGGACGAAGTAATGGCGTGCAGCTAAACACTTCAGCGCATTAAAGCCCACGGCGCAAGCCATGGGTCGCAGACATCACGGAGTAGCCCCGAAAGGGCCAAAGAAGACTCCCAGACCTGAATCGAGGGGCGAAAACTTTGGATTTCGCGTGGAGCGAAGAACAACAGCAATTCCGCAATGAAGTAATTCGCTTTGCCAAACAGGAACTCGCCGACGACCTGATCGAGCGTGATCGCAACGAAGAATTCTCCTGGCACGGCTGGAAAAAATGCGCTCAGTTTGGCATTCATGGGCTGCCAATTCCGCAGGAATACGGCGGTGGAGGCACTGATGTTCTCACCACCGTATGCGGACTGGAAGCTTTGGGCTACGGCTGCCGCGACAACGGGCTGATCTTCTCGATCAACGCCCACATGTGGAGCTCGGAGATTCCGCTCCTGTCTTTCGGTACCGAAGCACAAAAGAAAAAATATCTTCCCAAGCTGGTGAGCGGCGAATTCGTCGGCGTCCACGCTATAACCGAACCGATGTCTGGCTCGGACGCCTACAGCATGCGCGCCCGCGCCGAACGCAAAGGCGATTGCTACGTAATCAACGGCTCCAAGACTTTCATCACCAACGCACCCGTCGCCGACATGGTGATCGTCTTCGCCAATCTCGATCCGTCGAAGGGCGCGGCAGGAGTGAGTGCGTTCATCGTCGATAAAGGCACGCCGGGATTTTCCATTAGCCGAAAGCTGCACAAGATGGGTCTGCGCACATCGCCAATGGCGGAGCTGGCGCTCGTGGATGTCGAGGTCCCGGTGGAGAATCTGCTGGGTAAGGAAGGCGGAGGCCCAGCTATCTTTACAGCCTCCATGGAATGGGAGCGCATCTGCATCATGGCGGCGAAGCTCGGCGCCATGCAGCGCTTGCTCGAGACCTGCACCAAGTATGCCCGCGAGCGCCAGCAGTTTGGAAAAGCCATAGCCAGCTTTACGCCGATTGCAAACAAAATTGCCCAAATGGATATGCGCCTGGAAGCCTCACGTTTGCTGCTTTATCGCGCCGCGTGGCTCAAGAGCCAGGGGAAGCACCCGCTGCGGGAAGCCTCGATTGCCAAGCTGTTCATCGCCGACGCTTACGTGCAGACATCGCTTGACGCCATTCAGATTCATGGCGGTTACGGTTACATGACCGAGTACCAGATCGAGCGCGAGTTGCGCGACGCCATCTCCGGCAAAATTTATTCGGGCACGTCTGAGATTCAGGAGAAGATTGTCGCCGGTTTTCACGGCGTGAGTGAATAGCTGGGAAATCGAAATCAACCAGCCCGAAAGAAACGGATCATTGAGGGGTACATGTCCTACGTTCTACAACAACTGCTAACCGAAAGCGCCAAGCGGCATCCCGACAAGCTGGCCGTCACCGCCCGTGACGGCGGTCTCACCTATCGCGAACTGGACGAGCGTTCCAACCAGCTTGCCCATTTTCTGCAAGCGCGCGGCGTAAAGAAAGGTGATCGCGTCGGCCTTTACTCCAGCAAGTGCCCCGAACTGGTCGCTGCCATGTTCGGCATCCTGAAGGCAGGCGCGGTATACGTTCCTTTGGATCCTCAAGCTCCCATCGAACGCATCAGCTACATCATTGGAAACTGTGGCATCAAGGGCCTGATTACCAGCAAAGAGCGTCTGCCCGGCCTTGATCCAGCCGCCATTCTGTCGGTAAGTTTCGCTGTGCTCGTGGACTCGGACTCTCAGGATGCAAACCACGTGGGCTGGAATGAGCTATCAAAATTCCCCGCCGCCACTGCTCCCCAAATCGATGCCACAACGCACGATCTGGCCTACATTCTTTACACCTCCGGCTCAACCGGACGTCCGAAGGGCGTAATGCTCACGCACGAGAACGCGCTGACCTTCATCGAGTGGTGCTTCGACACCTTCCACATGACCAGCGAGGATCGGGTCTCCAATCACGCGCCGCTGCATTTTGACCTCTCGGTGTTCGACGTTTATGACTCGATTAAGGCCGGCGCCGCGCTCTACATGGTTCCCGAAGAGGTCACCATGTTTCCCACCAGCCTCGCGAATTTCATGGAGAAGAACCAGATTACCGTCTGGTATTCGGTGCCCTCGGCCCTGGTGTTGCTATTGCTGCATGGGAATCTCAAGCCCGAACGAGTGCCGCATCTGCGCACCATTTTGTTCGCTGGCGAAGTGTTTCCCATGAAGTATCTTCGCCAATTAGCCGATTTGTTGCCGCACATCGATCTCTACAATCTCTACGGCCCGACCGAAACTAACGTCTGCACCTACTACAGAGTCGACCGCCAGAAACTGAAGATGCAAGACAAGCTGCCGATCGGGAAAGCCTGCGGCAACACGGAAGTCTTCGCCGTTGATGAGAACGATCACTTCATCGGCAAAGGCGAACTTGGGGAGCTTTATGTGCGCGGCCCGTGCGTTACGCCTGGGTATTGGGCAGACCCAGAGAAGACGGCCAGCATGTGCCTGCCCAATCGCTTTCAGCCCCACTATGAAGAAAAAATGTACCGCACTGGGGACCTGGTCACACCCGATGACGACGGCGAATATCTTTTCCTGGGCCGCCGCGACAGCCAGATCAAGAGCAGAGGTTATCGTATCGAACTGGGAGAAATTGAAGCCGCGCTGCTGGGCCATCCATCAGTCAAGGAAGCGGCGGCGGTCGCCATCCCCGACGAGGAAGTCGGCAACCGCATCAAGGCATTCGTCAGCCTGAACAACGGAGACGCCATGAGCGCAGCCCAATTGCAGCAGCACTGTGCCACCAGCATTCCCAAATACATGATTCCGGAGATGATCGAATTTCGTGAAGATTTGCCCAAGACATCTACGGGTAAGATCGATCGCGTGAACCTGGCCAAGGCTCCCGCGGTAGCGTAACGGTTGTCTCGCTTGCGCCCCGGGAGATCGCAGGTTAACGTAAGAACTTAGACCGAGCAGGGGAGGGAACCGAGTTCATGAAGGAACAGATCCGTCAGTTTGTAATGGAAAACGCGCAAGCTAAAGGCATCACCCACGTCGCAGACGATGAGTCACTGATGGCCGCTGGCATCATCGATTCATTGGGAATTTTCCGTCTGGTTTCATTTCTTGAAGATACATTCCGCGTCCGCATCTCCGACGATGAAATCGTTCCCGACAATTTCCAGTCGATCAACCACATCGAATCTTTTGTCGCCGCCAAGCTGGCGAAAAAAACCGATGCCGCTCCCGCCCGCTAGATGCGCGTTGTTAGAAGTAAAAACGGTGTGTTAAACTCTCATCTTCCCCGCGACTTAAAACTGCTACTGGGAGATGAAGTCGCGGGAGAAGCTTGCGAAGCGGCTTGATCTAGGAAGCGACAGCTGCCTTTATGCCCGAACAACTCTGGTTCACAAGAATTCTGAACCATGCCTTCGCCGGGCTGGTTACGTCCTTTTTGCGCTCGTTGCATATTGAGCCGAAGTATCCGCGGGCGCCAATCACCAATGCGTTCGCGATGGAGTTGCTGGTTTTCGTTTTCCTGATTGCCTTGTTTACTATGATCCGTTCGCGCTTATCCGTCGATCGGCCCGGCGGACTGCAGCATATCTTTGAGGAACTTCACGACTTCATCACCGGGCAGAGCAAGGAAATCATCGGCCATCACAGCGAGGGCTTCACTCCGTTCTTGGCAGCTCTCGCGTGCTTCATTCTTGCGTGCAACCTCATCGGGCTAATCCCGGGATTCGAAGCCCCGACTGCGGTACCATATGTCCCGCTCGGATGCGCTATTTGTGCCTTCATTTATTATCAGGCTCAGGGTTTCAAACATCACGGCATCGCCTATCTCAAGCATTTCGCAGGGCCCATGCCACTGCTGGCCCCTTTGATGATTCCCATTGAGATCATCAGCCACTTGGCGCGCGTGCTTTCGCTCACCATTCGTTTGTTCGCGAACATGTTTGCCGGTGATATGGTGACGCTGGTTTTCTTTTCGTTGATTCCTATAGGTGTCCCGATCATTTTTCTCGGGCTTCATATTGGAGTTTCATTCCTGCAGACCTACATCTTCGTCCTGCTGACGACGGTGTACCTGGCGGGAGCCGTAGCCGAAGAGCACTAAGCGAGTTCTCAGTTCTCAGTGGAATCCGCGATATGAGGCCTGAGTCGGAACTGAGAACTGAGAACTGAGAACTGAGTTGAGAACTACGTCGCCAGTGTGAGGGCGTCTGCACGAGGATGACGTCAACCACCTCCTGGCGGCAATTCATTCGAAAAGGAGCAACATCGATGCGTAAATTGACTTATCTGTTTATGACAATCTCCGCGTTGTGCTTTGCCATGCCGGCGTTCGCCCAGGGCGGAACTGCTGGCGGCACCAACTGGGTCGCGATTACCGCCGGCTTTTCCATGGCTATTGCCTCAGGCTTGTGCGCCTTGGGTCAGGCAAAGGCCACGGCGGCCGCTGCCGAGGCGCTGGGGCGTAACCCCGGAGCGCGACCAGGCATCCAGCTGGCGCTGATTCTGGGCCTGGCTTTGATCGAATCGCTGGCGCTCTACACGCTGGTGATTATCTTCGCGAAGGTCGTCTAAAGCTTTGCAGAAGGCAAAAGCCTCTGCTCGAAGGAGCAGAGGCTTTGTTATTTTGAGCCATAATAAAAAGCTAGGGTTTTCGTTGCCCGTCCCAGTCTCCCCGGGCTTCGGGTCCGCGCTCCAGAGCTTGGACCAGGATCCGACGCAGACGATAGCGGCTCTCAAGCTCCGTGTTCACGATTTCAAAACCGACTTCATTTACCCGTGCGCGACGCAGCAACACTTGCGCTCGAATATGGCGAACCCCGACTGAAATGTCGAGGTTCGCTTCCGACCCCACGCGCAAATTGTCTTCCTTCGTGCCCATACCGCCGCCCAAACTCAGCTCACGGATCAGAATGCTGGATTTGCCCCACGAACTGCTGATGGTTCCGGAAAGAGTCCGCGGCAGCACGATGCGTTCATAGCGACGTTGCCGCACCCAGGGGCATGCCGGCGCCGCATCCAGGGGAGCAATCGCCAATTCCACGGTTTCCAGGCCAGTGTCAGCCAAGACCTGGCTGCCATACCGGGGATCGATCTTGGCCAAGGCCTGTGCCGCCACAATCCGCAATTCGCGGTGGTTTGCCCATTTCCACATCTTCTTGTTCTCAAGTAGGTTTCTCAGGAGTGGAACCGCGTCTGGCTCCCGCAAGCGTCCCAGTGATTCGACCGCTTTTAACTGCAGCAAAGCCGACCGGCCCTGCGCCTCGCCCGCATCGGCCATTACCAGCAGCGGCGGAATCGCGGTGCGGTCCCCGCTCATCCCAATTTCATCGATGGCTTGGGGCAACACGAGCGGATCAAGAATTTCGAGAAGCTCCAGCAGCGATCGGCCGCGATCGTGTGCCGCACCATAGGCAATCTGCCGCACTACGATGTCGTGGTAAAAACGGTTCCACTCTGGAAGTCGCGTCGGCAGTAATTCCAACATTGACGGCACATCGAGCCGGCTCATCAATCCTACCGCTGAGGTGGCATGGCGCGGCTGCCCCGTGCGCAACATCTCGCGTAACTGCTGGCTCCCAGTGCCGCCGAGTTCCTTGACCAGATCTACCATGCGGTCGCATTCATCCCGTCGCATACAGCGGAAGAAGCGATCGGCCAGATGTTCAATTGCCGCGCGCGAGTTACGCCGTAACACTTGCAGCAGATCTGCGGGAACCTGCCTCACGCGCAGCGCATCCTCGATGAACTCGGGCAGCCGATTTTCTACTCCCACGCGCGGACGTAGCTCCTGCGCCAGCACAGGCCGCTGCCTCTCGACCAGATCCATGGCCGCGCAACTTTCTCCTAAGGCGCCAAAAAGCTTGCGCGAGCTCGCTTCCGAGCTGAGCCGGACGAAGGAGGCACTCAGCAGGCTTTGCAGTTCAGGATCAGATTCTTTGCTCAACGACTCGCCGACTTTGCGCACGGCGGCGACCATGATTTCTCCGCCAGCAGCCGCAAACAGGTCCGCCAGTTGGCTCAATCCAATTGCCGTCTTTCGCCTGGGCTCCGCGTCCCCCGCATCAAGGCAGCCAATATAGTTTTGCAGGATCGCAACCGCGTTTTCTTTGTCGCCGCGCTGCAGCAACAGCTCCACGAATTGCCGCACATTGCGTGGCGGCACACAAGCCGCTTCATTCGAGAGCAACACGCTCTTCTTGCCGGCTTCGGGCACTTCCGCCCAGAACATTCGGTCCAGAATGTCGGCATGGGACTCAACCAGAATCCCGGCCTTGCTCATCTTGTCCTCTTGAATCCGCAAGATCTGCCGTAAGGTGTCCATCTGACGGCTCATGTGCTCCATCATCTGGTGAACGGCATTGACCTTGACCTCGCCCTTCTGAAAACGTTCCAGGGCAAAACGGATGGCCATGTGCTCGGCCGCCCGCATGAGTAGAGGAGTGTCCTGCTCCTCCGTGCCGATATTGGAGGCCAGACCCTGGAGTAGTTGTTGCAGATTGAGCCGAGTATTCGGGTCGGTTTCCGTTAATTCCTTCTGGAGCAGTTCCGGCCGGGCGTTCGGATCGCCGCCTACTTCGCCGAACTTGGTCAACAAGCGGATTGCCTGGATTACTTCTTCCTCCTGCAGCGGTACGGTGCCGCCTGTCCACCCGCCGGTTCCCACGGTGACGGTACCGCCTGCGCCACGCACCGGTATATTGGGAACGTTGCCCATAGGAGCGCCACCTTCGACGCCGCCACCACCGCTATGCGCTCCTTCGGCGGCTGCGATCAGCTGCAGAAGCTTCTGCGGATCCTGCAACCAGTCTTTGAATTCTGGACCTAATGTCTGAGCCGCGATCTGCGCCGCGATCGACACTTCACCCGTGGAGGGGTCGGCCGCGACAAACTTCACTTCATTAATGCGGATATTCGCTTGTTTGCTGTCGCCCAACGCGTCCTTGAGCTGCTTGACGACGTCTTGCGCTTTGGACCCACCCACCGCAAAGGCACGCACCATGCCGGCAAAGTCCTCGATAGTCACCTTGTTGGAAAAATGAATGCTGGCTAAGCCGGCCGTAGTGAGTAGCTGTGCAAAGCTTCGCTCCGCCTGCCCGGCTTCAATCGGTATACCATCGATTAGCAGCTTGTTGTCCGAAACACCAAGCAGGAAATTGGCGTCTGTTCCTTGCGGCAGAGCCTGCTGCAATTCCGTCCACGCAATCTCGAACTGCCCCTCGGTGCGCTTGTGCTCGAACCCATACAGGCGTACGTACTTCACCAGGATGTTCAGGCTGTGGACAAAGGACCGCGCCGAGGCGCCCCTGTTTGCCTTGCTTGTGTCCGTGGTTGGAATACGCCCGCTCCCCGAGATTTCGGCTAACGCCTAAGCCTAATGCGGAAGAGTAAGACCATGCACATTACGGAGGTAATAGACCTCATGCGGCTTTTCGCCACGGCGCATGATCGAAACTCCTGTACTTTCAGTGCTGGACCAGCGGGATGACAGAGTGACGGCCAAGAGAATCATTTATCCTTGAGTGGGAGCCTTCCTTGTCCGCCAATGTCACTGCACCCGGGGAAAGCAAGTCTAAGCGCGAAGGTGGTTTGCGCTTCTGGATGCAACGCGTGCTGGAAGAGTGTGAACGCGTGCGCCAGGACTTCGCCGCCGATCCGGTGCACGATTTGCGTGTGGCCCTCCGGCGATGCCGCTCGATGGCCGATGGCGTGATGGCCATCGATCCCGATAAAAGCTGGAAGGCCATGAAAAAAGCAGGCAAGCCTTTGTTCCGGGCCCTCGGGGATCTGCGTGACGCGCACGTGATGCAGGAGACTATGGAGCGTCTCGGCATGCCTGAGGACCCCGTCACCAAAGCCATCCTGGATTTCGCGACCACCAGCGAATACATTTTGAAACAACAAGCGCTGAAGGCGCTCGACGATTTCGATCAGAAGCGCTGGAACGCATGGTCGAAAACCTTACCGCAACGTGCTGCACGCATCCGGCCCTCCGTCCCAGTCTTCAAGCACATCGCGCTGGAGCGCTGGACTGAGGCACGCCATCTGCAGACGCCGGCCCTGCGTACTCGCAGCCAGATGACCCTGCACAACTTGCGCATCGCCATCAAGCGCTTCCGCTACATTGTCGAGAACTTTCTTCCCGACCTGCACGACCTGTGGATCGAGGATCTCAAATACCTCCAGGATCTGTTGGGAGAAGTCCATGATTTGGACGTGCTCTGGTCAAAGGCGCTGGAGTTGAATGCGTTTCCGGGCGAGGCCGCCCGCGAGCACTGGGCGGAGAAAATTGCCGCTGAGCGGACAAGCAGGATTGAGTGCTATCGTGAGAAGACAGTGAGCAACCAGTCTTTATGGCGGGTATGGCGGGTAGAACTGCCCCGCGATCAGCAAATCCAGGCTGCAGCATGCCATCGCCTGAGAATCTGGGCTTCGTTTCTCGATCCTGACGTTCAGCATTCCCGACGCGTGGCGGATTTCAGCCTGCAACTGTATGACAAGTTGGCCGCCGCAGACTTAGAGCAGGAGAGCGACTCTGAAAGATCTCGTGCACTTCTGCGCATGGCTGCGCTGATGCACGACGTTGGTCGCTCCCGGAAGGAAAAAGCTCACCACAAGCGGTCGTTACGTCTAATCCGCTCGCTTAGTCCTCCTCTTGGTTGGACAGCTGCCGATATGCACCTCACAGCCGTTGTTGCCCGGTACCATCGCGGTGCGCTGCCTCAGCCTCGCCACAAAGATTACGCTGAACTACCCGCCGATCAGCAGACTCAGGCAGTCCAGCTGGCCGCAATCTTGCGTCTGGCGAACGCATTTGACAGCAACTACAATGGCCGTATCAAGGCGCTGGAGGTGCGGCAACAAAACGGCTTCCTGGTTGTTGCTGCCGAAGGCTATTCTCCCCGAGATCCCGCGGCAGAAACCATCGCCTCTGCGCGCCACCTCATGGAACTCGTCTATCACAAGCCGGTCATCGTAAGAAGACGGGCTCCCAAAAGAAAAGCGGCATCAAAACAGCGGCCCTCAAAGCGAAGAGCTGCTGCCACAGCCTAACTCCCGAGGCTTGGAGCCCAGTTCCTCTCCTGTCACTCCCGTCGACCGAGACTCTGCAATAGCGTGAAGTCATGACTCACGCGCAACTGGTCCAGAAGGCTGTAGCGTGGTTGCGGTCGTATGGTTGTGGAGTAATCCTCTCCGAACAAGCCTGCGCCAGCGGGGAGGTGCCTGACGCCATCGGATGGAAGCGCGCGCGTCACTCGGTCCTGGTCGAATGCAAGATATCTCGCGCGGATTTTCAGGCGGACTGCGCCAAGCCCTTCCGGCAGAAACCTCACTCGGGCGTGGGCTGCGAGCGCTACTACCTCGCGCCCAAGGAATTGATACGCGCGGCGGAACTGCCGCCAGGCTGGGGACTGCTCGAATATCACAACCGCCGAATCAAGATGATTCACTCTTCGCTGAAGAATCTGCGCAGCGCGCACGGCTTCCGCTACGAAATGAATCTGCTGCTCGCAAGTTTGCGGCGGGTAGAGATTCGCATCGAGCCGCAGACGCTCACGGATTTTCTCAAATGGAAGAACCGCATGGCCGAGTACAACGGCGGTAAGATTCCTCAAGGTCTCAAGCCGGTTGAGGAAGAACCGAATTCTTTCGTTGATCAGGATGTGGTCCCATTCTCTCCTGACTTATCGGCCTGAATTCAAAAAATCGTCGGCGAATTTCCGAGCGAAAGAAAACCGGGCTGGTTGGCCCGGTTTCTCGTAGCGCCGGTTGAGATGCGGTTACATGACAGCGCGGCGCAAAGCTGGCGCCGAGGGTGCGTCTGGCTCGCTGTTTTGTGGCCAGATCCGGTTTCCCGTATGCACCTCCTCGCGTCAGTCAAAATTCAGAGGAGCGAGGAAACAAACTTCCCCTGCTATTGCAACCGCCGGGCCACTTTGCAAGTTGATGTAATCGAGAACATATATTTTGTAAGCTGCTGAAACTAGGCTAGTTGCAGATAGGCTGTTGGGGGCGGCAAAACAATCGTGATCGCCGCGCCGAAGCGGTGATCAAAACTTTGCATAACTTAAAACGTATCTGCACCAGGAAAGCAAAGAGCGGACAGCCGTGAAACCGAGGCCAGTAAGCTCGTAGCTAGTAACCAGCAGCTATTTTACAACTCCCGACGCCCCTCCATCGCCTTCAACATAGTGATCTCGTCGGCGTATTCGATGTCGCTGCCCACGGGAATCCCCATCGCTATACGCGTTACCTTCAGCCCGGGACGCCGCAGTTGCCCGGAAAGATAGACGGCTGTCGCTTCGCCTTCCACCGTAGGGTTGGTAGCGATGATTACCTCGTCCACGCTATCGACACGGCGCATCAGGTTCGCAATACGCAACTGCTCCGGACCCACACCGTGCAAGGGCGAAATCGATCCGTGCAGCACGTGGTAGACGCCATTGAAGTGTTTCGTTTTCTCGATAGAAGCGATATTCGTAGGCTCTTCGACCACACACACTAAACGCTGATTGCGCGTCGGACTGCTGCAGTAAACGCAAGGATCGATATCGGTGATGTTGTTGCAGACCGAGCACAGCCGCAGGCTGGCCTTCACATCGCGTACGGCCACGGCCAGCGCCACGGCATCCTGATCGCTCGAGCGCAAGATATGAAATGCCAGCCGCTGCGCGCTCTTGCTGCCAATCCCGGGCAGCTTTTTCAGTTCGTCAATCAGGCGCACCATCGGCTCAGCAAATTTAGACATGTATGCGAATACCTTCGACGACCGGTCTAGGGCGGAAAATTATCTTCATCAGAGCAGGTACGAGTCCGTGCTGAACTGGCAATTGGAACGAGAAACTCGAAAACCAGCTATAGTCCCGGAATTCCCATTCCGCCCAGCATCCCGCCCATCGTGGACTGCATAGCTTCGTCGACCTTCTGCCCCGCTCCATTCACCGCTGCGGTGACCAAGTCCTGCAACATCTCCAGATCGCCGGCCTTCACAATTTCGGGATCGATCTTCACGCTCAGCACCTGCTTGCGCCCGTTCATCTTTACCGAGACGCTGCCGCCGCCGGAAGACGAATCGACCACCGTCTCCTCCATTTTCTTCTGCAGCACTTCATACTGCTGCTTGGCGCGCGAAATCATTTCTTGAAGATTAAATCCACCCATAACCGTCCTTGTTTCACTTGCGCTTGGCACCCGCGCCTGGCGACTACTTGCGCTGGCGATTACTTACGATGATCAATGATGGTGCGAATCTCCGCTCCGAACTTCTCTTGCATTCGTCGGACAATGGGATCTTGCTCCGCGCGACTGCGCCCGCTCCCGTTGCCGGTGGTTTTCATAACCGACGAATTGTTTTCGTCCGCACTCGGCGAAACTCCTCCCGGAATCACCTTCAACCTCACGGGTCGTCCCAAAACTCCGCTGGTGCTGGCTGAAGCGAGCCGCTTGGCGTCGGCGCCCAGGGACATGTCAATGACCTTGGCCGATTCCGTCACCTGCACCACAACGTCGCTTCCTTGCACGCTCCATTGGCCGCGCTCCAGCATGGCCGCCAGCATACGATGACCGGCGATGGCATTCAGAACTGAGTCGCGCAGTGAATTGATATCTATCGCCAGTTCGGGCCTCCCAGAAATCTCGGGCACCGTCTCCGCCATTGCGGGTGCAGCTGCTCCCATCAGCACAGGTGCCGCCGAAACACCCGCCACAGCTGAACGCGGACCAGCTCCGGAGTCATTCTCAGCCGTCATCTCCGGCTTTGCCTTTCGGGCCGAATCTGCCGCAAAAGGTGAGACCGTGGCGCGTGCTGCTTCCGTCCTTCGAATCTCCGGAACCGCAGTTGGTTTCGCCACCGGCCGAGCAGCATTCATGCCGCCCGCCCCCGCCTCACTCAGCAACTGTTCCAGTGGCAGCAAGCGCTGGGCGTGGGCCATCTTCAGCAGGCCCAGCTCCAGATGAAACCTCTGTTCCTGGCGATATCCCAGCTCACCGTGCGTGCGCAGCATGATCTGCAAATGGCGTGCCAGATCCTCTTCGCTGAATAGCTCGGCAACCCGCCCGACCCGCTGCCGCTCATCGCTTGAGATCTGCAACAGAGAAGAATCAGTTCCCCCGATCTTCGCGACAATCGTGTTTCGCAGGAAGCGCACGAGCTGCCGCGCGAAATGAACCGGACTGTGACCCTCGCTGATCAGCCGGTCCACAAGCCGCATCACCTCTTCACTCGCCCCCCCGGCCACCCCCCGCATCACATCTTCCATCACCTCAGAGGGCGCAGCTCCCACCAGTTGCCGCACTGCCTCTGCAGTCAGGTTGCCGTCAGACGAAGCAATCGCCTGATCAAGAATCGACAACGCATCCCGCATCGATCCATCCCCTGCTTCAGCCAACAGAGCCAGCGCGTCCTCGTCAGCCCGGATTTCCTCTCTGCCCGCAAGATCCTTCAACTGCCCCAGGATCTCCGCAAAGCGCACGGCGCGGAAACTGAAGTGCTGGCAACGCGAGCGAATTGTCTGTGGAATGTCCTCAGGTTGAGTAGTGGCGAGCATGAACACCACATGTCCCGGCGGTTCTTCCAGGGTCTTGAGCAGCGCATTAAAGGCGGCATCGGTGATCTGATGCGCTTCATCCAGGATGTAGACTTTGAAGCGGTCCCGCGCCGGACGATACCGCGCCGCCTCCCGCAACTCGCGAATCTCATCAATGCCGCGGTTGGTAGCAGCGTCGATCTCGATGACGTCCAAAGAGTTTCCGGCGCGAATCTCGGTACAGGACTCACACACCCCGCACGGTTCACTCACCGGCTTCTCCGCCGAGCGGCAATTCAGAGCCATCGCTAGGATGCGCGCAATGGTAGTTTTCCCAATGCCACGATGGCCGCTGAAAATGTATCCGTGGGCAGTTCGCCCCTGTTCCAAAGCATTTTTCAGGGTACGGGTAACGTGCTCCTGCCCGATGACTTCGGAGAACTTTTGCGGACGGTATTTGCGGGCCAGAACCTGGTAACTCATGGCAAGGAAGTCTTGATTATACGTGATCGCGGCAGGCCTATGACAGACCTCTCGTGAAGTCCGGCTAGAGGCCAAAGCGGCTCTTCTGCGGAAATTCTTGCGAAAACCGCAATCGGCGGATACCCTTTGGTTGCCCGGTCATGCTGGCCGAAGGGGGATCTTATGCAGCTAAAACTCAGCACTCGCGAGGTGAACACGGTCCTAATCGTCGACTGTGCCGGACGAATTGTGTTCGGCGAAGAATCCGCCAGCCTCCGCGACACGGTACGGCAACTTATCACCGAGAACAAGCGCATCATTCTCAACCTTGGAGGCGTCAACTACATCGACAGCGGCGGGCTGGGAACCCTGGTGTCGCTCTACACCACTGCGCGCAAGGCCGGCGGCGCCATTAAGCTGTCGAGTCTGACGCAGCGTGTGGATGATCTGTTGCAGGTCACCAAGCTGGTGACCGTATTCGACGTGTACGACAATGAGCAAGAGGCGATTGACTCATTCCAAAAGGGCGCCGCGGCGTAGCGGGTGTGCTGCAAGACCGCCACGGATGTCACGGATTTTCACGGATCAATGACTTGATGACTTGATCTCATCTGCGGTGATCCTGCAAATCGATGGCAGGCTTTTCCACTTCTCGTTCAATGCAGAAACCCAAGTCTAATCCTCGCCTGCGGGAGCGAATCGTTGCTACCATTCGAAAGATTCCGCGCGGAAAGGTATCCACCTACGGAGCAATCGCGCGCGCTGCAGGTTCTCCCGGAGCGGCCCGCCAGGTCGTATCTGCCCTGCGTCGTTCCTATGGCTTGCCGTGGCAAAGGGTTGTAGGCGCTAATGGCGAGATCAAACTGTGTGGAGATTCTGCCATCGAACAGCGTTTGCGGCTGGAACAGGAAGGCGTCACGTTCCGGGGCCGCCGGGTAGACATGAAGAAGCACGAGTTCCGTTTCGGCGCCGGGAAAACAAAGACTAGGCGAAGCCCCGGTTCGCGCGCCTAGGCATGAGATCTGAAGACCGAGGTCCGATGCCTGACGGCTGAGGTCTGACGTCCGACGTCTGCTACCTGAACTGCTCATCAATCTCCACTTGATATCCGGCAGCCAGCCGATTCGTCTCATTCGCCATCCCCACCACCGCCATCAGTTCTTTGAACATATCGTCGGTCATGCCTTTTTTTCGTGCCGAAGCGGTGTGCGAAGCGATGCAGTAGCCGCACTGGTTGGTGGCGCTGATGGCCACGTAGATCATCTCCTTCACAAGAGGATCAAGCGCTCCCGGTCCCATGATCTGCTTGATATCTTCCCAGGTGCGTTTGAGAGTCACCGGATCGTGTGCGATGGCCTTCCAGAAATTGTTGATCCAGTCCGTCTTGCGTGTCGCCATAATGTCGTCATATACAGCCCGCACTTCCGGGCTGGCGTCTTTGTATTCAATGAGTCCGAGTGTAGACATAGTCCTCCCGAGAGAAGTTGTTAGTAAATAGGACAGAGTCTTCGACGGATTTCCTCGCGGCCCTAGCCAGAGTTCCGCGGCAACCTCCCGCTGAGCAGCTTGCCCAAATCTTTCGCCGCGACTCGCAGCCCAACGTAAAAATGTCCAAACAGCGCAAAGACAGCGCTAACCTCGTCAAAGCGCATTTCATAGATCAGCTTCTTAAAAACCAGCGGATCATCCGCAAACAGATCTACGCCCCACTCCCAATCATCGAAGCCGATCGAGCCAGTAATAATCTGCCGCACCTTGCCCGCATATCGACGCCCCACCAGTCCGTGTTCGGTCATTTGCCGGGCGCGTTCTTCAATGGGCAGCGTGTACCAATTCTTTTCTTCGCCCCGCCGGCGATCCATGGGATAAAAGCAGATGTATCGATGACTCGGCAGATCAGGAAACAGGCGGGGATGCATAGCCTCTTTCTGCCGCGCAATTGTGTCGTTGATCTCCCGCTTCCATTCCTCGGAATGCGGCTCAACACCTCGCTCCACAAGCGTCTTATAAGCTTTTATGGTTGATTCATATAATCCCAACTCAATGATTGAGAGGTAGGAACTCGTCGCTTCCATGTACTCGCTCAATTCGAGTTGTGCCAGTTGCAGCTCCGCCTGCTTTAATTCATCAAACGACTGTCGGAAGTGCACCAACATCAGATCGCCCTTATGCCCCAACACAGAAAACAACCCGGATTGTCCAGCGGGATTTTCCTCCATCCGTGCCAGAACGCGGGTTGCTTCGTGCACCAGTTGCGTGCGGCGCGCGGAGCGCAGTTGCCGCCACGCAGTCCAACGGAAGCGCATCATCTGGTGCAGCACGCTGTAGCCTTCAATGGTGAGCGGAACCGCCGGCACTTCCGACGAGGCAATCTCAGGACGAGCGGTACGCGTGGAAGACATGAATTCGACCTTAGGGCTTCTATTCTATCCGTGAACTCGCAATTGCGGTCAAACCCTCATCTGCGTGTCTGGCCCGCAATCTCTTCGTATAACTCCGGAAGCTGGCAAGCATCCTCGGCCGAAGCGCCAAACCGCGCCCGCTCATAATGAAGCGTAAACTCGGCTACTCGCTTCCGCACGGCAAAATCCTCGATGCCAAACACAAACTCCGACGGCGTCTGCGTCTCAGATTTGTGCCACCCTCTCCGCGAGATGATACGAGTCATTCGTTGATACCAGATGCTGGCAGCGCCTTGCGGATCCATCTCCGGGTGTGAAGCGACTCGTCGCCGCTGGAAGGTTCGCCACAGGCGGCGCAAATTGACCGCCAACACCAGCAGTCCGGCAGCCACCACTCCGCCCACGCTCCAGCGAGTCGGAGAATCCGCCACCGTGCGCTGTGCCTCTCGTGCCCCGTTCAGCAAGGCTGCGTAGTACCGGTGCCCCCATACTCTGAGTTCATCAAGAAAGCGGCGTGCGCTTCGGGTTGCACGCCATCCCAGGGCCGTCTGGTGCTGCGTATCGTAGTTGACCACCCACTCCCGCCAGAATGACGCCATGGCGTCGAGATAGAGCATCACGCGACTCACGCCCGTCTGCATCTCGAGCGGTGCACCCGGCGTAGGATCGAAACTCACCCATCCGTAGCCCGGAAAGTAAGCCTCCACCCAGGAGTGCGCGTTGCTGGCGCGAACGAGGTACTGGCCGCTGACATCATTGAACTCTCCCGTACGGAACCCATTCACAATTCGCGCAGGGATATGCAACGTGCGCAGCATAATCGCCATTGCCGACGCAAAATACTCGCAATGACCCCGCTTGCGTTGAAATAGAAAATTCGCGATCGGATCTGCGGGAACTGCCCCCGGAAGCTGCAGCGTGTAGGCAAAGTTCGTCTGCAGGTATTTCTCCAGGGCTGCGGCGCGATCATAGTTGTTGTTTGCCCCCGCCGTCACTTGCTGTGCCAGCCGCGCCACACGCATATCCAGCGGCGGTAACTGCAGGTAATTCAATTCGATATCCGGAGGATACTCGGTGGAGGACGCGCGCAACTCGCTGGCTTTCGGCTCGGGGATCACCGAAGACGCCCGGTATAGACCTACAGGATGCTGCGGATCGAGGTCGAACACGCCGCCTCCACCATCTATCGCCACCATGCTGTAGTTTCCTTCCAGAACGCGCGGCGTTGCGGCCAGGAAAAAGACGCTAGACCCGATCGGCTCCGTAAGAATCCGGTAGTGAATCGGACGGACCGCTTGGGGTAGCTTGGTTTCTCCACGCGTGCCGGGCACGCGTAGCATGAAACTGCCGTCTGCCATGCGTGCCGCGATTGATTTGCCATGCGGATTCGACCAGGTCTTCCCGTCAAACAGGCTCAGCGTTACTCCGCGCCACTTCAGGTCGAATCCTCCACCCTGATCGCCGTCGATCTGAATATGCATGACGACCGACTTGGACTGCTGAATCTGCCCAATGCGGCCCAGTTGGACGGTGTCGCTGAAACCGGCCGAGAACTCTCCCGATGCAGCATAGGTGCTGAGGTATCCGGCGGACATGCGGGGCAGGACGAAGAAAATTCCGGCTGCGCCCAAAAGGATCAAAGCTACAAATACCGGAGAAGCTGCAGCGATGGAGAAGCCCATGTAACGATACGCCAGTACTTCACTCGATTCTCTGGACTGCACCGTGGCCGCCCCACTGGCCTGCTTCATCTCCATCAACACGAACGTCACCACGGCCATCAGCATGAAGGCGGCAAAGGCCAGCAGAAAGACGCTGTCCACAGTCAAGACCGCAGCGGCGAGTACCATCAAAAACGCAATTACCGCAAGGAAGTAGTGGTCGCGGTCGCGCCGCGCCGAGAACAGCCGGACCACCATCACGAACAGCACCAGATGTACCGTGGAGTTCATGAAATTGCCGGAAATGACGAAGTAGTCGGCGAGATAAAACAGCCCGTAAAGAAAAGTCAGCACCGTAGTCCAGCGCTCGGGGATCATCAGCGTCCGGCGCTTCGCTATTAAATATCCGCGGAACAAGAGCGCTGCCCCGACGAGCAAAACTGTGGGCACATCCAGCCCCCCGGTCGAAGCCAACGTTCCGAATCCGCTCAGAACGAGCAGATACAACGCGACTTCAAAGTAGCGGCTGATTGCCACCGGCAATGAAATCGTTCCGGATTGAGTCCCGCCGGGCAACATGGAAACTCCATTGTTAGCGATTCTTCAATAGAAGGAAAGAGTACGACCGGCATTGGTTGAAAGCCATTGAAAAGGAAGCCTAACGGATATCTAAGTTGAAATAGTTGGCACACGGCCAACCAACAATGTGAGCGGCTGAGTTTAATAACTCAGACCTGCTATGCCTCTTCCGTCTTGGGCAGTTGCGTTGCTGGTATCGCTTGTGAGTGGGCTACTCTTGTGCGGATTCGATTGGCTCACGAAGCCACGAACGCGCAGGCGACGTGCCAAACGCAAGCGGCGACGGAGAGGAAATTAGGAGTACCACCGGCATAAGGCAAGGCGCCGCACCCTGTTCATCGCAGGATATGCAAATCTTCTGGGAGAATGCGAGCCGAGGCAATCGGGCATCTATTCAGCGAATGCTAGAATAATCTGGTCAGGCATCGGTCCCGCGCGACGCATTCCCGCCAACCCCGCCAGGTCCGGAAGGAAGCAACGGTAACGGGCTCTTGCGTGTGCAGTGGGTTCCCGGTGCCTGGCTTTTTTGAGTTCTCAGTTGTCGGTTCTCAGTTCTCAGCACGAACGCCGGGCTTTTACAAAAATTTAACAGAAGCTAGATCACTGGATCCTGGCGCTGTACTCGCGACTGCGTATCTGGAACCGAGAACTGACAACTGAGAACCGAGAACTGACAACTGAATTAGACATTCTTCGCCCCGATCCTGCAAAATACTAAGTCATCCAGGAGCCATCATTGAGCAAGCCCATCCGCGCCAAGATCAGCGCTCTCGGTACGTACGTCCCGCCTCGCATTCTTAGCAACGCCGACCTGGAGAAAATGGTCGAGACTGACGACCAGTGGATCATGGAAAGGGTCGGAATCCGTGAACGCCACATTGCCGACAAAGGTGTCGCCACCAGCGACCTTGCCACGGAAGCTGCCAAGCGGGCGCTCGCCCAACGTGGCTTGGCGTCTACAGACGTAGAAGCAATCATTGTGGCCACCGTGACGCCAGACATGTTTTTTCCCTCCACAGCATGCCTGGTGCAGCACAAGCTTGGCGCCAAAGGCGCCTGGGGATTTGATCTCTCCGCGGCTTGCTCCGCCTTCGTCTACGGATTGCAGGTTGGCGCGCAGTTCATCAGTAACGGGATGCACAAGAATGTGATGGTCATTGGCGCCGACGTGATGTCGTCCATCATCGACTACACCGATCGTGCCACCTGCGTGATCTTCGGAGACGGCGCGGGAGCGGTCATTCTCGAGGCGGCGGATGATGATTCAGTTGGCCTGATCGATTATCTGCATGAAGTGGACGGCTCCGGCGGCTGTTCTCTCTACATGCCGGGCGGAGGAAGCCTGCATCCAACCACGCACGAAACTGTGGACAAAAAGATGCATTACGTTCACCAGGATGGCCAGGCGGTGTTCAAGTTTGCCGTGCGCAAGCAGACCGAACTCTGCCAAAAACTTTTGGAGCGCAATGGTTTGAAGGCCGGTGATATCGATGCCTTCATTCCTCACCAGGCCAACAAACGCATCATCACCGCTACTGCCGATCGTCTTGGCCTGCGCCCGGAGAGCGTCGTCATCAACATCGATTGCTTCGGGAACACCACCGCAGGAACGGTTCCATTGGCGATGCAGAGCGCCCACGAGCAAGGCAAATTGAAAAAGGGGAGTCTGGTGCTGCTGGCTTCGGTAGGCGCCGGCTTTACCGTGGGAGCTACATTGCTGCGCTGGGCGTATTAACTACCCATTCTTGGTTTGCTCAAAAGGCTTTTGCAAATAGCGCCGCGCCTCATCCAGCGCCCCTTGCGTATTGTCATTCGTCTGCAGAGCCTGCCGGTATTCGTTGGTGGCCCGTTCGCGCTGCCCAGTGACGTCGAAAATCTTACCTAACTGAATATGACTCCACACTTCAGTCCACCGAGGCTCGCCATCCCCGTTCAGCGACTCGCGATAAGCATTGGCTGCCGCCTGGTAGTTATGCTGCGCGAAGAACACCTCTGCAACCCGGTAATGCGCCAGTGAACTGTTTTTGTTCACCTCGAGCGCTTTGTTGTATTCACTCAACGCGGCCGCATAGTCTCCCTGTTGTACCAGTCCTTGTCCGCGCATGATGGACGCCCGCAGCTTGACGTCAGTGGAGTTCTTGAGCACGTCATTGTTGGGATCGATCGCGATCCGCCGAGGCCGCCCGTAAGTCTCGACCGTGAACGCGGAATCGGTGCCCACCACTTCCACACGCTTCTCTTCAGTTTTGCCGTCGGTATCAATCTTCAAATCCACCGGCATGCGAAACAGATCAAGGTCCTGCGTGATCTGTCCCACTACACGAAATCCCTTGTTGTTGCCCAGGCGGTACACCGTGTATTTCGTCTTGAATTCCGGCGCGCCGGTCGAATCCAGCCATTGGGTAAAGAACCAGGTCAACTTGTCACCGTAATCCTTCTCGGCAATCGCGCGGAAGTCATCCATCCGGGCAGGCTTGCCGGCGAACTGCGTGGCGAAGGTCCGCAAAGTCCGATTGAACTTTTCGTCTCCCTCCACCCACCGGAGCATGTGGAGAATCATCGCGCCCTTGTCCGTCACCAAGGACTGAAATTCCGGCGAATAAATATCCAGCTTGCCGACTTGCGATAGCGGCACGGTGTCATACGCGAGCGCTCCCACCGACATGTCTTTGACCGTCTCTTCCAGCCCTGCGCGTCCCGCAGCGTTCTCCGTATAAAGGGCTTCGGAGTAGCGCGCGAATCCGTCTTGCAGCCACCAGTCATCCTTTGCGGTCGGACTCACCGACACTCCCCACCACTGATGCGAAATCGCATTCGCCAGCAGCCGGTAATTCACCTTCTCGGTCACGGCGCGGCTGGCGATCCCTGCAATCTGCGGGGCCCAGGCAGTGGGCACGCCACAATCGTCCGGCAGTTCCACCACATTCAGCACGTTCGAGGGCAGCGGCCCGAACAGAGTCACGTAGTAAGAAAATTCCTTTACTGCTGTATCGGCATAGAGCCCGCCCAGGCTCTGATGAGCCGGCTTGAAGAACACGTGCAGATCGAGTCCCGCGTCGCTGCTCTTAAACTCCTGGAAAATTCCAGCTACAATCGTCCCCGGAAAACTGGGACGATCCGAGACAAATGTGTAAGTCTTCGTTGCCAACCCGCTCGTGCCAGGCTTCTTCGCAGGTGTATTCGTGTTGACGCTCGCCGTCCCGCTCCCGATCGCGATCATGTGTGCCGGAAGGCTCACGTTGATTGTGGATGTGAAGCGATTGATGCCATATCCATTCACCGGAAACCAGCGGGAAGCGTAAAGCAAATAAGTCGTGTCATCACTGATTGATGCCAGCTTCAATCCCTGTACCGGACTGTCATCCGCCGACTCCAGCGTGCCGTCATAGTCGAAGGTCAGTGTCGTGGAATTGCCTTTGGTCAGGGGAGTGGGCAGTTGCACGCGCACCGTGAAATCCTGCGTCACGCGTTCGGCCTGCAGCGCTTTGCCTGCGGCGTCCGCCACCTTGGTCACACGCAAGCCGTTATTAAGCTCCAAGCTGGCAACGTTCAGATCTTCCAGGGCGGTGAACCTGACCTTCGCGCGGGCAGAAATCTTGTGGGAATGTGGGTTCAGGTCGGCGTCGATCTGGTAGTCGTCGACCTGCAGGCGCATCTTCTCCGCGCCAAATCCGTACAGGCAGCAAACGATTATTAAGGCAAAACACGAGCTTGCGGCCCGAGCGAGGCGCCGAGACTTATGAAGCATCAAGTAACTCCTGGGATTTCCCGCTGTTCTGTAAGATGAAGATTCTGACCCAAAAGATGCTGTCAGCACAAGGGTTACAGCCGTTTTGTCAGGGCGGCGGCTGTGGGGTGAAAGCCCCACCTGCCAGGTGTGCGAAGCTCAACCAAGCCTCTGCACAACTCCACACCTACCCGACTCTTGCTTGCACGCCGCGAACCATCGCCAATATCGCCTCCGCTGCTGTTTCCGTGGGATGCAAGGTCTGACCACCCCGCAGCCGCTCCTTCACCCGGCGCAGGCCGGCAATCATCTTCTCTCGCGCAGGACCATACGACAGAATTTCCTGCAACCGCGATACGACCTTCTCAGCAGTAAAGTCATACTGCACCAGCTCAGGGACGATCTCTTCGCCGGCAATCAAATTCACCATGGCGAAATGGGATACCTTGACGCGCGGGCGCCCCAGCATATACGTCAGAGGAGACACACGGTAGACCATTACAAAAGGCGTCTCCATCACTGCGGCCTCAACTGTAGCCGTGCCGCTGGCAATGATGCCTGCCCGGGAATGTGCCAAGGCGGGGAGCGCCTCTGCCACCAAACGCACTTGCACTGAACCCCGAATCAGACTCTGCACAAATGCCCGCTCCAGCGTGGGAGCGACCGGAAGGAGAAACTCGTATCTCGCACCCAGCTTCGCCGCAGCTTCCAGCATCGTGGGCAGGTTCATCCGCACTTCTTTCACCCGGCTGCCAGGCATCAGTATGATCCACGGCTTTGCAGCATCGAGCTTGTGCTCGGCAGCGTAATCGTTGCGATTGCCAGGGGGGTAACGAAGCTCAGCCAGAGGATGGCCCACGAAACTCGCGTCCACGCCGCGCTCGCGATAGAACTCTTCTTCGAAAGGGAAAATGACCAGCGCTTTGGTGATGTACTTTCTGAGCAGCCGCACCCGCCCCTGTCGCCAGGCCCAGAACTGCGGACAAACGTAATACACCACCGGAATGCCGCGCTTGTGCATCTGGCGGGCCACACGCCAGTTGAATGCTGGAGAGTCGATGACGATGGCGAGGTCTGGCCTGTGGCGCACGGCCTCCGCAAGCAGCTTGCGAAACCTACCGTAAATCTTCGGCAGATGGCCCAAAATCTCAGCGATCCCGACCACCGCCAAATCTTTCGTATCCACCACCGTGTCGCAACCGGCGGTGCGCATACGCTCGCCACCAACCCCAAAGAATTCCAGCGGCACGGCTTGCGTAGGGACAGCCGCCCCCGGCTGTCCGGCGGAGCGAAGCTCCGCAGATGCTGAATCCGCAGTCAGGCGCTGCAGTGCCTCAATAAGCTGCGCCCCATACATCTCGCCAGAGGCTTCGCCGGCAGAAATAAGAATTCGCACCGGAGGTATTGTAACGGCAGGATGGAAGGGAACTGTTGATTGCTGATTATTGAAAGGTGAATCACCTTGCGAGGCGGCATTGCTACTTATTTTTCGATCCAACAATCAATAATCAACGATCAAAAATCAAAAAATGCCTTCAGTCGTCCGCGCTTGCCCCGACTTCTGGCCCCAGGGCCGTAATCTCCTGATCCTTGTATTGCAGCTGATACAGCTTGTAGTAAATCCCGCGCTGCGCGAGCAATTGCTGGTGCGTACCCATTTCGCGAACCTGCCCCTTATGCATGACGACGATCTTATCCGCACGCTGTACCGTAGAAAGCCGGTGCGCAATCACCACGGAGGTGCGGCCTTCTACCATCCGGCTGAGCGCATCGCGCACCCGAAATTCCGTCTCCGTATCTACACTCGATGTGGCCTCATCCAGAATCAGAATACTCGGCTCGTGCGCCAACGCTCGCGCGAAGGAAATGAGCTGCTTCTGCCCGGTAGAGAGCGTACTGCCGCGCTCCCGCACCTCTTCTTTGAAACCTCCCGGCAGGCTGCGCACAAAATCTGCCAGGTTTACATCTTCAGCTGCCTTCTCCACGTCCTCGTCTTCAATCCACGCAGTTCCCAGGCGGATATTTCCCTCGATAGTTCCGGTAAAGAGAAATGGATCCTGAAGCACCACGCCAAAGCGCCGCCGCAGATCGGCGACGTCCATGTCCTTTACGTCAACGCCATCAATTTTGATCGCACCCTTCTGCACGTCGTAAAAGCGCATCAGCAAGGAGATGATCGTAGTCTTGCCCGCGCCGGTATGTCCCACGATGGCCGCGGTCTCGCCCGGCTCAATCACGAAGCTCACGTCCCGCAAAACCCAATCCGGCTCTCCTGCTTGTGCCCGTGTGGAGCGGGCGCCCTCGCCCGCTGCCTTTGACTTTCCTGCAAGCTCTCCCTCCAAGGCCGGGACATTCCTGTAAGCAAACCAGACATGCTCAAATTCAATCCGCCCGGGCCCCTCTGGTTTTCTTGTCACGGCGGGCGAGGTAATCTCAACCGGAGTATCCAGAAGTTTGAATACCCGCTCCGCCGCCGCCATAGCTGACTGCAGAATGTTGTACTTCTCACTCAAGTCCTGAATCGGCCGGAAAAACCGCTGTGCATACTGCATGAAGGCCACCAGCACGCCCAGCGTAACCACGCTGCGCACCAAGTGAAGGGCGAACAGCTTGTGGCCCACAAAGCTGATACTCACGCTGGTCACCGCCGTTCCGCGAATCACGTCGCCTCCGCCGAACCAGATCACGCAAGCAATCGCCACGGCAGATAAAATCTCCACCACCGGGTAATACACGGCGTGTGCCATGATCGCGTCCTTGAATGCATCCATGTGCGTCCGGTTCACATCGGAGAATTTGCGGAATGCCCGCTGCTCGCGATTGAACAGCTGAAGCACCATCATCCCGCTCACGTGTTCCTGCATATAAGCGTTGATCCGCGCAATGGCAACGCGAATCCGCCTGTATGAGTCTCGCACTTTATCGCGAAAAATCTTGGTAGCGATCGCAATGAAGGGAAGCACCGCGAAGGTGATCAGCGCCAGCTTCCAGTTCATCGAAAGCATGATTCCCAGGATGCCGGCCAATACGAAAATATCTTCAAAGATCGAAACCACGCCCGACGTGAACATCTCGTTCAATGCATCCACGTCAGTGGTCACGCGCGTTACCAGCCGTCCCACCGGATTCCTGTCGTAGAACCCGATGTGCATGCGCTGCAGGTGGCGGAAAATCTGGCTGCGCAGATCGAACATCACCTTCTGCCCGGCCCACTGCATGTAATAGGTTTGGAGAAATTCGAGTAGGAAGCTGAACACCTGCAAGGCCACATACAGGGCTGCAATCTGGGCGATGCCCACCAGCGGCTGCGAACTGAGCAGGCTCCCCAGCGCTGATTGGACGCCGGGCGCCGGGGCAAGATAGCGGTCTATGACCAGCTTGGTTAAATAAGGCCCCAGCACATCCGCAAACGCTTTTAGAACGATCGCAGCCAGCGCAATCGCCACCTGCCATTTGTAAGGCTTCAGATAATGCAGCAGCCGTTTCATTAGACGGCTGTCATACGCTTTTCCCAGGACTTCTTCTTCGTGGATGGATGCCATCGGTCGCTAGCTAAAGGGTACCTTAAATAGATGGCGATGGACACGAGTTGGATGGAAAAGGTTTGGAGCGCTCTCAGTTAAACATCGCCCGCAATCTTCGCATTCCCACCAGTGCCGCCAGATACCGGTGATCGGCAGCGAACGCAGCTGCGTAGCATTGCTGGGCATGCTTCCAGTCGTGCTTGTGCTCGTAGACGCGTCCCAGATTGAAGTGGGGATAGCCGCGGGCTTCGTAGCGTTTGGCTTGCATGGCTTTCTCAAACCAGGGGATGGCCTCGTCCCACTTCCCTTGCTCAATCAGGTACGCCCCGATATCGTTGTAGGGATTGCCGAAATCCGCATCTACCCTGATAGCCTCCAGGCATTCGGTGATGGCGCGGTCATAGTCGCCGAGGAAGGAGTATGTCCAGCCGCGAAAAGTGTAGGCCTCGGCGGTAGGGAATGCCTCAATGGAGCGGGTATAGAGCTCGATGGCCTGCTGAAACTCGCCGGCCATCTGTTGCTCGTAAGCCTGGCGCAGGAATTCGGCGGCCGCTTCGCGCGGATCGTTCTCAGACATGACTAACTCAATGCCGGACCAGAAGAAATTTTATCGGAAGTTGCGAACAGAGGTTTGCGGATTCTTTCTGGCGATGACGCTCGCTTGCCTGGCGTGGGGCCAGGCCTCGGAACGGCAGGCTTCCGCTCCTCAGACGCAAGCGCCACCCGCTGCGAGCGGCAGTTCACAGCAAAAGGCAGCGGGCGAGGCCCGCTCCACGCAAGGACAACAATCAAACGCCGGCGAGGACACCGGCGCTACAAAAATCTCGCCTCAGGAGGCGGAAGAACTCTTTCGCTCGGTAGACGAAATTCTTAAGTTCTCCAGTGAAGAGACGGGACTTCCTATCAAGGACCACGTCAAACGGCGTTTGACCAGTCGTGATGAAGTGGTGGCCTATCTGCAGAAGCAAATGGCCGAGGACAAGGATGCGAAGCGGTTGCAGCGTTCCGAGTTGGTCCTGAAAAAGTTCGGACTCATCCCGCGCGACTTCGACCTGCGAAGTTTCCTGGTGACGCTTCTCCGCGAACAGGTGGCGGGCTACTACGACTACAAGACCCGGACCGTGAACCTGCTGGACTGGGTGGGTGCCGAGCAGCAGAAGCCGGTGCTGGCACACGAGCTGACTCATGCCCTGCAGGACCAGTCGTTCGATTTAGGCAAGTGGATGAAAGAAGGCGATGTCGATCTGGACGATATCAAGCAGCCGACCTGGGATGACATCCAGAAGGACGAAATCAACACCGCGCGGCAGGCGGTCGTGGAAGGCAGCGCCATGGTTCCCCTGCTCGATTACATCTTGGCGCCGTTTCATCAGTCATTGCAGAGCTCGCCCCAAATGTTGGAAGGGTTGAAACAGGGAATGCTGGTGGGAACGGATCAGTCTCCGCAATTTGAGAATGCGCCGATTTTTCTGAAAGAGGCACTGACGTTTCCGTATCGCTACGGAATCGACTTCATCGCCGAGTTGCTGACCAGCGGCGGAAAGCAAAAGGCATTCGCCGGCGCGTTCAACAATCCGCCGCGCTCCACCCGCCAGATCATGGAGCCAAAAACCTATCTGGCAGGTGAAAAAATTGTTCCAATGCGGCTGCCGCAGTTCGATGACGTGTTCAAGAATTACGAGCGCTTTGATGTTGGGGCGATGGGAGAGTTCGACGTTGCGGTGCTGGTCGACCAGTACGCCGGCGTGGATGTTTCGCACGCTATTTATCCGCAGTGGCGCGGCGGGTATTACTACGCGGCCCGGCCGAAGGGCGATCCCGGTGCTCCGTTGGGATTGATGTATGCCTCACGCTGGTCAAGCGCAGAGAATGCAGCCAGATTTGCAGCGATTTATGCCAAGTCGCTGGGGAAAAGGTATCAGCGGGCGCGCGAAGTGGATGCCGAAAAGAAAGTAAGTCTGGATCTCAATACCTTGGAGAAGCTGGAAGGCAAGCATACTTGGCTCACGGAAGAAGGGCCTGTAGTAATCGAGGTGCAAGGAGATACGGTTTTGGTAACCGAGAGTTTGGATCAAGGGACGACCGAGAAGCTGGAGAAAGAAGCATTTCCACCTCCCGTTGTCGTGAAGCGAACGCCTGTTACTTGTAATAGAAGTCTTGCTGACAAATGACGCTCGGAGAGCGGCTCCTTTCCTTGCCATGTCGTAAAGCGTCCATGAATCTTGCTCTTGTATAATCACCAGTTCGCTTTTCACATTCATCGTTCCAGGAGAGGCGATTGCGACAGGCTGAAATCGGCATTATCGGTGGCAGCGGACTGTACTCCATGCCGGGATTGGCCGATATTACAGAGAGCCGCCAGCAAACGCCCTTTGGCGATCCGTCGGATGCTTATGTGCTGGGCAATCTCGAGGGCCGGAGGGTGGCTTTTCTCGCGCGGCATGGGCACGGCCACCGGCTGCTTCCGACGGAGCTGAATTTTCGCGCCAATATTTATGGATTCAAGCAGCTTGGCGTGGAACGAATTGTTTCGATATCAGCCGTGGGCTCGCTCAAAGAGCAGCACAAGCCCTTGGAGTTTGTGATTCCAGATCAGTTTTTTGATCGCACCCGGCATCGTGTCGACACTTTCTTCGGCGAAGGCCTGGTAGCGCATATCACCTTTGCGGATCCCATTTGCCCTGAGCTTTCGAAAGTCGTGCTGCGGGCCTGCGGTAAAGCGGGTGTGACAGCGAAGCAAGGAGGCACGTATCTGTGCATGGAGGGGCCGCAGTTTTCCACTAAGGCCGAATCGAACATTTACCGAAGTTGGGGCATGGACGTGATCGGCATGACCAATCTGCAGGAAGCCAAGCTGGCGCGCGAAGCGGAGATCTGTTACGTGACCATTGCCATGGTTACGGACTATGACTGCTGGCATCCGCATCATGATTCGGTCACCGTCGATCAGATTGTGGCCGTGCTGCTGAAGAATACGGAGCATGCCTGTGCCGTGGTGCGGGAGACCGTAGCCGCTATGCCGAAGGCACGAGCGTGCAAATGCGGATCGGCTTTAGCCCATGCGATCCTGACCGACCGCGAGAAGATTCCTCCGGCGACTCGGGAGAAACTGAAACTCATCCTTCAGAGATATCTGCAAAATAAGACCGACTAAGCACAGGGACGAAGCGGCACGAGGAAACGGAGACTCGGGTTGAGTATTGTGGCTGTGGGTTCAATTGCGTTTGACAACATCGCGACCCCTTCGGGAAGCCTCGAAAACGCGCTGGGCGGTTCCGCCACCTACTTTGCGCTGGCGGCAAGTTACTTCACTCGGGTGCGGATAGTTGCTGTGGTCGGGGAAGATTTTACTGCCGAGTACGAACAGGTCTTCAAGAAAAGAGACGTCGACACTCGCGGAATCGAGCATGCCAAGGGCAAGACATTTCGCTGGGGCGGCACGTATTTTGAAAACCTGAACGAGGCGAAAACTGACTTTACACACCTCAATGTTTTTGAAAAGTTCCAGCCGCGCATTCCGCGAGAGTATATGGATTCGCAGTTCTTGTTCCTGGGCAACATTCATCCCAGTCTGCAGGCGGCAGTGCGGCTGGAGATGGACGGTGTCCGCCTGACCGGCGGCGATACCATGAATTTCTGGATTAAGGGCACGCGCGACGAGTTGGTGGAAACCTTGAAACTGATGAACGTACTGCTCATCAATGATAGCGAGGCGAAGATGCTGGCCGGCGATGCCAGCCTGCCGCGCGCCGCCCGCAAGGTGCTGGCTATGGGGCCGCAGGTGCTGGTCGTAAAGCATGGCGAGTACGGCGCCACCATTTTCTTCCGAGAAGGAGCCTTCGGGATCGGCAGCCATCCTTTCCGTGCGCCAGCGCTGCCCATGGAAGAAGTAAAAGATCCGACCGGCGCGGGCGATTCCTTTGCCGGCGGCTTTATGGGCTATATCGCTTCCCAGGGAGAACTGAACCGCGAGGTGCTCAAGCGCGCGCTGTTCTATGGCGGCGTAATGGGATCGTTTGCCGTGGAGCGCTTCGGCACCGAGCGACTGCAATCGCTGACGCGCGACGAAATTGACGCACGCTTCCAGCTCTTTCGCGAATTGTCACACTTGGCATGACACGGGCCGCTTCACGGCGATGGGAAACTATCTTGGTTGCCGGAGCTGCGGCTTGCATTTCCATCATCGCGTTTCTCTTCTATTACCGCCATGGGTGGACTCTGCTCTATGGCGATGCAGTAGCGCACATCAATATTGCCCGCCGGGTTTTTGATTCGCGCACGCCCGGCCCTCTGCAGCTTGGGACAGTCTGGCTGCTGATGCCGCACCTGTTGATGATTCCTTTCTTGCTTTCCCATTGGATGTGGCAGACGGGAGTTGGCGGCGCGATACCTTCAATACTCGCCTACCTCGCTGGAGCGGTTGGAGTTTTTCGACTGGTCCGGAGCGCGTTGAGTTTTCCCTCGCCGCCTGACGCTGCCGCGCGACTGACTGCGTGGTTTGCGGCAGGAATCTACACCCTCAATCCCAATCTCATCTATCTGCAGACCACGGCGATGACCGAGCCGGTTTATCTGGCGTTCTTTATCTGGGCAGTGCTGTTTTTCACCCAGTTCGTTCAGCAGCTTCAGCTGAGAGACGATGATACAAACCGCGACGCGCAGAGTTCGTTGATGAAGTCCGGCTGGTGTGTGCTGGGAGCATGTCTCACCCGCTACGACGGATGGTTCCTGGCGGTGGTGATGTGCGCTGCGGGACTGTACGTGCTTACAAAAGATCGGGCCCGGATGCATCGCGCCTTTTGCAAATTCGTTCTTCTGGCGGCCGCCGGCCCGGTGTTCTGGCTGGCGTATAACGGCCTGATCTATCGCAATCCACTGGAGTTCGCGAATGGGCCCTATTCCGCACGCGCAATTGAGCAGCGGACGGCGAGCCCGAGGAATCCGCCGCATCCGGGGACGAACAATCCGGCGGTCGCGGCAGTTTATTTTTTGAAGTCGGCGGAACTGAATGTCGCGCCTGGTGCTTGGGGGCGTATTTGGCTGTTGCTGGCCAGCGCCGGAGCGATGTTGAGCGTGCTCTTCAGCCGGAGTTTGTGGCCGCATCTGTTGCTCTGCGTACCTCTGCCGTTCTACATCTTGTCGGTCGCCTACGGTGGGGTGCCGGTTTTTCTTCCCGTGTGGTGGCCTTACTCCCATTACAACGTGCGCTATGGTTTGGAATTGCTGCCTGCATTGGCTGTTTTTGTCGCTTTGGCGGCGTATTTTCTGGCGGCGATCGCACGCAACCAGACGGTTCGAGTTCTGATCGCGAGTTGCATAGTTGTCTTTGAGGTCGCGAGTTACGCCGGGGTATGGCGCGAGCAGCCGATCTGCTTTCGAGAAGCCTACATCAACTCGCGGACGCGCCTGGTATGGGAGCATGAACTCGCGGCCACCTTAAAGAAACTGCCGCCAGATTCCTCGCTGCTCATGTATCTTGGCGATCATGTGGGAGCGCTGCAGGATGCCGGCATCCCGCTGCGCCGGGTTATAAACGAAGGGAATCATCGCACTTGGAAGCAGCCTTCGGATCCGGAAGGATTGTGGGAAAAGGCTTTGGCGGATCCCGCCCGCTATGTTGATTATGTGGTCGCAATCGATCGCGATCCGGTAGCTCTGGCAGTGAAGCGCGATTCGTTAATGGCGATTGCTGAGATCCATGCCAATGGGCAGCCCCAGGCGACGATCTACCAGACACGTTCTGGGGCGCAGCCGCCGGGATCGCAATCTCGCCTGCAGCATGCCGGCGCTACATCGGCGCGGTAATCACCTGGGTTACGTTGTTGGGACGGAGACCTTCCGCAGCCCCTTTCCGAGGTAAAATCCAGCCACCTGAAATCATGGTCTGGCAAGACATCACGAGTGCACTGCAGTGGGAACTGTCCAATGTTGCAGGCTCTGCGGCAGTGCGCTTGGTTGCAGCGGCACTGCTTGGCGGAGCGATTGGTCTTGAACGCGAATACAAACACCGGCCGGCGGGGCTGCGCACAAACATGTTCATATGTGTAGGTTCCTGCCTGTTCACGCTTCTCTCTTCGGCATTGTCCATCGGTGGCGATCGCACCCGCATCGCGGCGCAGATCATCACCGGAATTGGTTTTATCGGTGCAGGATCGATCCTGCACCAAGGCAAGAAATTCGTCACCGGCCTGACGACTGCGGCGACCATATTTGTGGTCGCTTCCATCGGTATGGCGGCGGGTGGAGGGTTGTACATCACGGCTACCATCGCGACGGTTCTTAGCTTGCTCGTGCTGTTTCTGCTGGGTAAGACGGAACGCCGGCTGAATCTGAAGCTCATGGTGTTTGTTTACGAGGTGGCGGGACGTTCGGCGGATGAGGTTAGTGCCGAGGTGAATCGCGTGCTCGAGCCGAAGCATGCAATCATGCACAACGTAGAGATCGCTCCCGCCAAAGATCATGTTCGAGTGCAGTTTGAGCTGGAAGGGACTCCCAAAACTCAGAACGAATTACTACATCTGATGAAGCAGTCCCCGCTGCTCGAAAATGTGGTTTCCCTCGGACCTCTGGAGCAGGAATGAACGGGCGTTCCGCCGCGCCTTTTACCAAGGCCAATGCCTGTGGAAATGACTTCCTGATTATTGACGGCATGCACGCGCCGGCGGATCTGGCGGAGTTCACGCGGCGCATCTGCGATCGCCACCGTGGGGTGGGCGCGGATGGTGTGGAGTGGCTGTTTCCCGCCCAGGATGCCGATGTGCGGGCGCGGGTGTTCAATGCGGATGGATCGGAAGCTGAAATCTCGGGAAACGGCACGCGCTGCGTGGCGGCTTACTTGTGGTCGGAACGGCCGAGGGAAAAAGTGACCATCCGAACCGGAGCCGGAGTGAAGACTTGTACCCTGACCTCGCGCAATGAGAACGAATACGAGTTTGAAATCGCCATGGGTGAGCCGCAGGTCGGCGATGAGTTTCCGATCAAATTGGCCTTTGGTGAAGTGCGCGGCGTCCCGGTATCGCTGGGCAATCCTCATTACGTGGTATTCGCACGCGAATTCCTGCCGGGGTGGCAGGCCGAAGCGGCGGAAGTCGGTCGGCACCATGATTTCAAGCACGGGATCAACGTCGAGTTGGTGGTGGTGAAAGATCGGGCGAATATCGAGGCTCGCTTCTTTGAGCGCGGAGTCGGAGAGACACAGTCATCGGGAACAGGCTCGTGCGCATCGGCAGTGGCAGCGATTGTCAGCGGGCAGGCGGAGTCTCCGCTGCGGGTGCATACTCCAGGCGGCGTGCAGACGGTGCGTTGGGAGGGACAAATCTTTTTGCGCGGGCCGGCGCAGTTGGTGTGCCGGGGAGAGTACTTCGCATCAGGATGACGAACTGGAGAATGATATGCAGGCGTCAAAGCAACGCTGTCATCCTGAGCGGAGCGGAGCCGCGCGGACGCAGAATCGAAGGACCTTGAGCTAACTGCGCTCCCCCGAAACCGCACGCTGCTAACATTGACCTATGTCTCAGGCAGCCCAGAACGCGCGTCGCAAGCCTCCGGCGTTGCAACCCGGCGACACCGTCGGCATTGTCGCCCCGGCGAGCAATATTCAGCGCGATCTGTTGGAGGCTGGCTGCGACGCGCTTCGCAATCTTGGATATAAGCCGTTCTATTTCGATTCCATCTTCGACCGCGATCTTTATTTCGCGGGATCCGTCGAGCGTCGGGTGCGGGAGCTGGAGGAGATGTTCATGCGCGACGACGTCCGCGCCATTATCTGCTCGCGTGGCGGCTACGGGTCGAATTATCTGCTGAGCGAGCTTGACCTTCAAAAGATCGCTGCACGTCCCAAGATTTTTGTCGGCTACAGCGATATGACCACGCTGCTGACTTGGTTCGCCGACTCGGGATTTGTCACGTTTCATGGTCCCATGGTGACCAAAGACTTTGGGCATTCCGGTGGTGTCGACTTGCAGTCCTGGACAGCCGCTCTGACCGGAGTTTCCGAGTGGTCGCTCGATGCGTCAGCCTCCGGCGCGAGGCCAATCATAGAAGGTCATGCTGAAGGCATTCTGTACGGTGGTTGCCTCTCCATGTTGGCGGCTTCTTTGGGCACTCCGCACGAGATCCGCACAGCGGAGACCATTTTGTTCATAGAAGACGTTGCCACCAAGCCCTACCAGATCGACCGTATGTTGATGCATCTGAAGCTGGCGGGCAAGTTGCAAGATGTTCGTGGCATTGTGTTTGGTGAAATGCTCGACTGCTTTCAAACCCGCGATCAGGGATACACGCTGGAGGAAGTCATTCTGCGGGTCGTTGGGGACATGGGAATTCCGGTCGCTTATGGCCTGCGGTCGGGGCATGTCTCCAGAGGGAATGTCACGCTGCCGATTGGTGTGCGAACGGCCCTTCAGGTGACCAGCACTGAAGTAAGCTTGAAAATTCTGGAGCCCGCCACCACACTGGCATCAGTCTCTGCGCGATCCTTCAAACCATGACTGAACAAAAACACATTCACCTGATTGGGATTTGCGGCACAGCTATGGCATCGCTGGCGGGCATGCTGAAGCAGCGCGGCTTTCGCGTGACAGGCTCGGATGCCGCCGCCTATCCGCCGATGTCCGATTTTCTGGCTGAGCTGAGTATTCCGGTCTCACAGCCGTTTGATGCGCGGAATCTGCAGCCGCGTCCCGACTTGGTTGTGGTCGGCAATGTAGTCTCGCGCGGAAACGTTGAACTGGAGCATGTGCTGGATGAGCGCATTCCATTCTGCTCGATGCCGCAGATTCTGCATGACGAATTCTTACGCGGCAAGGAAGTGCTGTTAGTCGCCGGCACGCACGGCAAGACCACGACCACCTCTATGCTGGCCTGGATCTTTCATTCTTCGGGACAGCAGCCGTCATTCCTCGTCGGAGGCATAGCGGAGAATTTCGCCAGCAGCTTTCGGCTGGGCCAGGGCAAACATTTCATTCTGGAAGGCGACGAGTACGACACAGCGTTTTTCGATAAAGGGCCGAAGTTTCTGCATTATTTTCCGGACTCAGTCATTCTGACCTCCGTCGAGTTTGATCACGCCGACATTTACCAAGACCTGGACGCCGTTGAGACCGCATTCAAGCGGCTGGTGAATTTGGTCCCCCGGCGCGGACGGATCATAGCTTTCGATAGCGGCGAGAGCACAGCCCGCACCTTGGTGCGGCCGTTCTGTCCGGTGGAGCGTTACGGGATGACTCCACAAGCGACGTGGCGCATTACCAATCTGAAGCTAGAACGTGTGCTCACATCGTGGAGTGTGTTCAAAGATGCCGAGCATTGGGCCGATTTCGAATTTGCTCTGGCTGGCGAATACAACGTATGGAATGCGACGGCGGCCGCAGCGCTGGCGGCGAATTGCGGGATCAGTAAGGAAGAGATCTCGGCCGCGCTGAAGACCTTCAAGAGCGTCAAGCGGCGGCTGGAAGTCCGTGCCCAAGTAAACGGGATCACGATCATCGATGACTTCGCGCATCATCCCACGGCGATCGCGGGAACGTTGGCCGCTTTGCGTTCGCGGTATCCGGGCGCGCGGTTGTGGGCGATTCTGGAGCCGCGTTCGAATACCCTGCGGCGCAACGTGCTGCAGCACGAATTGGCAAAGAGTCTGGCCTCGGCGGATGAGGTAGTGATTGCCGAGGTGTTCAAATCGACTGCCATCCCGGTAGCCGAGCGGCTGGATTTGGCCGTTCTCGCGCAGGATTTACAGCGAAACGGACGGCGGGCGCGCATTGTTCCCGAGGTGGATGGGATCGTCCAATTGGTGGCGCCGGAAATGAAGTCAGGAGACGTGGTGGCGATTCTTTCCAATGGCGGTTTTGGCGGGATTTATGAGAAGCTGCCGCAGCGGCTGCGGGCCATCTCCGGAGGCGGAGCTTTGGGTCCAAACCGGCCGTTGGAGGCGCAAGCCAAAGCGTGAGCTCGGACACTTGGAAGAAGCTACGTAACATTTCTGTCACCGTTCCACGGCTGCGGTCCCGGCGATCAATTCTTCTAGTTACCTCCTTTCTCATTCTAGCATTCGCCTCAGCCAGTTTTGCCGCTAGCCCTGGTTCTACTGATCCTGCGATCCATTACACCCTCTCCTTGGCGCAACCCGCGCAGCATCTAGTGCATGTCACCGTGGAAATTCCGGCTGGCCCGGCGGAACGTGATTTGCAGCTTCCGGTGTGGAATGCTTTGTACCAGGTCCGGGACTTTGCCCAGTATGTGAATTGGGTTCGGGCCAAAGACTTGGCAGGGCAGGCGCTCTCCGTTCAGAAGATCGCCCTTCAGAAAATCGACAAGAGCCGATGGCGCATTCGGGGAGCGAACGCTGGGGCGGTAGTGGAATATGAGATCTTTCTGAATCAGCCTGGACCTTACGATGCGGAACTCAATTCGCAGCATGGGTTCTTCAATCTGGCCGAGACTTTGATGTATCCCGTGGATGCGCGGACGGCTGCAATGCAGGTTCAATTTGTAGATGTGCCCGCGGGATGGAAATTTGCGACTGCGTTGGCCGAGTGTTCTTCCCAAGAAGGTGCGAGCCGCGCCTTATCTGACAAAGCAACCACCCCGGCGAGCGGACAGGTGGCGACACCTGCCCCTACGTGTTTCATGGCTGAAAATTATGATCGTCTGGTCGATTCGCCGATCGAGGCTGGGACATTTCAAGAATCGGATTTCGATGAGGGCGGGGGCCACTATCGGGTCGTGGTCGATGCCGCTGCAGGTGACTACGACATGCAGAATGTCGTCGCCACGGCGCGTAAGCTCGTTTGGGCGGAGACGTCGTGGATGAATGACCGTCCATTCGAAAGCTATCTGTTCATTTACCACTTTCCTCGTGAGGCGCTGTACGGCGGCATGGAGCATGCCTACTCAACCGCGATTACCTTGAACTCCCAAGTATTGATGGACGATCCTCAGCAACTGGCCGATGTCACCGCCCATGAATTCTTTCATCTGTGGAATGTGAAGCGTATCCGCCCGCAGTCGCTCGAACCGGTGGACTATACAAAAGAGAATTACACCGATGCTTTGTGGTTCAGCGAAGGTGTGACCAGCACGGTGGAGGATTACATCCTGCTGCGGGCTGGGCTGCTGGCGGAGAAATCGTATTTCAACCGCTTGGCAGACGCGATTACTACTTTCGAGCGGCGGTCGGCGCATCTGACGCAATCGGCGGAGGAATCCAGCCTCGATGCGTGGCTCGAGAAGTACCCCTACTACCGCCTTCCGCAGCGCAGCATTTCGTACTACAACAAGGGACAGTTGCTGGGTGTGCTGCTCGATCTTGCGATGCGCGATGCGAGTCATAACACGGCGTCTCTGCGCGATCTCTTCCAGTGGATGAACCAGAATTACGCCAGGCAGGGAAAGTTTTTCGCCGATAGCGACGGCATACGGGAGGCGGCGGAAACGCTGACTCATACGCATTTCGACGGCTTCTTCCAGAAATATGTGGCTGGCACGGCGGAGATTCCGTGGAACGATTTCTTCTCTACCGTCGGATTGCAAGTGATCCGCGAAGAACACCCCTTGGCGGACCTGGGGTTTGCTGCTGCGAGAAGCTTCGAGCAGCCGGTTACGGTGACCTCAATCAATCCCGCCAGCACTGCGGAGCGCTCGGGACTGGCGATTGGCGACGTAATTCTCGAGATCGACGGTCATGTCGTCGAACCCAGCCTCGACCGGCAGCTCGCGAACCTGCGTGCGGGAGATACACTGCGGCTTCACATACGTAGCCGGCACGGCGAGCGCGAGCTGAACTGGAAGCTGGCAAGCCGGACCGAAGTTGAGTTTGAATTGAAGGATGTGGACAATATCACTCCGCAGCAGAAAGCGCGCCGTAACGCCTGGCTTAAAGGCGAATCTCAACCAGAGGTCCATCCGTGATTCGAACCCTGGCGATGTTGACGTTCTGGGGAGTGCTGCTTGCGCTGTCGGCGCTCGTGCTTTTTCCCTGGACCATCCTCACCGGCAACATCAATGCGTTATATCGTGTGGCGATGTGGGGCGCGTTCACCGGTGTCCGTCTGGCCGGCGTGCAAGTACGCACTGTCGGCCGGGAGAAACTCGATCCTTCTCGCACCCACATCTACATGGCGAATCACGCCTCGAATATCGATCCGCCGCTGATGCTGCCGCTGATTCCCGGGCGCACCTCGGTGATGGTTAAGAAAGAATTATTCAGCTATCCGGTGCTTGGAAAGACGATGCGGTTAGGCAACTTGGTGCCGGTCGACCGCGGCAATCGCGATGCCGGAATCTCCGCGGTGCGCGCGGCTTCCGAAGTCATTCGGCGCGGGATTACCATGACCATTTACGTCGAGGGCAAGCGATCGTTTGATGGCAAGCTGCTGCCCTTCAAGAAGGGCCCTTTTTACCTCGCCGAGGAGAGCCAGGTGCCCGTGGTACCGATCACGATTGCAGGAACCCACTACGTCATGCCGAAGAAGCGATTCTCGATCAAGCCCGGATTAGTCACCGTGACTTTTCATGAACCCATCGAGCCAAAAGATTTCGGCAGCCGTGAGTCGCTGATGGCCAAGGTTCGGGAGACGATCAACAGCGCGCTGCCAGTGGAGTATCAGGAGCAGGCAGCGTAAAGGTCTTGCGTAGGGGCAGGTGTCTCACCTACCCAGGGCGATCTCACTCGTCGTTTCGTTTTCCTCTCACCGCTTTCGCGATCTCCGGCAATTTCGCAAACACTGCGGACGATTTAAGCCACACTTTGTGATCCACAGCTGGCGAGCCACTGATGTAGGCGCCAGGCGGCACGTCGTGCGGAATTCCACTCTGCGCGGTGGCGATCACGCCGTCCCCGATTTTGCAATGCCCGGCGACGCCGACTTGTCCGGCGAGAATTACGTTCTTCCCAACTTCGGTTGAGCCCGCCAAGCCGGCTTGTGCGCATAGCAGCGTGTCCTCGCCAACCTGCGACCCGTGACCAACTTGGACCAGGTTATCGATCTTCACCCCGCGGGCGACGTGCGTTTGTCCAATGGTAGCGCGGGCCACGCAGCTGTTGGCCTGCACCTCCACCTCGTTCTCAAGAATTGCCGGGCCGGATTGCAGGATCTTGTGCCAGTGTCCGGCATCGTCTTTGGCAAAACCAAAGCCATCGGTTCCTATCACAGCTCCATTCTGCAGGATGACGTTATCTCCCAGGCGACAATATTCACGCACTACAGTATGCGCGTGGGCGAAAAAGTTGTCGCCGATGCTCGCTCCCCGATAGATCACGACATGGGGCAAGATCACCGCGTTCTTGCCGACAGTGGCGTCTTCATCGATCACCACGTAGGCTCCGATGTGCGCGTTCTCGCCGATTTTCGCGGATGGTGCGATCACGGCTGTTGGGTGAATTCCCGGCGCATACTTCGGCGGTTGGTAGAAGAGGTCGATTGCGTGTGCGAAGGTCAGATAGGGATTCTTGCTGCGCAGCATCGCCGTCGGGATCGCCGGAAAATCCTCAGCCACGATCACGGCGGAGGCCCGCGTGCCGCGGGCCGCGGCGTTGTACTTGGGATTAGAGACGAAGGTTATCTGGCCGGGACCGGCTTCTTCGATTCCGGCTATGCCGGTGATTTCTGTGTCGGGCGAGCCATTTTCCAGGCGGACGTTTAAGCGCGACGCGATCTGCGAAAGTTTCATAGTGACCCCGAAGTGGAAGGGACATTGTAAATGTGAACACAAAGCCAATGCGGGATGGCCGTGGCGGGCGTCTGTCGCGGAGCCGTTCGCGCAGGCGGAGGTACGCATCGCTACGTCCGGATTACGACGTTACCTCCAGACCTTATCCAGCCTACTGCGGCGGTCTCACCGGGTAGCGGTGTTCCTGATCGTAGAACTGGCGGGGTGGGTGATCGGATTTCGCGTTGGGCACTGGGTGTTCGCTTACGGCGCTGTAAAGGGCAAGACTGTTTGAGAGCGACAGCCCTCCGGTCATTGTGTACATCGGCTCATCAAACAGAGTGCCGGCATTGGCCGTGGCTGAAGCGAATACCCCATAAGCCTTGCCATTGGCGAATACTGTGCTCGTGTAGTCGCCCACCATCAGTCCGGCGAATGTGTTGGGCAGCCACGTCAGCGCCATCGGCCCTATCACCATGGTGGGCGCGCTCCAGGTCAGGCCGCCGTCCAGAGAAGAGATAAATCCGATGTTCAATTGGCAGCTGGTACTGCAGCTGGCGGTCGGATAAAAATAGTAGGTGAGTCCGAAATGCGCGCTGCTGCCCGACGTGCCCGGCTCCACGCCGATGCCGGGAATAAAATGGTCGGCGGTGCTGCTGGAGGAATCGATCGGGATGCGCGTGGGCGTGGTCCAGGTGTTGCCATCGGTTGACGCGCTCAAGATCAGATCATTTGAGGCACACGCCGCGCGAAAGCGGCAGTCCTGCCACACCACGTAGACCGTTCCCGCTGCATCCACTGCCGCGGAAGGCAACGGGGAAGTGCGAAGGTTGCCGGCAACGAAGTGGTCGGTGATCGACGAAATGGTCGTGGTCGGGTTCCAACTGGCGCCGCCGTTTGTTGAGGTGAACGCCACCATACTGGCGCCGGTCCAATTCTCGATGGGTACGACCACTGTGCCATTCGGCTGCACTACGGGTTGCCCTCCGATGCCGCCTGCGAAATTGGCAGTGTTCCTTCCCGGGCCCCAGGTTAGCCCGCCGTCGCTCGAGGTGCTCATCGAGATCAAGCCCTGGGTCGAAGGGTCGTCCCACTCGACGTAGCAGTGTCCGTAGAACGGGCTGCTGGCGGTGTTGTCGCAGGCAATCCAGCTTTTGTCGGCATCGGGCGTGGCACTGACGATTATAGGATTCCCCCAGGCAATGCCGTCGCTGGAACGGCTGACGGAGACTTTATCGTTGGTCGTGATGGCCAGCGCGGAAACCATCCACACGCCGTGGGCGGCGTCGAAGGTGACGGCCGGATCGCTGATTGCCTGGTAAGTGCCGCCGGCGAAAAGCGTGGTGCCGGGCAGGGTGCCGCTGTTCCACGTTGCACCCGCGTCGCTGGATGTGGCGTAGCCGATGTCGGATGCGCCTCCGCCGAAGATACGTCCCACCTGGAACGCGCTTACGATCGTCGAGCGTGAGGCAAAGGCGTGGGCTTCCACTTCGGTCTGATGCTGGCTGCTGGAGTTGGTAAACGTGTCGGTGCTGATCTTGGTCAGGGGGATACCCTGCTGCTGGACTGGCGGTGGCGGTTGCTGGCTTGTCGGCGGATTGCTGCCGCCACCGCAACCAACAGTGAAAGCCAATGCCATTACTAGCGCAAAATATTTGTAGAGCAAAACGAAGCGTTTGAGCCTGTTAAGGAAGCCTAGGTCTACTGCAACTCTCATGAGATCCCGTCCTGCTTAGGGGATTGTAGCTGAGAGTAGAGGCTATTTCACAAATGGCTGTTCGCGGGTAGTTGGTCTATTACAACAGGTGTCTGGAATCCAATTCTGTATTGGCGTAGATTTCTGCGGGAGGTCCCTATGCGAGCGATACGGATTGCGGTTTTTGGTTTCGCGTTATCGAGTTGCCTCTTCGTTTGCCAGTTCAGAACTCACGCGCAAGAATGCCGCCAAGGCGAACTGACGGAAAATTCAATTTCACATGACGTGATGGATAAAGAAATGCTTGCCTGGGAACTGACGAAGAAAAAGGACAAATCGAATTTGGCGAACATTTTGTCCGAGGATTTTGCAGAGATTACGGATGACGGACTTTTCGATAAAGCTGGTGTGCTAGCAAACTTGGACAATCTAACGGTAACCAGCTATGCACCAACCGAGTTCAAGATACGAAACCTTGCGCCGAACATGATCCAACTCATTTTCAAAGTCACAGTCACCGGAACCTTCAAAGGAATCGCATTCCAAAACCACAATTATGCTTCCTCGCTGTGGATGAAACGTGATGGACGGTGGCAGAATGTGTTTTTCCAAGAGACCGCGCGCGACGTTAAATGAGGATGCAACACCTCCATCCACTAACTGTCGTTCTCAACCATTAGTGGTGCTGCATCATCTCGAATCGTGACTTGTAGCGCCGTTTGCCGGGCATCATTGTACAAATGCGCCCTTGGTCAATTGGCGTAATATCCCCATTGCCCGGCAAAGCTCAAAATCGCTTATTTGTGAGTTGAGTTCTAGTCTGTGGCCGATGTGCGGCTGACTAGGAACCAAAACGTTCCCTACTCGAAAACCACTGCCCGAACTATTCCTCGAACATCGGTACCTGCCTCGTATCCGTGGGCAAGCCCTTCCGACGTCGTCGAGTGGCGCCGATTACCGCCAACACAATCAGCGAGTCAAGGGCTGTGCGCGGCACGAAGATGCGTTGCGTATTCGAGCGCAAGTCGGGCGGATTAACCAGATAGCCATCCGGTGTGTTCTGCATCAGGTCGTTGGGCATCATCCCTTCCATCACCTCGTTGTCCTTGAACCTGAGGCGCACCCATAGACCTTCGGTCCTTGGCCGGCTGGTGAATGTCTTGCGGCTGACCGAGTCGGAATCCCCGAACTCGCGGACGAAATAGACTCCCTTAATATCGCGGAGGTCGATTGAGACTACATTGCCTGCGGTGTTCAGCAGTTCCAGCTTGCCTTCATGGACAAAATTAGCGGGCGCGACGTAGCCGTTAATGGAATCCCGGTCCATCTTCCGGACCACGACTTTTTTATGGGTAGACGGCATGCGATCGGAGCGGCTGAAGCGTCATTCTCGCATTTTTGCGGGGAAACTTGAGAGTCATCGCGTTCACAGTAGCCAAATTGTTAACCATGTGTTATTTTCTTTAGCTTGCTGCAAGTTGTTAAAACCCGTCTAAGCCTTTTGGAAAGAATCGTTTACGTCAAGGTTGCCGAGGATCTGGCCGGTCCCGGCGTTGGTCCTGTGGAAAACTTCAGAACAGCGGCGGCTCAAGGCTTCCCGGCTCAGTACGCGCGAACCATGCATGGCTGATTACATATACACCATGGAGATCCGGCTGACGCCAGACCAGCAGCGCGGCGTCACGCTGGTGCAGGACATTGCCCGTGCCGCGGGCATGAATATCTATCTGACGGGCGGCGCCATCCGCGACATCATCAGCGGCTTTGCCATTCGCGATCTGGATTTCACCGTGCAGGGCAATCCGCTGAAGCTGCAGAAGGATCTGGAGCGCGCGGGCGCAATGGTCTCTGCCTCGGACGATGACAGCAAGACTCTTTATCTCGTTCTTCCCGGCAATGTGCGTGCCGAGATGAGCATGGCCCGCACCGAGCGCTACGAGAAGACTGGCAAGCCGCCAATCATCACTCCGGCGACCATCATCGAAGACCTGCGGCGGCGCGATTTCACCATCAACGCGATGGCTCTCTCGCTCAATCCTGGATCGCGCGGCTTGCTGATGGATCCCTTTAACGGTGCGGCGGATCTTGAAGCCAAGGTGATTCGTGTGCTGCACAATTATGCCTTCGTGGAAGATCCCTCTCGGTTGATTCGAGCCACGCGCTTTGCGACGCGCTTCCACTGGGCACTCGAGGAGCGCACCCAGCAACGCTACAACTCGGCCAAAGAGAACAACTACATCGAGTACATCACCGACCGGGCGATTGGGTACGAGATCGAGCACCTGGCATACGAAGACGATCCGCTGAACATTGTCCGCGCCCTCGAGAAAGAAGAGTGGCTGAAGGTTCTGAACCCGCACTGGACCACTGCGAAGATCGACACTGCCGGCCTCGCGCAATTGATGAAAACGCGGCAGCAGATGAACGAGCTGGGATACGCGCCGGAAACCTCGGCTGCAGTGCTGCATTTCCTGACCGCGCGCCTGGGTGACAAAGATATTGCTGATATGCGTAAGCTGATTCCTCGCAAACACCTGGTCGAAGCCTGGCGCGATCTGGAAGACAACGCCAAAAGCCTGGCCAAGCGGCTGGCAGGGAAAGAAGCCGCTACCCCTTCAAGGACATGGAAGCTTCTGTCGGAAGCCCGGCCCGAGATGGTCTTGTTCCTAGCGGTAACTGCGCGACAGCAAGCCGTGACGCAGAAGATTAAGAACTTCTTCACCAAGTGGCGTCAGGTGCAACAGAAGATTCCGTTGCCGGAGATGACGGAGCTGCGCATTACGCCGCAGATGCCGGAGTATCCCAAGATCGCGAACGATGTATTCATGCTTTTGCTGGACGGCAAACTGCGTTCGCGAACAGAGATTCTGAAATTTCTGAAACCGCTCTCGCCGCCACCTCCGCCTCCGCCGCCTGCTCCTCCGAAACGTGGGCGTGCGGCGAGGACGGCGGCTGCTATGGCCGCCACGGCTCAGGGTGCGGCGCCCGCAACGCCTCCGCCGCCCGCGCCCAAGCCCGAGCCGGCCAAGCCTGCCAATCCACACAAGATGCAGTCCAGGCACGCGCACAACAAGAAGAAGGCAGCGAAGCCGCAGAACCAGCCCCAGAACAGGCAAAAGAACAAGCCGAAGGGCAAGAAGCGCAAGTAGTTCTCGCAAGACATTAACAAGAACTTCATGAAGCTGAGGTAAGCCTCTCTTGCTCAGCTTGAGGGCTGAATGAAACTGCGAAAAATGCTGCTGGCGACCGCGCTCGTCGTCCTGCTGGTTGTGGTTGCGGGCATTACCCTGACCGTCGGCTGGAGGCCGATCATCGGACCAAAGGCTCGGCCACTGAAGCAAGGCGCGTTAGGGCGGACGCCGCAGCGCCTGGAACGTGGCCGCTACCTGGCGAATTCATTAACTGGGTGCGTCGATTGCCACTCGCCGCGCGATTGGAGGGTGCATGGAGGGCCGGTCATTCCCGGAAAAGAAGGTATTGGCGCGCCTTTCCCCTTGCCTGGTTTCCCTGGAAGCTTGGTCGCGCCCAATCTGACGCCCGATCCAGAGACAGGCTCGGGAAAATGGACAGACGACCAAATTGCGCGAGCGATTCGCGAGGGCATCAAGCACAACGGAACGGCGATCTTCCCGCTCATGCCTTACGCAGAATTCAGGAACATGTCCGATGAAGATGTGGCTTCGATTGTGGTGTATATCCGGTCGTTGCCGCCGGTGCGGAATCAACTGCCCGCCACGAAGATCAATTTCCCTTTGAACCGGCTGATCCAGAGTGTGCCGCAACCGGTCACCGAACCGGTGCCAACGCCGAGTCCGGCGGATCGTTTCGCGTGGGGCAAATACCTGGTCACTTTGGGTGCATGCGAAGGCTGCCACACGCCCAGCGAGCACGGGCAGGCTATTCCGGGCATGGATTTTGCTGGCGGCAATGTGTCCTCCGGACCATGGGGCGAAGTTGCGTCCTCCAATCTGAGCTCTGATCCGTCCGGCATTCCGTACTACGACGAAGGACTTTTCATCAAAGCTATGCGCACCGGCTATGTGAACGCGCGGGAACTAAAGGCGATTATGCCCTATGAAGTCTATGGAAAGCTGACCGATGACGATCTCAAAGCCATGTTTGCCTACCTGCGCACCCTTAAGCCGGTAAAGCACCGTGTGGACAACAGCGAGCCTGCGACTTATTGCAAGCTCTGCCGGCAGAAGCATGGCGGCGGGGACAAAAACTGAACTGGATCGCCGGCATTCTTGCGATTGTCGAGTTCCCAGGATGCCACCGGCCAGATCAGGTCCGTCACCGAATCTGAGTGCAGGATTTGACAATTGGGATGCATTTAGACCCGGCAAACCGGGCTATAATCCTGACGTGCGGCACTGGGTGGCCATTGCGGCGCTGGTCGCGGCCCTGTTGAGTACAGCAGCTTGGGGACAGATGCGTGGCGGCCACATTGGCGCCCCAGCGCGCCCCGGAGTCGCATTTCATGGGCCCGCCATGTCGCATGGCCCGATTACGGTAAATCGCTCGCCCGGCTTTGCTCCCCGTCCGCAATTCGGCGGAAATTTTCACCAGCCATTCTTTCCGCACCGCCTCCACCACCATCATCGCGTGTTCTTTCCTTATGTCCCGTGGTTGGCCTACTATGGTTATCCCGCGTACTACGGTGGCTATTCCTACCCGCTCGATTGGGCGAGTTCATCCTACGAAAACCCGAACGACGCCTACTCCCAGCAGAATTTTCAACTGCAGCAGCAGGTCAATGAGCTGAGCAGTGAAGTAGCGCAGTTGCGAGGCGAACAAGAGGCGCTCCTTTCGAGACCGCTGGCTCCAGCGGCACCTTCAGCACCACCGCAGCCACGGGCTGCGGAGAAATCTTCTCCACCCGAGCCGACTACGTTGGTTTTCCGCGACGGCCGCAGTGAGCAAGTGCAGAACTATGCCGTCGTTGGACATACGCTCTGGATCTTCAGCGAACAGCGCGCAAGAAGGATTCCACTCTCCGAGCTCGACCTTGCGGCAACGCAGAGGGTGAATGAGGATCGTGGCGTAGACTTCGCCGTCCCGCAACAGAAATGACCTGCACCAGTTTCCGGCATTGCGCGTTTCCCCTTAGCCGTTAAAATGAGTGCAGGATATCTACCCACATTTCAGACATGTCCCAATTCGTCCACCTCCATCTGCATACCGACTATTCCATGCTTGACGGCGCCTGCGACGTGGAGAAGCTCGTCCACCGGGTGAAAGAGCTGGGCATGCCCGCGGTCGCGATGACCGATCACGGCAATATTTTCGGCACGGTGCATTTTGTGAATGCGGCGCACAAGGCCGGGGTGAAGCCGATTGTCGGCTGCGAGTTGTATATCTGCAAGAAGGAAGATCACCACACCGAGCGCACGCCTCCTGAGGGCGATACCTATAACCACCTGCTGGTTCTGGCGGAGAATGAAGAAGGTTATCGCAACCTGGCGAAGATTACTTCGGAAGCGTCGCTGCATGGCTTCTATTACAAGCCGCGAATCAGCAAGAAATTTCTGGCGGAGCACTCGCGAGGACTCATCGGGCTGTCTGCTTGCCTGAAGGGAGAAGTTGCCGAGTTCCTGATGGAAGACAAATACGAAGCTGCGCGGCGAGCGGCATCTACCTACCGCGACATTTTCGGCAAAGATAATTTTTTTCTGGAGATTCAGGATCAGGGACTCGAACAGGAACACCGCATCCACGCCAATCTTTTCCGCCTGGAAGAAGATTTGGGCATACCGATCGTGGCGACCAATGACAGCCATTATCTGTGCGAAGACGATGCCCACGCGCAGGATGTGATGCTGTGTATCCAGACAGGCAAGTCGATCCAGGAACCGAACCGGATGAAGTTCCAGGGGACGGGCTTCTACGTCAAGAGTCATGACGAGATGTACCGTGTCTTTAAAGACGCACCCGATGCGCTGTCGCGAACGCTTGCCATAGCAGAGCGCTGCAGCATGCGTCTGGAGAAGGTAAGCAATCCCTTTCCACAATTCGATGTTCCTGCCGGATTCACGCTGGACAGCTACTTTGAGCATATGACGCGCGAAGGTTTTGCGCGGCGGTTGAACGTGCTGCGCGATCTGGAGCGGCAAGGCCGCTTGAAGCATACGCTTGCCGAATATGAGCAACGGCTGGCGTGGGAGCTTGCGATTATCCAGCAAATGAAGTTCTCGGGATATTTCCTGATCGTGTGGGACTTCATCCGCTACGCCAAAGAGCACGACATACCCGTGGGGCCGGGCCGCGGGTCGGCGGCAGGGTCGCTGGTGTCCTATTCTCTGGGAATTACCGATCTTGATCCGCTGCAGCACGAACTGCTGTTCGAGCGCTTCCTGAATCCCGAGCGCGTGTCGATGCCGGATATCGATATCGACTTCTGCATGAACCGTCGGGGTGAGGTGATCGATTACGTCACGCGCAAGTACGGGCGCGAGAACGTCGCGCAAATAATCACCTTTGGAACCATGGCGGCAAAGGCCGCGATCAAAGACGTCGGCCGCGCCATGGACATCCCCTATAGCGATGTTGATCGCATCGCCAAGATGGTTCCGACTACGATCAACATCCAGCTGGATGACGCGATCAAGCAATCGCCTGCGCTGCAGCAGGCGTACGAGAATGACAGCCAGGTACGGCAATTGCTCGATGTCGCGCGCAAGCTGGAAGGGTTGGTGCGCAACGCTGGCGTACACGCGGCCGGCGTGGTGATCTCTCCCCGGCCTTTGATCGAACTGGTTCCGCTGCACAAGACCAAGAACGATGAAATCGTGACCGCCTTCGACATGGTTGCCATCGAGAAAATGGGTCTGTTGAAGATGGACTTTCTTGGGCTCACCACGCTGACCATTCTCGATGACACACTGAAGCTGATCGCGCAGACGCGGGGGGATCGCGTCACGCTCGAGGCGATTCCTCTGGGCGATAACACTACTTACGAGAAGGTCTTCCACAGCGGGCTGACTTCCGGAGTGTTCCAGTTTGAGTCTCACGGAATGCGCGATGTGTTGCGGCGTTACAACCCGAGTTCCATTGAAGATCTGACCGCTCTGAATGCGCTTTATCGCCCCGGGCCGATCCAGGGAGGCATGATCGATGACTTCATCGAGCGTAAGCATGGGCGTCGAAAAATTGAATACGAGCTGCCGGAGCTGATGGAAATCCTGGCAGAAACCCTTGGCGTGATCGTCTATCAGGAACAGGTGATGCAGATCGCTAATCGCCTGGCAGGCTACTCCCTCGGAGATGCGGACCTGCTGCGTCGCGCCATGGGCAAAAAGAAGCCGGAGGAGATGGCGGCGCAGCGCGAGCGCTTCGTGCAAGGCGCGGTGCAGCGCGGTTTCCCACCCAGGAAGATCGAGAAGATATTCGATCTCATGGCCCAGTTCGCGGGCTACGGTTTCAACAAATCGCATTCTGCGGCATACGCGCTGCTGGCATATCACACCGCATACCTGAAAACCCATTATCCCGTGGAATTCATGGCGGCATTGCTCACTTCCGTCACTGGCAGCACCGATGATGTCGTGAAGTACATCAACGAGTGCCGCGAGATGGGAATCGCGGTTGAACCTCCGGATATCAATGTCAGCGATGCGACCTTCACGCCTCATGGCGAAGCCATCCGTTTCGGACTGGCGGCCGTCAAGAACGTCGGACACAATGCCATCGACTCCATCGTCGCCGGGCGAAAGAAGCTCGGCCGCTACAAATCCATCTTCGAGTTCTGCGAGAGTGTGGACCTGCGCCTGTTGAATAAGCGCGTACTGGAATCTCTGGTCAAGAGTGGCGCCATGGATTCAATGGGCCGCCGTGCTCAGCTCATGGCCGTGCTCGACAAAGCGATAGAACGCGCTCAGAAAACGCGGCGCGACGCCGAGTCCGGACAGCACGGATTATTCGGAGTCTTTCAGGACGAGACAGTCGACAATCATAATGACAAGCTTCCCGAAACACCTGATTGGGACGAGCACCAGCGTCTGGCCGCGGAGAAAGAGATTCTGGGATTCTTTATCACTGGCCATCCATTGGAGAAGTACAAGGACAAGCTTGAAGACCTGCGGGCGCTGAGCACCGAAGAACTCTGTGCGATGACACGGTCAACCGGCAAGGATGAGAGCATCACGACGGCCGGGATTATTACCAACCTTCGTGTGGTGAAGTCCAAGAAGGGCGACTTTTATGCCCAGGGCGCGCTGGAAGATATGGCGGGCTCGGTGGAGATGCTGGTATTTCCTGAGGCGTTCAAGAAACTCCAGGAAAAGGTAAAACTCGAAGTTCCTGTGCTGATCCGCGGCGGCGTGCGCATTGAAGAAGGCGCCAATCCCAAGCTGACAGTGAACGACATTGTTCCGCTGGAAGACGCAAAGGTTCCGCTGCCGCGATCCGTGCGCATCAGCATTCCCCTTGAGTCGGCAACCAGTTCGACTGTGGACGCGCTCCACACCCTGTTCACCGAACGAAGAGGCGAGGCAAAAGTCTTGTTTGACGTGGAGCGGGCGGGCGATTTCATGGTGGTTATGGAAGCGGAAGGCTATAATGTACTCCCAGACCGCAACTTCATCGCGCGCGTAGAACAACTGTGTGGGCGAGGCGCGGTGCGAATCATTGACTGAAATCTGCGGCGGATGAGAGCCTCCACTTACAGCGGCGGGAACGGGCAAGCGGCAACTGCGCCAGCCATTGGCAACTCAACTCTAGTTGTGACCGGAACCGAGTTCCTGCTTTCCATGGTGGAGGCGCGCTGGATCTCGCGCAACGGTAATGGCTACAGCATGGAATCTGGAACCAAAGCACAGCAGGAACTCCGCAAGATCGAGCAGCAGATTGCCAGGCTGGAATCCATCAGCCAGGACGACAGCACGCGAAGGCAGATCCGGCATTTGCATGAGCGTGTCAACGCTTTGCGGGAGCAGGTTGCAGCCCACCTGACGGCGTGGCAGAAAACCGAACTGGCGCGGCATCCGCAGCGTCCTTACACTCTCGACTACGTCGAGCGGATTTTTACCGACTGGAGCGAAGTTCACGGCGACCGCGGCTTTGCCGACGATCCAGCGATTATTTGCGGGATCGCGCGCTTCCATGGCGAAGAGGTCATGGTAGTTGGCCATCAGAAGGCGCGCGATACCAAGCAGAAGGTGTACCGCAATTTCGCCATGGCAAACCCCGAGGGTTACCGCAAGGCGCTGCGCGCAATGAAGCTCGCGGAAAAATTCGGCCGTCCGGTATTTACCTTCGTCGACACACCGGGAGCCTATCCCGGGCTGGGTGCGGAAGAGCGCGGGCAGGCGGAAGCGATTGCGCGCAACCTGCGCGAAATGGCGCGGTTGAAAGTACCGATCATCGCCACTATTACCGGAGAAGGCGGCAGCGGCGGAGCGTTGGCCATCGCCGTGGCGGATCGTGTCCTGATGATGGAGAACTCGATCTATTCGGTGATTTCCCCGGAGGGCTGCGCTTCCATTATGTGGCGCGATGCCAGCAAGAAAGAACTCGCGGCGCAGGCGCTGCGCATTACCGCCTCCGACCTGACCGAGTTGGGCTGTGTCGACGGCATCGTGAAAGAGCCCGAAGGTGGCGCGCAGAACGACCATGAACAAGCGGCGGTGCTGCTCGATTCCGCGCTGCAGAATCACCTGGCGGAGTTAAAGAAAGTGCCTGTTGAGGAATTGGTCGGATCACGATATACAAAGTTCCGCAACATGGCGCAGTTCCTTCACGTTGAAGCCTAGTTCCCATTCCGATTCACTTCCCCTGCCCACTGCCGCTTTCATCTGTTCCTGACAACTCCGGTGCCGTATAATTAAAGGTTCCGCACTCCACTATTCCACAGCACCCGAGGCGGCGTATACCGCCTCTCAGCCCAAGAAGGAAGGAATCGGGGATGGCCACAACGGATCTAGCGCTCCACCAGGCATCGGGGGACGTGGAGCCCAAGCGCGTCGTCAACAACATGAGTATCCAGGTGGCGACGGTGAACGGCAGTGGATCGCAGAGCTCCAACACTGTGCTCCTGCGCAGCATTTTTCAGATGGGAGTTCCGGTTTCGGGTAAGAATCTTTTTCCATCTAATATTGCCGGCCTGCCTACCTGGTACACCATTCGTGCCAACAAAGATGGCTACATTGCGCGCAAGAAGGAAATCGATTTCCTGATTGCGATGAATCCGGAAACCGCGCGAGAAGATGTGCTATCGCTCGCCTCCGGCGCAGCCGTGCTTTATGACGAACCGCTGAACCTGAACCAGCTTCGTTCCGATCTGATCTTTTATTCCGTTCCTTACGACAAACTTGTTGCTCCCGTATGTCCCGAGGCCAAGCTGCGGAAGCTGGTCCGAAACATGATCTACGTCGGCGTAGCGGCGAATCTGCTGGCTATCGACATGGGCCAGGTGGAGAAGGCGATTCGCAAGCAGTTTGCAACCAAAGTGAAGGCGGCAAACTTAAACATGGCCGCGGTGAAGGCGGGCTTTGATTATGCGGCTGCCAGTTTGACCAAGCAAGACCCGTATTACATCCAGCCCATGGACAAGACTACGGGCAAGATCATCATCGACGGCAACTCCGCGGCTGCGCTGGGCTGCATGTTCGCCGGAGTCACGGTGGTGACCTGGTATCCAATTACGCCTTCGTCATCGCTGGTCGAGACTCTGATCGATTACATGAAAGAGCACCGCATCGGGCCCGACGGAAAGGCAACCTTCGCCATTGTGCAGGCGGAAGATGAACTGGCGGCAATCGGCATGGTGATCGGCGCGGGATGGGCAGGCGCGCGTTCCATGACGGCGACTGCCGGTCCCGGCATTTCTCTAATGGCGGAATTCGCCGGCCTGGCATATTACGCCGAGGTTCCGGGCGTGATCTGGGACATTCAGCGCGTTGGTCCTTCGACGGGGCTGCCTACGCGTACTTCGCAAGGCGACATTCTCTCCACCGCCTTTTTGTCCCATGGGGACACGCAAAACATTTTGCTGTTTCCCTCCTCCGTAGGCGAATGCTTCACCATGGCGCAGGACGCGTTCAATCTGGCGGAGCAGTTTCAGACGTTGGTATTCGTGATGTCCGACCTTGATCTCGGCATGAATAACTGGATGTCGGATCCCTTCGAGTATCCCACCGCGCCCATCAATCGTGGGAAAGTGCTGACCAAAGAGGATCTCGATCGCTTGGGAAGCTTCTCGCGTTACAAGGATGTGGATGGGGATGGGATTGGATACCGCACATTGCCGGGCACCCAGCATCCCGCCGCCGCTTACTTCACCCGCGGCACCGGGCATAATGAGAAATCGCAATATAGCGAGCGGCCCGACGATTTCGAGCAGAACATGGAGCGTATCCGCCGCAAGTTTGATACTGCGCGCTCTTTCGTCCCGCGTCCGGAGCTGATGGGTGACGGGAAAGCGAAAATTGGCATCATCGCCTACGGCACCTCCCATTGGGCGATTCTCGAGTCACGCGATCAGCTTCGCGGCGAATACAACATAGAAACCGACTACTTGCGGCTGCGCGCCTATCCGTTTACCCGCGAGGTGCACGAGTTCATCGAGAAGCACGACCGCACGTACGTCGTCGAGCAGAATCGCGATGCCCAGATGCTCAGCTTGCTGAAGCTGGATCTTCGGCCGGAGTTGACGACCAAGCTCCATAGCATTGCGCATATTCACGGGCTGCCGCTCGATGCGCGCTCGGTGACTGACGAACTGATGAGCATGGAGGGGAAGTAAAGATGGCGACCACACCCACAAGCACGCCACCACCCAAGACGAACCGCATCGGTCTGGCAGTGTTGGATTATCGCGGCGGCAGGACCACTCTGTGCGCCGGGTGCGGGCATAACGCCATCTCGGAGCGCATCATCGATGCCATGTACGAGATGGGCGTGCAGCCCGAACAGGTGATCAAGCCCAGCGGTATCGGGTGTTCTTCCAAAAGCCCGGCTTACTTCATGAGCCGGTCGCACAGCTTCAACGCGGTGCATGGACGCATGCCGTCCGTGGCGACGGGAGCGATGCTGGCCAATCGTAAGCTGATTTGCCTGGGGGTGAGTGGCGATGGCGACACCGCTTCCATCGGCATCGGTCAGTTCGTTCACCTCATGCGGCGCAATCTGCCGATCATTTACATCATCGAAGACAACGGCGTGTACGGCCTGACCAAAGGACAATTCTCGGCCACCGCCGACCTCGGATCGAAGTTGAAAAGTGGCGTGATCAACGACCTGCCGCCGATTGACACTTGCGCGTTGGCCATCAGCCTGGGCGCGACGTTTGTCGGCCGTTCTTTCTCCGGAGACAAAAGGCAGCTTCTTAGCATGCTGAAGGCAGCGATCGCGCATCATGGCACGGTGATGCTCGACGTGGTGTCGCCCTGCGTAACCTTCAATGATCACGAGGGCTCAACCAAATCGTACAAGTACATGAAAGACCACGAAGAGCCGCTGCAGGACATCAGCTTCGTTCCCGCCTTTGAAGAAATCAACGTCGACTACGATCCCGGAGAAACGGTGAACGTAACTATGCACGATGGCTCACAGCTGCGTTTACGCAAGCTTGAGGAAGATTACGATCCCACGGACAAGATCAACGCTATCAAGCGGCTTGGGGAGGCGCACGACAAGAACGAGGTGCTGACCGGTATGTTCTATATCAACACCAAGGCGCCAAACTTCATCGAGATGCTGAACGTAACCGATGAGCCGCTGGCAACGCTTCCGGAGTCGGTGACGCGGCCGGGAAGGGAAGTTCTAGAGCAGGTGATGGAAGAATTGCGGTAGCGGGCGACAGCATTGGCAGTTGGTTCGCTCGAAAAAGACAAGCCCTCCACTGGAGGGCTTTGTCATTGCAACATCAACTCAGGCGACGTCATCGAGTTTCTGATTCTTCATCTCTTCCGGCTCTCCGCTATGCTCCGGGCTCTCTCCCGGTTCGGGAAAATCGGTGTCAGCGGACTTCAGGATCGGATCCTGGTCGCGGTGCCCCAATTGGCCTTGCAGGGAAGTATTGCCTTCCTCGTTGGGCCCGTCCTGTTCGACTGCGCCTTTGCAGCGGTCCTGATCTCTTTTATCGGGCATGAATGCGGTCTCCCTCCCGGAATCAAGTTCGTCTACAGATGCAAGACTATGACGAAACGTTTCCACAGGGAAGGTGTTTAACATAGGCAGGATCAGCAGTACGGAGGTTCGCGATGAAGCGTCTGTCTCTCTTGTTTTTTGCAGTTGCCTTATTCGCCAGTACTTTGTGGGCACAGGCCACCCCGGCCCAGCCAGCCCCAAAACCCGTGCCGCCCTCGGCCGAAGAGCGGCGGGAAACCCCGGGGATGGAGCGGCGGGAAGAACGCCGGGAGCATCGCCGCCATCGGCGCCATGTGCGCCGTCATCACCGTCGTCACGGAGCGGCGTAGATTCATCTTCTGAGGAAGTAGGTTGATGGCCCGAAGGTAGAGCCCAGGGTTTAAAGGCTTGTTGCGTGCTCGACAGCCCGCTCCATCCGGACACTCACCTTCGTTTTTTCTGCGCAATCCCCGGTGACCTAGAATCGGCCCAGGATGAATGCGCCTGCCACTTTGTTCCGCCCGTTTGCCCGCTTAGTGAAGGTCACCATACTCGGCAGGGAATTCGAGGTTCCGGAAAACAATACTCTGCTGCGCTGTTTCCAGTACCTTGCACCGGAGGCAGTCTCCTACGGACGCTTCTGCTGGAATGAGGAGTGCCAGTACTGCCGTGTGAGTTTTAACTCAGGCCGAGAGACGAGCAAGGAGACCAGCAAAGAGACCAAGACTCGGGCGGCGCTGGCTTGCAAGTTGATGGTCGAAGACGGGATGCTGATAGAGGAAGTGACGACGGAGATCAAGTACTGCTTGCGGGGCCTGAAGCTCTAACCGGAACTACTGTGCCGGCGCTCTGCGTGCCGACGCTCCCGTTGCGGAGACTCCCAGCTTGCGTAGCCTGTCCCGGGCTTGCGAGGCTTCATTGGTACGTGGATAGCGCTGCACAACGTGTCGAAGCTCCGCGATTCCCTCATCCTTTTGTCCGAGTTCGAGCAGAGCGAAACCCTTTTTCAATTGCGCCGAGGGAGCCTTATTTCCGGTTGGAAAGTTCTGCAGTACCTGGTCGTAATTCTTGACCGCTTCGTCGAATCTACCTTCGCGAAACTCGATTTCCGCCAGATAGAAATAGGAATTTCCCGCCAGGTCAGTACCGGCATAATTCTTGATGTAGTCGGAGAATTCCTGGATGGCGAGATCGTTCTTGCCGGCGTTGTAGTCCCGCAAAGCATTGTTGTAAAGCACGTCGGGAGGTGGTACCGCCGCCTGCGCTTGCTGCTGCGCCTGCTGGGCCGCAAGGTTTTGCTGCGACGCTTGCATATCTTCCAGTTGCTTGCTGACCTTGGCTAACCGTGCCCGCAGCTCGTCCAGCGAGTCGTTCAACGCCTGGATCTGTCCTGACAGTTGCTCCACATGCGAGCCAGCATCATTCTGTTGCTTTTGCAAGTTTGCCTGCAAATTGCTCACCGCGAGCGCCACCTTATTCATGTTGTCGGTGCTCTGCTCGATCAAGTGCTGCACCACGCCCATGCGCTCGTCAAACGATTGCTGCATGCGCGCCATCTGGTCCTGCAGGGCTTGTACCTGCGTCTGCAGTTGGACCATCTCTTTGTTCACCGCATAGGCGGGGATCGCGCCGAGAAACAGGATTACCAGGACAATAGGGTAGAAACCGCGCTGGATTTTCATAGTCCGTCCCATAGGATGCGAGAAATTCGAGAAACTCTGGCCAGAGTTTTCAATTCCATTCTGCAGGATATCGCGTTCCAGACGCAGTTGTCTTGCAGGACTGCGGGTTTGCTTTGTGGCGCGGGCCCGCTTCCAACAGCCCAGCAAGATCGGACAGCAGTGTCCGCGCCACACTTAATCTACTTCTGGTACACGAAATGGCCGCGGCGGTTCTGCTGCCAGCACTCTTCGGTGTGGTCGCTACAGAACGGTTTTTCCTTCCCGTAGCTGATCGTCTTGATGCGGTCGGTGGAAACGCCGCTCTGGACCAGAGCATTGCGCACCGCGCTGCCGCGATTGTCGCCTAGCGCTAGGTTGTATTCGGTGGAACCGCGCTCGTCGCAGTGGCCTTCAATCACGATCCTGATTGTGGCGTGTTGCTTGAGGAAATCGGCATCGCCTTGCAGTGCAGCTTGCTGGTCCGCGCGGATATCGTACTTGTCGTAATCGAAGTAGATATCTTTCACGCTTTGCGCGAACATCTGCTCCTCGCTCAGCGAGGGCTGCGGCGGAGGCGGTGGAGGCGGCTGGCTGACGGTTACCCGCGCGGTGGCCGATTGCGTTCCTCCGGGACCCTTGGCGGTGAGCCGATACGTGGTCGAGTCCGCCGGAGTCACCTGCTGCGATCCGCTGGCCTGCACCGCGCCAATCGCGTCAATGCTGACGTCGGTCGCGTTGCTGGTCTCCCATGTCAGCGTAGTCGCCTGGCCTTTCTGTACCGTATCGGGGTTAGCGGACAGCGTTGCCGTCGGTGCGGCCGGCGGCGGTGGCGGGGGCGGCGGCGGGGGCGCCACTTTCTTTTTGCAAGCGCCCAGCATAATGACAGCGCCCAACGCGAATATGAGCATGACCCACTTCAGTTTTTGATGCTTCACCTTCTCTCCTCCCTGAGTAATCGCGCGCCCTTGCTTTACAACGCGCGGCTCGTGCCCGTGCTGGACGGAGTTACTTTCCCGTCTCTGCCGTAGCTCGTTATATGAAACGTCCAACATGAGTGCCACTACTTCCAGCTCCAGTTCGGTTGCGTGTTGCTGCCCCCGTTGGTTAATTGCTTCTGATTGGTTCCATCCGCCAGCATGGTCCAGATCTGCTCGCTGCCGGAGCGGCTGGACTGAAACACGATGTGCCGTCCGTCCGGCGACCATGATGGGAAATCGTTACGCCCGCCATCATGCGTCAACTGCACCCACTGCTTGCTGGCGATGTCCATGATGTAGATATCTTGCGCCCCGGGAGCGCCCGGGCCATAGTGCCGAATCCAGGAAAATACCAGAAATTGCCCATTGGGAGACCATGCCGGTGAGACCGCATATCCCTGATCCGTGAGCCGCTGCACGTCGGTGCCGTCGGCCTCCATGGTATAGATCTGCGGCAGTCCAGTGCGGCCGCTGACCCAGGCAATCTGTGATCCCGTCTTCGGATTGAAAACAGGAGAAACATCCGGCCCTCGCGAGTCGGTCAGCTGCTTCAGACTGCGGCTGGCGCCGGAGGCGTCCCCCACATAAATGTCCGAATCGCCGCCGCGCGACGAAGAAAAGGCAAGTTTGCTGCCATCAGGCGACCAGGCTGGAGAAAGATTCGTCCCGCCAAACTTCGGAAAGCTGACCAGCCGGTTCAGATCCATCGAGTACATCAGAATTTCCCAACTGGTTTTCGTGAGCGAGCTGAACGTCAGGCGCGAGCCGTCAGGCGAAATGCGGGGAGATAGCGAGATCGTGCCCTGGTGCGTGACTTGGTGCTGGTTAGCGGCGTCGTAATCCATCCCCCAGATTTCTTTGCTGCCGCTGCGAGCGCTGACGAAGAAAACCTTGCTTTCGGCGATGCCTGCTATTCCGCCGCCCAGCCGGAAGATGATCTCGTCGGCGAACTTGTGAGCGATGGTGCGGACGGCATCGGCAGTGGCCTGGTCGGTATACTGCTTGCCGAGAACTTGCGGTGAGCTGGGGTTCTTTACGTCATAAAGCCAGCCAAGCACGCTGACGTTGTTACCGGTGACGCCTAGATTGCCAAACACCAGCATCGACGCATTCGGCGGAGGCGAGGCCCAGGCATCGAACTTGACGTCCTGCGGGTTGCCGGGGGCATCCGTCGGCATGAAGCTCTTGGAAACCAGTTCGAAAATGCCCGCATTGTCGAGGTCGTTCCAGAGCGTCTCGTTGAAGGTCTTCAGCAGGTCAGCGTTCTTGGGGTCTTGATTTGCGGCTTTGAAATCTGGAACCGCCAACCGGATTTTTTGCACCCCCAGGCCTGTGCCGGTGCGAATCCAGTCCTGCGCGGATGTAGCACCGATCAAGAACAGTCCGACAAGGAGTACTAACAAAAGAAAGCGGAATAAACAAAGTTTCGAGTGCCAACCACGCTCAACAGACATCGGATCTCCGGACGGTCGCGCGCAAGAGTGACGCTGAATGTTCGCGAATTGCATGTGTACTGTGCATTTCTCGTCTTGCTAAAAGCTAGCAGCTAGAAGCTAGTAGCTAGTAGCTATGTTACCTACTTCTTGTAATCGAACCAGAACTCGACCGATACCTTATTTCCCGAATAATCACCCGGTAGCGGACCAAAAGTGTCAATGCGCTGAATCGCGCGTACCGCCGATACATCGAGCGACGGCACGCCGCTCGACTGTTCCACCTGGACGTTGCCGGGACGGCCATCGCGAGCGACGTCAAACGTCACGTACACGCGGTGCGCATCGCTGATACGCGGGTCGACCTCGTACTTCAGCCAATTTTCCGAGACTTTCTGCTGCACCACGCGTACATACCATGCGAAGCGGCTGCCAAAATCTCCACCTCCGCCAGTAAATCCAAAGCCGCCTTTCGCCCCTCCTGCGCTGAAAGTGCCGTAAGGTCCGCTGACCGGTCCACCTTGGCCGAAAGGAACAACATTATTGGCCTCTTCCACGGGCTCCGGTTCAGGCTTGCGCTGCGTCGCGGTCGGGATTTTCTTGGGCTTGGTTTTCGTGTTCTTGTCAGGAATCGCAATCGCTTCCGGCTCTTTCTCTTCGATCTTGGGCTGCGATTGCGACAGGCCCCTGGATTCGTTTGCCAGGACGTTATGCGTCTGGACCTGACTTGCCGGCAGCGGAATGGTAGCCACAAGATTCACTCCGATCGCCTCCCCACCGCCGCCCGCTCCCCATGCGCTGCCGCCACCGACGGATGCGAACGCGCCATAAAGAACGATCGCTCCAGCGAACGCCAGGTGCAGAGCCGCCGACCAGGCCAGCGGCTTGCCGAGCTTTCCGTGCTCGAAAAAGATTTCAGCGTTTGCTGCCATGGGTGTCGAGCGGCTGGGTCACGATGCTCACATTGCTGATCCCGGATTGTTTCACCGCGTCCATGACGGTGGCGAAGGCGCCGAAGGGCACATCCTCATCGGCGCGCAGAAACACCGATTGATGTTGCGGATCGCGAATCTTCTGGCGCAGCTTGGCCCCAATTTCATGGATGTTGACCGGATCGTTGCCCAGAAACACGCGCTGCTGTTTGTCGATGCTGATGACCATGCGCTCTTCGGTGATCTCTTTCACCGTACGCGTCTTCGGAACCGCCACTTCAATTCCAGACTGCAAGACGGGTGCGGTGACCATGAAGATGATCAGCAGGACGAGAACTACGTCCACCAGCGGGGTGATGTTGATGTCGGCGAGTGAGGTCTGAGTGCGTCCGTCGGGTGCCGTAAAGGCCATTACCGGCGCACCTCCGTGTCGCTGGTGCGATAGGCGGCAGTTGCGGCTTGCGGCTGGCGTTCTACCGCATTCAGCATCTCAAGCGCGAAATCGTCCCCGCGTGCGGCAAAGGCGCGAATCGAACTGCCGATCAGATTGTAAGCGATTACCGCCGGGATGGCGGCGGCAAGACCCGCCGCAGTGGTGATGAGCGCTTCCGAAATTCCCGGCGCTACCGCGCGCAACGTCGCAGCCCCGGCCGTTCCCAGACCATGGAACGCATCAATGATCCCCCACACAGTTCCGAACAAGCCGATAAACGGAGTTACCGCCCCTGTGATCGCGAGCCAGGGAAGATTGCGCTCAAACCGCGTCATCTCTTCGGAAGCCGCGATCTGCATGGCGCGCTGAACCGCAAGCAGGCTCCTCACCACTCCGCCCTGGCGACGGTATTCCTCAAAGCCGCCTTCGAACACGCCGACTAGCGGACTGGGGCGGAATTGCTCGGCAACCGCAGCCACGTCCTGCAAGCGCTGTGCCTTGCGAAATGCCCGCAGAAAACGGCCACTCTGCACTCGAGCCCGGCGCAGCAAGCTCCACTTGGACAGAATAATCGCCCAGGAGAGCACGCTGAAGGCTACGAGCAGAAGCAGGACCACCTTGGCGACGACGCCGGTTTCTTCGAACAGACCGACAACTTCGCCGCCGATGATGAAGCACAGCAATGGGAACTGATGCATTGTGTTAGGAGAACGCCCTGTGTTCGATTATAGACCAACGTTCGAGCTCTGCCTTGTGGATGAATCCCTTCTATTAACCAGTAGTTCTCCACAGCGACCGGACTGCATCTATCAGCGTTCGCGGGCAGACAATTCATGTTATGCTGCGCAAAACTTCAACCTTCAAGGGAATCCGTGCTCCTCGAGCTGAGGCTGGAAAACTACGCGGTCATCGACAACGTAGCGGTAGAGTTCGCTTCCGGCCTGAACCTGCTGACCGGGGAGACTGGAGCTGGCAAGTCCATCCTGATCGACGCCCTGGCGCTACTTCTCGGCGACAAAGCTTCCACCGACATCATTCGCACCGGCACAGAGAAAGCCGTCATCGCTGCCGTCTTCGAAGCGGAAGGCGAGGCTCAGAAGCCGGTCTCGCAGATCTTGGCAGCCAACGGAATCGACCAGGAAGACGATTCGATCATTCTGCGCCGCGAAGTTGCTGCTGGCGGCAAGGGCCGCGTCTTCGTAAATAATCAGCCGGCGACTCTGGCTGTCCTGCGACAACTCGCGCCCTACCTGGCGACCATACATGCGCAGAACGAATCCATTCTTTCGTTTGACGCGGCGGCGCGGTTGGCGCTGCTCGACGCCTATGCGGGTTCTCAGCTCACCGATACGGCGGATGCTTTCGAGTGCTGGAAGACTATACGCGGCAGGATCGACGAAATCCAGCATGACGAGCAGGACCGGCTCCGTCTGCTCGATCTGTGGACGTTCCAGAAGCGTGAGATCGAAGAAGCCAAGCTTCAACCCGGCGAAGACGAGCGCCTGGAAACTGAAAAGCGCGTTCTGGCCAACGCGGAGAAGATTTACAACGCCGCCATGAATGCCTTCGACTTGCTCTATGAAGGCAACGGCTCAACCTCGAGTTCACTGCGCGCGGCGCAAAAGCAGGTCGAAGAACTGGCGCGTTACGAACCCAGGTTTGCCGAGGCGCTGCAGGCGCTGGAATCGGCCCGCATCAGCGTGCAAGACGTCGGCGCCACTCTGCGCGACTATGCCGGAGGAATTCAAGCCTCTCCCGAGCATCTGGCGGAAGTGGAAGACCGGCTGGCGGCAATCGATCGTTTGAGGCGCAAGTACGGACCCGCCCTCGAAGACGTCATCCGCTTTGCCGAGGACGTGGCCCGCAAGCTTTCCGAAATCGAGAACAAAGACGAAGTCCTCCGCCAGTTGCGCGCCGAACTCGCCCAGGCTGCGGAAGAATATTTGAAGGCGGCGCGGGCAATCTCAAAGAAACGCTGTGAGGCCGCCCGCAAGCTGGAGAAGCTGGTCGAAACCGAGATCAACGATCTGGCGATGAAGTCGCAATTCCGCGTCGAGGTAAGCGGAAGCGATGAGGAAGGGAACTGGACTGCCTCGGGCTTCGACGAAGTTGTCTACCTGATTTCCACCAATCCCGGCGAGCCGCTGCGCCGTCTGGAGCACATCGCATCCGGTGGAGAGCTGTCGCGCGTCATGCTGGCGCTGAAAGCCACTGTGGCAGCGGGAGGTGGAAACAAGGGAACCGATGTGGCGCGGACCTGCCCTGAGCGGGAGTCGAAGGGGCCCTCGCCCGCGTTAGCGAACTCACGCCGAGGCGCACAACGTACCCTCGTCTTCGACGAAATCGACAGCGGCATCGGAGGCCGCGCCGCCGAGGCCGTCGGCAAAAAGCTGAAGAGCCTATCCCGCTCCAACCAGGTACTCTGCGTCACCCATCTGCCGCAGATCGCTACCTTTGCCGACCATCATTACGTGATCGAGAAGAAAGCATCCGCGGGACGCACCCGCACCAGCGTTCGTCTGATCACCGGAACCGAGCGGACCGAGGAAGTAGCTCGCATGCTCAGCGGAGCCAAACTGACCGACACCTCGCGCAAACACGCCGAGCAGATGCTGAAGGCGAACGCGTAGGCACACTGCTTCATTCCGCTCTAAAGTATCGCCCGATTATTAACGTGCATGCCTCACAGATTACTGCAAAGATTGATTTTAGCTACTAACGCTTTACAACAGTATCGTGATGCGTTAGTATGGGACAAGTGTGATCGTAAGTTTCCGCGACGTGGAGACCGAGAGATTGTGGAGGTCCGGCAAGACGCGCCGCTTACCACCCGACCTGTGCCGCCGGGCCTTTAAGAAGCTTGCGATCCTGAATGCGGCGGTTGCTCTCGACAATTTGCGGGTGCCGCCTGGTAACCAAATGGAAGCGCTTCGTGGGAACCGCTCCGGGCAACACAGCATTCGCATCAACGATCAATATCGCGTCTGCTTTGTGTGGCGGGACGGAAACGCGTTCGATGTCGAGATCGTGGATTACCACTAAGAGGGAATCATGCCTAAAACCAGGAAAGTGTTCGCCATCCATCCGGGAGAGATCCTTAAGACCGAATTCATGGAACCCCTGGGAGTAAGCGCCTATGAACTGGCCAAGGCTCTGCGCTTTCCTGGTATTTATCAAGTAGTACGAACGGAGCGGGCGATTAGTGCTGATACGGCCATCCGGTTGGGAAAGTATTTTGGCCTGCCCCCGCAGTTCTGGCTTAACTTACAGAATGACTACGATTTGCGACGAGCCGAGCGCAGCCGCGTGGGGGAGAAAATCAGACCACGGCTGCACCGCAAGAGTTCTTCCACAAAGAAGCGCGTCCCCGGCAAGTGGAAGGGCAAGATTTCATGCGCCGCTGACGCCTTCGCTCCACTGCCCGATAAGGAAATTGAGGCCTGGTAGGACTAAATTCTTCGATAACTTATGTGAACTGAGAGCTGTCCTCAACGGCATGCATGTGATTGCAGACGATGCCTGTTCGCGTTTGCCCTCCGGAATCGATAACGACTACCATCCGTCCCGCTGATAAGAGACCGGCAATGTCCGACACGATCGCATCGAGCACCTCTGGCGGTATTGGCTTGAAGTCACAGGTCGGATGCTCGCAGAGGACAATAGACAAATCCCCATGCCAGTACCTGAGCCACTCCTGAAACGAGAGGCTGCCAGGATGATCGGGCTGACGGTCGAAGCCCCCATAGAACGAATAGAACGAAAACTCGCTTCTACCATCCGGCTTGCGACCCAGAAGAGAAACAATAGCGGGGTTTGGGCCAGGTAAGCCCAGGATCCAACGGTGAATCATATCATCGGGCACAGGAGTATTCTTGCTCGCTGCGTTGCCTGTCCTGCCCGGCCGAGCACAAGTGAAAAAGTGTCTCGGAGGGAGACCTGTTTTCCAGCGCCTCAGCATGTAAGACTTCAATGGCTTCAGGGCCTTCATTCCGGTTCCTGTCAAGGACAAATCCAAGTCAAGTCTGTTCGTGCAGCCGCTTCTCGACGGAAGCGCCGTGCATAATTTGTATTTTAAGATCCAGATGCGATTTACCCATGTCGCCTGGTAGCTCGAGAGCTCTCCATTCACCACCCAATATTCCAAGATTATACCTTTCACTCAGGGCAAATGAGGTGTAGACTTTCTCGGTCAATAATCCGAGGAGGTCTGCACAAATGGGCATCGGATGGGTGAAGCGCGAATGGGATACGATGTGGCCGCTTATACGATTTGAAGTGTACAAATGGGGGTGGCTTCTGATGGGAAGTGCGGTACTAGCGTTGGGAGCAAAGCTGCTGCACGGCGTGTTGCAAATTCCTGATAAATATTTTTACAGCGTTCTATTTGTGTTGTCTTTTGTATGCTTTGTTTTCCTAGCACAGAAGTCGCGGAGGTTTTCTGCGACTCCCTCACAGCCTCAGTCAGGTGCGCAAGCCAAGGCAGCCGCGATTGTTCCAGCACAAGCAGTCCCAAATCTTGATACGACACAGTATTTCAGATTGGCATATTACAGTTCGATAACGACGGAAGTCGAAAAGAACATCAGATTGGCCGCTGCTCAAAGTCAGCCCGACGATAAAGAAGGGTTTTTCGCTAAGTTTATAGGAGTGGGAGTAGTAGCGTACATGCACGATTTGACCTGGGCCTACATCTTCAGAAGCCAAATTCTGATGCTTATGGAGTTAAATCATCGCAATGGAATGATGCCTTCAGGCGATGCTAAGACGTACTACGATCAAGCGGCACACGACTTTCCTGAGGCTTATGCTAATTATTCATTCGATCAATGGTTGGATTTTATGATCTCCGAACAGCTACTAATTAGACATCCTACTCACATGTTGGAGATCACATTCAGAGGTAGAGATTTTCTTAAGTACCTTACGCACTGGGGACGCTATGCCGATGCACGTAGGTTTTAAGCAGCCTTAGTGAGTTCCTTGTATTTAAGGTTTTCAGATGCGATCAGTTTGAGCATGGTGTCACGGAACAGGTACGGGTTCTTACGGTTGTTGAAACGCCACGTCATCTCGTCAAGGTAGGCTTGCAGGTGCTTTGCGCTGATCTTATGCCACGTGCCCACGATACCACGCTTGAGCAAACTGAAAGCGGACTCTACCGTGTTGGTGTAGATGTCGCCTTCCACGTACTGATGCTTGCTATGATTGATCGTTTTGTGCCGGTGCTGCAAGGGGCGGTCTTTCAGAGCGTACTTGTAGGTGACGAGATCATCCGTAATCAGAACGCTCACGTCGCGGCTGATGTTCTCATCAATGAACTTGCGCAGTGTCCCCATCTTCACATCCTGAGCCGTGAAGAAACGCAACTCACCTTCCCGCTGACGGATGCCAATGACGATCTCTTTCTTTGGGTCTGCGTGTCCGCCCATAGACTCTCTAGTGTGCTTTCCGCCGATGTAGGTTTCGTCCATCTCAACCACACCTTTCAGTTTGGGAAGCGGCTGCGCTTCCGCCATTGCTGCTCTGATGCGATGGCACAGATACCAAGCAGTCTTGTACGTGACTCGCAACATGCGCTTAAGCTGGTTGGCCGAGACTCCCTTGCGCGACTCGCACATGATGTAGGTCGCATAGAACCATTTGGTGAGTGGCAAGTGCGAATCATGGAAGATCGTGCTCACAGTGGCGGTGAACTGATACTCGCAATCATTGCACTCGAAAATGTGCCGCGTGGAAATGCGCGAAATGCTTTCCGATTGGCAGCGCAAGCACTTCACTCCGTCCGGCCAGCGGATGCCCGAAAGGTAATCGCGGCACTGGTCGTTTGTGCCATAGCGGTTTATAACGGAGAGGAGATCAATGTCCATTCTCACGTCTTTCATAGGTGCTCCATGACGAAGAAGAAGTTGGCAAAACGTCCGATTGAAATGACGAATGACGAAGTAGCAGCCGCCGTGTTCCATCCCAAGGTGCTCAGGCATGCGAAGCGGCACATCAAGAGGATGAACGCTGGCAAGAAGCTGCGAAAGTTAAGCAGGTGACTCACATGAAGGACTGTAGCAAAATCTCATCCCTGAGTCAAGGACATAATCTTGCAGTATTCCCCTCCCGCTGCTAATCCTTGCAATTTCTTCGGCTTACATTGACCAGCAGGGTACTTTCCGGTACTTTAATAAGAAACTTCTCAGGGAAACGTGTACCCTAAAAGCAGGTAATTTATCGTGCAACAGGATGGAAAATCACTGTTATTGCTGAAGCCTCGCGGCTTCTGCGCCGGCGTGGTCCGGGCGATTGACATTGTGCGTATCGCACTCGAAGCCTTCGGTCCCCCGATCTATGTTCGCAAAGAGATCGTGCACAACCGCTTCGTGGTTGAGGAACTGCAGGGCAAGGGCGCGATCTTTGTCGATAGCGTCGAAGAAGTTCCCGCCGGCGAGCGCGTCATCTACAGCGCGCACGGGGTTTCTCCCGAGGTCCGCGAGGCCAGCCAGCATCGCAAGCTGCGAGTGATTGACGCCACCTGTCCCCTGGTCACCAAGGTCCACGTAGAGGCCGTCAAGTTTGCCAAGGAAGGCTATTCCCTCATCCTGATCGGCCATCGCGACCACGATGAAGTGATCGGAACTCTGGGCGAGGCGCCGATCGTCACTCAGGTCGTGGGTTCTCCTGAACAGGTGGCATCGTTGACTGTGCCCGATCCCAACCGCGTCGCCTATCTTACCCAGACCACTCTTAGCCTGGATGAGACCAAGGACATCATTGCCGCACTGCGAGCGCGTTTCCCCAATATCAAGGGGCCGGCGGCGCAGGATATCTGCTATGCGACCGAAAACCGCCAGGTAGCAGTGAAGCAGGTGGCTTCCGACGCCGACCTGCTGCTCGTGGTGGGTTCTGACAATAGTTCCAACTCCAACCGCCTGGTCGAAGTAGCCCGCAATCTGGGCACGAGCTCGCATCTCATCGACAGTTATCTCAACATCAAGCCTGAGTGGCTGGAAGGCATCAGGACGATTGCCTTGACCGCCGGAGCCTCAGCGCCCGAGTGCCTGGTGGAAGAGGTCGTGAAATTTCTCCGGACCAAGGGCTTCAACAACGTGCAGGAAGTCGAAGTCATGCCGGAGAACGTGAGGTTCGGCCTGCCCCCGGAAATCGTGGCAGCGATTGAAAGCGCTCCCGCCGGGGCGGCCGCGGAGTAACTATGGACGATGCCTCCCCATCGCCTCCTGCCTCTGCCGTCCCGCAGTTGCGTTTCGGCAAAATCGATGATCTGGCCAGCAGGGTAGCTGCCGCGATCGATGCCGCCCGCAAACAGCTTTTTTCCCAGCAACACGAAGAAGGCTACTGGTGCGGAGAACTGGAAGCCGACACCACGCTGGAGTCCGATTACATCCTGCTGCACACACTGCTGGGAACCGGCGATCCCGCGCGTTTTCAGAAGGCCGCGAACTACATCCTGCGTCATCAGAATGAAGACGGCGGCTGGAGTATTTACGCCGCCGGTCCCTCCAACATCAGCGCCTCGGTTAAGGCGTACTTCGGGCTGAAGCTGGCCGGCTACAATGCGGATCATCCGGCGCTGGCGCGGGCGCGCAAAAAGATTTTAGAGCTGGGCGGCGTCACCGAAGTCAACACGTTTACCAAAATCTATCTCTGCTTCTTCGGCCAATACGATTACGACGCGGTCCCGGCGATCCCGCCGGAGATCGTGCTGTTTCCCAAATGGTTCTGGTTCAACATTTACGAGATTTCTTCCTGGTCGCGGGCGATTCTGGTCCCGCTTTCCATCTGCTACGCCAAGAAGCCGTTTAAGAAAATTCCTGACGCCCTGGGCGTGGAAGAGCTGTTTGTCGGCGGACGCGACAAGTCGCGCATGCACCTGCACTGGTCACAGAAACTGGTGACTTGGCGAAACTTCTTCCTGGTGCTTGATCGCGTGGCTCATTGGGCGGAAGCGGTGCACATCCGTCCGCTGCGCTCCATCGCGCTGAAACAGGCGGAGAAGTGGGTGCTTGAGCGGTTTGAGATGAGCGACGGACTGGGCGCCATCTATCCCTCCATGCTGAACGCCATTATTGCGCTTCGCTGTCTGGGCTATTCCGTCGACGATCCCCAGGTGATTCGCGCGCTCGATGAATTCGAGAAGCTGGGAATTGAAGAGGACGATACCTTCCGCATGCAGCCCTGCAAATCCCCGGTGTGGGATACGGCCTATGCACTATTTGCGCTGGGGGAAAGTGACGTGCCGGGGAACGATCCCCGGATGGTGAAGAGCGCCGACTGGATTCTGCAGAAGCAGGTGCGTTCTCCTGGTGACTGGAAGGTCAAGAATAAGAAGGGACAGCCGGGCGGCTGGTATTTCGAGTTCAACAACGAGTTCTATCCGGACGTGGACGACAGCGCCATGGTGTGCCTGGGCCTTGGACAGGTCGAGCATCCCAACGGCCGATATCAGCGCGAGTCTGTCCAGCGCGCCATCGACTGGATTTTCTCCATGCAGTGCCGTGATGGCGGCTGGGCGTCGTTCGACAAGAACAATAATCGAATGGTGTTTCAGCACATCCCATTTGCCGATCACAACGCCATGCTCGATCCTGCGACGGTCGACATCACCGGACGTATTCTTGAGATGCTGGCGGCTTACGGATACGACCAGAGCCATCCAGCAGTCAAGAAGGCCATCAAATTTATCCGCAAGCAGCAGGAGTCGGATGGAGCCTGGTTCGGCCGCTGGGGCGTCAATTACATTTACGGAACCATGCAGGTGTTGCGCGGGCTGGAAGCCATCGGCGTGGATCATCACGAACCATACGTGCAGCAGGCGGCCGAGTGGCTGCGCATGTTCCAGAACCCGGATGGCGGCTGGGGCGAGACCTGCGGATCTTACGATGATCCGAACACCAAAGGAGTCGGACCGAGCACTCCCTCGCAAACCGCGTGGGCGATCATGGGATTGCTGGCCGCGAATGATACGCGCAGCGACTGCGTGGCGCGCGGAATTGCCTACCTGCTGCGCAGCCAAAAAAAAGACGGCTCCTGGGTCGAACCTTACTTTACCGGAACTGGCTTCCCGCGCGTGTTCTACCTGATGTATCACATGTACCGGCAATACTTCCCGCTGATTGCGCTGACTACGTACAAGAAGGTCATGGTCGCAAAGGGTGACTAGCACTCAGCAGTCAGCCCGATCACTGCTTGTGTGGCGCGGGCGCCCTCGCCCGCGAAATCATGGCAGCGGCACTGTTGACCGGGGACTGAGCGCTAATTGCTAATGGGAGTTCTCAGCTAACCAAGAACCAACAACTGAGAACTGAGAACTGAGAACTGGTTTGAAAGCCTTCGTTACAGGCGCCACCGGATTTGTAGGCAGCCACGTCGCGCGGGTTCTGGCCGAGCAGGGAGCTGAGCTGCGGTTGCTCGTCCGCTCCACCAGCAATCCCAGGAATATTCAGCAATTGAAGGCGGAGCGGGTAGTCGGGGATCTGTGCGACCCAGCTTCGCTGGAGAAGGCAATGGCGGGCTGCGATGTCGTGTTTCACGTGGCCGCCGATTACCGGCTGTGGATTCGCGATCCCGATCGCATGTACCGGGCCAATGTGGAGGGCACTCGTGCCATCCTGGACGCGGCGCGGAAAAACCGCGTGCGCCGGGTGGTGTACACGTCGAGCGTGGCCACCATGGGGTTCACCTCCAATGGCCATCCGGCGGATGAGAATTCGCCGGTTTTGCTCGAGAACATGATCGGGCACTACAAGCGATCGAAGTTCATGGCGGAGGAGATTGCAATTGCGGCTGGCCGCGGCGGGATGGATGTGGTCGTGGTAAATCCGACAACACCGGTGGGCGAGCAGGATATCAAGCCAACGCCGACGGGGAGGATTGTCGTTGATTTTCTCAAGAAGAAGTTCCCCGCCTATGTGGACACGGGCTTGAATCTGGTAGACGTGGATGAATGCGCGCGCGGTCATGTAACCGCGCTGGAGAAGGGCACCAGTGGTGAACGCTACATCCTGGGTGGCGAGAATCTGACCCTGAAACAGATTCTCGACAAGCTGGCTGCAATCACAGGATTGCCCTCTCCGAAGCTGCGAGTTCCATACGCGGTGGCCCTCGCAACCGGCGTGGTCGATGAAGTGGTCACCGGACGCATTTTGAAGCGCGAACCCCGCGCTACGATTGACGCGGTTCGCATGGGACGCAAGAAAATGTTTGTCAGCTCGGCGAAAGCGGAGCGGGAACTGGGATGGAGAACGGTTCCCGTGGACGATGCCTTGCGCCGGGCGGTGGAATGGTTCACAGCCAATGGATATGTCGCAGCGTAAAGTCGCGCTGGTCGCCGCTCTAGAGCTGGAGGTCTGGCCCACCGTGCGGCATTGGGCGGTCGAGGAGCGGGAGTTCAGCAGCAAACGCTTCCGATTCTATGAGAACGAGCGTGCGGTGCTGGTCTGTGGAGGCATTGGCGCGGAAGCCGCGCGGCGAGCAACTGAGGCAATTATCACAAGCTTTAATCCAGTGGCGGTCGTAAGCGTGGGCTTTGCCGGAGCGCTTGACCCTTCGCTCCGGGTCGGCACGGTTTTGTATGTGAAGCAAGTCATCGATGCTAAAGACGGGAGCCGTGCGGAGTCCCCAATCGGCTCCGCGGTGCTCGTGAGTTCGGATACTATTTCGAGCAGCAAAGAAAAAAACACGCTTCGGGAAGCCTATGATGCTCAAGCCGCCGATATGGAAGCTGCCGCAGTCGCTCGCGGCGCCCAGGCGCATGGCATCACTTTCGTTTGTACGAAGGCGATTTCCGACGAGTTCGGTTTTGATCTGCCTCCGATTGAGGGTTTCATCGCTGTCAACGGACAGTTTCGCCAGACCAGATTCATCTTGTCCATGATCGTCCGACCTTGGTTGTGGGCGAAAGTCTACCGATTGGCGAAGAACAGCGCCAAAGCCAGCAAGGCTTTATGTAAATGGATCGACCAGTACAACCATCCGGACGAGAGATACAAACCGGGATTGCAGTTACGCGTCAACGCAAGATAAAGACAAATGGCAATTGCAGATACATTTCGGGTGAAACATCAGCCGGGCAGAGTTCCTTCCAGCATGCAAGCGGCTGTATACCGCGGCGTCAAGGATGTGCGCCTGGAAACCGTACCCGTTCCGCAGATTGGCCCCGGCGAGTTGCTGGTTCAAGTGCACACCTGTGGCATTTGCGGCACGGATTTGAAGAAAATCTCCTCCGGCTCTCACTCGGCTCCCCGCATCTTTGGCCACGAAACCTCCGGTGTGGTTGCCGCTGTGGGCGAAGGGGTCGACACCTTCCAACCAGGCGACCGCGTGGTCGTCTTTCACCACATCCCCTGCGGGGAATGCTTCTATTGCCAGCACAAGACCTTTGCGCAATGCGAAACGTACAAGAAAGTAGGTTGCACGGCTGGTTTTGAGGCTTCAGGCGGCGGATTTGCCGAGTACGTGCGGGTGATGGATTGGATTGTTCGCCACGGTACTGTGCGCATTCCCGACGGCGTCTCATTCGAGCAGGCCTGTTTTGTTGAGCCCGTAAACACTTGCATGAAAGGCATCGAACGATTAGGGCCTCGGCCAGGGGAAACCGCTCTGGTAATTGGCCAGGGCCCTATTGGCCTTATTTTGAGCGCATTGGCCCGGCGGATGGGGGCGATTGTAATCACTTCCGATTTGTATCCGCAGAGGCTTACAATATCTAAAAGACTCGGCTTGGGGACAACTTTAGACGCTTCGCGCACCGATACGGTCAAGGCGGTGCGGGAGCTGACGGAGGGTCGGGGCGCGGATGCCGCCATCGTTGCTGTAGGCGGTAATGCTCTGATCCGGACCGCTCTGGACGCGGTGCGTCCGGGCGGACGTGTTTTGTTATTTGCGCAGACGGTGAGGGGAGAGACGCCCATCGATCCCGCAACCATTTGCGTAGACGAGAAGACCCTGTTGGGGTCCTATAGTGCTTCTGTCGAGCTGCAGGAGGAATCGGTAAGTTTTGTCATGAACCGCGAAATGGATTTGGAAGCTCTGATCAGTCACCGTTTTCCTCTCGGCAGCAGCGTAGAAGCTCTGAATCTGGCTGCCCATCCCCAACCCGACTCTATGAAAATCGTCATTCAACCGGGCAGCTCGTGGGAAGGAATTACAGAGTGAGCGGAAAGATGACGGCTGCCGTCCTCTATGGTAAAGAGGACGTGAAAATTGAAAGAGTACCGATTCCTCGGGTTGCCGAGGGAGAGGTCCTGGTCAAAGTGCAGGTGGCGCTCACCTGCGGCACTGACCTGAAGGTCTACCAGCGTGGCTACCACGCCCGCATGATTGTGCCTCCCGCACTGTTCGGGCACGAACTCGCCGGAGTGATAGACGAAGTTGGTCATGGCGTGCGCGGATTCAAGAAGGGCATGCGCGTGGTAGCGCTGAACTCAGCCCCCTGCCAGATGTGCTTCTATTGCTCCAAGCACCAGGAAAATCTCTGCGAAGACCTGCTGTTCAATAACGGCGCCTACGCGGAATACATTCGCATTCCACGGCGGATCGTCGAAACTAACATGCTGGCCGTGCCGCCGGACACGAGCTACGAAGAGGCGGCCATGGTCGAGCCGCTGGCCTGTGTCCTGCGTGGCTTGCACGAGACCGGCGTTGAGATCGGCGACACCGTAACCGTGATCGGCGGCGGACCGATTGGCTTGATGTTTGTGCAGGTGGCGAAGGCTACCGGCTGCAACGTGATTTCCGTCGTCAAGCGCGACTCCCAGGTCGAAGCCGTCAAGCGCATGGGAGCGCACGAAGTGGTGCAGATCACCAAAGTCAAAGATCCGGTAGAAGCGGTCCGCATGCTTTCTCCGGATAAGCGCGGCTCGGACGTAGTCATTGAAGCAGTCGGCCGCCCGGAGGCATGGGAACAATCAATCGACATGGTCCGCAAAGGCGGCACCGTGAATTTCTTCGGCGGCTGCGCCAGCGGGACCAAAGTACAGCTCGACACCAACCGGCTGCACTATTCCGAGATCACGCTCAAAGCGACCTTCCATCACACGCCGGAGACGGTGCGCCGGGCTTTCGCTCTGATCGCGGAAAAGAAAGTTCGTTCTACCGACTACATCACCGGTGAGGCGCCGCTGTCGCGCTTGCAACAGGTGCTCAGCCACATGCTGAACCGCAACGGAGACATTAAGACAGCAATTATTCCGGGTCATTGATCCGGAAGGCGGAGAACTGCAAAGGGCACGAAGGCGCACGAAGGTTGAGAAACTGTAGCGATTAAATCCTTCGTGCTACTTCGTGTCCTTTGTGGTGAAAGGGCTATTTTCAGGACAGCAATACCTTGTCATCCATCGCCAGCAATGACGCGCGCGTGCCTATCTCGGGATGGGACGCGCTTCCCCCAGAATACGCAATTCCTGAACGTGCTCCTTCGAATAGCGAAGCGCGCGAATACTGCCGCCGCCTGGCACGCACCCATTACGAGAACTTTTCTGTCGCGACATGGTTCCTGCCGCAACGATTGCGCCAGCACTTTTTTAACGTTTATGCGTATTGCCGGATTTCCGACGATCTGGGCGACGAGGTCGGCGATCCCAGCGCCTCATTGCGTTTGCTCGATCAGTGGCAGGCAGAGCTGGACGCGTGTTACGCAGGCAGTCCGCGCCACCCCGTCTTCGTGGCCTTGGCTGACACGGTGCGCTCTTTCGATATCCCGAAGCAGCCGTTCGATGATTTGCTGAAAGCATTTCGCCAGGACCAGACCGTCACGCGCTATCAGACATTCGATCACCTGCTGGGATATTGCCGCTACTCCGCCAATCCGGTGGGTCATCTCGTTCTTTATCTCTGCGGCTACCGCGATGCAGAACGGCAAACACTTTCCGATTTCACCTGCACTGCTCTCCAGCTCGGAAACTTCTGGCAGGACGTGACCGTCGATTACGCCAAAGGCCGAATCTACCTCCCGATGGAGGATCTTGAACGGTACAAAGTGACCGAAGACGATATTGCCTCTCAGCGAAACACCCCCGCATTCTGCGAGATGATGCGCTTTCAACTAATCCGGGCGGAAAGCTGGTTCCTCGATGGCTTGCCGTTGGCAGGGAAAGTCGATCGCGAACTAGCCATTGACCTCGAATTGTTCACCCGCGGCGGGCAGGAAATCTTGAAGGCCATCCGGCGGCAGAACTTTGCGGTGCTGGGCCGCCGTCCCGCAATTTCCAGGACACGCAAGCTGGCGCTGCTGGCGCGTGCCGCCCTCGGTAAGCTGTTATGAGCACAGCCGTGCAGCAGGCTCCTCAATTCGCGCCCTCGGACTCGCAGATCGCCGTCGCGTACTCCGTCTGCCGCGGCATCGCGCGCTCGGCGGCCAAAAACTTCTATTACGCGTTCCTGGTCCTTCCCAAGCCTAAGCGGCAAGCCTTGTGTGCTGTCTATGCGTTTATGCGGCGATGTGATGACATAGCCGATGATCCTGCTTTCTCGCTGCGTGAACGTCGCGAGAAATTGGATGTGTGGCTGGACTCGGTGCATCGGGCGTTAGCCGGCTATCCCACCGACGATCCAGTCTTGCTGGCGCTTACTGATGCGCAGCGGCGGTGGAAGATTCCGGTGGAGTTGCTGGATCAGTTGGCTGCTGGGACAGCCATGGATATCGACGAAGACACGCATCAAGACCAAGTTCAAGATTCGGACCAGCCGCAGCCGCAGGACGCCCGCGTTTCCCTCATTGTCCGCTACAAGACTTTCGACGACCTGTATCTCTACTGCTATCGTGTCGCGTCTGTCGTCGGGCTGGTTTGCATTCGCGTCTTTGGTTATCGCGACCCCTCGGCTGAGCCTCTGGCCGAAAAGTTGGGGCTGGCGTTTCAACTTACCAACATCATCCGCGATGTGAAAGAAGATGCGGCAGTCGGCCGCGTCTACCTGCCGGAAGAGGATTTGGCCAGGTTTGGTATCTCACCACTGGAGTTTTGTTCTCCAAACGACCCCGCGCGCTTCCGCGCTCTGCTGGCCATGGAAGCGGAACGCGCGCGTGAAGCCTACACAGCCGCCGACGAATTGATTGCGCTCATCTCGGAAGACAGCCAGCCCGCGCTCTGGGTCTTGTCCACCATTTACCGCCGCCTACTCCAGAAGATTGCGGCGCGGCAATACGATGTCTTCACCGAAAAGATCAGACTCACGACCCGCGAGAAGCTCGTCATTCTGGGAAAAGGTTTGCTGCAACGGCTGACCTGATGCGCTCCCCCGATGCTCCGAAAATCGCCGTCGTAGGCGGCGGCCTTGCCGGACTCGCTGCCGCCTGCGCCCTTACCGACGCAGGTTTCCCGGTCACTCTCTTCGAGAAACGTCCGTTTCTGGGCGGCCGCGCCTCGTCCTACGAACATCCCGGCACTGGCGAGGTCGTGGACAACTGCCAGCACGTGCTGTTCGGCACCTGCACCAATCTCATCGAGTTCTACCGGCGAATCGGTGTAGATCAGAAGATACGTTGGTACGACTGGATGGTCTTTGTCGAACCCGGCGGACGCACTTCAAAGATGTATCCTTCGGCTCTGCCCGCCCCGCTCCACACGGCTCCATCTTTCTTCCGCTTCCCGTTTTTAAGCCTGCGAGACAAGCTCGCCATCGCCCGCGCCATGGTGCCGCTTACCCTCACCACCCAGCGCGATACCGGAGAGTCATTTCAGAACTGGCTTGCGCGCCACGGGCAGACTCCGGGAGCGGTGAATCGCTTCTGGAGGCCCATCCTGGTCAGCGCGCTCAGTGAAGAACTGGATCGTATTTCCGTTTCCTACGCCGCCCAGGTAGTGCGCGAATCCATGAAAGCTCCCGCTGCTCGGATTATGGGAGTTCCGACAGTACCGCTGACCGAGCTCTACCACGCAGCGGAAAATTACATCACCTCTCACGGTGGGCAAGTCCACCTTCGCACTCCGGTGGACGGATTTGAGACCGACTCGTCGCACGTATGTGGTGCGGGCACCCTCGCCCGCCGAGTAGATCTCCGCCTGAAGAACGGACAATCCAGCTTCGACTATCTGGTCCTCGCCTTGCCCTTCAACGTACTTGGACAGGTGCTGCCGGCAACCAGCGAAGCGCAAACTTTACGCGAAAAGCTGAGCCGGTTTGAAACATCTCCTATCACCGGGATTCATCTCTGGTTTGACCGGCAGATCACGGAGCTTGACCACGCCGTGCTGCTCGATCGCACGATTCAGTGGATGTTCCACAAGTCACGAATCCAGCAGCGCACCGAGAATGAGGGCAGCTATGTGGAGCTGGTGGTCAGCTCGTCCAAGGAATTGTTGGACAAGCCAAAGGGAGAAATCGTCGATCTCGCCATGCGCGAATTCGCGGAGTTTTTTCCCGCCGCCCGCGATGCCAAGTTAATAAAGTCCACCGTCATTAAGGAAGTTCATGCCACCTATTCGCCCCGCCCGGGAATCGATCAATACCGTCCGCCAGCGGCAACGGCTTGGTCCCGCGTGTTCCTCGCTGGAGACTGGACTGCCACTGGATGGCCGGCAACCATGGAGGGCGCGGTCCGCAGTGGATATATGGCAGCAGAATTGGTGGCCCGCGCCGCTGGAGCAAAAGCTGCTGATTTTCTCGTACCCGACCTGCCTGCCGGCGGATTGATGCGATTCTCTTACTAGAGAAGCGACCACAGAAACGCTATCTCATTCATTCACGTCATAGACCACGGGTTTACCTGTTTTTCGGCAGCGATTGGACCCAAGTTGGCCCAAGGTTCATAGACGAGGCCCCTGTACATTTCTCAATGAGCGCTATGGCGATTTAACGACAACAACCTTCTCGAAGAATCCGCCAACTCTACAGCCTTCATTGACCTGCCCGTTCGAGAGACGTAAGATTTCGCCCCAGTGTGGCGTACGCGCGACGCTGAGCATGCGAAAGGATTGACTCCATGCCTAAGGTCAAAGCCAACAACATCACGATGAACTATGACCAGCAAGGAACCGGTGAGCCCCTCATTCTCATTCCTTACCTGGCAGCCGATCATGCCTGTTATGCCTTCCAGGTGGCGGAGTACGCTAAGCACTTTACGTGCATCTCGCTCGACCTCCGAGGGACCGGCGAAACGGACAAACCAGAGGGCGTCTATTCCACCGAGGTTCTAGCGGACGATGTTGCCGCGTTCATGCAGGCGGCGGGGATCCAGAAGGCGCATATCTTCGGTCTATCTCTCGGAGCGGCAACAGGCATGTGGCTGGCGGCGAAGCATCCAGACAAAGTTCAGTCGTTGTCGCTGCATAGTGGGTGGCCGAAGACGGATCCCTTCCTCAAGACCGTAGTCGAAGGTTTCCAGGTAGTGGCCAAAGGATTGGAGAGCGTTCCGCAAATGGTGATTCGCGCAATCTTCCCCTGGTGCTTTACGCCCGACTTGTATGCCGCCAAGCCAGACTACATCCAGTCATTGTCAGACTTTGTTCTGAGCCGGCCAGCACAGCCTCTAGCGGCTTTCATCCAACAGTCGAATGCGGTGATCACCCACGACGTTGAGGCTCAGCTTGGCAGGATTACCGCACCGACGCAGATAACATTCGGACGTTACGACTTGGCGACCTCCACACGCTTTGCGGATCGGATGAAGGGCAATATTCGCGATTCCGAGCTGCTGGTCTTTGAAGGGTGTGCGCACGCGCCGATCTATGAGAAGGTCGAGGAGTTCAATCAGAAGACCCTACGGTTCTTGCAGGGCCGCATGAGCCCGGTCACCGCATAGAACTCAGGAACTACTCCAATGCACAGCCATTGCTCGGCAGTTGACGTTACCAGGCGTTAGCACTCAGAACCCGTACCATTGTTAACGGACTCAAATGGCCCCAAGTTGGCTCGTAAGTTTGTTGGAATTATCGGAAGCCGGCTGTTGGTCCCCAGGTCCGCGGTCCAAGG
>Ga0070697_100000025_pt1 | contig 128895 bp, 128 predicted proteins | sample KBSK1501metaG_FD_65475 | JGI IMG/M metagenome (GOLD analysis project Ga0070697, IMG submission 65475) | Corn, switchgrass and miscanthus rhizosphere microbial communities from Kellogg Biological Station, Michigan, USA - KBS K1-50-1 metaG | ecosystem: Host-associated > Plants > Roots >...
CAGCGCCGTCTTCAGCGCCGCTCCGCACTCGGGGTCGAGGATGCCGTCGATGGCGTGCATGCCGTCAGACATCAGGCTGACGTGCAGCCGGCGCCGCAGGTAGTTCTCCTCGGCCTCATTAAAGAAGCCGTCGGGATCGGCGACGTGCCTGGCGACGCGGCAGAGCATGCGCAGGTGGAAGACCGAGAAGCGGCGGGCAAAGTCGAGCATCTCCTCCTCGTCGAAGAGATCGCGCTTGGGACCGAGCTGCTCGCGCAGGTGGCAGAGGACAGAGGTGGACTGGTAGCCGATCTCGCCCGAGCCCAGAGCCGCGGCGATCTTCGGAAGCGACTGCAGCTGCTCGCCGACGCAGAGCCGGTCGGCCGCAGAGGTGACGGACATGCCGCAGGTCCGGCTGATCCAGGAGGCGGCAGTGATGTTGCCGTTGACCAGGTGGTCGCCGCGCTCCTGAGCGCGCTTCACGACCGCCGAGAAGACGCCCTCCAGGGCATCAATAGCGGCTCGCAGCCGCTTGGGATCGATGTCCGGGTCGCAAGACTGCAATCCGCGAATCGCCGCCTCTAGCTCTGTGAGGTCTGTTCCCCCTTCCCCCAGCATGCGATCAGTATACCAAACATTTGTTTGGAGTCAATACGTTAACACCAAATCGTGCTTGAAAACCACGAGGCCCACCCCAACTCCCTCTTCCCAGACCGTTCACAGTCCTTTCCGGGTCCTCGCACTCGGGACGTCCTTTCGCCCCAGGGGGTAGCATGCCGCCATATGGGCAGCAATGGCAGTCTCGGTGCGGTGCGCGTGGCCAACGAAGTCATCGCCAGCATCGCGGCGCTCGCCGCATGCGAGATGGAGGGCGTCTCGGGCATGGACGAGGCCGCCGCGCGTCACTTCGGAGACTGGGTGCGACGGCAGACCGCTCACCGTGGCGTTCGCGTGCAGGTCGAAGCCGATCGGTCAATCCACCTGGACGTGTTCATCACCGTCGACTCAGAAGCCAAGCTGGCGTCAGTCGCGAGCGCGGTGCAGGGCAACGTGGTCGAAGCGACCGAGCGAATGCTCGGGCTCGAGGTCGGCGAGGTCAACGTTTTCGTCTCCAGCATCGCGTTCGCAAGCTAGCGACCCCGATGGGTAAGCGGCACCAGGCCAGGGAGCTGGCGCTGAAGGTCCTGTTCCAGCTCGAGGCCTCGGACGACGACCCCGAGGAGGTCCTCGCCTACCACGCCGCCGAGGGCGCGGCCACGCCTGACGTCGCGGCGTTTGCGGGCCAGCTCGTGCGCGGGGTCATCGCCAATCGCGACAAGCTCGACGCGATCCTCAGCGAAGCCTCCGACAACTGGAGGCTGGAGCAGATGGCCAAAGTGGACCGCATCGTGCTGCGGATAGCGGTGTACGAGATCACCATCGACCGCCGCGTGCCCACCAAGGCGGCGATCAACGAATCGATCGAGCTCGCCAAGACGTTCTCGGGTGACGAAGCCGGGCGCTTCGTCAACGGCATCCTGGGTCGAGTCGCCGCCACGGTCAGTTGAGCTCGCAGCCCGAACCAGCGTTCGAGGAGCTGCTGGCGAGCCTCGAGCAGACGATCGGCCGGCTCGCGGAGGGCACGGCGCCGCTCGACGAGCTCGTGGCCGCGCACGAGCGCGCCGTCCAGCTCCTGGCCGCCGCGGAGGTCCGCCTCGAGTCGCTGAAGGCGAGGGCGGACGCCCTCTCCGCACAATTGCGAGCGTGAAGTACCTACTGGCTCCGATCGTGGCCTGGACCATCTGCCAGGCCGCGAAGGTGACCCTGTCCTCGGTGCGCCAGCGCCGCCTGAACCTGCGCGTGCTGGCCGAGACCGGAGGCATGCCCAGCAGCCACAGCGCCATCGTCATGGGCCTGACGACGGCGATCGGTAAATATGCAGGCCTCGCTTCCCCTGTGTTCGCGATCGCCCTTATCTTCTCGTTCGTGGTCATGTACGACGCCGCCGGCTTGCGCCGCGCAGCCGGCCGCCAGGCCGCTGTGCTGAATCGACTGGTCGAGGACCTGGTGCACATGCGCGGCGTTCAGGAGCCGGTGCTGCGTGAGCTCCTGGGCCACACGCCGGTCGAGGTCCTGGTGGGAGCGGTGATCGGCGTCGCCGTCGGGTGGATCCTGTAAACAGGTGCGCCTCGATGTGCTGGTCACCAAAAGCGGCATGGCGGAGTCGCGCGAGCGGGCCCAGGCCTTGATCCTGGCGGGCAAGGTGCGTGTGGCCGGTGAGACCATCCGCCGGCCCGACCGATCCGTGAGCGAGGACGCGGCCATCTCAGTCGAGACGTCGGCCGGATACGCAAGCCGCGGCGGGCTCAAGCTCGCGCCGGCCCTGGACCGCTTCGGCATCGATCCGAAGGGCCGGATATGCGCCGATATCGGCGCGTCCACGGGTGGATTCACCGACGTGCTGCTTCGGCGCAGCGCGGCGCGCGTATATGCCGTAGACGTTGGGAGAGGCCTGCTGCACTGGCGCCTGCGCCAGGACCCCCGGGTGGTTGTGATCGAACGGCTCAACGCCAGGGAGCTCGAATCGTTCCCCGAGGCGGTGTCGCTGATCGTGGTCGACGTCTCCTTCATCGGGCTCGAGAAGGTGCTGCCGGCGCTGCGCCGAGCGGCGCCCGACGCGGAAGTCGTGGCGTTGTTCAAGCCCCAGTTCCAGGTCGCGCGCGGCGAGGTGGGAAAGGGCGGCATCGTTAGGGACCCACGAGTTGTCGAGGCGGCGCTCGGACGATTCCGGGAGTGGTGCTCCGGCAACGGCTATGCGGTGCTGGCCGAGGCGCCATCCGAGGTCTCGGGTGCCGGGGGCAACCAGGAGATCTTCCTGCGCCTGCTGCCGCAGTGAGCGTCTGCATCATGCACGGCCGCGCCGATAAGTCGGTCATCGAGCGCGCGCTCGCGGCCTTGAAAACACACAAGGTCGAAGCATGGGAGGCCGATCGCGATGGCCCCGTCGATGCGATCACTGGCCGGCTGAAAGATACGACCCTCGTCATCACGCTCGGCGGCGACGGCACATTCCTGGCCGGCGCGCGCCTCGCGACACCTCGCGGCATTCCCCTTCTCGGGGTCAATCTCGGCCGGCTGGGTTTTTTGACCGAGCTGGACGAGGCCGAGATGGAGGATGGCCTGGCGCGTTTTTTCAAAGGCGATTACCGAATCGAGGAGCGCAACGTGCTGCAGGCCACGTTGACGCGAGACGGGAAGGGCGTCGCAAGGGCGATCGGCCTCAATGAGGCTGTGATGAGCCGCTCGGGCGACGCGCGGATGCTGCGCGTCGAGATCGATGTGGGCGGCCAGGCCGTCGGCGTCATCGATGCCGATGGGATCATGGTCGCGACCGCCACAGGGTCCACCGCCTACGCGCTCGCGAGCGGCGGCCCGATCCTCGAGCCGACGCTGCGGGACCTGGTGCTCGTGCCGCTGAACCCATTCGCGCTGACGGTGCGGCCGATCGTGTTCCCGCCCGGGCAGGACATCAGCCTGTCGGTTGTACGCGGGCCGGCGGACCTTCGGATCGATGGCGGCCGGCGAGGCCGCACCGTTCGTGCGGGCGACACGCTTCGCTGTGGTTCCCACCCACGCCGCCTCAAGGTCGTGCGGTTCAGCCCGCCCGAGAGTTTCTATCGCCGCCTGGCCGAAAAGCTCGGCTGGGGGCGGCCGCTGGTCCCCAAATAGTGCTCACCGAGCTCAAAGTCCGGGACCTTGCGCTGGTCGCCGAGTCCAGCGTTCGGTTCGGCCCCGGCCTCAACCTGCTGACCGGCGAGACCGGGAGCGGCAAGTCGCTCATCGTCGATGCCCTCGGCCTGGCCCTCGGGGCGCGGGGCGGCTCCGACCAGGTGAGGCACGGCGCACAGCGGGCGACGGTCGAGGGAACCTTCGAGTCGGGAGGAACCGCGCTCGTGCTCGAGCGCGAGCTCGGGAAGCGCAGCGCGGCGAAGATCGACGGCCGCAGCGCCAACCCGGCGCAGCTGCGCGAGCTCGGCCGGAACCTCGTCGCGGTCCACGGGCAGCACGAGCATCACGCGCTGCTCGACACCGAAACCCAGACCGACCTGCTGGATGGTTATGCGGGGGCCGCAGACCTGCGTGCCGCGGTCGGCGCAGCGCACGCGGCGTGGGCGACGGCCGAGAGCGCGCTTGCCGAGCTGGAGGCGATGCGGACGCGCGGCCGGCGCGAGCAGGAATTCCTGCGCTGGCAGCTGGAGGAGCTGAAGCATGCGCAGCTTCGCACGGGCGAGGACGTCGAGCTGGCCGCCGAGAGGGCGGCGCTGCGGCACGCGGCCAGGCTCGCCGAGCTCGGCCACGAGTCGCTCAGCGCGCTCCACGAGGATGGCGTCGCACGGGCGTCGGCGGCGGTGCGGTCGGCCGCCGACCTCGATCCGCGGTTGGCCGCGCACGCCGTGCGCCTGGCCTCGGTGGAAGAGGAGCTGAGCGATGTGGCGGCCGAGCTCAGGCGCTACGCCGAGGCCCTTGACTCCGATCCGGGCAGGTTGGAAGCGATCGAGGCCCGGCTCGCGGTGCTCGACGGCATCAAGCGCAAGCATGGCGGCAGCCTGGAGGCGGCGATCGAGGAGCTCGGGCGGCTCGAACGGCAGCTCGGCGCGACCGAGGACCTGGACGGCGCCATCGCCGCGGCTGAGCGGGAACGCGATCGAGCCCGCGCCGGCCTCGTCGCCGCCGCCGCGCGCTTGACAGGCGCGCGTGCGGAAGGCGGGAAGCGCATGCACAAGGCAGTCGCGGCCGAGCTGCAGGGCCTCCGGCTGGAGGGTGCGCGGTTCGAGATCGAGCTCAGGCCGCGCGGCGAGATCGGCCCGGACGGCGCTGAGGTGGCCGAGATGATGTTCTCGGCCAACCCGGGCGAGCCGCTGGCGCCGCTGGCCCGCGTGGCGTCGGGTGGCGAGCTGGCGCGATTGATGCTGGCCATCAAGACCGTCGGCGCCGACGCAGACCGCCTGCCGACCCTCGTTTTCGACGAGGTCGACGCAGGCATCGGCGGCGAGGCCGCGATCCAGGTGGGCGTTCGCCTCAAAGCTCTCGGAGCCAGGTGCCAGGTGCTGGTGGTGACACACCTCGCCCAGATCGCGTCTTTTGCCGACCACCACCTGGTGGTGGAAAAGTCGCCCGGTTCCGACGGGCGCAACGTGGTCTCCGTCCGAGAGCTCCGTTCCGATGACGAGCGTGCCGCCGAGCTGGCCCGGATGATGAGCGGCGGGGTCACGACGAAAGCGCTCGCCAGGGCCCGGGAGCTGCTCGACGAGGCGCGAAGCAAATAATTGGCGGCGCGAAAACTGTTCGCCGGCCCGGAAGATCGCCGCATCAAGCGCGCGCTCTGCATCGTCGCGCACCCGGATGACATCGAGTTCTACTGCGGCGGCACGGTGCTGAAGATGACGTCCCGTGGCGTGATCGTCGATTTCGTCCTGGCCACGTCGGGGGACAAGGGCGCGCGCGACGTGTCGAAGTCGCGCGCGAAGATGGCGCGCATGCGTGAGCGCGAACAGGAGGCGGCCGCATACGTGATGGGCGTGAAGCGCGTCGCCTTTCTCCGGCATCCCGACGCGGAGCTCGTCGAGGACCTGCGGCTGCGCGAGGAGCTCGTGCGTGAGATCCGCTCGACCAGGCCCGATGTATTGCTCACCTTCGATCCGAACGTCGCCTATCGCTACCATCCGGACCACCGTGTGGTCGGCCGCGTCGCGCTCGACGCCGCATGGCCCTGCGCCCGCGACCCGCTCACGTACCCGAAGGCGGGCGAGCCGCATGAGACGAAGGAGGCGTGGTGCTTCGCGGGATCCCAGCCGACGCTGGAGGTCGACGTCAGCGACGTTATCGAAGAGAAGATCGAAGCTCGCCTGGCCCACGCGAGCCAGACCGGGAGCGCGACGGGCCTGCGCCGCCGGTGGCGTTTTACCGCTCGGGTCGAGAGGTTCCACCAGGTCGACCTCAGATAGACGATATGAGAGGGAACCTGCCGGTTCCCTCTCATCGCCGGGCGCTGCGCGCGCGGCTGCTCTCTTTCCCGCTGTTTGGATTTTCGGAAGAGTTACGCCTCGCCATGCTGGGAGGCAGGGTGCAACGCTGAGTTGCGGCCGGGTTGAACCCGGCCGCCCATGCCACGCGAATAAGGGCCAGACGTGGGGCGACTATCCTTACGCACCGTGGAACCGCCGGTTGCCGGCCCGCGTCTCGACGTCAAGACGCCCGTTTTCGAAGGTCCGCTCGAGCTGCTGCTGGCGCTGGCGGAGCGCGAGGAGGTCGACATCTTCCAGGTGTCGCTTTCGCGCGTTACCGACGCCTACCTGGTCGAGATCGCGGGGCGCGAGGTCGCCGACCCCCAGGAGATGGCCGAGTTCCTCTGGATGGCGGCCCGGCTGCTCCTGTTGAAGTCGATCCGCCTGCTGCCCGGTGATCAGCCGACCGAGGAGGAGACGGACCTCCTCGGCTGGGAGGAGGAGGTCCGCAAGCGCCTCGAGGAGTACCGGGCCTACAAGCAGATGGCCGAGGGGCTCATGGAGCGGGCCGAGCAGGATTCGTTCTCGTTTCCTCCCCCGGTGCGTGCGATCGAGGCTGCGGGCCAGGAAGAGCCGCTCGAGATCGGGCTCCTCGTGGTGGCCTTCAACAGCGTCCTCGCGCGCATCCCACCGCGGCCGGTCGTGGTCACCGGCCGCACGTGGACGTTGGAGGAAAAGCTGGAGGTCATCACCCGCCGGCTCCGCGAAGGACCGATCGAGCTGCTCGAGCTCATCCTCGAATCCGAGGATCGCCTCGAGGCCGTGGTCACGTTCGTCGCGGTGCTCGAGCTCCTCCGCCGGTCGCTGGTCCGCGTACGCCAGAAGGAGCGCTTCGGGCCGATCCACATCGAGCAGAGGCACGCGCCTTGAGCGACCTGCCCGCGGTCATAGAAGCGATCCTGTTCAGCTCCAACCGCCCGCTCTCGCTGCGTGAGCTTCAGCACGCGACCGACCACGATCGCACCGCGGTCGAGAATGCGCTGGGCGAGCTGCGCGAGGCGCTCGATGGGCGGGGCGTGATGCTCATGCGCCACCACGACGAGCTCCACCTCGCCACCCGCCCCGCCTTCGCGGCGGCGGTGCGCAAAGCCTTGCGCCCCGAGGTCACGGGCAAGCTTTCGCCGGCCGCTTACGAGACGCTCGCCATCGTCGCGTATCAGCAACCGGTTCCGCGCTCGCGCATTGAAGATGTGCGTGGCGTCAACTGCGAGAGCGTGCTCACCAACCTCGAGCTCCGCGACCTGATCACCGAGGTCGGTCGCGGGAGCGGTCCCGGCCAGCCGAAGCTGTACGGCACGACGATGCGTTTTCTGCAGGTGATGGGCCTGGAGTCGCTGGACCATCTGCCCAAACCGACTGTGTGATTGGAAAGGCTGAATCGCTTCCTGGCGAGGTCGGGCGTCGCCAGCCGGCGTGGCGCGGATGAGCTGATCTCGTCCGGCTCGGTGCTCGTGAATGGCGAGATCCCGCCGCCTTCCGGCGTGCTCATCGACCCCGACAACGACACCGTCACCGTCGCCGGCCGTGTCGTCAAGCCGCGCACGAAACATCGCTACCTGATGCTCAACAAGCCTTTGGGGGTGATCACGACCGCCAGGGACGAGGCCTCCCGCCCGACCGTGCTCGATGCGATTGGGGAGGAGGGCCTGGCGGGTCACCGCCTGTTCCCGGTCGGCCGGCTCGATGCCGACACGACCGGCCTGCTCGTCCTCACCGACGATGGTGAGCTCGCGTTCCGCCTCACCCATCCGCGATACAAGGTGGCCAAGGAATATGTCGTCGTCGTCGCGGGAAGCCCCAACGCCAACGACCTCGAGTCGCTTCGCAGCGGGGTCGACCTCGATGACGGCAAGACCGCGCCGGCAGAGGTCGAGGTCATCGGCTTCGAGCCCGCGGTGGGCGCGGGTCGCACGGAGGTACGCGTCGTGATCCGCGAGGGTCGCCAACGCCAGGTCCGGCGCATGCTGCACGCGGTCGGCCATAAGGTGCAGTCCTTGCGGCGCGTCGGATTCGGCCCGCTGAAGCTCGGGCGTTTGAAGGTCGGCGATTGGCGCGTGCTGGGCGAGGCCGAGGTCGAAGCGCTGCGCCGCGCGGTGCGGATCGAGCCGCAATGATCATCGCCATCGACGGCGGCGTGGCCTCCGGAAAGTCGGCTGTCGGCAGGCGAGTGGCAGATCGTCTCGGCCTGCCGTTCATCGACAGCGGCCTCATGTATCGGGCCATCACCAGGCTCGCCGCGGAGCGCGGCATCGATTCCGCCGACGCGGATGCCGTGACGAAGCTGGCGGAGTCGGTGGACGTGACTGTGGACGGCGATCGCGTCTGGGCGGACGGGATGGAGCTGACCGAGGGTATCTACGACTCGGACTTCGCCGAGGCGCTGCCCCGCATATCGGCCATGCCGGGCGTTCGCGAGGCGCTGGTCGCGCAGCAGCGGAAGCTTGGACATGATGGCGTGGTGATGGCGGGCAGGGACATCGGGACGGTGGTCTTCCCCGACGCCGACCACAAGTTCTTCCTCACCGCGAGCCTGGACGAGAAGGTTCGCCGGCGTGCGGCTCAATACGAGCGCCGCGGCGAGCGCATCGATCCCGAGGTGATGCGTCGCGAGGTTGAGACCCGTGATCGGGTCGACACCGAGCGCGCGGTGGCGCCCCTGCGCCCGGCGCCGGACGCAGTCGTCATCGACACCGACCATCTCGACGTCGACCAGGTCGTGGACCTGATCGTGCGGCAGGTCAAGCCATGACGCGCGGCGAATTGACCTACGCGTTCATGCGCTGGCTCATGCGCGCGATGACGCGCACGTACCTGGTCGGGCTCTTCGAGGTGGTGGGCACGGAGAACGTCCCGCGCCATGGCCCCGTGATCATCTGCCCGAACCATTCGGCGACGCTCGACCCGCCGATGGTGCCGGCGTTTTTGCCGCGTGGCGACACGTGGAACATGGCCAAATCGGAGTACTTCGAAAAGGGCGGGTTCAACGAGTGGATCTTCAGCGCTTATCACGCTTTCCCTGTCGTCCGGCACTCGGCCGATCGCACCGCCCTCCGCCGAGCGTTCGACATCCTCAAGGAGGGCCAGGTGCTGATCATCTATCCGGAAGGCACGCGGGTCGAGTCGGGCGTGCTGGCTCAGCCCGAGCCGGGGGCGGGATTCATCGCGCAGAAGGCGGCGTGCCCGGTGGTGCCGGTCGGCCTCACCGGGACGCGTGAATGCCTCCCGAAGGGGGCGCGGTGGCCACGAAGGACGCATGTGAGCATCACCTTCGGCAAGCCGTTCAAGGTCCTGTCGAAGCGAAGCGACGGAGCCAAGATCGCCCGCCAGGAAGCGGCCGAGGCGATCATGCTGGAGATCGCCGAGCTCCTACCAGAACCTCAAAGAGGAGCCTTCCGCGACCTGGCAGCCTGGCGAAAACGCCTACGAGGCGTGACGGAGCCAGTGGAACTTTGATCACTAGCGTGGCCAGGGCAGCCGGGTTTAACCCGGCTGCGACCTTGTCATCGACAAACTCAGACGTGGCCAGGCGTGATATTTCGTAAATCCCCTCAGCGGGAAAGAGAGCAGCCGCGCGCGAAGCGCCCGGCGATGAGAGGGAACCGACAGGTTCCCTCTCATAAGGCTATGTAATAGCCGGCCGCGCCCAATCCTCCTCGGTGAGGCTGCCCAGGGCGGGGTTGAAGCAGGCGTCGAAAGCCTCCTTCAGCGTCTGGGGCGTGAGCCGCGGCGGTTCCTGACGGTAGTTGGCGAGGTCGACGAGCCGGGCGATCAGCGCCCGCGGGTGAGAGCCGCGAAGGGGCTTTTTGCCGTAGAGGTTGTTGAGCAGGTAACCGATCGCCTTCTCGTCGAAGGTGACACCCTGCCGATCGCATTCGTATCGAAGGATGCGGCCGAAGGCTTCAGGTGAAGGGTTGCTCACGCCGATCTTGTAGGCCATGCGGCGGAGGAAGGCTTCGTCGACGAGCTCGGTGGGAGACAGGTTGGTGGAGAAGACGACCTGGCACAAGAACGGCAGCTCGATCTTTCGCCCCGACGCCGAGAGGTCGAGGTAGTCGACCTTCTTCTCCATCGGCACGATGAACCGGTTGAGGAGGCGCATCGGCGGCACCTCCTGGCGACCGAAGTCGTCGATCACGAAAACGCCGGCATTGGCCTTCCACTGGAGCGGCGCTTCGTAGTACCGATTCTGTGGGTCATATGTGAGGTCGAGCTGCTGCAGCTTGAGCTCGCCGCCCGCGACCACAACCGGGCGCTCGACCTTGACCAGCCTGCGGTCGATGGGTTGAGGGCCATCGGCGATCTTGTGGTAGACGGGGTCGATTACGCGGATGATCTCGTCGCCGATGGCGACGGCGTGGGGAATCTCCACCGGCGCGCCCATCAGCAGCGCCATCCGTTCGGTGATCGTGCTCTTGCCGTTGCCCGGCGCTCCGAAGATGAACAGCGATGCGCGAGAAACCATGGCGCCGCCGATCTGGTCGACCACGTGCTGCTCGAGCTCGAGCGTTCCGAGGGCCTTCTTCAGCGACGCGTCGTTGACGTTTGCCTTGCCGGTGACCTGCGAGCGGATGAGGGTGAGGTAGTCCTCGAAGTTGATGGGGCACGGACCGAGATAGCGCGTTTGCACGGCCGACATCTCGGCCGCTCGCTGGCGGCCCGCGCTCGAGACCGTGTAATTCATTCGCACCGGGATCGGGCGCCCTTCGAGGCCCGGCTCGTTGGAAAAGCCCATCGTGTCCATGAGCTGGGTCTTCTGGAACTCCTCGATCAGCGGCTGGAGCGTCTCGAACGGAAGCCCGAGCCTGGTCTCGACGGCGGCGCCGCTCAGCTGGTCGGCGAAGGCCAGCGTGCGCAGCAAAAGGCTCGCGACGAGATCCCTTCTGACGTGTAGATCCTCGAGTTTCTTGGGGGCCTCGATCGCGCCGGTCTGCATCGCCGCGCAAATATACCAACCGCCGCTCCGATCAATGAGCCTGATAGCGAGGCGGCGGCGCTCGTAAAATCCAGTTCGCCGGTGCCGGAATACGCTGCCCTTGACCTCGAGACCACAGGTCTCGACCCGGGCCGCGACCGAGTGATCGAGGTCGGCGCGGTCGCATTCACGCCCGATGGCGTCACCGCGTCCATGGAACGGTTGGTCGATCCTGGCCGCTCGGTGCCGGAGCCTGTCCTGCGGTTGACGGGCATCAAGCCCGACGAGCTGCGCGGCGCCGCCACCGAGGAGGTGGCGCTGGCGGAGCTGGGCGAGTTTCTTCGCGGCCGGCAGCCCGTTGGGCATGGAGCCAGGCTCGACGTCGACTTCCTCACGACGGCGGGCCATTGGGACGGGACGGCAGAGATTCTCGACACGCTCGACGTGGCGCGCATCCTCATGCCCGCGGCGCCCAGCCACAGCCTGCCTCTTCTCGCCACGGAGCTCGGGTTCGCGCAGCCGAGGCCGCATCGCGCGCTGGACGACGCCGATGCGACGCGTCAGCTCCTGCTGCGGCTTCGCGAGGAAGCGGTGGCGCTCGACGAGGCTTTGAAGGAATCCATGCTCGCGCTGGTCGCCCCTTACACGTGGCCGATCGCCCGGTTCTTCGCGGAGTCCCTGACCGCGCCGAACCCCGAGACCCTGCCATCGCCGGTCGCGCGCTCTCACGCGCAGCGTGAGGAGAAGTCGGGGCGCCCGCCCGACGACCCCGACCTGGTGGCGGCGCTCCTGGGGCCGGAAGGGCCGCTCGCAGGCCTCCTACCCGGCTACGAGCACCGCGAGACGCAGCTGCAGATGCTCCTCGCCGTCGCGCAGATACAGGCCCGTGGCGGGAGCTTGCTGGTCGAAGCCGGCACCGGCACGGGCAAGAGCCTTGCCTACCTGGTGCCGTCGATCGCCCGCGCGGTGCGCCACGGCGAGCGCGTGGTGGTCTCGACGGACACGCACACCCTGCAGGAGCAGCTCATGGGTAAGGACCTGCCGGGCTTGCGCGAGTGGCTGCCATGGGAATTCAAGGCCTGCCTGCTGAAAGGCCGGTCCAACTACGTGTCGCTGCGCCGGTGGCGCCGCTATCTCGCCGAGCCGTGCCACGACTCCGACGAGCTGCGCTTCAAGCTCAAGGTCCTCGTCTGGCTGCACGGCACCGAGAGCGGCGATCGTTCGGAGCTGCGCCTGCATGGCCGCGAGGAAGTTTTCTGGGCGCGCATCGCATCGGATCCGCTGGACTGCGTCGGCATCCACTGCACCAAAGAGGACTGCTACGTGCACAGGGCCCGCGCCGAGGCGGAGGCGGCAGACCTCGTCGTGGTCAACCACGCGCTGCTGCTTGCCGACGCGGAGGTCGGGGGCGGGCTCTTGCCCGAATTCGACCATCTCGTCATCGACGAGGCGCACCACCTCGAAGACGCCGCCACGCGTGGGCTCCGGCAGGAGGTCGACGGGCCCGGGCTGCAGGCGCTGCTGGAGCGGCTCGGCGGAGGAGCGGACTGCCTGCTCGTGCAGCTGGGCAGGCAGCCGCACCTGGGGGCATCCGGCGACGCGCTCGCCGAAGCGGCGCCCCTCGCCATGGCGGCCGCCGACCGCGTTCGCGACCTCTTCGCACAGGCGGTGGGTTGGGTGGCGGCGCGCCTGAGCGAATCCGAGCGGCGCGAAGAGTCATTGCGCATCACGGAGCAGCTCCGCGATGACGAGGGCTGGGCACGGTTGCGGCTGGCGGGAGAAAACGCGAGCACCTCACTCGCGGCGCTCGACATCTCGCTGCGGCGGGCGGTGGCCGGCTCGCGCGATTGGTTGGGCGGTTCCGAACCGGACCAGGGCGTGCGCGAGCTGGAGATCATCCGCGGCCGGCTGCAGAACGCCGCGATGCTGCTCGGCGAGGCGCTGCTGGAGCCGGACCCCAACCGCGTTTACTGGTTCACGCTCCAGGCGCGCAGCGAGAATCTTGTGCTGCGGGCGGCGCCCATCAACGTCGGTCTCCTTCTACACGACCGGGTTTACTCGGAACGGCGGTCGACCGTGTTCACATCGGCGACGCTGGCGGTGGGCGGGACCTTCGACTACTTCCGGTCGCGAGTCGGCCTCGGACCGCAGGCAGAGGAGCTCATCCTGCCGTCGCCTTTCGATTTCCTGCACCAGGCCCTGGTCTGCCTGCCCACCGATCTGCCTGCGCCGGAGCAGGAGGACTTCGACCTCGGCGTGGAGCAGATCGTCGCCGCTCTCGCGCGCAGGGTGGGGGGCAGGACGTTGGTGCTCTTCACCTCACACCGACAGCTGCGCGACGTCCATGCCGCGCTCAAGCAGCGCGTCGACCTCGACGACGTCCTCATCCTCGCCCAGGGCATCGACGGCCAGCGGCGGCCGCTGCTGAAAGCCTTCGAGGAGGCTGAGCGCCCGCTTCTCCTCGGCACCTCCAGCTTCTGGGAGGGCATCGACGTGCCTGGCGAGCGCCTGAGCTGCGTGGTCATGGTCCGCCTGCCGTTCCCCGTGCCGACCGATCCCGTGTATGCGGCTCGTGCGGAGCGCGTGCGCGACGCTTTCACGCAGCTTGCGCTCCCCCAGGCCGCGCTGCGGCTGAAACAAGGGTTCGGCCGCCTCATTCGCAGGTCGAGCGACCGAGGTGCCGTGGTCATCCTCGACAACCGGATCCTCGGGCGCGATTACGGCAAGGCCTTCCTCGACGTGCTGCCCCCGGCCTCGCGATTCGTCGGCCCGGCGGCCGAGATCGCGGAGCGCGTCGGCGGCTGGCTGCAAAAGGATTGAGCAGGTTGTTCGTGGTCGCGACGCCGATCGGCAACCTCGAGGACGTCACGAGCCGGGCCGTCAGCGTGCTGGCCGAGGTGGGGGCGATCGCGGCGGAGGACACGCGTGTCACGTCGCGCCTGCTCGCGCGCCACGGCATCCGCAAGCCGATGATCAGCTACCGGGCGCCGGTCGAGCGTCGGGGATTGCCGCGGGTGATGGCGGCGCTCGATGAGGGCGACGTCGCGCTCGTCAGCGACGCCGGCACCCCCACCCTCTCCGATCCTGGGCAGACGCTGGTCGAGGCCGCCTGGGCGGCCGGGCACAGGGTGGTGCCGATCCCCGGCCCGAGCTCGATCACGGCGGCCCTATCGGTGGCGGGCTACGCGGGGCCGGGCTTCACGTTCCTCGGTTATCTGCCGCGCAAGCCGGGCGAGATGCGCCGGCTGCTGTCCTCGCTCGCGGAAGACAGGCGGCCCGTGGTGGCATTCGACTCCCCGTATCGAGTCCGCAAGTCGCTCGCCGTGGTCGCCGAGGTGCTGCCCGAACGCCGGCTGACGGTGGCGCGCGAGCTCACCAAGGTCCATGAAGAGGTGCTGCGCGGGACCGCCGCCGAAGTCCTGGGTGCTCTCGGCGATCCGCCGCGGGGCGAGTTTACCCTTGTGATCAGCGGTGCCTAGAACTGTCCTCGTCGCGCCGGCATGGCCTTACGCCAACGGCCCTCGCCACATCGGCCACGTGGCCGGCTTTGCGGTGCCGGCCGACGTCCTCGCGCGCTTCGAACGTCTGCGCGGCTCTCGCGTGCTGATGGCGAGCGGGACCGATGAGCACGGCACGCCCATCACTTACGAGGCGGACAAGGAGGGTGTGCCACCGCGCGAATTCGCCGACCGCAACAACGCGCTGATCGTCGATGACCTGCTGCGCCTGGGCATGACATACGACATCTTCACTCGGACCACCACCAAGAACCACTATCGCGTCACGCAGGACCTTTTCCTCCAGCTCTATGAGAAGGGTTACCTGGTCAAGGAGACGCAGCTGGGCGCCTTCGACCCGGCCACAGGACGCACGCTGCCAGATCGCTACATCGAAGGCAAGTGCCCGATCTGCGGCTATCCCGAAGCTCGCGGAGACCAGTGCGACAACTGCGGCAATCAGCTCGACCCGATCGACCTGATCGATCCGCACCAGCGCGGCAGCGATGCCCCAGTCGAGTTTCGCGAGACGGAGCATTTCTTTTTCGACCTTCCGGCCTTCGGCGATCGCCTGCGTGCATGGATCGAGGAGCACGACGACTGGCGTCCCAACGTGCGCAAGTATTCGCTCGAGTTCGTCAGCAACCTGAAGCGCCGCGCGATCACGCGAGACCTCGACTGGGGTGTGCCGGTGCCGCTTCCCGGTTGGGAGGACGACCCTCACAAGAAGATCTACGTCTGGTTCGACGCGGTGATCGGTTACCTGTCGTCATCGATCGAATGGGCGACTCAGCGCGGCGAGCCGGACGCGTGGAAGGACTGGTGGCAGAACCCTGACGCCTGGCATTACTACGTGATGGGCAAGGACAACATCCCGTTCCACACGGTGATGTGGCCGTCGATTCTCATGGGGGTCGGTGACCTGGAGCTGCCCGACGAGATCGTGGCCAGCGAGTTCCTTCACATGGAAGGCAAGAGGTTGTCGACGAGTCGGGGCCATGTGATCTACGTCCGCGAGATGCTGGACCGATACGACGCCGACGCGCTGCGCTACTACCTGATGATCGCGGGGCCCGAGAACCAGGACACCGACTTCACGTGGTCCGAGTTCGTGAGGCGCAACAACGACGAGCTCGTGGCCACCTGGGGCAACCTGGTCCATCGCACCCTGGTCAATGCGCATCGAAACTTCGGCGCGATACCCGAGCCGCAGGAGCTCACCAACGTCGATGAAGCCCTCATCAAAGAGGTCGAGGACGCGCTTGAACGCGTCGCATTCGAGCTGAGCGAGGCCCGCTTTCAGATCGCTCTTCGGCACGTGATGACGATGGCGGCCAGGGTCAACGTCTATCTGGGCACCGAGCAGCCGTGGCACACCATCAAGACAGATCGCGCAAGGGCAGGCACCGTGCTGTACGTGGCGCTTCGATGTGTCGACAACTTGAAGACGATGCTGACGCCCTTCCTGCCGTTCTCGTCACAGCGGCTGCACAGCATGCTGGGCTATGACGACGTGATCGCTCCGCAGCCGGAGGTGCGGGAGGTCTCTGAGGACGGTGCCACTCACCGCGTGCTGACCGGCGAGTACCCAAGCGTGAACCGCTGGCAGCCATCGAAGCTCGAGCCCGGCCGGCCGCTGCCGGCTCCCAAGCCGCTTTTCAAGCTGCTGGAGGAAGTGGTCGAACCCGCGAACTCGGCCGATACAGCGGAGCCGCCCGCATCTTCGTAGACACCCACCTCCATCTCGAGGAGCTGGGCGACTCGTCTAGCGTGGTGGAGGCGGCGGTCGACGCCGGCGTCACGCGCATGATCACGATGGGCGTCGACCTCGTGCGCAACCGGCGGTCGCTGGCGCTCGCCAGGCAGCACCCGGAGGTGTTCGCCGGCATCGGGCACTATCCCGCGGAGGGACAGGCGCCCGACATCGCCGCCCTGCGCCGGCTCGCGTCCGACGAGCGCGTGGTGGCCATCGGTGAGGTCGGTCTCGACTTCGAGGACTCGAACGCGCCGGCGCGCGAAGTGCAGGTGGGCCGCCTCGACGACCTGTTTGCGCTCGCGGTCGAGCTCGACCTGCCGGTCTCGATCCACAACCGGGGAGCGGCGGCGGAGGTGGCCGGCGCGATCGCCGCCCATCCAGGGCTGCGAGGAGCCATGCACTACTTCGCCCTCGACTGGGATTGGGCCGAGCGTTTCCTCGAGCTCGGCTTCCACCTCTCGTTCGCCGGACTGGTGACCCGGCCCAGCAGGCATGCGCTGCGCGAGGTGGTCAAGCGGTGCCCCGCGGATCGCCTTCTTCTCGAGACCGACTCGCCGTACGGCCAGGCGCACAAACGGATGGGGGTGCCGAACCGGCCCGCATACCTGCTCGACACCGCGACCCTGGTCGCCGAGATCCGCGGGATCGGCATGGCGGAGCTCGCGGAGATCGAGCGCGCCAACGCCTTCGCGTTGTTCCGCAAGATGTCGTGATCGACCCGGCCGACCCAGAACAGCTTTCGAGGCTGCTTCGGCAGCACGGCGTCGAACCCAGGCATTCGCTTGGCCAGAACTTCCTCGTCGATGCGGAGATACGCGATCGCGTCGCCGACGCCGCGGGGTTGACCGCGGAGGATGACGTGCTGGAGGTGGGGGCCGGGGCAGGCGCCCTGACCGTCGCGCTGGCGCGGCGCTGCCGGCGAATGGTCGCCGTCGAGCTGGACCGTCGATTGATCGCCGTGCTGCGCGAGGTGGCCGGCGGCCTGTCGAATGTCGAGGTCGTCGAGGCGGACATCTTGCGGTTCGATCAATCACATGCGTTCCCGCACGGCGGTCATGTGGTCGCCGGCAATATCCCGTACAACCTCACGGGAGCGCTCATTCGCAAGCTGCTCGACGATGAGCCGAGACCGCGCCGGCTGTCGCTCGTGGTGCAGAAAGAGGTGGCCGAGCGCTGGACCGCGTCAGGTGGAGCGAGCCTGGCCACCGTCGCGGTCCAGGTTTTTGCAACCGCACGCGCGCTGTTCACGATCCCTGCCGCGGCCTTCATGCCGCCACCCGCCGTCGATTCCGCATGCGTGGTCCTGGAAGTGCGCGAGCGCCCCGCGGTCGAGGTCCCGGATCTCAACGACTTCTTCCGACTGGTCGAGGCGGTGTTTCAGTTTCGCCGGAAGCAGCTGGGAGGAGCGTTGGGCCGCGTCAGCGGCATCGGCAGCACGAGCGCCGCGGCGCGCCTTCGCGAGGCGGGGATCGATCCCGCGCGCCGCCCGCAAACGCTCGAGCTGCAAGAGTGGGAGGCGGTCTACCGGGCCTTCAAGAGCTGACCTCGACGCTATTGTCTAGCGCGGTGGAGGCGCCATTCCGATTCCCGGTCGAAACGCCGGGCGGCTTCAGGGCCGTCCTGAAGTACACCGCATTCAGGAACATCTGGTTCGCCCAGCTTGCGGCGCAGCTCGCAGACAAGTTCCTGCTGTTCTCGCTGATCATCCTCGCCTTCAAGATTTCCGGCGGCAGCACGCCGGTCGCGATCACGCTCCTGACCTACACGGTGCCCGCGGTGCTGTTCGCTCCGCCCGCCGGCGTCATCGCGGACCGCGTGAATCGCAAGCAGATCATGATGTGGTCGAACTTCGGTCGGGCTGCGGCGGTGGCGCTGATCCCGCTCGCGGCGCTGGTCCCCGGGCTGCGCAACGACTTCCTGCACCTGCTGCTGATCACCCTCGTGTTCTCGTCGGTCGGCCAGCTGTTCGCGCCGGCCGAGGCCGCGGTGATCCCAACCATCCTTCCGCGCTCGGGATTGATCACGGCCAACTCGATGGCGCTGCTGACCATGGTGCTCACGCTCGTCGTCGGCGGCGCCCTGGCGCCGATCCTGTCGCGCATCGACCTCTACACGCCGTACTGGGTGGCGGCCGTTCTGCTGACCGTCGCCGGCGTGCTCATCTTTGCGTCAGACATCCCACCCCTGCAGCGCACCACCGACCCGCCGGTAGCCGAAGGCCGCAGCCGGTTCCGGCGGATGGTGACCGACATCAAAGAGGGCCTTGACGCTCTGCGCGCCTCCCGCGGCCTGCTCCTCGCGTTTGGTCAGGTCAGCATCGCTGTGCTCGTGCTCTTCATGCTCTTCACGCTCGCGCCCGCCTACGTGAGCCACGTCATCGGCATCGCCGCGCAGGACTCGTATGTGATCCTCGGACCCGCCACAGGCGGGGCGATCCTGAGCGCCGTGCTCCTCGGCCAGTTCCTGGGCAACATCGACCGGTCCCGAATCCTGGTCGTGTCATTGATCGCCAACGGCCTGACCCTCCTGGCGCTCGCCGCCGTGCCGCAGGCGATGGAGCAGGTGCCGGACCTCCGCGTCCATGCGCGCATCACGGGCGCGGTGTTCAGCCTTCTGCTGGGCATCGAGTTCGGCGCGATCATGATCCCGGCCATCACCTACCTGATGGAGAGCACCAGCGACGAGCTGCGCGGCCGGATCTTCGCCCTCCTCTACATGGTCATCAACGGCGTCACCGCCATCCCGGTGCTCGCCGCCGCCGCGCTCTCGGACCTGGTCGGCACCGCGCACGTCATCGGCGGGCTGGGGGTGCTGCTGATCACCGGAGGTCTGGTCTTCGCTACTGCCGGGCGGCGCGCAATCGCGCCAGCACCGCGATGACGACCAGCAGCGTCACCACGACGAGGCCGCCGATCCCGATGTCGCGGATGACCGCCCCGATCAGGGCCAGGTTGCTGCCCAGCAGGTAGCCGGCGACGCCGACCACGACCGCCCAGGCGAGGCCTCCGAGCGCGCTGAACAGCTGGAAGCGCCAGAAAGGCATGTGGGCCATCCCGGCCAGCATCGATGCCCAGGTGCGCAGGCCGAGGATGAACCTCGCCGCCAGGATCGTCTTGTCTCCGTGGCGTGCGAAGAACAGCTCGGCGTGCGCGATGTGCTCGGGCCGGATGTGGAACATCTTTCCGAAGCGTTCGACGAACGGCCTTCCTCCGCGGAAGCCGAGGTAGTAGCCGATGTCGGCGCCGGCCACCGAGCCCAGGAAGCCGAAGAGGATCACGAGCACGATGCTGTGGTTCCTCGCGGCCGACCAGGCGGCCGCGGCCAGCAGCAGGGCCTCGCCGGGGAATGGCACGCCTGCGCTCTCGATCAGGATGCCGAGGCCGGCGGCCGGATAGCCAAGCACGTCGACGATCGCGGTTGGGTTCACAGGGCTTCCTATACTGACGGCCTCATGGCCGAATACGGCGATCACGAGTCGAACGAAGATCCCCTCCACGTTCTTCGACACTCGACCGCGCACCTGCTCGCCGCGGCGGTGACGGAGCTGTATCCCGACGCCAAGTACGGCATCGGGCCGCCGGTGGAGGAGGGTTTCTACTACGACTTCGCTTTCACCAAGCCCTTCTCCGAGTCGGACCTCGGCGCCATCGAGTCGCGCATGCGTCGCATCGCCCAGGAGGACAGGCCCTTCGTCAAGGAGACCATGTCGCGTGCGCAGGCTCTCGAGGAATTTCGCAGGCGCGGCCAGGACTACAAGGTCGAGCTGATCAACGACAAGGTGGAAGGCGACAGCGTCAGCGTGTACCGGACCGGCGACTTCCTCGACCTCTGCAGAGGGCCACATGTGCGCTCCACCAAGGAGCTGAAGGCGTTCAAGCTCCTGCGCGTCGCCGGCGCCTACTGGCGCGGCGACGAGAAGCAGCCGCAGCTGACGCGAATCTATGGAACCGCGTGGTCGACCGCGAAAGAGCTCGACGACTATCTGAAGTTCCTCGAAGAGGCCGAGAAGCGCGACCACAAAAAGCTGGGCAAGGACCTGAAGCTCTTCATGGTCGACGATCGCGTCGGCCCAGGCCTTCCGATCTGGCTGCCGGCGGGAGCCACGGTCCGCCGCGAGCTCGAGCGTTTCATCCTCGACGAGGAGCTGGCGCGGGGTTATCTGCATGTGCGCTCACCCGATGTCGCGCGGCTGGATCTCTTCCGTCAGAGCGGCCATGCGCAGCTCTATGCGGAATTCATGTACCCGGCGATGAAGTTCGAAGACGGCGAGGAGCTCGAGCTCCGACCTGTCAACTGCCCGCACCACATCGTCATCTATCAGAACGAGCTCCGCAGCTACCGCGACCTACCCATGCGCATCGCGGAGATCGGCAACAACTGGCGATACGAGCGCTCGGGGACGCTCAGCGGAATGAACCGCGTCCGCGTGTTCGCCCTCAACGACGCGCACATCTTCTGCACTCCGGACCAGATTCTCGACGAGGTCCGGGGCGCGATCGACTGGGCGCTTTACTTCTCCAAGGTAGTTGGGATCGAGGACTTCAGATATCGCCTTTCCGTGCGCGACGATGTCAAAGAAAAGTGGCTCGGGACCGAAGAGCAGTGGCAGCGCGCCCAGGCGGCGCTCATGGAGGCACTTGAATCCATGGGCCAGAACTACGAGGTCGGCGTCGGGGAAGCTGCGTTCTACGGGCCGAAGATCGACTTCCAGGTCAGGGATGCCCACCGGCGGGAGTTCACGAACTCGACGGTTCAGGTCGACTTTCAGCTTCCTCAGCGGTTTGAGCTGGAGTATGTCGGTGAGGATGGCTCAAGGCAGCGCCCGGTGATGGTGCATCGCGCCGCGGGCTCCATGGAGCGCCTGTTCAGCTACCTGATCGAGCGTTGGGTGGGGGCATTCCCAACCTGGCTGCATCCGGTGCAGGTCGTGGTCATCCCGATCACCGACGTGGAGGCCGGCTACGCGAAGTCGGTCGCCGAGCGCCTTCGCAAGGAGAAGCTCCGGGTGGAGGTCGACGACCGCTCGGAGCGCATGCAGCGAAAGATCCGGGACGCCCAGGCCCGCAAGGTGCCGTACATGGCAGTCGTCGGGGGCCGGGAGGCCGAGTCCGACCACGTCAACGTGCGCGACCGCGCGGGCAAGCAGTCAGACGAATCTCTGGAGGCGTTCGCGCAGCGCGTCGCCGAAGAGGTCGCGGAGCGGCGGCGTTAGCGTTCAGCTGTAAAGGTGGACCGTGATCTACGTGTGGCCGTCTTGGCGGCCGTTTAGAGACCGCCCGGGAGCCGGCCGGCGCACAGCCCAAGCGCGGCCACCGGCACCACGGCGCCGGTGGTGACGTTGCCGATGCGGGGCTGCTGCTGCGCGTCGCCGCCGGCGATGACGTGCGTGTCGTCGATCCAACCGCACGCCCGGAGCCCGATGAAGGAGCGACTCGTGCCATCGAAACCGGTGTCGGGTCCAGGCGTCAGGGCAACCAGGTCACCGGCAGGCGAGATGTAGGCGGCGGTCGGGCCCTGGATCGTAAAAAAGCGCACCGTGCCCGCGGTCCAGTTGAGGACCCTGGCTCGAGCAAATGTCGTGTCCTCGCAAACCGCGCCGGCCGGTGACGGCGGTCCGCCGATCACGCACGTCGTGCCGCCGAGCGTGAAGCGGCGCACGGCCGTGGCGGGATCGACGACATGAAGCTCCAACGGGGCCGCTGAAAACGGGCCACCACCCGCGGTGCAGGCCGGCACCTTGGCGAGGACCAGGTTGTTGGTCCCGTGCCAGCCGATCGGCCACAGTCCGTATACGCCAGACGAGCTGAAGATGTCGACGTGGTTGCCGCGCCGTTGAGGTCTTCGACGTAGAGCTTCAAAGCGACTCCGGTCGACGTGTAGTCGTTCACGACGACGGCGATGCGCTGGTCGTCGGGGCTCACCGCGAACATGCTGCGGCGCCCGCCGCCGGTGGGAACGGTCGTGGCGCGGCCCGTCTCGGCCTGCACCGTCAGGAAGCGCACCACGCCCTGCGCATCCATGTAATAAGCGCGATCGTCGCTGGTGCTGACCGGGATCGGGACCACGGCGGCGGCGGCGTCGCCGCACATCACTCCGGTGGGGCTGCTGGCCTGCGCGGACCCGGCGACCTTGCCGTCGGGGGCAACGATGCTGACGGTGTACGTGTCTGCCGAGGTGGGGGTGGCCAGGACGCCATAGGCAGAGGTGAGTGGAACAGGGATCGGCGGGCCGGACGCTACCGCTGAGGCTGACGGGACGGGCGAGGCGCTCGGAGTGGCCGCGGCCCGGGATCCCTGGCCGCCACACGCGGCAACGAGGAATGCGACCGCCAGCAAGAACGTGGAGCGCTTCACGGCGGAATCATGTATCCCAACGCCACTTTGCGCAGCGCGTTACGTTTCAGGTACCATCCTGCATCTGAAGCAGGGACCGGCCCTCACCCCCAGAGCAGCGCTCGAAGGGGTACGGTGATGACGGACGGCACCTGCTGTCCGTTTTGTTTTATGTGGTTGGAGGAATACTAAGAACACTGAATTTGGCCGAGGTAACGTCTCATCGCGTTTAAGGAGCTAAGGATCAACGATCAGATCCGCAGCTCTGAGGTGCGGCTGATCGACGATCAGAACAACCAGCTCGGGGTGTTGTCCCTGGACGCCGCCCTGCGCATCGCCAGCGAGAAGGGACTCGACCTCGTCGAGGTGGCGCCTCAAGCGAATCCGCCTGTGTGCCGGCTCATGGACTACGGACGATTCAAGTTCGAGACCATCAAGCGCGAGAAGGACCAGCGGCGTAAGCAGAACGTCATCAAGCTCAAGGAGATGAAGCTCCGCCCGAAGGTGGCGGAACATGATTTCCAGACCAAGTTCAAGGGTTTGAAGCAGTTCCTCGAAGCAGGCGAGAAGGTGAAGGTGACGATCATGTTCCGAGGCCGCGAGATGGTGCACCAGGACATCGGGAGGAGAATCCTCGACCGGGTGGCCGACGACGCGCGCCCGTTCGCGGTCGTCGAGCGACAGCCGCTCCTCGAGGGCAAGAACCTGTTCATGATCCTCGCGCCCTCCCGGCAAGGCGCGGCGACGAGCGCCGGCAAGGAGACCGCCAGTGCCTAAGCTCAAGACGCGCAAGGGCTTCGCGAAGAGGATCCGCGTCACCAAGACGGGCAAGCTCATGCGGTCGAGCGCCTGGAAGAGCCATCTGCTGGAGCACAAGTCGAAGAAGCGCAAGCGCACCTACGAAAACGAGCAGCCGGTGGCCAAGGCGGACCGTAAAGAAGTGCGCCGGGCTCTCGGGATATAGACATGGCACGAATCAAGCGCGGCGTCCCCGCGCATCGCCGCCACAAGGCGATCCTCGATCGCGCCAAGGGCTTTCGGCTTTCGAAGAAGCTGCTGTTCCGACCCGCCAACGAGGCGGTGCTTCACGCCCTCGCGTACGCGTTCCGCGACCGGCGCCGCCGCAAGCGCGAGATGCGACAGCTCTGGATCGCTCGCATCAACGCAGCCTCGAGGCAGTCGGGTCTGCCCTACAGCAAGCTGATGCACGGCCTTCGCCAGGCCGGAGTGGAGATCGACCGCAAGGTGCTGGCTGACCTGGCCGTGCGCGACAGCGGTTCCTTTGCTCGGCTGGTGGAGGTTGCCAAGAAAAGCCTCTGACCAGCTCATAGTCAGCCCGGACAACGAGGTCGTCCGCCGCATGCGACGTCTCGCGACCCGGCGCCAGCCAGGCTTCGCCCTCCTGGAGGGTCCACGCGTGGTCGCCGAGGCGGCCGCGGCCGGCGTGGAGCTCGAGGTGCTCGCCGTACGCGAGGGCGACGAGTTCGATGCCCGCGCCATCCGCCGCGTGACGCTGTCGCGCCACATCTTCCTCGAGGTGAGCCAGACGGTCACTCCACAGGGCGTGGTCGCCATCGCCCGCATCGGCGAGCCGCCGGCGGCCGATGCAGTCGCCGCGGCGCGTCGCACCCGCTGGCCGCTCGTGGTTCTCGATCGGGTCCAGGACCCTGCCAACGTGGGCGCCATCTGCCGTACGGCGGCCGCCGCAGGAGCGCCGGCGCTCGTTGTCCTCGAGGGCACAGCCGACCCCTACGGCGCTAAGGCGGTCCGTGCCTCGGCCGGGAATGTCTTCCGGTTGGTGGTGGCGCCCGCGACGTGGGAAGACCTCGACGGGCTCGACGGCTACGGCGCCGCCGCTTCTGGCGGAATGACGCTCGCCAAGGCGCCGATAGAGAATGCGGGCATGATCGTCCTCGGCAGCGAAACGCACGGGCTGTCTCGGGCCGACCTGAAAACCGTCACCGTGCCGCTGAGCGGGGGAGTCGAATCGCTCAACGTCGCGGCGGCGGCGGCGGTTCTTCTTTTCGAGATCAGGCGGAGAAAAGCGGCATGAGCGACCCTCGAGCGTTGACGAGCGAGGCGCTCGCCTCCATCGCCGGCGCACGGACCGAAAACGAGCTCGCCGCGATCGAGGTCGACCATCTCGGTCGTAAGAACGGCCGCATCAGCGTGCTGCTGTCGGGTATCGGGAAGCTGCCGCCCGCGGAGCGCGCCGCCCTCGGCCTGGCGGCCAACGAAGCGAAGAGGGCCATCGAAGCCGCGCTCGCGGCGAGGCGTCTCGAGCTCGAGGATGCGCGGCTGGCGGACATCGCCGAAACCGAGGCGATCGACATCACGTTTCCCGGCCCGGCTCTTGGTCGTGGTCACATCCACGTGCTGACACAGGTGCAGCGCCAGATCGAGACGGTGCTCGAGTCGCTTGGCTACCAGGTCGAGCTCGGCCCGGAGGTCGAGACCGAGTGGTACAACTTCGAGGCCCTCAACATCCCGCCCGAACATCCGGCGCGCGAGAACTGGGACTCCTTCTATTTCACGCCCGACCTGCTCCTGAGGGCGCACACGTCGCCGGTGCAGATCCGGGCCATGCAGCGGATCAAGAAGCCGCCCATCTTCATCATCACGCCGGGCCGGTGTTACCGCCGCGACCCGCCCGAGGCCACCCGACTTCCGTACTTCAGCCAGGTCGAAGGGTTGGCTGTGGACAAGGCGCTCACCGTGGGTGACATGAAGGGGACGCTCCTCTACATGATCCAGTCGCTGTATGGCGAGGAGCGCAGGGTGCGCGTGCGCCCGAGCTACTTCCCGTTCACCGAGCCGAGCTTCGAATTCGACGTTTCGTGCGGCATCTGTGGCGGGGCAGGCTGCAAGAGCTGCCGGTACAAAGGCTGGCTCGAGGTCGGCGGATGCGGGATGGTCCATCCGCAGGTCCTGCGCAACGGCGGCATCGATCCCGAGACGTGGAACGGCTACGCGTGGGGGTTCGGGATCGAGCGTATGGCGATGCTGAAGCACGACGTCGACGACATCCGCCTCTTCTACGAATCGGACCTGCGTTTTCTCGAGCAGTTTTGATGAAGATCTCCTACGAGTGGCTTGGCGATTTTGTGGACATCGACGGCGTCACGCCGAAGGAGGCCGCGGAGGTGCTCACGCGCCTGGGCATCGAGGTCGAGGCCCTGACCGTCGCCGACCTGTCGGAGATCGTCGTGGGCAGGGTCATCGAGCAGAAGCCGCACCCAAAGTCGCGCAGCCCGCTGTGGATCCACCAGGTCGACCTTGGCGATCGCGTTGAGCAGATCATCGCCGGCGCTCCCAACGCCGTGCCGGGCTCGCTGGTGCCGGTGGCGCTTCCCGGCACGACGGTGCCGAACGGAAAACTCGTCAAGGACCTCAACATCGCCGGCTTCAGCGCGAAGGGGATGCTGTGCTCGGCCGAGGAGCTGCTGCTGGGTGACGACCACTCGGGAATCCTCATCCTGGAGAGTGGCAAACCCGGCGACCCGCTTACCTCCGTCATACCCAGCCAGGCGATCATGGACGCGGAGGTCACCTCCAACCGCCCGGATTGCTTGGGCCATATGGGCGTGGCGCGCGAGCTCGGGGCCGGCCTCAACCGGCCGATGAAGGTCGACTTCATGCCCGCGTTCACAGGCAAGGCCGATCCCGCAGGCCGCGACATGGTCAGGGTGGCGATCGACGACCCCGACCTCTGCAGCCGTTACATCGGAGGCGTCATCACCGGCGTAAAGGTCAGGTCCAGCCCGCAGTGGGTGCAGCGCCGCCTTCGTGCGTGCGGCGTGCGCCCCATCAACAACGTCGTCGACATCACGAACTACGTACTGCTCGAGTACGCGCAGCCGCTGCATGCGTTCGATCTCGCCAAGCTTGCCGGCGGCGAGGTCCACGTGCGGCGCGCCCGCGCCGGCGAGAAGCTGCTGTGCCTCGATGGCGTGGAGCGGGAGCTGACCCCGGAGATGCTCGTGATCGCGGACGCCGACAAGCCGGTCGCGATCGCGGGCGTGATCGGCGGCGAGGAGACGGCCGTCACCGATGCGACGACCGACGTCCTCCTCGAGTCCGCGACGTTCAATGCTCCGAGCGTGCGCAAGACGGCGCGCGCCTTCGGATTGCGGACCGAAGCCTCGGCGCGCTTCGAGAAGGGGCTGCCGGCGGAGCTGGCGCTGGCAGGCGCCAGGAGGGCCGCGTCATTGATCGCAGAGCTCGCCGGAGGCGCCGTCCATCGCGAGTGGGCCGACGTCTATCCCCGCCCCCAGGAGCCTGTGCGGATCAGGTTCAAGCCGTGGCTGGTGGACGAGGTCCTGGGGATCGAGGTGCCGCTGGCCGAATCGGAGGGCATCCTGGTCATGCTCGGCTTCCACGTCAGGCTCGTGGGCGACGGGGAGTGGGACGTGCTGCCGCCGGTCTTCCGGCTCGACGTCAGCATCCCGGAGGACCTCGTCGAAGAGGTGGGCCGGGTCTGGGGATACGACCGCGTCCCACCGACCCTGCCCGGGCGCCAGCACGACACATGGACGCCGGCCGTGCCCAGCATGGGGCGCCGCCTCGATGCCGCGCGACAGGTGCTCGCGGGGGCCGGGTTCACCGAGACGTGGAATCCCGCGCTCGTGTCAGGCCGCTTGCTCGAGCAGCTTCGCGTGGGCGCCCGCGCGCTGCGCGTGTCGAACGCCCTTAGCGACGACATGGACACGCTCAGGACCTCACTCCTGCCGTCACTCGTCAACGTGGTCGCGGTGAACCGCGATCGAGGCGGCAGCGACGTCAGGGTGTACGAGATCGCGGCGGCGTTCCTCGCGCGCGTCGGCGACAAGACCACCGAGCAACCCGAGGAGCCGCAAAGGCTCGGCGTGGTCGCCGGCGCGGGGACCACGGCGGAGTCCGGCCGCGACGCCTTCTATGCGATGAAGTCGGTCCTCGACGCCTGCGTGCGCGAGCTGGGCGCGCCGGCATGCACGTACCAGCGCGCGTCGGCGGAGCTGTTTCATCCCGGCCGCTGTGCCGCCGTCTTCCTCGATGCGCGCCAGCTCGGATACCTCGGTGAATTGCATCCAAGCGTGGTCCGGGGCGCGAACCTGGATGGCCGCCTGGTGGCGATGGAGATCGACCTCGAGCCGATCCTGGAAGCAGCAGAGGTGCAGCGCGCGCAGCCGCTGCCGCGCTTCCCGGCCGTCGAGCGCGACCTTGCGGTCGTCGTCGAGGAGCACGTTGCCGCCGGCGCGTTGCTGGCCGCCATCAAGGAGGCCGGGCGCGAGTTCCTGGAGAGCGCACGGCCATTCGACGAGTACCGGGGGGCGCAGGTTGCGGAGGGCCACAAGAGCGTCGCCTTCGCCTTGACTTTCCGCAGCCCCGAGCGCACCCTGACGGACGCCGAAGTGGACGACGTTATGGCGGAGATCAAGCTCGCAATGGAGAAAAAGCACGGCGCCAGGTTTCGCGCGTGACCTGGGTTGACGCGATCCCGGTGGTCCTCTTCATCGTGTACGCCCTCGTCGGCTTCTTCGGCGGCGTGCTGCGGCGGCTCATCGGACTGGTCGCCCTGTACTTCGCATTCATCGGCGGCACCAACATGGGCCTGCAGGCGGGTGGCATCCTGCAGCAGTCTTCGACCTACTCCACCCCCGATGCCCGCATCTACGGTTTCTTCGGGATCGTGTTCGCGGTGCTGATCGTGGCCGAGGTCGCCGCCCAACTCGCCAGCGGCCAGATCCAGCTCCAGGCGATCGTGTTCAACCGCGTCTCCGGCCTTGTCATTGGTTTGCTCACTGCACTCATGCTGTCGGTCCTGGTCACCTATGAGTTGAAGGCGGCCGGCAACCCGATCGGGGGCTCGTCGCTGGACCCGATGCAGCAAAGCATCCGCGACGCCGTCAACAACTCGAAGATCGCTGTGCCGCTTACGAATGGGCTTCAGCGGCTCATCATCCCGATCTTCCAGCCCGTGCTGCCGGCCGACCCCCAGATCTATTTCGGCCCCGGTCCCGTCAACCCCTGAGCTCGTGAGCCGCGAGTTTTTCGAGCGCCTGCGGGAACGGGCGATCGAGATACACGTCGAAGACCATCTGCGCGCTCGACTGGAGCGCGGCGATCCGCTGCGGGTGAAGCTCGGCCTCGACCCGACCGCGCCGGACCTGCACGTGGGCCATCTTGTGGTGTTCGATGTGCTGCGCGCCTTTCAGGACGAAGGTCACACGGTGGTGGTTATCATCGGCGACTACACCGCATTGATCGGCGATCCAAGCGGCCGCTCGGAAACGCGTCCGATATTGAGTGTCGAACAGGTTGCGCAGAACGCGGAGACGTACTTCGAGCAGCTCGACCTGGTGCTCGACCGAAAGAAGATCGAGGTGCGGCATAACTCCGAATGGCTTGCGGCGATGACCGCGGCGGACATCCTGCGTCTGATGGGCAAGGCGACCCTGCAGCAAGTGCTGCAGAGGGAGGACTTTGCCGACCGTATCAAGGCTGGCGCAGCGATCGGGGCGCACGAGATCCTTTACCCCTTCAACCAGGCTTATGACTCGGTCGCCATCGAGGCCGACGTGGAGATCGGCGGCACCGACCAGCTCTTCAATCTCTTGTTCGGCCGTGAGATCCAGAAGGCGTATGCGCAGGAGCCGCAGGACATCGCCGTGTTCCCGCTGCTCGAAGGCACCGACGGCTCGGCAAAGATGGGCAAGTCGCTCGGCAACTACATCGGTCTCACCGACGCGCCGCAGGAGATCTACGGCAAGACCATGTCGATACCCGATCGGCTGACCGAAAAGTACCTCCGCCTGGTTTCAGGTCTGCCCAACACCGAATTGGTGAAGGTGCTCGCCATGAAGCCCCGCGACGCGAAGGCGGCGCTGGCTCGCCAGCTCGTCAACCGACTCCATGGGGAGGAGGCAGCCGCGCGAGCCGAAGCTGATTTCGACCGAAGATTCCGCAGGCGAGAGTTACCGATCGAAGTCACCGACACTCATCCGGCCCCGCCTCAGCGACGAGACATCATCACCGTGCTCATCGACACACATCGAGCTCACAGTGGCAGAGAGGCTCGCCGTCTGGTCGAGCAAGGCGGTGTGCGAGTCGACGGCAACAAAGTCGGACTGGACTTCGTGTTCAAATCGGATGGGATTCTTCAGGTCGGAAAGGCTCTGCCGGTCCGTGTACAAGTGAGATAATCCGAAAGCATGTTCGGAGGTCACCGCTGACGTGTCAGGCCATTCGAAGTGGGCCGGCATCAAGCACAAGAAGGCCATCGTCGACGCCAAGCGCGGACAGGCGTTCACCCGCGCCAGCCGCGAGATCACGATCGCGGCCAAGGAAGGAGGAGGCAACCCCGAGGGCAACTTCCGACTGCGTCTGGCGATGCAGAAGGCCCGGGAGATCAACATGCCGACCGACCGCATCCAAAACGCCATCAAGCGCGGCACCGGCGAGCTTGCGGGCGAGAAGCTGGAGGAGGTTCGCTACGAGGGCTACGGGCCCGCCGGGGTGGCCGTAATGGTCGACGCCTTCACCGACAACCGCAACCGGACCTCCGCGTCCATCAGGCACCGGTTCTCGAAGTTCGGCGGCAACCTCGGTGAGACCAACTCCGTCGGCTGGATGTTCGCGCGCAAAGGCGTCATCACCGTGAGCACGGGCAAGAATGACCCCGATGAGGTCGGGCTCGCAGCCATCGAGGCGGGCGCCGACGATGTTCAGGTGGACGGCAAATCGGTCGAGGTCACCACGCCGCCATCGGCCTTCGAGAAGGTGAAGGCGGCCCTCGAAGCGCTTGGGGTCACCGTTGACAACGCCGAGATCACGATGCAGCCAAAGCAGACGGTTCCGGTCGGTGAAGACAAAGCCGCCGGCGTGTTGAGGTTGATGGAGTCACTCGAGGAGGACGACGACGTCCAGCAGGTCTACGCGAATTTCGACATTCCCACCAACGTCCTTGAACGCGTCTCAGCACAGGTGTAGAACCTGATGGATACATGCCGGGCAGCGCGAACGGACTGATACTAGGAATCGATCCCGGGCTGGCCGGAACCGGTTTTGCGTTGCTGTCGGGACCAGGCACCGTACTTTCTTCGAGCACGTTGATCACCTCTCCTGGGCCCGACGGCGCGCGGCTGCTCAAGATCACGCGCCACCTTCGCGAGCTGCTGGCGGAGAACCGGCCTGGCGAGGCTTCGCTCGAGGAGCTGTTCATGGGCCGCAACGCGACCAGCGCCATCGGCGTCGCGCAGGCGCGTGGGGCGATCCTGGCCGTGCTCGAGGAGTGCGGCATACCGGTGTTCGAGTACAAGCCCGCGCAGGTCAAGATCGTGCTCACGGGCTACGGGAAGGCGGACAAGGAGCAGATCGCGCGCATGCTGACCGCGCAGGTCAAGCTCCCCGAAGGCAAGCTCGACGTCCATGCGCTCGACGCCATCGCGATCGCCGTTTGTCACGCACGCAGCCGTCAGTTCTCGAGGGCAGCCGTGAGGTGATCGCGCACCTGAGCGGTAAGGTCAGGCGTTCGGGAACCGATTTCGTCGTCGTCGATGTCGGTGGCGTCGGCTACATGGTGAGCGTGAGCTCGGTGACGAGACAGAAAGTCCCTGCTCCCGGCGGCGAGGTCGACCTCGACATCCACACCCATGTGCGCGAAGACCAGCTCAACCTGTACGGCTTTGCCTCTGTGGAGGAGCTCGACCTCTTCGAGATGCTGATCCAGGTCGACGGCGTCGGGCCCAAAGTCGGCCTGAACATCCTCAGCGCCGCGAGCCTCGAGGTGCTGAAGCGAGCGATAGTGAGCGAGGATGCAGCGCCGATACGCCGCGCGAGCGGAGTTGGGCCGCGTACGGCCGCCAAAGTGATCATCGAGCTCAAGCCGAAGCTGGATGCCGCGGGAGTGCTCGAGGCCGTCCCACGGGCCGCCGCGCTTGCGGGCGACGGCGCGGGGCCAAGGGCGGTGGAGTCGGCGCTGCGCAACCTCGGCTTCTCGCCGCAGGAGGCGCGGGTCGGGCTCGATGCCGTGGACTGGAAATCGTCGCCGCCGACGCAGGAGGCATTGGCCACCGCGCTCAAAGCTCTGGGTCGCAAATGACGGATAAAGACGCGGTGCTCGATGCCCGTACCGACGACGAGCAGTTCGATCTCACGCTGCGGCCGCGCATGCTGTCGGAGTACGTCGGCCAGCGCCAGGTGCGGGAGAACCTCGGCATCCTTCTCGAGGCGGCGCGCCGGCGGGGTGAGCCGGTCGAGCACGTGCTGCTGTGCGGGCCGCCTGGCCTCGGGAAGACCACGCTCGCGCACATCATCGCCAACGAGCTGGGGGTCGCCATCAAGGTGTCGTCGGGGCCGGCAATCGACCACCAGGGAGCGCTTGGATCGATCCTGCTCAACCTCACGACGCGCGACGTCTTCTTCATCGACGAGATCCATCGACTGAACAGCGTCGTCGAGGAGTCGCTGTATCCGGCGCTGGAGGACTTTCGGTTCGACGCCGTGCTCGGCAAGGGGGTGGGGGCGAGCGCCGCGACCTTGCCCCTGCCGCACTTCACGTGTGTCGGAGCCACGACACGCCAGGGCTTGTTGAGCGGACCGCTGCGCGACCGGTTCGGAGCCGTGTACAGGCTCGACTTCTACAGCAAGGCCGAGCTCGAGAGCATCGTGCGGCGTTCCGCGCGCATCCTCGACATCGAGGTCCACGACGACGCAGTGGCGGAAATCGCACGGCGGGCGCGGGGCACGCCCCGGATCGCCAACCGGCTTCTGCGCCGCGTTCGCGACTACGCCCAGGTGCGAGGCGACGGGCGCGCGACGGTTGACACGACGAAGATGGCGCTCGCGATGCTCGACATCGACGCGATCGGGCTGGAGCCTCTCGACCGGCAGCTGCTCGAAACCCTGATCACGAAGTTCAAGGGCGGGCCGGTCGGCCTCGACACCATCGCCACCTCGCTGTCCGAGGAACCCGAGACCATCGAAGACGTGCACGAGCCGTACCTGATCCAGATCGGCTTTCTTGCCCGAACGGCGAGGGGAAGGGTCGCCACCGAGCTCGCGTACCGTCATCTGGGCATCGCGCAGCCGGAGGCAGGTCCACACCAACCTCGCCTCCTCTGAGGCGCACACTGGGAGCGATGGCGGACGCCGGCCGGCTGCTGCTGGTGGTAGGGGTGCTGATGATCGTGGTGGGCGGGGCGCTGATGCTCTTCGGGCGGTTCCACCTGCCCGGCGACCTGACTTTCAGGAGCGGCACCGTGACGGTCTACGTGCCGATTGCGACGAGCATCATCCTCTCGGTCGTGCTCACCGTGGTCCTGAACGTCCTCTTCCGACAGCGGTAGCCGTACATCTCTAGACTGTTTCGCCTGTGCAGTTAGTCCTCAGCTGGCCCGTGCGGCTCCTCATCATTGCCATCCTTGCGTTCTCGCTGTTCGTGGACGGGGCCGGTTACATCTATCGCATCGCGAACCATTACCCTCTGACCGGCAACGTCCAGGGACTGCCGCCAAACTTCGGTGGCTGGCAGCTCTATTTCCACAAGGGACTCGACCTCGCCGGCGGTACTCACATCGACTACCAGCTCACCAACTTCCCGGCCGGCCAATCGCGCGCGGATGTGCAGCAGCGGACGATCACCGTGATCTCCAAGCGTGTCAACTCGCTTGGGGTCAGCGAGCCGGAGATCCGCGGCGGGGGTTCGAACAACGATCGCATCACCGTCGACCTCGCGGGCGTGACCGCCGACCAGGCCCAGAAGGTGATCGGCGCGGTCAACAGGCTCGTGTACACGAAATGGGTCCCGGACACAAAGGTGACCGGTGGCCCCGAACCCGGCTACAAACCGGCGTTCGCGGGGCTCACCGGTGACGACATCGCCAGCGCGACCGCCGCCATCGACCAGAACGGCATCGGCTGGGTGGTCAACATTCAGTTCACCTCGCACGGGGCGGACACGTTCGCAAACCTGACCCGGGCCAATGTCGCCGCGTGCCCGGGTGATCCCAACAGCTCGGCCGCCGCCAACTGCGCGGGGCGACACCTGACCATCTGGCTCGACATCACCCAGCACGACATCGACAACTGGGAGGACCCGGCTTACGTGGCTAAGGTCTCCCAGACCTACGACACGGGTTGTCTTGCGACCGCCTCGCCCACGACGGTGTGCGCCAAGCTGCTGGTCGACGCGGTCACCCTGCAGGAGATCGACGGCGGCAACGCGGTGATCAACGGCGGCGGGAACGGCTTCACCCAGGAGGCGGCCAACAACCTCGCCACCGGCATCAACGCGGGCTCGCTCCCGGTCGACCTTCAGGTCCTCAGCGTGCAGCAGGTCGGCTCGACGCTCGGAGCCCAGTCCGTGAAGCTGAGCATCGCGGCCGGCCTCCTCGGGCTCTCGATCGTCGTCATCTTCATGATCGTCTACTACCGCGTCCCGGGCTTCCTCGCGAGTCTTGCCCTGCTCTTCTATGCCGGCGCGGTATTCGCAACGTTCAAGGTCGTGCCGGTCACGCTGACTCTGGCCGGCATAACGGGCTTCATCCTGTCGGTGGGGATGGCCGTCGACGCGAACGTCCTGATCTTCGAGCGCTTCAAAGAGGAGGTGCGAGCAGGGAGGACGATTCCCGCGGCGGTCGACGCCGCGGTGCGGCGAGCGTGGCCTGCCATCTCCAACTCGAACATGTCGACCATCATCACGTGCGTCATCCTCGGCTTCGTCGGGCCCGGGCAGGTGAAGGGATTCGCGGTCACGCTCGGCATCGGTGTCTTCGCCAGCCTCATCTCCTCGATCGTCGTGACCCACAACCTGCTGGCGATCGTCATGGCGGGCAGCCGCTTCCGGCGCCCGGCCCTGATGGGGGTGGATCGTGTCCGATCAACCTGAGGACAGGGCCGCCGGCCTGGGCACAGAGGCGCCTGAGGACGAGGACGAAGAAGAGGAAGAGGAGGAAGACGAGCAGCCCGGGGCCGCCGCACACGATGCGCTCATCGAGGCGGCGGTCGTACCAGAAGCGCCGCCGGCTCCGCCGCGCGTGCGGAAGATCGACTTTGTCGGCCATCGCAACTGGTACTTCTTCTTTTCGCTCCTGATCATCATTCCCGGCATCTTCTTCATGGTCCACAGCGGATTCAAGCTCGGGATCGACTTCGCCGGAGGCACCGAGTTCACGGTCAACTTCACGAGCAAGCCGACCCAGGCACAGGTGGAGGGCGCCGTGGCCGGCGAGAACGCCGGTGGCTCGGTCATCTCCACTGGCAATGGCGGCTACATCATCCGCACGCTTCCGCTCAGCCCCGCGCAGCAAAAGGGCTTCGAGGACGACCTTCGCACCAAGCTCGGCGCCTACGACCTCCAGCAGGTCCTGGAAGTCGGGGGCGTCATCGCCGGCGAGACGATCCGGCTTGCGCTCCTGGCTGTCGTCATCGCCGCGGTCGCCATCCTCGTCCTGCTGACGTTCTGGTTCCGCAACGTGCCCGGAGGATGGCGGGCCGGGTTTCAGTTCGGCGGCTCAGCCCTGGCCGCTCTTCTTCACGACGTGTTCCTGCTCACGGGCGTCTTTGCGATCCTTGGCAAGGGACTCGACCTCAAGATCGGCGAGATCGACAGCCTGTTCGTGACCGCCGTGCTCACAGTGGTCGGCTTCTCGGTCCACGATACGATCGTTGTCTTCGACCGCATCCGTGAGAACAGTCGCGTCAGCCAGAGGCTGTCGTTCGAGCAGGTCGTGAACCTCAGCATCATGCAGACGGCCGTGAGGTCGATCATCACGAGCTTCACCGTCGTCCTCGTCCTGGTGGCGATCCTCGTCTCCGGCGGCGACACCCTCAAAGGATTTGCCCTCGCCCTGCTCATCGGCATCGTCTCGGGAACGTACAGCTCGATCTTCAACGCCGCTCCCCTCCTGGTGGTCTGGCGGAGACTCCAACCTCTGCGCTAATGTGATCGAAGAACCCGAACATGCCGACATGGCCCATACCGTCGATAAAGGAGCTTCTCGAGCCCACCATCAATCACATGGGCTACGAGCTGTACGCGCTCGAGCAGTCGGGCCAGTCGGGGCGGACGCTGCGCGTTTCGATCGACCACAGCGAGCCGATCAGCATCGAGGATTGCGAGCGCGTGAGCCGCGTTGCGGGACCGCTGCTCGATCATTCGCACCTCATCGATGGGCCGTACGACCTGGAGGTTTCTTCGCCGGGCGCCGAGCGACCGCTGCGGAGCCACGCCGACTACGAAAGGTTCAACGGCAAGCGCGTGAACATCCGCTACCGTAGCGGTCCGACCGAAACGGTGATCGAAGGCCAGCTGGCAGCGGTCGACGCCGCGGGCATCGCGGTATCAGCGCCGGGCGTGCGAGGCAGGGCGCCGGTCATCGTTCACATTGCATGGGATGACGTTGTCGCGGGCAGGCTCGCGGTCTCAATCTGAGCCGTCCACCGAGAGCCTCGCAGACGCGCTGACCGCGCTCTGCGCGGAGGTCGGCATTCCATTCGAGGAGATGCTCCACACCGTGGAGTCCGCGCTCGCGGCCGCCTACGTGCGCGCGTTCAATCCACCAGGGGACGTTCGCGTCAAGCTCGACACACAGACCGGAGCCCTGGAGGTCACGAGTCGCGTCGTTCGCCCGGACGGCACCGAAGCGGTCCGGATCCTGCCGTCCGAAGACTTCAAGCGCATGGCGGCGCAGACGGCCAAGCACGCCGTGCTCCGACACATTCACGACCTGGAGCGCGACAAGGTGCTGCGCGACGTCGCCGAGCATCGAGGCGAGCTCGCCAGCGGCGTGGTCGATCGCTCCGAGGCGGGCACCGTCTACGTGGACCTCGGTCGTGCCGAGGGCGTCATGCCACCGGAGGAGCAGATTCCCGGGGAGATGCTCCACCCCGGCCGGCCGGTGCTGGTGGTGATCCTCGAAACCGAGCGCAATCCGCGCCAGGCGCAGGTCCGCGTATCCCGCGCGGCGCGCATGTTCGTGCACCGGCTGCTGGAGGCGGAGGTGCCTGAGATCAAGGCCGGCACGGTCAAGATTCGGTCGATCGCGCGCGAGCCTGGGCTGAGGACGAAGATCGCGGTCTCGGCCGATGAGCCGGGCCTCGATCCGGTCGGGGCGTGCGTAGGGCCCAAGGGTGTCCGCCACCGGGCGATCCTCAGCGAGCTCGCGAGCGAGCACGTGGACATCGTGCCGTGGTCTGACGACCCAGAAGCGTTCGTGGCCGCCGCCCTTGGCCCGGCCAAGCCGACGTCGGTGGCCATCGACCGGGGCTCGCGCACCGCCACCGTGCTCGTCCCGCGATCGCAGCTCTCCCTGGCCATCGGGCGCGACGGCCAGAACGCCCGCCTCGCGGCCAAGCTCACCGGCTACCGCATCGACATCAAAGCCGACGAGGGCGACGCGGCAGGCAATGCCGATCCAGAGGCGTGAGCCCGTTCGCACCTGCGTCGCCTGCCACCAGGAGGCGGGCAAGACCACCCTGGTGCGGGTGGTCAGGGATGCGGGCGGGGGGGCGGCGCTGGACCCCACAGGCCGAGCGCCGGGGCGGGGCGCCTACCTTCATCGCGACCCGTCGTGCCTGGAGGCGGCGCGCAAGAAGAAGGCTCTGGAGAGGGCGCTGAAGACCACCGTCGGCGCCGAACTTTGGGCGGAGTTGGCCTCCTAGCAGAAGGGGCCCGAAGTTTCGAATTCGCCCTGGGCGGCATAATCATACGTTCGGGCATGAAGGCACACGAACTCGCACGCGAACTTGGGATCAGCCAGAAAGAGCTGGTGAACTTTCTCCAGCAACGGCGGATGCCCCTCAAGAATGCCGCCGCGCCATTGGCGCCGGGGGCGATCGAGGCTGCCCGCTCGGCCTTCAAGCCCTCCTCGGTCGCGGTCAAGATCGAAGCCAACGGCGAGCGCAAAGCGGTGCTGCCGCCGACCCTGTCGGTGAAGGACCTGGCCGACAAGCTTGGCGTGAGCCCGGTCGAGGTCATCAAGAAGCTCATGGCGTCCAAGATCCTGGCGACCATCAACCAGGTCATCGATTTCTCCACCGCCGAGATCGTGGCGGACGAGTTCGGCTTCACAGTGGAGCCGGTTTTGAGCGAGGACGTCGTCGCCGTCGAGTCCACCGAGGGCGCGGGCGACGTGGTCACGACCTCGCGCGAGGAGCTCTTCTCGGTCGCCAACGAAGACCCGAGCAAGCTCGTCCAGCGACCGCCCATCGTCACCGTCCTCGGCCACGTCGACCACGGCAAGACCTCGATCCTCGACGCGATCCGCAAGACGCGCGTCGCCGCGGGGGAGGTCGGAGGCATCACGCAGCGCATCGGCGCCTACAAGATCCAGACCGCCGATGGACACGACGTGGTGTTCATCGACACCCCCGGCCATGAGGCGTTCACGGCCATGCGCGCCAGGGGCGCCCAGGTCACGGACCTGGTCGTGCTGGTCGTCGCGGCCGACGACGGCGTGATGCCCCAGACGATCGAGGCCATCCACCATGCGCGCGCGGCGAAGGTACCGATCATCGTCGCGATCAACAAGATCGACAAGGACAACGCCAACGTCGATCGGGTGCACCAGGAGCTCGCTGCTCAGGGCATCGTCACCCGCCACTACGGAGGCGAGTACGAGTGCGTCCACCTCAGCGCCAAGACCGGCCAGGGCATCGATGACCTGCTGACCACGATCGTGCTGTCCTCGGACATCCTCGAGCTCAAGGCCAACCCCGACCGCCACGCGATCGGCACGGTGGTCGACGCGCACCTCGAGCGAGGGCGCGGGCCGGTGGCGACCGTGCTCGTACAGGCGGGAACGCTGCGGGTGGGCGACGACTTCGTCTGCGGCCACATCTACGGTCGTGTGCGCGCTCTGACCGACGACCGCGGCGAGAGCGTGACCCAGGCGCCCCCCGCGACGCCGGTGGTCGTTTCCGGTATGAGCGAGGTCCCGCAAGCCGGCGACATCTTCCAGGTGGTCGGCTCGGAGAAGGCCGCCCGCCAGATCGCGCTGACCAAGCTGACCGAGCGCCGGACCCTCGAGGCCGCCAGGGACGTCGCCCCGCGCATCACCCTGGAGGAGCTCGCCCGCCGCGCCAAGGAAGGCGAGGTCAAGGAGCTCAGCCTGGTCGTCAAGGCCGACGCGCAGGGGACCCTGGAGGCTCTGCTCGCCGCGCTACAGAAGATCGAAGACCCTGTCGTCGCGATCAAGATCGTCGGGCAGGGCGTCGGCGCCGTCAGCGATTCGGACCTGCTGCTCGCCGGCGTGTCCAACGCGATCATCGTGTGCTTCAACCTCAAGCCCACGCCCGCCGCGCAGGCCGCTGCGGAGCGAGCCAAGGTCGAGGTGCGCTACTACGACGTCATCTACAAGCTCACCGAGGACGTGGAGCGCGCCGCCAAGGGGCTGCGCGAGCCGACATACCGCCAGATCCGAGAGGGCAGGGTGGAGGTCATCACTCCCATCAAGATCCCGCGGCTGGGCATCATTGCGGGCAGCCGCGTCGTGGAGGGCAAGGTCACCCGTGGCGGGTGGGTCAAGCTGTTCCGGGGGAAGGAGCTCGTGCACGAAGGACGAATCAGCTCGCTGAAGCACTTCAAAGAGGACGTGCGGGAGATGCTGGCAGGACAGGAATGCGGTATCGGGCTCGAGGGCTTCGAGGCTTTCCTGCCTGGTGACACGATGGAGACGTACCGCCTCGAGCGGGAAGAAATCTAGTCAGGACGCACTGACTGCGGAGGTCGCCATGACGAGCTACCGCGCCGATCAGGTCGGAGAGCAGGTGCGCGAGGAGATCATGTCAATCATTCGTCGTGAGCTGAAAGATCCGCGGATCGGTTTCGTGAGCATCACGGCGGTGCGCATGTCGCCCGACCTGCGGCAGGCCCGCGTGCGCGTGAGCGTCCTCGGCAACCCCGACGAGAAGAAGGCGTCGATCGAAGGCCTCGACTCCGCCAAAGGCCTCATTCGCCACGAGCTCGGGCGCCGGCTGCAGAACCTCAAGTTCTCGCCGGACCTGCGCTTCGAGCTGGACCCCTCGATCGAGTACAGCGTGCATATCTCGGAGCTGCTCAAGGAAGTTCTCCCCGCGTCAGAGGAGGACAAGCGATAGCCACCGCAAAGAGCAAGTCAGAACATCATTACGACGAGATCAAGGAGCTCATCGAGGCCAACCAGGAGATCCTGATCTTCGGCCACAAGGACGCCGACGGCGACACCCTCGGCTGCAGCCTGGCGTTCGCGGAGGCCCTCCGCCGGGCGGGCAAGCACGTGTGGGTGGTCATACCGCCGCCGCTGCCCGATATGTATGCGTTCCTGCCCGGGTTTGACGAGATCAAGGTGGAGCCGCCGGCGGGTACCGACCCGGAGCTGGTGTTCTTCTTCGATTCCGGCAACCTCGAGCGTTCCGGCAGCAGCGTCAAGCAGATCGCTTCCCACGCGACGATCGTCAACATCGACCACCACCCCTCGAACTCGCGCTTCGGTGACATCAACGTGATCGAGCCTGATGCGTCCGCCGTCGGCCAGATGGTCATGGACCTGCTCGACCACCTCGGTTACCCCATCACGCCTGACATCGCGACCAATCTCTACGTGGCGCTGCTGACCGACACCGGAGGGTTCCGCCACGAGAACACCACGCCGAGAGCGCTAGAGGATGCGGCGCGGCTGGCCCGTCTCGGCGCGGACCCGGGCCAGATCGCCACGCAGGTCTACAAGATGCGGCCGGAGACGACGCTCAAGCTGAGCGGTCTTGCCCTGGCCACGATGCGCATCGAGCTCGAGGGCAGGCTCGCCTGGGCCAAGGTGACGCGCCGGATGCTGCGTGAGGCGGGCGCCGTGATGGCTGAGTCCGAGGGGATCATCGACACCCTCAACAGCATCGCCGGGCTGGAGCTGGCCATCCTTTTCAAAGAGGTGTCGAGCGAGCTGACGAAGATCAGCGTGCGCAGCCGGGGCGCGGTCGACGCGGCCGCCCTGTGCGCGACCTTCGGCGGTGGCGGCCACATACGCGCGGCCGGAGCCGAGATCGAAAGGCCCATGGACGGGGCGGTGCGGCTGGTGCTGGCGGCCGCCACGGAGGCGATCGGTGCCGCCTCGCCGAACCGCTGACGGGGATCGGCGGGGCCTGTCCCCATTTCCGACCGGCGTCCTCAATGTCGACAAGGCCGTGGGGGAGACATCGTTCCAGGTCGTGAGGCGGCTGCGTCACCTGACCGGGGCGCATCGGGTCGGCCATGCCGGCACGCTGGACCCGCTGGCCACCGGAGTCCTGCCAATCCTGTTCGAATCCGCGACGCGACTGGCCGATTTCGCTCACCAGCTGCCGAAGACATATGTCGCCGACATCCACCTCGGCTTCACGACGGCGACCGACGACGCCGAGGCCGAGCCGCAGGCGCATGGGGATCCGAGTGCGCTCACGATGGACGAGGTCGCCCGGGCCCTGGCCCACTTCACCGGCCGCATCCTGCAGGTGCCCCCCGCGTTCTCGGCGGTGAAGGTCGACGGGAAGCGCGCGTACCGGCTGGCGCGCGAGGGCGAGGAGCCGAAGCCGGCGGCGCGGGAGGTCGAGGTGTATGACGCCCGCTTGCTCGACTACACGCCCGGTCCGCGCGCGATGGCACGCGTGGAAATCAGGTGTGGGAGCGGGACGTACTTGCGATCCATCGCGCGCGACCTCGGCCGGCGGCTCGGCGTGGGGGGCTACCTGGGCCGCCTGGTCCGCACCGCTTACGGCCCGTTGACCGTCGACACCGCGATGGCGGTAGGAGTGCATACGAGCGTCGAGGAAGTGCGCGGCCGGCTGCTCCCGGCCGAAGTCATACTGCCGGAAATGGAGCGGGTGCGGCTCAACGTGGAGCAGGAGGCCTTGGTGCGCCAGGGTCGCGCTGTGCGGGTTCTGCCGGAGCCAGGACCAGGCCTCATCCGCGCCCACGACTCCGGCGGCCGCCTCGTCGCGCTCGGCCACGCTGATCCTCTCCGGCGCACTTTCGTGCCGGAAAAGGTGTTGTCCTGAAGGTTCATTTCGGGCTGCCCTCGAGCCCGATCGGCCCCGTCGCCCTGACGATCGGCAGCTTCGACGGCGTCCACCTCGGGCATGTCGACGTGATTCGCCAGACCGCCGCCGCCGCCAGGGAACAGAAGGCGCAGCCCGCTCTGATCACATTCGAGCCGCACCCGCGCTGCCTGCTCGACCCCGCCAACTGTCCGCAATCGATCACCACCCTGCAGGAGAAGCTGGCGTTGATCGAGTCGCATGGCATCGAGCACGCGATCGTGCTGCGATTCGACCGCGCGCTGGCGTCCCTGTCGCCGCAGGAGTTCGTCGACCGCGTTGCCGCGGTGATGGAGCTGCGCCGCTGGGTCATCGGGTTCGACTTCGCGTTCGGCCGCGAGAGGCAGGGCAACGTCGAGTGGCTTCGGGGCCACGGGCATGCGGTGGATGTCGTGCCACCGCTGCTCATCGACGGCAAGGCGCTGCACAGCTCGGACGTACGCCGGGTGATCACGCTGGGTGACATGGAGACTGCGAACCGCCTGCTCAGCCGTGAGTACTCGATGTCGGGCCCGGTCGAAGCCGGGGATCGGGTCGGCCGCAGGCTTGGTTTCCCTACCGCCAACATCGCCATCGAGCCGAACAAGCTCGTACCCGCGCTGGGAGCCTACGCGGGCCGGGTGAAGGCCCCGGAAGGAGATTTCGTCGGGGCACTGTCGGTTGGCTACCGCCCAACGTTCGGCGGCACTCAGCTTCGCGTCGAGGCGTTTCTGCTCGATTTCGAGGGCGACCTCTACCAGCAGCGGCTCGAGTTTCGCTTCATCCGGTACCTGCATCCGGACATCGCGTTCCCGACGACGGATGACCTCGTCCAGCAGTTGAGGCGCGACGTGGCCGATACGCGACGCATCGTGAAGTCTTGACCCGGGTCGTCGTCATCGGAGGCGGGATCGCCGGCTATTGCGCCGCCCTGGGCGCGCGCCGCGAAGGCGCGGAGGTGACAGTGGTGGCGCGGGCCCCGGGCGCCACCGCGCTGTATGCCGGAGCGATGGAGGTCGTCGACGACCTCGACTCGACCCTCAAGACCCAGCCGCACCATCCGATCACCCGGCTGGGGCTCGACTCCGTGCGTCTTGCCACAGAGCTCGACCAGGCGATCCAGTCGCTGCTGCTGGCATTGGAAAAGGACGGGTTGAAGGTCGAGGGAGGCTGGCGCAGCCGCGGCCTGTATGCCGACATCCACGGGCTCGCGCGGCCTGCCAACATCGTCCCGGCCACGGTGGCGCCCGGTGAGCTCCAGTCGCTGATGGGTCGCAGGGTGGCGGTGGTCGGGATCGCCGAGGTGGGTGACTACGACGCCGCCGCGACGGCGCAGGCACTAGCCGAGCTGCACGGAATCCAGGCCTTCGCCGAAGAGGTGTCCATTCCCGACCTCCCGCAGTCAGCCGCGCTGACGGACCTCTACGGACGCCGCGCTCCAGCGCTTGCCAAGGCCCGAGCCGCCACAGCCGCCTATCCGCCCGGGTTCGCCAACCTCCCTGCGGACTCGTTCGAGCTGCTCTCGTCCCCGCCCTCGCCACACGGGTGGCGCCTCCAGCAGGCGATCGGCCTGGGGTCGATCAAGGGGAACGTGTCGGCGGTGGAGTCGGCTCGTGGACGCATCACATCGGTGCGCGCAGGCGACCGCACCCTCCGCGGCGACTCCTTCATCCTGGCGACCGGGCACCACATCGGCGGCGGCCTCGACGGCGGCCGTACCCCGACAGAGCCGCTGCTGGACCTCGGGGTTTTCCACGACGGCGAGGCCGTGGCCCTGGCGGGGACGCGACTTCAGCACCTCCAGTACATCGACGCCGCCCAGGAGCTGCGCAGCGGACTTCGCACCGACAACCAGCTGCACCCGCTGGACGCCTCAGGACATGCGCCTTACTCCAACCTCCATGCCGCGGGCGCGGTGCTGGGCGGCTACGACTACGCCGGGCCCTGGGGTTTTGGCGTGCCCATCCTCACCGGCTGGTTGGCCGGCCGGTTCGCGGCCCGGACCGACAGGTGAGGGCCGACCTCGAGGCGATCGTCGGGGCGGCGGCGCTCGATGAGCGGCCGGTGCGCGACCTCTGGCCGCTGGCCATCATGGAGAAGCGGGCAGGCGAGGCGGCGCCACGCGTGCTCGTGGCCCGACCCTCCGGCCGGGAGCAGGTCGCCGCCATCCTGCGCTGGGCCGCCGCCCATAGGGTGACGGTCACGCCGTTGGGAGGGGCAAGCGGGGTGTGCGGCGCCGTCGGGCCGCAGGCCGGCGAGCTCGTCATCGACATGGGCGCCTTCGATCGCATCCTCGAGGTCGACGAAAACAACCTGGTTTGCCGCTGTGAGTCAGGGGTCAACGGCATGGCGCTTGAAGAGCACCTCAACCAGCGGGGCCTCACGCTGGGCCACTTTCCAAGCTCGCTCCCGGGCACGACCGTCGGCGGGCTTTGCGCGACGCGGTCGTCCGGCCAAGAGTCGAGCCGCTACGGAAGCATTGAGGACATGGTGATGGGCCTGGCCGTGGTGCTGCCCGACGGCACGTTCGCCGCCCCGCGGCCGGGCCCACGCTCCGCGGTTGGTCCGGCGCTACACGAGCTGCTGCTCGGTTCGGAAGGCGCGCTTGGCGTCATCCTGGGCGCCGTCCTCAAGGTGCATCGCCTGCCCGAATCGGTGGTGGGGCGCGGATTCGGGTTCTCGGACCTCGCATCCGGCCTGGAGGCGATGCGCGCGACCATGCAGTCGGGGATCCGCCCGCTGGTCATGCGCCTGTACGACCCCGAGGATTCGGCGTTCAACGGCTACGACCTGCCCGCAGGCGGCTGCCTGCTCGTGATCGCGACCGCGGGCCTTGAAACCGTGGCCACGGCTGAGGCCGGCGTGGTCAAGGGCATCGCCGCCGCGGCCACGGATCTCGGCGAGGAGCCGTGGCGGCGCTGGCAGCGCCACCGGTACGACCTCTCGGCTGAGCGCCTCAAATCGCTCCTGGAGCCGCCAGGGTCGTACGTCGACACGATCGAGCTTGCCGCGCAATGGACTGTTCTCCCGGAGCTCTACAGGCGGGTGAAGGCCGCAATTTCGGTCGATGGATTGGCGTTATGCCATTTCAGTCACGCCTACGAGCAGGGCTGCTGTGCCTACTTCTCGTTCGCAGGCGCGAGGGACAGAGAGGAAGAGGCGCGCTCGGCCTACAACCGGGCGTGGGAGGGTGCCATGACATCTGCGTTGGAGCTCGGCGCTACCATCAGCCATCACCACGGGACAGGGCAGGCCAGGGCCAGGTGGGTCGCTGACGAGATGGGAGGGTGGATGCGCGTCTGGAGGTCCGTCAAAGAGGCGGTCGATCCCGCCGGGATCATGAACCCGCGCGCCCTCGGCGGGACGAGGTAGCCGTGGCCGACGTACTCTTCATCGTCAACCCTGCCGCGGGCGGGGGACGGGCTGGACGCGAGTGGTCAGGCATCGCGGGCTGGCTCCCGTCGAGCGGTCTCAGCTACGAGGCCGCCCTGACGACGAGGCCGCTCGAGGCGACCGAGATGGCTGAGCGCGCCGTGCGGCAGTCGCGGCCGGTGATCGTCGCGGTCGGCGGTGACGGCTGCCTCAACGAGGTCGTCAACGGGTTCTTTCACAACGGCGCGCCGATTCCCACGACGAGCCGCCTGGCGATGCTGCCGCTTGGGACCGGAGGCGACTTCAGGCGCACGTTGAAGATCCCCCTCGACCACAAGGCCGCGGTCGACGTGCTGCGGACTGGCATTCCGCGACGGCTCGACGCCGGGTTCGTTTCGTACCAGACGAACGACGGCGGCACGGGCGTGCGCCACTTCATCAACATCGCGGACGCCGGCCTCGGCGGCGAGGTCGTACACCGCGTCAACAACGGCAGCAAGCGACTCGGCAGCGCGACGTTCAAACTGGCGTCTTTCATGGCGCTCATGGCCTGGAAGAGCAAGCCGATGAATGTGGTCGTCGACGGCGTGTCCCACGACCTCAAAGCGATGCAGGTGGTGGTTGCGAACTGCCAGTACTTCGGCGGTGGCATGCGCATCGCACCGACCGCCTCGCCCACCGACGGGGTGTTCGACGTCATCCTGGTCGGCGACGCCGGGAAGATCGAGACCCTCAGGGGCATCGGCACCATCCAGAGGGGCGCCCACCTCGACGAGAACAATCCCAAGTACCAGTTCCTCTACGGCAAGCGCATCTCGGTCAACTCCGCGGAGAAGGTGCGCATTGACCTCGACGGCGAGGATCCAGGCTTTTTGCCGGCGCTGTTCGAGATCCAGCCCAGCGCGATCGAGTTCATCACCCCCAGATAATTCGTCTGTGACAAGGGGGGTCATCGCCACCCCGCACCGCCTCGCTTCCGAGACCGGCGCGCAGGTGCTTCGCGACGGCGGCAACGCGATCGACGCGGCCATCGCCGCGGACGCGGTGCTCTGCGTCGTCTATCCGCACATGACCTCGGTGGGCGGCGACCTCATGGCCATCGTCTGGCCCGCCGATGCCGGCGCCCCCGTCGGCATCATCGGCGCGGGACGGTCCGGCGAGCTGGCGACCATCGAAGCGATCCGCGAGCGAGGTCACGAGACGATGCCCGAGCGAGGCGTGCTGAGCGTGACGGTCCCGGGCACCGTCGAGGCATGGGGCCGGCTGCTCGAGCGCTTCGGCACGCTCGGCATGGCCGCCGTGCTCGAGTCGGCGACGGCCCTGGCCGGCGATGGCTATGTCATCACCGACCGGCTTGCCATCTTCCTGAAGGAGGCGGCGGAGCTGCTCGTCAAAGAGCCAGCCGCACACGAGCTGTACCCGCCGATGGAGGGCGGGATGCTGCTGCGCAACCCCGACCTGGCATCGGTCCTGCGCGACGTCGGACGCAACGGGGTTGGAACTTTCTACCGGGGCGAGGTCGCTGCCGCGATCGCGGCCGCGATCAAGCGGCGCGACGGCCTGATCACGGCGAAGGATCTTGCGACGCACCGCTCGCAATGGGTGGAACCGCTGAGCGTGCGCTACCGCGACCTCACCGTTTATGAGCTGCCGCCTCCGACGCAAGGGCTCGCCGCGCTGGGGATGCTGGCAAGGCTGGATCGCCTGTCCCCGGACAGGCTCCAACCAGGGTTGGGCTTCGTCACGGAGTTCAAGCGCGTCCGCGACGAGTGCTACCCGCTGCGCGATCGTTACATCACAGACCCCGACTTCGCGGTGGCGCCCATCGACTTGTTTCTCGACCCTGGTCACGCCGCATCCTCTGGGATCCCCGCGCCGCCAGGCGCGGGAGGGAGCGCGCGGGAGGGCGGCGACACCGTCTACCTGTGCGCGGCCGATGAGCGCGGGAATTACGTCTCGCTAATTCAGAGCGTTGCGTACGGGTTCGGCTCCGGGGTCGTGGCCGAGGGCACGGGCACGCTGCTCCAGAACCGCGGCGCGTACTTCAGCCTCGATCCTGGCCATGTCAACCGGCTGGAACCGAAGAAGCGCACCATGCACACGCTGATCCCGGCGATGGCGGCACGCGACGGGCGCCCCGCCATCGTCTTCGGATCGATGGGCGGCGAGGGCCAGCCCCAGCTGCAGACCCAGGTCTTGATCAACCTCGTGGACCGAGGCCTCGAGCCGGCGGAGGCCGTGGCCCGGCCACGCATCCGCGTTCAGGCCGGTGGGGAGGTGATCTCGGTGGAGGCCGACGACCCTGATGCTCGCGAACTCAACAAATCAGGTCTGCGCATCGAGCTCGTGCCGCCGAAGCACCACACGCAGGGTCACGCCCACGCCATCGTCGTCGACGGACCGGCCTCGTGGCGGGCGGGCGCCGATCCCCGCTCGGACGGTTCGGTCGAGATCGTATGAAACGGGCCAGCGTCAAAGGGCCGGTATAATCCGTATTCGGTTTGGCAGAAGAGACAGAAGTCAAGGGCAAGCTGATCGCCGAGTACAGGCGGGCTGACAAGGACACGGGCTCGCCCGAGGTCCAGATCGCGCTCTCGACGGCGCGCATCAGGGAGCTGACAGAGCACCTGAAGACGCACGCCAAAGACCACCACTCGCGCCGCGGCCTACTCCTCCTTGTTGGCAAGCAACGGCGTCTGCTGAACTACCTGAGGGACACCGACGTCGAGCGCTACCGCGCGCTCGTCGGCAAGCTCGGGATCAGGAGATAGCCGTTAGTTCGTAATCGGGAAGGCTCGCGGTCGCGCGGGTCAGCTCTTAGAAGCTCTCATCAAGGCCATCGGCTTTGGCGGCAGCTGCTAGGAATCTGACCCTTTCGCGCTCCCAGGGCTTGTTCCCAAATGGAGGTTAGTCACGTGGCAACAGTCACGAAGAACGTTGAGGTCGCCGGGAAGCGGCTCTCTATGGAGACCGGCCGGGTGGCCGAGCAGGCGAACGGCGCCGTTGTGATCCGCCAGGGGGACAGCGTGGTGCTGAGCACCGCTGTGATGTCGAAGGAGCCCCGCGAGGGGATCGACTTCTTCCCGCTGACGTGCGACTACGAAGAGAAGCTCTACGCCGCGGGCAAGATCCCTGGCGCTTTCATGCGCCGCGAGGGAAGACCGAGCGAGGTTGCAATCCTTGCCTCGAGGCTCACCGACCGGCCGCTGCGGCCGCTGTTCCCGGACGGGTTCCGGCTCGACGTGCAGGTCGTCTCGACCGTCCTGTCGGTGGACCAGGAGAACGACCCGACGATCCTGAGCATCAACGGCGCGTCGACCGCGCTGGTGATCTCCGACATTCCGTTCCATGGCCCGGTCGGCGCCGTTCGCATGGGCCACCTGGACGGGCATCTGGTCGTGAACCCGCCGATGTCGCGTATCGGGGAATCGGAGCTCGACCTCGTGGTCGCCGGCACCGCGGAGGCGATCCTGATGGTGGAGGCGGGGGCCAAGGGAGTCACCGAGCAGGTCGTCGTCGACGCGCTCGAGATGGCACACGAGGCGATCAAGCAGATCTGCGCGGCGCAGGTCGAGCTGCAGGGCGAGGTCGGCCGGCCCAAGCGCGAGTACACGGCGCCGTCGTACCCGCAGCAGATCGTCGAGGTCGTGAGCGAATACCTGGCACTCCGCCTGGATGCGGCGGCGTTCAACCCCGACAAGGCCGCGAGAGAGGCGGCTGTCGACGAGCTGCGCAGGCGCACCATCGCGGAGCTCGGAGAGCGCTTCCCGGAGCACGTCGACATCCTGGGCAAGCTGTTCGACAAGAAGCTCAAGGACCGCGTCCGGCAGCGCATCGTCGAGGAGGGCGTGCGTCCTGATGGGCGCGGCCTGAAGGACGTCCGCAACATCACAGTCGAGGTCGGCGTCCTGCCGCGCACACATGGCTCGGGCCTGTTCACGCGCGGCCAGACGCAGGCGCTGACGATCGCGACGCTGGGCTCGATGTCTGACCAGCAGAAGCTCGACGGCCTCTCGCCGGACGAGTTCAAGCGCTACATGCACCACTACAACTTCCCGCCGTTTTCGGTCGGCGAGGCACGGCCTCTGCGTGGCCCGGGCCGGCGCGAGATCGGCCACGGAGCACTCGCCGAGCGAGCCCTGCTGGCGGTCGTCCCGCCGGTCGAGGAGTGGCCCTACACGATGAGGCTCGTCTCCGAGATCCTCAGCTCGAACGGTTCGACGTCGATGGCCGCGGTCTGCGGCTCGACGTTGTCGCTCATGGACGCCGGCGTTCCCATCAAGGCGCCGGTCGCCGGCATCGCGATGGGCCTTGTCACGCGCGAAGGCAAGTTTGCGGTGCTCACCGACATCCAGGGCGTCGAAGACAACCTGGGCGACATGGACTTCAAGGTGGCTGGCACCAAGGACGGCATCACCGCGCTGCAGATGGACATCAAGATCAAGGGCCTCACCCACGAGATCCTCGCCCAGGCCCTCGAGCAGGCCCGAGAGGCTCGGCTCTTCGTGCTCGACAAGATGCTGGCCGTGCTGCCCCGACCGCGCAGCGAGATGAGCTCTTACGCGCCCCGCATAACCACCATCATGATCAACCCCGACAAGATCCGCGACATCATCGGCCCGGGAGGCAAGATGATCCGCAAGATCACCGAGGAGACCGGCGCCCAGATCGACGTCGAGGACGATGGCCGCGTCTTCATCGCCGCGGTCGACCAGGAAGCGGGCCAGAAGGCGATCGATTGGATCAAAGGCCTGACCGACGAGGTCGAGGTGGGCAAGATCTACAAAGGCAAGGTCGTCCGCATCATGCCCTTCGGCGCCTTCGTCGAGGTGCTGCCGAACCAGGACGGCCTGGTTCACATCTCGAAGCTCACCGATCATCGCGTCGAACGCGTGGAGGAGGTGGCCAACGTCGGCGACGAGATCGTGGTCAAGGCGACGGAGATCGACAGCCAGGGCCGCCTCAACTTGAGCCGGCAGGCCGCCATCGACGAGCTCACTGCCAAGGGCGAGCCGATCGAGGAGAAGATCGACAAGGACGCCATGGCGGTTGCCCTGGCCTCGCCGCCCCCTCCGCCCCGCGAGGGCGGCTTCCGCGGCGGCGATCGAGGCGGTCGCAACGGCGGAGGCCGCGGACGTAGGTAGAGGGTTGCCGATCAAAGTCGCGGTCGCCGGTCACCGCGGCAAGGTCGGCTCGATCCTCGCCGCGGCGCTCGCAGGCGAGCCTGACATCGACTACGTCGGCGGCATCTCCCGCGGAGATGACCTGGCCGCGTTCTTGCATGAGAAGAGGCCGCGCGCCTTCGTCGATTTCACCCGACCATCAGAGGCGCTGCACAACGTACTTGCAGCCGTGGCCGCCGGGGCCTCGCCGGTGGTGGGAACAACAGGCTTGTCTGCCGCCGATGTCGACAAGCTGGAGACCGCGTGCAAGGCCAAGGAGGTGGGCGGGATCGTCGCGCCCAACTTCGCCATCGGGGCGGTTCTGATGATGCACCTGGCCGAAATCGCCGCCCCGCATTTCGAGGCGGCCGAGGTCATCGAGATGCACCACGCGACCAAGCTGGATGCGCCGTCGGGCACCGCGCTGTCGACTGCGAAACGGCTCGCCGCACGCCGGGGAAGCAAGCCCTTCAGCCACAGGAAGGCTGACAGGGTCACGCTCGAGGGCACGCGAGGCGGGGAGGAGGGGGGAGTGGCGGTCCACAGCGTGCGGCTGCCCGGCTTCGTCGCCGACCAGGAGGTGATCTTCGGATTGCCTGGCCAGACCCTGACCATCGCCCATCGCACGACGAGCCGCGAAGCCTACGTGCCAGGCGTGCTGCTGGCGGTGCGGGCGGTCACCAGCGGGTCGCGCTTCTACCGCGGCCTCGACCAGCTCCTTGGCCTGGATGGCGGTTAGCCCTCCGGATCGCGTCCGGATCTGGTCGGCCCAGCTCGCGGCCAACGACTTCCCACCGGTGTGCGCGATGACCGGCCGGCCCGCCGAGACGTGGCGCAAATTCACGTTCGCGACCGCGCCAGGCTGGGCGTACGCCCTGTTGATCCTCGTCTTCGCCGGCGGCCTGGGCTTCATCGTGTTCGCCATCGCCATGACCGCACTGTCGCGACGCGCCAGCGGTTTTTTGCCGCTGACCCGCACCAGCAGCCGCACCGTGGCGCTGGCGACCTGGGTGCCGCTGGGCCTCTTGGGCGCCTGGGTTGTGCTCTGGATCGCCGCAGCTGTGATCGGCTTCCCGAGCAACGATCCGACCACGGTGACGATCGCATGGGTGCTGTTCTGGCTTGGCATGCTTGCCCTCGGTTTCGGACTGGTCGGGCGGCTCGTGGTCAAGCCGCTGCTGTGCCCGCGAGGCAAGGTGATGGAACAGCTTCCCTATCAGTACGACAAGGTGGTCGAGCTCAGCAACGTACGTCCGGCGTTCGTGGCGGCCGTGAACCAGATGCATGCGTCGCGCGCGGCGCAGTACGCATCGCAGTCCGGTCTCGACGCTCCGCGCCTGCCCGGATCGAATTAAACTGGGGCCGTGCCCACCTCCAAGCGATTAAACGTTGCCGTCGTCGGCGCGACGGGGCTCGTGGGCCAGCGGATTCTGAAGATCCTGGCTCAACGTAAATTTCCGGTGGCCCGCGTGAGCGCCTTTGCATCCGAGAGATCGGTTGGATCGACGGTGCCGTTCAACGGAGAGCAGCTCACGCTGCAGCGCCTGGACGAGGGCTCCTTTCAGGGCATCGACATCGCGATGTTCGCCGCCGGCGCCGATATCTCGCTCCAGTACGCCCCGACTGCGGCGGAGGCAGGCGCCCTCGTGATCGACAAGAGCTCGGCCTGGCGCATGAAGGCCAACGTGCCGCTGGTCGTCCCGGAGGTCAACCCGGAGGACATCCGCGACAACGAGGGGATCATCGCCAGCCCGAACTGCACGACGATCCCTCTGGCGATGGTGCTCGAGCCGGTGCGCAAGCGTTTCGGTGTCAGGCGCGTGGTGGTCTCCAGCTACCAGGCGGCGTCGGGAGCGGGACGAGCTTTGCTGGATGAGCTGGAAGAGCAGACCCAGGCCATCGCCACCGGCAGCGCTCCGAGCGTGGCGGCAACGTCACATCAGCTGGCCTACAACGTCATCCCGGGCGGCTGGACGCCGGACGCCGGCGGCTACAACGAGGAGGAGATGAAGCTCGTCCACGAGACTCGCAAGATCCTCCACGACCCAGGGCTGCGGATTGCCGCCACCTGCGTTCGCGTCCCGGTGCCGATCGGCCACAGTGAATCGGTCTTGATCGAGACCGAAAAGAAGATCGGCGTGGGAGAGGCTCGGTTGGTCCTCGGCGAAGCGCCCGGAATCCTGGTGGAAGATGATCCGCACGCCAGGATCTACCCGACCCCCCATCACGTGGCCGGCAAGGACGAGGTGTATGTTGGCCGCATTCGCGACGACCTCTCATCCAGTCACGGGCTCATGCTCTGGCTGGTCTCCGACAATCTGCGCAAGGGTGCCGCGCTCAACGCGGTCCAGATCGCCGAGCACGCGCTCGAGATGGGAGTGATCTGATGCCTACAGAAATCGGGCGCCTTCTCACCGCCATGATCACGCCCTTCAAGGCGGACGGATCCGTCAATTACGAGGCGGCCGAGAGGCTCGCGGCCATGCTCATCGCCGACGGCTCGGATGGCGTGGTCGTGAGCGGAACCACGGGGGAGTCACCGGCGCTCAGCGATGACGAGAAGATCGAGCTGCTCAGCATCGTCAAGAAAGCCATCCCGGGCAAGTCGGTCGTTTCCGGAACCGGGAGCAACGACACTCACCATTCGGTCAAGCTCTCCGAGCGCGCGATGAAGGCCGGCGCCGACGCGCTCCTGGCGGTCGTGCCCTACTACAACAAGCCGCCGCAGGAGGGCATGTACCAGCACTTCAAAGCCATATCCAACGTCGGCCCGACGATCATGTACAACATCCAGGGACGCACGGCCATCAACATGTCGGCCGCCACGACACTGAGGTGCGCCCAGCTGCCGGGAATCATCGGCGTCAAAGAGGCGAGCGGCGACCTCGACCAGATCGGGCTCGTCTGTGCGGGCAAGCCCGCGCATTTCAAGGTGTGGAGCGGCGACGACAGCTGGACCCTGCCGCTGCTCGCGGTCGGCGGCCACGGCGTCATCTGCGTCGTCTCGCATATTGCCGGCCGCTCGATGAAGAAGATGATCGAAGCTCACGAAGCGGCGGACAACGAAGCCGCGCGGGAAATCCACCATGGCTTGCTCCCGGTCATCAAGACGCTCATGACCACCGCGGCAAACCCGGTGCCGATCAAGTCTGCCCTCAATGCCATGGGCTTCCCGACAGGCCCGTTCCGGCTGCCGCTGGTCCCGCTGACCGACGACCAGCTCAAGTCAGTCATGGGGACGATCGGAGACGCCGGCAGCCTCATCACCTTCAACGCGGGAGTCAAAGTCGCCTAGCGCATCACCGGAGTTGGACCAGCTCCACGCCGAGGTCCGCGCATGCGTCAAGTGCGGTCTCTATGCGACCCGCACCCAGGCTGTGCCCGGGATTGGACCGTGCCCGGCGGACATCATGATCGTCGGTGAGGCGCCGGGCTTCAACGAGGATCGCCAGGGCGAGCCTTTTGTCGGTGCGGCGGGCAAGCTGCTGGACACGCTCCTGGCAAGAATCGGCCTCGGCCGCGCCGACGTCTACATCACCAACGTGCTCAAGTGCCGCCCTCCGCAGAACCGCGACCCGATGCCGAACGAGGTCGAGTCCTGCTCGCCGTACCTGGCCCGGCAGCTGTCGTTGGTGAAGCCGAAGGTCGTGCTCGTCCTGGGCCGTCACGCGCTCGAGCGGCTCCTGCCGGGCCAAGGTTCGATATCGCGCATCCACGGCAGCCTGGTGCGCCGCGGCGAGGTCGCATACGTGCCGCTTTTCCATCCGGCCGCTGCGCTGCACAACGGCGCGTTGGTCGCCGACCTCGAGCACGACATGGATCGCGTCAAGGCCTACCTCGACAGGCTGCTTGCACCGCCTCCGCCGCCGGAGCCGGCCCCCATCCCGAAACAGGAAGCGGAGCAGCTGCGCCTGCTGTGAGCAGGCTCCGATACCTGCCGCTCGGCGGCCTCGGCGAGGTGGGCATCAACATGTGGGCGCTCGAGTGGGAGGACCAGGTCCTGGTTGTCGACGCCGGACTCATGTTCCCGCAGGACGACATGCTCGGCATCGACCTCGTGCTGCCCGACATCTCCTACCTGCTGGAGAAGCGCCGCAAGGTGCTCGGCATCTTCCTGAGCCACGGCCACGAGGACCACATCGGTGGGCTGCCGTACGCCTTGAAGAAGATCAACGTCCCCGTTTACGGCACGCGTCTAACGCTCGGTCTCGTCAAGCCCAAGCTGAAGGAGCACCGCATCCTGCGCGAGGCAGACCTGCGCGAGGTTCGGGTGGGCGACACCGTGCAGCTCGGGCCGTTCCGGGTTGAGACCGTGGCGGTTTGCCATTCGATCCCGGATGCCGTCGCGCTGGCCATCGAGACGCCGGTCGGCCGCGTCGTCTACACCAGCGACTTCAAGCTCGACCCCGATCCACCCGATGGCCACCCGACCGACATGGAACGCTTCCGGCGCCTTGGCGACGAGGGTGTGCAGCTCCTGCTGAGCGACTCCACCAACGCTGAGCGCAGCGGCCGGTCGGGCTCGGAGCGCGACTTGCACCTGCCATTCGAGCGGATCTTCGGTGAAGCACCCGGGCGCATCGTCGTGGCCAACTTCGCATCCAACATCCATCGCATCCAGCACCTGGTGCGTATGGCGGTGCAGTTCGATCGCAAGGTCGCAGTCGTCGGCCGCAGCCTGCAAACCAACTTCAAGACCGCGCGCGAGCTCGGCTTCCTCAAGGTGCCCGAGGGCCTTACCGTGCAGCTCGAGAACGCAGACAAGGTGGCGCCGTCGAAGCTGCTGCTGCTGACGGCGGGAAGCCAGGGCGAGCCCATGTCCGCGCTGGCGCGGTTCGCCGCACAACGGCACCCGCTCGTCAACGTGTTGAAGGGCGACTGGGTGGTCATCTCCGCGCGACCGATCCCGGGCAACGAACGCATGGTGCACCAGACCGTCAACAACCTCTACCGCCACGGCGCGCACGTGTTCTATTCCGAGGTCGGCCACGTTCACGTCACCGGCCATGCCCAGCGGGATGAGCTGCGAGAGATGATCGACGCCGTCCGCCCGGTTCACTTCATTCCCGTTCACGGCGAGTATCGGCAGCTGTACCAGCACGCCGACATCGCGCGCGAGGCGGGCATCGAACCGGATCGCATCGTCGTGGTCGAGGATGGCGAGACTGTCGAGCTGGACGGCGAGTCGATGCGGCGCGGCGAGAAGATCAACACCGGGCTCGTCTTCGTTGACGGGCTCGGAGTCGGCGACGTCGAGCAGGTCGTGCTTCGCGATCGCCGGCACCTGGCCGAGGATGGGATCCTGGTCGTCACCCTCGTCCTCGATCGCGACACCGGTTCGGTTCGCGCCGGTCCTGATCTCGTCTCCCGAGGGGTCATCGAGCCCGAGCTCTCCTCCAGGCTCATGACCGACGCGCGACGAGCGGTCATGGACGGGATCAGAAAGTTTGCCGAGACTCATGCCGACGTCAACACACTCAACGAGGCCATCCATGATGCCGTCTCGAGGACGGTCTACAAGCAGACCCGCCGGCGACCCATGGTGATCCCAGTAATTACGGAGATATGAAGCTCCCGCCTTTGGCGCTCGTGGCGCCCAGCCTCTGCCCCCGGTGCGATCAGCCGGCCATGGTGCTGGACCACTCCGAGGAGGCCCGCTGCGCGCATTGCGGGCTGCAGCTCCGCCAATGCGGGAGCTGTCGAGGCATTGCCGGCCCCTTCGACCGTTACTGCGGGTTCTGCGGCCACGAGCTCGTACGAGGCGAGCAGAGGGCCATCTGGTGGCGGCTGTGGCTGTTCGCGGCGTTGGTGCCGCTGGCGGCGGCCCTGACGGGCGGCATCTGGTGGGCGCAGACGCATCCGCTCAAGTGACGCGCTAGCGATTCAACCGCTGGCCGCACTCGACGCAGAAGCTGTGACGCCCGAGGTTGTGATGTCCGCATGACGAGCAGACGAGCCGGCGCGGCGGATCAGCCTGCAGCCAGCGCTCGCGCTCGCGGCGGTACCAGATGCCATCTTCCGGTCCCAGCATCCATCGCCGGCCTTCGCCATCGAGGACGGCGAGGTCGCGCACGGCCAGCCGGAACGCTCTTGCCTGCAGCCCGCCATTACGGCGCTCCTCGACCAGGACGCGGTATCGGGTCTCGGCATCCGCGAACGGATCGACAGCCACGCGCAGAGTATCGCTGGCCTCCCCACCTCGTGGGGAGGTCCCGCCGCGCCGCAGGCGCAGCGGGGGAGGGGGGAATCGGGACCCCGATTCCTGCCGGTGTAGAATCCGCTGAGCCCGGCCGGCCGGGCGGGCAGCATGCGTCGCACCAACTCTAGAGGCTCACGCTCTAACGGCGCCCGTCGCGCTTCTTCGTCGCGCTCCCGCTCCGCGCGCTCCAAGCGTTCGAGGCGGCCGCATCTCACCCAGCGCCAGGTCCGTGAGATCGTTGGCGTCCTGCTGATCCTCGCGGGTCTTTTGGGCGGGCTCGCGGTCGCAAGCCACGCCGGGTCCATCCTCGCCGGCCTCCAGCAATGGCTGGTCGCGAGCTTCGGCCGGGCGTGGTTCGTACCGGTGGCGGCAGCGGTCGCCCTCGGCGCCTACATGCTGTGGCCGCAAGCGCCGAGGCCCCGGCTGCTCGACGTGCTCGCGGGCACCGTCGCCGTCATCGCGCTGGTCGGGCTGTTCGGGCTCGCGGCAGAGGCGGGCGGGTCCGCCGGGCGAGCCATCGACCGTGCCGTGGTCGGGCTTGCCGGCGAGTGGGGGGCGTGGGCTCTGCTCGTGGCCGCCCTCGTCATCGGGCTCATCGTGACGATCCACTTCAGCCCCGGCTCGCTGATCGCGACGTTCGTGAAGGCGGGACAGGCCGCCTACGCCGAGAGGCGAAGGCTCGAGCGACTCGTCGCCGCGCCCTCCGAGCCGAGGTCTTCGACCAGAGCGGCTGCGGTGACGGCCACGCCGGAGGAACAGGACGTGGGGCCGGCTTACCCACCCGTCGCGGCCGCCCTGCGGGCCTGGGAGGTCGAGGCCGAGGACGAGAGGCCGGAGCGTGGCGAGCCCAAAACGCACGATGCCGAGCCCGAGACCGCGGCCCACAAGCCGCTGATGCGCGTCGTCGCCGAGCCCGAGGACGAGCTACCCGAGATCGACTGGAAGCTGCCATCGATCACTCTCCTCGACACCGTCACCGCGCGCCGCGAGCGGATGGCGGATGAGATCAAGCGCAATGTCAGGATCATCGAGAGCGCGCTGGAGACGTTCGGAGTCCCGGCCAAGGTCATTGGCGTCAACCCCGGACCCGCCGTCACCCAATACGAGCTGCAGCCGGGCCCCGGGGTGCAGGTGAAGAAGATCACGGCTCTGCAGAACGATCTCTCGCTCGCGCTCGCGGCGGCCCCGCTGCGAATCGAGGCGCCCATCCCCGGTAAATCGGCGGTCGGCATCGAGGTCCCGAACAAGGCCGCCAGCCTGGTCACGATCCGCGAGGTGCTGGAGACGGCGGCATTTCGCGAGGGGACGCACACGCTGGCGCTGGCGCTCGGCAACGACGTGTCGGGCCAGTCGATCGTCGGCGACCTGACACGAATGCCGCACCTGCTCATCGCCGGCGCCACCGGCCAGGGCAAGAGCGTGTGCATCAACGCGCTGATCACGAGCCTGCTGTTCCAGGTCACGCCCGACCACATGCGACTGCTGCTCATCGACCCCAAGCGCGTGGAGCTCACCAACTACAACGGCCTGCCGCACCTCGCGCTGCCTGTGCTGGTCGAACCACACCAGGCGGCGGCCGCGCTGCGTTGGGCGGTCGCCGAGATGGACCGCCGCTACAAGCTGTTCTCCGCCGAAGGCGTGCGCAACATCGCCGCGTACAACGACAAGGCGACGCAGCGCCTGGCGCGCCAGCTTCCTTACGTGGTCATCGTCATCGATGAGCTTGCCGACCTGATGATGGTCGCGGCCGGGGAGATCGAGGAGCTCATCTGCCGCATCGCGCAGCTCGCGCGCGCGGTCGGCATCCACCTCGTGATCGCCACGCAGCGGCCGTCCACCGACATCATCACCGGTCTCATCAAGGCCAACATCCCGTCACGCATCGCCTTCGCTGTGGGCTCGCAGGTCGACAGCCGCGTGATCCTCGACACCGGCGGCGCGGAGAAGCTTCTCGGCCGTGGCGACATGCTCTACCAGCCTGTCGACGCCGGCAAGCCGACGCGCATCCAGGGCGCATTCGTCAGCGACCCGGAGGTCGAGTCGGTGGTCAACTTCTGGCGCTCGCAGGGCGGGCCGCGCTACATGGAGGAGATCCTCGAAGAGGGCGCCGGCTCGGAGTGGGAGGGAGGCCAGGCGACCGAGCGCAAGCTAGATCCGCTGTTCGCGCGCGCCGCGCGAGCGGTTGCCGCCGAGGGCTCGGCGTCGGTGTCTTTGGTGCAGCGCAAGTTCAATGTCGGCTACTCGCGTGCGGGCCGCATCGTCGACCAGCTCGCTGAGCACCGGGTTGTCGGCGCCTACCAGGGCTCGAAGTCGCGTGAGGTGTTGATGAATCTGCCTGACGTCGACCAGCTCCTCGAGCGGATAGGGCTCGAGTGACTCTCGGGGGCTTCCTCGCCGCCAAGCGTGGCGAGCGCGGCCTCAGCCTCCAGCAGGCGTCCTCCGCGACTCACATCCGGCTCGAGCACCTGAGCGCGCTCGAAGCCGACGAGCCGGAGCTTCTCCCGGCGCCTGTGTACGCGCGCGGGTACCTGCGCACCTACGCGCGTTACCTGGGCCTGGACGAGGAGTCGCTGGTGGCGAAGCTGCAAACGCCGGTCGTGGACCCTCGAAAGACGCTGGGCCTCGGCACGGTGACGGTGCGGCCGCGCATCGTGCTCACGGGTCCGGCCGCGGCCCTGGCAGGCCTGCTCCTGCTGGCGGGAGCGTTCACCGCCTACGCGTGGCGGCAGATCGAATCCGACCAGCGGACCATCATCATCACGGCGCCGGCAACGCATGCGGTGTACAGCCCACTGGTGTCGCCGCCGCAGTCACCTTCTCCGCCGTCGCACACTTCTTCGTGAGCACGGTGAACCTCCCGAACCTGTTGACGCTCAGCCGGCTGGCGGTGATCCCGCTGCTGATGGCGATCCTGCTGGTGCACTTCCCCGGCCACGACCAGCTCGCGGCCGCGCTCTTCGTCGTCTTCTCCTTGACCGACACGCTCGACGGCCAGGTCGCGCGCAGGCGCGGCACGGTGAGCGACCTGGGGAAGTTCCTCGACCCGCTGGCCGACAAGCTGTTCGTGCTCTCGGTCCTGATCGTCCTGGTCCAGGAGGGGCTCGTCGCCGCCTGGGTGGTGGTGGTCATCTTCTCGCGCGAGCTGCTGATCACCATCCTGCGCTCCGTCGGCGCCAGCCAGGGACGCGTGATCGCGGCCGCGCCCCTGGGCAAAACGAAGACGGTGCTGCAGATGGCGGCCGTGACCCTTCTGATCCTCCAGCGGCCCTACCCTGAGCTGGTCCCGATCGCCGCCCTGGCGGTCGCGGTCGCGGTCGTGTTCACCATCGTGAGCGGCATCGACTACCTGCTCAGGTTTCGGTACCTGCTCGGGTTTGGAGACAGCGCTCCCGGATCGGACTCGCCATTGCGCAGGCTGGCCGCTGAAGTCGGTGCGGTCCTGGCCCCGGATGGCCGCACCGTCTCGGTTGCGGAATCGTGCACCGGTGGTTTGCTGGGCACCGCCTTCACCGACCAGCCCGGAAGCTCCGCCTATTTCGTCGGCGGCGTGATCGCGTACGCGGACGACGTCAAGCGGGAGCAGCTTGGGGTGCCGGCCGCGCTCCTCGCCCGCCACGGAGCGGTCAGCGGCGAGGTGGCCGTCGCGATGGCGGAGGGGGCGAAGAAGCGATTCAACTCGGATTTCGCGGTGTCGATAACGTGCATCGCCGGACCGGATGCCGACCACAGCGCCAAGCCGGTCGGGCTCACCTACGTCGGCGTGGCCGCGGAACATAAGGCGACCGCCCACGAATATGTCCTCGCGGGCGACCGCTGGTCGAACCGGCGCCAGGCCGCGTCTCATGCACTCGAGCTTCTGCTGGAAGAGGTCCGCTCCGGCGCCGGCCGCCAAACCGGGAAACCTGCTTGACGGATCACGAACGCATGTTCGATAATACGGGTCCGAGCTGCTGTTAAGACGCAGTTGACCCCAACCCCACTTCGTAGAACACTCGCCGCAACGACCTAGGAGGCATTCAAGACGTTGGAAAAAGAAAAGGAAAAGTCCCTCGACTCGGCCATCTCCCACATCGTCAAGAGCTATGGCAAGGGCTCGATCATGAAATTGGGCGAACAGGCCGCGCAGCGCGGCGAGATCACCGTGATCCCCACGGGTGCGCTGCTGCTCGACCTTGCTCTAGGAGTGGGGGGGATTCCGCGCGGCAGGGTGACCGAGCTGTACGGCCCTGAATCGGCGGGCAAGACGACGCTCGCGCTGCACGTCATCGCCGAGGCCCAGAAGCTGGGTGGGGTGGCGGCGTTCGTGGACGCCGAGCACGCGCTGGACCCGTTGTATGCGTCGAGGATCGGCGTCAAGATCGACGACCTGTTGATCAGCCAGCCCGACACCGGCGAGCAGGCGCTCGAGATCGTCGAGGTCCTGGTCCGCTCAGGAGCTCTCGACGTCATCGTCATCGACTCGGTGGCGGCGCTCGTACCCAAGGCTGAGATCGAAGGCGAGATGGGAGACGCCCACGTCGGGCTGCAGGCGCGGCTGATGTCGCAAGCCCTGCGCAAGCTGACCGCGGCGATCTCGAAGTCGAACTGCTCGGTGATCTTCCTCAACCAGCTGCGCGAGAAGGTCGGGATCATGTTCGGCAACCCGGAGACCCAGCCCGGCGGCCGAGCCCTCAAGTTCTACTCGTCGGTGCGGCTCGACATCCGCAAGGTCGAGGTCATCAAGTCGGGCCTCGATTCGGTCGGCGCCCGGGTCAAAGTCAAGGTGGTCAAGAACAAGGTCGCCCCACCGTTCAGGTCGGCCGAGTTCGACATCCTCTTCAACGAGGGCATCTCGCGCGAGGGCTCGCTCATCGACGCCGCCCTCGAGTACGGGATCCTCGAGAAGAGCGGGACCTGGATGTCGTTCGGGGACCAGCGCCTGGGACAAGGGCGCGAGAACGTGCGCAACTACCTGCGTGAGAACCCGACCCTTTCGGGCGAGATCGAGGCGCAGGTTCGGGCGAAGGCCGCGGGCGGAACCCCGCAGTCCGTGCTTCGGGCTTCGAACGCGGCGGCGGCTCCTGGTGGCGCGGAGGACTTTTAGCCGCCGCCAGCCGCAGCCGCCATCCGACAGCGCTCTCGATGCCGGCCTGAGGCTGCTTGCACGTCGCGCCCATTCGCGGGTCGAGGTGCTCCTCAAGCTGACGCGCCGCGGCTATGACAGCACGGCGATAGAGGCGGCCCTGAGGCGGCTCGAGGAGCTCGGTTACCTCGATGACCAATCGTTCGCGCGCTCATTCGTTCGGCGCAGGGGATCTCTGCGGGGCCCGAGGGCGCTGTCTGCGGAGCTCGCCGCACGGGGTGTCGATCGAGCCCAGGTGGACGCCGCCGTTGGCGAGTTCGGCGAGGCCGAGCAGCTGGCGACGGCAACCAGGATCGCCGAACGCATGTACGCCAGGAAGCCAGCGCCAGGCCGGCAGGCGATCCTCGACGCGGTAGGCAGCAAGCTGGTCCGCCGCGGCTTCTCGGTCGCCATCGCCCGGGCGGCGTGCCTGAACGTGCTCGCCGGGGCACCGGAGCCCGCCGACGGCTAAAATTTGATCTCACGCGGGGCGTCTTGAAGCGCCCGCAGTCATAGAGCCAATCCGGCGCGGGTCTCAAGGCCTGCGATGGTTCCGCACTTTGACAATCGAATAAATGAGGTGCATGTCACATGCCTGTCCAAGTCTTCGTTCCGCTATTGGTGGTGGCACTCCTCGCCGGCTTTGGGGTGGCTTACCTGCTGCTCCGAAACCAGCAAGGCAGCGGGGCCGACGCAATCGAAGCGAAGGCCCGGCAGGCGCTGTCCGAGGCCGAAACTCAGGCCAAGGAAAAGCTCCTGGAAGCCAAGGAGGAAGCGGTCAAAGTCCGCACCGCCGCCGAACAGGAAGCCCGGGAGTACCGGGTTCAGTCACAGCAAATCGAAAAGCGCCTTCTCCAAAAGGAGGAGAACCTCGACCGAAAGAGCGAGGACCTCAACCGGCGCGAGCGTGAGCTCGGCGGCCGGGAGAAGGGGCTGGACGAGGTCAGGGCCCAGCTCGAGGACACCTATCGCCAGCAGGAGAAAGAGCTTCAGCGTGTCGCCAACATGACGCGACAGGAGGCTCAGGGCGTCCTGATGGGGCAGGTCGAGCAGGAGCTTCGAAACGAAGTCGCCCGCAAGGTGCGGGAGTCGGAGCTGGCCGCTCGCGACGAAAGCGAGCGCCGTGCCCGCGAGATCGTCACCGAGTCGATCCAGCGCGTCGCCGCCGACCAGACCGCCGAGGTCTCGGTCTCGGTGCTGCCACTGCCGACGGACGAGCTCAAAGGCCGCATCATCGGCAAAGAGGGGCGCAACATTCGGGCCCTGCAGCAGGCGACCGGGATCGATCTCATCGTCGACGACACCCCGGAAGCCGTGATCATCAGTGGTTTCGACCCCGTCCGCCGCGAGGTGGCGAGGGTCGCGCTCAACAAGCTCATCGTGGACGGCCGCATTCATCCGGCCCGCATCGAAGAGATCGTCGCCAAGTCTCGCCAGGAGGTCCTGCAAAGGGTCAAGGAGGAGGGGGAGGCGGCGGTCCTCGAGGTCGGGCTGCAGGGTCTCCACCCTGAGGTCGTCCGTCACCTCGGCATCCTGCGGTTCCGTACTAGCTACGGGCAGCAGGTGCTGAACCACTCGAAGGAGGTCGCCTATCTCGCCGCCATGATGGCGTCCGAGATCGGCGCCGACGTTCGCATCGCCAAGCTGTCAGGCCTGCTACACGACATCGGCAAGGCCATCGACCACGAGGTCGAGGGCTCCCACGCGGTGATCGGGGCAGACCTCCTGCAGCGACACGGGGTACCCGCCCCTGTCGTGCACGCGGTGCGCGCTCATCACTACGACGAAGAGCCGCACTCGATCGAGGCCATCCTGCTGATTGCAGCCGACGCCATCTCGGCGGCGCGTCCTGGGGCTCGGCGCGAGTCGCTAGAGGCGTACGTCAAGAGGTTGGAGAAGCTCGAGGAGATCGCCAACTCGTTCCAGGGAGTCCAGCAGTCCTACGCCATCCAGGCCGGCCGTGAGGTTCGGATCCTGGTCAAGCCGGAGCAGATCGACGACACCGCTGCTCAGCTGATGGCACGGGACATCGCCAAGCGCATTGAAACGGAGCTGAGCTTTCCAGGCCAGATCCGGGTCACGGTGGTCCGCGAGACGCGGGCTATCGAGTACGCCAAGTGAATTTGAAGGGGAGCCCATATCGGGCTCCCCTTTTCTGTTTCAAGGTAGCCTTTCCGAACTGTGCCTGAGGACCTGCGTGTCTTGTTCGTCGCCGATGTCGTCGGCCAGCCGGGCCGCGAGGCGGTCAAGGCCATCCTGCCCGGCCTCAAACGCGAGGTCGAGGCCGACATCACGATCCTCAACGGCGAGAATGCCGCCGGAGGCTTCGGCCTCACCGCCAAGCTGGTCGCCGAGCTGCGTGCCGCCGGCGCCGATGTGATCACGACCGGCAACCACGTGTTCTCCCAGAAAGAATTCGTGGCCGACCTGCCATCGCTGGATCGCGTGCTGCGGCCGGCCAACTACCCTCCAGGGGCGCCGGGACAGGGCTCCTGCATCGTCGAGGCGGGCGGTCGCCAGGTCCTGGTGCTGAACCTGATGGGCCGGATCTTCACGGGTGAAAACCTGGACAATCCCTTCCGCGCCGCGGACTCGATCCTCGCTGGGCAGGGGGAAAACAAGATCGTCTTCTGCGACATGCACGCGGAGGCCACCTCCGAAAAGACGGCCATGGGGTGGTACCTCGCCGGCCGCGTGAGCGCCGTGGTGGGGACCCACACCCACATTCCGACGGCCGACGCGCGGGTGCTGCCCGGCGGCACGGCATACGTCACGGACGTAGGCATGGTGGGACCGCGCGACGGCTGCATCGGGATGGACAAAGACGTCGTCCTTCAGCGCTTTCTGACCGGGGTCCCGAACCGGTTCGTGGTGGCGTCTGGAGTGGTGACATTCAATTCCGTACTGGTTACCATTAACAGTTCCACCGGCCGGGCAACATCGATCCAACGAATCGACCGAGAACATATTTGAAGGGGTTCCAGCAATGACAGGGGAGGGGCGCGCTCCAGTGGAGGTGCTGAAAGTTTCAGCCACCTCCAAGCCGGTTGCGGTGGCCGGGGCCATAGCGGGGGTGATCCGAAGCAAGGGGCGTGTAGAGGTGCAGGCGATCGGCGCGGGCGCGATCAACCAGGCGGTGAAGGCGATCGCGATCTCGCGCGGCTACGTGGCGCCGGGAGGTCTCGACCTGGTCTGCATACCGGCTTTCATCGACATCTCGATCGACGGCGAAGAGCGCACCGGCATCCGGCTGCTCGTGGAGAGCCGCTGACGGGACGGTCGTTCCATATCTGGACGATCGGCTGCCAGATGAACGCCGCCGACTCGGAAAGCCTGGCCCGGAGGCTCCTGGCCGCGGGCTACCAGGAAGACTCGCTCGACCGGGCCGACGTGGCCATCCTCAACACTTGCGTCGTCCGCCAGGCGTCAGAGGACCGGGTGTATTCGAAGCTCCACGAGCTCAAGGCCTGGAAGACGCCGGATCGGACCATCGCCGTCACCGGCTGTATCGTGGCCAAGGAGGGCGACGAGCTCAAGCGGCGCTTCCCGCAGCTCGATGCGGTCGTACCCATCGGCGACTACGAGGATTTTCTGTCCGGCCTCGCCGCTCGCTACGACTATTCGGAGGGAGAGGCGCTGCCGGCCGCCGGCCGCACCGGCGTCAGCCACTACGTGCGCGTCATCCAGGGCTGCGACCACAACTGCACGTTCTGCATCGTGCCGCGAGTTCGCGGGCGCGAACGTCATATCGCGATGCCTGAGGTGTTGCTCGAGTGCCAGGCCGCGGTGGACGCGGGCGCACGCGAGGTCGTCCTGCTCGGCCAGAACGTCGACGATTACCAGGACCCGGGCGGTCGCGGCGGCCTCGCCGCGCTGGTTCGCGAGGTGGAGAAGATCCCGGGTCTGCGGCGCCTGCGCTTCATGACCTCTCATCCGCAGGACCTCGAGCCCGAGCTCCTGGAGGCGATGGCGGCGAGCGACGTGGTGTGCCGAGAGCTGCAGCTGCCCGTGCAGTCGGGCGACGACGGCATCCTCAAGCGCATGGCACGGGGCTACCAGACCAGGCACTACCGCGCCATCGTGGAGCGCGCTCGCGCCCTGATGCCCGACATCGGCCTGGCGACCGACGTCATCGTCGGTTTCCCCGGGGAGTCCGAGGCAGCCTTCTCCAACACGCGAAGCCTGCTGCAGGAAATCGAGTTCGACGTCGTGCACCTGGCCATGTACTCGCCGCGCCCGGGCACGTTCGCCGCCACCAGGATGCAGGACGACGTGCCGAGCGGCGAGAAGCTCAGGCGCCTCAACGACCTGCTGGCGCTGCAGCGTGAGATAGCCACGCGCAAGACCGCACGATGGGTCGGCCGCGACGTTGAGGTTCTCATCGAAGGCACCGACGAGCTCGGCCGGCCGTATGGCCGCATCCGCCAGGGCAAGCGGGCTGTCGTGCTTCGCGGGTCGGGGGTTGCACCGGGCGACGTGATCAACCTTCGAGTGGTGTCGGCTTCGGCCGGCCAGCTGACTGGATTGCCCGCGGCGTGAGGGAAGGTCCCCCTGCTCTGACCCCGGTCATGCGCCAGTACCGGGAAGCGAAAGAGCAGCACCCGGAGGGAATCCTCCTCTTCCGGCTCGGCGACTTCTATGAGGTGTTCTTCGAGGACGCCCTGGTGGCGGCGCCGGTGATGGGAATCACCCTGACCTCTCGTCCATTGGGAAAGTCGGGGCGCGCACCGATGTGCGGCGTCCCGTATCACGCATGGCAGTCGTACGTCGGCAAGCTCCTGCGCGCGGGTCACAAGGTGGTCATCTGCGACCAGCTCGAAGCCCCGGGTAAAGGCCCCGTCGTCAGGCGCGATGTGACCCGAGTCCTCACGCCTGGGACGGTGGTGGAGGATTCGTACCTCGACCCCGCCCGCCCCAACTACCTTGTCGCGGCGTGGACACACGGCTCCGAGTCGGGGCTGGCCGCATGCGACGTCTCCACCGGCGAGCTGCTCCTATGCCAGCTCCCGGCGGACCGGCTTGGCGCCGAGCTGGAGCGCCTGACGCCGGCGGAGCTCTTGACGCCACCCGCCGTCGAGGAGTACAGGTTCGACCCGGTCCGCGGGCAGCAGCGACTGCGCGACGTGCTCGGGATCGCGTACCCCGCCGCGGTAGGAGCGGGCGACGCGCCGCTCGCCGTCGGCGCGGCCGGGGTCGTTCTGGATTACCTGAAGCAGATCCAGGCTCGACTCGGCCCGGGCCTGCTGAGCGTGCGCACCTACTCGCCGGACGCCACCATGCAGCTCGACGCCGCCACGGTGCGAAACCTCGAGCTGCCCGAGCTCTTCAAGCTGGTCGATCACACGCGGACCCCGATCGGAGCGCGCCGCCTGCGCGCCTGGCTGGGCGCGCCGATGCGCGACGCGGAGTCGATCGAGCTGCGCCTGTCCGCGGTGGACGAGCTCGTGGCCGCCCCGACTCTCCAGGACAGGCTCGCGTCCGCCCTCAAGGACGTGGGCGACCTCGAGCGCATGGTGTCGCGCGCCGCGCAAGGTCGTGCCGGCGCCCGGGAGTTCGTCGCGCTGCGCGCCTCCCTCGAGGCGATACCGGCGGTCCGCGACGCGGCCGGCGCCTGCGAAGCCCTCGCCACGCGAGAGCTGGCGGCACAGATCACGGCCGCACCCGAGCTCGCGGCCGAGCTCATGCGTGCGCTGGTCGACGATCCGCCCGCAAATGTGCGCGACGGAGGGGCCGTGCGGCGCGGTTACGACGCCGAGCTCGATGGGATCGCCGCCGCATCACAGAATGCGCGCGAGTGGATCGCATCACTCGAAGCCTCGGAACGCCGGCGCACCGGCATCCGCTCGCTCAAGGTGGGCTTCAACAAGGTGTTCGGCTATTACATAGAGGTCAGCAACGCCAACGCGGTGTCGATACCGGCCGACTATGTACGCAAGCAGACGCTGACGGGCGCCGAGCGCTACCTGACCCCCGAGCTCAAACAGAACGAAGCGATTGTGCTCACGGCGCAGGAGCGCATCGCGGCGAGGGAGGTCGAGATACTGCGCGACCTGGGCGTGAAAGTCGTGGAGTCCGCGCCTGCCCTGCGCGCCACCGCGAACGCGATTGGCAGCATCGACGCCCTCCGTAGCCTCGCGGTCGCCGCGGCCGCCGAGCGCTGGCGCCGGCCGGCCGTCAACGCGGGCCTCACACTCAGCGTCAAGGGCGGCCGCCACCCGCTGGTCGAACGCCACCTTGCCGACGGAGCGTTCGTGGCGAACGACGTGGAGCTCGATCCCGCCGGTCAGCAGATAGCGATCGTCACCGGCCCGAACATGGCGGGCAAGTCGACTTTCCTGCGCCAGGCGGCCGTCATCGTCCTGCTCGCCCAGTGCGGGAGTTTCGTGCCGGCGGAGGAGGCCGTGGTCGGCCTCGTCGACCGGATCTTCACCCGGGTCGGGGCGCACGACGACATCGCCGCCGGCATGTCGACCTTCATGGTGGAGATGACCGAGACCGCCAACATCCTCAACCACGCCACACGCGCGTCGCTCGTGATCCTCGACGAGGTGGGGAGGGGGACCTCGACCTACGACGGGGTGTCGATCGCCCAGGCGGTGGTCGAGTATCTGCATGACTCGCCACGCCTCGGCTGCCGCACCCTGTTCGCGACGCACTATCACGAGCTGACCGCGCTGGCGGAGCGGCTGCCCCGCGTCCGCAACCAGCGCGTCGAGGTGCTGGAGGAAGGCGAGACGGTTCGCTTCCTTCACCGGGTCGTGCCGGGTGGCGCCGATCGTTCTTACGGCATCCACGTCGCCGCCCTGGCCGGTCTCCCATCGGGAGTCATCGCGCGCGCCCGCCAGGTCCTGGGCGAGCTCGAGCGCCAGCGCCCGCTGGAGCCGCCGGAGCAGCAGCTGGGGCTGCCCATGGAGCTGGCGCCCGATCCCCTGCGCAAGGAGCTCGAAGAGATCGAGCCCGACACGCTGAGCCCCCTTGAAGCCCTGCAGAAGCTCTACGAGCTCCGCTCCAGGCTCGACCGATGACGCCGATCCACATCCTCCCGCCCGAGGTCGCCGACGCGATCGCCGCCGGCGAGGTGATCGAGCGACCGGCATCGGTGGTCAAGGAGCTCGTGGAAAACGCCCTCGACGCGGACGCGAGGCGGATCGCCATCGATGTCCGCGGAGCGGGGCGCACGTCGATTCGCGTCAGCGACGACGGTGGTGGGATAGCGGCCGGCGAGCTGGCGCTTGCCTTCGTGCGCCACGCGACCAGCAAGGTCACCGCCCTGGCCGACCTCGACGCCATCACCAGCCTCGGGTTCCGTGGCGAGGCGCTCGCGAGCATCGCCTCGGTGGCGGATGTCGAGTGCACCAGCGCCGGCGCGCGGATCCACATCAGGGCGGGCGAGGTGATCGAACACGGTGCAGGGCCGCTGCTCCCCGGCGTCACCGTTGAGGTTCGCGACCTGTTCGGCAACGTGCCGGCGCGCTTGAAATTCCTCAAATCGGATGCCACCGAGGTCGCGGCGATAAAGGATGTGGTGACGGCCTTCGCCCTCTTGCATCCGCACGTGCGGCTGCAGCTCACGATCGACGGCCGCTCGGCCATCAGCAGCCCGGGCGACGGTGACAGGCGCCGGGCGTTCGCTTCGGTGCACGGGGCGCCGGTGGCGGCGGAGATGCTGGAGATCGTCGGCCTGCCGTTGATCACCGGCATGGTGTCGCAGCCACGCCTCAGCCGCGGCACCCGCGACGGCATCGTGCTGGCTGTCAACGGGCGCCCGATCGCCTCCCGGCCGCTCGCATACGCGTTGGAAGAGTGCTACCAGGGACGGCTCGAACGCGGCCGTCACCCGGTGGCGGCGATCGACATCGGCATCGACGCGGCCCTGGTCGACGTCAATGTGCACCCCGCCAAGCGCGAGGTCCGATTCCGCGAGGAAGGCGCCGTGTTCTCCGCGCTTCAGCGCGCGGTGCGCACCGCGCTCGGGGCCGCCGAGCCTGCCCGCTACCGCACGCCTCAGGTGGCGTCGGGCGTCGCCGAGGCGAGGGTGCACGAACCCCACCTGTCCGTGCAGGGTGTTTCGTCCCTGGTCCTGGAGGAGGGGAAGCCGGTCGAGGCGCCCGCCGGAATGCTGCGGCCGGTCGGCCAGGTCGGGCCCGGCTACCTGGTCGCCGAGGGGCCGCAGGGCCTTGTCCTCGTCGACCAGCACGCGGCCCATGAGCGCGTCCTCTACAACCGGCTGCTGGAAAGGCTGCGCACTGGGCTCGGAGCCACCCAACCGCTGCTCATGCCGCAGGCGGTCGACGTCGAGCCTGCCCTCATCGCCGCCGCTGCCGACCACCGCGCCGACCTGGCCAGCCTCGGCCTCGAGTACGAGGAGTTCGGGCCGCGCAGCCTGCGCATCACGGCCGTGCCCGTGGAGATGCCCGCCGGCCGAGCGACAGCGGCGGTGCAGGAAACGCTGGCGGCGTTGAGCGAGACCCGCGGCGACGGGGCGATACACAGGGCCGCGGCCGCACTTGCGTGCCACTCGGCCGTCCGCTTCGGCGACGTGCTCGATGTGGCCGAGCAGCGCCGGTTGCTCGCCGACCTCGAAACCGCCGAGGAATCGATCACGTGCCCGCATGGGCGGCCCACGCGGCTGGTCGTCGAATGGCAGGAGCTGACCCGCCACTTCCGCCGAAACTACTGAAATTCGCGGGGACGCCGCGATGAGTGCCGCAATTTCCGTTCCGGTCGTCGTCGGGCCCACAGGCATCGGCAAGTCCGCTCTGGCGTTCGACCTCGCGCTGCAGACCGGCGGCGAGATCGTCGTCGCCGATTCGCGCCAGGTCTACGAGCGCCTCGATATTGCGACCAACAAGCCGAGCGTCGATCAGCGTCGCCGCGTGCGCTATCACATGATCGACTTCGTCGACCCGGCGACGACCTTCAACGCCGCTGAGTACGTCGAAGGCGCTCGCGCGGCCATCGATGACATCGCCGCGCGAGGACGCGTCCCGATCGTCGAGGGCGGAACGATGCTCTATGTCGATGCGCTGTGCGACGGCTTCAGCCTGACTGGTGTCCCGCCGAGCGCAGAGCTGCGCGCCGAGCTGTCGCGGCTCGATGCTTCCGCGCTGAGTGAGCGGCTGCTCGCGCTCGACCCTGACCCCGGCGTCGACCTGCACAACCCCGTCCGCATGATCCGCGCGATCGAGGTGCTGGAAGCGGCCGGGCCGCCTCTGCGCCGGCTGCGCCGGCGAACGCCGCCGCCGTGGCGGGCCGTACGTATCGGCCTGACCGCCGACCTCGCACTCATCGACAAGCGTCTCGAGGCACGCAGCAGAACCCAGGTGCATCGTGGCCTCGTCGCGGAAACGCAGGCGGCGCTCGATTCCGGGGTGCCGCCGACCGCGCCCGTGTTGACGGGAATCGGTTACGCCGAGGCGCTTGCGCACATTCGCGGCGAGCTGACGCTCGAGGAGCTGCCGGTCGCGATGGCCCGATCCAACCGCCGCTACGCGCGCAGGCAGCTGCGGTGGTGGCGGCGCGACGCGCGCGTGCGCTGGTTTGCGATCGAGCCCGATCCTTTGCCCGCTATCCTCAAGTACGTGAGGGAGACAGCGTGAAGGGAGCGACCAGCGCCGGCGCGCAGCGCCTGGGCCTCATCCCGCCCTACCTGTTCGCAGAGATCGACCGCAAGGTACAGGAGAAGAAGAGGGCCGGCGTGGATGTGATCTCGCTTGGCATCGGCGACCCTGATCTGCCCACGCCCAAGCGCATCGTCAGCGTCCTGCAGGAGGCCGCCGCCGATCCGGCCAACCATCGCTACCCGTCCTACTTCGGCCTCGCGGAGCTGCGCGAGGCCATCGCGCAGTGGTACCGCGATCGGTTCGGCGTGACGCTGGACGCGACCACGGAGATCCTGCCCACGCTTGGCTCGAAGGACGGGATCAGTCACGTTCCCATGGCGCTGGTCGACCCGGGGGACGTGGTTCTCGCCCCCGACCCGGGCTATACCGTGTACGTCACCGGGGCGCTCATGGCGGGCGGTGAGCCGTACACCATGCCGCTCACGCCTCAGAACCACTGGCTGCCCGACCTGGAAGCCATCCCTCACGCGGTCGCGGAGCGCGCGCGCATGATGTGGCTCAACTACCCCAACAATCCCACGGCCGCGGTCGCGGATCGTGAGTTCCTCGAGCGCGCGGTCGATTTCTGCCACCGTCATGGCATCGTGCTCTGCCACGACGCGCCGTATTCGGAGATCGCGTTCGACGGCTACCGGCCGCTGAGCCTGTTCGAGATCGAAGGCGCAAAAGACGTCGGTCTTGAATTCCACTCGCTGTCGAAGACCTACAACATGACGGGATGGCGCATCGGCTGGGTATGTGGGCGGGCGGACCTGGTCGGCTTGATCGGTCAGCTCAAGACCAACATCGACTCCGGCATCTTCCAGGCGGTGCAGTGGGCGGCCATCGAGGCGCTGAATGGAGGCGAGGCCGAGACGTTCGCGGCCTGCGAGGTCTACGCGAGACGGCACCGTATGGTCGCGGAGACCTTGAACAGCCTGGGATGGTCGCTCAAGCCACCGCGCGCGACCTTCTACGTATGGGCGCCGGTGCCTTCGGGTTACGACTCGATCGGGTTCGCGAGCCACGTGCTCGACGCGGTGGGCGTGAACATCACGCCGGGCGTCGGCTTCGGGGCTCACGGAGAGGGCTACTTCCGGCTCTCGGTCACCGCCCCTGATGCTCGCCTGGAGGAAGCGATGGCCCGTCTGAGGCGCCTCGAGCTCTGATCACGACGAAGGCCCCGCGAGAGCGGGCATACCTGGTCGGTTTGCTGCTGCCCGGGACGACCGCCGAGGTGGTCCGTGAGCAGATGACGGAGCTCGCCGACCTCACCCGGACCGCGGGCGCAGATGTGGTCGGCTCCGACATCCAGCGCCGTGCCGCGGTCGATCCGGCGCATTTCATCGGCATGGGCAAGCTCGAGGAGCTGCGCAATCTCAAGCTGGAGGGCGCGTTCGATCTGATCGTCTGCAACGACGACCTGAGCCCGCGGCAGCAGCGCAACCTCGAGCTCGAGCTCAAGACCCGGGTGCTCGATCGCACCGAGGTGATCCTGGAGATCTTCGCCCAGCACGCGCGCACGCACGAAGGCCGGCTGCAGGTCGAGTCCGCGCGGCTGCATCACCTGCTGCCGCGGTTGATCGGAGCCTACGCATACGACCGCCAGGTGGGCGGGCGACGAGGTGGGGTGGGGGCCCGCGGCGGTTTCGGCGAGCAGCAGATCGAGGTCGAGAAGCGACGCATCCGCAAGCGCATGCGCGACCTCGAACGAGAGATCGAGCAGGTGCGCTCGCAGCGGCATCAGCAGCGCACCGGCCGGCGGCGGGCGGAGCTGGAGACGGCGGCGATCGTCGGCTACACCAACGCCGGCAAGTCGACGCTTCTCAATGCGCTCACGGGGGCGCGAGTGCACGCCGAGCAGAGGTTGTTTGCCACGCTCGACCCCACGACACGCCGCCTCGATCTCCCCACCGGCCGCGAGCTCCTCCTCACGGACACAGTGGGATTCATCCAGAAGCTGCCGACCGACCTGGTTGCCGCCTTCCGGGCTACGCTCGAGGAGGTCACCGAGGCTGACGTCATCCTGCAGGTGCTGGACCTGAGCGCGCCAGCCGTCGAGGAGCAGGCCGAGACGGTGGAGCAGGTCCTGGCCGACCTGGGGGCCGCCGGCAAACCGCGCGTGGTGGCGCTGAACAAGGTCGACCTGCTCGGGCCGGCGGCGCGCCGGCGGGCGGTGGGCGCGCTCAGCGCGCGCTATCCCGGCGCGGTGGCGATCTCGGCCTCCCAGCAGTTCGGGCTCTCCGAGCTGCTGGAAGCCATCGACAGGGCCAGCCGGGGCGACGTCGTCGCACTCGAGGTGCTCGTCCCTTATGGGCGCGAAGGGGTGCTCGCGGAGCTGCGCCGGATCGGCGGCGTCGACCGGACGGAGTACGTCGAAGGCGGCACCCGAGCCTGGGGCTGGGTGCCCCGGCACGCCGCGCGCCGCTTCGAGCCCTACGCCACCGTCAGCGGAAGAGTCTGATCACGCCGCGGACGACGCCGACCAGGCTCACGTTGCTGGTCACGATCGGCTCGTAAGCCGGGTTCTCGGCGATCAGCTTGACGTGGCCGTTGCCGCGCTCGAAGCGCTTCACGGTGGCGTCGCCGTCGACCATGGCGACGACGATCGCGCCGTTCGGCGCCTCCTGCTGGGGCCTGACCAGGACCAGGTCGCCGTCGAAGATCCCGGCGTTGATCATGCTTTCGCCGCGGACGCGGAGCAGGAAGAAGCCTTCCTGGGCGAGGTCGGGGGAGAGCAGGAGATGGTCTTCGATGTTCTGCTCGGCGAGGATGGGCGCGCCGGCGGCCACATTGCCGACCACCGGCACCGAGACGGCGTTGCGTCGTTGCTTGTCGACTTCGGCGTCCTGGACGAGCTGGACGGTTCGCGACTTGCTCGGATCGCGGCGGATGAGCCCGCGCCGCTCGAGCTGGTTCAGGTGGTTGTGGACGGTCGAGCTCGAGCTCAGGCCGACCGCTTCGCCGATCTCACGCACGCTGGGCGGATAGCTGCGGACGCGGGTGACGTAGCGGATGTAGTCGAGGATCTTGTTCTGCCGTTCGGTCAGCTGTTCGGTCAATTTGATCTCTCCAGAAGTTCGTTTTGTGCGACGTAGGGTGGACGTTGAAGCTGATGCTAGCACCTCGCGCCGGCTGATGCAAACCTTTGTTCGATGCCTTGACAGGCGAACGCCCGTTCGCTACCCTTGCCGAACACATGTACGTCGTTGGCCAGGCCACCAGGATTCAAACCCCATTCCGTTCCGACCGGGGCCTGCGGCACCTGTACCGCTGGGCCCTGGTCCTGGTGGCGGCGCTGGCCGTGATGGTGGCGCTGAGCCGCGTCGCCCAGGGCGGCGCGGCCGCCGCGACGGTGGTTGTCGAGCCCGGGGACACGTTGTGGGCGATCGCGGCCGAGCGCTATCCGGGCGACGACACCCGCGCGCGCGTCGACGAGATCGAGCGCCTGAACAACCTTTCGAGCCCGGTGATCGAGGCGGGGGAGACCCTGCGCCTGCCGGCCTAGCGCAGTAGGCTCGTCAGCGTGGGCCTTTACGTCGTCCGGCTCGAGCGTCGCGGTCCCTGGGACTGGTCGCGCGACCTCCGCCAGCAGGCGGGCTGGGACGAGCACGCACGTTTCATGGACGACCTGGTCGACGCCGGTTTCATCCTGCTCGGCGGTCCGCTCGAGGGCGAGCGCGAGACGCTGCATGTCGTCGAAGCCGAGTCTGAGGCCGCGATCCGGGAGCGCCTGGCGGAGGATCCGTGGGCGCGGAACGGCATGCTGCGCCCGGTTCGAATCGAGCGCTGGACCGTCCTCCTCGACGGCCTTCGCCCAGGCGAAACGCAACCTTGAGCGTGGTCTTGGTGACCAGGCGGGGCTGCCATCTCTGCGACGAAGCCCTCCTCCTGCTCCGGGACCTCGGCGTCTACCCTGAGCTCGCCGACGTCGACGGCGACGATGAGCTGCACCGGCTCTACGACTTCCGCGTCCCGGTCGTCCTGGTCGGCGGTGACGTCGTGGCCGAGGGCCGGATCACTCGCGAGCAGCTGAAAGCCGGGCTCGGTGCGGTCGGGAAGGGGTCCTGAGCTCACCCTGGCCGTACTGGTTGGTGCTGATAATGATCGTTCTACTGTCCATAGGCTTTGTGGGCCCGTAACGCTCAGGTCGAACCAGTTCGCTAGGCGGAGCGCTGCAGGGCCGGCTCGGCGTCCAGGCCGCGCAGGAACACTTCCAGCGGCAGTGCGGCCTGCTCGAAGTCCTGGCGTAGCAGCTCGAGGTCGGAGCCTTCCTGGGCGGCGCCGGAGATCGCCAGCTCGGCCGTCCGGAGCGATTCGGCCACGAAGGCGCTCAGAGGCTCGCCAGGGCGCCCGGCCAGGGCTTCCTGAGCCCAGGACTCCCGGACCTCGGCGGCAAGCTCCAGCAGGCGGTCCACGATCGGACCGGCCATGCGCCGCTCGGCCGGCTCCCAGCGGAGGCGCGACAAAGCTTCCGCAGTCGAGCGGATAAGCCGTCGCAGCTTGACCTGGGTCTGCAGCGTACGCATGTTCGCGATTATTTTACCCGAACAGGCGTTCGAATCGCAAGTGCAGGCGTGTAGCTGAACCGCGCGCCGCGTGGTCTCCCCCACCTTCGAGCGTTTCGAGTTCGGGCGCAGAATCGTCCGGTGACTCGCGTGGACCTGCTCCTGACCACGATGGAGGAGGCTTACGCTCGCCTGCGATCACGGGTCGAGGGACTCGGTGACGAGGAATTCTTCTGGCAGCCGAGGCCCGAGACCTGGACGATCTATGAAGACCGGCCCGGCCACTGGACCTATCACTACGCGATCCCGGACCCTGATCCCGCTCCACTGACGACGGTTGGCTGGCAGGTCGTCCACGTCGCGCTGTGCAAGGTCATGTACCACGAGTGGGCGTATGGCTCCGCTCGCATGACCTGGCCCGAGCTCGACGTGCCACACACCGCGTCGAGCACGCTGACCCGATTGGAGGAGGGCCATCAGATGCTCCGCCAGGATCTCCAGGACACACTCGACTCCGAGCTTGACGATCCGCGCAAGACCAATTGGGGAGAGGTCTGGCCCGCCTGGCGGATCTTCACGGCGATGACCGACCACGACGCCTTCCACGGCGGCACGATCGGCTACTTACGTGACCTCTACCGCTGGCGCCGGAGCTAAGGCGCGAAGATCCGGCAGAGGCTGTCCGCCAGGGACTCGGCGTCGGCGCCCGGGTGCGTCAGGAAGTAACCGACCGCGTCGTTGACCGCGCCCACGACCGCGCGGCCGAACACCTGCGGGTCCTGGTTGGCATAGAACTGGTCGTCGAGCAGGGCGAGCCGCACCTCCTCCGCGACCATGTGCGCAAACCGCTCCTGAAGCTGGTGCCGCACCTCCTCGACGGTGGCGCTGAGTCCCACCGACTCGACCATCATCAACCGCGCCGCCGCCGACCGCTTGTAGCACGCCACCACAAATGCATGAATGCCGCGGCGCATGCGATCCCGGTGATCCTGGCCGGCGGAAGCCGCCGCGATCACCGCGTGGATGAGGTCGCCGCCCTCCTGGGCGAGCACCTCGCGAAAGCAGTGCTCCTTGGAATCGAACTGCTCGTAGAAGGCGGACTTGGACATGCGCGCGCGGGCGACGATATCCTCGACCGAGGTCCTCTGGTAGCCCCTCGCGGCGAACATGGCGAGGGCCGCCTGGGTGAGGCGCTCACGCCGCTGCAGGCGCCGGGCTTCGCGCGGGTCGGCGGAATCGGAGGCGACGACTCGAACCGGCGCGTCCCGGACGGAGCCGGCCACTAATCGCGGGCCAGCGCCCGGGAGATCACGAGCCGCTGGATCTCGCTCGTGCCCTCGAACAAGGTGTAGATCTTGGCGTCGCGGTGCCACTTCTCGACCGGGAAATCGCGGATGTAGCCGTAGCCGCCGCAGATCTGGATCGCCTGCTCGGTGACCTTGACCGCCACCTCGCCGGCCTTCAGCTTCGCCATCGAGCCCTCTGCCTTCTTGAACTCGCCTCCGCTGCGGCCCTCCCACAAAGCGCGCCAGATGAGCGCCCGCGTCGCCTCGATCTCGGTGGCCATGTCGGCGAGCATGAAGGCGATCGCCTCGTTCTCGATCAGCGTCCGCCCGAACTGCTTGCGCTCCTTGGCGTACTGCAGCGCGAACTCGAAGGCAGCCCGCGCGATCCCGAGCGCCTGAGCGCCGACGATCGGCCGCGACAGCTCGAACGTCTTCAGCGCCACCGAAGAGCGCTGGTGCGTGCCCTCGCGCGCGCGTGCGAGCTTGGCCTCGAGCTTCTCCATCCCGCCGAGCACGTTCTCGAGCGGGATCGTGCAGTCCTCCAGCAGCACCTCGGCCGTATGCGAGGCGCGGATGCCCATCTTCCTTTCCTTCTTGCCCTGGCGAATGCCCTTGGTGCCGGGCGGGACGACGAAGCTGGCCTGCCCGCGCGTGCCCAGCTCGGGCTCGACCGCGGCGACCACGACATGGACGTCGGCGATGCCGCCGTTGGTGATGAAGATCTTCTGGCCGTTGAGCACCCACTCGCCGTTCTTCCTCACCGCGCGGGTCTTCATCGACGAAACGTCTGAGCCGGCTTCGGGCTCGGTGACGGCGAACGCGCCCAGCGCCGGCTTCTCGACGGTGCCGAAGCAGGCTGGGATCCAGGTCGCGATCTGCTCCGGCGTCCCCTGCGAGAAGATCGCGGCGATCGGCAGTCCAGTGCCCTGGATCGCCAGCGCGATGCCGGCGCAGCCCCACGTCAGCTCCTCGGCGACCAGGGCGGGCATGATGCCCGTGCTGTCGGCGTAGGTCTGCTGGAGGAAGTCGACGCCGTAGAGGCCGACCTCGGCCGCCTTCTTGACCACAGGCCACGGAAACTCCTCGGTTTCGTCGTACTGAGCCGCCACCGGGCGGATCTCCTTTTCCGCGAAGCTGTGGACCCAGTCTCTGATCTCACGCTGCTCGTCGGTCAGCTCGAAGGAAACCATCTCTCTCCCTTTACAACGCGCCGGTACTGGTACGTACCATTCTGGTGCGTGACGCTACGCCGCGGCGCGTCATGGTGTCAAGAGGGAAAGCTAGCTCGGCCGGCCCGACTTGGCAGCCCGGGCCTTGGATCGTGCCTCCTGGGCCAGGCGGAAGGCGGTCAGGAGGAGAAACGCGCCCCACACCCGCGCCAGGATCAGGCCCGGAATGTGGATCGCGAGGAGGGCGCCCAGGATCGCACCCGCCAACCCTCCCCCGCCCATCCAGAGCGCCGGTCCGAGCAGCACGTTGCCCTCCCTGATGTGCGTGATCCCGCCCACCAGCGCCGTCGGCACGATGGCGGCCAGGGACGTCCCCTGCGCGAGCGCCTGGTTGAATCGAAAGCCCACGGTCATGATGGGGACGAAGGCGCTGCCCCCGCCGATACCGATCAAACCGCTCAGGAGGCCGGCCACAAGCCCGCCGAGCACGGCCAGGGCATCGCCCCAGCTCAAGGCGCGATGACCTCCTTGAGCCCCACGACCAGCATCACCGCGGCGACCGCCAGCGTCAGCTCGCGGTCGGGGACGTACCGAAGCAGCCGTGCTCCGGTGTACACCCCGGCCACGCTGCCGATGATCAAGAACAGCGCGAAATGAAAGTCGACTTGAGGCCGGCCCTGCAGGAAGTAGTAGATGGGCAGCGCGGCGATTGCGATCGGGATGATGGCGACCAGGGAGTTGGCGTTGGCGTGCCGCTGGCTGACGCCGGCCCATATCACCTGCAGCGGGATCATGACGAAGCCTCCGCCCACGCCGAGAAGACCGCCCAGGAAGCCGCCGAGTAACCCGATGACGGCGAAGACGGCTCTTTTGTCTATTCGGGCTTGGGTGGAGATTCGGGCTGGGTCGTCACCACCGAGTGGTGCCGGAACTGGACGTCCGCCATCGGCTGCCCGGGAACCTTGGCCTTCTTCTTCTTTTTGACCTCGCGACCTTGTTTGTTGCGTCCTTTAGCCATGGGCCCCAGTTTCTATGACCAGGGCCAGTTCGCGCAAGAAGGATTCCACATCCGTGACGAGCCCGATCGACTGCCAGCTGCCGCGATCGGCGAGCTTGGTGACGACCGCCGGGTTGATGTCGACGCAGACCGTGCGCACGCCGGCCGGCAGCATGTTGCCGGTGGCGATCGAATGCAGCATGGTCGAGAGCATGATCGCCATCCGCACCCCGTGAAGGGAGGCGCGCATGCGGCGCTGGGCCTCGACCATGTCGGTGATCACGTCTGGCAGCGGCCCGTCGTCGCGAACCGAACCGGCAAGGACGAAGTCGACCCCATGATCGATCGCCGACTTCATCACCCCGCTCTTGAGCTGGCCGCTCTCGATCATCTGGCGCAAGCCGCCCGCCGCGCGCACGCGGTTGATCGCCCGCATGTGGTGCTCGTGCCCATGCTCGATGGCGAGCCCGCTCTCGACGTTGACCCCGAGCGCGGTCCCGAAGAGCGCCGACTCCACGTCGTGCACGGCCAGCGCGTTGCCGGCGAACAGGACCTGCACGTATCCAAGCTCGATCAGCCGAGAAAGGTAGCGGCCGGCCCCCGTGTGGACCACGGCCGGCCCTGCGACGACGACGATGCGCCCGCCCGTCTGCCGGATCTGCTTCATCTCATCAGCGATCGCCCCGATCAGAACCTTCTTGGGCTTCTCGGCCGAGACCTCGCTGGCCATGAAGGTGAAGATCTCGGTCTGCCGCGACCGCTCCAGGGGGGTGACCCGCACGCCCTGGTGGCCGACGACGACATCCATGCCCGGCGTCGCGCCCTGGAAGACGATGCAGCGCGCGCGCCGGGCCTGGGCATCGACCGCGATCGCGCAGTCCATCTCGATGTCCTCGACCGGTAGCCACCGGCCGCCGATGAGGACCTCGGTCGGCAGGTTGCTGGTCGAGTAGAAGCCCTCGGGGAACACACCCTCCTTGGTCACCTTCTCCAGCTGAGCCGGCTCCTCGGCCTCGGCGGTCGCGCCCAGCGCTCGGGCCTGGCGCACGATGCGGTCGAGAAGCTCGGCAGAGGAAGCGACCACCTCCATGCGGCACAAAGACGTGTCGGTCTTGTGCTGGCCGACGGTCAGCTCTTCGATCGTGAAGTTGCCGCCGAGGTCCATGACCAGGTCCATGACCTGCGGGAGCGTCATCGAGTCGATGATGTGACCCTTCAGCACCAGCCGAGCCGTGTGTCGCTGGTCGCTCATCGCAGCGCGCCGATCACGGAGTTGATCTCGTCCTTCAGCCTGGCCGCCTCGCGCGCCGGCTTCTCGGCGAAGAGGACGCTGCGGCTCGCCGAGACGAGGCAGGAGGCCTGGTCTCCGTTCCATGCCGCCCGCACCGACCCCTGGAGGTCGCCGGCCTGCACGCCGATGCCCGGGATGAGGAAAGGCAGCTGTGACGATCGGCGCACGTCCTCTATCTGGGCGGGCGCGGTGGCGCCCACGACCAGCCCCACGTTTCGATGCACGTTGAGGCGCTCGGCGAGGTCCGTCACCTGCAGGTAGAGCGGCTTGCCGCCGGCGTCCAGGTGCTGCAGGTCGGTCGCGCCGGGATTCGACGAGCGGCAGACCACGTACACGCCGCGGTCGTCGTAGCGGGTGAACTCCTCGATCGAGTCGGCGCCGAGGTACGGGTTGACGGTGGCGGCGTCCATGGCCAGCGTCTCGAAAACGGTGACCGCATACGCGCGCATGGTGTTGCCCATGTCGCCGCGCTTGCCGTCGAACAGGAACGGCGTGTGCGGCGCGTCGTCACGCAGCTCCAGCAGCGCCTGCCACCCGTCGGGCCCGTACTGCTCCCAGAAGGCGCTGTTGGGCTTGTAGCAGCACACGTGCTCTTCCGTCTGGCGCACGACCTCACGGCAGTGGCGGAGGGCCCCCGCCGCGCCCCCCGGGATTCGCCCGGGGTCGGGGTCGAGGCCGACGCAAAGAAGGCTGTTGCGCTCCCGCGCGAGCGAGCGCAGCCGTTCGAAGTAGCTCATGGGCAATCCAAATCGTAGCTAGCATGAAGGCGTGCACAGGCTGCTCCGGATCGGGCTGGCCCAGGTCAACACGATCGTCGGCGACCTGGAGGGCAACACCCGGCTCATCACCGACTGGATCGAGCGCGCCCGCGAGCAGGGCGTCGACATGGTCGCCTTTCCAGAGCTGGCGATCACCGGCTACCCGCCTGAAGACCTCGTCCTGAAGCCCGGTTTCGTCCGCGACAACCTGAAGCAGCTGCAGGTCGTGGCCAGGGCGACGGATGGGATCTCGGCCGTCGTGGGCTTCGTCGACGAGGACGGCGACCTCTACAACGCCGCGGCCTTGCTGCACGACGGCGAGGTGAAGGCCGTCTACCACAAGGTTTTCCTGCCCAACTACGGTGTGTTCGACGAGCAGCGTTACTTCGCCCCCGGCCACCGCAGCCCGATCTTCGAGATCTCGGGCATCCGGGTCGGTGTGTCGATATGCGAGGACTGCTGGTATCCATCCGGTCCGATGGCGTGGCAGGCACACCACGGCGCTGAGCTTTTGATCAACATCAACGGGTCTCCGTATCACGCGGGCAAGCGCGCGCCGCGCGAAGAGATGGTCGCCGGACGCGCAGTCGACTACGGCGCCTATGTCGCATACGTCAACCTGGTCGGAGGCCAGGACGAGCTGGTCTTCGACGGGAACAGCGTGGTCTTCGGTCCGCGTGGCGAGCTGCTTGCTCATGCGCCTTCGTTTCGCGAGGACCTGCTCGTCTACGACGTCGACCTGACCACGGCCGCCTACCACCGGCCGCACGAGAAGATCCACTACGAGGCCGAAGGCGCTGCGCGCCTCGAGCTCGTGACCACGGAGGTCCTTCTGCCGCCGCCGGCCATATACCCGCCGAAGCCGGAGATCGCGCCCCGCATCGAAGCCCCGCTCGAGGGCGCCGCCGAGATCTACGCCGCGGTGGTGCTCGGCACCGGGGACTACATCCGCAAGCAGCAGTTCCAGAAGGTCATCATCGGGCTGTCAGGCGGCGTGGACTCCGCGCTCACCGCCGCCATCGCCGCCGACGCGCTCAGCCCCGAGAACGTCATCGGCGTGCGCTTGCCCTCGCGGTACACGGCGCCGGAGAGCCTCGAGGATGCCGGGCTCGTCGCCGAGGCGCTTGGGATCCAGCTCCTCGACTTCCCGATCGAGCCGGCGCATCGGGCATTCGAGCAGATCCTCGCCGGCGCGTTCGAGGGCACGCGGCCTGGAGTCGCCGAGGAGAACCTGCAGCCGCGAATCCGCAGCACCATCCTTCACGCCCTGTCCAACAAGTTCGGCTACATCGTGCTCACGACCGGCAACAAGTCGGAGATCGCCACCGGGTACGGCACGCTCTACGGCGACATGGCCGGCGGCTTCGCGGTGCTCAAGGACATCTTCAAGACCACGGTCTACGAGCTCAGTCGTTATCGCAACTCGCTCGGCCCCGCGATTCCGGAGCGGATCCTCACCAAGCCGCCGTCCGCAGAGCTGAAGCCCGGCCAGAAGGACTCGGACAGCCTTCCGCCCTACGAGGAGCTCGACCCCATCCTGCGCGGGTACGTCGAGGACGACCTCACGCCCGAGGAGCTGATCGAGGCGGGCAGCCGGCCGGAGACGGTGGCGCGCGTGATCCAGCTCGTCGATCGCAGCGAGTACAAGCGACGCCAGTCACCGCCGGGCGTGAAGATCACCCCTCGCGCTTTCGGCCGCGACCGCCGTATGCCGATCACCAACCGCTACGTCCCGAACGGCGCCTCTCGAGCCTGAGCGGTTCCCTCCCGGCATAATCAAGGCTGATAGCAGGTATAGATAGGAGCTATATGGCGGGTTCGTCCTTCGACGTGGTGGTGGTGGGTGGCGGGCCCGGCGGCTACGTCGCCGCCATCCGTTCGGCACAGCTGGGCGCCAGGACGGCGATCGTCGAGAAGGACCGGCTGGGCGGCACCTGCCTGGTTCGAGGCTGCATACCCACCAAGGCGCTGCTGCAGTCGTCCGAGCTGTACACGCTGGCCAGGGGCGGCGGGCCTTTCGGGCTGGTGGCCGGCAACATCGGTTTCGACTGGGCGGCCGCGCAGAAGCGAAAGACGGCGGTGGTCGACCAGCTCGTCAAGGGCGTGGAGGGTCTTCTCAAGGCGGGCGGGGTGACCGTGATCCGCGGCGCGGCGAAGCTGTCGGGTGGCGGAGCCATCGATGTGGCGAGTGAGCGCGTGCAGGCCAAGGACATCGTGATCGCCACGGGGTCGGCGGTGTCCCGAATCCCGCTGAAGGGCGCCGAGCTGACCATCGACTCGGACGCCATCCTGGAGCTCAAGGAAATCCCGCCGCGGCTCGCGGTCATCGGCGGCGGCGTGGTGGGCATGGAGTTCGCCGCCATGTTCGCCGCGCTCGGCAGCAAGGTGACCGTGCTCGAGATGCTGCCGCAGATCCTGCCCATGGTCGAGGCGGATGTCGTCAACGCGTATGCGAAGCACCTTTCAGGACTCGGCGGCGAGATTCACACCGACAGCAAGGTCTCTGAGGTCGCGAAGGTCGGTGGCGCCATCCAGGTCCGGTTCTCGACCGGTGGTGAGGGCGGCGCGGTCGATGCGGACCGCGTGCTACTCGCCGTCGGGCGCTCTTCGTACACCGAGGGCCTCGGCGCCGAGGCGGCCGGCGTGACGCTCGAGCGCGGCCGCGTCGTGGTGGACGACCACCTGCGCACGAGCGCTGCCGGCGTGTGGGCGATCGGCGACGTGATCGGCGGCATCATGCTCGCGCACGTCGCCTCATATGAAGGCATATGCGCGGTCGAGAACATCGCCGGCCACGATCGCATCCCCGATTACCACGCGGCGCCGAACTGCGTGTACACGGATCCCGAGATCGCGCACGTCGGTCTCGGCGAGAAGGAGGCGAAGGAGCGCGGCCTCGACGTGAAGGTCGGCCGCTTCCCATTCGCGGCCTCCGGCCGGGCCCTGACGCTCGGCCAGAGCGAGGGTTTCGCCAAGGTCGTTGCTGACGCGCCGACCGGGCGAATTCTCGGCGTTCACATCATCGGCCCGCGCGCCACCGACCTGATCGCCGAGGCGACGCTGGCCGTGCAGAACGGTCTCACCCTGGATCAGCTCGACCTCACCATGCATGCGCACCCGACGCTCCCCGAGTCGATCATGGAAGCGGCGCTCGCCGCCCAGGGACGGGCGATCCACATCGCGAATAGAAGGACGGCTCCTGGGCTCCCCACCACGTGGGGAGCTCCGGACGCGCCGCCAGGCGCCTCCGGTGTGGGGGGACCCACTCAAGTCAGCGTTCCGTTGCACAATCGTGAGCAGCAGATGGTCGCAAAGGTCAAACCCACCACACCCCCAGAAGCCGCCGCAATTAACGCGAAGAAGCTCGAGCTCAAGAAGGAGAACCGGGACTTCTTGCTTGGGATCCACCGCACCATGCAGCTGATCCGGCGCTTCGAGGAGCGCGCCCAGGAGCAGTACACAAAGGCCAAGATCGGCGGCTACTGCCACCTCAACATCGGCGAGGAGGCGACGGTCGTTGGCGCCATCCTGCCCCTCAAGCTGACCGACTACATCTTCACCAGCTATCGCGAGCACGGGCACGCGATCGCGCGCGGCGTCGACCCCAAGGCGGTCATGGCCGAGCTCTTCGGCAAGGAGACCGGCACTTCGCACGGGCGCGGCGGCTCGATGCACATGTTCGACGCCAAGCTGCGGTTCATGGGCGGGTACGGCATCGTCGGCGGTCACCTGCCACTCGCCGCCGGTGGCGCGGCGGCCATCAAGTACCGCGACCAGAAAGACGTTGTCGAGTGTCTCTTCGGCGATGGGGCCACCAACATCGGCGCCTTCCACGAGTCGCTGAACTTCTCCAAGGTCTTCGATCTCCCCGTGCTTTGGCTGTGCGTCAACAACCGGTACGGGATGGGCACCCCGGTCGACAAGGCTTCGGCGGTCGCGGACATCTACAAGAAGGCTTGCGCGTACGACATGGAATCGATCCAGGTCGACGGCATGAACGTTCGCGAGGTCCTCATCAAGACGTCGGAGATGCTCGAGAAGATCCGCGCGGATTCGCAGCCCCGGTTCATCGAGGCGCTGTGCTACCGCTTTCGGGGTCACTCCGTCGTGGACCCGGACAAGTACCGATCGGCCGAGGACAAAGAAAAGTTCCGCAAGGCCGACCCGATCGTGTTCTTCGAGCACGAGCTCGAGACCTCAGGCCTCGCCGACGAGGAGTACTTCAAGAACGTGCGCGCCGAGGTCGAGACCGAGGTCCAGGACATCATCAAGTTCGCCGACGAGAGCCCCGACCCCAAGGTCGAGGACCTCTACAAGTACGTCTACGCCGCCGAGTGGGAAGAGAGCCCGGCACTGCGAGGAGACCCGCTCTAATGCGCCGGGCGCGCGCAGGGCGCACTTAGATGGCCGAGGAGAAGCTCTATCGCGTCGCGTTGCGCGAGGCTTTAGCCGAGGAGATGGAACGGGACGACTCCGTCTATCTCATCGGCGAGGACATCGGCAAGTTCGGCGGCGCGTATCGCGTGACGGAAGGGCTGCTCGATCGCTTTGGTGAGAAGCGAGTCGTCGATGCCCCGATCGCCGAAGAGGTGATCGTCGGCAGCGCCATCGGGTCGGCGATGCTGGGCCTGCGCCCGGTGGTCGAGATGATGACCATCAACTTCTCGCTGATCGCATACGACCAGATCGTCAACAACGCGGCGAAGATCCGGTACATGTTCGGCGGCGAGGCCAAGGTGCCGCTGGTGATTCGCATGCCGGGCGGCGCCGGCCATCAGCTATCAGCCCAGCATTCACACAGCTTCGAGGTCCTGTACGGCCTGATCCCCGGCCTGCTGGTCGTCGCGCCCACGACGCCGGAGGACGCCAAGGGCATGCTCAAGTCGGCCATCCGCACCGACAACCCGGTGATGTTCCTCGAATCCATGAGCCTCTACAACGTGAAGGGGATGGTCCCCGACGGCGACTACACGGTCCCGATCGGCAAGGCTGCGGTGCGGCGGACCGGATCCGACCTCACGATCGTCGGCGTCTCGAGGATGGCGGTGCTCGCCAACGAAGCCGCCAAGCAGCTCGAGGAGGAGGACATCGATGTCGAGGTCATCGACCTCCGCTCCATCCGCCCGATCGACTGGCCCCCGATCGTCGAGTCGGTGCGCCGCACCAGCCGCTGTCTCGTGGTCGAAGAGGGCTGGGCCACGTACGGCGTGACGGCGGAGATCGCGGCCGGCGTGCAGGAGCGGTGCTTCGACTACCTGGACGCCCCGATCCGGCGGTTGGGCGGTGCGCAGGTGCCGATGCCCTACAGCCTGCCGCTCGAGAAGGCGTCGATCCCCACGAGCGAGGACATCAAGAAGCTTGCGCGCGAGGTCGTGGGTAGGAAGCCGCTAAATGTCTGATGTAAACATGCCGAAGCTCTCCGACACCATGGAGGAGGGCACGGTCGTCGAATGGAAGAAGAAGAGCGGTGAGGTCGTCAAGAAGGGCGACGTGATCGCTGAGGTCGAATCGGACAAGGCGACGTTCGACCTCGAGTCGGAAGCGGATGGGGTCTTGAACATCCTGGTCGAGCAGGGCGTTCCGGCCAAGATCGGCGCTCCGATCGCGCGCATTGGAGACGCGGGTGCCCCCACCCCCGCCGCGAAGGAGCCGACAAAAGTAGTTCCGAAGGCAGCTCCGGAACCCCCTCCAAAAGCCCCACCCCCCACACCGCTGCCTCCCGCGCCTAAAGGCGCGGGGACCCCAGAGGAGGACGGAGCTCCCCGCGAGGCGGGGAGCCCAGGCGCAGCGACAGACGAGGTGAGGGCATCACCTCTCGCGCGGCGGCTGGCGGCAGAGCTCGGCGTAAACCTCGCCAACATCCAGGGCAGCGGACCTGAAGGCCGGATCGTCAAGGAGGACGTGGAAGCTGCGGCTGCGGGCAAGGCGGCCCCCGTGCGAGCGCCCTCCCCCACTCCGTCTCGAGCCTCTGGACCCGAGGTCGAGGTCGTCGAGCCCAACAGGATGCAGGCCACGATCGCCCGGCGCATGGCCGAAGCCAAGGCGACGGTGCCCGAGTTCACGGTCACGGTCGAGGCGCGAGTCGACCTCGCCGTCAGCATGCGCCAGCAGTTGAAGGATTCCGTACCCGGCGCCGACAAGGTGACCATGACGGACTTCCTGGTGCGTGCATGCGCGCTGGCGCTCCGCAAGTTTCCCGAGGTCAACAGCTCATGGGTCGACGGCAAGTTCCAACGCAAGCGGCGTATCAGCATCGGCCTCGCTGTGGCGCCGGCGCAGGGCATGGGCCTCCTGGTCCCCGTTGTGCACGACGCGGACTTGAAGGACCTGATCCAGATCTCCATCGAGTCTCGCCAGGTGATCGAGCGCGCGCGCTCGGGCCGGCCGGCCGAGGGTGACCTGAGCGGCGCCACCTTCTCGATCTCGAACCTCGGCATGTACGGTGTCGACGAGTTCGTCGCCATCATCAATCCGCCGGAGGCAGCGATCCTGGCCGTGGGAGCGATCAAGGAAGTTCCGGTCGTCGATGCGGGCCGCATCGTGCCAGGCAAGGTGATGCGCATGACCCTGTCCGTCGACCACCGCGTGTTCTATGGCGCGACCGCCGCGCAGTTCATGGCCGAGGTCAAGCGGCTGATCGAAAACCCCGTCACGCTGGTCGTTCCGCCCACGTCATGACCCCTGACGAGGTCGCAGACCTGCTGGAGTCATCGGGCCAGGCGTTCGCCTCTACGCTTAACGCGCTCCCGACAGACGTCGCCTCGTGGCATCCCGCGCCAGGCGAGTGGTGCGTCAACGAGGTCGTCGGGCACGTGATCGTGACCGAGAAAAACGGATTCGCGGGCAGAATCGGGGTCATCCTCGGCGCCGATGAGCCCGACCTACCGACATACGATCGCGACGGCATCCAGAAGACCCGCAACGACTGCGCACGCAATCCAAAAGAGCTGGCCCAGGAAATGCTCGTCGTGCGCTCCCAAAGCCTGGGGCTTGTTCGGGCGCTGCGCCCCGATCAGATGGAGCGCGGCGGCACGCATCCGGAGGTCGGCCGCCTCAAGGTCGAGGACCTGCTTCACGAATGGGTCCACCACGACGGCAACCATCTGCGCCAGGCGCTGGCCAACGTACAGGCGTATGTGTGGCCGAACATGGGCAACGCCCGGCGCTTCTCGCGCCCAGATATCTAGCCGCTAGCCCCCACCCGACAGCGCTCCCCGGGGAGCGGTGTCGACCTCCCCACGAGTGGGGAGGCGGTGGGCAGGGTCAGGTGCATGCGGAGGTTGCCGCCTGGGTCGATGTCGGCCCACATGCGACCCGACATCGCCGTAGCGAGCTCACGCGATATCGCAAGGCCCAGGCCCACGCCGCCCGCCGCGGCCGACCGCGACGGGTCGGCTCGGTAGAAGCGCTCGAACATCCGGTCAGGATCCGGGCGGTGAGGCCCCACGGGGTTGGAGACGATCACCTCCACCGAGCCGCCGGCGACGTGCGCGCCGGCCGTGACGGTCGATCCTGCCGGCGCGTACTTCACGGCGTTGTCCATCAGGTTGTCGAGGATCTGGTGCAGGCGCTCTGGGTCGGCCGCGACGGGAGGGATGCCGGCCGGCATGTCGAGGGTGAGGTTGAGCTCACGCGCATCGGCTCGAGGCCGGACGATGGCCAGCTGCTGCTGCAGGTGGCCGCCCAGGTCGACTGCGCTGATGTGGAGCGAGATCGATCCGGCCTCCACTCGCGCGAGGTCGAGCAGCTCCTGGGCCATGCGCAGAACGCGCTCGGACTCTTCGTGCACCACCATGGCGGCGCGCGTTCGTTCGAGCTCGGTCTTGATGCTCCCGTCCACCAGGGCCTGGCTGAAACCGATGAGGCTGGTCAGGGGCGTCTTCAGCTCGTGCGAGACGTTGGCGAGAAACTCACGCTGGACCATGCGGGCGCGCTCCACGGCCTCCGCCATGCGGTCGAACGCCGACCCCAGCTTTCCGATCTCGTCGGTCCCGGTGATGCCGACGCGCCGAGAGTAGTGGCCGGCCGCGATGTCCTCGGCGGCCGCGGCCAGCTTCGCCAGCGGCTGGGTGAGAGAGCGGCTGACCAGCAGCACCAGCACCAGCGCCAGGAGCAGCGCGGCACCGCCCGCCAGCAGCAGCCTCGGTAGCAGGTCGCTCGCGGCGGCCGCCGCAAGAGCTCCCTGGGGCACGGCAAGGACGACGTAGGCTGCCCCCAGCGGGTCTCGCCCAGCCGCGAGCGTGGTCGCGGCGACGAGGTACGTCTGGCCCTCCAGCGTGGTGCGCGCCTCCGCGACCCCGGTGACACGCTTGGACGCGGATACGGAGATGGCCTGCCCGGTCGTGTCCTGGCTGCCACTGTCGAAGACGATTCGGAGCTGCTTGTTGAGCAGCAAAAGCCGGTTGGTGCCGAGCTGCGATGCCAGGACCCCCAGTCGCTGCTGGTAGTCGATGGGGTCGTCCAGCCCGTGGGCGGCGGTACAGGTACCGGGGTTGGTGGCGGCGCCGACACGGATCAGGCACTGCTGGTGGAGGACCAGCGGACGATCGGCCACGATCGACCGGTCGAGCTGCTCCTGTGCCGTCTGCAGCTCGAGGTCGCGTACCAGCAGCCAGGTCAGGGCGCCGCTGAGAAGCAGGCTCACGGCCACGATGCCGGCGGCGGCAACCAGAAGCCGGAGTCGGAGGCTCAGCTCGCCGCCAGCTCTAGCCGGTACCCGACCCCCCACACCGTCTGGATGCTGGGGTCCGAGATCTTGGCCGCGGCCAGCTTCTCGCGGACCTGCTGGACATGCACGTCGACCGTGCGCGTGTAGCCCGGGAAGTCGTAGCCCCAGACCATGTCGAGCAGCTCGCTGCGCTGGAACACCCTGCCTGGATGGCGGGCGAGCAGCGCCAGCAGGTCGAACTCCTTCGGCCGCAGCTGAATCCGGGCGGCGCCCTGCCGCACCTCGTGGCGCTCGAGGTCGACTTCCAGCTTGCCCGCCCTGATCAGCCGGGGCTGGTCCGGCTCGAGCCGGGCTCTCCTCAGCAGCGCTTTGGCCCGGGCGACTAGCTCCTGCGGGTGAAACGGCTTGGTCAGGTAGTCGTCGGCGCCCACCTCGAGACCGACGACCTTGTCGGTCACCTCGTCGCGTGCGGTCAGCATGATGATCGGCACCTGGCTCTGCTTGCGGATCTCCTTGCAGATGCTGAGCCCATCGGTGCCCGGAAGCATGATGTCCAGCACGACGAGGTCAGGCTTGACCTGGCCGAACCTGGCCAGGGCCTGCGTGCCGTCCCCCACCCCCTCCACGTCGTAACCCTCGCGGGAGAGGTAGAGGCGAGCCAGCTCCACGATGTGCGCCTCGTCGTCGACGACCAGGACCTTGAAGCTCAATGGGGCCATACCATCAATACATCACCATCCCGTCATCCGGATGTCGGTTTGGCGTGATGGAAATGTAAACGACGCACGTCTCGTCTCCCCACTGGTGGGGAGGTCAGCCGGCGCGCTTGGCGCGCCGGCTGGGAGGGGGGGCGCGCCGGCTGGGTGGGGGGGTACGGCTCTCCTTGCCGGCCCGCAGGACCAGCTTCAACGGGTTGCCTTGCAGCCCGAACCGCTCCCGGATCGCCTTCTCCAGGTAGCGGCGATAGGAGAAGTGCAGGAGGCCCACGTCGTTGACGAACATGACCACGGTCGGGCTCTCGGAAGCCGCCTGGGTCGCATAGCTCAGCCTGAGGCGGCGACCCTTGAAGCTAGGAGGCGGGTGCTCGATGAACGCTTGCCGCAGGACCTTGTTGAGCTCGTTTGGGGGCATCTTGATGCGACGCTGGCCGACGACCTCCAGAGCCGCCGGCATCACCGCCCCCATCCCTTGCCGGGTCTTGGCCGACACGGTGACGATCGGTGCGAACGGCGCGAACTTGAAGAATCGTGTCAGCGCGGTGCGCCAGTACGCGGCCTTGCGCTGCGCGGGTTCTACCAGGTCGATCTTGTTGACCACGATCACGAGACCCTTGCCGGCCTCCAACGCATAGCCCGCCACGTGCTGGTCCTGGGCCAGGACCCCCGCCGACGCATCGATCACCAGGAGAACGGCGTCGGCCCGCTCCATCGCGTGGATGCCGCGTAGAAGGCTGTACTGCTCGAGCCGGTCACGCGCTGTCGATTTACGGCGGATGCCTGCCGTGTCTATGAGGACGACCGGAACGCCGTCGAAGACCAGCTCGGTGTCCACCGGGTCGCGCGTCGTCCCCGGCAGCGGGCTCACGAGGGCGCGCTCGTCTCCGAGCAGCGCGTTCAACAGCGATGACTTGCCGACGTTGGGCCGGCCCATTATCGCGAGCCGATCCGCATGGGCTTCGCTCTCGGGCTCACCCGCCGAGGGCAGCTGCTCCAGCACCCGGTCCAGGAAATCGCCCACGCCGAGCCCGTGCTGTGCCGAAAGCAGGCTTGGTTCCTCGAAGCCGAGCTCGAGGATCTCGTGCGCAAAGTGCCGATCGTTGGGCGAATCGGCCTTGTTCGCCGCCACGAGGACGCCGCGGCCGGAGCGTCGGAGCAGGGTCGCGATCTCGCGATCGATGGGCGTCAGCCCTTCGCGGACGTCGAGCAGCAGCACGATGGCGTCGGCCTGTTCGATCGCGACTCTGGTCTGGGCCTCGATCGCCGCGCGCGACTCGTCCTTCGCCGAATCCATGTCCAAACCGGCCGTGTCCACGACCGTGAACTCGCGGCCGCGCCACTCCGCCACCCCGTAGAGGCGGTCGCGGGTCAGGCCGGACTGCGGGTCGACGATGGCCTTTCGCCAACCGAGGATGCGGTTGAAGAGCGTGGATTTGCCCACGTTCGGCCGACCCACGATCGCGACGATTGGCCTCGACATGGATCAATTAGGCCAGCTTTGGACCCCTGGCGTTGTTGGCGGTCGTGGAGTACCGTTTATTCGGCGTTCGTGAAACGCCATGGCATGAAACGACTCTGGCATCGACTCGTCGACTCGCTGATCGGGCCGCCGCCCTGCGCCATATGCGGCCACGGGCACGCGCAGGTCGGCTGGTCGCTCGATCCGACCGGCAGGGTCCACGGGCGCTGCCCCTACTGCGTGAATGCCACGGCTGTCGGCGTCACGATGCCCCCGAAACCAACGATCTCGCCAACGCCCTAGCCTGCGAAAGTTCTCGGTCGAGGAACGGCGCGCGCGGCTGGCGCGCCGCCACCACCTGGCGCCAGGGTCACGCGCCCGCAGCGCCACCGAAGTCGCCCGCGACCTCGTCGGCCTGCACGCCACCGATCCCGCCACGGTGTTCGTGGCGGCGTGGGCGAGGATTCGGGACGCGACGGTCGCGGGCATCGAGCGCGAGCTGTATGACGATCGCTCGCTGGTCCGAGTCCTCGTCATGCGCCGGACTGCGTTCATATTGCCGCCTGAGGTCGCCGCCATCGCGCTCGCCGCATGCGACCTCTCGGTCGGCCAGGTGCAGCGAAGGCAGCTCGTGCACTGGATCGAGCAGTCGGGCATCGGCGAAGACGCCGGCCGGTGGCTGAAGAAGGTCGAGGATCTGACCTTCGAGGCTGTCGCGGCGCGCGGTCACGCGACGGCCGCCCAGGTCTCGAAGGACGTGCCCGTCCTAGGCCGTCGGTTGCTGCTGTTCGAGGGCACCAGGAACGAAGCCCAGGTCAGCCTTGTGCCATTCGTCCTGCGGCTGCTGGCGGTGGACGGGCGCTTGGTGCGCGGGCGTCCGCGCGGGGGGTGGTTGAGCACCCAGTGGTCCTGGGCCACGACCAGGGACTGGTTGGGCGACGACCTGCGGAGGTGGACGATCCACGAGGCCCAGGCCGAGCTGGTCCGGCTGTGGCTGCGAGCGTTCGGTCCCGCCACCGTCGCTGACGTGCGCTGGTGGACCGGGTGGACGCTGGGCGAGGTCAGGCGCGCGCTCACCGAGGTCGAGCCCGTCGAGGTCGACCTGGGCGGCACTACCGGCATCGCGCTGGCGGGCGATCTCAAACCTGTGCGCAGGCCCGGGCCGTGGGCGGCCCTTCTGCCGGGCCTGGACCCCACGGTCATGGGCTGGGCCGAGCGCGACTGGTACCTGGGCCCTCACCGCTCCGCCCTGTTCGATCGCTCGGGCAACGCCGGGCCGACGATCTGGTGGGACGGCCGGGTCGTGGGTGGCTGGGCGCAGCGTCCAAACGGCGAGATCCGCATGCGCTTGCTCGAAGACATCGGCCGGGACGGGAAGCGTGCGGTCGAGGCTGAGGCGGAACGGATGCGGGCCTGGCTCGGCGACCGCAGAGTGCTGCCCCGATTCAGCACACCTCTCGTCAGGGAGCTGGTCTCCCGACCCGGGCCTGCGGCCCCGGTGGGGAGGCAAGTGGAGGTCGGAGCACCAGCGTCGAAGCCGCGCTCGCGCACAGCACCGCCCCGAAGCCAAAGGCGGCCTGCGGGCTGAAGGCCGTCCACAGCACGCCCGCGACGATGCTCGATGCCAGGTCGCCGGCGCCGTTGACCGCGTTGAGCACCCCGAACGCGGTGCCGAGCCGTGACTCCTCGACGATCGAGCTGGTCAGCGAGCCCTCGACCGAGTTGACCACGGGGCTCTCAGCCCCGACCAGGAGCGCCAGCAGGACCACGGCCGGCCAGCCGTGGCCGAGGATCCCCACCACGCATGCCGCCGCGAACGTCATGTAGGCCGAGGCGAGCACCGGCGCCTTGCCCACCCGGTCGGCGAGCCACCCGGCCGGAAAGGACACGGCCGCCCCGATCGCGTTGTGCGCCAGGTAGAAGCCGACCGCGGCCGACAGCGCCGCCGGCCGGCTCAGCTCGGGCTGCAGCATCTGGGCGGCGCGCAGCGTGAAGAAAGCCGTGGCGAAGTTGCCGGCTCCGAACACCGCCACCGCGACGATCAATCGCCGGAAGGACCTCGGCAGCGGGACACGCGAGACCGGCGCCGGCCGCTGGCGCCTGGGATCGCGGGTGAGGATGGCGAAGAAGAACACGGCCAGGACTCCCGGGATGACGGCCACCGCGAACACCGTGCGGAAGCCGTGACCGGTCGCCAGGAGAAGAAAGGCGACGGCCGGGCCCAGCAGCGCGCCCGCCGTGTCGAGCGCCTCATGGAACCCAAATGCCTTGCCCAGGTCGCTCTGGCCCACCGAGCCCGCGAGCATGGCCGAGCGAATCGGCTGGCGCAGCCCCCTGCCCATCCACGCCAGGGCGCGGCCCACGATCACCTGCGGCCAGGTGGTCACCGCGAGCAGCAGCGCCAGGCCGAACACCGTCGTCCCATACCCGCCGACCGCGAGCCTCTTGCGCCACTCGATGCGGTCGCTGTACCAGCCGCTCCAGAGCTTGACGAGTGCCGACGAGCCGTCGGCCACGCCCTCGACGAGCCCGACCGCGACCGCCGGTGCGCCGAGGCCGGCGGTGATGAACAGCGGCAGGACCGCGAACACCATCTCGTAGTTCGCGTCCGCCGCCAGGTCGGCGATGCCGATGCCGACGACGTTTCGATTGAGCCACGAGGCTCGGGCGACGGCGAGCGCCGGTTGGCCGTCGCTCAGGCGACTTCGAGCGGTTCGGGGCGGAATGGACCGCCATCTTCGTCGGCCACGAATGCGTTGGCGTCGACCGGCTTGCCGCGCTCGATCGAAACGATCACATACACGTAGCCCGCCCAGGCGCGCTCGGTGTCGAAGACCGAGGCCCGGGCCGGGTGGTCCGGATGGCTGTGGTAGTAGCCGACGATATCCATGCCCGCCTCGTCGGCCTCGCGCTGGATGCGGATGTGGTCGCGCGGGTCGATCTCGTAGCGGTCGCGCGAGCGCTCGACGATGATGTTCCGCGCGCGTCGGACCTCTGTGACGGCATGATCGCCCTGCGGCCCCAGCATGATCCCGCAGATCTCGTTCGGATAGCCCTCGGCGCCGTGCGCCTGGATCGCCTCCAGCGCGGACCTATGAATCTTCACCGGCGTCCGTAGAGGCCGGTCGACAGGTAGCGGTCGCCGGAGTCCGGGAACACCGTGACCACCACACCCTCGCGCACGCTCTCGGCCAGCCGCCGCACCGCCCACAGGGCGGCGCCGCTCGAATGGCCGACCAACAGGCCCTCAGTGCGAGCCACCACGCGCGCCAGGTCGTACGCGGGTTCCGTGGGGCAGTCCCAGATCTCGTCGGCGACGCTCGGGTCCCAGATCTTGGGGACGATCGCGGTGGGGATGTGCTTCAGGCCCTCCAGGCCATGGAACGAATCGTCCGGCTGGACCGCGATCGTGCGAATGGAGGCGTCGTGCTCTTTCAACCGCCTCGAGGTGCCGACGAAAGTGCCAGTGGTCCCCAGGCCGGCGATGAAATGCGTTATGCGCCCGGACGTCTGCGCGAGGATCTCCACCGCGGTGCCTTCGTAATGGGCGCGGACGTTGGCGGGGTTGGAGTACTGGTCGGGGTAGAAGTAGCGGTCAGGGTCCATGGCCACGAGCCCGCGCACCATCAGGATCGCGCCGTCGGACCCGTCGCCGGCGTCGCTGTACACGATCTCCGCGCCATAAGCCGTGACCAGGGCCTTGCGCTCCGCGCTCACGTTGCCCGGCATGACGAGCTTGACGCGGTAGCCCTTGGCCGCGCCGACCAGCGCGTATGCGATGCCCGTGTTGCCCGACGTCGAGTCGATGATCGTCTTGTGGTGCGTGAGCGCCCCACGCCTCTCGCCGTCCTCGATCATCGAAAGCGCCGCGCGGTCCTTCACCGAACCGCCAGGGTTGAACCACTCGGCCTTGGCGTAGACCTCGAGCCCCGGAAACTCGCGCTCGAAGAGCCTTACGCGCAGCAGAGGCGTGTTGCCGATCAGCTGGGTGATGCCGGCGCTCACCGTTTTCTGGGCCATGGCGACAAGGATAGGAACCCGGGGTTGGCGGGCGACGATTCCCCGCTCAGGTCAGGAAATGGGCGGCGACGATGCCGATGACAACGAAGATCCCGCCCAGCGCATATCCGATCAAGGAGCGCCGGTACACGCTCCCACCCTCCGGCGCGAGGATGTTGAGGACGGCCTTGCCGATCAGGAATCCGCCGCCCAGGATGGCGATCGACGGCGAGCGGACCAGGACTCCGAACAGCAGCACGGCGCTGAACGCCAGGACCTCGACCAACTGCAGCAGCGTGTAGGCCGACAACTAGCTCTTCAAGGCTTGCGCGAAGTCGGCGACGATGTCCTCGGCGGCCTCGATGCCGACCGACACCCGCACCGTCCCTGGACCGACTCCGAGCTCCTTTCGCTCCGCAGGCGTCAGGGCGCGATGCGACGTTATCTCCGGGTAGGAAACGGTGGTCTCGAGCCCGCCGAGGCTGGCGGCGAACCGGACCATCTCGAAGCGCGACAGCATCCGCTGCACCGCATCGCGTCCACCGTCGAGGTCGAAGGCGAGCATTCCCCCCGTCCCCTCGGGCATCAGCCGGCGCGCGACCTCGAACGACGGCGAGCCCTCGAGCATCGGGTGATGGACGCGCGCGACGCCGGGCATGGCGCGCAGGGCCCGCGCGAGCGCGATGCCGTTGTCGTTGTGCCTGCGCATGCGCACATCGAGGGTTCGCAGGCCGCGCAGCGCGAGCCAGGCGTCGAACGGCCCCAGCGTGCTTCCGGTGCGCACCGATCGCGCCCGAGCGGCGGAGATGGCATCGTCGCTTCCCACCACCACGCCGGCGACAAGGTCTGAATGGCCTCCGATGTATTTCGTCGCGCTGTGCATCACGGCGGTCGCGCCGAGCGCAAGCGGGCGGAACAGGATTGGAGTCGCGAAGGTGTTGTCGACCAGCAGCGGCACGCCGCGATCGCGAGCCAGTGACGCGATCACCTCGACGTCGGGCATCGTGCACAGCGGATTGGTGATCGTCTCGACCAGCACCAGCCCCGCGCCGTCGATCGCGCGCCGGACGGCCTCGAGGTCGGTCATGTCGATGAAGTTGGCCTCGTACCCGGCCGGCTCGAGGTCCTGCCGGATGAGCGCGAGCGTACCGCCGTACAGCTCGCGTGTGGCCAGGATCGTGACGGGCTTGGGCGCGAGCGCGAGGATCGCCACGTGCAACGCCGCCATCCCGCTGGCGGTGGCCAGGCCCGCCTCAGCGCCTTCGAGCTCGGCCACCGCCTGCTCGAGCATCGAGCGATTGCTGTTGGAGTTGCGCCCGTAGTAATGCCCTGGGCGCTCGCCGCGGGCGACCGCGTCGTAGTCGTCGAGGTCGGTGTAGACATGAACTGCCGCCGGGCTCAGGTCGGGTGCGAGCGGGCTCCGGGCAACGAGTTCGCGGCCGGCGTGCACCGCCCGCGATGCCAGTTTCACGGCAGGCTCGAGCCCTGTGCGTAGTACGCACCGGTCCCGAGCTCGCGCTCGATCGCGAGCAGCCGGTTGTATTTCGCGACACGCTCGGAGCGAGCGCAGGCGCCGGTCTTGATCATGCCGACGCCGGTGGCCACGGCCAGGTCGGCGATCGTGGTGTCCTCGGTTTCGCCGGAGCGATGCGAGATGACCGCCGAGTAACCCGCCGTCCGCGCGGTGTCGATGGCGTGCAGCGTCTCGGTGAGGGTCCCGATCTGGTTGACCTTGATGAGGATGGAGTTAGCGACGCCTTTCTCGATGCCTTCCTCGAGCCGCTCGACGTTGGTGACGAACAGGTCGTCACCGACCAGCTGGATCTTCCCGCCCAGGCGCTCGGTGAGGAGCTTCCACCCGTCCCAATCGTCCTCGGCCATGCCGTCCTCGATGCTGATGATCGGGTAGCGCGCAACCCATCTCTCGTACAGGTCCACGAGCTGGAGGGAGGTCAGCGCCAGGCCCTCGCCCGCGAGCCGGTAGTTCCCGTCCTTGAAGAATTCGCTGGCGGCGGGGTCGAGCGCGAGCGCGATGTCGTCGCCCGGCTTGTAGCCTGCTTCGCGAATCGCCTCGACGATGAGTTTGAGCGCGTCCTCGTTCGACGGCAGGTCGGGGGCGAACCCCCCTTCGTCCCCCACTCCCGTGGCGAGCTCCTGCGCTTTCAGGACCCGCTTCAGCTCGTGGTACACCTCTGATACCGCGCGCAGCCCTTCGGCAAACGACGGCGAGCCGACGGGGCACACCATGAACTCCTGCAGGTCCACCGACGTGTCGGCATGGATGCCGCCGTTGAGGATGTTGGCCATGGGCAGGGGCAGCAGGTGGGCCTGGGCGCCCCCGAGGTAGCGGTACAGCGGCTCTCCCATCGCCTGCGCGGCGGCTCGAGCGACAGCGAGCGAGACGCCCAGGATGGCGTTGGCGCCGAGACGAGACTTGTCGACCGTGCCGTCGAGGCCGATCAAGGCGGCGTCCAGCGCGGCCTGGTCGGTGACGTCCATCCCGACGACGTGGGACGCGATCGTGCTTTCGACGTTGTTGACCGCTTTCAGAACGCCCTTGCCCCCGAAGCGGTTCGGATCGCCATCGCGCAGCTCGAGCGCCTCGTGCCTGCCGGTCGACGCGCCCGAGGGCACGATAGCGGTGCCGCTCCCGGACTCCGTGTGGGCCGTGACCGACACGGTGGGGTTGCCGCGCGAGTCGAGCACTTCCTGCGCGCTCAGGCCCTCAAGCCGAATCACGTCCGGGAAAGTCTAATTGCTGCTCGGCTGGGGCCACGGCGGCATGGGCAGGCGGGCCTGCGTGTTGAAGCCGTAGTTGAGGAGCACGGTTGCGTCGGCGGCCGAATGAAGGGTGGCGTTGAGCACGACGGCGACCAGGTGCCTGCCGTTGCGCGTGGCGGTCGCGACGATACAGCCGCCGGCATTGTCGGTCAGGCCGGTCTTGAGACCCGTGGCCCCCGGGTAGCTCCACAGCAGCGGGTTCAGGTTGTGCGGGTAGAAGGCCTTGTGCTGTGCGGTCGCTGCGATGGCGACGTCCCTGGTGCTCGCGATCGTGGCGAGCGCCGGGTAGTACTGATCGAGGTAGGCGGCCACGTGCGCGAGATCGTGCGCCGACATCCCATGCCCCGCAGCGTCCAGTCCGCTCGGGTTGACGAAATGGCTGGCGGTCAGGCCGATGCTCTTGGCCTTCTGGTTCATCTGGCGGATGAATCGATCGCGGGGCACGATCCCACGCGCCAGGGCTTCGGCAGCGTCGTTGCCCGAGTCGAGGAAGAGCCCATCGAGGAGCTCGCGAACGGTGACGTGCTCTCCGGGCGAAAGCCCCATCACACTCGGAACCACCTGCGTCGCCTCCTTGCCGACGATGACCGTGCGGTCCAGCGATCCCGCGTCGTCGACGGCCACCATCGCCGTGACCAGCTTGGTGAGGCTCGCGGGCGCACGCGACGTCTCCGGGTCTCGCGCCCACAGGACCTGGCGTGTGTCGAGATCGACGAGGTACGCCGCCTGGCCGTGGATCGGCAGCGACGGCTGTGGCCTGACCGCCAACCAGAGATTGGAGAAGTCGAAGTGATCGAAGTTCGCCGGCGGCGGCACGACCGACTGCGTATTCGTGTCGGCGCTGGTGCGCTGGGCGGTGACGACGGCGGCGGCCGGCCGGTTGGCGAGCACGAAGCCGCTCGTCACGCCGCCGGCGACGAGGAGCGTCACGCTGGCCAAGAACACCACCCTGTCGCGACGCCGTTTCCGGCGGCCGCGCATCCGTTGGAATTCGCTTGCTGCGACGTGAGCTGGGACGGTGGAACCCCCTGGGGATGAGTTGTCGAGATTCTAAAGCACTTGTTACGCCCCACCCGCCCGCGCGCTACGCGCGGGGGCGACCTCCCCACGGGGTGGGGAGGTCAGGGGAGGCTAGGGTGCGTGCTCCGCCCGCCCGCGCGCTACGCGCGGGGGCGACCTCCCCACGGGGTGGGGAGGTCAGGGGAGGCTAGGGTGCGTGCTCCGGCGCGAACTGCGGTGGCGGCGGCAGCGCCGGCACGGGCCTGGTCGTCGGTTCGCCCAGGCGGGTGGCGAGCTGATCGCTGGCGGCTTCCATGGTCGTGATGGCGGTGGTGCTGTCCTTGGCGTTCATGAACACCGGTTGGCCGTAGTCGTAGATGCGCACCGGCTTCCACGAGGCCGCGACCAGCTGCGTGCCGTAGAACGTATACGTCCCGATCACTCCTTCCCGGGTCTCCTCCGACCACATCTGGTCGAAGATGAAATTGCCGTGCGCATAGGTGATCAGCTTGCCGTGATACACCTCGATGCCCTGGTACCAGTGCGGGTGGTTGCCGATCACGATGTCGGCGCCCCAATCGATCGCATCATGTCCTATGACGACGGGATCGTCGGGAGTCGGCACGCCACGGTCCGCCATCGGCTGGCGCTCGTACTCCTTGCCCCAGTGGAACTGAACGACGACGATGTCGGCGAGCTGCCGAGCACGCGCGATGCCTGCCTTCAACGCGGTCTTGTCGATCGCGCGCCCCACGCCGTTGAAGCCGATGAACCCGAATTTGATGCCCCGGACGTCGATCACGGCGACCGGGCCCAGCCCACTGGTGAGGATTCCGTGCTGGTTCAGCAGCTGGTCCGTCGAGGTGACGCCGGCCGCGCCGTAGTTGGTCAGGTGGTTGTTGGCCAGGTTGACGACCCTGGCGCCCATCAATGTCAGCCCGTTGACGAAACGCGGGTCGCCGCAGAACGTGAAGCTCGACGCGGGGCTGACCGGGCAGCCAGCGAACAGCGGCGCCTCAAGGTTCACGTAGGTGATGTCGGCATTCTTCGTGAAGCTGGCGGTCGGCCGGAAAGGCCACAGGTAGTCATGTCGCACGGCGGCGAAGTAGGCGACTCCGCGCGCGGGGATGATGTCACCGGTCACCAGCAGCGTCCGCACCATCGACGGGTCGGCGGGCAGGTTGTAAGTCGGGTGGAAGAGCTCCTGCAGGCTGAGCGCCGGCGGGCGGCCGGTCCGGTAGGCGAACGAAGGCTGGTCGGTGCGATCGAGGACCGGTCCGATCGCCGGCGCGGTCGCGACGGGGGGCGTGCTTACGGCGGATGTCGAGCCGCTGGAGCAGGCGACCGCGAGCAGCACCGCCGCCAGCAAGGCGACTGAGGATCTCATCGATCGACGGGAAGGCTGACGAGGATGTCTTCGATGGCGATCAACCGGGCGACGTACGAGCGTACTGGATCACCGAGCTCTCCGCCCGCTCGAAACAATTCACGGTTGCCCTCCGCGCGGCGGATCTTGAGCATGTCCGCGTGCAGCGGATCGAGGGCGCCACGTCCAAGCGCGACCTCGACCATGCTGCCCAGCCACGAGGCGTAGAGCGCCACCTCCTGCGACCGGGGGTCTGGGCCGGCGGCGGGAAAGGGCCGGTGGGTGTGCTCATGCCACAGTCGCCGAAGCTGCCTGAGCTCGGGACCCTCCTTACGCACCGACCGCTTTGAGCTGCGCGACGACCGCGTCGGCGACCTGGCTGGTGCCCACCGAGGTGGGGTCGTCGCGCATCTCCTTGAGGTCGTATGTGACGCTCTTGCCGAGCGCGATGACGTCGGCGATCGCCGTCTCGAGCGCGTCGGCGGCGACGGTCTCCTCCAGGTGGCGCAGCATCAACACGCCCGACAGCATCACCGCCATAGGGTTGACCTTGTTGAGACCCGCGTACTTCGGCGCGCTGCCGTGGGTCGCCTCGAACACGGCGCCGTTGGTGCCGATGTTGGCCCCCGGCGCCAGCCCCAACCCGCCGATCATGCCCGCCCCGAGGTCGGAGATGATGTCGCCGTACAGGTTGGGGCAGCAGAGGATGTCGTACTCCTTGGGGCGCAACACCAGCTGCATGCACATGTTGTCGACGATCCGATCCTCGAACTCGATGTCGGGGTTCCGCTCGGCGACCTTGCGGGCGACCGCCAGGAAGAGCCCGTCCGTGTGTTTCATGATGTTCGCCTTGTGCACGGCGGTGACCTTGCGGCGCTTGTTCTTGCGCGCGTAATCGAACGCGAACTCCACGATCCGCTCTGATCCGCTGATCGAGATGGGTTTGATGGAGAGGCCGCTGTCCGGTCTGATCTTCTTCTTCGCCAAAGTCGAGATCTCCTCGACGAGGTGCTTGGCGTCGGGAGTGCCCTGCTCGAACTCGATCCCTGTGTAGATGTCCTCGGTGTTCTCACGCACGATCACGAAATCGAGGTCGTCGCGCAGGTTGCGTGCGCCCTTGTAGGCCTTGACGGGCCGGACGAGGGCATAGAGATCGAGCTCCTGGCGCAGCGCGACGTTGACGCTTCTGAAGCCGGAGCCGACCGGCGTCGTGATCGGTCCCTTGAGCGCGACCTTGGTCTTGCGGATGGAGTCCAGCACGTGCTCGGGCAGCGGCGTCCCGAACTCCTTGATGGCGCGCTCGCCGGCCTGCTGCACGTCCCAGTCGAACTCGACGCCCGTGGCCTCGAGCACGCGCACTGCCGCGTCACAGATCTCGGGCCCGACACCGTCTCCCGGGACGAGGGTGACCGCGTGCCTCGCCACTCTTAAGGGAGGCCTAGGCGCTTACTGACGGTTCTTGAAATAGTCGGCGTTGATCTTGATGTATTCGCGCCACTGCTCCGGGACCTCGTCCTCGGGGAAGATGGCGTCGACCGGACACGGATCGACGCATGCGCCGCAATCGATGCACTCATCGGGGTCGATGTAATACATGTTCGCGGCGTCGTCGGTGTGTATGCAGTCCACCGGGCAGACCTCGACGCATGAGGCATCTTTGACCCCAACGCAGGGCTGAACGATGATATAAGCCATGTGCCGCAAGGTTACCATGCACCCGTTATGCCGGAGAGCGAGCCGAAGCCGAAGCTGATCGAACTCGTCGCCCCTGGTGCGGGCCAGGGCTGGAAGGCGGTCCTCAAGAGCGGCAAGCAGGTCGTCGTCCACGAGATCGCCGCACCCGCGGCGGAGGCGAATGCCGCCGTGCCGCGCCTTCAGCGCCTGGCGGAGCACCGGCATCCCTCGCTTGCCCCCGTCCTTGCGTGGGGCACCGATCCCAACGGGATCTGGGTCGCGGTGGAGCCCAACGAAGGCACGTCTTTGGGCACGATCCTGTCTCGCGGTCCGCTCACGCCCCCGGCGGCGGCGGCCCTCGGGGCGGCGATTCTCTCCGGGGTTGCCGCCCTGCACGAGGAAGGCATCGCGATGGGCGGATTCGGCGCCGCGGCGATCCGCGTCACCGGTAACGGAGAGGTGCGCCTCAGCGGCCATCCCGCGGCCGCCGTGCGCGGCGCTCCTTCGCAGAGCGATCTGCGCGCGGACGTGCGCTCGTGCGGCATGGCCATCTGCGCGGCGTTCGGCGTCGACCCGGCCGGCGCGCCCGCGCCGCCGACCATCCCTCCAGGGCTGGTGGTGACGATGCGTTCGATGGCGAGCGGCGCGATGGGTCCGGCCGCCGACCGCGCCCAGGGGGCGCTGCGGGAGATGGCATCCGCCCTGCTGGCGCCAGACCGCATGACCGCCGCGCAGTCGGAGCTCGCCTTGCGGGCCGGCGGTCGCGAGCTGCCTTCGATCACACCGTACCTGCCCAAGGACACCTTTCCCCCGGCGCCGGCGCCCCCTCAGCCGCCGCCGGCGGCCCCCGCCCGTTACGTCCCTCGGCCGCTGCCAGACGAAACGCCGGTGCGCGCTCCGGCTTCCTACGAGCCGCCTCCGCGATCGGTCGAAACGTATCCCGCCATCCCTGTGCCGCCGCCGCCTCCTCCGTATGTGCCGCCGCCGCGCGAGGAGCCCGCCCCGCCCCCGCCTGCCTCCTACGAGCCGCCTCCGCGAGCGCCCGAGACGTTTCCGACCGTCACGCCACCCGCGGCAACCCCTGACGTGCCCACGTGGGACGCCAAGCCGGCTGCGCCCGCGCCCACGCCGGTTGTGCCCACATGGGACGCCAAGCCGGCAGCCCCCGCGGCGAAGCCCGAAGAGGAAACCTGGGACACGGCGCTATCAGCTGCCAGCCCTGCACCTATCCCTACCCCTGCGCCTTCCCCACCTCCCGCGCCGGCGTCGCCGCCCTCGTCCACCTCGACCTGGGACACGTTTCCGCCCGCGCCCGCCAAGGAAGAAGCGGCACCCGCTTCCGCCGCTCCAACGCCCGCCGCGGCGCCGGCCGAGCCGAAGCCCACCTGGACGGCCATCCCCACGCCGACATGGACGGCTGCTCCTGACGTCGAGGCAAAGGAGGAGCCGGCGGCGGCCACCCCGACTCCCCCCACACCCCCCACGCCCCTCAACCCAGCCTTCACGCCACAGGCCCCGGCCTACGTGGCGCCGGCGCCCGCACCGGCACCTGCCCCCCGACCACCCATCTCGGCTCCGGCCCCTACGCCCGCGCGCAAGCCCCCCGCCCCCCGCCGGCCGGCCCACGACCAGCCGTCGGAGCGGCCGGCATGGCTCGTGCCCGCCGCCGCGGTGATCGTGGTGCTCCTGCTGCTCGGCGTAGGCGGGGGCATCTTCCTCGCCTCCCGCGGCGGATCGCCGAACAACCACGTCGCCACGACCTCGCCCAAGACGTCACCCAAGGCATCGCCCAAGACTTCGCCGAGCCCGTCCGCCATCACCGGACCGCTGCCGGTGCCGACCAACTACGCGCCCGCCGCCGCGGCGCCGATCACCGGCGTGGTGTTCTGCTCGAGCGGCCAGTGCGCAGACCCCTCGTCCAACACGTCCTGCACGCTCGGCGGCTCGTGCAAAGTCACGGTGGAGATCAAGTTCTCGTCCGTGCAGCGGGGCGACATCGCGTACATCCTCAAGTTCTTCGACCGCTGCACAGGTACGACCACGGACCTGCCCGGGAATCACTTCACCCCGCCGGGATACATAACGGTCGACATCACAGCGGTGGTGTCGCTGCCCAACGGCGTCAAGTCGGCCGGGCTGGTTGCTGTCACCACGAGCCCGACATCCGCCGCATCAGCGCCTCTGCTCCTCGGCGGCAGCTCCTGCGCCTGACCCGGCGCACCGCCTAAAGTCAATACATAACCACTCGTAACAACCTCACCCGCGAAGAGGCGCGGGCGCGCGCTGCGCTCGTTTTGGAGCCGCGCTACAACGTGCGTCTGGACCTGGACGCCGGCGACGAGACTTTCGCCTCCAGCACGACCGTCGAGTTCAAATGCAGGCGTCCTGGCGCAGCCACCTTCATCGAATTCATCGGCCCGTCAGTCGAGCGCGCCGAGCTGAACGGCAAAGCCTTGCCCGCAGCGGCCTTCGATGGCGGACGAATCGAGCTCAGCGACCTGCAGGAGCAGAACGTGCTCGAGGTCTCCGCCGTCGCGAGGTACATGCACGACAGCACCGGCCTCCATCGCTTCGTGGACCCTGTCGACGGCCGCATCTACATGCACACGAGCTTCGAAAGCAACGACGCCCATCGCGTGTTCGCCTGCTTCGACCAACCGGACATCAAGGGCACCTTCACGATGGAGGTGAAGACGCCCGCCGACTGGACTGTCGTGTCCAACACGCCTGGCGCGAACGATCGCGGCGTATGGCGGTTCCCCACCACGAAGGTGATCTCCACATACCTGGCGGCTCTGGTCGCCGGCCACTACCACTCCGTCCACCTCCAGCACCGAGACGTCGCGCTGGGCCTGTACTGCCGCGAATCGCTCGCTCCCTACCTGGACCCGGACGAGATCGGCGAGATCACCGGCGCGGGCCTCGACTACTTCGCGTCCCGGTACGGCATTCCGTACATGTTCGGCAAGTACGACCAGCTCTTCGTGCCGGAGTTCTCGGCGGGCGCCATGGAAAACCCCGGGTGCGTGACCTTCAACGAGAGGTACGTCTTCCGCTCGCGCGTCACGCAGGCGATGCGCCAGAAACGAGCCGAGACGATCCTCCACGAGATGGCGCACATGTGGTTTGGCGACCTGGTCACGATGCGGTGGTTCGACGACCTCTGGCTCAACGAGAGCTTCGCGACATACATGGGCAGCCTCGTCAGCGCGGAGGCCACGCGCTTCAAGAACGCGTGGACCTGGTTCGCGGCGGAGGTGAAGGTCGCGGCGAGGATCCATGACGAGATGCCTACGACCCACCCGATAGTGGCCGACATACCCGACGTCGAGTCGGTCCACCTCAACTTCGACCCGATCACGTACAACAAGGGCGGAGCGGTCCTGAAGCAGCTCGCCGCCTTCCTGGGCGACGAGATCTTCTTCAAGGGCGTTCATGCCTACCTCGAGCGCCACTCCTACGCGAACGCCACGCTGGGGGACTTTCTGGCCGCGCAGGAGGAGGTTTCCGGACGCGACCTGAAGGAGTGGGCTCGGGTCTGGCTCGAGGAGGCAGGCCTGAACACGCTGGCCGCGGAGCTGGAGGTCCAGGACGGCCGCATAACGTCCGCGGCGATCGTGCAGACGGCTCCCGGCGACCATCCTGTTCTTCGCCCTCACCGGATGCGCGTGGGGCTGTTCGACCTCGACGGGAACGGTCTCGAGCGCCGCGCCGCCGAGGAGATGGACGTGGACGGCGCCCGCACACCGATGCCGCAGCTGGTCGGCGCGCATGCCCCCGACCTCGTCCTCGTCAACGACGGCGACCTCGCGTATGCAAAGGTCAGGCTCGACCCGGTTTCGCTGGCGGCCCTGGACAAGAGCCGGCTGGCGCTGGATGACGGGCTTGCGCGCGCACTCCTGTGGGGAGACCTGTGGGACATGGTGCGCAACGCGGAGCTCTCCGCGGGCGACTACGTCGAGAAGTCCCTGCGATGGCTCGACGTCGAAGCGGACCCCGCAGTGGTCACGTCGCTCATCAACCGGACTTTTGCCGCGTTCGAAAAGTTCGCGGATCCCCTGCGGCGCGGTGCGCTGCGCGAATCCCTCGCGCGCGGGGCCTTTGACCGGCTGCAGCGCAACCCGCCTGGCAGCGATCTGCAGCTGTTGTGGACGAACGCGTTCATCGATGCGGCTCGGCAGCCCGCCGACGTGGCGTGGGTGGCCGGCCTGCTCGACGGTCGCACGAGGCTCGACGGCCTGACCGTGGACTTTGCGGTCCGCTGGTCCGCGGTGACCGCGCTGGCGACCGTCGGCGCCGCGGGGCCTGAGGTCGTCTCAGACGAGCTGGAACGCGATCCCACCGACATCGGCAGACGAGAGGCCGCGGCTGCGAATGCGTCGCGCCCGGTCAAGGAAGCCAAGGCCCAGGCGTGGGAGGCCATCACCCTGGATGATCACCTGTCGCTGGCCACGAAGAAAGCGATCGCGGTCGGCTTCCACCGGCCCGACCAGGAGTGGCTCCTGGAGCCCTACGTGCAGCCGTATTTCGGAACCCTCCTCCCGTTCTGGGAGTCGCACGACATCGATGAGGCGCTCATGTTCGTGAAGTCGATGTACCCGGTCACGATCGTCACGCCCGAGCTGGTTTCGTTTGTCGACCAGCACCTCGAGCGCGACCTGCCCAGCCCGATGCGGCGCGCGCTCCTCGAGGCGCAGGACGGCACCAGGCGTGCGCTGCGCGCACGCGCGTTCGACTCCGCTCAAGAACGCGGTAGGCCGTAACGCAGAAAGAGGAAGTCCGAGTGCCGCCGGGCGCTGAGCAGACTGCTCCACACAGCTGCTGACGGCAGGAGCTCCACTCCCTCCACCATCCCCAGCCTGCGTTCCTTGGCGCGACCGGCGATGACCGGCGAAAGCGTGAGGAACGCCTCGTCGAGCAGCCTGGCGGCGATCAGCCCACCGACCAGGTGCGGCCCCCCTTCGGTGAGGATCACATTGAATCCGCGGCCGGCCAGCTCGGCAAACACGCGGTGGAGGTCGAGCTTTCTGCCCCTCCCAAGGGTGACCACGTCACAGGTGGCGGGGAGCCTGCGTCCGATTCGCTCGGCGCCCCTTTGGGTGGTCAGGATGGTGGCGCCCTTTTGCAGCGCTGGGTGCTCGAGGTCCAGGTCGCCTCTGGCGGTGATGACCACCAGGCGGGGTATAGGGCTGCGGCCAAGCGTTTCTCTCAGTGCCGTGAACGAGGCGGCAAGATCAGGAAAGACATGCCCTGGCGTCCACAGGTGCCCTGGGGTCGCCCGCATCGTGCCGGCCCCGACCACGATGGCGTCGGCGCAAGCGCGCAAAAGCGCCATCAGGAAACGGTCGGCGGCCTGCTTGCCACTGATGACCGACCCGGCCGAAGCGACGGAGCCGAGCGCGACCACGCCGTCCAGCGACGACACGAAGTTCGAGTACACGACGCGGTCCGGGAATCCCAGCCGCCCGTAAAGCCGTCCCAGCTCGTCCGGCAGCGTATATCCGGGCAGGTCTCGTTCGAACAGGACCTCGAACGGCTCCAGCACTCGGGATCAGTGCGTGTTCTGGGCTGTCGCGGCCTGGAGAAATTCGTTTCGAAGCTGGGGATCGGTTTCGTAGTTGCCGCGCCAGAACGACGTCAACGTCCGCGAGTGGGCTTCGCGCACCCCACGCATCTGGGTGCACAGGTGCATCGCGTTCAGGTGCACAGCCACTCCGTGCGGCTGCAGCACGCGGACCAGCTCATCGGCGATCTCGACCCCGACACGCTCCTGGACGGTGAAGCGCCGGGCGAAGACGCGCACCAGCCTGGTCAGCTTGGAGATGCCGATGATCTCCTCATGCGCGATGTAGCCGATGAACGCGTGGCCATGGAAGGGGAGGGCGTGGTGCTCGCACAGGGAGAAGAATTCGATAGGCCCCTCGATCGTCTGCGCGATGTTGCAGTCGGGCCCACCCCGGCATTCGGTGGGAAAGGCCGTGAGCAGCTTGGGGTCGCCTTCGTACCCGTTGGTGGCGTCGAAGAGCGCGTGCACGAACCGTGTTGGTGTGCTCTTCGTGCCGGGCGTGTCGAGATCCATCCCAAAGGCGGTGAACATCTCGGCTGCGTAGCCCTCGAACTGCTTCCACTTCTCAGGGGCGATCGTGCGCGGGCGAGTCTTCTCCCAGTGGGTTGCCTCTTCCGGGTCGAAGGCGAGGTTGGACATTGCGGACTCCTTGAGCTGATCGATGTGTCCGCATCAATGTAAGGACTCGCCTCCCCAGCATGTGCGGACTCGCCTCCCCACCATGTAAGAACTCGCCTCCACGCCACGTGGGGACTCGCCTCCCCACCATGTGGGGAGGCCGGGTGGGGCGAGACCGGGTGGGGCGTCGCACTAGCCCTACTGTTGGATGTACACGACCAGCCGAGTGGGATTGCTCAGGAAGGTGTATGCGTAACAGGCGTTGTGCGACAGCCCAAGCGCCCACTGCACGGTGCCCTCGAAGTCCTGCACCTGCCGCAGCTCGACGAGAACTGCATAGTTGGTTTTGAAGTCGGTCGGCCCGCTGTACTGCGTGTGTCCGTCCGCTCCCCGGATTGTGATCAGGATGCCGTCCTGGCCGGCAAGCGTGACCGCCTGGCCCCTGGGCGACTCGGTGAACGTCGCGCTGGTCTGGGTCACGATCTGCACCTCGCTCGGCTGGCCGTCGCTGAACTGGATCGTCACCTGGTCATAGCCGGCGTGAGTGCCCGTGCGCACCGCGTTGATGTATGCCGACAGCGGCGCGCTCGGGTTGGTCTTGTCCGAGGCGGCGCACGTGTATGGCCCCGCCGGCGATATCGGCGAAGGGAGCGCCGACGGGCTCGCGCTTGGTGCAGCCGTCGCAACGGTGGTCGGGCTCGGGCTGGCAACGCCCGCCGGGACACCGCTGGTCTGGTGCCGGTTGAAGTTCGACACCACCAGCACGCCGACGATGATGAGGGCGATCAGGCCTGCGGCCAGACCCGCCATCCACAGCGGCCCGGTGTTCCGCGGCCTGGGCTGCGACAGGGCCGAGCGCACCCGCGGGGACAGAGCCGGGCTCGCCGGCCCGCTCATCGCGTCGAACGCACGGTTGATATCGCGGCGGAAACTTTCGCGGCTCACGTCAGGACACCTCCTCGAGGGTCAGGTCGGCGCGCAGGCGCTTGGCCGCGCGGTAAATTCGCGATTTCGCAGCCGCCGGAGACACGCGCAGCGTGCGCGCGACCTCGTCGAGCGGCAGGTCGAGGTAGAAGTAGAGGACGAGCGGCAGCCGCTCGTCGAGGCTGAGGCGGCCGACCGCCCGGCGAAGGTCGGAGGTGGCTTCCGGGCTGAGATCGTCGGTCCGGCGTTGGGCTTCGACGTCCGCCATCTTCACGACCGACCACCAGCGGCGGCGCCGCGTCATGCGGCACTCGTTGGCGACGATGGAGAGGAACCAGGGACGCAGCGAGCTCTCGTCACCCCGAAGCTGACTAACTTTGCTCCACGCCTTTGCGGCGGCCTCCTGGACGGCGTCCTCGGCGGCCGTGCGATCGGAGAGCATCACGGCAGCGAGCCGAAATGCGGGCTGGAGCAGCGGGTCGATGAGCATGGCGAAGGAGTCGGCGTCGCCGTGCGTGGCGCGCTCCATGGCTGTCGGCCGCTGCTCCATGACTGCGGTCATCATCCTGCTGATTGTTCGATGCGCCCGGCCCGGGTTTGGTTGCAACTCGCATTCGAGCGCGATTCGAAGAGCCCGCTCGGCTAGGGCGACGCTATGAACCTGAAGGTCAGGACGGACCCGCTCGCGGTGACGTTCGCGCACGCCGGTTTGCTGACCCCGGCGGCGAAGTTGACGACGCCCTCGAAGTCCCCCAGCTCCATCACCTGCAGCAGCAAGGGCCCGGAGGATGTGAGCGACTTCGGGCCGGCGTAGTTGGCCACGTCTCCCCGAAAGCCTCGAAGCACGATCTTGACGCCGGCGGAGCCGGCGAGGTCCACCGGCCTGCCGCTTGGATCCTCGGTGAAGTGGGCGCTCGGGACGGGTCCGACCTCGAACTGCGGTGTCCCGCCGGGGAATGTGAGCGACAGGATGTCGCCGGAGACCGCGGCCGACAGGATGGCGGCCGTCGCCGGCGCTGCTTCGGGCGCCGGCCAGGACGATGAAGCCTGGCCGGAGGCGGTGCAGCTGAGAGTCACAGGGCTCGAGCTGGGTTGTCCCGAGGTGGTCGATCCGCCGCAGGCGCATACCGCCGCGACGACGAGGGTCAGGGTGAGTCGTCGCATCGGCATCCACTCGAACGCTGCGCCGCCAAGATAATTACGCTCGATGGCCAAACCCGTCCTCTCGGTGATGATGCCGGTCTTCAACGAAGAACGCACCCTCGCCGTCATCCTCGAGCACGTCCTGGAACGACCCGAGGTCGGCGAGGTGATCGTGGTGGACGACGGTTCCACTGACGGCACGTGGTCGATCCTGAGCCGGCTGGCGGCGCGCCACCCGCGCATACGGCCATTTCGTCAAGAGGTCAACCGCGGCAAGGGTGCTGCCCTACGGCGCGCCATCGGTGAGCTGAAGCTGCCCTTTGCGGTGGTCCAGGACGCCGACCTCGAATACGACCCGCGAGACTATCCGACCTTGATGCAGCCTCTCGAAGAGGGTCGGGCAGATGTCGTCTACGGCGTGCGCGGGTTTGCCGGCCAGACCGCCTACAGCTTCTGGTTCGTCATGGGCAACAAGGCGGTGACGCTTGCCACCAACCTGCTGTTCGACTGCTACATCTCCGACATGGAGACGGGCTACAAGGCCCTTCGCTCGCAGCTGTGGCGCCGCCTGAGCCTTGCCGGCAACCGCTTCGACATCGAACCCGACATCACGGCCCGGGTGCTGAGGCTCGGCTACCGGATCCATGAGGTTCCGATCCGGTACTACGCCCGCGGGCGGGACGAGGGCAAGAAGCTCACCTGGCGGGACGGCCTTCGGGCGCTCGACACCCTGGTCCGGCTTCGTCTCAGCTCGGACGAGCGTCTCTTCGCGGGGGCGGACGACCATGAGTACCACCGGGAGCGGCAAGCGGAGCTGTCGCGCCAGCACCCGCTGATCCCCCGCGATGAGAGGCCGTAGCGAGCTTCAGTAGGCGTGGCGCTGCGACAGGAAGCGCATCGCGGTGAGAAGCACGATCTTCAGGTCGAGCGCCAACGACCAGTTCTCGATGTAGTAGACGTCGTACATCGTTCGATCCGCGATCGGCGCCGCGCCCCGCAGGTCGTTGACCTCCGCCCATCCAGTCAGACCGGGTCGCGCCTGCTGCCGCTCGAGGTATCGAGGGACCTCGCCGCTGTAGCGCTCGTCGAAGAACGTCGGCTGCGGCCGCGGGCCGACCAGGCTCATGTCGCCGCGCAGCACGTTGTAGAGCTGCGGTAGCTCATCGAGGCTCAACCGGCGCAGCAGGCGGCCAAGCCGCGTGACCCGCGAGTCTCCCGGCCTGGTCACCACCGGCCCGGTGGTCGCCTCGGCATCGGGGATCATGGAGCGGAACTTGTAGATCACAAATGGGCAACGGTTCCGCCCGATGCGCTCCTGCCGGAACAGCAAGGGCCCGGGCATCGTGACCTTGATCAGGATGCCGATCACCAGGAGGAGTGGGCTCAGCAACACCAGGAGGAACCCGCTCACCAGGATGTCGGTGCTGCGCTTGGCGATCGCAGCGCCTCCATTCAAGCGGCTGCGCCGGATGCCGACCAGCGGGAGCCCGTCGATGGCGTTGGCGGCGACCCTGGTGCTCATCACCTCCAGAAGGTCGGGCACGATCTTGAACTCCAGCTGCTCGTCCTCGCAGAGCTTGACCAGGTGGAGGAGCTGCTGCCGCTGCGCCGCGGGCAAGGCCAGGAAGACCTGGTCGACGCGCAGGTGCCTCACCAGCTCCGGCACCTCGTCGACGCGGCCGACCACGGGCACTCCGACGAAGTCGCCGTCCGGGGAATCGTCGGTGGCGACCCCGATGACGTGGAACCCGTACTGCGGGAACATGTTCATGCGCCGGATCAAGAGCTCGCTGCCGGCGCCGGTGCCCACCATCAACACCCTCTCGGTGCCGATGCCCTGCCGCCGGAGGCGGGTCTCGTATTGCCGGAGCAGATAGCGCTCGCCCGTCATCAACACCGCCGTGAGCAGCACGATGGGGATCAGGGTCAACCGGGAGTAGCGCTGGCCCAGGTTCCCGAGCTCGATGGCAGCCAGCATCAAAAGGGCCGCCAGCCCGATTCCCGCGTAGAGCGACAGGAGCTGGTCGACCAGCACCAGCCCACGCCAGGACGTGTACTGGCGGTTGATGGACATGGCCACCAGGTACAGCACCACAACCACGGGGATGGCGAGGAGATAGGGCCCAAACGGCAGGACCTGGCCGCCCCGCCCATAACGTATCCAGTAGGCGATTGGCACAGAGATCGCTGCGATCAGCGCGTCACCGACCACGAGCGCCAGCGGCAGCCAGTCCGGCGGTAGAAAGCCCAGGCGGCTCGTGGGCAATGCTGCCGGCTCGGCCGGAACCACCGCAGGGGGCTTGGCTCCAGGACTCGCGCCTCCGTCAGCCTCGCGGACTTCGGGTGCGGAGGGATGAGGTGCCATGGCTCCACGAGGGCGACGAGCCATCGGCGATAAGACTACAGCTTCATCCCGAGCCGGCGGCTTCCCGGTAGACGGCCAGCGTCATCTCGGCCGACCGCCGCCATGTGAACTCGCGCAGCCGCGTCTGGCCCGCGCGAACCAGGTCCGCGCGGCGCCCGCTGTCGGTCAGCACCGTGCGCAGCGCGGCGGTGATCGCGTCGACGTGGTATGGGTCGAAGTACTCCGCCGCGTCGCCGCAGACCTCAACGAGCGCCCCGGTGTTCGAGCACGCAACCGGAGCCTGGTGCGCCATCGCTTCGAGCGGTGGGATCCCAAACCCCTCGAACAGGGATGGAAATGCGAATACCGCCGCGCACCTGTAAAAGGCCGCCAGCTCACGGTCGCTCAGATAGCCGGTGAACCGGACGCGGTCTTCGGCTTTGCGAGCGGCGGCGAAGACGTCGGCGGCCCGGTAGTGCGTGGGTCCCACGACCACGAGCTCCACGTCCATGCCGGACGAGACCAGGTTGACAACCGCCGCGACGAGGCGTTCGAGGTTCTTTCGCGGCTGCAGGTTGCCGACGGCGAGGACATACGGGCGGTCGGGGTTCAGCCCGCGTTTCGACACCAGCTCGCGCGCTGTCTCGTCATCGAGCGCGGCCGCCGCCGGGCCGGGGGCGCATGGAACGCAGACGATCTTCTGCGGAGCAACGCCGTAGCGCTCGATGATCTGACCGCGTGAGGTCTCCGACACGGTGATCACACGCGCCGCACGTCGAATGGACCATGGCACCCAGCGTGACAGCACGCGCAGGTCTCGAGCCGAGAACCACTCCGGGTGGAAGGCGAAGGAGATGTCGTGGACCGTCACCACCGACGGGCAGCGCGCCCAAAGCGGCGTGGTGTACGTCGTGTGCAGCACGTCGAGGCCGTCCCGCACGGTGCGCAGTGGGAGGTCGGCAGCCAGCCTGATCCACGCGCTGCCGCCGGCCAGCCGCCGGAAATGTGAGTTGCGAGCGGTCGCCGTCCAGCTCGAGCCCACGTGGTAGACGAATAGCTCAAACCCTCCACCCAGCTCCGAAAAGCCGTCGACGAGGCCGCGGACGTAGGTTTCATTGCCAGTCTCGTGACCGCCCACCATGTGGGCGTCGAGTCCGACCCTGAGGGTGTGCGCCAACCTGCTGGACTGTACTCGTCGGGGCGCGGCCGCCGCCGGTCGCATGGAGCGCTGTTACCCTGATCCGGCATGGAGCGCCCCTCCCCCACGCCCGGTGACGTGCGTGCGCCGGCTCGATGGTGGAAGCGGCCAGTGATGTCCCGCGCCGCGAACAGGGAGGTCGCGGTGTCGGGTCGGTACCAGGTCACGACAGCGTGCGCCGTCGCGACGTGCGCGCTCGCTCCTGCTTACGTGGTCCGGTGGCACCTGGGGCCTCTTCCCACCACCCTGCTCGAGGACGCGGTCCTCATCACGATCGCGGCCTTCATAGCGGAGTCGTTCAGGGACCACGTGCGCCCACTCTGGCGAACCGAGGTGGTCGTGCCCGCCCTCATATTCCTGGTCGCTGGGGCGATTTCGGTGGTGGTCGCGCCGGACCGCCGCGCGGCATTGGGTCTGTACCGCGCCTACCTGATCGAACCGATGGCCTTCGGCCTGGTCCTGATCAATGCCGTCTCGACGCCGAGGCGTGCCCTCGCCATCGCCGGCGGGCTTGCGCTTGGCGGTACGGTCGCAGGGCTTGCCAACTCCGCGGTGGTGGTGGCGGCCCTGGTCCACCGCACATATGACGTGGTCAACACCCCGCCGGTCGTCATCTACAACACGGCCAACGCGGTGGCGCTGTACCTGGTCCCGTTGATGGCGTTCGCGGGTGCGGTCGTGCTTCATCGGCAGGATCGACGTGAACGGCTGGTCGCCGGCGCGTTCCTGGTGGTCGGCGGCGTCTGCGTCGTCCTCAGCTTCTCCCGGGGCGGGTACCTGGCGCTGGCGGCCGTGGCCGTCGGCCTCGCGATGAGCCACCCCCGCCGCTGGCTGCTGCTGGCCGGCGGCGTGGTGGTGGCCGGAGCGCTGCTGGTGATCCCGCCGATCGCGCACCGGGTCGCGACCGAGGTCAACCTGAACGATCCCCACAACACCCTGGTGGGCCGCACCCACCTGTGGTCGGCCGCGCTCGAGATGCTTCGCGCTCACCCCATTTTCGGCGCCGGTCTATCCGGCTTCGCCACCGCCGTGGCGCCGTATTGGAACGCGAACCATCCGGACCGGTTCACGTACCCCCACAACATCGTCCTCAACTTCTGGACCGAAACCGGGCTGCTGGGCCTGGCTGCGTTCGCGTGGATCGTGATCGCCGCGTTCATACGAACGTGGCGTGGCTGGCGGTACGCCGCGCCTGAGTGGCGGCCGATCCACCTGGGCGTCATGCTGGCGCTCGTCGCGGTCGTGGTTCACGGACTGGTGGACGTTCCCTACTGGAAGAACGACCTGAGCCTCGAGTTCTGGGCGCTCCTCAGCCTGACCTTCGCGCCGGCCGCGCTGTCCCTGGGCTCACGCTCCTCGCCGAAGCCGGCGCCTGCTCGAGGCGCACCACCCTGAGAGCCAGGAAGCCGGCGAGCACGAGGAGAACGACTGGCACAGCTAGCGACAGGTCGTGGGTGAGGTGTGCCACGCGAAACCACACGATGTCCACGCTGTTGGCGTCGCTCAGGTTGGGCGCGAGCAGGTGGTGGACGTATCTCCAGGCCCCGATCGGGGGGTAGCCGGACAAAGCGAAGCTCTGGGCGGTGCCGTCGTACCTCGCCGCGTAGCCGCCGAGCAGGTTGGTGATCGTTCCCGGGATCGCCCACAGGATCCCCCCCGCCACCAGCACGAGCGGCAACCATCTCCGCAGCGCCGGCCGCAGGCACGCCGCCCCGATCGCAGCCGCCACCGCGGCCAGCGGAAGGGCGGGGACGAACAGCCGGGAGCCCCAGCTCTGCGCCCCCCACCAGGGAACCCACAGGGCGGTGTTGACGAGCAGCAGCGTCATGAGCCCGGCCACCACCCAGGCGAGCCGCAGCTCTCCCCTCCTCCACAGAGTTCGCAGTCCAAGCGGGGCCAGGACGATAAGCGGGAACTGCCAGAGGATCCCGCGTGCCGGACTGACCAGCACCCCGGGCAGCCCGATCCAGATCGGCGTGCCCCAGCTCACTTCGCTGTAGCCGGTCTGCAGTGCTGAGCCGAACCGGCCCCAGTTCACCAGCAGGGTGACCGCGACCGCCGCCGCGTAAGAGCCGGCGACGATGGCGACCGCGCGGTACGCCGCGGGTTGCCATCGCGGCAGGCGGAGGTTGGGGGCGATCATCGCGGCGAGAGCCGGCAGCAAGAACGAGCCTTCGACCGGACGGGTGAGCACCGCCAGGAACAGGCTGCCGCCGGCGGCGATCAGCGCTTCTCGGCTGGCTGACTTCCGATACCTGACCGCCGCCAGGAGCCCGGCGATGACGCAGAAGGCGAGCAGCGGCTGGGCGAAGTCGCCGCGCGAATAGACGATCGCCGGGGACGCCACCCCGAAGGCGACCAGGCCCAGCAGCGAAGCCCGTGACCCGAATCCGAGCTCGCGGATGAACCGGGCCACGAGGTAAGCCGTCGCGACCGTCAGCAGGATGGAGAGCGGAGCCGCGCCCAGTGCATACACCGGGTCTCGATAGAACAGGTCCCAGTCGTAGGCGTTGGCCTGCGGCGCGGGGACGCCCAGCCCAAGCCACGAGAGAAGACCGACTCCCGGCAGGTACAGAAGCGAAAGCCCAATCCCGTACTTGCTCGTCGAGTAGGTGTCGCCCCAGTAGATGGGCACCGCGAAGCGCAGCGAGTGGTCACGCACGATCGCGAGGGCCTGCCGGTACATGAGGAGGCCGTCGATGCTGTAGTTGTGTGCCCCGATCACGGCGAGGTACAGGCAGCCGAGCGCCAGTGATGCAAGCAGGTCGGGCCTTCTCGTGAGCGCACGCAAATGGCCTGCCACGCTCGAGAGGATATTCTGCTTGCCTTCCATGTCCCGGCCATCGACGATCCGCGACATCGCCGGCAAGCTGCGCCGGCGGCTGCGGCCCCTCTCGGACTACGACAGGACCATCCCTCCAGAGATCATCGACGATGAGCTCTACGAGGTCATTCGATCACTGGCCGCTACCGCCGACGTTCGCACCGTGCTCGAGATCGGCTCTTCGAACGGCGCCGGCAGCACGCGGGCTTTTGTCGATGGCCTGCATCGGAATCCCAACCGGCCGCAGCTCTTCTGCCTCGAAGTCTCGCGTCCACGCTTCAAAGAGCTCATCGAGCGTTATGCGGACGACCCCCAGGTCAAGTGCTACAACCTCACCTCGGTTCAGCTCAGTCGATTCCCCACCGAGGCCGAGGTGGTTTCCTTCTATCGAGCCCGCAAGTCGCAGCTGAATCGTGTTCCCTTGCGTGAGGTGCTGCGGTGGCTGCGCCAGGACCTGTGGTATGTAGGTCGTCTGGACGCCACGCAGGATGGCATCGAGATGATCAAGAAAGAGAATGGCGTCGAAGCCTTCGGGATGGTGTTGATCGACGGCTCGGAGTTCAGCGGTCCGGCGGAGCTCGACGAGGTCTATGGCGCCGACTACATCCTCCTCGACGACATCGGCACGTTCAAGAACCTGGGCAACTTCGAGCGCCTTCTCGCCGATCCCGCCTACCGGTTGAGGGCATGCAACAAGGAGCTGCGAAACGGTTATGCGGTTTTCGAACGCCGCATAGTGGCTCCCGCGACCTCCCTATAGACCTCGACCGTCATCTCCGCGCAGCGCTCCCACGTGAAAGTCGCGGCTCGGGCCGTACCCTGGATCGACAGCCGGCGGTACAGCGCCGGGTCGCGAAGCACTGATTCGACGGCTGCCGCAAATGCCGCGTCGTCGGTCGGCTCGACCAGGAGCGCCGCGTCTCCAAGCACCTCAGGCAGGCAGGTCGCGTTCGAGGCCACCACCGGCGTACCCGTGGCCATCGCTTCCAGGGGCGGTAAGCCGAATCCTTCCATGAAGGACGGGTACGCGAGCACGTCGGCTCGCGCATAGACATTCGGCAGCTCCTCAAAAGGCAGCGCGCCCAGCCAGGTCACCCGCGCCTGCAGTCCGTGGTCCGAGATCCAGCGGTCGTAGCGAGGCCAGCCGGCCCTGGTCGCGCCGGTGATCTCAAGGCGTGCCGCCGACAGAGCGCTCCCGACGGGCGCCCGGGACAGCGCCCGCAGGACGATGTCGAGGTTCTTGCGCCCGATGGGCGGACCCGGAAAGACGACGACCGGCTCGCGCGCCGCCGACGTACGGTCTCGGTGTGGAAGTCCGAAGAACCGCCGGTCGACGCCCAGCGGCGTCGCCACCACCCGTTCAGGCGGCAGCCCGAAGGCCTCGATGACGTCCTTGCGGGTGGTCTCGGTCGGGGTGATGATGGCGTCGGCCTTGCGGACCAGGCGCGGGAGCAGAAACCTGTAGTACGTGCGCCACTCCAACGGATGTCCCGAAGGCATGCGCCCCAAGGAGAGGTCGTGAATTGTCAGCACGGTCGGCACCGTGGCATCGAGTGGGGCGAGAAACGCGGGACAGTGCAGGACTGCCACCCCGGCGCGGCGGATCGCGGATCGGGCGTCGGATACCATCCACCGCAGGGTGTTGAAGCCACCGGCGGCGGCCGCACAGATGGCCTGCACGTCCACATCGGTGCGCCGGGTCAGCGCCGCCAGCAGCGCCTCTGCGTACACTCCGGTGCCCCCGACACGGCCTTTCAACAGGGTCATGTCCAGTGCGACACGAAGCGGCGAGGCGGATTGCGTCAAAGGCCACTGATACAGTACCCGCCCGCATGAGTGACGACGAGCGCGACGCAGCGTTCCAGGCCAACGTTGCGTCGTACAGCAGCCTCGACGAGCGTGCCTACATCAGTGGAGCGCCGCACCTGAAGCATCGCTCGATCGCAGGCATTTACGAATCGTTGGTCTCCTCGGCGATGGATTCGATCGCGTCTCCCGAGGAGGGAGTAACGGTCCTGGAGCTCGGTGCCGGCAGCGGCCTCGCCTCCACCGCGTGGTTTCAGCGCGGTGTCCACATCACCGCCGTCGATTCGTCGGCATCGATGCTCCGCGGCCTCAGCGCCAAAGCCGCCGCATATGGTCTCGAGCCCCGGACGGTCGTGGCGGACGCGCTCGACTATCTCGAATCGACCGGCGAGAGCTTTGACGTGATCACCCACGTCTCGATGCTCCACCACATCCCGGACTACCTCCAGTTGTTGAGCCGTTCGGCCGCCCACGTCCGAGCCGGAGGCTGCCTCATCACGTTCCAGGATCCGCTCCGATACGACCGCATGCCGTTCGGTCACCACTTCGCCGACCGCGCCGGCTACTTCATGTGGCGCGCCGGCCAGGGCAACGTTCGGCGCGGCCTGCGGACCCGATGGCGCCGTCTCCGTGGTGTGTACTCACCGTCCGAGGTCGTCGACTTCGACGAGTATCACGTCGTTCGCAACGGTGTCGACAGCGCGGCGATTGAGAACCTCCTGGCGGCGTCGTTCGCCAGGGTCGACGTGTTCATGTACTGGTCCACCTACAGCCGTGCGCTGCAGAGGCTGGGCGAGCGCCTCGGCCTCGTCTCCAGCTTTGGCATCCTCGCCGCCGGGCGAAAAGCGGGCTAACCCGCCTGGGATGCGCGCAAGCCGGATTCCGCCACCCGGCCGAATCCCCTCCATGAGTTCTGGTTCCGCCAGCTGACCCGCACATCCTGCAGGCCGCTGTCGCGAAACCACGTCATGAACTCTTCCTGGGGGATGTAATGCGCGACCGGGGCGACGAGGTGGTCGAAGACGATGTTGTAGTTACGTCGAAATCCGAAGTCCGAGATGCTGTACAGGTAGTCGTGCGACGGCAGCGCGTTGAAGACGCGGGTCCGGCGTAAGGGTCGATAGACTCCTTTGAGAACCGCCTGCAGCGCCACCGTCAGCGGCCACGCCACGACCGGGAGCTGCGACGGCCGCATGCGCGTCGTTATCCCCCGCCGCACCGGGTCGATGAAGTTGTGGACGACCTCGTTGTTTTCGCGGCCGTAGACCCACACGAAGATCGAGCCGTCCCGAACCAGGTAGCGGAGCAGCGATTTGAACCCTGCCTCCGGGTCGGGCAGGTGATGGATGACACCGATGGAGTAGATGAAATCGAATGGACCCCCGCTCGCCGTCAGCTTGAAGGGCGGGCGGTAGATGTCGCCCTGGACCACGTGCACGTTCGGCATCGACCCGGTGTTCGTGTAGGCGGTCTCCACGGCATCGCTCAGGTCCATGGCGACCACCTCGCGAGCCCCGTAGCGCGCGGCGTAGTAGGCGTGACGCCCGATCCCGCAGCCCGCGTCCATCACGATCTTGTCGCGGAAGAAGTCCGGTTCGATGGGATGAATCCAATCGAGGAACTGCGCTTCGTACTGGTCGTGCATCTCGACGAACTCCTGCCACTGCCAGCCAAAGGCGGCGGCGGTCCTGGCTTCGACTGCGGACAGGCTCGGCAGCAGCAGCCGCGGCACCGCGCGGCGAATGGGAAAGCGGGTCGTGCACGATCCGCAGACGAGCTCGCCCGTGGTCACCTCCCCTTCGCGAGCTGGATCCTGCTCGGTCGCCACGAGGGTGAGGTCGCCTCCGCACGTGGGACAGGCCAGCAGGTCGACCAGCCGAGGTTTCATGACGCCTTTCGGGCCACGCACATGATCGAGGCTCCCACGGGCAGGTCCATGCGGCGCAAGACCGGTATTTCCGCCTCGAAGATCCCGCGAAGGACTCCGTTCGACCACGCCGGATGCAAGTTGTTCTCCGTGTTCATCTCGCGAAAGCGCCGCAGCACCTTGAGCCACTGCCGCCCCAGGTAGATGACCGGAAGGAGGAACGCGGATACGTAGCTCTGGCGCTCCACGGTCAGGCCCGCGCTGCGAACCGTTTGCCGGAGAGTCTTCGACGTGTAACGCCTGCGGTGGTGGGAGACGTCGTCCTGCAGGCTCCACAGCCAGTCGTGCGCCGGCACGAACAAGAAGACTCGACCCCCAGGCTTGAGCACGCGGCTCCATTCGCGGAGGGCCGCCGTGTCGTCGTCGAGATGCTCGACGATGTCGAGCCCGGTGACGATGTCGAAGCTGTCCGCTGCGAAGGGAAGCTCCAGGACGTCGGCCTTCCGAATATTTTCCAGGCCGCGCCGCCGGCAAAAAGCAAGAGCCTCATCGGCGATGTCGACGCCTTCGGTGTGGCCCAGGTGGTCCATCTCTTGCAGCATGAGCCCGGTTCCGCAGCCCGCATCGAGTATGGAGAGATCGCTGCGTCCGGGATATCGCTGGTCGATCCAGTCCATCACGATTCGGCGCCGGGCTGCAAGCCACCAGTGGTCTTCTTCGGTCCGGTACAGGATCTCGTAGGTATGGGGATCCAACTTGGCGCTGACGTAGTTTAAGCAGGGGCGCAAATGACCGACAGCGCGCGCCGCGATAATGACGCCGTTGGAGACCGCAGAAGCCCTACCCGCAGGCAGGCTTCGGCCGGCCTGGTCGGCGCCGGCGATCGTCGCGATCGGGATCATCGCAGTCGCGTTCAGGGTCTACAGGCTTGACGGTCGCAGCCTGTGGCTGGACGAGATTCTCACATCGCAGCTCGCACACCTGAGAGGTCCCGCCGACGTCGTCACGTGGACTCAAGCGGACGTCAATTCGATGCCACTCTTCTACATGTTCACCTGGTTCCTCGGACGCTGGGGTGACGGTGAGACCATCCTCCGGCTTCCGGCCGTCGTCGCCGGGACGCTGACGGTGCTTGCGATTTATCTGCTCGGGCGGCAGCTTTTCGGCAACCGGTCCGGTCTCGTGGCGGCGGCTCTCACGGCGGTCATGCCGTTCATGGTTTGGTACTCGCAGGAGGCCCGCAACTACAGCCTCCTGATGTTACTGACAACGCTGCAGATGTATTTCGCGCTGCGGGCCGTCAAGCTCGGGCGCGTCATCGACTGGGCGGGGCTGGCCGCCTTCACCATCCTTAACCTCTACACGCACTACCTGGCGCTGGCCGCGACAGCGGCGGTCATCGCGTACGTCGGGATCTTTCTGGTCGTCGACCTGCTGAGAACGGCGCAGTCGCGCGTCAGGGTGGTCGTGGCCGGCGCCATGGCGCTTGCGGCGGTGGTTGCCGCATTCGTTCCCCGGCGCGCAATCCTGAGAGCGACGTACATCGGCCTGGCCTCCGGGCTACACGGCGCCGGGCAGGTGGCCGCCGTGCTCGTGCTGGTTGTGGCAGCCGCGGTGGCCGTGCTCCTGGCCCGCAATTCCCGCCTTCTCCGCGCCAGGCCGCAAACGGCGCGCCGGCTCATACTCGCGGCGGGGGCGGGCGCGGCGGTCGTGGTCGCCTACATTCCCTGGCTGCCGAGCCTCCGTGTCTTCTTGAGCCGGCCCGACCAGAACCTGGCCAGGATTCACCTGGCCCATGCGCCCAACGCCCATGACCTGGTGGACCTCATGAACGCTCTCGGGCTCTCCGGCCTGCTGCTGGTCGCGCTGCTGCTCGGGCTGGTAGCCGTGGGACAGGGCTTGTTCCAGGGCCGTGCGGCCGAGTCGGCCCTCCTGGTCTCCTGGCTCGGGGTGCCATTGATGCTGCTCGCGCTGGCAGCCCGATCGGCCGTCGTCCAGATCGACACCCGGTATCTCAGCTTCCTGCTTCCGGCCGCCATCCTCGTCATCGCCGCCGGCGTCGAGCTGGCCGCAAAACAGCTCGCACGCTGGGCGCGGCGCGCGGCCCCTCGCGTTACGCCCAGGTTGAGAATCGGAGCGGCGTCGGCGACGGTGGTCGTCGCCGCCTTCCTGCTCGCTCAGGCGCTGCCTGCGCTGGCCGCCTCGTACCAGGTCCCCAAGGAGGACTATCGAGGCGCCGCCCAGCACATCGCGGCCGCCAGCCCGCCCGGGTCGGTCGTATTCGCCGTCGGCGCGTACTCGGACTGGGCCGTGATCTGCTTTCAGTACTACTTTCGCGAGCTTCACTCGTCGGTCATCGTGGTCGATGGCCTTCAGGTGACCAGCGATACGGCCTCGACGCTCGGGTCCGGCGCTGGCGCTGCATGGGGCGTGGTGATCTTTCCGTCCCCTGAGCAGCTGGCGTGGCTTCAGCGGCCAAGCGACGTGAAGATCGACTACGTCGACGCCACGGGCGTCATCCACGTCGTCCGCCCCACGGCATCCGGGCTTTCACCAATGGAGCAGGCGAGGGCCGTCCTGCGGTGGGAGATACCGCGGGAGCCGCGGCTGAGCGCGTCGGCGAAACTGCTGGACCTGCTCGCCGGCAGCGCCCAGGCGGGTCCCAACCTGGTCTCGGATCTCGCCGCCGGGACACAGAATGCCAGTGGGTGGTCTTTTGGTCCGGGGACGAGCCTCGACGGCGCCGCGCTGGTCATGACCCCGACGGCGGGAAAGGGCCGGGTTGACGCCACCTTCACGAGGCAGCTCTCGCCGGAAGACGACTATGTGATCGCGTTCGACTGCCGGAACGATGGACTGTCGGGCTCGCAGACGGTGGAAACGATTCCAATGGACGAGTCCGGGCGGCCGCTGCAGAACTTCCCGGGGGCAACCGCCTACCGCTGCCATGACACGAGCTCATGGACGCGCTCTTATCTGGCGTTCAGCCCGCCGCCGGGAACCGCGGGCGTCGCGCTGGTCCTGCGCGTGGAGGGCAGCGGGACAGCACAGTTTCGCGCTCTGCAGCTGAGCACCGTCCAGGACGTCCCGTGAAGGTCTCGGGCTTCACCATCGCGCGAAACGCGATCAAGCTTGGCTATCCGATCGAAGAATCCATGCGCTCACTCCTGCCGCTCGTGGACGAGCTGGTGGTCGGAGTCGGCGACAGCGAGGACCGCACCTGGGACCTCGTCACCGGCATCGGTGACCCCAAGATCAAGCCGTTCCGAACCGTTTGGGACATGACCAAACGCGAGGGCGGACTGGTGCTTTCGGAGCAGACGAACCTGGCCCTGAGCCATTGCGCAGGCGACTGGGCCGTCTACCTGCAGACCGACGAGGTCGTGCACGAGGACGAGATCGATCGCATACGCGGCCGGCTCCAGCAGCACCTGCACCAGCGAACCGAGGGTCTCTCCTTCTCCTACCGCCATTTCTATGGCTCGTACTCGACGGTCCAGGACAACTGGTGCCGGTGGTACCGGCGCGAGGTGCGCGCCGTGAAAACGGGCAAGGGCATCATCTCGGTCGGCGATGCCGCCGGTTTCAAGGTCAGACAGGGCGAGCGCTTGCGCCGGCTGATCAGGGCCGACTCCGGCGCTCACGTATTTCACTACGGATGGGCGCGGCCGCCTGCGGTTATGGTGGAGAAACGCCGGCACGTGGAGCGCTTCTACCATGACGACGGCGAGCCGGCGGGCGTCGCCGAGGTCGAACGGATCGAGCCGGCACAGCCGTACCCCCACCTCGGCCATCTCCGGACGTTTTCCGGTTCGCACCCGGCGACCATGCAGACGCTGGTGTCGGCCCAGGACTGGCGCTTCGACACCGGCATCGACCAGCAGGGCCCGCGCCTTCTTCGCTACCTCGGCATGGTCCGTTCGTGTCCCCGTGACTCGCTCCGAATCCTCGTCTCACGACTCCTGCTGGCCTGGAACACGTACATTCCGGCTCCCAAGTTGAGATGAGCCGGCTCTTCAAGAACGTCGCCTACAACGTGGCCGGCCAGGGCATCGTGCTGGCCCTGGGCTTCGTCGGCGTCAAGTTCGTGTTCGGCAGGTTGGGTCCGGATGCGTTCGGGATCATCTACTTCAACCTGGTCCTGACAGGCGTGCTGACATCCGCGCTCGAGCTCGGGGTGCTGTCGACCACGGTGCGCGAGGTGTCAGCCCGCTACGAGAGTGAGCGCGGTTACGTCGAACGGCTCATCCGCACGGGGTCGGTCTTTTACTGGGGGCTCGGCCTGCTGCTGATGGTCGCCGTGATCATCGCCGCCCCGGTCCTCGTCGAAAAGTGGGTGAACCTCAAGACCCTCAGCCCGGCGACGGCGACGACGATGCTGCGGTTCCTGAGCGTCACGACGCTGATCATGCTGCCCCGAGCCCTCTACTCGAGCCTGTTCCAGGGTCGCCAGCGGATGGAGCTCAACAACGGCATCGACGTCGCCTCCTCAGCGGTCCAGCAGCTGGGCACGATCGCGATCCTCGCCCGGGGCGGCGATGCCTACGCGGTCGTGGAATGGATTGCCTTCAGTGCGATATTGAGCACGATCGCCTACATGATCATCGTGGGGCGGCTGTTCGGCTGGCGGGTGCTCGTGCCGGGCTACTTCCACGAAGTCGTGACAAGGAACTTCGGGTTCACTGTGCACCTCAGCATCCTGTCCCTTCTCAACATGATCCTCATCCAGTTCGACAAGGTCGTCGTCAGCAAGCTGCTTCCCATCGCCAGCGTGGGTTACTACAGCTTCGCGTCGACCGTCGTGGTGCGGATCTCATTCGCGTCGTCCGCCATCGCGAAGGCTGCCTTGCCCTCTTTTTCCAGCCTCCACCAGCTGGCGGATTCCGACGCTCTGTTGACGCAGTACCGAAAGCTCCAGGACTTGATCTGCTACGGGATGGTGCCCCTGTTCGCCGCCGCCGTCTTCGGTGCGATGCCGCTTTACACCTACCTGTTCAACAGGCAGGTGGCGTGGCTGCTGCTGCTGCCGACGGCCCTGCTCTGCCTGGGCTTCTTCATGAGCGCGACGGTCAGCATCCCGTACACGCTCTCGGTGGCCGTAGGGCGGCCCGACATCGCCTCCCGGTCGAACTTCCTGGCCCTCTTCGTGGTCATACCCGTGACGACCACGGCGATCTACCTGTACGGACTGGTGGGCGCGGCATCCTCATGGGTCGTGTACCACCTGTTCATGTACGCGTACATGATTCCGCGGATCTGCCGCGAGTGCCTGCGCATCAGCAGTTGGAGCTGGTACGCCCACATCGCCAAGGTGCTGATCCTCACGGCCGTCACCTACGGCTCGCTCTGGATCCTGGTGGTGAGCCCCAACGGTTACTCGCTGTGGGCGGCGATCGTGGCCTATGCGGCCGCCTCCGCCGCTTTCCTCGGCGTCACCTTCCTCTTGATCGGACCTGACCTGCGCGACACCATCTCGCGCCTGCCTCAGCTGGTGGTCCCGCGCCGGGCGACAGGGGTGTCCTGAGCGCCTAGAGGAGGCTCGGGCCGCACTCGAGCCCGTCGCGGATCGCGACCACGTTCTGGAGGATGAACAGCTCGTGGGTCCGGGGCTGGTACGCACCGATGGGAACGAGCCCGTCGACGACCATCCGGTACAGGGAGAAGCCGGGCAGCGCCTCGTAGAAGTCCCTGAAGAAGACCCGGCTCATCACGTTCATCTCGTTGAACTCGAACTGCACGACGTCGACCTGGCCGGACGTGATCGCGCGCCGAGCCCCGCGAAGGATCGCGAGCTCGTGCCCCTCGGCATCGACCTTGAGCAGGTGCAGGTGAGGGATCTTCTCCGCTTCCATGAACAGGTCGACGGTCGTGACCTCGACCTCTACCGCCGTCGCCGTGCTGTGGTGAATGTCTTCGATGACGTTGGCGTGAACGGTGGCATGGGATGAGCCGTCGCCCGCGGTCGAAGCGTAGTCGTACAGGGTCATGTGCCCGGGCGCGTCGCTGAGCCCCACGTTCACGGCTGTGAAACCTGAGGCGGCCGCGGCCTCCTTCAGCCTCTCGAACGCCCCCGGGTGCGGCTCGAAGCACCAGACCCTGGCCGCGGGGCTGAGCGCACGCACTCTCACGGCGTACTCGCCGTGGTGGGCGCCGACATCGAACACGGCGATGTCACCGGCTGCCGTGACGCGACGCAAGAACCGGTCCTCGGCCGGCGTGATCAGGTCGGCCGAGGGGTTGCCGACGCCCATGCCGCGCACGGCCAGGTTCAGCAGCCGCTGGTTCCAGCGGTAGAAGAGCTTGCGGCCGAAAATGCCGACGTACACGTTGGCGAGAATCCGAAATGGGAGGGCGGTGGTCGCGTCGCCGGCGGTCAAGCGGCTGCGGCCCATTTGCGGCCCAGTCTAGCGACGCGTTCTCGGCCCACGTTCGGGGTCATTTTCGCACCCAACCCAGGGCGCACATGGATACAATGCGGTCCTCTTGCGGCGGGTCCTAGCAATCGTCCTGTTGGCGTTGGTCGGGCTGCTTCTAGCACAGTTCCATCCCGGCTCTGTAACTTCGCGCACGGCGGCGGCGGCCTCGGCGAAGTCGGTCGGCCCGCTCAGCGTGACGCCGGTGCACGCGATCGAAGACGCACGTCATGCGTCCGATCACTTTGCCTTCGCGCCCTCGACGGGATCGATCCTGCCGCGGACCGTCCAGCCCACCGTCGTGCAAACCAACAACGTGCTCAGGCGCGAGGTCTTCGGGTTCGCGACCTACTGGAACCTGAACCTGTACTCCGAATGGAACCTCAACCTCGTCAGCACCGTCGCCTACTTCGGGCTCGACGTGAACCCCAATGGCACGTTCGCGACGCAGGGAGGCGGGTGGGACGGCTGGAACAGCTCCTACCTGACCGCACTCATCAACAAAGCCCATCTTGCCGGCGACCGTGTCGTCCTCGTCATCAAGGACTTCAATGACAGCTCCATCAACACTGTCGTCACGACCGCAAGGCAGAGCCTCATCGACCAGACCATCGCGGCGATTGCGTCCAAGAACATGGATGGCGTGAACGTAGACTTCGAGGGGTCTGGCTCCCCGCTCTTCCCCGACATCCCGCTAGGCATCACCAACCTCATGACCGAGATGTCAACTCAGGTCCACGCGCGTTGGCCGCAGGCGGAGGTGAGCATCGACACCTATGCAGGCTCTGCCAGCTGGGACGGGGGAATCTTCCGGATCGGAGACCTCGCCCCCGTCGTGGACGCGATGTTTGTGATGGCGTACGACTCGGTCTTTTCGAACATGCCGGGCCAGGCCGGACCGAATTCCCCGATGACGCACTGGACATTCAATGACACCATCGATGTCGCGCAGTACCTGACGAAAGCCCCTGCCTCCAAGATCATCCTTGGTGTGCCCTACTACGGCTACAAGTGGTCCACTGTGAGTGGTATCCCCTACTCGACGGTGGTCAGCGGCGCCACTGCCGAGACCTACTCCGACGTCATCGGCGATCTCACGTGCGGCCACATCGCCTTTCGGCCGGGATGGGACGCCTACGGCGAATCGCCATGGGCCTCATGGTGGAGTCCCGCCAGCGGAGATCCATGCGGCGCCAACCTGGACCGGCCGAGAGAGCTGTACTACGACGATGCCACGTCGCTCGGGATCAAGTACGACCTCGTCAACAACAACAACCTCCGCGGCACGGGTATGTGGGCGCTCGGCTACGACTCGGGCTACCCCGACCTCTGGAACGAGCTCATGCTCAAATTCACCCCCACCACGCCGTGGACCTCGCTGGGCGGTGTGATCACGAGTGGCCCTGACGCCGCGTCCTGGGGTGCAGACAGGAAAGACGTCTTCGTCCGCGGCACGGACAACGGACTCTGGCAGCGAACCTGGAACGGCACATCTTGGAGCCCGTGGGTCTCTCTTGGCGGGGTCCTCACCTCGAGCCCGGCCGCAGTCTCCTGGGGCCCCAA
>Ga0070697_100000026_pt1 | contig 126954 bp, 120 predicted proteins | sample KBSK1501metaG_FD_65475 | JGI IMG/M metagenome (GOLD analysis project Ga0070697, IMG submission 65475) | Corn, switchgrass and miscanthus rhizosphere microbial communities from Kellogg Biological Station, Michigan, USA - KBS K1-50-1 metaG | ecosystem: Host-associated > Plants > Roots >...
GCCCGGGAAGTTGGAGGTCTTGGCCATCTGGTCGATGACCTGCTGCCGGGTCGGCATGTTGCCGCCGTTGGCGTCGATCGCGCGCCCGATGGCGTCGATCAGGATGGCGGCGCAGTCGTAGCCGGCGAAGGTGTACGCCGCGGTGTCGCTAGGGTTCGGGTGCACCTTCTTGTAGGCGGCGATGGTGGCCGCGGCGCTCGCGTTCGCGTTCGCGTCCGCAACGCCCTGGGTGGCGTACATGTGGTCGTTGCCCATCGTCGTGCCGGAGTCCTTGATGCACTGGCCGTCGCCGATGCCGTCAGGGCCGAGGTAGTAGGAGTCGGGCGCGAAGATGCCCTGGCTCTCCTGGCGCGGGATGCAGCCGTACGAAGCCGAGGTGGCGCCGGCGTAGATCGCCTGGGCGCCCGCTGCCTTGGCCCGGTTCAGCCATGTGTGGAAGTCGGGCTTGGCCGAGGTGTCGAAGCCCTGGCGGGCGACGACGGTCCCGCCCTTCTTGGTGAATTCCTTGGCGAAGTTGTTGGCGACGCCCAGGCCGAACGGCTCCTGGTCGTCCCACACGGCGATGGTCTTGAGGCCCAGGGTGTCAAACGCGAAGTCGGCCATGGCCGGACCCTGGAAGGTGTCGTTGGAGGCGATGCGGAAGTAGTTGTTCTTGCCGGTCGGGCGCAGGCTCGCGGCGGTGTAGCCGGCGTACTTCTGGCAGTAGTCGAAGGCGAGGGTCAGGCACTCGTTCGTGTTCGACGGGCTGATCATGGCCAGGGGCGCCTGGTTGGCGACCGGGATCTCAGCCGCGGCGACACCCGAGTTGAACGGGCCGACCATGCCCAACAGCTTGCTGTCGGAGATGAACTGCTGGACGTTCTGCGCGCCCTTGGTGGGGTCGTGCTTCCCGTTGACGGCGTCGTCAAGCGGTACGAAGTTCAGCGTGAACCCCTTCACGGTACCTGCCTGTGTCACGGCGAACTGCGCCCCGTACTGGGTCGGCAGGCCGCTCGACGCGTCCGCGCCCGAGGTCGGCAGATCGCTTCCTATGTCGATCGTGCCCTTGTTGCTGCTGCCTCCGCCCCCACCGCAGGCGAAAGCGACGAACGTCGCCACGATGAGGACTGCGAGTCCCCTAGCTCGAACCATATGGTTCCCCCTTGTGTTGTCGGGAGGCCTGGAATCCCTCTGGCGGACGCCTCCCCTCATTCGCCGCCCTCTTCCCAACCTCGGTCGGGGCGAGAGTGCGCCGGCGTCGAATGCGGCCACATGGGGTGGCCGAACCACTACTCCGTGCTGAACTATCGACTTGTACCCGCCTCGAAGTCAAGCGGGGTATCGCTTGGCCGGGGATGGCCACCACGGCGCTATATCAATATGGGAGTGCCGCGCTGTAATCAACGGAGTCGATCCAGCTCCATGGCTGGGCTGGGTCCGGGCTCTTCGATTCGAACACCGAGACGACACGCAAGGTGGTGTCGCCGGCCTCATCAAAGCCAAAGGTCCCGGCAGCGCCCGTGAAGCCGGTGGTGGCGGCGAGCTGGCCAACGACCTCTTTCCGGGCCGGCGGCCGGCCGCCGGCGGCCTTGATCGACCGGTCCAAGGCCGCATAGAGCACGCCGGCCGAGTCGTAAGCGGCGATCGTGTAGGCGCCGTAATCGGATGCATTTCGATACCGCGCCCTGAAGGCGGCGATGACCGGTCGGGCCGTCGTCACTGAGTCGGGCGAGTCGGCGGGAACGGTCGCGTATATCCCCAACGCGTTGGTGCCGGCGTGGCGGACGCAGTCGGGGTCTTCCGCGATCCCATCGCCGCCCAGGAACGGCGCCGCCTCACCGGCGCCGAAGACGGAGCCCATCTGAGCGCGAAGCACGCAGCCGTGGTTGGCGGTGACGCCCCCGTAGTAGATCGCCTGCGCGCCATCGGCCCTGGCCCGGCGCATGAACGCGAGGAGGTTGAGGCTGCCGTTGGGATCGAAGTCGAGGTGGGCCACCACGCTGCCGCCCAGCTTCATGAACCTGGTCGTGAAGCCATCGGCGAGCGCCTGGCCGTAAGCCTCGTGGTCGGAGAGCACGGCCACGCGCCGCAGCTTCAGGTTCTTGTAGCCGAAATCCGCCGCGGCGGGCCCCTGCAGGTCGTCGCTGGTCGCGAGCCTGAAGAACGTGTTCGTGCCCGACGGGCGGAGGGACGACGGCGTGGGCAGGCCGGCGACCTTGCAGCTTATCTCGGCATGGGATGGGCTGAGACCGGCGGGTAGATATGGCTCTTTGGTGAGGCAGCGGCTGCTCACGGCCGGGCTGACCATCGCCAGGTTGGCGATGTTCGCGATCGGCAGCTCGGCCCGCGCGACGCTCGAGTCGAATGGCCCGATGACGCCGATCACCAGCGCGTCGGCGGCGAGCGACTGGATGTTGTTCGCCCCCTGCCGCGGGTCGTCGACGCCGCCCACGGCATCGTCGCGAGCGACGACCTCCACTGTGAAGCCATCGATCGTCGGGTGCTGTTGGACCCAGAACTGGACCCCGTTGAGGGCCGGCGTGCCCGCACGCCCCTCGGCGCCGGACAGCGGCAGCTCGACCCCGATTCTGATCACCTTGGGCGCGGTTCCAGTCGAGCATGCGGCGACCAACGTCATGCCGGCGATGACGGCGACCGCCAGCATGCGCGCCGTTCTGATGGACATGTCGAGATTGTCGCGTCCGCCGAATATGTTTGAGGGCCCGGCAGTCTCTATACTCGATCCCTTCACCTAACCAGGTCATAGGAGCGCGCCCATTGAAGACGGAGTCCGGCGAACACCTCAAGCCTCGCTCGCAGTACGCCGAGGATGCGGTTCAGCTCGCCATCGCCGGCAAATGGGACGACGCCGTCAAGCTGAACAAGTTCATCATCGAGAGCTTCGGGGCGGACGAGGAGACGCAAAATCGCCTCGGCAAGGCGCTCGCCGAGCTGGGCAAGCTCAAAGACGCGAAGGCAGCCTATGAGGCGGCGCTCAAGCTCAACCCCATGAACTCGATCGCCAAGAGAAACGCGGCGCGGATCAACACCCTGCTCCACCAGAAGGAAGGCTTGAAGGTCGGCGGCACCAGGGTCGACCTCAACCTGTTCGTCGAGGAGATGGGCAAGACCATCATCACGACGCTCGAGAACGCAGCCTCGGACATCTGCTCGAAGGTCGCCGCCGGCGACGTCGCGGAGCTGCGCAGCGAGGGCGACGGCATCGTCGCCGAGACGTCGCGCGGCGTCAGGCTGGGTCTGCTCGAGGCGAAGCTCGCGCGGCGCCTGATCAAGTTCATGCGTGGAGGCAACCGCTACCAGGCGGGGGTCACCTCGTGCGAGGGTTCGACCGTAAGGCTCATCGTTCGCGAGACGTACCAGGACCCGCACTTTGCGGGCAAGCCGAGCTTTCCGATGCGGCGCAAGCGCGAGGTCGAGTTCAGGCCGTATACGAAGGAGAGCCTGCTTGCGCGCGAGGTCGAGGTCTTCGCGGAGGACGAGGAGGAAGAGTCCCTCGTCGCGGGCGCACCGGTCACAGAGGACATCGAAGAGGGGATGCACGCAGTCGAGGACGAAGCCGAGCCGCTCGACTTCAGCGAGGATGGGGACGATGGCGACGACGACGATGACGAGGACGACGATGACAGCTGACGAAAGATCAGAGGCCCGGGCCCGGAGGTCTCTTCACCGACCGTAACGCGACGCCTCAGCTGGGGGGCGTGCCGGGCTTTCGCGACCTGCTGCCCGACGAGGCCGAGGCGCTGCGCGACGCCCAGGAGTCGCTCCTCGAAGAGATGCGCCGGTGGGGCTACCGGCACGTGGTCACGCCGATGATCGAGAGCATCGACGTGCTGGAGGCTGGGCTGAGCGCTGAGCAGCGGCGCCGCCTGTTCAAGTTCAGCGATGCGCGCGGTGAGGTCGTGGCGCTGGTCGGCGAGCGCACCATCCCGGTCGCGCGCCTCGTGGCCGGCAAGCTGCGCTCGGCGGCGCTTCCGCTCCGCCTCAGCTATGCAGGCGCCGTCCTGTCGGCGGACGAAGGCCGCTTCCAGCAGCGCCGCGAGACCTACCAGGTGGGTGCGGAGCTCGTCGGTGCCCCAGGCCCCATCGCTGACGCCGAGGTCATCGCACTGGCCGCGCGCTGCCTCGAGGCGGCGGGGTTGCGCCGCTACCAGGTCGACGTCGGGCACGCGGAGTTCTTCCAGGGGATCATGGAAGCCATCCGCCTTCCGGTGGCGGTCAAGGCGGGTGTGCGCCGTGCCCTGGCGGCTCGCGACTTCGTGGCCCTCGAAGAGCTGCTCGCGCGCACATCGCTTCGATCGGCCGAGCACGAGCTCCTGCTGCGGTTCCCCGCCCTTCGCGGCGGGCCCGAGATCCTGGAGGCCGCCGGAGGACTGGTCCACAACCGCCGTTCGGAGAGGGCCCTCGACGAGCTGGCGCGAGTCCGAGAGCTGCTGGTCGCGCACGGGCTCGGCTCGGTGGTCGGCCTCGACCTTGGCGCCATCCGCGACTTCGACTACTACACCGGCGTCATCTTCGAAGGCTATGGCCGGGACCTGGGCCGGCCCCTCGCGCAGGGCGGTCGCTACGACGGGTTGCTGGCGCGCTTCGGCCGGCCCGCGCCGGCGACGGGGTTCGTGGTCCAGCTCGACCTCGTGTGCGAGCTGCTGGCCGGCGCGGCCCACCCGCCTAAGCTGCCGCGGATCGACGCTGCCGTCGCGTGGACCGGACCAGGGCTTGATGTGGCCATGCGCCTCGGGTCGACGCTGCGATTGTTCGGCATGCGCGCCGTGGTCGACACCGAGGCGAGGCGAGACCATGATGCGCGCGCCTGGTGGCGGGCGCTGGGCGCCGAGAACCTCGTCCAGTGTCGAGGCGCGGCCACCGTTGCGTGGACCCCGCGTGGCGGGCGCACCCGCTCGCTGCCCCCGGAGCAGGTCGCCGCCCGGCTGGCGGGAGCGCTGGCATGAAGGTGTCGATCGCCGTTCCGACGGGCATGCTGCTGCCCGGGGCGCTGCGTCTCCTCTCGAACGCGGGCGTGATGCGCCTGAGCGCGGCCGAGCTCGGACGCGGATTGCTGGTCGAGCGCTCCGGGGTGCGGGTGATCCTGGTGAGGCCCGCGGACGTTCCGGCGTACGTGGACCATGGCGCCGCCGACCTCGGCATCGTCGGCAAGGACGTGCTGTGGGAATCGAACGGCGGCCACTACGAGCTGGTGGACCTGCTTTTCGGGCCGTGCCGGCTCGTGCTCGCGGTGCCCGAGGATTCCAGGCTCAACGGCCCCGAAACCTGGCCGCCTCTCATGCGAGTGGCGACGAAGCTTCCGCGCACGGCGGCCGCGTGGTTCGAGGCGCGCGGCCAGTCGGTCGAGATCGTCCGGCTGCACGGCTCGGTCGAGCTCGCGCCCCAGGTCGGGCTGGTCGACGGCATCGTCGACCTGACAGCCAGCGGGCGCACGTTGAGCGAGAACCGGCTGCGCGTGGTGGCGACCCTGGGCTCGTCGACCGCACGTCTCATCGGCAACCAGGCGAGCCTCAAGACACGCACCGAAGCGGTGCAGGCGATGGTCGGGAGGCTTCGGGAGGCGGCAAATGCCGGTTAAACGATTCGACGTCGGGTCGTGGCTCGACTCGCCCCTGTCGCGAAGGCGGCTGGACCTCTCCCAGTTCGCGAATGAGCGTGCCGCAGTGGCCGAGATCTGCGCGCGCGTCGCCGCGGAAGGCGATGCGGCGCTCCGGGAGTACGGCAAACGATTCGACGGTTGGGCGCCGACCGAAGGCCAGACCTTCCAGGTTCCCGATCGGGATCTCGCGGCGGCCGCCGATCGGCTCCCGAGCGCCGATCGCGCCGCCCTGGAGTTCGCGGCGCAGCGGATCAGGGAATTCCATTCGAGCCAGGTGCAGCCCGCGAGCAGCGGCCCGCCGGGCTTGAAGCTGGTCACCCGTCCGGTCCGGCGCGCGGGCGTTTACGCGCCGGGAGGCCGCGCCGCGTATCCCTCGACTGTGCTCATGACCGTGATCCCGGCCCGCGTGGCCGGGGTGCCGGAGGTCGTGCTCGCAACCCCGCCGCGGACAGACGGAAGCGTGCCCGCGGCCATCCTTGCCGCCGCCCACATCGCGGGCGTGGATGCGGTCTACAGGATTGGCGGGGCGCAGGCGATCGCCGCCCTCGCCTATGGCACCGCGTCGATCCCGCGCGTCGACCTCATCGCCGGGCCCGGCAACATCTACGTGACGCTGGCCAAAAAAGAGGTGTTTGGCGCTGTCGGCGTGGACGGGATCGCCGGTCCCACGGAGGTGATGGTCATCGCCGACGCCGGCGCCCGTGCCGACTTCGTCGCGGCGGACCTGGCCGCGCAGCTCGAGCACGACCCGCTGGCCTGGGCCGTGCTGGTCACCGACTCCGCGCGGCTCGCCGACCGCGTCGAGGAAGAGCTGAGGAGCCTGGTCGCCGGCCTCGAGCGGGCGCAGATCATCAACGCGGCCACATGCTGCGTGATCGTGGCGGACGACCTCGCCCAGGCGGTGCATATCGCCAACGACTTCGCCCCCGAGCACCTGCTGATCGTGGCCGAGGACGCGGGCCGCCTGGCCACGCAGGTCGAGAACGCCGGCGCGATCTTCGTCGGCGCCTTCGCGACGGTGCCTCTCGGCGACTATGCCGCCGGCCCCAACCACACCCTGCCGACCTCGGGCGCCGCCCGTTTCGCGTCGCCGCTGGGCGTGCACACGTTCCTCAAGCGGAGCAGCATCCTGAGCCTCAACCGCGGAGATCTCGAGATGCTTCGCGAGGCGTGCGTGCGCCTTGCAGCGATGGAAGGGCTGAGCGCGCACGCGCATGCGGTGGAGGTGCGGCTTGAGTAGGACGGCCGAGGTGGTCCGGAAGAGCAAGGAGACGCAGCTGACCGCCAGGGTGACCATCGAAGGGCGCGGACGGATCAAGGTCGCGACGGGGCTCGCCTTCCTCGACCACATGCTGGAGCAGGTGGCGCGATACGGAGGGTTCGACCTGGCGTTTCGCGGGGCCGGCGACCTCCACGTCGACACCCACCACCTCGTCGAGGACGCGGGCATCGTGCTCGGCCAGGCGCTCTCGAAGGCGATGGGAGATCGCTCCGGGATAACGCGATTTGCCTCGGCGTACGCGCCGCTCGACGAGAGCCTGGCGCGCGTCGTGGTCGACCTTGGCCGGCGGCCGTACCTCTCCTACAACGTGGCGCTGCGCGGGCGCATCGGCACGCTCGAGTCCGAGGTGCTGGAGGAGTTCTGGAAGGCGTTTTCGATCCATCTCGGGGCGACCCTCCACGTCGACGTCATTCGAGGGCGCAACCGGCACCACATCAGCGAGGCGACGTTCAAGGCGCTCGGACTGGCTTTGCGGCAAGCGATGGCCATCGAAGGTGGCGCGGGCGTGCCATCCTCCAAAGGCCTACTCGGATGATCGCGATCGTCGACTACGGGGTCGGCAACCTGCGCTCGGTCGAGCGGGCGCTGCTGCACGTCGGCGCCGAGCCCAGGCTGACCGCCGACCAGGACGAGCTGCAGCGGTGCGACGGCCTGGTGCTGCCCGGCGTCGGAGCGTTCGCGCCGGCCCTCGAGAAGCTGTCGGCCGGCGGCCTCGGCCGCAGGGTGGTGGAGCTGGCCAAGAAGGGCAAGCCGGTCCTGGGGGTGTGCCTGGGGTACCAGCTGCTGTTCGAGGAGTCGATGGAGCATGGCCGGCACCAGGGGCTGGGTTTGCTCGACGGTCGGGTGGTGAAGGTCACGATGAGTGACCGGCTGCCCGTGATCGGATGGTGCCGGCTCGCGCAGACGGAGGTTTCGCCGCTGTGGCAAGGCGTCGCCGACCGCTCGTATTTCTATTTTGTCCACTCGTACACGCCCGAGGGGTCCCGCAACGCAATCGCCTCCACCGACCAATCGCCCGCCGCCGCCGCGGCGCGCCTGAACGTGATGGGCACACAGTTCCACCCGGAGAAGAGCGGGGCCGACGGGTTGAGGGTCTACGAGAACTTCGTAGCGCTGTGTGGCTGATGCCCGCCAAACGCATCATCCCGTGCCTCGACGTCGACGACGGCCGCGTCGTCAAGGGCGTGCGGTTCCAGAACCTGCGCGACGCCGGCGACCCGGCCGAGCTGGCCGCCCTCTATGACCGAGAGGGGGCGGACGAGGTCGTCTTCCTCGACATCACCGCGTCTTCCGACCAGCGCCACATCCTTCTCGACGCCGTCGCGCGCACCGCGGACGAGGTGTTCATCCCGCTGACCGTCGGCGGCGGGGTTCGCAGCATCGAGGACATGGCCGAGCTCCTGACTCATGGCGCCGACAAGGTGTCGGTCAACACGGCCGCGCTCGAGGACCCGGAGCTCATCACCCGCTGCGCGGAGGTGTTCGGCTCCCAGTGCGTGGTGCTTGCCATCGATGCGCGCCGCCGGGTGGACGGCCCAGGTTGGGAGGTGTTCAGCCACGGCGGCCGCCGGGCGGCTGGGCAGGACGCGGTGGAATGGGCGGTGCTGGGCGAGACGCTGGGGGCCGGCGAGATACTGCTGACCTCGATGGACAACGACGGTGTGCAGGACGGATACGACGTGGCGCTGCTGCGGGCGGTGAGCTCGGCGGTGCGCCTGCCCGTGATCGCCTCGGGCGGCGCGGGCACCGCCGCCCACATGTACGAAGCGCTCACGGCGGGCGGCGCCGAGGCAGCGCTGGCGGCATCGATCTTCCATTTCGGCGAGGTTTCCATCGGCGCCGTGAAGAAGGACCTGGCGGACCGCGGGCTGGAGGTGAGGCGATGACGCCCGACTTCTCGAAAGGGTTGGTGCCGGCCGTCGTGCAAGACGCGGACACGGGCAAGGTGCTGATGCTGGCCTACATGGACGAGGAGGCCTGGACCAGGACGCGCGAGACGGGCAGGGCCTGGTTCCATTCCCGCACCCGCGGCCTGTGGGAGAAGGGCGCCACGTCTGGAAACCGGATGGACGTGGTCGAGACGCGCCTCGATTGCGACGCGGACACCGTGCTCCTCAGGGTCAAGCCCGCGGGTCCTGCGTGCCACACCGGGGCCGAATCGTGCTTCTTCAACGAACCTGACTGATCCCCGCATGTTTATGCACACAATTTGTATACTCATGCGTTCATGGGAGACAGGCTGAGGGCGGCGGTCGCGGGGGCCAACGGCTATGCGGGCGTGACCATCGTCAACCTGCTGGCGCGCCATCCCGGCGTCGAGCTGCGGCAGCTCAGCTCGCGCTCGTTAGCGGGCAAGCCGTATGCCTCGGTCTTCCCACTCCTCGACCTCGAGGGCGACTTCCTTCCCGAACCCGAGCCGGATGGGCTCGACGTCGTGTTCAGCTGCCTGCCCCACAACGTCGGCGCCGCCAGGGCCGGCGGCTGGCTCGAGGCCGGCGCCAGGGTGGTCGACATGAGCGCCGACTTCCGCCTCAAGGACCCGGGGCAGTACCCGAAGTGGTATGGCCAACAGCACCCCGCCCAGGCGCTGCTGGCCAGGGCCGTGCTCGGCCTGCCGGAGCTGCACGAACGTGAGCTGGCCGGCGCCGAGCTCATCGCGGTCCCGGGCTGCTACGCGACGGCGGCCATCCTGGCGCTCGCGCCGGCGGTGGCGGCGGGCCTGGCCGGCTTCGACATCGTCGTCGACGCCAAGTCGGGCGTGAGCGGCGCCGGCCGGTCACCGTCGATGGGGGTTCATTTCAGCGAGGTCAACGAGTCGCTGGGCGCTTACGCGATCGAAGGCCACCGCCACCTGCCCGAGATCACCCAGGAACTCAGACGGTTGCTGGATTCCCCCCTCACCCCCGCTGCGCGGGGGAGCTCCCCACGGGGTGGGGAGCCCAGGGAGCCCAGGGTCACGTTCGTGCCGCACCTCGCGCCGATGACTCGCGGGATCCTGGCCACGTGCTACTTCGACCTCGAGGGGTCGCTGGCCCAGCTGCAAGACGCCTATCGCGAGTTCTATTCCGGCCAGCCGTTCACGCGGGTGGTCGAGCAGAGTCCGACCACGAAGCTGGCGAGTCACTCCAACCTGTGCCTGGTCAACGTGGCCGCGCAGAAAGACAAGGCGGTCGTCACCGCGGCGCTGGACAACCTCGTCAAGGGCGCCTCGGGGCAGGGCGTGGAGTGCTTCAACATCGCGTTCGGCTTCGACCGCAAGACCGCCCTGGAGGCGCCGATCCAGTGGCCGTGACCTTCGCGCGCGGGTTCCGCGCGGGTACCGCCGCGTGCGGCATCAAGGCGTTCACGGCCGGCGCGAGCGCCATCCCGAGCGGGCAGCGCGACGATCTCTGCGTCATCCACTCGAGCCACCCCTGCGACACCGGCGGCGTTTTCACGACCAACAAGATCAAGTCGGCCTCGGTGGTCATCGACCAGCTGCACCTGCAGCACAACCGGGTGCAGGCGCTGGTCATCAACTCCGGCAATGCCAACGCCTGCACGGGCGCGCAGGGATTCAAAGACGCGCTGCAGATGTCGAAGCTGGCCGCGGACCGGCTCGACCTCGACCCCGACCAGGTGCTGGTCAGCTCTACAGGCGTGATCGGTCGCTACCTCCCGATGGAGGCCGTCAAGGCCGGCATCGCCGCCGCCTGCGGCTCGCTGGGCCCCGAGCGTGGTGTTGACGCGGCGCGGGCGATCATGACCACGGACACCGTGCCCAAGACCGCCCAGGTGGAGGTCGAGATCGGCGGCCGCACGATCAGGGTTGGCGGCATGTGCAAGGGGTCGGGGATGATCCACCCGAACATGGCCACGATGCTGGCGTACATCACCACCGACGCGATGGTCGAGCCGGGCCTGATGGCCTCACTCGCCAGGCCGGTCGCCGACCGCAGCTTCAACCAGGTCACCGTCGACGGCGACAGCTCGACCAACGACACGTTCCTGGTGCTGGCCAACGGCGCCGCCGGCAACGAACCCGTGCTCCGCGGCAGCGCGGAAGCGGACAGGCTCGAAGCGGCCATCGTGGAGGTTGCTCGCGAGCTGGCCCGGGCGATCGCGCGCGATGGCGAGGGCGCGACCCGGATGATCGCGGTCCGCGTCCAGGGCGCGGAATCGGATGAGGAGGCGAGGACGGCAGCACGGGCCGTCGCCTCGTCGAGCCTCGTCAAGACCGCTGTGCATGGGGGCGACCCCAACTGGGGCCGCATCGTGTGCGCGCTCGGCTACAGCGGCGCGGAGCTCGCCCTCGACAAGCTCCACCTGAGCATCGGCGGCCTTGTCGTTTTCGAGCGAGGCGCCGGCGTCGACGTCGACCTGTCGGCCGTGCGGCGCGCTTTCGAGCAACCGGAGATTGAGATCGTGGCCACCCTGGGCCTGGCCGGCGGCCATGCCGAGGCCTGGGGCTGCGATCTATCGGAGGAGTACGTGCGAATAAACGCGGACTACACGACATGACGTTGACGGTTGGAGAGCGCGCAAAGGTCCTGGTCGAGGCGCTGCCGTACATCAAGCGATTCCATGGCCAGATCGTCGTGGTCAAGGTCGGCGGCAACGCCATCGAGCAGGCCCGGGACCAGACGCTGCTCGACGTCGTGCTGCTCCGCTACGTCGGCATGCAGCCGGTGCTCGTGCACGGTGGCGGCCCCGACATCACGGCGATGAGCGAGCGGCTGGGCCTCAAGGCCGAGTTCAAGGACGGGCTCCGGATCACGGACGAGAAGACCATGGAGGTCGTGAAGATGGTGCTCACCGGGAAGGTGAGCCCCGACATCGTGGGCGCCATCAACCGTCTCGGCGGGCAGGCGGTCGGGATGAGCGGCGAGGACGGCCCCAGCATCATCGCGGAGCCGATTGGCGATGAGATGGGCTTCGTCGGCCGTGTGACGCAGATCAACCGCGAGCCGATCACAGCCCTACTCGGTCGCGGCTACATCCCCGTGATCGCGTCCATCGGGCTGGGGTATGACGGCCACGCGTACAACATCAACGCCGACACCGTCGCGGCCGAGATCGCGGTGGCACTGGGCGCGGCCAAGCTCATCCTCCTCACCGACGTTCCCGGTGTGCTCGGCGTCGACGGTTCAGTCGTCGCGGTGCTCTCGCGCGAGGATGCAAGGAATCGCATCGAGACCGGCGCGGTGACCGGCGGGATGATCCCGAAGCTCGAGGCCTGCCTCCGCGCGCTGGATGGGGTTCCGCTGGCGCACATCGTCGACGGCCGCACGCCTCATGCCCTGCTGCTCGAGCTCTTCACCGAGTCCGGCATCGGGACGATGGTGACGAGGTGAGGTTGGCGGCTTGAGCACGCCCGAGCTTGCCGACAGGTACCTGATGCAAACGGGCCGGCGGCTGCCGGTGACGTTCGTGCGCGGCCGGGGCTGCCTCGTCTACGACGACGCCGGCCACGAGTATCTCGACCTGGTCGCCGGCATCGCGGTCAACCTGCTCGGGCACGCCCACCCCGAGGTCGCGGGCGCTGTCGCCGGGCAGGCCAAGACCCTCATCCACACGTCGAACCTCTACTACACGGAGCCCCAGGTCGAGCTGGCGCGGCGGCTGGTCGAGCTCTCGTTCCCATCTCGCGTCTTCCTCTGCAACTCGGGCGCCGAGGCCAACGAGGCCGCGATCAAGATCGCCCGCAAATGGGGCGCGCGTCATCGCGATGGCGCGCACCAGATCATCACGACGCTGGGCTCGTTCCACGGCCGCACCCTGGCGACCGTCACCGCCGGCGGGCAGCCCAAGTACTCGGACCCGTTCAAGCCGCTGCCCGAAGGGTTCATGCACGTCCCTTACAACGACCTGGACGCGATCAAGGCCGCGACCGGCCCGCGCACGGTGGCCGTGATGCTCGAGCCGGTGATGGGGGAGATCGGCATCGTCCCCGCCAGGCCGGGCTACCTCGAGGGCGTACGCACGTGGTGCGACGAGCAGGGCCTGCTGCTCATCCTCGACGAGGTGCAGACCGGTCTCGGCCGCACGGGTCGTTGGTTTGCGTACCAGCACCACGGCATCACGCCGGATGTCATGACGCTTGCCAAGGGGCTGGGCGGCGGGGTTCCCATCGGCGCCTGCCTGGCCTCGCCCAAGGCAGACGTCTTCGAGCCGGGCGATCACGGCTCCACGTTCGGCGGCAATCCCCTCGCCTGCATGGCAGCGCTCGCGGTGCTGCGGGTCATCGAGCGGGACGGCCTGGTCGGCCACGCGGCCGAGATGGGCGAGGTGCTGCACGCCGCCATCCTCGGGCTGGGCGGCAAGGAGGTTCGCGGTCTGGGTCTCATGCAGGCGGTCGAGTTCGAGGAGCCACGCGCCAAGGCGTTTCAGCAGGCCTGCCTGGACGCTCGGCTGGTGGTGAATGCGGTCGACGACAACTCGATCCGATTCGTGCCGCCACTGGTCATCACGGCCGAGCAGGTCGACCGAGCCCAGCAGACGATGCACGAGGTCCTGAAGTGACTGTCACCAAGGGCCAGAGACATCGCGCGATCCTCGAGGTCGTCAACAAGGGCGCTGTGCACACGCAGCAGGAGATCGCCGAGGCGCTGGCGCGTCGCGGGCTGCGCGCGACGCAGGCCACCATCTCGCGTGACATCCAGGAGCTCGGGCTGGTCCGTTCGGGCGCCGGCTACCGCAGCGCGGCCGCCCTGGTCCGCGAGCTGGTCCTCTCCGTGGAGCTGGTGGCGCCCGTGGCCGTGATCAGGACCCCGCCGGGCACGGCCAACCTCGTCGCGCGCCGCATCGACGAAGCCGCGCTGCCCGGCATCGCGGGCACCGTTGCCGGCGACGACACGATCATCGCGGTGCTCCGCCGGCCAGGCGCCGGGAAAGCGCTCAAGGAGCTGCTGGCCAATGCCGGCTGACAAGGTGGTCCTCGCCTATTCGGGCGGGCTCGACACCTCGGTCGCGATCCGCTGGCTCAAGGACCAGGGCTGGGACGTGATCGCGTTCACGGTGGACCTCGGCGAGAAGAAGGACCTCGACGCCATCCAGGCCCGGGCGCTCAAGACGGGCGCGTCGGCGGCGTACGTCGCCGACGGCCGCGCTCCCTTCCTACAGCTGTTCGTGTGGCCGTCCCTCCAGGCTGGCGCCGTCTACGAGAAGGAGTACCCGCTCGCCACCGCCCTCGGCCGCCCGCTGATCGCGGCGATGATGGTCGAGGTCGCGCGCCGCGAGGGCGCGAGCGCGATCGCGCACGGCTGCACCGGCAAGGGCAACGACCAGGTGCGCTTCGACGTGGCGACCGCGGCGCTGGCGCCCGAGCTGAAGGTCGTCGCCCCGGTGCGCGAATGGGGCATGAACCGTGACGACGAGATCGAGTACGCGGCCAATCACGGCATCGAGGTGCCGGCCACGGTGCGCTCCCCGTACTCGACGGACGAGAACCTGTGGGGCCGCTCGATCGAGGCCGGAATCCTGGAGGACCCGTGGGCGGAGCCGCCCGCGGATGTCTATGCATGGACGCGCGACCCGCGCGAATGTTCCGACGTCCCCGCCTACATCGAGGTCGGTTTCAGGCACGGCCTCCCGGTCTCGCTAGACGGTGAGGCGGTCGACCCGCTCCAGCTCGTCACCGAGCTGAACCGGGTCGGCGGCGAGAACGGGGTCGGCCGCATCGACCACCTGGAGAACCGGCTCATCGGCATCAAGTCGCGCGAGATCTATGAGGCGCCCGCAGCCGTGCTGCTGCTCCAGGCCCACCAGGCGCTCGAGGACATCACGCTGCCGAAGGAGGTGGCGCGATTTAAGGATCTCGTCGCCCAGCAGTGGGCGCAGATGGTCTACGACGGCCTGTGGTTCAGCCCCCTGCGCGACGCCCTCTATGCCTTCGTCGCCGAGACCCAGCGGCACGTCACCGGCGATGTGCGCGTGAAGCTGTTCAAGGGCGGCTCCCAGGTCGTGGGTCGCAAGGCGCCGGCGCAGCTCTACCAGCACTCGCTGGCCACGTACGGCAAAGGCGACGCGTTCGACCAGTCGGCGGCGGCGGGCTTCATCAAGCTGTGGGGCATGGGCGTGCGCACGGCGGCCGAGGTGCAGGGCCGGCTGCACGACCGGGAGCTGAAGGGGTTGCTGGGCGATGTCAAGAGGCTCGCGCCATAGGCAAGTTGTGGGGTGCCCGTTTCCGCGGGCGCCTGCTGCCTGAGCTGGAGCGGTTCTCGTCGTCGCTCGAGGTGGACTACGAGCTATATCCCTTCGACATCGCCGGCAGCATCGCCCACGCACGTGGTCTCGCGGCCGCCGGCCTCCTCAAGCCATTGGAGCTGAAGGCGATCGAGAAGGGGCTCCGCGCCATCGATGTCGAGATCGCCGGCGGCCGCTTCGCCTTCCTGGAGACGGACGAGGACATCCATACCGCCGTCGAGCGGCGCCTGACGGAGATCACTCCCGCCGGCGCCAGGCTGCATGCGGGCCGATCGCGCAACGACCAGGTGGCGCTGGACCTCCGCCTGTACTCGCGCGCCGCCGCGAGCGGGCTGGTCGAGGCGGTGGCCGGCGTCGTCGACGCGCTCGCCGCGAAGGCGGCCGATCACGCCGGCTGGCCGATGCCGGGGTACACGCACCTCCAGCGCGCCCAGCCCATCACCTTGGGCCACCACCTCCTGGCGCACGCGGAACCGCTTCTGCGCGACGCCGAGCGATTCCGGCATGCCTACGACGTGGCCGACGAGATGCCGCTGGGGTCAGGAGCGCTCGCGGGCTCGACCCTGCCCATGCAGCGCGAGGTGGTCGCCAGCGAGCTGGGTTTCAAACGTCTGACGGCCAACAGCATCGACGCCGTGGCAGACCGCGACTTCGCACTCGACCTCGTCTACGCGTGCGTGGCGGCGGCGATCCACCTCAGCCGCCTGGGCGAGGACGTCGTGCTCTGGGCCTCGGCCGAATTCGGCTTCGTGCTGCTCGCGGACGAGATCGCGACCGGGTCGAGCCTGATGCCGCAGAAGAAGAACCCCGACATCGCCGAGCTCATCCGCGGCCGCGCCGGCCGGCCCATCGGGAGCCTGGTCGCGCTCGCCACGATCCTCAAAGGCTTGCCACTTGCCTACGACCGAGACCTGCAGGAGGACAAGCCGGCCCTGTTCGCCGCCGTCGACAGCACCCTGGATTCGCTTCGCGCAGCCCGGCTCCTGGTCGAGCGACTGGAGTTCGATCGCGAGCGCCTGGCGGCCGCCGCCTCCGAACCGGGCTTGCTGGCGACCGATGCCGCCGAGGCGCTGGTCGTCTCGGGCACGCCCTTCCGGAGGACCCACGAGGAGGTTGGGCGCGCCGTCCGCGCGGGCAAGCTGCAGCCGCCGTGGAACGCAGAGGTGTCCTTGCGGAAGCGGAACCTTCCGGGCGGGCCGAACCCGCGCCGGGTCGCCGCCCGCGCCGCGGCCGTGCGCCGCCAGGCGGCAGCGCTGAAGCGCTGGACCGGGACACACCCGCCGGCCCTCCCCAAGTAGAGTTCAAGCCGGTGCTCCTCGCCGTCGACGTCGGCAACACCAACGTCACGCTGGCTCTCTTTGAGGGCGAGCGGCTGGCCGCCGACTGGCGTGTGACCTCGCACCGGGAGCGGACCGCTGACGAGATGGCCGTGGAGCTGCGCGAGCTGTTCAGCCTCCGCGGCTACGACCTCGACGTGGTCAGCGGGGTTGTCATCGCGAGCGTCGTCCCCAACCTGAACCCCGCCTTGATCGAGGCCAGCCGCCGCTATTTGAAGTGTGAGCCGGTGATGGTCGGTCCGGGCGTCAAGACGAGCGTCCGGATCCGGTACGAGAACCCCAAGGACGTCGGCGCCGACCGCATCGCCAACGCCCTGGCCGCTTTTACCAAGTACGGGGGCCCGGTGGTGGTCATCGACTTCGGCACCGCCGTCACCTATGACGCGATCGACGCCCAGGGCGATTACCTGGGCGGAGCGATCGCGGCGGGGGTCGAGATCTCGCTTGACGCCCTGGTCTCCCACACCGCCATGCTCCGGCGCGTCGAGGCGGTGGCGCCGGACGCCGTGATCGGCCGCAGCACCGTGACGTCGATCCAGTCCGGCCTGGTCTGGGGCTTCGTCGCCCAGGTGGAGGGGATGGTCGAGCGGATGGTGGCCGAGCTGGGCGGGAAGGCCAGGGTGGTCGCCACCGGTGGCCAGGCCGGCCTGGTGGCGGAGCTCACGCACGTGATCGAGGCCACCGACCCGCACCTCACCCTCGAAGGATTGCGGTTGATCTACCTGCAAAACGCCGACGGTGCCGGACACTAGAAGGCGTCAGGTGAAAACGGCTCAGGCGTTCACGGTGTATCTGATGCCCGGCCTGGAGAACGGCGAGCTGGCGGCCGTCCTCGCCGAGCTTGGGATGCAAGGGCGGGGGCTCGACGACACGTCCACCGTGGTCACGCCGGCGCTGGTCTTGTTCGAGTCCGGCCAGGAAGCGCCGGCAGGCCTCGGCGAGATGGCGATCGGGCTGCCCAAGGACGCGTCTCGGGCGGCGCTCCGCGAGCTCCTGCGCGGGGCGATGGAAAACATGGCGCTCAAGCACCAGGTCAAGCAGCTGGAGGAGCAGGCGCGCAGGCAGCACCGGCAGTTCGAAGAGCTGAACCGAATCGGGATTGCGCTCTCCGCCGAACGGGATATCGGCAAGCTGCAGGACTTCATCCTCCTGACGATGCGCCAGCTCACCAACGCCGACGGCGCGAGCCTGTGGCGAAAGACCGTGGGCGACGACGGCTCGCCCCAGCTGTTCCTGGCGTCGAGCCAGAACACCTCGATCGACAACACCTACTCGGCGTTCACAGTGCCGGTCGACGACAAGACCGTCGTCGGCTACACGGTCACGGTCGGCATGAGCCAGATCTACGACGACGCGTACACCCCGCCGCCGGGCAAGCCGCAAGGCGGCAAGGGCTTCGACGCCCAGTTCGGCTACCGCACCAAATCCATGCTGACCGTCCCCATGCGCAACTACAAGAACGAGGTTGTGGGCGCGGTCCAGCTCATCAACGCGAAGCGCAACTTCGACACGAAGCTCACCATCGGCAACGTTCCAACCGAGGTCGTGAGCTTTCGTCCGGAGGACCTGGAGATGATCGAGTCCATCGCGAGCCAGGCCGCGGTCGCGCTGGACAACAAGAGCCTGCTCGATTCCATCCAGGCCCTGTTCGATGGCTTCGTCGAGGCGAGCGTGACCGCCATCGAGCAACGAGACCCGAGCACCGCCGGCCACTCGGGACGCGTGGAAGCGCTGACGACGAGCCTCGCCCGCGCGGTCACCGAGATCGAGACCGGCAGGTACCGCGACATCTACCTGACCGACGACCAGCTCAAGGAGCTGCGCTATGCGTGCCTGCTTCACGACTTCGGCAAGGTCGGAGTGCGTGAGCACATCCTCATCAAAGCCAAGAAGCTCATGCCGGGCCAGCTCGAGGTGATCCAGGCTCGATTCGAGTTCGTCGAGCGTTCCGTACAGCTCAAATACGCGACCGAGAAGTTGGAGGCCCTGCGCGCGGGCAAGACCGGCGAGGCCGCGCTCGCCGACATCGACCGGCGCCTGGACACGGAGCTGGTGCGCCTGCGCAGCTGGATCGAGGGCATCGTCGCCGCCAACGAGCCGTCGGTCATGCCCGAGGACAAGGCCTCCATGCTCGAAACGCTGGCGCAGGAGACCTATCACGACATCCAGGGCCGCGTGCATCCGATGATTGACCCGCAGGAGTTCCGTTTCCTCTCCATCCGCAAAGGCACGCTCGACCCGCAGGAGCGCCTGGAGATGGAGGCCCACGTGACCCACAGCTTCCATTTCCTGACCAAGATCCCGTGGACCTCCGTGATGCGGGGCATCCCAGAGATCGCGTACGGGCACCACGAGAAGCTGGACGGGTCGGGTTACCCGCGCGGGTTGACCGGCGACCAGATCCCTCTTCAGGCGCGGATGATGACGATCTCGGACATCTACGACGCGCTCACCGCGCAGGACCGCCCGTACAAGCGCGCGGTTCCTCGTGACGTGGCGCTCGACATCCTGCATTCAGAAGCCGGCGACGGCAAGCTGGACAAAGACCTGCTCGACGTCTTCGTCGCGAAGCGCATCTACCAGGTCACGGCGCCGCGGTGAGGATCAAGTTCTGGGGCACGCGCGGCACGAGGCCGACCCCGGGCAGGCGGACGCTGCGCTACGGCGGAAACACGACCTGCCTGGAGGTCCGCGACAAGGACGACAACCTGATCATCATCGACTCCGGCTCCGGCATCGCCGAGCTCGGCGGTGGGTTCGAGCAGTCGGAGCCGCTGCAGGCTCATCTGTTCATCACGCACACGCACCTCGACCACATTCAGGGCTTCCCGTTCTTCCCGCCTGCCTTCGTGCCGGGGACGCACCTCACGATCGTCGGTCCGGCCGGCTCGGCCAAGTCGCTGCAGGCGGCGTTCGCCGACCAGATGGACCCGGCGTACTTTCCGGTCCGTCTCGACCACATGCCCGCCGAGCTGGAGTTCATCGAGAGAAATCCCGGAGAGACATTCGAGGTGGGCGGGCTGCGGATCACGCCGCACCTGCTTATGCATCCCATCCCGACATTCGGCTACCGCATCGATGAGGGCTCGACACGCTTTGCCTTTGCGACCGACAACGAGATCGCGATGTTCGCCAATACCGAGAACGGAACGCTGAAAGACATGGCCGCCTGGTGCCAGGACGCCGACCTCCTGGTCCACGACGCGCAGTACAGCCGCGAGGAGTACAAGACGCATGCGGGCTTCGGGCATTCGACGTACGAGGAGGCGCTGTCGCTGGCCGAGCAAGCGGGGGTCCAGCAGCTCGCGTTCTTCCACCACGACCCCGCTCATTCCGACAGCGACGTCGACGCACTCATCGAGGAGGCGCTGGGCAACCACCGGCAGTCGGGCGGCACCGACGTGGTCGCGTTCCCGGCCGCGGAGGACCAGGAGGTGATCCTCTAGCCGTCGCCGGTCTCCCTTAGTCTTTCCGGAACGTGCCTGAGGAAGACGAGCCCGAGGTAATTCGCGACCGGCGCAAGAAGCTCGAGCGTCTGCGGGCGGACGGGATCGACCCGTATTCGCGCGGCTTCAAGCCGACGCACTCGACCGCGGAGGCGCGTGCGCTAATTGGCGACAGCGAGCGCACGGAGCCGATCGCCCTTGCGGGGCGGTTGATGGTGAAGCGCCTGCTCGGCGGATCGGCCTTCGCCGACCTGCAAGACCAGGCTGGTCGCATCCAGCTCATGGCGAGCCGCGACGTCCTTGGCGAGCGCGACTTCGACCTGTTCGCCGAGCTCGACCCGGGCGACCTGGTGGGCGTCCGAGGTCCGATCTTTCGCACGCGTCGCGGCGAGGTCACGCTCGAGATCCGTTCGTTCCAGCTGTTGACGAAGTCGCTGCGCCCGCTGCCCGAGAAATGGCACGGCCTCAAGGACGTCGAGATCCGCTACCGGCAGCGCTACGTGGACCTGATCGCGAACCCCGAGGTCCGGGAGGTGTTTCGGACGCGTACTCGGATCATCTCCGCGGTGCGCGAGCTCCTGGACTCTCGAGGTTTCCTCGAGGTCGAGACGCCGGTGCTGCAGGAGGTCCCGGGCGGGGGTCTCGCGCGGCCGTTCCTGACCCACCACAACGCGCTCGATCGTGACCTTTATTTGCGCATTGCGCTGGAGCTTCACTTGAAGCGGCTGCTGGTCGGCGGCTTCGAGCGCGTGTACGAGATCGGTCGCGTGTTTCGAAACGAAGGGTTGTCACCCCGCAACAACCCCGAGTTCACGATGCTCGAGTCGTACCAGGCCTATGCGGACTACGAGGACGTGATGAGGCTGGTCGAGGACCTGCTGGTAGCCAGCGCGGCAGCGGCTGGTCGTCCGCTGGTGACGACCTACCAGGGTGAGGAGGTCGACCTCACGCCCCCGTACAAGCGCGAGCGCATGGCCGACCTGGTCCTCGAGCACACGGGTCGGCAGGCCGCGGGCAACGAGCTCAACAACCTCTTCGAGGAGCACGTGCAGCCCAAGCTTCGCGATCCGACTTTCGTGACCGATTATCCGATCGAGATTTCGCCCCTGGCGCGACGGCGTGATGACGATAGACGTTTCGTCGAGCGGTTCGAGCTCATCGTTCTCGGCCGCGAGTACGCGAACGCCTTCACGGAGCTGACCGATCCCATCGACCAGCGTCAGCGCTTCGAAGCGCAGGCGGCGGAGAGGGCCGCGGGGGACGTCGAGGCGCATCCGATGGATGAGGATTTCCTGCGCGCGGTGGAGTACGGCCTGCCGCCGTGTGGCGGGCTTGGAGTCGGCATCGACCGGCTCGTCATGCTGCTCACCGACCAGCCGTCCATCCGCGATGTGATTCTCTTTCCGGTGATGAAGGCCGAGTCTTAAACATGCTGCCGCTGGAACTCATCCGTCGAGATCCAGATCGTGTTCGGCGCGCCGCGCTGCTGAAGGGCGAGCCGGCGCCGGTCGACGAGATCCTCGCTCTGGACGAGGAATGGCGTAGACACCTGCACAAGGCCGAAACGATCAAGGCCGAACAGAATCGCCTGTCCAAAGAGTTCGCCCAGACCCGCGACGAGGCGCAACGAGAAAGGCTGCGTGAGATGGCCGAGCGCAGCAAGGCCGAGCTCACCGAGGCGGAGGCGGCGAAGCGCAGACTCGACGATCTCCTGCTGCGGGTGCCCAACCTCTTTCACGAGTCGGTGCCAGTGGGCGAAACCGAGGCCGACAACGTGGTCGAGCGGGAGTGGGGGACGAAGCCCGAACTGGGCTTTGCGCCTCGCACGCACTATGACCTGGGCGAATCGTTCGGCATCATGGATTTCGAGCGCGCAGCGCGCGTGTCGGGGTCGCGCTTTGCATTTCTGATCGGCGAGGGTGCGCGTCTCGAGCGAGGGCTGGTGCAGTTCATGCTCGATGTGCACACGCGCGAACACGGCTACACCGAGATGTGGCCGCCGATGCTCGTCAACAGCGCATCGATGGTCGGCACAGCCAACCTGCCGAAGTTCGCCGATCTCGCGTTCAAGGTCGAAGACCAGGACCTTTGGCTGATCCCGACCGCCGAGGTGCCGCTGACCAACTACCACCGCGAAGAGATCCTGGATGGCGACCGGCTGCCCTTGAAATACGTTGCTTACGCTCCGTCATGGCGGACGGAGGCCGGCGCGGCGGGAAAAGACACGCGCGGTTTCATCCGCCTGCATCAGTTCTCGAAAGTCGAGCTGGTCAAGGTCACCACGGCAGAGACATCGATGGAGGAATTCGAAAAGCTCACGAGGGACGCTGAAGTGATCCTTCAACGCCTCGGCCTTCACTACCGCGTGCTGTCGATGTGCACCGGCGACATGGGCTTTGCGCAGTACAAGAAGTACGACCTCGAGGCGTGGGCTCCGGGGCTGGACCGCTACCTGGAAGTGTCGTCGTGCTCGGTGTTCAATGACTTCCAGGCCATGCGCGCCAACATCCGCTACCGGCCCGCGAAGGGAGCGGCGCCGAGATTCGCGCACACGATCAACGGCAGCGGGCTGGCGCTGACGCGGACGATCGACGCGATCATCGAGACGTATCAGCGCGCCGACGGGACGGTATCGGTGCCCGAGGTGCTGCGGCCGTACATGGGCGGCATGGAAGTCATCGGCGCGCGCTGATTCCTAGAATCCTTGGTGCCCTGGGAGGGGTGGCCGAGTCCGGTTGATGGCGACGGTCTTGAAAACCGTTATGGGTGCAAGCCCATCCAGGGTTCAAATCCCTGCCCCTCCGCCAAATTGATTTGGCGCGGCCTCAGTCGCCGATCGCGACCCAGCCCGGCACCGGGCGCGAGAGCCGTCCAGCTGCGACAAGCCGATCCACCGTGCCAGGTGGGATCGGCCAGCTGAACCAGCCGCGTAGGTCCGACTCGGGTGCGACGACGGCGGCGCGCACGCCCGCGACCAGGACCTCGACGTGAGCATCGCCTGCGGTCTTTGACGCCTTGATCACCTGGTCCCACCGCCGCAAGGGTGCGAAATGCCAGGTCGCCTCGTCCACGAAAACGAGCCCGTCGCTGACAAGCGCCCCCGTTCGCTCGAGCCGGACGCGCGCCCTCTTTAATCGCTTGCGCTCCCATCCCAACTCGAGCTCGATGTCCTCGCTCATGGACGAGCCGTGCGCGGCAAGGTGTTCGAGCAGCGTCGCATCATCGCCGTCAGCCGCCGCAATCGTTTCGCGGACCAGCGGATCGAAGAGACGGGCCGCCTCAGCGGAGAGGTACAGGGATTTGCCGCGATGCAGCTTCGTGAGCAGAATCCCACGCTGCTGAACCAGCTGAAACGACCAGATCCATTTCGTCTTCGGCCACAAAGCGAATCCCTGGCCGCCTGCCACAGCCGGCTCCTCGTGACAGGCGCCGAACAAGCTCGGGAGGGCGGAGTCGGACATGCGCGTCAGCATGCCTCGGTCGGACAGGAACGCATGGGCATCGTCGAGCGCCTGAAGCGCGCGGTCGGGCGTCAAGCGGCATTCGATTACGCGCCGCCGCCGGAGCGCTTCCAGCCGCCGATCACTCATCCGCGCACCAATATTGATGGCGGCCCGCCTCAACGGCTCCGGAGGGTCCGCTTGATCGCAACTCGGGGCAGCTGCAACCAGTCGGCCAGAGCCTGCAATTCGCCGCGGGCAGCATCGACGTCATCGCTGGTCGCGCCGGCCTCGACGTGCAGCGCCGGCACGCGCAGCACTCCTTCCTTCCGGTCCGCTTTCACGTCGGCTTTTGCCACCAGGCGGTCGCCGTGAAGGATGGGCAGCACGTAGTAGCCCCATTTCCGTTTGGCTTCGGGGACGTAGATCTCGAGCCTGTAGTCGAAGCCGAACAGGGCGAGGGCGCGCTCGCGGTCGTAAACGAGCCGGTCGAACGGCGACAGAATCGCGGTGCGGCCTGCGAACGGTCGCTCGAGCAGGGCCTCGTCCACAACCCACGGACCCGGCGCGCCCTCGACCTCCACCGGCGTGCCCATCGCACCCACGAATTTCGGACGCGCAATGCCCAACGAACGGAGGCGCCTCTCGGCCAGGATGCGAGCAGCCTCAGCCGCCGGCACTGTTGGCATGGCCACGGGGAGGACTCGCTCGGCCAGGTCCCAGACGCGCTCAGTGCCCTCACGGCGGGCGATGGCGATCTCGCCTCGTGCGCCGAGAAACTCGAGCATCTGGCCGACATTTCGGTCGTGTGTCCAGCCGCTCGACCGCCACGACACCTGCGATCGGTCTTCGAGATCGCGCGAACGAATCGGACCGCGCGCCTTCATCTGAGCCAGGACGTATTTCCGGAAGGACGAGTTGGCGGACAGCCAGTCGCGCACGCGGCGGCGCGAGTCCCCCTGGAGCCATGCGGCCATGGCCGCGCGGTGGAGCGGGTAATCGATCGCCGGATAGATGAAGGCGCGGTATTCGAAGAGAAGCCGCTCCTCGACCACCAGCCTGGACAGCTCCCGCGGCTCAAACGGCTTTCCCAGCCGGCTCCACAGGACCAGGTGCTCGCTTCGCGCGACGGCGGCCGTCGGGTCCAGCTGAACGAAGCCGAGGCGTGAGACCGTATCGAGCACATCTCGCGGACGTTCCGAGTCGAGGAGCTGCGCCATGACGGCGACCTGGCGCGCCCGCTCCCGCGTGAGGCGAATCACGGCCAAGAAAGCTACAGAAACTGGCGAAGGCGTAACGGAACAGCGTCACACGACACAGAGGTCTGATGAGCGTGTCTCTGTTCTCGGGCGCCCGCGGCCCGGAGGGCGACCCCTCCTATGCTGGCGCCCGGGTGGTGAGAGATCCCGTCGATCCCGACCTCGCAGCGCTCCGGTCCGGCGACGAGGCCGCGTTCGAGGCCCTGATCGGCCGCTACCACGGGCCGATGCTGCGTCTGGCGATGACCTACGTTCGCGACCGCGGGGTGGCGGAAGACGCGGTCCAGGAGACATGGCTCACCTGCCTCCGGACGATCGACAGGTTTCAAGGCCGCTCGTCCCTCAAGACCTGGATCTTCGGGATCCTCCTCAACGTCGCCCGCTCCCGCCGCCGCAAGGAGTCGCGCATCCTGACCTTCACCTCCTTGTTCCGGCGCGAGGCCGGCGACGATCGAGGCCCGACGGTCGGTGCAGGCCGTTTCGGTGGCGACAGCATGTGGGCGACCCGTCCCGACAGCTGGGACAACGTTCCCGAATCGAGGCTGCTGGGCCGCGAAACCATCGACCAGGTGAAGGTGGCGATCGAGGCCCTGCCCGCCAGGCAGCGCGAGGTGGTGATCCTGCGCGACGTCGCCGGTTTCGATGCCGACGAAGTTTGCACGTTGCTCTCCATATCGCCGGCGAACCAGAGGGTGCGGCTGCACCGAGGCAGGGCATCGGTGCGCAAGGTGCTCGAGGAGTATTTGAAGTGACCTGTCGTGAGATCGTCGAGCTGATGACGGACTACCTGGATGGCGCCCTTTCGGCCGGCGACCGCGCGAAATTCGAGCAGCACATGGGGGGTTGCGACGGCTGCCGTGCCTACCTGGCCCAGCTCCGCGCCACGCGAATGCTGATGGGCAGGCTGGCCGACGAGCCCATCCCCGCACCGTTGCGGGCCGAGCTCATGAACGCGTTCAGGAGCTGGAGATCGAGCTGACCGGCTTCTAGCCACCTGCTTTCCCCCACCCGGGCCTTCGGCCCGACCTCCCGACACGGTGGGGAGGTGAACGCCGACCTCCCCACGCGGTGGGGAGGCAAAGCTATGGTGTGCGGGATGCTGGTGCGGGTGGCGGGCGTGCTGGTGCTGCTGGTGGCCGCCGTCCTGACATTCAACTACTTCCGTCCCATCCCGGCCGTGGCGGCCACGCCGTCGGTACCGACCCAGACGACCATCTCCGGGACGCCGCCGGTGCTGCCGTGGCCCGCCGTGGGCTCGGCGGCGGTAGGTGTCTCGAGCCTCGGTCTGATCGCGACCTCTGGAAACGAGAAGCCGGCGCCCGCGGCCAGCGTGGCCAAGGTGATGACCGCGCTGGTGATCTTGCAGGACAAGCCGCTTAAGAAGGGCGAGCAGGGCCCGTCGATCCTGATCACCGACCAGGACGTGCAGGCTTTTCAGACCGACGACGCCCAGAAGCAATCGGTGGTGGCGGTTGCTTCCGGTGAGCAGCTGTCCGAGTACCAGGCGCTCCAGGGCCTGCTCATCGCTTCCGGGAACAACATCGCCTTCACGCTGGCGAACTGGGATGCCGGTTCTGTCGCTGCGTTCGTCGCCAAGATGAACAAGGTCGCCAAGGCGCTCGGACTCAGCCACACGAAGTTCACGGAGGCGGCCGGCGCGTCCGATCAAACCGTGAGCACGCCCAGCGACCTGGTCGTGTTGGGCATCACGGCGATGAAGCAAGACGTGCTTGCACAGATCGTTGCCACCACCCAGGCCAAGCTGCCGGTCGCGGGCACGGTCTACAACGTCGATTACGCCCTCGGCCAGAACGGGATCATCGGCATCAAGACAGGCTCCGGCTTCGGTGCCAATTTCCTCTTCGCCGCATCCGCGACCGTGGGCGGCTTCACGATCACGATGTTCGGCTGCGTCATGGGGCTGGCCACGCTGGACGCGGCTTTCGCGGCCGCCAAGGCGCTGATCGCCGCCATGCAGCCGAATCTCAGCATCAAGCGGATTCTTTCCAAATACCAGTCGGTCGGAAGCTACGAACCGCCCTGGGGCGGCCACTCAGACCTGCTGTCGACCTCGAACGTCGACCTTCTCGAGTGGCCGGGCGTGATCCTGAGGCAGAGCCTGCGTGCCCCTGTGCTCGCGATCACCAAACCGCTCGCCCCCGGCACCGATGCGGGCAACCTCCATGTCGTGATGGGCGACTACAGGCTCGACATCCCCCTGACGACGTCGGATGCCATTTACCCGCCGGGCAGGTTCTGGAGGCTGATCCGCCTCTAGGCAGGCGCTTGTTACGCGGCCGCCCGGAGCGGCGTTTGCACGTCAGGAGGATCGAACATGCAAACAAATTTCCGGACCGTCGTGATCTCGGCCGCGGCCGCCACGCTCTGCGCGCTGGTCGCCACGCTGGCGGTGCTCGCGGTGGGTAGGCAGTCCATCCTCCTTGCCTCGCCCTCGGCAGCGTCGACCACGGCGACGTTCGACCCTGGCGTGATCACCAGCGGCGACGCGATCGTGTCCAGGAAGCCGGACCTGGCGCTGGTCTCGGTCGGCGTCGACTCGAAGCAGAGCACCGCGACGGCGGCGCAGCAGGACCTGGCCGGCAAGGCCGCCAGGCTGATCGCGCGGGCCAAGGCGCTTGGTGTCGCCGACAAGGACATCAACACGTCCGGTTATTTCGTGGGCCCGAACTACGTGCAGCCCGACATCACGATCGACGGCTACCGCGCATCCGAGCAGCTGCTCATCAAGTGGCACAACGTCGACACGGTGGGCAAGACTCTCGATGCCCTCGTCCAGGAAGGCGGCGCGACCCAGATCAGCGTGACCTTCACGCTCGCCGATGCCAAGGCGGCGCAGGCGGAGGCACGAACGCTGGCGATCGCGGACGCGCGCTCACGGGCTCAGGCGATGGCGGGAGCCGCGGGCGTGAAGTTGGGCAAGGTGCTTCGCGTCAGCGACCTGAGCACATCGGGCTCTTCGTCACCGGGCTACGACGTCAGGCTGGCGGCGCCGGCGGCGACGCAGGTCCCGGTCGGCCAGCTCGACGTCCAGGTATCCGTTGAAGTGGACTTCGCGATCGACGGCTAGGAGCCTCCCGGCAGTGATCCGGCTAGGCCGTGAACAGGGTGACCGCCCCGGCGGCGATCAGGACCAGGCTCCAGCCGAGGTCGAGGTTGAACCAGCCTCGGCGGAGGATCCCAAGCCCCACCCGCTCGTACACGATCACCGCCACCACGGCCATCACCAGGAGCATCGCCGCCACGTGCAGCGTCGCGGCGGCGGCCGCCGTCAGCGAGATCTCACCCAGGCTGTGATAGGCGGCGGCGATCGGCAGGCCCAGCAGGATCGGGGCCAGCATGAGACCCGCACCATGTGCCGACGACATGAGGAAGGACCATGCGGCCAGGCCTTTGAAACCGACCCGCATGCCGAATCCGCGCGGATGCGATCGGGGCCTGGCGAGCTTATAGACGCCGAAGCTCACCAGGACGAGCGCCGCGATGAGCCGGACGAGGTAGGTGGGGACGAACTGCTCGGTGAGCGACACCGCGATGACCACCGCCACGATCGAAGCCTCGTGGCCGATTGCGATCGGCAGCAGCGAGCTCAGCACGGCCTGGCGCCGCTGCTCCTGCAGCCCCCGCGCGACCGCGAACAACCATCCCATGCCGGGATTCACGCCGTGATAGGCCCCGAGCAGCACGAGCGCCGCCCAGGGCCACCACTGGTTGCTCACGGGTAGCAGTACGAGTCGGACGAGGCGTCGCCGCCTTCGAGATGGATCTGATGCGTGCGCTGCTCGAACTCCGTGAAGAAGCCACCGTCCAGGCTCAGCCCGCCGTCCGGCTTGGCGTCGATCAGCGTCACCCAGCTTCGCACGCCGTCTGGGTAGAACTGTTCGTCCCACGTCGCGTAGAGCGAGTTGGTGAGGTAGACGCGCTTGCCGTCGCGGCTCACCTCGACCATCTGCGGCCCGCCGTTCAGGGGCCCGCTCCTTGGATGCGCCGCCTTGCGGACAATACCGCCCAGGTGGACGCTGCCCGTCTTCTTCGGCTTGAACGGATCGCTGACGTCATACCGAAGGAACTCGCCGGTGCCCCATGCGGAGACATACAGCCAGCGGTCGTCGAGCGAGAGGTTGATGTCGGTGACGAGGGGCGGGACGGCCTTGAAGCCTTTGAGCAGCGGCGGTAGCTCGTCTTCCGAAGCGGGCTCGGCGGGGATCTCGATCACCTTCTCCGCACTGTATTTGGATCCATCCAGGTGCCAGACCCAGATCGATGCGCTCAGGTCCTTGAGGCTGGTGACGACCCCGACGAAGCCGTGAGCCTTCGTGGGATCGTGCGCCGGGCGCAGCTCGAGCACCATCTGGTACTCCGCGCCGAGGTCGATCTCCTGGCGGTGGCGGCGCTTGGGGAGGTCCCAGATGTGCATCTTGTGGCCGTAGCCGCCGGCGAGGAGGATTTCAGGGTTGACTCCCTTTTCGACCATGTTCGGAGTGCCCCATTCGCTGCTGATGAGAGTGTCGTAGCCGAGATGCCACCAGAAGTCGTAGGCGAGCTCCTGCGGCCCGCGGTCGAGCTCCCACCGGCCCTTCACGGTGAAGCTGTCGTGGTCGACGATGAAAATGCCGCCGGGGCCGTCGCCGTTCGGGGCGCCGAGGGCGCTGACGTAGATGCCGTCGGGTCCGCAGTGGATCGTGTGGGGGCGGCTGTATCCCGCCGTGCCGGCGATCTCTTCCGGCTCGATCGTGTGCACGAGCTTGGGATGGCGCCTGTCGGCCTTGGTGTCGAAGACGTAGATCCTGGATGAGCGAAGGCCGGGAACCAGGAGATACCTGCGCTCGATGTGCGGGTGTGGCGCGTAAGGGCACAGGGCCGAGCTGCAAGCGTTCCAGCCGAAGTGATGAAGCTCGTCGCCTTTGTGCGGGAGCTCGACGTGCCCAGCCTCCTTGCCGAAGTTCGATGATTTCGGATCGACGTCGAGCGTCACGAGCCGATCTGGTGACTTGGCGGTGGGGTCGAACGTGACCATGTAGGCCAGCGTCTCGACCGGAGCTTCGGCCGCAAGCCTTGGCGATGGATAAAAGGTTTGATCGGGCCTGAGTAACGTCGTCGCCATCTAAACCTCCGGTTTCATTGCGCTTCGTTGGATGCGCGCGGGTTCGGAAGAGAGGGGACAGGTCGCCTGCGGACCGGACGTGTGCCCGGGCTCTAGCGACCTACCGGGTACAGAAGCAGTGAGGCGACTCTATGAGCCGGTGCGCCGGGTATTCGAGGTCCGGAGCCATCGCTCGTCCGAGTTTATCCCAACCATTATTGGCGCGCGTTTCGAGCCGGAAGTGACTTATCGTCCGCGCAATGATCAAGCTCTATCCCGATCGCGCCGTCCCCGCCCTTCTTCGCGTCCTGGCCGATCTCATCACGGTCGCCTGGACGGTCGCCTGGGCGGTCCTTGGGTGGCTGATCTATCGGACGATCCTGGGCCTGGAGGTGATCGCCGACGGGCTCACGAACACCGGCACCACGTTCAATGGATGGATCACGCAGTTCCGCAACGCAATCCCGGGCGGTATCCCCGGCGTCACCCAGTTCCTGATCAACATCGCCGACGCGCTGCGCAAGTATTCGGGCGATTCGCTCGTGTCGGCCGGCCACCAGGTGCATGACGCGATCATCCAGGTCGCGATCGTGCTGGCCCTTCTGGTCGCCTTGCCGCCGATCCTCCTCGTGCTGCTGCCGTATGGGGCCTGGAGGTGGCGAGACATGCGCGAAACCGGTGCCGCGCTGGCCTTCGTCCGCATCGCGTCGATTACCGGCCGGGCCGAGCAGGCGCGCGCGGTCCTGGCCTATCGGGCGGTCTCGACCTTGAGCTTCCGGCAGTTGATGTCGGCCAGCGCCGACCCGGTTGGCGACATCGCCGAACGTCGGTACGAACGGCTGGCCGATGCGATGATCAAGCGCGCCGGCCTGGATCCGTCGCGCCTGGCGCCGCCGGAGCTTCCGGAGCTGCCCCCGCATCGGGGTCGGTAGGGTGTGGATGCTCGCCGGCCCGGCGCCGGTATCGTTGTCGCGTGTGTCGAAGCATCAAGACCCTGCGCCACGCCGAAGTCGTCGCCACCGAGGATGAGATCCGTGCCGCCGCGCGCCAGTTCGTCAGGAAGGTGAGCGGGTTTCGCGAGCCTTCGGGCAAGCACCAGGTGGCGTTCGAGGGGGCCGTGGACGAGATCGCGCTCGCCTCACAACGGTTGCTCGAGTCGATCGCGGAGAACCTGCCAGCCAGGCGGTCTTAACGACCAGGGTTGGCGGCGTCGCCGGCGCTCATTAAGGTCGAGGCCGTCAGGTGTGCTGGGCCGGGGGAGGGGCCAAAACGTTAGGGAGGGCCCGCCAGGGGTATGCCCGATTCAGAGCTGGCAGCCTCGGCAGAAGTTGAGCGGCTCCCGGTTCGACCCCAGCTGGCTGATCCGGTGCCCGCACCGCCGGCACGTCTGGCCACCCTTCATGTGCACCGCCATGAACGACCGATCCTGCTTCGATTCGTCGTAGTTCGGATTGGCGAGGATCGCCTCGACGGCGCGCGAGAGCACCACCGGGATCGCCGCGCAGAGCGCCTCCTCCTCCGCCGGCTTCAGGGACGCCCGCCGCCTCAACGGCAGCAGTCGCGCCTCGAACAGGATCTCGTCCGAGTACGCGTTCCCGATCCCCGCCAGGAACTCCTGGTTCCGCAGCAGGTCTTTCAGCTCGTCGCGAAACCGGCGAAGACGCTTGCGAAAGACGTCGATGCCGAGCGACGGAACCGCGTCGGCCTCCGGCCCCAGCTCGGCCCAGCCGGGAATCTCCCGGGCCAGGTCGGTCGCCCAGTAGATGCGGCCCATGTCCCGAAAGTCCAGGTAGCGGAGCTCCTGGCGGCCCTCGATACGAATCGTGAACACCTCGGTCGCCGGCACCGGCGTCTCCCCATTGGCCATCTGGAACCGCCCTCCAAGCATGGGGTTGATCACAAGCCATCGCTCCGACCCGCCGGCGCCGAGCTCGGTGGCAAACACGAGGTGCTTGCCTCGACGCGTCAGTGAGACGATGCGGCGGGCGGGGAGCTCGTTCGCAAAATGCTCGACCGGGTAACGGAGCATGTGGCCCTTTTTGGGGTTCACCGTGGCAGCGGTGATGAGCCGCCCTTCCAGGCGCGGTCCGAGGCGGATTCGCAGCGCTTCCAGCTCCGGCAGCTCGGGCATGCAGCCAAGATACGGGCACCGGTTTGACGACCGGAAGCGGCGGGTAGCCTCAAAACATGAAGTTGGAGAAGTTCACGGAAAAGGCCCAGGAGGCTCTGCAGGAGGCTGCCGACCTCGCGCGCGGTCTCGGGCAGCAGGCAGTCGAGCCTGAGCACCTGATCCTGGCGCTCATCCGGCAGCAGGATGGGGTCGGCCGCACGCTGCTCGAGCGAGCGGGCGTTTCCATCCAGGCGCTGGAGCCTGCCCTCGTGTCGGTCGTCGAGCGGCTGCCCAAAGTCAGCGGCGGCCAGCCCTACCTCAGCTCGGCCCTGCAAAAGGCTCTCGACCAGGCGGAGCAGGAGGCGGATCGCCTCAAGGACGAGTACATATCGACCGAGCACCTGCTGCTGGCGCTCACCGATACGAAGGCGCTGAAGGACGCGGGCGCGCGACATGACGCACTTCTGCGTGCTCTGCGCCAGATCCGAGGCAGCCATCGGGTCACCGACCAGAATCCCGAGTCCAAGTACCAGGCACTCGAAAAGTACGGCCGCGACCTGACCAAGCTCGCCGCGGAGGGCAAGCTCGACCCGGTCATCGGTCGGGACGAGGAGATCCGCCGCGTCATCCAGGTGCTGTCGCGGCGCACCAAGAACAACCCGGTGCTCATTGGCGAGCCCGGCGTCGGCAAGACCGCCATCGCCGAGGGCCTCGCGCAGAGGATCGCCGCCGGTGACGTGCCGGAAGGCCTGAAGAGCAAGCGCGTCATCGCCCTCGACCTGGGCTCGCTCGTCGCCGGCACGAAGTACCGCGGTGAGTTCGAAGACCGCCTGAAGGCGGTGCTGAAGGAGATCGAGTCGTCCAACGGCCAGGTCGTGCTGTTCATAGACGAGCTCCACACCCTCATCGGCGCTGGCGCCGCCGAGGGCGCGATCGATGCGGCCAACCTGTTGAAGCCGGCGCTGGCGCGAGGTGAGCTGCGCGCCATCGGGGCGACCACCCTAGACGAGTATCGCAAGCACATTGAGAAGGACGCGGCCCTGGAACGGCGCTTCCAGCCGATCATGGTCAGCGAGCCGACCGTCGACGACACCATCAGCATCCTTCGCGGTCTGCGCGAGCGGTACGAGATCCACCACGGCGTCCGCATCAAGGATTCGGCCATCGTCGCCGCGGCCGTGCTTTCGAATCGCTACATCAGCGACCGCTTTTTGCCCGACAAGGCCATCGACCTCATCGACGAGGCCGCCGCTCGGCTGCGCACCGAGATCGACTCGCTGCCCGCCGAGCTCGACGAGATCGAGCGCCAGATCCGCCAGCTCGAGATCGAGCGAGAGGCCTTGAAGAAGGAGACCGACAAGGTCAGCAAGGAGCGCTTGGCAGCGCTCGAGAGGCAGCTCGCCGAGCTCTCGGAGAAGCGAACGTCCCTGCGCTCGCGCTGGGACCAGGAGAAGGAGGTCATCGGGAAGATCCGCACCCTCAAGGCCCAGCTGGAGGAGGTTCGCGGCGACGCCGACCGCGCGGAGCGGGCTGCGGATTTCGCCAAGGCCGCCGAGCTTCGCTACGGCAAAGCGGTCGAGCTCGAAAAGCAGATCCAGGCTGCACAGGAGCGGCTGGCCCAGCTGCAAGGCGGCCACGCTCTGCTGAAGGAAGAGGTCGACGAGGAGGACATCGCCGAGATCGTCGGACGCTGGACGGGCATCCCGGTCTCGCGCCTCATGGAAGGCGAGATCGCGAAGCTGATCAAGATGGAAGAGCGCCTGCACGAGCGCGTCATCGGACAGGACGAGGCCGTGAGCGCGGTCGCCAATGCCGTGCGCCGGAACCGATCCGGGCTGTCAGACCCTAACCGGCCGGTCGGGTCGTTCATCTTCCTCGGCCCGACCGGGGTCGGCAAGACGGAGCTGGCGCGTGCGCTGGCGGAGTTCTTGTTCGACAACGAGCAGGCCCTCATCCGCCTCGACATGTCCGAGTACCAGGAGAAGCACACCGTCGCGAGGTTGATCGGCGCCCCGCCTGGCTACATCGGCTACGACGAGGGCGGTCAGCTCACCGAGGCGGTTCGCCGGCGTCCGTATTCCGTCGTGCTCTTCGACGAGATCGAGAAGGCGCACCCAGACGTCTTCAACATCCTGCTGCAGATCCTCGACGATGGCCGGCTCACCGACGGGCAGGGGCGGACCGTCGACTTCCGGAACACCGTGATCATCATGACCTCGAACCTCGGAAGCCAGATCATCCAGGAGATGGCCGGCCGGCCGTTCGAAGATGTGCGCGAGGCGGTCATGGCCGTGCTGCGGGATCACTTCCGTCCTGAGTTCTTGAACCGCGTCGACGAGGTCATCGTGTTCAAGCCCCTGACCCAGGACCAGCTGGCGGCAATCGTCGCTATCCAGCTGAGGCGGCTCGAGAAGCGTCTGGCCGAGCGGTATCTCCAGCTCGTGGTCACCGACGCAGCGCGCCAGCTCCTGGCGCAGAGGGGATGGGATCCTGTCTATGGCGCCCGTCCGCTGAAGCGGACGATCCAGCGCCTGGTCCAGGACCCGCTCGCGATGATGCTGCTCGAAGGCAAATTCTCGGACGGCGACGCCGTCGAGGTCGATGTCCAGAAAGGCGAGCTGACCTTCAACAAGGCAAGGGTCGCGGCGAAGGTCAGCTGACCGCCGGACGTTCTAGGAGCAGGTCGTGCCCTCGGCCGGCAGCGTCAGCCCGATGAGGTAAGCGTCTATCGCGCCGTGGGCGCACACGCTGGAGTCGTACGACGTGTGGCCGTTTCCGTTCCTGGTCAGGAGGACTGAGCCTGTCATCTGCTCGTGTACGGCCTGCGCCCACGCATACGGTGTCGCGGGATCTCCGGTCCCTCCGACGAGGAGGATCGGGGGCGCGCCGTTGGAGGTGAGCGGTCCCGGTTGGCCGGTCGCCTTGACGGGCCAGTACGCGCACAGCAGGTTGGAGTACTGAGACCACGCGCCGAAAAATGGCGACGCCTTCGTGAAGGCCGGCCCGAGCTGGTCGTAGACGGCGACGTCCGTGGGCACGGGGTGGTCGATGCAGTTGATCGCCCAGTTGGCGTCGAATTCGTTGCTGTACGTACCGTCCGCGTTGCGCCCCAGGTACAGGTCGCCGAGCGCGAGCAGCACGCGGCCGTTGCCCTGCTCAGTCTGAGTCAGGGCGATGTCGAGGTATGGCCAGAAGCTCTGGTCGTAGAGGGCAAGCAGCACGCCGTACATCGCGAGCTCGCGTGTCAGCGGCCGGTTGCCGGCGGCCATCGGATTGTTGTCAAGCCGCTGCATGAGAGCGTTGAGCTTCGTGCCGGGGTCGCCGGATTTGGCATAGGTGCAGGGATTGGCCACCGACCTTCGCGCCCTGCAGTCAGCGAGGAAGGCTTGCAGGTCCTGCTCGAACGCGGCGGTCTGCGTCAGCAGAAGGTCGTTGAAATTGAGCGACGGGTCAACCACCCCGTCGAGCGCCAGTGCGCGTGTATGGGTGGGAAAGAGATGGGCGTACTCCTCGCCAAGAAATGTGCCGTATGAAAATCCGAGGTAGGTCAGCTTCTCGTCCCCAAGCGCGGCTCGGATCACGTCCATGTCCCTGGTCGCGCTCACCGTATCCACGAAGGGCAGCAATTTCGCGTTGCGCTGACCACAGGCCGCGGTGAAGTCTTTGTCGGCCTGGATGGTGGCCTGTTTCTCCTGAGGATCGTCGAGGACGGTGTCGATGGCGTTGAAGGCGTCCCATTGCGGACCGTCATAGCAGCGCACGGGTGCGCTCTGGCCGACGCCGCGTGGGTCGAAACCGACGAGGTCGAAACGAGTGTTGAGGTTCGCCATCGAGGGTGCCTCAGTGCGCAGGAAGTCGACGCCTGACGCACCCGGGCCACCAGGGTTGGTGAGCAGCGACCCGATGCGGTTGGCGGGATTAGTGGCGGGTTTACGAATCAGTGCGATTGCAATCGTGTCGCCGCTGGGACGTGAGTAGTCGAGCGGCACCTGGACGCTTCCGCATTGAAAGCCTTTGCCGCAGTCGGTCCAGGCGATCTGTCCCGGCGTCGGTACGGTGGGTGGGCTGGGAGTCGTCTTGGCCTGCGGTTGAGCGCCGCGCGAACATGCCGACAAGAGAAGGATGGCCGCGATCGCGACAGCGGTGACACGCGGACCCACTGGAACGAGTCTAGCTATCTCTCCACGCGGCCCGCCTGGCCTCGTGCATGACCAAGCGCAGCCAATACCCCCATGCTGTTGCTGATGGTCATGTGCACGTTCACGAGCTTCTGGATCCTCGTGCAGTCGATCACGGCGGGCGCATGAGCGCGAGAAAGACCGTCCCCGCACGCCGGCCGATCCGCAAGCCGGTGTCCAGGACGCCGGCGTGGGTCGCGCCCGCGGCGGTGGTCGTCGCGATCGCGCTCGTGGTGGCGGCGTTCTTCGTCGTCCGCTGGTATACGACGCCGGTCACGCCCAAGCCTCTGAGCCAGGACACGACCGCGGCCGTCGTCTCCAAGATCACCGGTTTGCCCGCCTCTGAGTTCAACGCGGTCGGGCAGGGGACGGCGAACAACCTGATCAAGCCCGTTAAGGGCACCGCGCTTACAGGCGCCACGGGCAAACCCGAGGTCCTCTACCTAGGCGCCGAGTACTGCCCGTACTGCGCCGCCGAGCGATGGGCGCTCATCGTCGCGCTCGGCCGCTTCGGCACGTTCTCCGGGCTGCAGACCACGACCTCCTCGTCCACGGACATCTATCCGAACACGCCCACGTTCACGTTCCGCGGCGCGACCTATACCAGTGACTTCATCGACTTCCGCGCGGTGGAGACGAGCGATCGCGACCAGCGGCCGCTGCAGACGCCGAGCGCGTCGGAGCAGGAGGTGTTGAGCAAGTACGACCCGGCCGGGAGCATCCCGTTCGTCGACTTCGGCAACAAGTACGCGATGTCCGGCGCGACCTACTCGCCCGACCTGCTGGCCGGGGCGAGCTGGCAGGCCATCGCGTCTGAGCTCCAGGACCAGAACTCGGCGCAGGCGAAGGCGATCGTCGGCTCTGCCAACCTTGTCACTGCCGCGATCTGCAAGACGACCTCTGACAAGCCGGCGTCGGTCTGCTCGAGCCCCGCCATCCAGGATCTCGAAAAGAAACTGGGGTAGCGGCGGCTTGTCACGCCTCCAGCTGGCGGCGATCGGGATCAGCGTCGCCGGGATCGCCATCTCGATCTACCTGACGGTCCTGCACTACGCCGGCGTGGTGCCGGCGTGCGTGTCGTCCGGGCCGGTCAACTGCGAGGCGGTGCTTTCGAGCCCCTACGCGGTGATCGTGGGCAGCTCCATTCCGACCTCGGTGCTCGGCGTCGTCTGGTTCGGGGTGAGCGCAGTTGTCTGGGCCCTGCCACGAGGATGGATCCAGCTCGCCTGGTCGGGGGTCGGGGTGGTGACGGTGCTGTACCTGGTCTTCATCGAGATCGTGCTCGTGGGCGCCATCTGCCTGTGGTGCACGGCGGCGCACATCCTCGTCGTCGCGCTTCTCCTGTTCGCGGTGTCGTCGCGCCGATGATCTACTGGGGGTTGTGGCACTGTGATACTTCTAGCCGATCAATCAGGTCCGGATCGCTGGATTCGTAACGCTCGTGCTGGTATCGGTCTGCGGCCAGCTCATCGTCGAAGCCCGAGAGGCGCACGCTGCCGCTCCTGTCCTTCTCTGGGGTGTCGACTCATGCTCGCCCTACACCAGCTCTTTGGTGCGCGGTCCGGGATTGCTGCCGGTGGTGAGCTTGTCCCTCGGGCGGCCAGACTTCTGGGGACGGTATCTAACCGAGTCCGTCTGCCCCCGCCTCAGCCGCGCGGAGGTGCAGGCTGCGCACGCTTGGCGCATGGGGATCCTGCCGATATTCAATGAGGCCGACTGCTCGAAGGTCCAGGGTAGGGACAGCGCCACCTTATATGCCGTGTCCGCGGTCATGCACGCAGCCGAGGATGGAATACCTGCCGGCAGGGCGATAGCGATCGACATCGAGCCTGCGAGCTCAGTCTGTCCTGGGGCAGCCCACGTGGACAAGGCTTTCATCGAGGGCTGGTTCGACGTGATCAAGTGGTCTGGCTACGTCCCGGCTTACTACGGCAACACGATTCCACTCAGCGCGTTCGCCAACGCGTGGTGCGCAGCCGTCCTGGAAAGACCCGAGATCGCCGGCAGCTCTTACCTGTGGTCCTTCGAGCCCTCCCTGCACGTGAGCCACGACGCGAGAAATGCCCCGCCATTCGGCCCGGACGACCCGGGATGCCCCGGCCGGCTCGCGGTTTGGCAGTACTCGTTGAGCGCAGCGTCACATCCAGACGTCGATGTCGACTTGGCCACCAGCGACTTCCCGTTCTGGTGGCCGTGAAAGACTCCTCGACACCGAAGTAACGATGCGGCCGCGAGCCCGTTTAAGCGTCATGAGCCGAGCAGCGGAGTGGATGAAGCGAAGCACGGGGGTGCTGGCGCTCCTGATGGTCGGCTGCGGCAGCGCGACACCGGTGGCGTCTGTCCATTCGCCGTCGGCCGTCGCCACAAGCCCGATCGCGACCGCCACCTCGAGTCCGTCTGGGTCTCCCGCCGTATCGCCGGCACCGACCGATCCACGCTTGGTGATAGCGGACTACGCGAAGGGCGAGGTCCGGCTTGCGCGCCTCAACGCCCAGGACACAGGTTCGGCAAAGGGTCTGTTCCAGCAGATCGTCGGAGGTCAGGTGATCCTGCTGAACGGAACGTCGCTGGTGGCGCTCAGTCGATCCGGCGCGGTCAGCACGCTCGGCCAGCTCAGCGGATCGCCCGAATCGGTCGTGGTAAATCCGGACCTGTCGCAGTGGCTCTACATGACGCTGGGCAGCGGCCAGGTCTACCACCTCCATCTGGGAAGCCCAGGGCACGATGGCGTCTTGACCACGAATCCCGCATTGACTCAGGACCAGGTGTTTCGACCGTTCGGGTGGAGCTCGACCGGGGTCTACGTAACCAAAGAGCCGCTCGGCCTTGGCGGCGCGGGACCGTTCCTGGAGTACCACTTTCCACTGGCGAAGCTCGATCTCGCGAGCGGGCAGATCACGGAAGCCTCGCCCGTCTGTACGGCATACGGCATCGTGGACGACGGCACGATGATCTGTGGCGATCGAGCGACATGGAGGCTCGAGGTCCGCCGGCCGTCAGGCAGCTCTAGCTGGATTCAAACGGGAGCCGACAACAACGGCTTCATCAGGGTTGCTGTCTCGCTGGACGCGCGGCGGGTGATCGCCGGCCGCAATGGAGCGACGAACCCGGTCATCAACTACCAGATGGTTGTCGCGACCCTGACGTCTTCAAGCGCGGTGGCCTTTGGTCCGCTCGACTACCTGCCGGACGCGTGGCTGCCCGACGGCCGCCTGGTCGCGACCCACCAGTGCGTTATTCCCGAGTGGGGAGGGGGTCCGTGCAGCGGAAGCCTCGACGGTACGTACTTCTTCAGCGCCGACGGTTCATCACGCACGCTTTTCTTCAGGCTTGCAAACGGTGCCAGGGTGGCCGGCGTCATCTGACTGGGCGCAGGCCGGTGGCGATAGGATCGGCGCATCGCACTCCCCCCGATCGCCGGCGCCCTCTTCGGCGCCAGCGCCCTGTTGGGCCTCTTCGAATCCCTGAAGCGTTCGATCGGACGAAGGCCTAGGAGTCGCCGTAGCGACGCGGGACATTGCTAGATCTGATCGACCACGGAGCGGGAAGGGAGGGATTCCATCCCGCACCTCAATTCCAAGGGCTGCCAGAGGCTACCGGCTCATCGTCGATTAACGGATCGCCGTGGTAATCAGCGGTTGGCGTCAAGCAGCGGGAGCAGACCTTCGGGGTACAAACGATCGCCACCCCGGAAATCGACGAGCGGCTTCCATGTCACGAACAACGCGTCTCCATTCGCCTCCAATCCCTCGAATTGCTCAACCTGGTAAATCGCTGCGTCGAGCAGATCCGCCTCAAATAACAGGATGATCTCGTGGCCCGGGCCGCCCTTGTAGGTGAAGATGTTCTCAAGCGCTCCAAGGGGCCGGATGTTCACCAACTCTGCGCCGATTTCTTCGCGGATCTCACGGCGGACTGCGGTCTCACCGGTCTCGCCGAACTCGATCCCGCCGCCGAGCGGACGGTAAAAGACCTCGGCCTTCACTGGATCCTCGCCCCTGAACACCAGGATCCGATCGCTGGACCGGATGACAGCCAAGGCGAGAGGTCGAATGGCGACAGGAGGGGCGCCCACAGCCGGACAATCATCCGCCACTGAGGGTCTGACGCGGCTGGATTGAGGTGCGGAGGAGGAGGGGTCCCAACCCTCAATGGCAAGCATTTTTCCGAGGATGCGGTGACCGCAGACCGCAGCAAGACGTGGCAATCTGACTGCGGTATGCGCGAATACGTCCTCGGCCCCGAAGTCGCCGGAGGATGGGGAGTCGAGACCGTTGCCGATACAACGCGCCATCCGCCGGTCGTTTACAAGCTGCACTACGAGTTTCAAGGTTGGCTTGGTGATGATGTCGTTGAGACGTTTCCAGCGATCCTTGTCACGCGTCGACTGGCCGACGCATTTGAGCAGGAACGTTTGACCGGCGCGGACTTCGATCGAGGCGAAGGTCACCGCTGACCCGCAATTCGAGCGCCTCCATCCAGACGCCGCCAACTCGCTACCCGAAAGGCGATGGCTAAGACCGACGGGGCAGCCTCACGTCAGCGATTTCTGGTTGCTACCGAACGCGAGCCTCGTCGTTAGTGAGCGTGCGCTCGCAGTCATGCGTCGATTCGTCATTGATCACTGCGATGTTTCGGAGCTCAAGGGATAGCGCCGAAAGTCGCGGATGCGGGACCTCTCCCGTAAAGCCCCAACGCCGGTATCATTAAAAGTTATACGATCGATGGCGGGAAGGGAGGGATTCGAACCCTCGAGGGAGCTTTACACCCCCTACCCGCTTAGCAGGCGGGTGCTTTCGGCCACTCAGCCACCTCCCCGGGGAGTCCGGGCCGCCGCTCGATTCTATCCGTCACGACCCTCTTCCATACTTAGTGCCCGATGGAGGCACCAGGAGGTCCAGGCACGCCCCCGATGTGGGGTCCCGGCCGCAAAATGGCGTTCGGAGCGGCGCCTGGTCCCCGAAGCAAGCTCTGGTACACGCTCGTCGACGGGAACCTCAGCGAAGTCTTCTTTCCGACCATCGACCGTGTCGCGCTGCACGAGCTTCGATTCTTCGCCTCGGCGGGAGGCGCACCTCCGGTCGATGACGCCGGCGACGGGCAGCATCGCATCACCTGGCTGGCCCCCGGCGTCCCCGCCTTCACCGTCGACAGCACCCACCACGAGTACCGGCTGACCAAGGAGTTCTTCTCCGATCCCGACGAGAACGCGCTGCTGATCGCCGCCACGTTCACCCCTGAGCTCCCCGACGTCCGCCTCTACATGCAGGCGTCGGCGCACTGGCAGCCCGGCAGTGAGGGCAACTTCGGGCAGGTGCTCGAGACGCATCCACCGGCGCTGCTCCTGCGCCAGCAGGACGTGTGGATTTGCATCGTCGGGCCGTTCAGCCGGGCCACCGTCGGCTACTTTCGCAGCTCCGACCTGCAGATCGACCTGCACGACGGCGACGGCTCCCTCACCTATACCTATGAGCGCGCTGGTCCGGGCAATGTCGCGGCGGGGGCGGAGATCGGCATCCGCGCGGGTGCCTTCCAGATCGCGGTCGGCTTCGCGCATACGCGGGTGGACGCCGAAGAGGTCGCGCGCGCCGTGCTTCAGAAAGGTTCCGGAAACGTGCGCCATTCGTTCGAGCGCGCATGGCGAGCCCTGCCCGATTTGCCGCCGGCGCTCGCCAAGGTGAGCGGCGACGAGGGGATGCTCGCCCATGCATCGCTGGCCGTGCTCCGCTGCCTCGAGGACAAGTCGCATGCCGGCGCCTTCGTCGCGTCGCCCGCCGCGCCATGGGGCGAGTCCAATCACAACGGCGATCAGATCTACCACCTGGTCTGGCCGCGCGACCTGTGCCGGATCGCGAACGCCCTGCTCGACGCCGGCGACTCGGCAGCGGCCCTGCGGGCCTTTCGCCATCTGCAATCGCGACAGCGGGCTGACGGCGGCTGGTTCCAGAACTGGTTCATGGACGGAACGCCGCACTGGACCTCGACCGAGCTCGACCAGGTGGCGCTCCCGATCCTGCTCGCGTGGCGGCTGGGCGTGGCCGGGTGCCTGGACCATGACCCCTATCCGGTGATGGTCCGTCCCGCGGCGCAGTTCATCATTCGCGAGGGTCCGCTCACCCAGCTCGATCGCTGGGAGGACCTCGGCGGCCTATCGCCCTCCACGCTGGCGGCCTGCATCGCGGCGCTGATCGTCTCGGCGGAGTTTGCGCACGAAGCCGGCGAGCATATCGCGGCCGCTCATCTGCGAGCAGTCGCGGACTACTGGAACGATCGAGTCGAGACCTGGTGCACGATCGCCGCCGGCCAGTACGTGCGGGTCGCGGCCGACCCAGACCACCGCCCCACCGTAGGATCGATCGCTCCCGAGTTCCTGGAGCTGGTGCGGTACGGCCTGCGACGACCGAAGGACGAGCGCATTCTGCGCAGCCTGCAGGGCGTGGACGCGACCCTCAAGGTGAGCCTGCCTGCCGGACCCGCATGGCGCCGCTACGTGGGTGACCGATACGGGGAGCACGACGACGGCGCTCCCTGGGACGGCACCGGCCGAGGCCGGGCCTGGCCTGTTCTCACTGGCGAGCGCGCGCGCCATTTCTACTCGATGGGCCTGCCCGCCGCCGAGCTGGTGCGCAGCCTGGAGGGATTCGCCGGCCCGGGATTGATGCTGCCCGAGCAGGTGTGGGATTCGACTGACATCCCGAGCCGCGGGCTCTATTTCGGCAAGGCGGCCGGTTCCGTCTCGCCCCTGGGCTGGTCGCATGCCGAATACCTGGAGCTGCTGGCCACGATTGCGCTCGCCGGCTTCCCGGACATCGTCGTCCCCGCTCGGCATCGCTACACGGAGGGTCCGCAGCAGGCCCCGCCGTTCGTCTGGTCGCACCGGCACCCGATCGCGCGCCTGGTCGCAGGCCGCCGCTTGCGCATCCAGCTCCCAAGGCCAGGAGTGGTGCACTACACGTTCGACGATTGGGAAACGCATGGTGAGGTGGACGCCATCGATACGACGCTGGGGGTCTGGGTCGCCGAGATCCCCTCAAACAAGCTCGCAACAGGCGCCGAGCTCTCGTGGACGGCGCACTACGTCACCGGCTGGGAGGGGAAGAACTACACGGTGACGGTCGAGTAGCTCAGCGTTCCTCGGGCGGCTCCAGGTCGTCCAGGCGGAGCTCCTTGCCCGCGTCCTCGTCGAACTGGCTGTGCAGCTCGCCGCAGTCAGCGCAGCGGTAGTACTCGCCGACGAAGCCCTTGTGCCACACCGCGTAGCTCACGACACCCGGCTCTTCGACGAGGATCTCCTGCTCAAGGCGGTAGATCACCTGCTCCCAGCCGCCCGCCTCGATGGCGTCGTCCAGGACGACGACGCAGTACGGGTGAGGCTCTCCCCAGATCACCGACACCTCGCCGCGGCGCTCGTCGTCCGCGTTCACGATCGACCATGCCTCCGCCTGCTGGCCTCGCGTGCTCCGCACCAGCCGGAGAGGAGCCCAGAACCGCTCGGCCGACTCCCTCTCCGCCTTGTCGTGCTCCGCCTGCGCCTCCTGGAAGGCGCTCCACATGCGCAGCAGGTGGTTGCGGAACCGGTGGTAGGTGGGCAGGAGCTTGGGCTGCTGCTTGGACGAGCCGATCAGCTGCTCGAAAGCGTGCTCAAACGCCGACTCGACGCGCTCCTGCCGATCGGCGACGTCGGGCGCCCAGGCCTCGTCCTCGGAGAGCCGCATGCTCTCGTTGAGCACGATCTCGAAGTCGAGCCAGTCGTCGCCGAACTCCGGGACGAAGACGGATTCGACCAGGTCCGCCAACCTGTGCTCCTCCAGCAGCGCGGGAGTCACCTTGCCCCGGGCTTCCGGCCACCCCTTCCAGCCCATGACGTTGTGAATCCAGTAGTCGAAGATGGTCACGGCGTACTGCAGGGCGGCCGGGGAGCTCCAGATGCCGGTAGGCCAGGTCCGCTTCCCCGTCCGGACCTTGTTGTACAGGGCGATCACCTGTTCTTCGTCGAGGTATTCAGTTTCCACGGGCTATCCACTATAGGAATAAGAGGCAAGCGACCCTGGGTATAGTGACTTGCAGATGGCTCAGACAAAGGGTTTCACGCCCGATCAAGTCTCCCGGTACGCTCGCCACCTCATCCTGCCCGAGGTCGGTGGCGCCGGCCAGCGCAAGCTGCTGTCCTCGAGCGTCCTGCTCCTGGGCGCCGGCGGCCTCGGCTCGCCCGCCGGCATGTACCTGGCCGCCGCCGGCGTGGGCAAGATCGGGGTCGTCGACTTCGACCGCGTGGACGCCTCCAACCTCCAGCGCCAGATCCTTCATGGCACCGACGACATCGGCCGCCTGAAGGCCGAGTCGGCGGCGGAGACCCTTCGCAACCTGAACCCCGACGTCGAGGTGGTCCCCATCACGGAGCACCTCAGCTCGGAGACGGCGATGCGCATCTTCAAGCCCTACGACATCATCGTCGACGGCACGGACAACTTCCCCACGCGCTACCTGGCCAACGACGCCGCCTACTTCCAGGCCAAGCCGCTGGTCCACGGGAGCATCCTCCGTTTCGAGGGCCGCCTCGCGCTGTTCGATGCGGCCAAAGGCACCGGCTGCTACCGCTGCCTGTTCCCCGAGCCGCCGCCCCCCGGTGAGGTGCAGAGCTGCGCCGAGGCCGGCGTGTTCGGCGTCCTGCCGGGGATCATCGGCAGCATGATGGCCTTCGAGACGATCAAGTACCTGCTGGACATCGGCCGCCCCATGATCGGCCGCTACCTGCTGTTCGAGGGCGAGGACATGACCTTCCGCGAGCTCAAGCTGCCCCACAGCAAGAGCTGCCCTCTTTGCGGCGAGAACCCGACCGTGCACGAGCTCATCGACTACGAGGCCTGGTGTGGCACGGCCGCGATGGAGCCTTCCGAAGCCCGGGCGAGCTAACCTTCGATGCTGGGCATGATCCAGCTCGACCGGCACGATCCCACCAAGCTCGAGGACGCGCGCGCGAGGGTGCGCGGGCTGTCATCGGTGCTCGTCGCCTACTCGGGCGGCGTCGACTCCTCGCTCTTGCTGAAGCTCGCCATCGACGAGCTCGGCGAGCGGGCGGTCGCAGTGCTGGCAAGCTCGCCGGCCTATCCCGAGGCCGAGCAGGAGGAGGCGCGCATCGTGGCGGGGCAGCTCGGCGCGAACCTGGTCGAGGTCGCCACGAGCGAGGTCGAGCTGGAGGCGTACAGGCGCAACAACCCTGATCGCTGCTTCCACTGCAAGGAGGAGCTCTTCGACACGCTCGAACCTGTGCGCCGGGAGCTTGGCCTCGACCACATCGCCTATGGCGCCACGGCCGACGACGCCGACGACCACCGGCCCGGCCATGGGTCCGCCGTTCGCCGCGGCATTCGCTTCCCGTTGCTCGAGGCCGGCATGGGCAAGGCAGACATCCGCGCAGCGGCGCGCACCCTCGGGCTGCCCAACTGGAACAAGCCGTCGTTCGCGTGCCTCTCGTCGCGCATCCCCCACGGCACAGAGGTCACGGTCGAAGCCCTTCGGCAGATCGAGGCGGCCGAGGCCGCGATCAAGGCCCTCGGGTTCAGGCAGGTGCGCGTCCGGCATCACGGCGACGTCGCGCGCATCGAGGTCGAGCCCGCCGAAATCGCACGCCTCGTATCGGAGCGCGATCGCGTCGTCAGCGCGCTGCGGGCTGCCGGCTACAGGTTCGTCTCGCTCGATCTCGAGGGCTACGCGACCGGCAGCCTGAACCGGACCTGGAAGACAGCCGTCAAATAGGTGGCTGACCGCCGGGTCGTGCTCAGCCTCGACGAGGGGACGACCGGCGCGACGTCCGTCGCGGTCGGCATGGACGGCATCGTCCGCGGCAAGGGCTACGCGGAGATCACCCAGCATTTCCCACGGCCGGGCTGGGTGGAGCACGACGCCGAGGAGATCTGGGCCGCGGTGCAGGAGAGCGCTCGCCAGGCTCTGTCGGCGGCGGACGCAGGACCAGGCGACGTGGCGGCGATCGGGATCACAAACCAGCGGGAGACGCTGGTCGTGTGGGACCGGCTAACGCTGAAACCCCTTGCTCGCGCGATCGTGTGGCAGGACCGCCGGACCGCAGCCGAGTGTGTGCGCCTGCGGGAGGCTGGACATGAGGAGCGCGTGCGCGAGGTGACAGGGCTCGTCATCGATCCCTACTTCACCGCGACCAAGCTGGCCTGGGTGGTCCGCCATGTCCCCGATGCCAAGGACGCGGCCGTGGGGACCGTTGACAGCTGGCTGGTCGCGCGCCTCTCCGCCGGCAAGGACCATGTGACCGACGCTTCGAACGCTTCGCGCACGCTGCTCTTCGACATCGGACACGATGCGTGGAGCCAGGAGATGGCCGATCTCTTCGGCGTGCCTCTCACCAACCTTCCCGAGGTGCGCGAGTCGAGCGGGGCGATTTCGAGGAGCGAGCCGGAGGCTTTTGGCGGCGTCGGGGCGCCCATCACCGGAATCGCCGGCGACCAGCAGGCCGCGCTGTTCGGTCAGGCGTGCACCACCGTGGGCATGGCGAAGAACACGTACGGGACGGGCTCGTTCGTGCTGATGCAGACCGGCTCGGAGCGGGTCGCATCGAGGTCGGGGATGCTGACCACGGTCGCCTGGCGGCGAGACGGCCGGCTCAGCTACGCGCTCGAGGGCGCCATCTTCGTCACGGGCGCAGCGCTGCAGTGGCTCCGCGACGGCCTCGGCATCATCGCCGGCGCGGCCGAGGCGGGGCCGCTGGCGTCGTCGGTCCCCGATGCGGGAGGCGTGTTCATGGTCCCCGCGTTCGTCGGCCTGGGCGCACCGTACTGGGATCCCTTGGCGCGGGGCACGATCCTGGGGCTCACCAGGGGCAGCGGGCGCGCGCAGCTGGTGCGTGCCGCCGTGGAGGCGATGGCGTTCCAGACGCGCGACGTCATCGAGGCCATGCAGAAGGACGCCGGCCGGCCTCTGAGCGAGCTTCGCGTGGATGGCGGCGCCTCGGTCATGGACGTGCTGTGCCAGTTCCAGGCCGACCTGCTCGGGATCCCCGTCAGGCGCCCGCGCCAGACCGAGACGACCGCGCTCGGCGCCGCGTTTCTGGCCGGCCTTGGCGCCGGCCTCTGGAACGACGACGACCTCGCCGGCCTCTGGAAGCTGGACCGTGAGTTCGAGCCGGCCATGTCCCGAGACCAGGCCGAGACCCTCCAGGCGCAATGGCGGCGGGCCGTGGAACGAAGCCGAGACTGGGCGCTACCGGATAATCAGTAGCTTGAGCACGAACGGAGAGCGCCCCGCCAAGGGACGCCAGCGGATTCTCTACGCCGAGGAGCTGTGGCGCTGGCAGCGGTTTTACGCCGGCCTGCTCGTGGCGGTCGGGGTGGTGGCGGTCGGGGTGGTGCTGTACACGCACCAGCCGATCAACTCCGGAAACATGCTCTGGCTCTTTTACGCCCCGATCGGGCTCCTGCTGGCAGGCGCGTTCCTCGTGTACCGATGGCGGAGCTTTGTCGAGCCGCTCGAAAGCGGGCTGAAAGTGTCGACGCTCTTTTCCAACGTCCTCATCGACTACGACGACATCCGCATGGTCAAGGTGCAGCCGCTCAAGGTCGCATTCCAGGACCAGCGGCGCGGGAAGGTGGCGCGGATCATGAAGCCGCTGCTCGAGAAGCCGGCGCTCTTCGTGCGCGTCCGCGGCGATGAGGAGCACCTCGCCGCGATCAAGAAGCGCCTGGGCTCGCGGCTGTTCTACGACGACACGATCGCCATGCCGATCCCCGATCCCGACGCGGCTTCGTGGGAGATAGCCGCCCGCCTGCCATATCGAATCGGACAGAACCTTGGAGGAGGCCGGCGTCGAAAGCGACGGCGGTGAGTGACGGTCCGGCAGCGCTCTTAGCCCGGACCCGATCGGAGCCGACAGAGGACCGCGCGCGACCCGTCTACTTCGACCGCTGGGATGCGGTCGCGATTGTCGCGTTCACGGTGGTCGCTTTCGTCATTCGCTTCTACAGCCCGATCATGCCCGACTTCTTCGTGCATCCATTCCAGGGCCCGGCGCTTTCGAACTGCGTCCCCAGCACGCCCGTCGATCCCCAGGGCGATCCAGGAACGCTGTGCGGCCTCGCCTACCCGTTCAACCGGGGTTATGCAGACAACAACGGCGTGCTATCGCCGCCCAACGGCCAGGTGTTCGACGAGCTCTACTTCCCGGTCGATGCCTATGACGACATCAAAGGCATGGAGGCCTGCCGTCCGACCACGGTCGACTGCACTTACAACTACATCGATCCCGAGCCACCGCTGGCCAAGCTGATGATCGCCGCGGGCGAGTGGGGTTATGGGTGGTATCGCGCCCACTACCAGGGCGCCACCGGCGACTACATCGACCTCGGCTTCAACACCTTCGGATGGCGCATCGCGGCCTGCCTCTTCGGAACGCTGTGCGTTCCCCTGATGTACCTGCTGGCGAGGCGTCTATGGCCGAACCGGCTGTTCGCCCTCGCGGCGGCGACGCTCGTGTGCTTCGACGGCATGTTCTTCCTGCAATCGCGCATCGGGATGATCGATATCTTCCCGATCTTCTTCATCCTGCTCGCGTACACGCTCTACCTGTTCCACATCCAGAGCCGTACGCCCACCGGGTCGGTGGTGACGCTGTTCCTGCTTGGTCTGACGCTTGGAGTCGGCATCGCCTCCAAGTGGATCGTTCTCGCCGCGTGGGCGAGCATCGTCCTCCTGCTCGTGGTCCGGGCCGTTCGGAGGCACGTCGACTTGCATTTCGGGCGGCCCGGCGCACCCGTCTGGTCCTGGGGAAGAGGGGAGGGGCCGGCGATCGCCGGGGGAGTCAAGTGGGAGACGTACCTGGGGCTCGCGCTGATCGCGCTGGTGGTGATCCCGCTCGCCATCTACGTCTACTCCTGGTACCCCTTCTTCGCCCGCGGCCAGTTCCACAGCCTGGCCGACCTCATCGACTACCAGGTCTGGTCATATCGTTATCACGCCACTCTCACCGCGACCCACCCGTACGGTTCACCGTGGTGGTCGTGGCCGTTCCTGTCGAGGCCCGTCCTCTACTACGCCGAGTACACGAACCTCGGTGCGGACCATTGGACCGGGCAGCCGCTCATCTCAACCATCGAGGACCTCGGCAACCCGTGGATCTGGTGGACGAGCATCCTCTGCGTCGTCTCGCTGCCCTACTTCATCATCCGGGACCGAAGCTTTCCCGCCGCATTGATCCTGCTCGCCTTCATCACCCAGTACCTTCCCTGGTCGCACATCAGCAGGGTGCTGTTCCTCTACCACATGTTCGGCGGGCTGATCTTCATGATCCTGGCGCTGGCGTTCGTGCTCGCACAGATCGCCACGCATCTCCCATCCGTCGGCCGGCCGCTGCTCATCGCGCATCTCGGCGTGGCCGTGGCCGCCTTCTTCTACTTCTACCCGTTGTGGACCGGCCTGCCGATCTCGGTCTCGGCCACCGAGGTGACCTCGGGCACGCCCATCTGGGGGCCAAAAATTTGGCTGGTCAACTGCAAAACGAACCTGCCGGCTTCGCAGCCGCAGCTCTGGTGCTGGACGTGAGGTAGGTGGAGGGAGCAGCCGGCTCTGTCGACCTGCGGACTGTCCGCAGGCCCGGCCGTTGGCTCGGCGTGGGCGCGGCTGTGATCCTGTTGGCGCTGCTGGGTTACCTGTTGGGCGCGGCCGCGATCCTGTTGGTGGGCTGCGTCGTCGCGGGATTCGGCATCACGTATCTGAGCGGGATCGCCCTCAACCTCGAGGAGCGGCTCTTCTTCGGGACCGTGCTCGGGGCGATGGCGGTCTCGATCGCCAGCTTTTTGCTGTCGATGGTTGTCCGCGACGTCACGGCCGGCACCGTCTTGACGGGAACAGCCGTCGCGGCGGGGGCCGGAGCGTGGGCCGCGATCGGCAATCGCGACCGCGTCGCCTTCGATTTTTCCGACGCGATGGCGCGCTGGTCGTCGCCGCTGCAGACCGCGAGCCACCCGTGGCCGCTCGCGGCCGTCTTCCTGGTGTGCGGTGCATGGACGGTCCACTTTTTTCAGCAGGCGTATGTGTACAAGCCCGATGGCCTGTGGGCCGGCTACATCAACATCTGGGGCGATTGGGCCGCGCACCTCACGTTCGCGGGCTCGTTCGCGTACGGACACAACTTCCCGCCCCAGTACCCGATCGACCCGGGCAACAACCTCGGCTATCCGTTCATGATCGACTTCTTCGCCGCCAACCTGGCGCCGCTCGGCAGCTCGCTGACGTCAGCCCTGGTCCTCACGTCGGGCTTCCTCGCGCTGGCGTTTCCGGCGGTGCTCTACCTCGCGGCCGCGAGGTTTGCCGGCAGTCGCGGCGCCGCGGCCATCGCGGCGTTCGTCTTCCTGCTCGGCGGCGGCCTTGGCTTCTACTACCTGGTCGGCGACGTGACCCATGGCGGCATCGGGGTGCTGGCACACCTGCCGCGGGAGTACACGCTCAATCGCGACCTCAACTTCCAGTGGCTGAACCCGGTGCTCGCCTACCTCGTGCCCCAGCGCTCGACGCTGTTCGGATTCAGCCTCGCCCTCATCGTCCTGCTCCACGTTTGGCTGGCGGTGCGCGAGAAACACGACTGGAAGGCATTCCTGTTCGCGGGGGTGGTGGCCGGGCTCCTGCCCGCCTTCCACGTGCATGCATATGGGACGGTGGTCGCGCTCGCAGCCTTCTGGGCGGTCTTCAACCTGCGGCGGGAGTGGCTCGCGTTCTTCATCCCGGCGCTCGTGCTCGCCATCCCGGTGTTGCGCTGGATGTGGCCGCCGGACAACAACAGCTACTGCGGCGGCTTTCTCACCGTGCGCGGCTACTGCCTCGAGGCAGGCTGGCTCTCGTACACGGATTGGCAGCGCGACGGCGTCCTTTTCTTCCCGGTGGACTTCTGGTGGTTCTGGATCAAGAACACTTCGGTGTTCATTCCGCTGCTCGTCAGCGCCCATTTCGTGCAGCGTTGGTTTCCCATCGCCTTCGGCAAATGGTTTGCGCCGATGTGGTTGTGGTTCCTGGTGCCCAACGTGATCGTCCTGCAGCCATGGGACTGGGACAATACGAAGTTCTTCATCTTCTGGGCGTTGCTCGGCAGCATCGTGGTCGGCGCCTTGCTGGCGGGCATGGTCCGGCGCGGGACCTGGACGGCGGCGCTGGCGGCGGTGCTGCTGGTCCTTCTCGGATTGTCGGGCGCGCTCGACCTCGCGCGGGCGTCGGACGCGACCATGAGCTCCTACCGATTCACGGACACGAAGGGCTTGCAGGTGGCGGACTGGGTCAGGCAGAACACGCCCGCCGACGCGGTCTTCGCGCTGGCCGACGAGCACAACAGCCCGATCCCGACCCTGGCCGGCCGGCGCGTCATGAGCGGGTACCAGGGTTGGCTGTGGACGTATGGGCTGCGCGACTACCAGCAGAAGTCGGTGGACGAGCTGGCGATCCTTCGCGGCGACCAGAACACCGCCGACCTCGTCGATCGGTACGGCGTCACGTACATCCTCATCGGCCCGCAGGAGCTCGCGCCGCCGCGCGCGGCGAGCCAGGCCTACTGGCAGCAGCACGGAACGCTCGTCTACACGAACGGGGAGTACTCCGTCTACCGGCTCTGATCCCGGGCGCGTAGTAGCCTGTCGGGCGTGCCCGACCCCCTTCTCGATCATTCCAACCTCGCTGCCGCCCTCGACCTGGCCGCGCGCGAGGCGAAGGCGTACCTGGCCGGCATCGATGCGGCCCCCGTCCGCCCGCGCGGCGGTGTTGAAGTCTCGGAGACGACGCTGCCCGACGAGGGCGTCGGTTCGCTCGCGGCCCTCTCGGAGCTGGTCGATGCGGCGGTCGAAGGCAGCACCCGCTCCGCCGGTCCTCGCTTCTTCCATTTCGTGATGGGTGGAGGCACGCCCGCAGCGCTGGCGGCCGACTGGCTGACACCCGCCCTGGACCAGAGCGCCTACAACTGGGTGAGCTCGGCCTTCGCGTCGCGGTTGGAACAGATCAGCCTCGCGTGGCTCAAAGACCTGTTCGGCCTGCCCGCCGCCTGGAGTGGGGTGATCACGACGGGTGCGACCATGGCGAACTTCGCCGGCCTCGCGGCGGCGCGCCGGTGGTGGGGATTGCAGCAGGGCGCCGATGTCGAAGCCGATGGGTTGACCGGTTTGCCGCCGATGACGATCCTGTCCAGCGGCTACGTCCACGTGAGCGCCCTCAAGGCGGTCGCGATGCTTGGGCTCGGGCGCGACCGTGTGCTGAAGCTGTCACGTGACGGCGTTGGACGGATCGACCTCGAAGCCCTGGCTTCGGTGCTGCGCGAGCGCGACCCGGAGCCGGTGGTTATCATCGCCAACGCCGGCGACGTCAACACCGGGGATTTCGATCCGATCGCCGAAATCGTCGCACTGGCGCGCAAGCATCGAGCGTGGGTGCACGTGGACGGCGCGTTCGGATTGTTTGCCGCGGTGTCGCCGACCACCTCTCACCTGGTCGAAGGCCTGGAGCATGCGGATTCCGTGGGCGTCGACGGACACAAGTGGCTCAACGTGCCCTACGACTCGGGCTACGCGTTCGTTCGCGACCCCGATTACCTGGGGGGCGCCTTCGGTGCCAGCGCCGCGTACCTCGGCAGGGAGGGCGCGATGCGGCCGGTGTTTGGCAACCTCGGCCCCGAGATGTCGCGGCGCGCTCGATCGCTTGCAGTTTGGGCGACGCTGCGCGCATACGGTCGCGACGGTTATCGATCGATGGTCGAACGCCACCTCCGACTGGCCCGCCGAGTCGCCGAACAGGTGGACGCAGCGCCCGACCTGGAGCGCCTGGCGGACGTTTCCCTGAACGTGATCTGCTTCCGCTATCGGCCGCCCGGTGTGCCGGAAGAACAGCTCGACGCCCTCAACCGCCGGCTCGGCGATCTGGTGCTGGAGGATGGCCGCGTTTACTTCGGGACCACGGTCTACGACGGCAAGGTTGTATTCCGGCCGGCGATCGTCAACTGGCGGACGCGCGAAGAGGACGTCGATCTGATCGTTGCGACGGTCAGGGAGTTGGGAGCCCGAGCGGTCGATCAGGCTGTGGCTTCGCAGGCGCCGGCGCAGGCGTCGGTGGAGCCTGCGGGAGCGGCGGAGCCTGCGGAGGCCGCGGAGCCTCAGCGCTAGAGTCGAGCGCCTGCTCGAGGCGGCGGGCGAGCCGTTTGATCTCGCGGTCATTGCGGTCGAGCCGGTTGACGATCTGCAGCAGGATTTCGTCCTGGTGCATCAGGTGGTTCATCAGCGCCTTCAGCTCTTCCTCATCTTTGACACTGACCTCGTACTCGTTCTGAGCGCGGAGCCGGTCGCGGTCGGCGAGGCGGTTCAACGCCATCAGCACGACTGAGACCCAGATGGCCGCCTCGAGGCTGAAGACGAAGTTGAGGAACAAGAAGGGGTAAGGGTCCCAGTGGCGGAGAAGGTTGAGGGCGTTGAGCAGCACCCACAGCAACATCAGGCCGACCTGCGCGAGCACGAAGACCCAGCTGCCGACGAGGCGGGCGAAGTCGGAAGCGACTCGGTCGGTGAACGTCTGCTTGCGGTCGAAGTCGCGATTGAGGTCGCGGACCGGGGGATGGTCGTGTTGGTGCTTGATCAGGTCCCGCGCGATGTCTTCGATTTCTCTGCCGACTGACATTTGATGTTCCTCTGGGGTTGCTGCGTTGCGTGGTGCCGGTGCGCTCATGCGATAGCTTCGCTCAAAAGCCCCGTGTCTGGCTACAGAAAGTAAGCCTTGGCGCCTGTGGGCGCCGGCGCTTCAGCGGTAGTCGTGAGACTTTTGATGGGGTCTCGGGACGCCTTCGAGGGCCTGGATGTGGGCTGCGAGCACCGACCAGACACCGTCCTGGCGCTGCATCATGCCGTCGATGACGAGGATGGGCTGGCGGTTGGCGACCAGCCGGTAACGGTCATAGATGTCGGGCTTGATCGTCACGTTGACCTGGCCGAATTCGTCTTCCAGCGTGAAGAAGCGGATCTTCTTCGCGGTCGAGGGGGCCTGCCGCGTGATCACCAATCCGGCCACCCTGACCGTTCTTCCGCTGGGGATCGATCGGAGTTGGTTGCTTGGCAGCGCGCCGAGCTGGTTCAGGCGCTCGCGGCAGAAATGAATGAGGTGATGGCCGGTCGAGAGATCGGAGATGCGGTACTCGAGCTGGTTGATGTCGAAATCGTCGAGCGCGGGCAGCGCGGGCGCGATGGCTTTCAGTTTCAGCTCCGATTGCAGCTCGATGCCTTTGCGCAGGCCGTGGCCATGCCACCGCTCCTGCCAGCCCCACAGCAGCTCGCGCCGCGGGCGGCCCAGCCCGTCGAACGCGCCGACCATGACCAGGTTGCGGACGGCGCGCGGGCCTATCGGGCCGCCGCTGAGGCGGTCGAGGAAGTTGTCGAAGGAGGTGTAGGCGCCTCCCTTCACGCGCTCGTCGACGATGGCCTTGCGTCCTTCCTCGCCGAGGTCGCGCACATAGTTGAAGCCGATCCGCATGGCGTGGGTCTTCTTAACAACCTGGGTTGTCGGGGTCTCGAATTCGGAATACGTTCCCTGCAGGTGTGCCGGCCGGGGGAGGGGGTCGGACAAGAGGGAGGGCCCCCGCAGGAGGTCTCGATGTTCGCCCGCATCGCCCAGCGCTTCAGGAAGGCAACGTATGTCGGAGCGGTTGACGTCCACCGGCAGCACCGTCACCCCATGCCGCTTCAGGTCCTCGACCAGAACGCTCGGGTGGTAGAACCCCATCGGTTGGTTGTTGAGCAGGCCGCAGCCGAACTCGACCGCGTGATTGAGCTTCAGCCACGCCGTCTCGTACGCGGTGCGCGCAAAGGCGGCGGCATGTGATCGGCAGAAGCCGTACACCGCGAATCCCTGCACAGCGGCGAACAGCTGGTCAGCCACCTCGCGAGGCACGTCGTTGGTGAGGCAGCCCTCGACGAAGTCCCCCTCGAGCGACGACATCTCCACGTGGTTGAGGTGGCGAGTCATCGCGCGTCGGAACATGTCGGCTCCACTGGGGGTCATGCCCGCAACCTTCATCGCGATCTCGATGATCTGCTCCTGGTAGAGGATCACTCCCAGCGTGTCCTCGAGGACCGGCTCGAGCAGCGGATGCGCATATGCGACCGGCTCACGACCCTGCTTTCGGCGGATGTAGGGATGGACGGCATTGCCCTGGATTGGCCCCGGCCGGATGATCGCCACCTCGACCACCAGGTCGTTGAAGCTCTGTGGGCGGGTGCGAGGAAGGGTCTGCATCTGAGCGCGTGACTCGATCTGAAAGACCCCGATGGTGTCAGCCTCGCTGCACATCTCGAAGACCTGCGGGTCGTTGAGAGACAGCTGGTCGAGGTCCGGCCGGACGCCTGTCCTGTCCCTGATCAGCTCGAGGGCCTCAGCCACGACCGAGAGCGTTCGCAGCCCGAGCATGTCCATCTTGATCAGGCCGAGGTCTTCGACGTCGTCCTTGTTGAACTGGACGACGCGGCGCCCCTCCATCGTCGCCGGCTCGACCGGCACGATGTCAACGAGCGGCTCGCCGGTGACCAGCATCCCGCCGTTGTGGATGGAGAGGTGGCGCGGGAAGTCCTGCACCTCGCGGCACAGCTCGAGAAACTGCTGCCAGCTCTGCGGCCTCATGTCCGGTGGCGGTACTGCGCCGGTCATGGAGTCTTCGACGTCCTCCGTGAACCAGCGGTCGACGCCCTTGGCCAGCCGGTCGACCAGCTCGGTCGAGAACCCCAATGCCTTGCCGATCTGCCGGATCGCCATGCGTGGCTGGAAGGTGACGACGTTGCAGACCATCCCGGTCCGCTCCCATCCGTACTTGTCGTAGATGTACTGGATCACCTGCTCGCGATGCTCGGTCGAGAAATCGATGTCGATGTCGGGCGTGCTCGTCATCTCCTCGTGCAGGAAGCGCTCGAACAAAAGGTTGTGCTCGATGGGGTCGACGCGCGTGATGCCGAGCACGTAAGCGACGATCGAGTCGGCGGCAGATCCACGGCCCTGGCCGGGCACCCCGTGCTCGCGCGCGAAACGCATGAGGTCCCAGTTGATGAGGAAGAACTCGGCGAGCCCGGTCTTCTCGATCACCTCCAGCTCGCGCTGGAGCCGCTGCGTGACGGCGAGAGTGATGGGCCGGTACCGCTCCCGAACGCCTTCGAAGCAGAGCTTGTAGAGAAAAGAGAACGGCGTTTCGCCGGCGGGGACCGGGTAGCCGGGGAAGCGGACCTTGCGGAAATCGAGGTCCAGGTCGCATTCCTTGGCGATGTCCCACGGCGTGGCCAGAGCAGCGGCGTGTCCATTGAAAAGCGGGCGCATCTCGTCGCCGCCCTTGAGGCAGTGCTCGGAGTTGGGGAAGAGATGAGGCCGCGCTTCCTCAAGGGTGGCGCGATGGCGGATGGCCACCATCACGTCATGCAGCCGGCGCCGCTGGCGGACGTGGTAGTGGACCACGTTGGTGGCCACCGCCGGCGCGCCGCACCTCTTCGCCATCGCCGCCCGGCCTTCGAGCAACCACGAATCCTCCGGCTGCATGTGGTGCTGGAGCTCGCTGAACACGTGCTCTTTGCCGAGCGCTTCCTGGAGTCCGCGCAAACGCGTCTCTTCGTCGGTGGCGGTGAGGTAGAAGAGATCGCCCTTGTGCTGGGCGACGATCGCGAGCGCTGTCCGCGCCTCGCCTTTGGGCTGGTCGGCATGGGCGAGGCTGATGAGCCGGCAGAGGTTGGAGTAGCCGTGCAGGTTGCGGGCGATCAGCAGCAGCTCTTGTCCGTCAACCTCGAGAGCCGAACCGATGAGCGGCTTTACCCCGACCTTGCGGCAGGCCTGCATGAACTTCACGGCCCCGTAGACCCCGCCGCTGTCGGTGATCGCGAGCGCTGGCATCTCCAGCTCGGCGGCGCGCATGGCCAGCTCGGCAGGATGCGACCCCCCGTCGAGGAAGGAGAAGTTGGAGTGACAGTGGAGCTCGACGTAAGGCGGCATCTACCAGGTCATGGCTACGCACATCTCCGGGGGCTCAGTCATAGATCCGCTCCACGAACCATTCGTCGCGGTCGAGGTCGTGGTAGAGCTCGCACAGCAGGTTGCTGCCCACCAGCACCTTCCAGTACTCGCGGACGACCAGCCGGTTCCACCACTCTGTCTCGACCTTCCAGCGCGCGATGGGGTCGATGGCGCCGCTCAGCGCGCCGGACATGAAGGCGGGCGAGCCGTCTGCGGCCAGCGTGAGCTCGACCGCGGCTGGTGGCGAGAGCAAGCGGGTCACCGGTATCGGTCCGAGCTGACCATCACGAGACCCAGTCGAAGCGCTGCGAGGGGAGTGGGGAGGAGAGCAGCGCGGGACGCGGCCTGCGCACGACCGATTCACCGTGACGTTCCTGCAGCCGCTCGAACGCCGCGACCACCTCCTCGCTCGTCCCATCGTTGCCGGCCCACAGGCGCAGCTGCCTGCGCCCGGCCGCCTCGAGGACAGGGAGCTCGATCCACAGCTCGGTGATCGGGGCTCGGGGCTGCCACTCCTTGATCCATCCACCGATGAGCCCGAACAGCTCTGCGGCGCTGGAAAGCGGATGGCGGACAATCGAATCGCGCTCGTCGGGCTCATCCGATTCGTAGACCAGCCTCACGCGCACACGCTTCGCCCCGGCTCCGCGTAGGCCGAGCTCAGCGGCCAGGTCCGTGCAGAGCGCGCGAGAGACGAACAGGAGCGCTTCGCGATCCTCGACCGCAGGCTCGAACTGTCGATGTGCGCTCGTGAACAGCGGCGGGCGCCAGGGTGTCAGCGCATCGGGTTCGGCTCCGCGCGCGAGCAGCGCCGCATGCCTGCCCTCGCGACCGAGCTGGCTTTCCAGCTCGCGCGGGCCGATGGCAGCCACCGCACCCAGCGTGCGGAGCCCGAGCAGGTCGAGTCGTTCCAGCTGCTCGAGCGTGAGTGGAAGCTCTCGCGAGGCGAATGGAGCGAGGAAGGCTCGTGCGTCCTCGACCTGCATGAGCCGGCCGGGTCGCGCGCGAGCCGCCGCCACCCGCGCCGAAAAAGGTCCGGGCGCAAGGCCGAGTCGCGGTTCGCGGCCGATCACGGCGCGGAGCCGGCGCCGCGTCTCGCGGATCGATTCGCTCGGCCGGACGACGCCGGTCACGTCCAGCCACGCGATGCCCTCGACCCGGACCTCGACCAGCGGGGCGAGGTCGTAGAGGGCGGAGGCGATGAGCTCGCGCAGGCGCGAGGCGGCATTGGGATCGGGCGCGAGAAAGGTCGCCTGCGGGCACAGGTGCTCGGCTTGTCGCAGCGGCATCCAGGGCAGAACGCCAAAAGACATCGCTTCCTCAGAGACGGCGATGACGTGTTCTTCCCACTCGCCGACGATGACCGGCCCTCCATAGAGGTCGGGACGGCGAGCGAGCTCGAGATGGTTGGTCAGACCACAGCAGATGCGCATTCCATCTCCGGCTTTTCAAGGTGCACTTCGATGACCGGCGTCGTGAAGGGAAGCTGCGCCCCGAGCGGGTAGCGGATCTCGAGCTCGGATTCTCCGAGCGGGGGCGCGACCCGATTCTTGAGACAGCGCGCGATCGCGCGCAGGCCCACGAGCTGACCACGCTCCCACATCCAGTCGACGCGCGAGAAGCCGAGACTCAGGCTGGACGCGTGTGCCAACGCTCGCCCCGGAGCATCGACCACACCGACCATCACCGTCCCCGAGCGGTTGGCGCCTGCCTCCAACGGCCCGAGCCACGGCTCTGGGATCTCCCCCATTAAAAGGACGAAGCCCGCTCCCGCCCGGACCAGCGCCGTCGCCGCTTCTCCCGAAGGGTCGGGATCGAGTCGTACCACGGTCAGCGACCTCAGCTGCGGGTCGAAGGGAAGGAGAGCCCATGGATCGAAATTCCCCTGTTTGAATCCGTTGCCGGTGTCGATCACCACCGCGTGCGCGAACTCGCGCGTGGCGGCGGCGAGCAGGTCCAGGGCGAGCGTGAGCTTGCCGCAGGTTCCGCTTCCGACCAGGAGTGTGAGGCGGCCGCGAGGCAGGCCTTCGATGCCGCTCAGGCGATCGAGCGGGGTGCCGCTCGGCCAGGGCTGAGGGGGCGGTAGTTCCGCCGCCCTCGTCAGCGCCTGGCTGCCAAAGCGGACCCGAATCGTGCCGATGGCGTGATCGAGCTGTGCTTCCTGCATCGTTCTCCAAAGGGGGCCTCCGGTTGCGACGCAGGTATGGGAAAGGAGGTGGCTACAGGCTAACGAACAGATGTTCGATAGTCAAGGCTCTTCATATTCTTTATGCCGACCTGGCACTGGCGGCCGGGTTTATCCCGGCCGCAACTTTGTTCCCCACACCACCAGCGTCGCCGGGAGGGAGGGTGAGCATGAGAGGGGACCCGTGGGTCCCCTTTCATAAAAGGGAGGGTATGCATGAAAGGGAACCTTGGTTCCCCTTCATAAAAGAGCCGGGGCTCCACAGAACCCCGGCGCGAAACTGACTACTTAGAAAACGCTTGAAGAAGTTGTTACTTCTTCTTCTTGGCGGCCTTCTTCTTGGCTGCCGGCTTCTTAGCGGCTTTCTTCTTCGCTGCCATATTCTCTACCTCCTTCGCTTAGTGATACGGACCCGAGGTTCCATGGTTTGGTGATCAGGATTCATTTGTGTGACGTCGTGGACGATTTCTCCTGCACGTACCTCCTCTGCAACCCAACGGGTTTCGCCGCGGACCCTCTTCGATGAGGACTCCGAGACGTTGGCGGTTGTGCGAAATGGTCCGCTCACTCGCGTCGGGTCCGTCGCCTCTGTGGAGGCAACCACGAGCAGCATCGCCATACAAGTTGTGTTGATACATCGATTGCATCCCTCACGTCAATAGATCGTTAAGATTTTTTTTCGTGCGGTGTCCTGTGAAGTGCTTCGAATGCAACACCTTCACGATGTCTCTCGATCTGTCGAAGGACCATCAGCACATCGCGTGTGAGCGATGCGAGAAAGTGTGGTGCGCTGTCTGCATCGGACGCTTCGAGGTGAAGATTTCCGAAGAATGGTTGAAGCGCCGGCGGGTGGCGGAGCTCAACTGACGGACCTCGCGATGTGAATGCGATGCATGTAGTCCTCGGCCACGGCGCGTCGGGCAACGCCGCATCGATGAAGCCTTACGTGGTCGGCTTCAAGCGTCGAGGCATCGATGCAAGCGCGGTCGACCTGCCCCGCGGCGGCGCGGAGCGCGCGGTCCCCGTCTTCATCAAGGCCTCGGGTCGGGGACACGACGTCATCGGAGGCGGGCAGTCGTTCGGAGGTCGTGTCGCGAGCATGGCTGCGGTCGAAGCTGACTTCGGCGGCCTGGTCCTCTTCTCCTATCCACTGCACCGTCCCGGATTCACCGATCAGCTCCGCACCGCGCACTTTCCACAGATCCGCTGCCCGACCCTCTTCATGAGCGGCGATCGCGATCCGTTCGCGCGGCTCGACCTGCTCGAGGAGTATGTGAAGCTGGTGCCCCACGCCAGGCTCGAGGTCTTCAAAGGCCAGGGCCATGGCCTGCTCCGAGTGCTGGACCAGGCTCTCGATGTGGCCGCAGCGTTCCTCCAGGAAATCAAATGACGGCGAGCCAGCACATGGTGCAGGCCAACGGCCTTCGGTTCCGGACCATGGTCGACGGCCCGCCGCAGGCCGACATGTTCATCCTCCTTCACGGATTTCCCGAGGGCGCCGAGTCGTGGTCGCGACAGGTCGATGCTCTCGCGAAGGCCGGATACCTCGCTGTCGCGCCCGACCTGCGCGGCTACGGCCTGTCCGATGCTCCGCAAGGAAAGGAGAGCTACGCGATCGATCACCTGGTCGATGACGTGGCGGGTCTCATCAAGGCCTTCGGCAAGGAATCGGCGCACGTAGCCGGCCACGACTGGGGCGCGATCGTCGCCTGGTTCTTCGCGGCGCGACATCCCGAGATGACGAAGACGCTGACCGTGCTCTCGGTCGGGCATCCGGCCGCGGTCGCGGCCGCCAGCCGAGTCGACGAGGACCAGAAGGCTCGCTCGAGCTACGTCCAGCTCTTTCTGCAAGAGGGCAAGGCCGAGCATGTGCTTGCCGACGACGACTACCGCCGCCTGCGTCTCATGTTCTCGCTGGGACCGAACCCCGACGCGGTGCCGCGGTCGGTAGTCGAACATTTCGCGCGGTCGATTGCCCGTCCTGGTCGTCTGACCGCCGCGCTCAACTACTACCGCGCCAATCTCGGCGCCGGCGGCGGCGCGTGGGCAAAGCTGGCGGACATCGGACCGATCACGAAGCCGACGGTCTTGCTCTGGGGCGACCAGGATCCCGCGCTGGGCCGGACCGGCGCCGTGGGCACCGCCGGCCACGTCGAGGGCGACTACAGTTTCGTCGTCCTCGAGGGCGCCGGGCACTGGCTCCAGTTCGAGCGGGCGGACGAGGTGAGCCGCGCCCTCGCCGGGGCGGCAACTCTATAAGCTGTCAGCCATGCTCCAGCGCGGAGACGACAAGGAGCGCCGGTCCAGCCTTCGCCGGCTCGACGACATCCTGGATGCCCTCGAGCAGCTCAACCTCCACGACCGCACCGAGCTCACCGAGAGCCTCGCCGAGAGCCTGGTGCTGCTCGGGGTCGAGGACCCGTACGGCGTCACCATCCCGCAGCTCATCGAGCGGATATGGGCGATGCAGCAGCCCTACCTAATCACCATCGTGGTCGAGCGCCGCCGTCGCCGCCGCCGCAAGGTGGACCCGAAGTTCACGAGCGGCTCCGGCATTGCCTGACCGCCTGGACCTTCAGACTCCCTGAAGCCCGCCGCCTGGATCGACGTCTTCCTGCGCATCGGCTCGCGCGTGCGCGCCACCGTGCTGCCGCTCGCGGGCACCGAGGCAGGACGGGCGCAGCTTACGATCGGCGCGGGCGGCGACCGCACCATGGAGCTCGACCGCGCCGCCGAGGCGGACGTTTTCGCGGAGCTCGATGCGCTGGCGGCAGGCGGTGAGCGCTTCTCGGTCCTCTCCGAAGAGGCGGGCCATCGCCGGCTTGGCGCCGACTACCCGCTCGTGCTGGTGGATCCGGTCGACGGCAGCCTCAACGCCAAGCAGGGAGTGCCGTTCTTCGCTGTCATGCTCGCGCTGGTCGATGGGCCGACAGTCGGCGACACGGTCGCGGGGTGCGTGGTCAACCTCATCAACGGCGAGAGCTGGACCGCCATCCGCAAGCAAGGCGCGCGGCGCGGCGTCCGGCCGATGGACGTGATCCCGCGATCGGAACCCGACCGCCTCGAGATCGTCGCGCTCGAGAGCTCCCCGAGCGCGCTGACGATCGCGCGCGGGCTCGTCGGTCGAGCAAGCAAGATTCGTATCCTCGGCTCGATGGCGCTCGCGATCGCGCATACGGCCGCGGGCAGCTTCGACGCCTTCTGCGCGCCGGTGCCGGTGCGCGTGTTCGACATGGCGGCGAGCCTGCTGATCCTCGGCGAGGCGGGAGGAGTGGCGACGGATCTGAAGGGCGGTCCCCTGGGCGGGCTGCGATGCGACCTCGTGAGCCGCTCGTCACTCGTCTGCGCCCCGACCGCTGAGCTCCATGCCATCGCTCTCGACGCCCTGGGAAACAAGTGACGGCCTTCGAGCCGCACAGGACGGTCTTCGTGGTCTTGAGCTTCGAGGGTCCCGACGTCTACAGCCAGGCGGGCGGCCTCGGAGTCCGAGTCAAGGGCCTGTCGCGCACCCTGGCCGAGCTCGGCTATCAGACATACCTCTACTTCTGTGGCGACCCCGACCTGCCGGGAGAGGAGAGCCACGAATCCGGGCGGCTCGTCTACCGCCGCTGGTGCCAGTGGATCTCTGCACACCACCGCGGCGGAGTCTATGACGGCGAGGAGGACAAGATCCGCGACTGGAACTCGAGCCTTCCCACGAGCCTCGTCGACAACGTCATAGCGCCCGCCGTCGAGGCGCGCCGAAACGTCGTCGTGCTGGGAGAGGAGTGGCACACGTCGTGGTCCATGAATCTCGTCTCAGACCTTCTCCGCTACGACGGCATTCGCGACCGCGTCGTCATGCTGTGGAACGCCAACAGCACCTTCGGCTTCCATCGCATCAACTGGGCGGCGCTGCCGCTGGCGGCCACGATCACAACGGTCAGCCGTTACATGAAGTTCAAGGTGTGGGAGCGAGCCCACAACCCGATCGTTATCCCGAACGGCATTCCTCGCGCGTCCATCCAGGACGCCGACCCCGAAGCCGTGGCCGACGTCAAAGCGGCTGCTTCCGCCGACCACTTCTGCTTCAAGATCGGCCGTTTCGATCCGGACAAGCGCTGGTTGATGGCGATCACGGCGATGGGCTACATCAAGCGCCATGGCAAACGGGTGAGGCTGCTCATGCGGGGCGGCCGCGAGCCGCACGGCGGCGAGGTCATCAGCCACGCGCAGTACCAGGGCCTGAACGTCGTCAACGTAAACGCCCCCGCGGAGCCCGCGGCGCTGTCTGCCATCTTCCGCCAGCACCCCGAGGCGGACGTCGTCAACCTCACGAGCTTCGTCAGCGACCCGATGCTGCCTGTGATCTACTCGGCGTCCGACGCGGTGCTCGCCAACTCCGGCCACGAGCCGTTCGGGCTGGTGGGCCTCGAGGTGATGGCGGCGGGCGGTCTCGCCGTCACCGGCGCCACCGGTGAGGACTACGCGGAGGCGTATCGCAACGCTCTGGTGGTCGAGACCGATGACCCGATCGAGCTCGTGGCCGGCTTGAACATGCTCCGAGAGCGGCCCCGGGTGGCGGCGGCCATCCGCCGCCAGGGCCGTGTGACGGCGCGCGCCTACACATGGGAGAAGGTGATCGAGCAGCTTCTTCTCCGGATCGAGCTCGCCGCAGCCCAGCAGGCGGTCAGGGTTTTCACGGAGACGCCCGAGGGTGCGCGCACCGCGCGTCGCCGCACCGGCAAGGCTCCGCTGGGATGATGGTGTCTCGATGAAGCCGCTTCACGTCGCTTTCGTCTGGCACATGCACCAGCCCTATTACAAGGACGACCTCACCAGCACCTACCTGCTGCCCTGGGTGCGCCTTCGGTCGGCGAAGGACTACTACAAGATGCCGGCGCTCCTCGACGCGTATCCGAAGGTCCGCGCCACCTTCAACCTCGTCCCCTCGCTCCTGGCGCAGATCGAGGACTACGGCAAGGAGGACTCGGTCGACCTCTTCCTCAACCTCAGCAAGCGAGATGCCGGGGAGTTGTCATCCGAAGAGCGCGCCTTCATCATCCGCTGGATGCGCGAGTCGCCACGCGCGCTGCGGGTCCAGCAGTCGCCGCGGTATCTCGAGCTCGCCTCGCGCCAGGCCGACGCCCAGTTCACGACCCAGGACATGCTCGACCTCCAGGTCTGGTTCAACCTCGCCTGGTGCGACCCGGCGTGGGCCGAGTCCGATCCACGGCTGGCCGAGCTGAAGCGGAAGGATCGCGACTTCTCCGAAGCGGACAAGGCGCCTCTTTTCCAGGCGCAGACGGAGATCATGCAGAAGGTCATCCCCAAGTACCGCGAGCTCGCCGACCGCGGCCAGGTCGAGCTGACGTTCTCGCCTTACTACCACCCGATCCTGCCGCTGCTGTGCCATGTCGACTCGGCGCGCACCGCCAACCCGCAGATTCAGCTGCCGGAGCGCCACTTCTCACACAGGGAGGACGCCGAGCGGCAGATCGAGCTGGGACAGGGCCTGTTCGAGCGCATGCTCGCGCGGCGCCCGACCGGGATGTGGCCGTCCGAGATGGCCGTGGGGGAGAGCGTGGTCGGGTTGGCGACGAAGACGAACCTCGACTGGATGATCAGCGACGAGGAGGTGCTGGCCCGCTCGCTCGACACGCAGTTCCACCGCGATCACGAAGGCCGCGTCAACGCCCCGGACCAGCTCTACCAGCCGTTCCGCGTCGAGCGCGAGGGCAAGTCGCTCGCGATGGTCTTCCGCGACTCGCAGATCTCGAACTCGATCGGCTTCGACTACCAGCGAATGTCCTCCGTCGACGCCGCGCGCAGCCTGGTCGGTCGCCTGCAAGGCATACGCGAGCAGCAGGGTGACAAGGACTACCTCGCGGTCATCGCCCTCGACGGCGAGAACGCATGGGAGTTCTACCCTCGCGACGGCCACGACTTCCTCAACGCCCTGTACACGGAACTGGAGGCGTCGACGGACATCGTCACCACCACCGTGAGCGATTTCCTCCGCGATCACCCCGCCGAGCAAAACCTCCATCACCTGCACACGGGCAGCTGGATCGGGGCCAGCCTCGACACCTGGATCGGCGACCCGGAGCACAACATCGCCTGGGAGCTGCTGGCCGAGACCCGCTCATGGCTCGACGATCAGTCTCGCCAGCGGCCTCAGCTGGCAGATGCGGCCGCGCTCGGGTGGCGGGAAATCCTGATCACCGAGGGGAGCGATTGGTTCTGGTGGTTCAGCCGCAAGCACGACTCCGGCATGGACACGATCTGGGACAACCAGTTCCGGCTGCATCTGCGCAACGTCTACAAGGTGATGGGGCAGCGCGCCCCGGCCCGCCTTTTCCAGCCCATCATCCAGCGTATGCCGACGCCTGAGCGCAGGGTTCCGGCCGAGGCCATCAGCCCAAAGTCGCGCAGCGACGCCGCCTGGAGCAAGGCCGGCTACTACATCGTCGGGTCGGGCTTCGGCGCTCTGCACCGGCCCGCCGGCGTCGTGGAACGCGTGTATTACGGCGGTGATGCGGAGCGCGTCTATGTCCGGATCGACAGCCCGCGAGCGCCCGCTGAGCTGGAGGCGCAGAAGATCGAGCTCTGGCTCTACTGCTCGGGCGTCCCCGCAGATGATGTCGGAGGTGAGCTCGAGCTGCCGCTGCCGGTCACCGCCGCCGCCGATTTCGGCTTTGACGCCGCGCACGTGGTCCGGATCACTCCACACTCCCGCGGAGCTTCCGTGACGGTGGCGCGTGTCGATGCGGAGCAGAAAAGGGCCGAGCCGATGGCTGAGTTCGACGAGTCCGATCCGCTCTTCGTTTCGATACCGCTCAAGCTCCTCGACCGGCGCGGCGGCGAGACGATCGAGTTGTCGCTGGTGGTGAGCCGCGAGGGCCGGGACATCGAGCAGGTGCCGCCGTCGGGCTCGCTTGGCCTGCGTATTCCTGGCGACGGTGGACCCTCGGCGGCGCCCGGCCCGGCGCAGCTCAAGATCCTGGTCGCCACCTCCGAGCTGGCCCCGTTCGCCAAATCGGGCGGCGTGGCCGACGTCGCCGCCTCCCTCTGCAAGGAGCTGCGCCGCCTCGGTCACGACGTGCGGGTCGTGATGCCACGCTACCGCCAGGTCGACGCCGCCAGGTTCGCACTCAGGCCTGCAGTCCACGACCTGCAGGTGCCGCTGGGGGCGCAGACGATGCCGGCGACCATCCTGGAGGGCCGCCTCGGCGACCTCGTCGTCTACTTTGTCGACTGCCCGCCTCTGTACGACCGCGACGGCATGTACGGGTTCGGCGATGACGACGCTCGGTCCGTTTACTTCTCGCGTGCCCTGCTGGAGATGCTGCCCGCGCTCCAGTTCACGCCGGACGTCATCCACATCCACGACTGGTACGCGGCCCTCGTGCCCAACCTTGTCGATCGCGTCTACACCGAGGGCCCGTCCGCCGAGGTCGCGACCGTGCTCACGATTCACAACCTCGCCGCCCAGGGCGTGTTCGGGTTTGGTGCGCTGACCCTGGCGGGCCTCGACAGGTGGGGCTTGATCCGCGTCGGGATCCCCGGCCTCGACAACGTGGTCAACGTCCTCGGCCGCGGCATCCACTTCGCTGACGTCGTCAACACCGTCAGCGAGCGCTACGCCGCCGAGATACAGACACCGGAGTTCGGCGAAGGGCTGGACGAGCTCATCCGCTCCCACGCGCACAAGCTCCACGGGATCGTCAACGGCATCGACTACGACATCTTCGATCCGATGCGCGATCCCAACATTCCGCACCACTACTCGTCATCGAACACCGAGCCCAAGGCGATGTGCCGTGCCGAGCTGCGCAGCGAGCTCGGCCTGGAGCAGGTCGACCAGCCGCTGTGCGCGATGGTGTCGAGGCTTTACGACGTCAAAGGCCTCGACCTCGTCGAGCAGGCGATGCCGGCGCTGATGCAGTTCGGGGTGCAGGTGGCCGTCATCGGCACCGGGGACCGCCGCTACGAGGACATGTTCCGCCGCTTTGCGGCCGAGCGCCCAGGTCAGGTCGCGGCCGCGATCGGCTTCGACGCACCCCTCGTGCAGCGCATCTACGCCGGAGCCGACATGCTGTGGATGCCCTCTCGCTACGAGCCGGGTGGCCTCGCTCAGCTGATCGCGCTGCGCTACGGCACGATCCCGGTCGTGCGAGCCACGGGTGGGCTCGCCGACACCATCAAGGACTACGACCCCGTGGCGTCGAAGGGCAATGGATTCACATTCACCCCGTACGACCCATGGCAGTTCTACGGGGCGGTGGTGCGGGCGGCCGAGACGTACCGCCATCCGTCGTTGTGGAAGTGGCTGGTCAGCCGCGCGATGACCGAGGACGTGTCATGGTTGAGGTCGGCGCAGCGGTACGTGCGGCTCTTCCACTCCGCCATCGCCGCCCGGCGCGAGCACCGAGGAGTCGCGGCAATCCCCGACTAGGCCAGGGGTCTGTCTGGGAAGTTGGCGCGGTGGTGCCCAGACAAAGGGCCGATCGCCGTCCATGCTTTCTGGGAATGGATTTCTCCCTACCCCAGGGAATAGATCGGCTACCTCACCATAGGGGAAGGCTCATTGCCGCTTGCCAGGCGGGGGCCAACGAACCTGATGTGATCGGCATGGCCATCGCCGGTTCTTTCGTCGAGGGCACACCCGACATCTACTCCGACCTCGATCTCCGGGTCGTACTTGCAAACGGCTCATTCGAGCGCGTCTTTCCAAGGCGGGAAGAATTCGCCGGCGGATGCGGCCCTCTGGTTGCGGCATTCACAGGCGAGCATGTGGGCGAGCCGCAGCTTCTCATCACGCTGTACGACGACCTCATGCACGTGGACTACCTCTTCATCGAGCTCGCCGACGCGCCAAGAAAGAATGACTTCAGGAAGGTACAGGTTCTATGGCAGCGCGATCCGCGCGTGTCCGAGGCACTCTCGCGTCCGTATGTACCCGACCCCGCCGCCGACCTCGCCTATATGGAGGCACGGATATGGACGTGGACCTGGTACATCCAATCAAAGATTCTTCGAGGCGAACTCTGGGAGGCGGTAAGCGGGCTTGCTTTCGTCAGAACGGCGGTTCTGTTCCGTCTGTTGGCGATGAGCCAGAAGATCCGTTTTCGCGGAGCGCGCTTCGCCGAACAGACCGTCGGCGAGTACTCGGGTGCCGTCGCGCGAACCCTGGGATCGCTCGAGAACGAGGCACTGCTCGAAGCGCTGCGCACGACTGTTTCTCTATATGTTGAGCTCGCCGATCCTTTGCTCGAGCGATACGGCGTCGAGCCTGCCCGCCCGGCCCGCCAAACTGTCCTGTCCGCCCTGGAAGCCGGGCTGTCGTGGCGGCCTTCGAATCTCTTGTGAGTTCTACCCCGCGTAGGCGAGACCGCCTACGCGGCCAAGCGTATCCCCGGCCCTCGCTTCGCTTTCCCCGCTGACTGTGCCGTTATCCGCCCCAGTCAGGGAGCAGGCGGAGCTGCTCGACCCGGCGGGCGCCGGGGGCGTAAGCATCCTCGAAGTAGTCGGTGACCATCCGGCGCGCGGAGAAATCCGTGACTACGTGGCGGATCGACGCCCGCATCATCTCGACCCAGCGCTGCGGGATCCCGTTCTCGTCGCGCTTGAAGAACAGCGGAACCACCTCGCGCTCCAGGAGGCGGAAGAGGCCTTCGGCCTCGGCCTGGTCGTCGACGCTCGGCCGGTCGAGGGTCGCGCCCGATGGGATCGCCCAACCAAGCTCGGGCCGGTAGCCTTCGTCCCACCAGCCGTCGAGGATGCTGACGTTGAGCACGCCGTTGGCGCCCGCCTTCATGCCGCTCGTCCCGCTTGCCTCGAGGAAGCGCCGCGGGTTGTTCAGCCACACGTCGCAGCCGTGGACGAGCTGACGTGCGATCGCAAGGTCGTAGTCCTTGAGGAACGTGACGCACGGCTCCTCGCGCGACATTCTTACGACGCGCGCGACGATGTCCTTCCCCGGCTGGTCGGCGGGATGTGACTTGCCCGCGAAGATCATCTGTACCGGGCGCTTGGCGTTGCGCAGGAGCCGGGTGAGGCGGGGACGATCCTCCAGAAGGAGGTCGGCGCGCTTGTAGGGCGCGAAGCGGCGCGCGAACCCGATCGTGAGCGCGTGTTCGTCGAACTGGTCGGAATCGGTCTTCCTCGCCCGTGCGACCGCGAGCAGGTTGCGCTTCAGCTCGAGATGCACTGCCCACAGCTCGGCGGTGGGGATCTCGTACACCGCCTGCCAGCGCCCGTCGCCGCCGTCCAGGTCCCACCAATCCGGGCCGACGTAGCGGCGCAGAAGCGCCGCGATCTCAGGCGCGACCCAGGTGGGCATGTGCACGCCGTTCGTCACGGAGCCGATCGGCACCTGCGCCTCCGGCAGCCCGCGCCACGCATCCTTCCACAATCGGCGTGACACCGCGCCGTGAAGCCGGCTCACGCCGACCGCCTGGTCGGCGAGCCGCAGCGCCGCGTAGGTGGTGGTCAGCCGCTCGCGCGGGTCGCCCGGTCGCTGCCGGCCGAGGTCCATGAACCGGTCGAAGGACATGCCGACCTCATTCAGGTAGGGGTGGAGCAGGTCCCACACCAATCCGGGCTCGAAGAAATCGCTGCCCGCCGCGATCGGCGTGTGAGTCGTGAACACGATGCCCGCTCGCGCGACCAGCCGCGCCTCTTCCAGCGTCATCTGCCTCGACGCCCGCAGCTCGCGGATGCGCTCGATCGCGCAGAGGAAGCTGTGCCCTTCGTTGAGATGAAAGACGCCGGCGACCATGCCGAGCGCGCGCAGGGCCCGGACGCCGCCGATGCCGAGCACGATCTCCTGGCGCAGGCGCCGGTCCGGCTCGGGCACGTACAGGCGGTCGGTGATCGTGCGCAGGTCGGGCGGGTTGGCTTCGAGGTCGGTGTCGAGCAGGAACAGCGGCACACGGCCGACCTGTGCGCGCCACACGCCGATCTTCACGTTGCGTTCGCCAATCGGCGCGTCGACCTCCACGCCCTCGACTCGCCGCACCGGCAGCTCGTCGCCGCGGTTCTCGAAGTACACCTCGACCTGGCGGCCGTCGGCGTCGATCTCCTGGCGTCCGAATCCCTGCTTGTAGAAGAGTCCAACCGCCACGAACGGCAGCCCGAGATCGCTGGTGGCTTTCAGGTGATCGCCCGCGAGGACGCCGAGACCCCCCGAGTAGATCGGCAGGCACTCGGCCAACCCAAACTCCAGGGAGAAGTACGCGACGACCAGCGGCGCGCGCGCGTCCATGAAGCGCGGGTGTCGGTCGTAGTACTCGCGATAGGCGGTGCGCGCGAGCTCCAGCTCACGCTGGACGTCGTCGCGCTTCAGCGCTTCGGCGACGCCGTCGGCGCCGAGCTGTGCAAGCAGCAGGACCGGGTTCTGCCGCGTGGACTCCCACCGCTCGGGATCGAGCGCTCGGAAGAGACCCTCGATGCGCGGCTCCCACGTCCACAGCAGGTCGAGAGCGAATTGGTTCAGCTCGTCTGTCAAGAACTACGATGGTATTCGGTAGAGAGGTAGGGACATGAAGGCCGTGGTCATGGCTGGAGGCGAGGGCTCTCGCCTCCGTCCGCTCACCAGCCGGCAGCCGAAACCGCTGGTGCCGGTCGCCGGGCGGCCGATCATGGAGCACATCCTCCTGCACCTCCGCCGCCACCAGATGCGCGACGTGATCGCCACCGTGCAGTACCTCGGCGCCTCGATCCGCAACTACTTCGGAGACGGCTCGGAGCAGGGCGTCGCGCTCAGCTACTCGGTTGAGGATTCGCCGCTCGGCACGGCCGGCTCAGTCATGCTCGCGCGCCAGCAGCTGACCGAGCCGTTCCTGGTCATCTCCGGCGATGCGCTGACCGACGTCGACCTCGGGGCTGCCGTCCGCTTCCACCGCGAGCACCGCGCGCTCGCGACGATCGTGCTCAAGCCCGTACCCAACCCCCTCGAGTACGGTGTGGTCGTCGTCGACGAGGGCGGCGCGGTGCAGCGGTTCATCGAGAAGCCGAGCTGGGGCGAGGTCATCTCCGACCTCGCCAACACCGGCATCTACATCCTGGACGACGCGGTGTTCGATTTCTTCCGCCCGGGCGAGGTGACCGACTGGTCCAGCGACGTCTTCCCGAAGCTTCTGAAGCAGGGCGAGCCCGTGTTCGGCTGGGTGACGCCCGGATACTGGGAGGACGTCGGCAACCACGCCGCGTACGTGAAGGCCAACTTCGACTGCCTGGAGGGCAGGGTCAAGGTCGACATCCCGGCCGACCGCAGGGACGAGGCGATCTGGATCCACCCGGAGGCTGAGGTGTCGGACGGGGCTCGGGTCGATGGGCCCGCGCTCATCTGCGCGGGCGCGAAAGTTCGCGCCGGGGCCTGGGTCAACGGGCCGTGCGTGGTCGGCGGCTACACGACCATCGATTCGGGCGCGAAGGTGTCCAACTCGATTCTGTGGGACCACTCGTACGTTGGCCTCAACTCGAGGCTGCGCGGGGCGGTGGTGTGCCGGTCGGTGACGGTCAAGAGCGGCTGCCTGCTCGAGGAGGGCAGCGTGATCGGCAGCGAGGTCGTGCTCGGCTCCGGCGCCACCGTGAACGCAAACGTGCGCGTCTGGCCCAACAAGGAGGTCGAGCCGGGGGCGGTCGTCCACGACTCGATCATCTGGGCGGGGTCTTGGAAGCGCGGCCTGTTCACGTCTTACGGCCTGTCCGGGCTCACCAACGTGGAGTTCACACCCGAGTTCGCATCGCGGCTGGGAGCGGCCGTGGGCGCGCTGAGCCCCAAAGGCACCGAGATCGCCATCTCGCGCGACTACACGCGCGCGGCGCGCATGATCCATCGCGCGCTGATCTCGGGAATGATCTCGTCGGGCGCCAACGCGACCGACCTCTCGGTGCTGCCGGCGCCCGTCGCCCGCTACTGGGCCCGCCACAACCACGTTTCGGCCTTGCATGTGCAGACGTCACCGGTCGACCCGCGCGCCGTCGACATCCGGCTGTTCGATGACCACGGCCTCGACATCGACAGCCGCACCGAGCGCAAGCTCGAAAGCCTTTATTTCCGGGAGGACATCCGTCGCGTGCTGCACTACGAGATGGGACGCATCGTGCGGCGCGACAGCCAGACCGACCGCTATGTCGAGGACATGCTCGCGAAGATCGACCTGGAGGCCGTGCGCGCCGTGGGGTCCAAGGTCTTGATCGACTACAACAACGGCGCCGCCGCGCTGGTCCTGCCGCGCGTGCTGCAGGAGATGAACTGCACGGTCATCCCGCTCAACGCCTCGCCGGCGGAGATCGTCGTCGAGCAGGACGAAGGCACGTTTCGCGGCCGTCTCCAGGAGATGGGGCTCATCGCCTCCGCCGTGAAGTCCAGGCTGGGCGTATTCATCGACTCGCCCGGCGAGCGGTGCTTCATCGTCGACGAGACGGGCGAGGTCCTCGACCACGACACCGCCTTTGCCGTGCTGAGCCAGCTGGCGCTGGCGGAAAAGCCGGGGATGCTGCTCGGGCCCGCCTCATCGTCGCTGGCGTTCTCGATGATCGCCGAGGAGATGAACAGCCGGTTCGTGCCGACCAAGATCACTCCGGGCGCGGTGCTGCGCGCGGCTCAGCACGCTGACACCGTGTTCGCTTCCGACGATGCGGGCGGCTACTGCTGGCCCGATTTCGCGATCGCGTTCGATGGGATCTTCACGACCGTCCGCGTCCTGGAGCTCCTCGCCAAGACCGGCGGCTCGATTGGAGCGCTGAAGCGGCGCATTCCGGCCGTCGCGCACAAGAAGGCGGTGGAGTTCTGCCCGTGGGACGTCAAGGGCCGGGTCATGCGGACGATGATGGAAAGGCACCTCAGAGACCGCGTCGACCTCACCGACGGGGTCAAGGTGTTCGTGGACGGCGGCTGGGTCCTGGTCGTGCCCGACGCGGATCGCCCCGAGTACCACATCATCGCGTCCACGCTGGATCCGGTCCGTTCGGCCGCCCTGGTCGATGAGTATTCGGCGCTGGTGCGGTCTGTGGTCTCCGAGGCGGCCCCCGAATCCGAGGGGGTAGTGGAAAAAACCTAGAATCTGACTTTCGCGCTGCGGCGGTGATGAGCGGGCGTAGCTCACCTGGTAGAGCGCAACCTTCCCAAGGTTGAGGTAGCCGGTTCGAGGCCGGTCGCCCGCTCCAACGCTATCTTTCGGTTCACCTCCAAATTGCTTTTTTAAGCTTTCATCGCTTATGTTTCGAAGAACGTCGCTTCGGGGTGCCGGTGGTCGTCTTCCCTTGAGGAGGATTTGGATGCAAAGGCCCAGGCTTGTTGCGCTCGCCATTCCCGCGATCCTGGTCGCGTCGTTTTCAATCACGCCCGCATCGTCAGCCGCCGCCGGGACGCAGAACGATGCTGCGTATGCGCAGAGCTTCTTGACCAACGGCGTGACGAACGTCTTCGCGACCACGCAGCGGGTCAGCTGCTATCGACCCGAGGCCCCGTTCGCCGCCAACGCAGGTCCGAACGACGGCTTCAGCGGAGAGACGGCGTGCCCGGGCGCCACGACGGGGGAGGACATCGGCACCAACGCTTACCCAACCCAGGCGGGAAGCAACCCGGGCTTCGCCACCGGTCCCCCGGACCTGGTCAAGAACCACAGCGAGTCGGATATCAGGGTCGACCCGACCAACCCGAACCACCTGATCGGCTCGGTCAAGTGGTTCGCGAGCTCGGAGGGCTACAACCACGTCCTCGGTTTCTACGAGTCATTCGACGGCGGGACCACGTGGCCGATGCAGGGCCACATTCCGGGCTACGAAGGCTGGACCGACAACACGGACCCGGTCGGCGCCTTCGACGGCTTCGGCAACTACTACGAGCTGATCCTGCCCTACCAGTTCTATTACAACGCCGACGGGTCGCACAACTTCCAGACCAACCCCAACAAGGAGCCCAATCCATCCCAGCCGGCGGAAGTGATCTCGATCGCGGTGCGGCCACATGGCGCCACGAGCGCGACCCAATGGCTGACGACTCACACCAGCGCCGCCGGGGTGACCGGCCTCGACTTCGTTGCTCCTTACGCGGCCAAGGGCCAGGAGCCCGACAAGCAGTGGATAACCATCGATAGCAACCCGAAGAGCGCCTTCTACAACACCATCTACGCCATGTGGGTGGTCTTCGACGGGATCAACAGCAAGCCTTTCGTCTCGACAGCCAAGGCCAACGTCGATGGCACCCACAGCGACTGGTCCACACCTCTGCAACTGCCCACCGTCAACAACACCGCCAGTGACACCTACCTGCTGCCGCACGTGGCGCCGAACGGGACGGTTTACACGTCGGTGACAAACTTCCCGGGCAAGCACGGTTTCTGCTGCATCAGCGTCTCAACGGACGTCTCGACCGACGGAGGGATGACCTGGACCGGCCTCGCGACCGCCATCCAGAACATCTCCGTCCCGAGCTTCGTCGGCGGGTATGCCAACACGACGTTCACCGACGGGATCGACAACACCTTCGCCGTCGGGCAGACGCTGGTCAACGGTCACTACCCGCTGTACATCGCGTACAACCAGCGAGGTCCGGCAGTGGCCAACGTGCTGATCACAGCCTCCTTTGACGGCGGCATGACCTGGACGCCGTCAATCCAGGTCAATGACAACACGAGCACGGTCGACGAGTTCCAGCCCAACCTCGCCGTGGCGGCGAACGGAACGGTCAGCGTGAACTTCTACGACCGGCGCCTCGCCTGCCCGGCCGCAGGGACCGCCGAGGCCGCAGGCGCGGGCCTGGCGCTCGACACGTCGAACCCGAACTTTCCAGGCACGCCGCCATACGGGGCGACCAACTACTGCGTCAACACCAGCATCCAGTTCTACAAGCCCACATTGAACACATTGAGCCCGCTCGGCCACAACATTCGCCTCAGCCAGCACACATGGGACCCGCAGCTGAACTCGGCATTCAGGTTCTGTGTGTGCAACGCGACCGCCGGCTTCATCGGTGACTACTTCGGCAACACGACCGGCGGATCGATCGACTACACGACGTCGGTCAGCACCTTCGACGACGGCAGCAACCCGAGCCACTTCCAGCAACAGGTGGTGGCGGCGGTGAGCATCCCCTGACATCCCGGGACCGGAGGGGAGCAATCCCCTCCGGTTCACATCCGGCAGCAAGCCGCGGCCGGGTGGGGAGAACCTTGGTGCGATAGCATCGCCCTGAGGGTGTGAGTCCGTTATCGAGGAGGGCATCGCCATGCCGACCTATGTCTCGTTGATGCGGTTTACCGAACAGGGCATCAAAGCAGTCAAGGATCACCCCAAGCGGCGAGAGGCGGCGGCCAAGTGGATCGAAGGCCAGGGAGGGAAGCTTCTCCACACCTACCTGACCATGGGCCGCTACGACGTTGTGGCGATCATCGACGCGCCCAGCGATGACGTGGCGGCCAAGTTCGCCGTCATCACGGGGATGCAGGGCAACGTCTCGACGGAGACGATGCGCGCCCTGGACGAAACCGAGTTCGACCGCCTCCTCAAGTCGCTCTAGCGCGGGGCTCGGCGGGCGGGATCCGCAGCGACAGCGCCAACCACCCCATGAGCAGCGCCGCGACGATCCCCGGTACGAAGGCCAGCACGGCCCGGCCGGTTGCGTCCCAGACGGCGCCAGCGATCAGCGGGACGAAGAACGCGATCGCGTACTGAAACGTGAACACGCCCGCGCTCATGCGGTGCACGTCGCCGGGCGCGGCGATCCGCGGCGGCATGGTGAGGACGACGATGAATGCAAGCGCCGCCGCGAAGCCGAGGACGAACGCCCACACCAGCACCCCCGCCCCTGGTGTGACGACGATGCCGACCTGGGCCACGACCATGAGCGCCGCCGATCCGACGAAGCCGGCGCGACCCGTCAGCAGGCGGTCCCAGATCGCCACGACCGGCGCGGTCAGGAGTTGGGAGCCGTTGAAGACGGCGAGCATCGGGGAGATGAGCTGGTGGCGGCCGCTCTGGTCGAGGAAGTCGGGGATGTACGCGTTGGTGGCGAAGTACACGGCGGACGACATGCCCAACACGACGCCGATCCGCACCGTCTGGCCCTCGCGCCAAGAAGGCCACCATCGTGTCGCGATGGCGCTCTTCGGTCCACGTGTGGGCGCCGCAAGCGCGATTGCGGCGGCGGTGACGGCCACCAGCACCGACCACAGCGCCAGCGCCCAGCGCCAGTCGCCATGGGCGAGGGGAAGGACGCCCACCGGCGAGGTGAGCGCCGTCGGCACCGTCTCGCCGATCAGGATGCCGTTGCTGTAGACGGCGGTGGCGACCGCGATGCGCCTGGGAAACCAATCGCGGACGATGGCGGGGAACGCCGGCTGGCTCACGGCGACGCCGACCCCCATCAAGAACGTGGACGTGAACAAGACCGGGGTGCTCGGCCCGAGGCCACGCACGGCGCCGAACCCGGCGACGAACCCAAGCCCGGCGATGAGCGCGCCGCGAACGCCAAGCCTGGCGATGAGCAGCGACCCGGGCACCGCGGCCGTCGCGAGCAGCAGCACGGGCAGCGACACCAGCGCGCCGACCCCTGTCTCGTCGAGATGGAGGTCGCGGTGGATGAGGGGTATCAGCGGCGGGACGGCGAGGAGCGTGAGGCGCAGGTCGATCCCGCCCAGCCACAGCAGGAGGAGCCGGACCCAATCTCGGCGGCTGAGCTTCACAACGGCAGATAATGGGCGCCGTGCCCGGACTCCTGATCGTCGCCGCGAGCGGACCGACCGACCCCACTCGCGCGAGCATCCCGTTCCACATCGCGGTCAACGGCGCCCGCCCGGCGGGCTTTGAGGTTGCGGTGGCTCTGGCCGGAGACGCCGCCGAGCTCCTCAAGCCGGACACCATCGCCAACGTCTATGGCCAGGGCGTGCCGCCGCTGCGCGACCTGCTCGACAAGTGCCTGGAGCAGAACGTTCCCCTCTACGTTTGAAAAGGCTGTGCTGAGGCCCGTGGGGTCTTGCCGTCGATGATGACCCCGAATGCGTCGTTCATCACGCCACCCGACCTGGTGCGGCTCACGATGGAAGCGGAGAAAGTCCTCAGCTTCTAAACACCTCCCCACCAAGTGGGGAGGTCGGCCCCGCGCGAAGCGCGCGGCCGGGTGGGGGTGACCCAGCTTTCAAGTCCGTGTCGCGCCGATGGCGGCGAGCGCGCTCGGATTCTCGAGCGAAGACAGGTCGCCAGGGTCCTTGCCGGTGTAGATCGAGCGCACCACCCGGCGCAGGATCTTGGCATTGCGCGTGCGCGGCAGATCCGTCACGAAATGAACCGCCTTGGGGCGCAGCGGTTTGCCGAGCGCCGCCGCCACCAGGTCCTGCAGCTCGACCGCCAGCTGGTCTGAGGCCACGCGGCCCGGGCGCAGGATGACGAAGCAGACGAGCGCCTCGCCCTTGAGCTCGTCGGGTACGCCGATGGCCGCCGCCTCGGCCACCGCCGGGTGCCCGACCAGCACCGACTCGACCTCCGCCGGCCCCAGCCGCTTGCCCGCCACCTTGATGGTGTCGTCGGAACGGCCCAACACGTACCAGAGGCCGTCTTCGGGATCGACATAGGCCCAGTCGCCGTGCACCCAGACGTCGGGAAAGCGGCTCCAGTACGTTTCGAGGTAGCGCTTCTCGTCGCCCCAGAACCCGCGGGTCATTCCCGGCCAGGGGTTGCGGATCACCAGCTCGCCGACCTCACCGCGCACGGATTTGCCTTCGGTGTCGACGACATCCGCGGCGATGCCCGGGAGCGGGCCCGCGAACGAGGTTGGCCGCAGGTGGGTGATCACGTTGCCGCACAGGATGCCGCCCGAGATCTCGGTCCCGCCCGTGTAGTTGATGATCGGGAGCCGGCCGCCGCCGACTTGCTTGAAGAACCAGTTGAAGGGCTCGGGGTTCCAGGGCTCGCCGGTGCCGCCCAGGATGCGCAGGGTCGACAGGTCGTGGCGCGCCGGCAGCTCGTCGCCGTGTGTCATCAGGCTGCGCACGAGGGTGGGGGAGACGCCGAGGACCGTGACCTTGTGGTCGGCGACCATGCGCCACAGGCGATCCGGTGCTGGATGGTCGGGCGTGCCCTCGTACAGGACCATGGTCGCGCCCAGCGCGAGCGAGCCGAGGATGAGCCAGGGACCCATCATCCAGCCGATGTCCGTGTACCAGAAGATCGTGTCGCCGGCGCCGACGTCGAACCCGTGCGCCATGTCCTGCGCGGCCTTGACCGGAAATCCCCCGTGCACGTGGAGAGTCCCCTTCGGCCGGCCGGTCGTGCCGGACGTATAGATGATCATCAACGGCTCCTCGGGATCGAGCTCGTGGGTGTGGGCGCGGTCGGGCTCGTCCTCGAGCAGCACATCCCACACCTGGTCTCGGCCGTGCGTCCACGGCACGTCACGCACGACGCGCCTGTACATGATCAATTTCGTCACCGTCGGGCAGGTGACCAGGGCGCGGTCCGCGGTCTCCTTCATGGGCACGACCTTCCCACGGCGGTAGAAGCCGTCGGCGCAGATGAGCACCTTCGCCTCGCCGTCCTGCAGGCGGGTCGCGATCGCCTCGGGGCCGTAGCCAGAGAAGAGCGGAATGATCACAGCGCCCACCTTGGCGGTGGCCAGGACCGAGATGGCCACCTCCGGGCACATGGGCATGAAGATCCCGACCCGATCGCCGGGTCGAACGCCCAAACGCCTCAGCGCGCCGGCGAGGCGGCAGACCTCGCGGTCGAGCTCGCCATAGGTAAGCCGGCGCACCTCGCCCGGCTCGCCTTCCCAGATCAGCGCGAGCTTGTCGTGAAACTCTTGATCGCGATGGCGGTCGAGGCAGCTCTGGACGATGTTCATGCGCCCGCCGATCCACCACTGCGCCCAGGGCTTTCCGCGCGCGAGGTCGACCACCCGGTCGTAGTGGCGATAGAAGGCGATGTCGATGTCCTTGATGGCGGCGTCCCAGAACCACTCGATGTCCTCGTCCGCGCGTCTTAACAGCTCGGGAAACGTCTCGATGCCGTGCTGGTCCATGAACCGCTTCAGGCGGCTCTTGGCGATCACTTCCGGGCTCGGCTCCCATATCACGTCCCCGATCGCGACCGGCTGCATGGCCCTTGGATTCTAGAGTCCCGTCTCCGTAGACTCCCGCTTGATGCAGCACCTGCCGCCCAACTTTGCAGAGGACTTGGCACAGGTCCTGGAGCCTTCCCAACGCGCGGAAGCGGCCGCCATCCTCCAGGCCGCGAGCGCACTCGATGACGAAGGCCTGCGCACCTTCCTGGAGCTGTTCGCGCAGAGGGTGCGCGAGTCCGAAGCGCCGATCACGCACGCGGAGCTCCAGGGCTTCCTGGAGACCTCGAAGCGATCGCGCCGCGGACGCGGCACCTGATCTCCTCGGCCTCCGCGTAGAGCTCCCAGTAGTTCGACCAGGCAGTGCGGGCGACCGCGAGCGCGACCTGAGGCTTGTACCGCTCCTTCGCGGCGCGCGCCGGGTGCTTCTGCGCGTAGCACCAGCGGTCCCACGCACGTTCGACCGTGCATTCGACGAGCTCGAGCCAAGCGTCGTCCGCGTCGCCGCCCGGCGGAGGAGGCAGGGTGAGCAGCTTCCACAAGCCTTCATCGCGAACCACCGTGACCACGGGCTGCCCGCCGGGCCGGCCGGCATGTCGATGCGGCCGCGGGTGCTTGGGGTTGGCCGCCATCAGCCTTTGCTGCACGGAAAAGACGAGGTCGTGGGCGGCGTGAAGGGTCGCGGGCGGGACCGGCGGGTCGCCGCGCCCGAGCCTGACCTGGAGGGCCCGGATCGCGTCGGTAAGGCTCTGCGGAACGTCGACCTGGTCGTCGAGGCGCAGCCTCTCGACATCGTCGAGCAGCGAGTCCGACTCCGCCATCATCGAGCGCCGGCGCTCCTCGGCGGCGCGGTCGTCGATTCGCGGGATTGTAGCCGCGGCCATTTGCAGCACCATAATTGGCCTTTGCGGTTTGTCAAGTATAGGTTTACAAGCAGGCAACTACTCCGAAGAGCGCCGTCGTCTTAACAAGCACGGTTGGCGCGCCACGGCGCCCGTTTTATGGTCGCGGCGGAGGCGATGTTCGATGAAGAGATGGTTGGTCGCGCTGGCGGCTCTTTTGGCGGGAGGCGGCGTCAGCGCGGCGCTGCTGGTGGCCGCCGACCCATCGCGTGGAACATTCGAAGCGTATTCCGCCTCGCGTGACGTGCCGGCGGGCGCGACGCTGTCCGCCGACGCGATCCAGCTCGAGCGCGTGAGCATGGCCGGAGGCACAGCCACGCTTTTCATGCGAGGCGAGGGGTCGCGGTTGGCGACGATGCGAGCCGCTCACGACTTGATGGCCGGTCAGCTCATTCAGCGCAGCGATGTCATCGGCGCCACTTCCTTCGCCGATCGGCGCCTGGTTTTTGTCCCGGTGACGGGGATGCCGGCGACGTCCCCCGGCTCCAGGGTCGACCTGCTGATGATCGAAGGGAGCGCGGATCGTCCCACCGTGGTGCCTTTTGCTCTCGGCGTGGAGGTCCAGTCAGCCGTCTCCGGAGGGCTCGTCGTGGTGGTGCCTTCGAAGGAGGCGGCTGCGTTCGTGTTCGCCGCCATCACGATGCACCTCGCGGCGGTGGTGGCCGAGCCCGGCGCGGCGGATGGGACGGAGCTGCCGATCTCGAGCCCTGAGGATGCAGTGGCGGCGGCGGCCGGAAGGTGACGATCGAAACATGGCGCTAGCGCCGCCCGCCCTGGCGACCACCGAGGCACGCGTGCGCACGCTCGTCGAAGCGGAGCTGTCGGCGGAGCTCGCGCGCCGCGATCGCACGCGGCTGCGTGTCGAAGACCAGCGATGGGTCTACGAGCTCGTCGGCCGCGTGGTCGGCGAGGAGCAGCGTCTGGCGTCGCCGCCCGGGTCACCGGAGGAATCCGAGCAGCTGTGGCGTCGCGTGTTCGCCGCGGTCACCCCACTCGGCCCCCTGGCGGAGCATCTCGCCGATCCCGAGGTGGAGGAGGTGAGGATCAACGGCACGGAGGCCTGCTTCGTTTTCAAGGGCGGCCGCCGCCACGCCGTGCCACCGCCATTCGCGGATGAGGAAGGGCTCGTCGAGCTCGTGCACTGGTATACGGATGGCACCCCGAGCGCCCGTCTCGACCGGGCCAGCCCGACGGTGACCATGACTCTTCCCGAGGGCAGCCGGCTGCACGCGGCGCTGTCACCTCCGGCGCGTCCGATGAGCGTCACCATCCGGCGCCATCCATCGGAACGGTTTCGCGACCTCGACGCGCTGGCTGCCTCCGGGTTCCTGCCGCGAGAGCTCATCGCTTTCCTCGAAGCCGCCATCGCAGCCCGGCTCAACATCCTGGTCTCAGGCGGCGCGGGAGCGGGCAAGACCACCTTCATGCGCGTGCTCGCCCGGCTCATAGGCGCCGACGAGCGCGTGGTCACCATCGAGGACCAGGCCGAGCTGCACCTTTGGCGCGAGCTCGGAGACTGCATCTCGCTCGAAGGCCGCCTGCCCAACACGGAGGGCCGCGGCGCCATCACCATCCAGATGCTGGTCCACGAAGCGCTGCGGATGTCGCCTGATCGCATCGTCATCGGCGAGGTCCGCGGCGGCGAAGCGCTCGACCTTCTCGATGCGATGAACACGGGACATCCCGGGTCCATCTGCACCATCCATGCGGACAGTCCTCGCGAAACTCTTGCGCGCCTGGTCCGTCTCGCGCTGCGCAGCCCGCATGCGCCACGGGCCGAAACCGTGATGTCCGAAGTCGTGAGCACAGTCGATCTCGTGCTTCACGCCGGCATTCTGCGGTCGTCGCCTGCCGGTTGCGACGGCCGAGCGCGGCGCCTGATGTCGGTGAGCTTTGTCGGTGGGCTCGACGACGGCCGCGCCATCGTGCGCGATCTGGTCGCGCTCGGCGGCGATGGACGCTGGCATCGAGCCGGCTCGCTCGAGGCCGTGCCGGAGCGCGTCCAGACGAAGCTCGCCGGCGCCTGCGATCCCTCGCGACTGCTGGACGGCTTCGATGCTTGAGCAGGGTGCGGCGCTTTGCGCCGGGCTTGGGGTCACTGCGGCCGTCATGGCCGTCGCGCTTCCGGCACCGACTTTGCAGGACGAGGACGCCAGGCCGTCATGGCTGCGCCGGCACGTGATCGGCTGGTGGGCCGAGGAGAGCGCGCGGGCGGCCGGCGTGGGTTGGACTGTGCATGGGGCCACCGGTCTGATCGCGGCCCAGGCGGCGGCGGGTGTCGCCGGCGGCATCGGCGCTGCGCTGCTCACCGGCCTGCCCGTCCTTGCCGCTGCCGGCGCCGCCGGAGGCGTGGCGCTGGTTCGAGGCGCGGCCGCCTCGCGGATGCGATCCAGGCAGCTCATCCGACAAGACGCGGTGCTGGAATCGGTCCGCATGCTGCGGCAGCTGCTGGAGACCGGCGCGACCAGCGTGCACGCCGCCATCGCCGTCCTCGGCGAGCGCGGTCCGGCGCCTCTGCGCTCGGAGTTCCGCGTCATCGCCGGCACATCAATAGGCAGGCGGCAGGCGTGGAGCGCGGCTCGGCAGCGTATCGGTGAGCCATTGTTCGACATGCTCGCCGCCGCGGTCCTCATCCAGGGTCCCGGTGGCGGAGAGCTGGCGCCGCTCTTCGCAGACCTGGAGACGTCGGTCAGCGGGGCACAGGAGGTCGAGCGCGAGGCCCGCGCCCTTCAGGTGCAGGCGCGCTCGGCCGCGGCGATCATCGTCTCGCTCCCGGTGGTGTTCCTCGTCGTGCTCTCCACGCTGCGGTCGCCTTACCTCGACGCGTACCACGAACCGGCAGGACAGGCCTTCCTGCTCGCGATGCTCGGGGTCATGGCGTGCAGCTACGTATGGATGAGGCGCCTGCTCCTGCTGCCCGGGCTGCAGCGAGTGAGGCTCGGCGATGCCTGACGCGATTTTCCTTGCCGGCTCTGCTTCGGCCGGTGTGTTGTGCGCCGGAGCGGTTGTCGTCGCGGCCGGGGCGTTCACGCGCGTCGAGACGGCGAATTGGGAGGCGCCGCGCCTCGCATGGTCAGCGCTCGCGCGTGCGCTTCGATGGCGCCGAGCGCACGCCACGCTTAGGGCCGGCCTGGAGCGCGCGGCGTGGCGCGAGAGCCCCGAGCGGATCGCGGCGTTCGCGCTGGTGCTCGCCGCATGCATGAGCGTGCTGGGCGCGAGCACGGCCTCCGTTGTGCCGCCGGGCGCCGCCGCTGTCCTCAGTGTGGCGGGGTTCCTGCTGGGCATCGCGCTGCCGCTCATCGCCCTCCGGTCCGCCATCACGCGCCGCCGCCGCCGCCTCGAGGGGGAGCTCGTGCCGCTGCTGGAGCTGTTCACCCTCGAGCTGGGCGGAGGCGGCAGCGCGGTGTCGGCGCTCGGCTCGGTCACCATGCAGGTGCGGGGCGAGCTTGCGGCCGATCTCCGCCGGCTCCTCATCGCCGCCCAGGTCGCGGGTTCGGCCTCGTTTGAATCGCGTCTGGTCGAGTACTCGGAAAGGTTGGAGGTTCCCGCCATCGGGAGCCTGGCCACCATCCTCGCCGCCAGCCGCGAGTACGGCACCGGTGTCGTCCAGGGTGTGCGCGCCCTCGCCACCGACCTGCGTCGGGCCCAGCGCCGCGAGCTCATCGCCCACAGCCGTCGGGCGCTCAACCACGTGTTGCTGCCGGCGGCGGTCGGCGTCTTGCTGCCGTTCCTTGCCGTCCTGATGTTCCCCGCCGTCACGGTGCTCCAGCGGAACCTTCGGTGAGCAGATCGTCGCACGGCGCCGCGCTGATGGAATTCGCCCTTGCGTGGCCGATCGTGCTGTTGATGGTTCTGGGCGCGGTGCAGCTGGCGCTCTGGGAGAGCGAGGCCGCAGCCGTGCGAAACGCGGCGCTTGCCGGCGCGCGCGCCGGGACGGTGGCGGGGGCGAACGCCGACGTTGCCGCCCAGGTTGCGCTTCGTGTGATGTCTTCCAGCCTGGTCGGTGCCCGCGCGAGCGCATGGTGTCCGGCCACTTCGCGGAACGCGCCGGCGCTCTGGGTGTGCGCCACGGATCTCGGCAATGCCTTGCAGGTGGACGTGGGTGGGTCGGTGCCGGCGCTCGTCCCCCTGGTCTCGGCCAGGGGTTTTCCCGTCGGCGCCCACGTAGTCCTGCTGAAGGAGAGGTTCGTGCGATGAAGTCGATGAGCGGCCAGGCGCTGCTCGAGCTGGCACTGTGCGCCCCGGTCGTAGTCGTCCTCGCCCTCGGCGTGACGGCGGTGGTCCAGGTGGAGGACGCCAACGCCGGGCTCGACGCCGCCACTCGTGCCGCACTGAGCGCGGCCGCGCGGGCGCCGGATCAGGTCAGCGCCGACGCCGCGGCCCAGGCTCGTTTTACCGCCGTGGTGGCCGCCTATCCACTTCGGGGGACGTCGCTGCACCTGACGTTTGGAAGCTTCAGCCGCGGAGCCGACGTCTCCGCGACAGCCGATGGGTACGTCGATGTCGGGTGGGCGGCGCTGGTTCTGCCTCGCCGCCTCGAGCTGAACGCGCATGGGGTCATCCGGCTGGAGCCGTGGCGCACCCACAGGACGGTCGCGTGAGGCCTCGGCAGCGCGGCCAGGTCATGGCCTTCATCGCCGTTTCGCTCGCATTGGTGCTGATGCCGCTCGCGGCCTATGCGATCGACTCCGCCACCGTGACTGCAGCGGCCGCGGCGCTGCAGGAGGCGACTGCCACGGCCGCGATGGCGGCCGCCCAGCAACTTGATGCGGTCGATTTCCGGTCGACCGGGGCGATCGCCGTCGATGCCGGCGCCGCGCGAACGGCTGCACGATCTGTTCTCGCGGCGGAAGCACCTGCGGCTTCGGTGGGCTCGCTGACCGTCAGCGGCGCGGAGGTCACCATCGAAGCGGGCGAGGTGATCCGTCTTCCCTTCGACTTCTTTCCCGAGCGCCTGGTGCGACTCGAAGCGCGAGCCTCGGCCAGGTTGGCGGCGGGCTACGACAGGCCGAGCAGCCGCTTGCCGTTGGCGGTCAGGAGCTTCTGAAGCGCGGGCTCGGGGATCTCCAGGGTAGCCAGCTCGTCGAGGCACCGCTGCGGCTGGATGAACGGATAGTCGCTCCCGAACACGAACTGATCTTGCAGCCGGCCCTTCAAGTCGCGGATCACCTCGCTCGGGATGTATCGCGGCGCCCAGCCGGAGATGTCGATGTAGATGTTCGTCTTGTGCAGCGCCATCGCCAGCAGCTCGGCGTGCCACGGGTAACCGAAGTGGGCGGCGATCACGTTCAGGCTCGGAAACGATGCCGCCACCGCGTCGAGGCGGATGGGGCGTGCGTAATCGAGTCGGATGCCCTGGCCTCCCGGCTGGCCCGCGCCGATGCCGCTGGTGCCGGTGTGAAACAGGACGATGAGGCCGAGCTCCTCACATTTCTCATATAGAGGCCAGAACTTCTCGTCGTCGGGCGCGAAAGCCTGCAGCGAGGGATGCAGCTTCACGCCCTTCAGGCCCAGCTCGCTGATGCGGTCCAGCTCGGCGACGGCGCGATCGCCCTTCAGAGGGTCGACGCTGCCGAACCCGGTGAAGGCCTTCGGGTGGTCTCGGCACGCCTGCGCTACGAGCTCGTTGGGCACGCGTGGGCGGCCGGTGGCGGTCTCGGCGTCCCACGCCAGCAGGACCGCGAGCACGTCGAGGTCCTCATAGTCTTTCGCGAGCTCCTCCAGCGAGCGCCGCGCCACCTTGGAGCGAAAGTAAGACTCGGCCGCCTCCACATATCCCTTCATCGAGACGTCCAGCCACCCGGGAGTCGGCAGATGAACGTGGAAATCGATCGCCCTCACGGCGGGGCCGATGATAGTGGTGATGCAAGCCACGCTGCTCGTGCTCGCCGGGGGCGAGAGCCGCCGCATGGGCCGGCCCAAGGCCTGGCTGGAGGTGGGGGAGACCACGCTCCTGCGCTGGATGGTGGAACGCCTGGGGCCCGCGTTCTCTGAGGTGGTGGTCTCGTTCGCCGAGCCCGAGCAGCTGGAGGAGCTGGTTCCGTACCGGGTCGTGTTCGATCGCAAGCGCGCAGCCGGCCCGCTCGCGGGCATCGAGGCGGGACTGACGGCAGCGCGAAATGAGGTGACCTTTGCCATCGCTTGCGACATGCCGTACGTGACACGCGCCGTGGCCGAGATGGCCGTCGCCGCCGCGCGCCGCTGCGATGCCGCGATGCCGCGCATCGATGGCCGGGCAGAGCCGGTCTGCGCCGCCTACGGGCGCTCGTCGCTGCCGGCGGTCAAGGCGGCGCTCGACGGGGGACGGCTCAAGGCCGCCGACCTCGCCGCGCAGCTGGACGTCATCTGGCTCGAGGGGTTGGATCCAGACCTCTTCCGCAGCCTCAACACGATCGAGGACTACCGGCGATTCCATGACGCTCTCGCGTCGCAGGGATAATGGCTGTCTTGTGAAGATCGTCGTCACCGTCAAGCAGGTGCCCGACCCCAACTCCGCCACCATTCTCGAGTCGGATTACACGATCGCCCGCGACCGCGAGGTGGTCCTCGACCCCGGCGACGAGTGCGGCATCGAAGAAGGCCTGCAGCTGAAGGAGGCTCACGGCGGCGAGGTGATCCTGGTCTCGATGGGCCCGGAGCGAGCGAAGGACGCCATCCGCAAAGGCCTTTCGATGGGCGCCGACCGCGGCGTGCTCATTACCGACGTCCAGCTCGCGGGCGCCGACGCGCTGCTCACCGCGCGGGCGCTGGCGGCGGCGATCAAGCCCGAGCAGCCTGACCTCGTCATCTGCGGGACCGAGTCTTACGACGGCAGCACCGGGATGGTGCCGCCCATGCTCGCCGAGCTGCTCGGCCTGCCGCAGCTGACGATCGCCAAGAAGGTCGAGGTCGACGGGTCGAACATCAAGGTCCACCGGCAGACCGCGGACGGCTACCAGGTCGTCGAGGCCTCGACGCCGGCCCTGATCACGGTCACCGCGGGTATCGCCGAGCCGCGCTACGCGTCGTTGAAGGGGATCATGGCCGCGCGCTCGAAGGAGATCAAGCAGCTGGGCCTGGCCGACCTCGGGGTGGAGCGCGGTGATCCGGGCGAGACGATCGAGGGCGTCGCCGACGCCGAGGCCCGTAAGGCGGGCGCGATCATCCAGGACGACGGCACCGCGGTGGACCGCATCTTGCAGGTCCTCACGCAGGCCAAGGTCGTGTAGCCGTGGCGAAGGTCTGGGTCTACGCGGAGATGAGCGGTGGAAAGCTGCAGTCGACCGCGCTCGAGCTCATGGCCAAGGCGCGCGAGCTCGGCGACGTCGATGCGATCGCGCTCGGCGCGGGCGCCCGGGCCGCCGCGGCCACGCTCGGCAAGCACGGCGCCAAGGCCGTCCACGTCAACGAGGACACCGCCTTCGACGATTTCATCGCCGAGCCTGCGGCCGATGCGCTCGCCGCGCTGCAGGATCAGCAGCAGCCCGACCTCATCCTGTTCGCGTTCACGCCCGACTCGCGCGACGTGGCCGGCCGGCTGGCCGCCCGCCTGGGCAAGGGCCTCATCTCCAATTCCGGCGACGTGCACGCCAAGGACGGCGGCTTCGTGGCCACGGTGCCGTACTTCGGCGGCGCGAAGGTTGCCTCCATGCGTGCTAACGGCAAGCCGGCGATCGTGCTCGTGCGCCCCAAGTCGTTCGAAGCCTCGGAAACGGGCGGGACCGCCGAGGTCAAGGACCTCGCCGTCACGATCGGTGACGGCTCTAAGCGCGCGAAGATCGTCGAGCGCGTGGCCGAAGCCTCGGAGAAGGTCAAGCTCGAGGACGCCAAGGTCGTCATCAGCGGCGGCCGTGGCATGGGCGGGCCGGACAACTTTCCGCTCCTGGAAGCGCTCGCCACGGCGCTCGGCGGCGCGGTCGGCGCCAGCCGCGCCGTGGTCGACGCGGGGTGGGTGCCCTACTCGATGCAGGTGGGGCAGACCGGCAAGTCGGTGAGGCCCGGCGTGTACATCGCGGTCGGGATCTCCGGCGCCATGCAGCACACGGTGGGCATGAAGGCCTCCAAGGTCATCATCGCCATCAACAAAGACGCCGAAGCTCCGATCATGAAGATGGCCGACCTGGGCGTGGTCGGCGACGCGCTCAAGATCGTGCCCGCCCTCACGGCCGCCGTCCAAGCCAAGAAGAAGTAGCCCTGTCGGGCGATCAGTAAGCCTGGCCGGCGCGGAAGGGAACGAATTCCGCAGCCGGCACCAGAGGGACGCCCGTGAACTCCCCAGAAACGATGAATTCCGCAAAGGCGTCTGTAACGATGAACTTCCCGCCGAGTCCGATCGGTTCGAAGATGTCGGCTCCAGTCCAGGACGTCTCATCAACGACCACACCTCTGTATGAGTCGACAGAGCGATGTCGCCCGCAAAGCTGACAACCCATCAGATCGCCTTTGAATACCGGGTGCATCTCGTTCCACTTCGCGCGAGTTGTCGGCGTTGGCAGAATCGCGAGGAGAAATTTACGGTTCGGGGCGACTGGGCTGGAGAGGGGGTCTCCGTCGTAGTCGCTGTAACCCTGGATGTCAACGGGCTCCCACCGCTCGACGCCTCTGAGGTTCGACCGTTCCAATGCCGCGACGAAGCGCTGCGACGCAATGAAACCGCCGAATCCTGCGCCGGTAATGACGTCGGCCGGCGCGTTCGTCTTCGTTCCTTTGACCAAACGTACGCGATAGGGAGGCATCCATTCCTTGGATGCGATGTATCTGCCGCAGGAAGGACACCGCGGTGCGTCGCCGTACACAGGATTGACGGGGTCTGCGAAAGCCCACGCTCCGATCATCATCGGAGGATCGAACACCCAGAAGTTCACGATTTGAGGTTAACCCCCGGCGCCAGATGAATAGAGTCGAAGCGGAGAGGTTGCTCGCCGAACGGGTCCGGCTTCGGCGCGAGAAGGATTTCCTGGCCGCTGACGTGATCCGCGAGCGATTGCGCGCCGGCGGCTGGGAGGTGCTCGACACGGCCGAGGGCAGCAAGCTGCAGGCCCTCAAGGCGCCGGCCCAGTCCGGCGAGGCGCCGCCCCAACGCGCCGTCACGCTGCTGGCGGTCGTGCACGGCTGGCGGCCGGACGTCGAGCGCTGGCTGCTGTCGATCTTCACTTACTGCAAGGCCGACTTCGAAGCCATCCTGGTCGACAACTCCGGCGACGCCCGCATGGCCGGCTGGCTCGAGTCGCGCGCGGCGGAGAGGCTGCGAGTGGTGACCCTCGATCCTCCGCTCGGTTTCGCCACCGCCGTCAACGCGGGCATCCAGGCCGCGGCCGGCGTGGTGGTCGTGCTCTTCGATCCCGGCGTGGAGCTGACCGGCGACGCCATCACGCCGCTGCTGGACGCGCTCGCCGACCCGACTGTCGTGGTGGCGGGGCCTTACGGGCTGCGAGGCAAGGGCACGCTCAAGGAGTTCGAGGAGGACGCCGGCCCCGACGTCGACGCGATCGAGGGCTACTGCATGGCCTTCCGCCGCTCCGACGCGTTGGCGGTGGACGGGATGGACCCGAAATTCCGTTTCTACCGAATCGCCGACATCGAGCTCAGCTTTCGACTGCGAGATCGCGGAGGACGTGCCGTCGCCCTCGCCGGCCTGCCCATCCGCAAGCACGAGCACCGGCTTTGGGAGGCGACGTCGCCCGATGAGCGCGACCGGCTCTCGCGCCGGAACCTCTACCGCTTCCTCGACCGCTGGGGCAAGCGCGAGGACCTGTTGGTCGGCCCGAAGCCCGGCGCTCCATAGAATTGCGGATCGTGAGCGACGAATTCTCGACCGAGGTCGCCGATCTCCAGGCGCGCCGCAAGAAGAACCTCGGCATGGGCGGCCCCGAGAAGATCGCGAAGCAGAAGGAGCGAGGCAAGCTCACCGTCCGCGAGCGCCTCGACCTGCTTTTCGACCCTGACACATTCGTCGAGTTCGGCCTGCTCGCGCACCAGCAGCCGGTCCGCGGCGGCGATATCGACGCCGACGGCACGCCTGCCGACGGGGTGGTCACCGGGCACGGGCTCGTCGAAGGCCGGCAGGTCTGGGTCATCGCCTACGACTTCACCGTGATGGCGGGGTCGATGGGCGCGATCGGCGAGCAGTTCAAGGCGGCGCGCGTGCGCGAGCTGGCGCTGCGCTACCGCAAGCCGATCGTCTGGCTCCTGGACTCGGCCGGCGCACGCATCCAGGAGGCCGCGGGTTCCACGTTCGCGGGCACCGGTTTCCTGTTCTACGACCAGGTGGTGATGTCCGGGGTCATCCCCCAGGTGGCGGCGATGCTCGGCCCTTGCGCGGCGGGCACCGCTTACATACCGGGACTTTCTGATTTCGTGCCCATGGTCAAGGGCACGTCGTCGATGTCGCTCGGTGGCGCACGCCTCGTCAAAGCGGCCACCGGCGAGGACGTCACCGACCACGACATGGGCGGGTCGCAGGTGCACTGCTACGAGTCGGGAGTGGGGGACAACGAGGTCGCCGACGACGCCGAGTGCATCGGCTCGGTGCGCCGGTTCCTCTCCTACCTGCCGTCGAGCAACACAGAGCCACCGCCGTTCGTCGAGACCGGCGATCCGCCCGACCGCCTGGTGCCCGAGCTCGAAAAGATCGTGCCGACGAATCCGCGCGCCGCCTACGACGTGCGGCGCGTGGCGAAGGCGATCTTCGACCACGATTCGTGGTTCGAGGTCAAGCCGACCTGGGCCAAGAACATCGTCATCGGGTTTGCGCGCGCGGGCGGGCACGCCGTCGGAGTGGTCGCCAACCAGCCCATGCAGAAGGGCGGCATCCTCGATTCCAACGCGGCGGACAAGGCCGCGCGGTTCATCCGCATGTGCGACGCCTTCAACGTGCCGCTCGTCTACCTGATGGACGTGCCGGGATTCCTGGTCGGCTCGCAGGTGGAGAAGGACGGGATCATCCGCCACGGCGCCAAGATGCTGTACGCGACGTCGGAGGCGACCGTGCCCAAGATCACGATCGTCATGCGCAAGGCGTATGGAGCCGGGTACTACGTCATGTGCGGGAAGGGCTACCAGCCGGACGTGCTGGTCGCGTGGCCGTTCGCCGAGATCTCGGTGATGGGCCCCGAGGGTGCGGTCAACATCATCTTCAACAAGCAGATCGAAGCCTCGGACAATCCCGAGGAGACGAGGGCGCGCATGATCGAAACCATCCGGGCGCAGATCAGCCCTTACGTCGCCGCCGGCTGGGCGATGATCGACGACGTCATCGACCCCGCGGAGACCCGGCGCGTGATCGTCCGCGGCATCGAGCAGGCGCGCGACAAGAAGGTCGATCGGCCCTGGCGAAAGCACGGGAACATTCCTGTTTGAGCAAGACGATCATCACGGCCGCGCTCACGGGAGTCCTCGCCACTCGCGAGCAGTGCTCTGCGATTCCGTACACGCCCAGTGAGATCGCGGAGGAGGCCAGGAGAGCCGTCGACGCCGGCGCGGCGATCGTGCACATTCATGCGCGCACGCCGGAAGGCGGACCCGACTGGAGCGTCGAGACCTTCGCCGAGATCTTCGCCGAGGTGCGCGCCCACACCGACGTCATCGTCAACTTCTCGACCGGCGCGGTCGGCATCCCTCCTGAGGAGCGCATCGCCCACATCCGCGACCTGCGGCCGGAGATGGCCGCGCTGAACATGGGCTCGATGAACTACGCCATCTATTCCGAGAAGCGCAAGGTCTTCTATCACGACCACGTCTTCGCCAACCCCTTTCACGACATCCAGTTCTTCCTCGAGACCATGAACGGCGCGGGCGTGCGGCCGGAGATGGAGTGCTTCGACGCCGGCCACATCGGCAACGCGCGCCCTCTCATCGACATGGGCGTGCTCGAACCGCCGTTTCAGTTCAGCCTGATCATGGGCGTGCTGGGCGGCATCCCTGGCACCACGCGGCACCTGGTCGACCAGGTCGACAGCCTGCCCGCAGGCTCGCACTGGCAGGCAATCGGCATCGGCCTCAACCAGTGGCCGGTCGTCGCGGCGGCGATCACGATGGGCGGCAACGTTCGCGTCGGTCTCGAGGACAACTTCTACATCGAGGAGGGGAGGATGGCCGGCAGCAACGGGGAGCTGGTCGAGAAGGCTGAGCGGCTCTGCAGTGACCTGGGTCGCGAGGTTGCGTCGGTGGCGGAGGCACGGGCGCAGCTGGGCCTGGAGGCGGAGCCCAGACCGGCGCGGACCCTCGGCCGCTCACAGACGCAGAAATGACGGAGGTCAGGGCGGAGCTCGTGGGCAACGTCTGGAAGATCACGTCGAAGCCGGGGGACGTGGTGGCGGAGGATGACGTGCTCCTCATCCTCGAGTCGATGAAGATGGAGATCTCGGTCACCGCGCCGCGCGCCGGGACCGTGCGCGAGATCCGCGTCAAGGAGACCGACGTCGTCAAGGAGGGTCAGGTGCTGGTGGTGCTGGAGTGAGCGCGCGATGAAGCCCGCCCAGCTCCTGCTCCAGTACCAGCGCCTCATCGACCGCGAACGCGTGGTGCGGGACGACATCGAACGTATCGAATCGAGGCTGCAGTCCGACCCGGAGGTCGTCAGGCTCGAAGAGATCGTCGAGGCGGCTCGGATGGCGCAGGAGGCTTCGTCGGCGAAGCTTCACGAATCGGATCGCGCACGCGAGGATCACCGGACCAGGCTTCGCTCGCGCGAGAAGGAGCTGATGAGCGGGCGTATCCGCAACCCGAGCGAGCTGATGCAGATGTCGGACGAGGTCAAGCACATGAAGGCGCGCTTCGCGCTCGAGGAGGACGCCGAGCTCCAGCTCATGGAGGACGCCGAGTCGGCCGATGAGGCGATGCGCACCGCAACCGCTGAGCTGGAAGCCGCGCGCAATCGCGCGGCGGCCGAGGCGCCGGAGCTGCAAAGCGAGCTCGACGCGTTCCGAACGGAGCTGGCCGAGGTCGAATCCGAGAAGGAGCAGGTGTGGTCCGAGGTTCCTGCGTCGGCGCGCACCGCGTTCACGCGGCAGCGCGTCCATCCCGCGGTCGCGGAGGTTCTGAACAATCAGTGCACGGCCTGCCGCGTCACGGTCACCTCCAGGGGCATGCAGATGCTTCGCCAGGGTGACGAGATCGTCCACTGCGAGAACTGCGGCCGCATCCTGGTGCTCGCCTGAAAACGCTGCGCCTGCGCGTGGACGGAGGCGCTCGCGGTAATCCAGGACCGGCCGCTCTGGGCGTCGTGATCGAAGACGAGCAGGGCATGCGGCTGCGAACGTTCCACCGCTATCTGGGCGTCGCGACCAACAACCAGGCCGAATATCAGGCGCTGATCGATGGCCTCAAGGCGATCGCGGAATGGAAGCCCGACCGGCTCGAGGTCTATCTCGACTCCAAGCTAGTAGTGGAGCAGGTCAACGGCAAGTGGAAGGTGAAAGAAGCCGAGTTGAAGGAGCTGCACAAGCAGGCGACCGAGCTGCTGCAGCAGTTCGGCGACAGAGTCACGGTCAGCCACGTGGGACGCGAAGGGAATCGCGGCGCGGACAAGCTCGTGAACATGGCTCTCGACGAGCGGGTTAAGAAACCCAAGGCGTCTGGGTAGACTTAACCCGGGTCGAGGCGGACGGGTGGCCGCCGACGTAAGTGAATACGGTTGGAGGAAAGTCCGGGCTCCACAGAGCAGGGCGCTGGGTAACACCCAGTCGGGGCGACTCGAAGGAAAGTGCCACAGAAATGACACCGCCAGGCAGTGCGTGTCTCCGGAGACGAGCTGTCGGGTAAGGGTGAAATGGTGGGGTAAGAGCCCACCGGCGGCCGGGCGACCGGCCGGCCAGGCAAACCCCGCCCGGAGCAAGACCAAATAGGAGGGCGCTCACGGTTGCTCGCCGAGCCCTCGGGTAACGGTCGCTAGAGGCGCCGGGCAACCGGCGTCCCAGACAGATGGTCACCGTCCCGAAAGGGACACAGAACCCGGCTTATCGCCGCTCTCGGCCCACCTTCTGTATCCCTAAAACCGGCAGTTGCGGGCGGCAGATTGCGGTCTCCGCTTCAGATCTAGCAGCGGCGCGACGCTTGGCGGACTCGATACAACCGTGCCGCGGCAACAGTAAGTCACTGGGCTACGTTCTGTACACGTATTCGCGGGCGTGCCTGACGACGCACAGGCCAGGACCGTGAGGCAGCCGGCTCGGAAATCCAACCCCAGTACTCTCCGCGGAACCATGCCGATTCCAAATACGTATGCGGCTTGCGGTCGGGGCCGGCCCGGTCGCAGCCGCCGCTGGCTCTAGTGCTAGTGCTGGCCGATTCGAGGGCTTCCGACGAGGCCGGCCTCGTAGGCGGCGATGACTGCCTGCACTCGATCGCGGACGCCGAGCTTGGCCAGGAGCCGGGCAACGTGCGTCTTCACAGTCGCCTCCGACAGATGGAGGTCAGCCGAAACGAGGTTTGGCTATCTGCAGAGCGCGCCTTCCTCTGCCTCCTGAAGGACCCAGCCGTTCCCATCCGGATCGCTGAACTGCGCAAACGAACTGTAGTCGCGTCGGTCGGGATCCGGGCCTGGCACGCGATACGACGGCGATAGGTGATAGAAAATGCCGCCGACGTCATGAAACACCTCGCTGACGTCGATCCCGCGCTCAATTAGCTCTGCGCGGGTGGCCTCGATGTTGTTCACGACGAGCTGCAGGCCCTGCACTGATCCTGGAACGCCGGCGGTAAGCCCATTGCCAACAATGATCGACGTGGCGGATCCAGGAGGCGTGAGTCGGACGACCCGGAAATACTCGCCCGAACCGAAGTCGAAGTCTTCTGCGAACCCGACGGAGCGGTAGAAGCGCTTAGCGCGATCCACATCGGATACTGGAATTACCACTGATTCCAGCCTCATCACCGTTCGTCCTTTTCTCATAGGCTGCGGAGCGCGCTTCGCATGGAACACGTTGGCGCTTGAGCGGCTGCATCGCGCCCGTGTAGAACACTGGTCGATACCCCAACTTGGCGCGGGGTCGCGCGGAACTCTATGCCTCCACCTTGTCCCGAGTCGATCGCGACAGCGCAGCCTGGAGCTCTCTGCGTGAGGTTACGCCGAGCTTTGCGAACACCTTCAGTAGGTGCCATTCGACTGTCCGAGGGCTGAGGAACAATTGAGTGGCGATCTCAACGTTCGTCCTTCTATCGCTGGCCAGCCGCGCGATCTGCAGCTCCTGGGGCGTGAGCTCGTCGAGCGTTTCGACCGACCGCTTTCGGACCTTTTCTCCGGTCGCCAGCAGTTCACGACGTGCCCGCTCCGCGAAGGCTTTCATTCCTAGTAGATCGAAAATCTCCAAAGCTGTCCGCAGATGGGTGCGGGCGTCAACACGGCGGCCCTCCCGTCGCAGCCATTCGCCATAAACCAGATGCGCGCGGGCGAGTTCCGGACGGAGCCGGGTGCGGCCCAGTCGATCGATCGCGTCGCGATAGAGCGCGTCCGCCTGAGGACCCCCGCTCAGCAGAGCCCGGCAGCGGGCTTCGATGCCGAGGGCGAGGTCGTTGGCAATCGGCTGTGTTGTCCTCAAAAGGCGCTCCAGTGCGTCGCTGGCCAGCTCTTCTTCTCCGGCGCGAGCGGCTCCTTCGACTAGCTCGGGTAGCGCCCATATGTACATGAAGGGGTCGAGCGGGTTTGAAGTCGCCAGCCGTCCTTCCGACGCCGCATCGCTGTACCGACCAAAGCCGTTGTGCACGACCGCCGCCGCCCAGTGCGCCCACGCTGCTGCATGTCCTTGCCCCTCGTTTTCGCCTTGGTTGATCGCATTCGCGATCGGCCCTTTGAGCTCGGCCTCCCTGCCCTGCAGGGACAGGAGCCGCAACAGCGTGTAAGGCGCGATATGGCTCCCAGTTGCGACCGAGACGCTGTCCGCCTCCTCCACTACCGAGGCAGCACCGGAGAAGTCGCCCATCCACGCCCTCGCGAGGCCCACGTTGTGCAGGAGTGTCGGTAGGTGCGCGAGGGCGCCTGCTTCACGCGCAACCTGGACGTGGCGCTCCATTGTCGCGAGCATGGCGTCGAAGTCATACAGGAGCGCGCTGGGGGCCATTGCTGCCGCGCCCCACCGAACGACGTCCTCGATCGGAATGTCGACGACGGCGGTCACCGCTTGGCGTAGGGTCGGCACGGCGGCGGCGAGGCCGTCCGTGACCATCAGCGTTACACCGTCGAGCAGCAGGTCGAGAGGCCGGGGGGTGGCACCCGAGGGGGGAAGTGCCTGTGCCGCGCGCGAGATCTCCAGTTGAATGTCGCCTCCAGCGATGCCCGCGAGCCCCGCCGCTATCCAGGCGACGAGGTAGGTCTCACGGGCGAGCGCGGCGTCGTGTGCCTCGAGTTGCCGCGCAGCTTTCAAGAGCAACGGAGGAGCATCGCTGCCGAAACCAGAGGCGAACGCGATGTAGCCGCGTGTCAGGTCGACCTGAGCACGCTGGAAGCCGTCGAGTGGCCCCGCCTCCGCGGTGCCTAGGAGTCCCAATGCTGTTTCGAAAGCGCCTGCCTGGAAAGTCGCTTGCGCGGCCGCCAATGCTCGCCGGGCTCGATTGGCCGGATCGGCTGAAAGCGCGACAGACCGCTGCAAAAACGCGGCCGATGCGGCCATTCCGCCTCGCGCCAGCGCCCGGCTTGCCGACCCCTCGAGCTCGGCAGCGACCTCCTCATCTGGACCGGCGGCGGCGGCGGCCAGATGCCAGACCCGACGATCGGGATCCAGACGGGCATCGGTCGCGTCCGCCAGCGCCGCATGGACCCGCCGGCGCTCGTCGATCGACGCGTCGCGGTATACCACCGAGCGCAATAGGGGATGGCGGAATCGGAAATTAATGCCGATGTCGAGCAGGCCGGTCGCCGTTGCAGGCCCGCTGGCCTCCTTTGTGATCCCAAGTCGTCCCGCTGCGCCCCAAATGACAACAGGATCGCCAACCGGCTCCGCCGCGGCCAGAAGCAACAAGTTTCGACTCTCGCGCGGCAGCGGCATTAGTTGTCGGCGAAAGCTCTCGTCGATCCGAGCTGAAACAGAGACGGAATCCGGCAAGTCGAAGCCGCCTGCGAACGCCGCGAGTGTCCAGGCCTTTGGAAGCTCGAGCAGCGCAAGCGGATTGCCTGAAGACTCGGCGACGATTCGATCCCGGATCGGGGCTTCCAGCTTGCCTAGAATTGCTGAGGCTAAAAGTGAGCGAGCGTCTGGATCACCGAGCGGCGGGACGGTCAGCTCCGGCAGACCGGCGAGCTGCGTCGTCGCGAACGAATCGCGAGCTGCAAAGATCAGGACGATTGACTCTGCAGCGAGCCGACGGGCTACGAAGCCAAGGACCTGTGCTGAGGCGGAGTCGAGCCATTGCGCATCGTCCACCAGGCAGACGAGCGGTTGCGTTTCCGCCACGTCGGAGAGCAGGCTCAGGACCGCCAAACCGATGCGGAACGGGTCGGGCGTCGCGCCCGAATCGAGGCCGAATCCGACTCGTAGTGCGTCTCGTTGTGGTGCCGGTATCCGGTCGAGGCGGTCAAGGAACGGCGCGCAAAGCTGGTGGAGAGCCGCATATGGAAGCTCCATCTCCGACTCCACGCCCAGGGTGCGGACGACGCGACAACCGGCGGCGTGCGCGAGCAGGTAGTCCAGCAAGGCAGTCTTGCCAACCCCTGCTTGGCCGCGCATGACGATCGCCGAGCTGCCACCCGCACGGGCACTGGTAAGCAGCCGATCGAGCTGGTCACACTCGGTGCGCCTGCCCCAGAGCTGTGGCCCGAATCTCAACGTCGACCGCACAAAGCCCCTCCCCGCGCATTCTGATCCGTTGCAGGTCCCGAAGGCAGAACCAGTAACACCTACGGGCGCGATTACGGCACTGTGGAGTCACTTTTGAGGACGAATTCGCGCGCGGCGCTCAACCCGCTGCGCTAAGGAGAAACTGATGACAAGCCAATCCTCGCCCCCGCAAGGCCCTGGTTCCGTGTCTGGAGCGCCGAATCTGCCAGCAGGGTTCACCGACACATTTACGAGCCGCTACGTCAACGCTGGCGACGTGCGCTTGCACGTGGTCACCGGAGGCGACGGTCCGCCGCTCCTGCTGATTCACGGTTGGCCCGAAAGCTGGTACGGATGGCGGATGGTCATGCCCGCGCTGGCCAAAGATTTCACTGTGGTAGCGGTCGACCAGCGCGGCATGGGTATCTCCGACAAACCGCAGAGCGGCTACGACGCGGGCACCCAGGCGAACGACATGGTCGCGGTGATGGATGCGCTCGGCCACAAGCGCTTTGCACTCATCGGCTTCGACACCGGGTTGGTGATCAGCTACGTGCTCGCCGCCGATCATCCGGACCGGATCGAGCGCTTGGTGGTCGGCGAGGCGCCCCTCGTGGGCGTCACGCCCTCGCCACCGCTGTTCTTGCCCTCCCAGCTCAACGACCGGTTGTTCCACCTTGCCTTCAACCAGCTCGCCGAGCTGAACGAACAGCTCGTGCGCGGACGCGAAGACATCTGGTTCGGCTATGAACTGACCGCCTCAACCGCCAAGAAACCAACGCCGGAGGCCGTGGCGTACTACACGAGCTTGTTTGCGTCAAGCCCAGATGCGTTGAGAGGCAGTTTCGGCTTCTACCGCGCGATCAACGCGACGATCGCGCAGAACCAGGAGCGCAAGAACAGGCGCCTGACGATGCCCGTGCTGGCCGTAGGCGGGGAGCGCAGCAGCATGGAGAGTGTCGGAGTCTCCATGAAGCTCGTCGCTGACAACGTGCAGACCGCGGTCATCGCCGGCTCAGGCCACTTCGTCGCTGAGGAGGCACCCGAACAGCTGCTGCCGGCGTTGACCCAGTTCTTGGCCCCGTACCGTGAGGGCGCGCGGGCCGGGGCGGCCGCGGGCTGACCCTCGGCAACGACCTGGAGGAAAGGAATGTCGACGCAGACCTGGCGGGATCGAGCGGCGCGGGCTCTTGGCGTGGCTGCGGCCGACCTACCAATCGAGGGCATGCTGCCCTCTTTCGAAGGCGGCAATCTGTGGCTCAACTCCGAGCCTCTGACGCCAAGCAGACTGCGCGGACACGTCGTCGTCGTTCAGTTCTGGACCTACACCTGCATCAACTGGTTGCGCACGCAGGCCTATTTTCGTGCCTGGAGGCAACGGTATCGGGACCAGGGGCTGGTCACCATTGGTGTACACACACCCGAGTTCAAGTTCGAGCACGACCTCGACAACGTGCGCTGGGCGGTGGAGGCGAGGAAGATCGACTACCCCGTTGCCATCGACAACGACTTCGAGGTCTGGCGCGAGTTCGCTAACCACTACTGGCCGGCGCTTTACTTCGTGGACGCGGAGGGCCGGATCCGCCATCACCGTTACGGCGAGGGCGACTACGAGCGATCGGAGATGGTCATCCGGCAGCTACTTGCCGATGCGGGGGTCCAAGACCTGCGGCCGGGGCTGGCAACGGTGGAGCCGAACCCGGATGAGGTGCAGGCCGACTGGGAGAACCTCGGGTCGCCGGAGAGCTACCTCGGGTTTGATCAGGCAACCGGGTTCGATCCAGGCGGGCGCGCCGTGCTCGACAAGCCTCATGCATACACGGCGCCCGTGCACCTGGGGCTTAACCGCTGGGGCCTTACCGGAGACTGGACCGTCCGCTCCGACGCGAGCGCGCTCAACGGCTCCAGCGGCCGAGTCGCGTATCAGTTCCACGCGCGAGACGTCAACCTTGTGATGGGACCGGCGCGAAAGGGGACGACCGTCAGGTTTAGCGTTCGCCTCGACAGTGAGAGTGTGGGGCCGGCCCACGGGGCAGACGTCGACGCCGATGGTAATGGCGCCGTCGTGCAGCAACGGATGTACCAGCTGATACGGCAGCCGGGACCGATCCGCGACCGCCGGTTTGAGATCGAGTTCCTCGACGCGGGCGCCGAGGCCTTCTGTTTCACATTTGGCTGATGAGAATCGAACGCGTGTTGAATGCCGTCCGTGAGGCTCTTCTGTGGATGGGGCCCGCCTCAGGAGACCCCTCGGCGCTGGATGTTGCGCATCGCCAACGTCAGCCGAGCCTTGCCGATCAGATGACAGAGATTCTCGATGCCATCTCGGACCACGAGCGGAAATGGCCTTCGTCCCCACGTTCGGACGATTCGCCCAGCTCAAAAATGGAGGTTGGAGATCCTTGAGTGAGAACTTGAGTCTGGGCCGCATCGCTGGGATCCGCGTCGGTCTGAACTGGAGCGTGCTTGTAGTTTGCGCACTGATCGCTTGGAGCCTTGCCACCAGTCTGTTGCCGTCCGCCTCGCCCGGCCAGACCTCGGGCGCTTACTGGTTTGCCGGCGCGGTATCGGCAATCGTGTTCGTGGTTTCCTTACTCGCCCATGAGCTTGCTCACTCGGTGGTCGCTATGCGACGCGGTGTCCGAGTCGACGGCATCACGCTCTGGCTGTTTGGTGGCGTCTCGAGGATCAGCAGCGACGCCAATTCGCCCGGCACCCAGGCGTTGTTCACGTTCGTTGGTCCGCTCACGAGCCTTGTCTTGGGCGTCGTCTTCTACGTGGCCGCTGTAGTAGTTGGTGGGGCTTCCCAACAAGGTCTGCTGCCCGCGACGCTTTCGTGGCTCGGCTACATCAACATCACGCTTGGAGTCTTCAACCTCGTGCCCGCATTTCCGCTCGACGGAGGCCGGCTACTGCAATCCCTCATCTGGCTACGCACTGGTGACCGTCTGCGAGCGACGAGAACGGCTGCCCGCATCGGAATGGGCTTCGCCTATCTATTGATTGCCTACGGCCTGGCCACCTTCCTGATCGCGGGCAACCCCATCGGCGGAGTGTGGTCGATCTTTCTCGGCTGGTTCCTACTCAACGCTGCCCGGTCCGAAGAGGCGGGAGGCGTGCTCCGTCAGGCGCTATCGGGGGTCAGCGTGGGCGATGTGATGACCCCCGATCCTTTGCAGGCCCCAGACCACATCACCGTCCAAGACGCACTCCACAGCTATGTCCTCGCCTCCAGGCATTCGACATTTCCAACCCATGACGTGAACGGCGAATTGAGTGGGCTCTTGACTTTCGCAGCTCTCAAAAGGGTTGCGCCTGAAGATCGTGCGACGACCCTTATCAAGGACATCACGTGTCCGCTCGACACCGTTGCTACTGCCAGCCCCGCCGATCCGGTCACGGACGTGCTGGGCGCCTCGGACGGCTGCAGCGAGGGAAGAACCCTGGTTATAGACGGAGGCCGCCTAGTGGGAATCATCTCGCCGAGCGACATCAGCAGAATCGTGCAGGTGTCTATGTCGCGTGGCTCCCAAGAACAAGTTCGCATGGGAGAGCTGCGATCCGCCACCGCGAGCACAACGGCCGGCTAACGCTCATGAGCCTCAAGTGCTCTTCGTTCCAAATACAGAGGGGGGATGCGTGATGGGTACTTTCGCAACCACGATGGCGGTCCGTCCGTTCACAGTCAAGTTTCCCGACGAGGCACTGGCAGATCTGCGGGGACGCATCGCCGCGACACGCCTGCCCACCAAGGAGCTCGTCGACGATCGGTCCCAGGGCGTGCAGCTGGCGACCATCCAGGCGCTCGCGCGATACTGGACCACCGAATACGACTGGCGCAAGTGCGAAGCCAGGCTGAACGCGCTGCCGCAATTCAAGACGGAAATCGACGGGGTCGAGGTCCACTTCATCCACGTGAAGTCGCGGCACAAGAACGCGCTGCCGGTGATCATCACGCACGGCTGGCCGGGATCGGTGATCGAGCTTCTTGAGGTCATCGGCCCGCTCGCCGATCCGACCGCGCATGGCGGAAGCGCAGAGGACGCATTCGATGTGGTTCTGCCCTCCATACCGGGTTACGGCTTCTCCGGCGAGCCCAAAGAGCTCGGTTGGAACGTTGTACGGATCGGGAAGGCCTGGGCGGAGCTGATGCAGCGGCTCGGCTACAAGCGCTACGTCGCTCAGGGCGGCGATGTTGGTGCCGCGGTTACTGACGCCATGGGTCGCGAGGCGCCGGTTGGACTCGCGGGCATCCACATGAACCTGCTTGTGCCGGCATTGGGCGGCGCCCCGCTGTCGACTGACACCGACGAGGAACGTGCGGCGGAGGCCCAGCGCGCCACATTCAGGACAAGCGGCACTGGTTACCTGATCGAGCAGAACAATCGACCGCAGACGATCGGCTACGCCCTCCTGGATTCACCCATCGCCTTGGCCGCCTGGATGCTCGATCACGACACGGACGCCTACTACAAGATCTCGCGCGCCTTCGTCGACGGGCAGCCGTTGGGCAATCTGACGCGGGACCATATCCTCGACAACATCACGATGTATTGGCTGACGGGCACCGGGTGCTCGGCGGCCCGCGAATACTGGGAGGGCGCCCAGGCGACCGCCCGGGCGGCTGGGAAGCAGATGCCGGAAGTTAAGGTGCTAGTCGGATTCACGACGTTTCCTGGCGAGATCTGGCGCTCGCCACGCAGCTGGGTCGAACACGGCTGCCCGACCATGTCCTACTTCCACGAGGCTGACAGGGGCGGCCACTTCGCCGCTTGGGAAGAGCCTGAGCTTTTCAGCCAGGAGCTGCGGGCGGCGTTCAAGACGCTGCGCTAACTCCAAAACGAGTTGAGTGCGCGCTCAACGTGCATGAGTCGGCATGTTTTGGGAGGTGACGAAGAGCTCACAAAGCAAGCGTTGAAGTGCGTCGGCACTACCTTGACCGGCTTGTGACTCAATTTGGGGGTCACAGATGTGTCACGCATTCGCGGAACCAGGAGGACACGGAAGGACACGACATACGGCCGGTTCGGGACCGTGCGGCACCACATGCAATGTGCCCTCCTTTTGACGTCGAAATCACGCCAGGGAAGACAGAAGGTTTGGCGTACTAGTACGCATCAAGTACGCAGTCGCATTCAATCGCAGGGTGTCGTTAGGTGCCATTCCGTATTCAGAATTGGTGAATCGATCTCACCGACACAGAACCCGGCTTACAGTCCGCCCTCGACCCACAAACTCGTTTTGAATACAAAAAGAGCCTCCGGCTTCGGGATCAAGGGGTCTTCAGTACGCAACTCGGCTTGGTTTGCTCCAGTACGCGCGAGATTCTGTCTCCCTTCGAAGGCCCTTCAGCGCCTCGTGGAGGATGACCGGGCCTCCGCCGATCGGCGTCGGGCCAGGGGACCGCACGTGCCTAGCGCCTCCGTCGCGCTCTTGTGGTCGAGGCGAGCGTGACAGTCTTTGCGCGGAGCTAGAGTCAGTCGACGGCTGAATGGCGGTAGGTCGCCTACTGATCGTCGGAGCGGATTTCTAGCAGTCGCCGCGGAGAAGGGTCCTGCATTACTCGGCCCTTCCCCGCATAGTTGTCGCGGTCGCTTACGCGAGAGCGGCGCAGGCTGCGTCGAATGCTGTGGTGTCTCCCTCGAAGAAAGCTGCTACGAAGGCATTGCGACCGGCGCTGGAGATCAGCTCGCTTTCATCGAAGTTGAACACCTGCCTGCCTGTAGCGATGAATACAGGCGCCCGCGTACCGGTTCTGATGATGACCTCGCCAGTGATCGTCTCCGTCGAAGAGGTGCGGTCACCCGGGACTGCGAGGATGTCCGTAATGACGTTGTTCGATGTGTAGGAAACCGTGGCCCCACTCAGCGGGTTACTCCACTCCCCAAAGGTCGTCGGTCCCTCGTGGTCGACGCGGCGCGTGAGGTTGCCTTCCGTGTTGTAGTAGCGGGTGACGCGTTGCGTGAATGTCGCCGCGTCGAAGATGTCAAAGGCGTTAGCGCCGCTTCCACACACGATGCCTGTGTCGTCAGGCCCGAATGAAATCGTTCTGGTGCCCTGACAGATCGTGCCGCTTCCTACGGCCATGCACGTCAGGAACGGCGCTGGAGGCGGATTGAGGGTCTGAGTTACGGGTTGTCCGGCAAACCCGGCTCCAGGCAAGAGCGCTCCGGCAACACCGAGCAAGCCCGCTATCGATAGCCCAAACGCAAATCTGCCGACTCGTTGCATGGTCTCAGCACCTCCGCTCTTTACGTATGACCAGAGGTCTCGCCGCGCCGCGATAGCGCCATCGGCCCCGGGTTAAAACCCCGTCGCACGAGGCGAGTACCAGTCGAAGCCGATGCTGAGGCTACTCCCCTCTGGAAATTAGGCGAACGATAGCATTCAAGCGGCCTACAGACTCCATGCGGTCTTCTGTGTCCTAAAACCACAAGCCAGACGACAGTTGCGATGAGTTTCCGGGTCGTCTGGAGTCTCAGTTCGTGGACCCATTGGAGTCCGATGGAATGAGGGATTCGGCCCGGGGTAGCACTGGAGTCGGACTGGAGGAGATGAGATGCCCGAACATAGGATCGGAACTCGCGAGGAGTGGCAGTTGGCCAGGAACGAACTCGCGAAGCTCGAGGCGGAACAGGCGAAGCGAAACGAGGAGCTCACGACGAAACGTCGCGATCTTCCCTGGGTTCGAGTTGAGAAGGAGTACGAGTTCGACACCGAGGACGGCAAAACGACTCTGGCCGAACTCTTCGACGGGCACTCACAGCTGCTCGCCTACAACATCATGTTCGGTCCCGACTACACGCTCGGCGCCTGCCCTGGCTGCACGAGTTTGGCCGACGGGCTCGACGGCTCGCTCGTTCACCTCAGCCACCGCGACGTCACGCTGATCTGTTTTTCGCGGGCGCCCGTGGAGCGGCTGACGGCCTACAAGCAGCGCATGGGCTGGCAGTTCCCCTATGTCTCCACCTATAGCACCGACTTCGCGTTCGATTTCGGCCTCGCGCTGACCGAGGAGCAGGCGGAGCAGATTCCCGAGCTCAAGGAGATGATTGACAACCCGCCCGAATGGCTCGAGGAGTGGTCAGGCCAGATCGGGGCTGAGCTGAAGGACGGGATGCGCGAGAACCCGAGCTGGATTGCTTTCGCGCGGGAGAACGGGACCGTCTACCACACCTACACCGTGTCGGCGCCCGACCCGTTCGTCGCGCCTTACTTCAGCTTCCTGCTCGACCGAACGCCGAAAGACCAACCCGCTGAACCCCGAAGCTGGCGGAAGGACGAATACCCGGACCGATTCGCATCGTTCTTTCCCGAATTACGTACATCGTCCCTAGTGGCCTGGCGTCCCACTCGTCATGGGAGGGTGGTTCGCTGGTCGCCCGTGATACAGAAGGTCTTGCGTACGAGTACGCACCCAGTACGCAGCCGCTCTCGATCGCGGAGTATCACTGGGTGTCGTCTCGTATTCAGAATTGGCGAACCGATCTCACCGAAATACAACCCGGCTTACGCGCCGCTCTCGGCCCACCTCTCATTCCCGAATACGGGATGGCGATTTCGGGTGAACAGAATGTTCTGTTCCTGAGAGAACACTCAGACTGCGATCGGTGTGCCGGTCGTCGCGATGGCAGCGATGGGCGCTGTCGGCGCGCCCTACCATCGCCCCCCGCGAGGCAAACAACGACGAGCCGGCGCTCGGCGGTCGTGGAGCGGAAATCAGCCAGGTCTTCGGCCGAAAGATCAGCCAGGTGGTGGATGTTCGCCATCGAGCCACCCCCCACGCTCTGAAGCAATCCGTAAGAGCGGAATTCAAGGAGGTGGCTCAAATGTTCGCAAGTGTGTTGACGGGGACGGGCCTGGTGGGCAAGGAGGAGGCTAAGCGGGTCATCGATCAGATACTTCCCCGCCAGCAGACTCTTCCCGCCTTCAAAGGCGTGCTCTTCCTGCTGGACGAGAAGGGCGGCAAGGGCATGGGGATCGTCTTTTATGAAAGCGAGGACGTGGCGCGAGCCAGTAGCGAGGCACGCGATCGCCTGCGCAAGCAGGCAGTGAGTCAGATGGGGGCCAGCATCTCCAGCCTGGAGGGTTACGAGGTCGTCATGGCCTCCGGCGTGGCCGAGCTCATTCAGGCGTAGCGAGCGAAGGTCTAATGAGTCAGCGCATCCGATCTGCTGGGCGCCCGGCAGATCGGCGTTCGCCGCTGACCGGCTGGATGCCCCGCCTGAGGGCCTCGGCAACCAGCTCCGACCGAGAGGTGACGCCGAGCTTGGCGAAGATGTGGAGCAGGTGGCTCTTGACGGTGGATCTCGAAACGAATAGCCGGCTGGCGATCTCGGGGTTGCTGAGATGCTGGCCGACCAGGCGCACCACTTCCCGCTCGCTTGGGGTCAGGCTGGCCCAGCCGCTGCTGGGCCGCCGGCGCTCGCCCCGCCCGCGGGCGGCATAGGCGATCGCCTCCTCCCATGAGAGCCTGGCGCCCTCAGCCCAGGCCGCGGCGAAGTCATCAGAACTGAGGTTCTGCTTGGCCCGAGCGACCGCAGCCTCTTGGGCGGCGCGATCGATCACCAGCCGGTAGCCGAGCTCCGACCGCCGCCTGTCGGCTGCCGCCCATAGGCGGACCGCCTCCTTGAGGCTGTCCTGCAGGGTGGCCAGTCGCGCGAGCAGCTCCAGCGTGTCCACCGCGCCCAGCTGGTCGCCGGCCTCGCGCCCCAGGCTGAGGGCTTGGTGCGCGAGCGACTCCGCCTCCTGCAGCTCGTCCCGGCGGGCGCGCAACCGGGCCCGCGTCAGGGCGACCCGCCCCAGCACCCAGGTCAGCTCCCCTGACCGAGCCAGTGACATCGCCTCCTCGAGGCTGGCCTCAGCCTCGCCAAGCGCGCTCTGCGCCAGCTGGGCCTCGGCCAGAACCACCAGTGGCACCGCCGCCAGGCGGGGAAACGGGGAGGAGCGAAAGGCGGCAACGACGCCGGGCAGGGCATCGCTGGCCTGGGCGGCGCCACCCTCGGCCAGGTCCATCCAGCCGAGTATCCAACTGGAAATCGGCTCCACCGTCGCCGCCGCTCCGGCCTCTGCCTCTGCCCCTTGCTCTCGCGCGACCGCCAGACTTTCAGCCAGGCTGGCGCGGGCAGCTGCGTACTCGGCTCGAAACATCGCCACCCAGGCCAGGCCGAGGAGGCAGGATGACAGCACGCTGTCGTTGGCCTGGCGTGCTTCAGCCACACCTGTCTCGAAGAGCTGGGCGGCGTCCGCCAGCCGGCCCTGGATGAGCACGGTGAGCCCGGCGATCCAGACGGCTGAGATGAGGGCGTGGCGATCCCCCGCAGCCCTGGCCACCGCGATCGCCTCCTGGGCCAAACGCCGGGGCTCCTGGGGATCGGACTGGAACCAGCGAAACATGGCGAAGGCCAGCAGCGCGAAAACCTGGGCAAAACCCGCGCCGATACCCAGCGGCAAACCGCCCAGACGAACCAGGGATAGAGCCTCTTCCACGTAGGGACGCATCGCCTCGGCACCGCCGACCAGCCCGGCCACCATGCCGAGGACGAGAAGCGCGAATCCTTCAACACCCTGGTCGCCGGCGGCGCGGGCCAGGTCGCGAGCCTGGTTGGCCAGGGCGGGCACCTCCCCCAGCGGACCCCGGCCCACAAAGATGGGGACGACGGCCTGCATCAGACGAATCCAGGCGCGCATGCGCGGCGAAACGTCGTCAGCCCGATCGGCGGCGGCATCCATCCACTGCTGGGCCTCGAGGAACCGACCTCGCCCCGCCCAGAACTGCGCAAGGGCCACCACCATCCTGGCCAGGGCCTCCGCCTCGCCCTTTTCGCGGCTCCAGGCCAGCGCGGCCCGCAGGTTGTCCTGCTCGGCCCGCAGCCTGGCGTACCAGCGATCCTGCTCGGGGCCGAACAGCTGCGGCGCCGCGGTCTCTGCCAGCTCGAGGTAGTGGTCGCGATGCCGAGTCCGCAATAGCTGGACTTCGGCGGCTTCATCGAGATGCTCGGCGGCGAACCGGCGGACCGTCTCCAGCATCCGGTACCGGGCCTCGGCCTCGCCACTCCGGCGTTCGACGATGATCAGCGAACGGTCGGCCAGCGCCGCCAGCAGCTCCAGGCTGGCCGCCGGGCACACCGCCAGTGCAGCCTCGACGTCAAAGCCGCCCGCGAACACCGAGAGCTGGCGCAACAACGCGCGTTCAGCTTCGGACAGCAGCTCGAAGCTCCAGTCAAAGGAGGCCGCGAGGGTGGCCTGCCGCGGCGGCGCCGTGCGGGGGCCGGTGGGCAGGATGGCGAAGCGATCCTGGAGCCCGGCGGCGATGCGGGCCGGATCCAGGGCCCGGGTGCGAGCAGCCGCCAGCTCGATGGCCAGCGGCAGGCCGTCCAGCCGCCGGCAGATGTCGAGCACGGCTTCTCTCTCGCCGGCGCGGAGCTTGAACTGCGGGAGCGCCTGCTGGGCTCGGTCGATGAACAGCTCGACCGCGTCGGCTTCGATCATTGGCGGTACGGCCCAGGTCACCTCGCCGCCCACGCCAAGCGGCTCCCGGCTGGTAGCCAGGACCTTTAGGTTGGGGGCCTGGTCCAGCAGGCCGGTCGCAACCTCGGCTGCCACCGTGACGACGTGCTCGCAGTTGTCGAGCACCACCAGGGCGTGACGCGAGCCTAGGTGCCGGCCAGCGGACTCTGCCCAGGTCTCACCCTGTCCCGGCTCCCTGACGGCCAGGGTCATCGCAACCCTGTCCCAGACGAACTCACCGCCCGAAAGGGGCGAGAGGTCGACGAACCAGACCGCGTCCGGGAACTGCTCGGCGACGGCTGAGGCCAGGCGCAGGGCCAGGCGAGTCTTGCCGGCCCCACCCGGACCGGTCAGCGTCAGCAGTCGGGCCCTGGCCAGCAAGGCGCTGGCCTCGGCCAGCTCAGGCCGGCGGCCCACGAAGCGGGTGAGCGGCGCGGGAAGCGTGATGGTCACTGCAGCCTCCGTCGAAGCCCCGAGTCTCCCACGCCGGTGACGGCCATGGAGCCAAAATCTCAGCCTCTGGCCGGCCCGAAGATCAGCCAGTTGGTGGATGTTCGCGGGCCCAGCCCACCCGATGCTCAAGGCGCAAGAAGGACAGTTCTGAATGATGAGCCTCTACGCCTGGTTGAAGTTTCTCCACCTGGTCGGCCTGGCGCTGTTCCTGTTCGGGCACGGCATGACTGGTGGCACCTCGTTCGCGCTTCGAGCCCGCCCAGACGCCATGGTCAGCCGGGCGCTCCTTCGGCTTTCGGTCCAGTCCAACGCGATCGCAGTTCCAGGGCTCCTGCTCGTGCTCCTGACCGGGGTCTGGATGGGCTTCCTGGGGGGCTGGTGGCGCAGCGCCTGGATCTGGACTGCGATCGGGGCACTGGTCGTCCTGATGGCAGCGATGAGCGCCGTCAGCGCGCCCTACCACCGCGCTCGCCAGGCCAAGGACGACGCTGTGCTCGTCGAAAGGCTAAGCCAGACACGGCCGGAGCTGGCGAGCTGGATCGGGGCGGCAGGACTGCTGGCGCTGATCTTCCTGATGGTCTTCAAGCCTTTCTAACGCGCTGAGGAGATGGACATGACGACAGCGATTCGCACCCACGACCTAACCAAGGACTGCGGGTCCGGCCGCGGCCTGTTGGACCTCGGTCTCGAGGTCCGGGCAGGCGAGGTCTTTGGCTACCTGGGCCCCAACGGGGCCGGCAAAACGACCACGATCCGGCTCCTCAGTGGGGCTGATCCGACCGTCGAGCGGGCGAGCAGAGATATTCGGGCTGGACTGCCGGGCACGATCGGCGGACGTGAAGCGGCTGGTCGGCTACGTCCCCGGTGACCTACCCGCCGCCCAGAGAGCGGACAGAATTCCCTGTTCCCTCAGGGAACAATTAGGGAACAGTCGCACTCTGTCGGGACGTGTCGCTAGATGTCGTTTCGTATTCGGCGCGACACGTCTGAATACGCGGAAATACAACCCGGCTTACAGTCCGCTCTCGACCCACAACCCCAAGATATTGAGCAAATTAATGTCATGAGCCGCAGCATGTAGGGTTTGACGGCGGTATGGGGTTGCGCCGGTACCCAAACCAGTACCCAATACCCACAGCTTTCTGTATCCCCAAAGCGAGGATGACGGACCGCTCGCGCTGCCTAAGCTCCGTGCATCACGACTACCGAGAGCCACACCAGCAGTAGGTGATACTTCGGTCGTGCCGAAGCCGTCCATGTCTACCGCGTTCGTTCGTAGCGTCGAAATCAAGAGCGAGGATGTCGATCGGCGCTCGTATCCCCTGAACCTGCCAGCGTTCCGGGGCGTTCACAGCCTCGACCTTGATCCGCGCATGACGATATTCGTGGGTGAGAACGGCAGCGGGAAGTCCACTCTTGTCGAGGCTATCGCGGTTGCCGCCGGCTTCAACGCTGAAGGCGGCACCATCAACTTCAACTTCGCCACCCAACGCCATCGGCCGGAGCTCGCTGACCACGTAAGGCTGGTACGAGGGACGCTTCGTCCACGTACAGGCTTTTTTCTCCGCGCTGAGAGCTTCTTCAATGTGGCAACCGAGATCGAACGGCTCGATGAAGAATCATCGGTGGCAGCTCGGATCGGGCCGGCATATGGGCCGAAGCCGCTGCATGAGGTATCGCACGGAGAATCGTTCCTCGCGCTCGCGATGCATCGTTTTGGCCCGAGTGGGCTCTACGTACTTGATGAGCCCGAGGCAGCCATGTCTCCGTTTGGGTGCTTCGCACTCGTCCGCCGCTTCCATGACCTGGTATTACAGGGGTCGCAGTTTGTGATAGCGACCCATTCGCCGATCATGATGGCGTTCCCCGGTGCCTTGATCTACGTGTTATCGGAAAGCGGTCCGTGCCAGTCCAAGTGGGATGACCTTGATCATGTCAAAGTCCTGAAGCAATTCATCAACCACCGAGATGTAGTCATCGGCGAACTCCTTGCCAGCGACGAGTCCGAGCCCAAATGAGGTGGTTCGGCGGATCCATCGGCGGAGCGCGATGGATCGCCCGCCCGAGCCGCCAGAGGACGGATGAGGGCATGAGACTGCCGTAGGTGAATCTTGGCTTGCGCGTCTATTTCGCTGTAGCCGGTCTTGCGCTACTCGCTGGGTCCATCGCTCTGCTGATCGACTTCCGTGGACTTGGCAGGCGGTGGGATGAGGACGTGTACGCACAGTCAAAAGAGGTCATCAAGCTCACCCGCGTTCCGTGGAGCGCGAACCCTGCGACTGGAAGAGTCTGGAGGCCTTACGGCGCAATATTCGGCATCGTCGTCTCGATTGTTCTGATACTTGTTGGCCTCTTCGAGAAGTGACCCGTCCCGGCGATGCGGCGCATCGGGATGCCATTGAGAATTCATCGGACATAGGCAGTTCGCCTGAGTTGTCCGAGACAATTGGACAAATCTGGGTAGCTCCAGGCCGACCGGAAGACGTGGTCGCCGATCTTCGGCGCACGGGCGGTACCTCGATTCGCGCGTTGGCAAAGATCGCGACCAATGAGTCGGTCGCGCTTACAACCAGGTCGTCGGCGATTTGGCTTCTCGGCCGGCTCAAGAAGCTTGGTCCCTTCAAGAAGACCGAGGCACTTCACCCATTGCTGACGGTGCTGGTCGACCCAGACGAGTCAATTCGCCGCGAGGCGGCCCTAGCCCTGGGCGTCCTGTGCGATCGCCGAGCCACGGGGTCTCTCATCCAAGTCATGCTTGGCGATCCGGACACGATGGTTCGGCAGCTGGCAGCACATTCGCTGGGGAACCTGGGAAGCTCGAAAGCGATGCGGGCGCTCAGAGAAGTCCTCACGGATCAGGGTCAGGATTCCAGCCTTCGTGGCGCGACGGCGGAGGCACTTGGAGCATATTTCGCCTTTGACTCCGCGGCGGAATTGATCTCTGGATTGAGCGACACCTCGCCGGAAGTCCGCTTCTGGTCTGCGTATGCGCTGGGCTTCATGAGGATCGAAACCGCAGTGCCCGAGCTGGAGCGGCTCGCGTCCAGGGACGACGCAGAGGTGCCTGGCTGGTGGTCAGTCTCCAAGGAAGCGGCTTGGGCGATCGCGGAAATTCGAGACAATCCTCCGTGGCGGTAGGACTATAGGTTTTGGGTACCAGTACCCATTCAGTACCCAGCCGCATCGTGTCGCAGCGTGTCGATACATGTCGCCGCGTATTCGGAAGGGCCGATTCGACTTGGCGAAAAAAGAACCCGGCTTACAGTCCGCTCTCGGCCCACCTACGCCAGTTTTGAATAGGAAAAGAGCCCCGGCCGCGAGACCGGGGTCTCTCCAGTACGCATTTAGTACGCGAGACGGCTAGGAAGTCTCCAGTACGGCACAAGGCCGACGCCGGACCACTCTTGTGAAAAGCCGGTTGTTAGTCCGAGACTTCTGCGATTAGGATCCAGGCGTTGTAGACATTCCACCCAAACATGAGCACCATGACAATCGCCAACAGATAGAAACCGCCACCCGCTTCCAGAATCAGGCTCACCCCCGAAGCCAGAAACAGGGCAATCCAAACGATTCCACCAATCCACTCGCCCACGCGGCGCTTGGCAGAGCTTGGCGCTAGTCGAAACACACCCCGCAAAATGGAACTGACCGTGAACACCAAGAAGAAAAGCGCGCCCAACTCCACCTCGGCGCCTGCCTGGGTTGTCGTCTGTTGTGGCACAAGTACTGCGGCGGAAATGAACAGCTGCAGCATCAGGGACAAGAGGCTGCCAATCGCTCGATTTGAAAAGAAACGGTTAGATGTGATTGCTTTCGAGTGGAGCGACATCGCCACGAATAGAAGCCCTGTGAGGGCGGCCGCCGCGCCGCCAGTCATGACGTAGAAGTCGTGCCAGTCTAGCGCGTCATATGCAGCCATCGTGTCTGGCCGGATTGTATGTTGGGTCGCAGTCCGCGTTTAAGACGACGGCCCTCGAACTCATCGGACCGTCGTCACGTCGGCCGCGCCCGAGAAGGAGAAGCTGTAGACCCATCTGCTTTCGGCTGGACCGCGTATAGGCTCGACAGCTGCCCGCCGATTTCGCCGAGGCGACGCCGGAGATCACTCGGCTCGAGCACCTCCACCGACCGGCCGAAGGGCGCGAGAAGGCTGACCGCCGCCTGGTCCGCGGGAAAATCGAGGACGACGACGTCGTTACCAGGTCGCTCCACGATCTGGTCCCCGACAAGGCGCGCGAACGGTCCGGAAGCCTCGGCATCGACGCGGACCTTCACGAGGAGGTGGCCCGGACCTGAAGCTTTGAAGCGTCCCACCTGGGACGCCCACAGTGCGCGAAGGTCGAAGCCGACTGGCCGCTGGAACGTCTCATCGGAGATCTCCGCATCCTCGATTCGCGAGACGCGATAGACGCGCGGCGCGCCATCGACCCCCGCGAGCAGGTACCAAGTGCCGGCTTTGCATATCAGCCCGTAGGGCTCGACGATGCGTTCGACCACGCGATCCAGTGATCGGCGGTACCGAAGCCGTATGCGCCGGTCCAACCACAGCGCGTCCTGGACCCTAGCGAGATGTGGCGGCACAGGCGCCGTCTGGTACCAGCGTTCGCTGTCGATCAGGACTCGCTCCCGGAGGCGCCCTGCGCTGTCCCGGCGAGCCGCCGCTGCCACCTTTCGTGACGCTCGGTCGAGCTGGGGTCCGAGTCCGAGGTCGGCGGCCGGACCCTGGCCGCCGAACGCCAGAAGGGCCTCGAGCTCGGACTCGGTCAGGCCGGTCAGATCCGTCCGATACCCGCCAAGCAAGTAGGCTCAGCCATTCGGTCCGCGGTCGGTGACCACGGGGACACCGGAAGCGCTCAGCGCCTCGAGATCGCGGAAGACGGTGCGCCTCGACACCTCGACTCGGCGCGCGAGTTCGGCGGCGCTCATCCGCCCGTGAGCCTGGAGCAGGAGAAGGATCGAAAGAAGGCGGTCTGCACGCATCTGCGGAAATTATTCTGCCGATGATGACGGAAGTTGTCATATATGGCAGCGCATGCTCGCCCAATGAAACACAATGTGCGGAATCCGGTCGTCCACTTCGAGGTCCTGGGGCGCGACGCGAGCGTGCTGCGAAAGTTCTACTCGGAAGCATTCGGTTGGCAACTCGGCCCTGCGGATGACAGCCCGCTGGAATACAGCATGGTGCACCAGAAGGAGCAGGGGAGTGGCATCGACGGCGGGATCGGCAAAGCGCCGCAGGGTCCTGGGCATGTGACGTTCTACGTAGGTGTTGACGACGCGCAGGCGGCGCTTAACAAGGTCGAACGCCTCGGTGGCAAGACCATCCAGCCGCCGGTTCAGGTGCCTGGCGGAGTCACGTTTGCTCTCTTCGCCGATCCTGAAGGTCACGTGGTGGGGCTCGTCAAGGAGCGCGAGTAGGAGTCTTGGGGGGAATCGCAGGATTCCCCCCGCTCGTTGACGGTCTTCTGAGCCGCGTCCGAGTCGATGTCGGCGCTCACGACCGAAGCACCTCGAAAGTGAGACGTCAAGTTGAGGAGTCTCTGGTGGGTCGGTCTCTACGGGAGCGGCTCGCCGGTCAACTGGCCGACAGGCAGTCTGACGGTCACCGGATTTGGCGCGGTGGGCCGTCCGATGGCATGGAGCACAGTAGTGCGACTTTCTGTATCCCGGTCGGCCAGCCGATCTCAGAGCTGTTACGCAAGACGGCACAAAGAGGCCGGGCCGAATTCGTCGGACAGAACACGGCCGATCGCCCGCGTTCGGCCCACCCGCAGGCAACCGGCCTCAAAACGTACGGATTGCGCCTAGTTTGGAAGATGACCGGAGGGGCGGCTGGCCCGCCTCTCCGTACGTTTCTGGTTTAGCAGACGGTGTTCATGAACATGGTCAGCTCACCCGCCGCACTGACGCTGATATGGAAGACGAGATGAAGCGAGAGTGTCGAACCGGCCGAGCTTGTCCCGACGAACGTAAGGTTTCCGAGGTTTACGAAGTTCAAATTGTTTGCCTCGACCCCGAACCAGTTCATGAAGTGGCCGTTGAAGACCGTTCCACTTGGAGCCGCGATGAACGTGAAGGTTCCCTCGATCGTGGTTGTAATCCAGAAATCGCCTGCCGCGTCAACCGTGATGTGGAACATTCCGTTTTCGATCGTCACTTCCAAAGTGCCGCCGGGGACTACTGAGCCGTCCGGACATTGGATCGGCGTGACAGTCATCGGCGGTAGTGCAACATCCGATTCGAGGAACGTGCAATTCGTCGTCTGGCCCGGCGCCGGGGGTTGACAGCTTGGCCCTGACTGAGCCTCGGCAGGCACGGCCAGGGCGATGAGCAAGACGGCGGTCAAGACTGGAGCACCGACCAAGACACCAGAGGCGGTAACCGAGAGAAGGCGTTTCATGGCCCCCACTCCTAGTTCAACGTCGCCCACGTCCTGGGGCGACCGTGGCGCCAATCTAGTCATCGCTGAGGTTTTGTCAATACGCCAGCTGGTGGGGCGCCACTGAAATCGAATCGGTTCCCGTCGGCGTCGCGGTAGGCGGCCTTGCGGACGCCGTTCGCGTAGGTCTCCCGCTGCTCGGGCGAAACCTATCCCGGCGGCAGGTAGCTGCCCTCGTCGCATTCGTGATCTGAGCGCTTCTGTTGCTGGCCGGCTTGTTTGGCGGAACGGTGCTTGGCTCCCGCAGGTGACAACGGCGACTGCCGGTTTCGCCGCCTTCGTGGTCCCCGCAGGCACCCTGTATGTACTCGTGCTCGAGCGCCGGTTGGGCGAGATCCGAAAGCAAGGCCGCCGCCGTAACCAGAAGTTCTCTTGCACGTATATGTTCGTGTTGAGAACGCTGGCGGTGGGTCTCGTCCTATTGGCCCTGACGGCGTGCGGATCGATTCATCCGACCGTTCCGGCCGAGCAGCAGCCGATACCGTGGCTGCCGCTGACTGCCAACCTCACTGCCCCGTCTGTCCCCTCTCCACAGCCCTATCCGGTTCCGCCGGGCACCCCAGCGTGCACTGGCCGTGGCCTGGTCGCGGTTGTCGCCGGCTCGCAGGGTGCGACCGGTCATGTCGTTACGTCGATTAGCTTCTCCGGCACCGGCGCGTCGGCATGCTTCCTGGACGGTACGCCGCACGTCATGCTCCTCGATGCTGGCGGCCACGACCTGGCATTCACTCAGCGTGCGCCGTATTTCCCGGCCGCGGTATTGGGGCCCGCGATGGTCGAACCCGGACCGGCGCCTGATCCCCATACGGCATTGAAGGTCGGACAGGCGTCGCTGACGATCGATTGGGTTAGCCAGCCGGAAGCCTGTCTCGGCCAAGCGCCTGCTTCTGTTGCCGGCGCACGCATCGGCATCCTCGGCGGAGGTGCAGTCACCATTCAGATTGCGAGCGTCCCTGCCGGATACGCGTGCCAGGGCGTCGGCGTATCGAGCTTCGAGGGTCCATCAATGCCGGTCGAGACTTCACCGCCGCCCGCACTGCCTGAGGCCGTTGTGGATGCGCCAAACTCGGCCAAAGCCGGCAAGCAGTACCGGTACACCGTGACTTTGAGCAACACCACGACGGCCCCGATGGATCTGGTTGCGAACTGCCCCAATTATTTCGAGGCGTTGATGACAGCCGCTGGGCTTTCCGTCACGGGCAAGCAGTTCTATCAGTTGAACTGCGCACCGGCCGGCACTCTTGCTGCAGCCAGAGCCGCCACTTTCGAGATCAAGCTCGACGTGCCCGCTGACGTCCCGTACGGCGCGTACTCGCTGACATTCGTCCTCGGCTGGGGCAACGCGTTCAGTAAGTCCACATCGCCCCCGGTGCAAGTGACCGTCAGCTAGTCATGGTCGAGAACGGCGATGCAGTCGGGGTGATCGTGCACGGAGTTGGTGGGCCCAGGTCGGGGAGACAGAAAGTCTTGGGTAACCGGTACCCAATCAAAAAAAGAACCCGGCTTACGCGCCGCTCTCGGCCCACCTTCTGTATCCCGAAAACCGCATGGCACGCCCGGCGATCCTCAAACGGCCGGCGTGAACGAAACCTGTTCCTGGCACCAAGCGTAGAGCGCGTCGTACATCAGCATCGAGGCCTCAAGTTTCTCGTGGTCGCGGTCGCCGTAAAGCTTGCGAAAGCCGATAGCGATCGCCTTGAGACCGGCTGACTCGGCGACTTGCGGAGGTCGGCCTCGACGTCGGCGCCGTGGACGATCGCGCCCAGGCGCCTCAAGGCGAGATCGTCGAGGCCGTACTTGAGCAGGATCGAGTCGAAGGAACAGCGGCCGTCGACGTGGCCGAGCTGCATGCCTTCGACGTCGTAAGGCACTGCGTCCTTTTCGCGTGCGACGTGGCTGACGTCACCCAGCGCATCCTCTGCCTATCCGTCTTTCTGGCGCCGCTGCACCAGCATGATCGCCCGTTCGGCCGCCGCGCGGCGGGTGGAACCGACGTGGTCCCTCTCGACCGCGCGCGCCAGCCCTCGCTGCAGAACCGCCAGCTCGCGTACGAATTGGTTTCGCTTGCGCGGGCGACGGGCCAGGTCCTCCGCGGCCTGCTGCAACTGCCCGTATTCGTCGTTGCGGTCCTTGCGCATGCGCCGGAGGATCTCCTGCTCGTCGGCCTCGCGCAGCTCGGTGACGGGCAGCACGTACGCGTCGCCGCCGCGCTGGACGATGTCTTCCGCGATCCACTCGAGCTGCTCGAGGAGGTGCTCGCTGTAAGGCACGACGACCGCACCCGGCGTGAGCGTGACCGCGCCTAGCCGCTGCAAATTGCGCCAGGTGGCGACGCGGGGCGTGCTCGACGCGGCCGGCAGCCGCCACGTGAGGACGAGCCACCTGGGCGACGTCATGCGGCCCGCACCGGCAGCGGAGTGCGCCTCAGCTCCTGGGCGAGGCTGCGGTCGACCGCTCCCGAGCCCAACGCCGCGGCCAGGCAGCCGGCGGCGCAGAGCGCGGGCAGCGCCAGCGGAAAGGCGCCCAGGACTGCCCCGCCGAGCGAAGGCCCGAGGAGGAACCCGGACTGCCAAGATAGGCCTATCACTCCGAGGTACCGGCCGCGCAGCGTGTCGGGTGCGAGCGCGGCGGCGGTGGGCAGCATGATCGAGCTGTACAGGCACTCACCGATGGCGTAGGCGACCGCCGCCAGGCCGATCACGATGGCGGCAGATCCGCCGGACAACCACGCCCCGGCCGCCAGGATCACGGTCCATGACGCGATCCAGGTGGTCGCGCCGGCGCGCATCATCTGCATGCGGTTGCGTCCGCGCGTGAAACGCGCGACCGGCAGCTGGGCCAGGACGACCGTGAACGTGCTGGCGGCGTAAATGAAGCCGATCGCAGTTACGCTGACGTGCGCCTGGACTTTGGCGTAAGCCGGCAGAAGGACGAACATCGGCGCAAGACCGGCGGACACCAGAAGGATATTCAAGCCGGTGAGCTGGAGGAATCCGCGATCGCGAAGGACGAGCGCGTAGCTGCCACCCGCCCGGGCCCTCGCCGGGGATCGTCCGGACGGAAGAAGCAAGGGCACCGCCGCCATTACGAGGAAGGTGATGGAATCCAGCACGAGCAGCAGCAAGTATCCCTGCAGGCCTCGCGCGGCGATCAGGCCTCCAATCACGCCACCCAGGCCGAGTCCGACGACCGACGTTACGCGGTTCTGCGCGAATGCCGCCTGCCGGTTCTCAGGCAGGACCATTGACGCGATGAGGCTCTGGACGCTAGGGCCGAACGCACCTGTGCCGACTCCGACCAAAAGGCCGACCACGAACGCCTGCCAGGGCGCGGTGACCTGCGTGTACAGCCCGTAGGCGGCCGCGTTGCACAGCATGCCGGCGACCAAGACGTTGCGCGGGCCGACCCGGTCGGCCAGCGCCCCGGCCAGCAACCCGGAGGTCACCGCGGTGATGCCGCCGAATGCCACCGCCGAGGCCGCGAGCGCAATCGGAATGCCGCGGCCGAAGTGGAGATAAATGACGAGGAACGGGCCGACCATGCCGTTGCCCAGGAAGTTGACCAGCACACCGAGCTGGAGGAGCCAGACCGGGCGGGGGAGATCGGGATTGAAGAGGCTCAGAAACCGGCCCATCGACAGATGCAACATACATTACGTGCAACGTATGTTGCAAGCGATGTGATTGACGTCTAGCATCATCTTCTGACGTTCGTGCACTTCATCACCCGTGAGCGAATCCACGTGGACCGGATCGCGACGGCCTGGGCGATCCGCCGCTTCATCGACCCCGGCGCGAGCTTCGAATTCGTGCCGCGCACACGCGACGTAAGCAAGCTCGCCGGGATCCCCTTCGACATCCGCGGCGCCGAGCTCGGCCACCGCGACGGCCGCTGCACGTTCGAGAGCCTGCTGGAGAAGTACGAGCTGAGGGACCGGGCGTTGCGCCGGATGGCGGCCATCGTCCGCGCCGCCGACCTGCCGCACGAGGAGGGCGGTCCGCCCGAAGCGCTCGGAGTCCTGGCCATCTTCGACGGCATTCGCGACTCGGCGGCGACGGACGAGGAGCGGCTGGCGCGCGGGGCCCCCGTATGCGATGCGCTGTACGCCTACTGCAGCTCGAGGGCCTAAGTGGATCCCGGCACGGAGGTCACCAGAGGTTGATGCCTCGACTCGAATCACGTATCACGAAGGATGCGTATGCCGCGACTACGCATCCACACGCTGAGACGGCCACGCCGGCATCGTTGACGACGGTGCTCAGCACGTCAGAAAGCACAAAGTGATAACCGATTTCTGACCCGATGATCACTCCCGCTCCGAGGAATATCAGCGCCGTTCCGAGGACCAGGTAGCCGGCGTCGGTCCCGCTCGGTGCACCGATGTCGGAATAGTGCTTTCCCAGTTGAAATCCCCCGACGATTGCCAATGAGCCGGCAATCACGACGAGTGCTGCGCTGACGAACAGGACCGGAATCGACGATGAGATCTGGAGCGCAAGCGCCGCGAACAGAAGGCCGATCAACCCGAGGCTCTGCATGGCGAGGCCGCGCCTCGCGCCTCTTCGAGCTCGATCGACGGCTCTTCTCAGCTGCATCATGCCTGCGGTCGCGAGCAGAATCCCGATTACGATCAAGCCCGCGCTGCCGATTCTGACTGCGGCCGCCGTCTCGGATGCGCCGATCGTCGTGAGATCGATGAGCAGCCCGACGGTCGCCGTTGCGAAGCCCGCCGTCACTTTCGCTTTCATTTTCAACTGCCTACTGCGTATCGGCGGAAGAAGTCGACAACGTTTTTCCCGATCTGCTCGAGACTCGGATCTATTGGCTTCGAGCCAACCTGCACGAACGTGTGCCCCATGTTCTCGACCAGGACGAGCTGGGTTTGGTCGACCGCGGCAGCAAGGTCGTTGTAGAGCTCGATCGATTGGGATTCAGGAACTTTGGCGTCCTGGACTCCGTGCACCAGCAGGATCGGCGGTGCGTTCGCGACCACGTAATGAGTCGAGCTGGCGCGCTCGAGGTCGCGCCGGGTGCTGTTATCGCCGAAGACCCGCAGAACGCCGCTGGGAGAAAACCCTGACGTCGAAGACCGAGTGCGGACCCGTGAGGGCGGCAAGGGCGACGAGCTGTCCGCCGACGCTGGTCCCGAAGGCAAATATCTCGCTTGCGTCGAGGCCATACGTCGCCGCTCTGTCGCGGAGGTACCTGATTGCGCACTTCACGTCCTGCAGCCTCGGTCAGGTTCGCCGGCCCGAATATGTCGACCACGGCCTTCACGCTGCTCGGCTGATTCAAAAAGATGTCGAAAAGGCCGCCCCTCATTCGATATGTGGATAAGGCGCGGACGGCGCGAGCCCATAACTGAAGCGGAAGTTGTAATAAGAGGAGACAGAAATGCGTGTGCTGATAATGGCCAAGGAAGGCGAGCAGACCGAGGCGGCGACACCCCCGACGCCAGAAGCCATGGCGGAGTACCAGAAGTTCAACGAAGAGCTGGTGAAGGCGGGGGTGGTGCTCGAGGCCGGCCGACTCCACCCGAGCTCCCAGGGCAAGCGCGTTCGGTTCGACGGCAAGAAGCGCACCGTCATCGACGGGCCATTTGCGGAGACCAAGGAGCTCGTGGCCGGGTACTGGCTGTGGCAGGTGCGCTCCATCGACGAGGCCCTCGAGTGGCTCAAGCGAGCACCCTATGACGGCGGGACCTTCGAGATCCGTGAGGTTCTCGAGTACGAGGGCATGTGAAGGAGCTTTCACCATAGGTCCGAGGACTGGAGAGGCATCGGCCGGCCCAGGTCGTCTAGAGGCGCATCGCGCGATTGAAGCGATCTGGCGAATCGAGTCGGCCCGGCTCATCGCCGGGCTGGCTCGCGTCGTCGGCGACATCGGGACCGCTGAGGAGCTCGCTCAGGACGCACTCGTCGCCGCGCTCGAGCAGTGGCCTGCCGATGGCGTGCCGGACAGGCCTGGCGCCTGGCTCATGGGGACCGCGAAGCACCGCGCGATCGACCTGATCCGGCGCCGCAAAGCGCTCGAGCGCAAGCATGAGGAGATCGGTCGCGATGTCGAGCAGGCTCAGGGAGGCTTGGAGGTGGACACGGCGATCGACGAGGAGGTGGGGGACGATGTCCTCGGCCTCATTTTCATGGCCTGCCATCCGCTTCTATCGAAGGACGCACGGGTCGCGCTCACGCTTCGCGTCCTCGGCGGACTGACGACCGAGGAGATCGCGCGCGCCTTCCTCGTCCCAGTCCCGACTATCGCGCAGCGGATCGTCCGCGCGAAGCGGACCCTAGCCGAGGCGCACGTCAGGTTCGAGGTCCCGGCCGGCGCCGAGCGCGGTGCGCGCCTCGCCTCGGTCCTCGAGGTGATCTACCTGATCTTCAATGAAGGGTATTCCGCGACGGCGGGCAAGGACTGGATCCGACCGGCGCTGTGCGAGGAGGCGCTCCGTCTGGGCCGCATCCTGGCCGAGCTCGCCCCGGCGGAGCCTGAAGTTCACGGCCTCGTCGCACTCATGGAGATCCAGGCCTCACGCCTGCGTGCTCGCATGGGACTGTCAGGCGAGCCCGTCCTCCTGCTCGATCAGGACCGATCGCGCTGGGATCGTCTGCTCATCCGGCGCGGCCTTATGGCGCTCGTGCGGGCCGAGAGCCTCGGGGGCGCACCAGGTCCCTACGCGCTGCAGGCGGCGATCGCGGCGTGCCATGCGCGAGCGACGACTGCCGCGGAGACGGACTGGCAGCGCATCGTGGCGCTCTACGATGCGGTCGCGCAGCTTGCGCCGTCGCCAGTCATCGAGCTGAACCGGGCGGTCGCCGTGGGGATGGCGTTCGGTCCCGCCGCGGGCCTCGACCTCGTGGACGCGCTCGTCGCCGAGCCCTCGCTCACGTCGTATCACCTATTGCCCGCCGTCCGCGGCGACCTCCTGAGGAAGCTCGGCCGTTACGAAGAGGCTCGAGCGGAGTTCGATCGCGCCGCGTCGTTGACGGAGAACGTGCCGGAGCGGCAGCTTCTGCGGCGACGAGCCGCGGAGTGCGCCGCGGAACGGATGGCGGGCTAGCGCCCTGGAACGTCAACTTCCAATCTAACTTCCAGGTTCCCATCTGACACGGCTCCATTTATTTCCCCTTGACGGCCTGAATTCACCATGCGTAGAATTCTACGCATGACGAATTCGAGAGCGTTCGCGGAGACGTACGTCCAGCCCTTGGTGGCGGGGCTGCTGGCGCTGGTGACTCTGATCGGCCTGATCGGTCCCGCAATCAAGAGCCCGCAGCCTCACGACATACCGGTCGGCATCGTGCAGGGCGGCGGGAGCCAGTTCGACTTTCTCTCTTCATCCGCCGGCGGTCCGTTCAAGGTCATGACGTACGACCGCGAGCTCGCAGCTCGGGACGCGATCGATTCCCGTGACATCGACGGCGCCCTCGTGCTCGGACCGGGTGGGCCGAAGCTGATCGTCGCCGGCGCTGCCGGGGATGGCGTCACCGGCGTGATTACCGCCGTGTTCACGCAGGCCTTAGCGAAGCAGGGGCAGGCGCTGACGGTCGAGGTGGTACATCCCTTCGCCTTCGGTGATCCGCACGGCCTGATCCTCTACTTCGTCGTGCTGGCCATCGTCATCTCGACGCTGATCGTCAACGCCCTCGTCGGCCTGGGCCGGCGGGCGGGTCTGCTCCCGACGGTCGCGGTGGTGGCCGTCTATGGGCTGGTGGCCGCGCCGGTCGCGATGGGCCTCGCCACCTGGATCGCCGGCGATTACGGCGCCGGCTTCTGGACTGCGACGGCGCTGGTTGCGCTCGCCTCGGCGGCCCTGGGAGCGGTCGTGGCCGGGATGGCGCGACTGCTGGGGCGGGTCGGCGTTGCGCTGTCGGCGCTGGTGGCGGTCCTCTTCGACCTCGTCTGCTCGGGCGGCCCGATCGGCAGCTCGCTGCTGCCAGATGCGTATCGCTGGTTCGCGCCGGCGATGCCCGCCGGCCAGGTGTACAGCGGAATGCGCGGCGCGCTCTATTTCGACGACGCCGGCGTCTCCGACCCGGTGTTCGTGCTCAGCCTGTGGTTGCTTGCCGGCTTGGTCCTCCTGGCGGTATCGCGGTTCGCGGTTCGTGGCGCGGACCGGTAGGCGGCCTGGCGCCGGCGGCACGCGGGAAAAGATCCTGCGCGCCGCGCGCAGGCAGTTCGCCAGAGGCGGTTATGAAGGGGCGACCATCCGCGGCATCGCCGCCGCGGCGCGCGTGGACCCGAAGCTGGTCCTCCATTATTTCGAGTCGAAGGAGGGCGTCTTCTCGGCCGCCATGGATTTCCCGTTCGATCCCGCGGCGGCCATTCCGGCGCTCCTCGAGCCGGGGCTCGACGGCCTCGGCGAGCGCCTGGCCCGCTTCTTCATAGAGGTGTGGGACTCGCCCGCCGGAGCTAGGGCTCACGCAATCGTCCGGTCGATGGTGAGCAGCGACAGCGCGGCCGCGCTGATGCGCGACTTCGTGACCCGGGAGATCCTCGCCCGCCTCGCCCAGGCGCTGAAGCTCGACCGGCCGCAGGTGCGGGCGAGCCTGGCCGCCAGCCAGCTCGTGGGCATCGCCATGCTTCGCTATGTGGTGAAGGTCGAACCCCTCGCATCCGCCTCGCCGGACCGGGTCGCGGCGTGGATCGGCCCGACCCTGCAGCGCTACTTCACCGATCCTTCCGCGACGCGGACATGACCGCGGAGCAGCCCAAGGACAGCCCTGAAACCGGCTCTTGACCCAACATCCTATTTCCTATAGCATTCGCCCATCCCGCTCACTCACGTGAGCATTGGATTCCCAAGTCGTGCTGCGCAGACAAGGAGGAAGCCGGATGACCCGTAGAGCCCTGGTCCGATCATTGGCCATCGCCACGGTGCTGGTCGTGGCTGCGTGTGGAGGGACCACCTCCGGCGGCGCAGCCAAAACCAACGCCGCGGTGGCCATCGTCCCGGGGGGTCCGCACCCCTACTTCGAGCCCATGCGGCAGGCGATCGTCGACGCCAAGGCTGATTTCAGTCTCACCAAGGGCACGTTCCAGGTGCCGTCCGACTGGAAGCAGGACCTCCAGAATCAGCTGCTGACGAGCCTTGCGGCGCAGGGCTACGACGGCTTTGGCATCTTCCCGACCGATGGCAACGCCGCCAACGGCATCGTCACTCAGCTGGCCGCGAAGAACTACCCGGTGATCGCCGTCGGCGGCTGCATAGCGGAGCCGACCAAGACCACCTTCTGCATCGCGACTGACGTGGGCAACTCCGCCTACACGGGCGCGAAGGCCGTGATTGCGGCCATGGGTGGCAAGGGCGTTCTGCTGCACGGCACCGGACTTCTCACCGACCCCAACACCGTGCTGCGCGTTGCCGCCGTGAAAAAGGCCGTGGCCGAAACCAACGGCGCCGTCACCTTGATCACCATCACCGACATCGACAAGGATGCACAGACCGCTGACACGGCCATCAACCAGGCGCTCGCCACCCACAAGGACATCACGGGAATCGTGACCACCGCCTACAACCCCACGGTCGCCGCGGCCAAAGCGCTGCGGACCCTGGGCGACAAGAGGATCAAGATGGTCGGCATCGACGACGACCCCGTCGTGCTCCAGGCAGTCACGGACGGCATCCTGATCGGCACCATGGGACAGAACCCATACGGTCAGGCTTACATCGCCGCCGACGTCATCAACCAGATCCACAACGGCTGCAAGAAGTCGAGCAGCGCGCCCTACTTCGTCGACTCAGGGACGATGCTGATCAGCGCCGACAAGGTCGCAACTTACAAGGACGATTTCAAGACCCTGACCAAGACCATCGCAAGCGGCTTCAAGGACAAGTACCTCTCCTGCTAGTGCGACAGGCCACCACCTCAAGCGACACCCTCAAGACGCCAATCCGGCGCGTCGACACTTACCTCGTCGACCTGATTCCAGAGCGACCTCGCACCGACGCGATCCAGAGCTTCACGAAGCAGGAGACGATCTTCGTCGACATCGAGACGTCCGACGGCGTGGTTGGCACCGGCTATGCGTACACGATTGGAACGGGGGGACGGGCCGTGCTCGAAATGCTTCGGCACGACCTGGTTCCCCTCCTGGCCGGCCAGGACGCAAACCAGATCGAAGCCATCTGGCAGAGACTCTTCTGGGCCACCCACGGAACCGCGGTCGGGGCGATCACCAGCCTCGCCCTCGCGGCCGTGGACATCGCACTGTGGGACGTGCGGGGCAAGACTCTGGGCCAGCCGCTCTGGCGCCTGGCCGGCGGCGCGCGCCCAACCGTTCCCCTCTACGACACCGAGGGCGGCTGGCTCCATCTCTCCACCAAGGAGCTGGTCGACGGCGCCCTCACGTCCAAACGGCAGGGCTGGCCGGGCGTGAAGCTGAAGGTCGGCAAGCCCCGTCCCCAGGAGGACGTCGAGCGGCTCAGCGCTGTCCGCGAAGCGGTCGGGCCGGCCTTCGACATCATGGTCGACGCCAACCAGTCGATGACTTTCGCGGAGGCCAAGCGGCGTGCACATCTTTTTGAGCCGCTGGACCTCTACTGGCTCGAGGAGCCGCTTCCGGCCGAAGATCTCGGCGGTCACGTTCGCCTGGCCGCCGCGACCAGCATCCCGATCGCGGTCGGGGAGAGCATCTACTCCCTCAGCCATTTCCGCGAGTACCTGGCGGCAGGCGCCGCCGGCATCCTGCAGCCCGACGCCGCCCGTCTCGGCGGCATCACACCATGGCTGAAGGTCGCGCACCTCGCCGAGGCCTTCAACGTCAAGGTGGCGCCGCACTTTTTGATGGAGCTTCATGTCAGCCTTGCCGCAGCCGTGCCAAACGCCATCTACCTGGAGCACATACCGCAGCTCAGGCAGATCACGCGCTCGCAGATCGAGATCGTGAACGGCCAGGCCGTAGCCCCGGAGTCACCTGGAGTCGGCATCGACTGGGACCGTGAGGCGATCGCTAACCTTCGGATCGATTAGCTCCCGAAGCCTGACCGGCGGCGCGCTGCTCAGGCAGCTCGCCCTGCTCGGACTGTTCATCGTCACAGCCGGCTTCTGGATCTATTTCTCGGCGGCGGCGTCCGGCTTCACGTCCGACTTCAACCTCTTCTCGCTGCTGCGCTTCGCCGCCATCTCGATCACGATCGGTTTCGCCCAGATGGTGGCGCTTTCGATCGGCGACCTCAACCTCGCCGTGGGCGCCATCGGCGGCGCGACGGGGATGATCGCCGGGTGGGCCATGCAGGTCCTGGGCCTGCCGCCGGAGGTCGCGGTCCTGTTCGCGCTGGCGGCCGGCACGTTGCTTGGATTCGGTAACGCGCTGCTGATCACCTGGACGCGGATCAACAGCTTCATCGTCACCCTTGCCACGGCGAGCCTCATCACGGGGGCGATGTTGATCCTCACCCATTCCGATCCCTTCAGCCGGCTGCCCGACTCTTTCACGAGCTTCTCGGAGACCGAGGTTGCCGGCCTTCCGGTCTCGAACCTGGTTCTGGTGATGCTCGCGGTTGGCGTGGCCCTCTTCTTCCTTTACCGCAACCTGAGCCTGGGCAGGGAGATGCTTGCCGTCGGGGCCAACCGGCGGGCGGCCCGCATGTCGGGACTGTCCGTCGACCGCGTCGTGCTCCTCACCCACGGCCTTTCCGGAGCGCTGGCCGCCACCGCCGGGCTGATGGCGATCGCCGCCGACCACACCGCCTCTCCCAGCCTGGGCAGCGACTGGCTCCTGGCTTCTTTCGTCGCGCCC